>Ga0208676_1000001_pt1 | contig 453642 bp, 400 predicted proteins | sample Colrivmeta1370A3_FD_187623 | JGI IMG/M metagenome (GOLD analysis project Ga0208676, IMG submission 187623) | Estuarine microbial communities from the Columbia River estuary - metaG 1370A-3 (SPAdes) (version 2) | ecosystem: Environmental > Aquatic > Marine > Intertidal zone > Estuary | place...
TAATAAATGCTTTAAATGATAATTCGTTTACAGTTTTAGGGAATTATAATCCTTCTAACAAAAAAGGATTAAAAATAATTGCATTTACAAGAACAGATTTAAAAAATACGGTTGTAAAGGTAACAGATAGAGGTGCACTTGCTGCAGCTTTTAAAGTTGGATTAGTTGAGAATAATGGAAAAGTAACTATTTCATATACAAATCCAGATTATATTTTAAGAGCATATTTAGGTAATAATTATAATACTTTTAAAAGTACTTTTCAAAAATTTAGTGGAGATTTAAAAATAGCTTTTTCTAAACTTGGGAAAGATTTTACACCATTTGGAGGGACTGTTAAGGCAGATAATTTAAAAAAATATCATTACAAAATAATGATGCCTTATTTTACTGACCCTGTAACTTTAAATGAATTTTCTTCATTTGATGAAGGGTTAAAAATTATTGAAGGGAATTTAAAAGCAAAAAAAGGTGCTACAGTTCAAGTTTATAAAATAGTTTACCCTAATGAGAAAGTAGCTGTGTTTGGTGTTGGTTTACAAAGTAAGGAAGATGGTGAAGCTGTTTTTTTACCAAAAATTGGAGAAGCACATGTAGCTGCTTTACCATATGAAATAATTTTACAGGGAAACAAAGCCACAATGCTTCACGGAAAATACAGAATTGCACTTCATTGGCCTGAATTATCAATGGGAACTTTTATGACAATAATGAGCACTCCTGGTGATATTGAAGATACTCTTGAAGGAGTTTGTGAATAAATATAAATTAGTATTTAATTAATATTCTATAAACTCTGAAGCAATTATTGCTTCAGAGTTTTATTTTGTAATTAATTCTGCAACTTTTTTTGAAGCTCCTTTTCCTCCTAGTTTTTTTTCCAATTCAAAATAATTTAAAAACATCGAAGTTCTATCCTCTTCATTTAAGATTTTAAGAAGTTCCATTTCTAAATTTTTTTCATTAAAATCGTCTTGAATTAATTCTTTAACAACCTCTTTATTCATAATTAAATTCACAAGAGAAATAAACTTCAAATCCACTAGTCGTTTACCTATTTGGTATGAAATCCAACTTGTTTTATAACACACTATTTCAGGAATTTTAAACAAGGCTGTTTCTAAAGTTGCTGTTCCAGATGTTACAATTGCAGCATAAGAAATTGACAATAAATCATAAGTTCTATTGCTTATAAACTTCACATTTTCCTTATTCATAAATTGCTCATAAAACTCAAAATCTTGACTAGGAGCACCTGCAATTACAAACTGGTAACTTTTAAATTTATCTGCCATTTTAAGCATTACTGAAAGCATTTCTTTTATTTCTTGCTTTCTACTACCAGGTAATAATGCAATAATAGGCTTTTGAGACAGTTCAAATTCCGCTCTTAAATCCTTTTCTAATACTTGTGGTCTATTGGCTATTGCATCAATTAATGGGTGCCCAACAAAATGAACAGGGAAATGATGTTTTTCCTCATAAAAATCTTTTTCAAAAGGTAAAATCACATACATTTCATCAATATCACGCTTAATTTTTTTAATGCGATTTTCTTTCCAAGCCCAAATTTGTGGTGAAATATAATAATGAACTTTAATCCCCTTAATTTTTGCAAATTCAGCAATTCGCATATTAAAACCTGGGTAATCAATTAAAATCAACACATCAGGTTGAAATTCAATGATGTCTTTTTTACAGAATTTAATATTTTTTAATATAGTGCCTAAATTCGTAACAACTTCAGCAAAACCCATAAATGCTAAATCACGGTAGTGTTTTACCAAGGTTCCTCCTACTTGCTGCATTAAATCTCCACCCCAAAATCTTATTTCAGCATTCGCATCCTTTTCAAAGAGTGCCTTCATTAAATTTGATCCGTGTAAATCTCCGGATGCTTCGCCACAAATAATGTAGTATTTCATATTAATTATTACTTAGAAAACAGAGTTAACAATAATACTAAAAAAGCAATAAAAAAGGTTTCGATTAAAACACCTCTTGCTCTATAAATTTGCTTCTTTTTTAGAAAAACAAAAAAAACAAAAAAATTAGCTAATGCTCCTAAAACCATTATTTTACCTTCTAAATTCCCTTCTCTTATTAACTCTAAACTTTTAAAGAATCCAAATTTTGAAAAAAATTCAATAAAAATAAAACATCCAAAAAACGTTGCTATCAAGGCTACTAAAAAGCCAATGATTATCTCTTTTCTCATGCGGCTAAATTATAAATTCCAATTATTTAAATTTTGAATAAAATGATGGGCAGTTAAATCGAACTGAACAGGAACCATTGAAATATAATTATTTGCCAAAGCCCATTCATCTGTATCTTCACCTTTATCCATATTCACGAATTTACCGGTTAACCAATAATACACACGTCCTTGTGGATTGGTACGTTTATCAAACTCCTCAACCCAATTTGCTCTAGCTTGTCGACATACTTTAATTCCTTTAAAGGTTTCACTTTTTGGAAAGTTTACATTTAAAACAACTCCATCTGGCAAACCATTTTCCAAAACATTTAAAGCTATTTTTTTTATATATTTTTTTAATGGTTCAAAATTTGCATTCCAAGAATAATCTAGCAAGGAAAAACCAATAGCTGGAATTCCTTCAACACCTGCCTCAACAGCAGCACTCATAGTCCCAGAATAAATAACATTGATAGAGGAATTTGAACCATGATTAATTCCAGAAACACACAAATCAGGTTTTCTGGTTAAAATTTCACTAACTGCCAATTTAACACAATCTGCCGGAGTTCCAGATGATTTATATTCAAGTTGTGGACCATCATCCACTTTAATCTCATTACAATATAAAGTTTCATTTATAGTTACAGCATGTCCCATTCCACTTTGTGGGCTATCTGGAGCAACTACAACTACATCTCCAATTTCTCTCATAACTGATATTAAAGTTCTAATTCCTGGAGCTGTTATTCCATCATCATTGGTAACTAAAATCAACGGTTTCTTACTCATATATAAACTATTTAAGGAACAAAGCTACTATATTTTTATTCGGTTTCATAAATTAAACTTTAACATTTTGTAAAGTCTAATTAAAGTAATATTTCATTAATATTGTGCCACTAAATAAGGCTATTTGATTAAAATAATCAGGAAATCATCCATACTTTTAATGGAAAGCTTAAAAAAAAGTTAATTTAGACTCCTATCTAAAATAATGGCACTATTTTAGTAGTTACTAAAACCTATTAATAATTGATTAGACAGATGATGATAAGAAAATTCAAATTTATTTTACCTTTATTTTTTATTATAAGCTTATTTACTAGCTTTCAAACAAACGCAAATACAGACCCAAAAGACAAGGTTTTATTAACTATTCTTAAATATGTATTAACTCAGGGACATTATCAACCTCAACATATTGATGATGCTTTTTCTGAAAAAGTATATACCGATTTTTTAGAAAGTCTGGATCCGTCTAAACATTACTTTTTACAATCGGATATTGATGAATTTTCAAAATATAAAACACTTATAGACGATCAAATTAACAATGAAGATTTAACTTTTTTCTTTTTAGTTTTTGAACGTTTAAAACTTCGAACTGAAGAATCTAAAACTTATTACAAAGAAATTTTATCTAATAAATTTGATTTTAATGTAAATGAAACCTTCAATGTAGATTACACCAAAACTCCTTACGCAAAAAATAAAAACGACCTAACCAAAATATGGTTTAAACAATTAAAATATAGCACACTATCTCGATTTTACGACAAAATAAATGATGAAGATGGTAAGAAAAAAGAAGATTTAAATTATACAGTTAAGTCAAAAGAAACAATTGAACAAGAAGCACGATTAGCTACTTTGGAAAATATGAATGATTTTTACGAACGTATTGATGAGCTCACTTATTCTGATTGGTTTTCAACTTTTATCAATTGTATTTCAGAAGAGTTTGACCCTCATACAACTTATTTTGACCCAAGTGTAAAAAAACGATTCGACATTTCAATGGCTGGTAAATTGGAAGGTATTGGAGCTAGACTTCAAAAGAAAAACGATTATACCAGTGTAAGTGAATTAATTTCAGGTGGTCCGGCTTGGAAACAAGGGGAATTAGAAGTTGGAGATTTAATTATTAAAGTTGCTCAAGGTAAAGAGGAACCAATTGATATTGTTGGTATGCGTTTAGATGATGCTATTGAATATATTAAAGGTAAAAAAGGCACTGAAGTTCGCTTAACTGTTAAAAAAATTGATGGTTTAACAAAAATAATTACCATCATTCGAGATGTTGTTGAACTTGAAGAAACATTTGTTAAATCCTCTGTCGTAAAAAAAGACGGAAGAACATTCGGAATTATAGACCTACCTAAGTTTTACATAGATTTTGATGAAACGAACTTTCGAAATTCTGCAACAGATATGGAGCAAGAAATTGAACGTTTAAAAAAGGAAAATGTTGAAGGATTGATACTTGACTTAAGAAATAATGGTGGTGGCTCACTACAAACTGCTATCGAAATTTCTGGTTTATTTATTAACAAAGGACCTATAGTTCAAGTAAAATATAGAGATGCTGCACCGGATGTAAAAAAAGATACCGACTCTAAAATTCAATGGGACGGACCTCTAGTTGTTTTGGTAAATGAATTATCTGCTTCAGCATCTGAAATATTTGCTGCTGCAATGCAAGATTATAAACGAGCAATTATTATAGGTGGAAAACAAACATATGGTAAAGGGACAGTACAAAGCGTTTTAGATTTAAATAAATATCATAATTTAAAAGAAGATATTGGTGCCTTAAAAATGACTATCCAAAAGTTTTATAGAATTAATGGAGGATCAACACAATTAGAAGGTGTGCACTCTGATATAATGTTGCCTAGTAGATATAGTTATATGGAAATTGGTGAAAGGGATTCAAAAAATGCTTTAAAATTTGATAAGGTTCCACAGGCTTCTTATACACTTTGGGATAATTACGAGAATTTCAACTATGTAATTAACAATAGTAAAAAAAGGATTGCTACTAATAAATATTTTAAACTTATTGACAGTAATGCTAAATGGCTGAAAAACACACAAGATGACACATTGGTTTTTCTAAATTATAACGCATACAAACAGGATTTAGAAAACCATAAAACAGAATCTCAGAAGTATAAAGACATTGGTGAGTACTCAACAAATTTAACGTACAACTCGCCTCTTTATGAGCAAAACATAATAGCTACAGATAAAGATTTAGCTGACAAACGAGCAGCTTGGCATAAAAATTTAAAAAAGGATATGTACGTTGAAGAAGCGATAAATGTTTTAAGTGAATTAAAAATAAAACCTGATTATCACCTAGTAAAAAATTAATTTTTAAAAATTGTAACTTTACAATTGTAAAGTAGAGCTATTGAAAACAACAAATAATTCATTAACCTCATTAGCACTCCAGAAGTTTAAGAAAAATACTACTGGAGTGCTTAGTTTTTGGTTTGTTATTGGCTGTGGTATTATAGCTATTTTCGCTTATGGTTTTGCACCTGACAACTCTCCCAATTCAAATCAAATGCATTTGGAAATTCATTCAAAAAAACCAGGATTTGAGGTGTTAATGCTCACGATTCCTTCTAGTAATACAGAAAGTCAATCCTATTTCAATAAACTCTTTTTTGGCGATAAAAACCAACAAACTGAAATTCCAATTTCCACATATTTAGTTAATGATAACTCATTAACAATTCAAACCTATACAGAAATTAATATTGAGAGTTTGTCAAAAACCTTTCCCCTATCTAAATTCAATAGGGAAGATATTTCTGAATTCATTCTAACAAAAAAATTCTATTTAGGCACTGATAAATATGGTCGAGATTTATTAAGCAGAATGTTAGTTGGCACAAGAATATCCTTTTTCATAGGCTTTATTGCAGTATTTATTTCATTATTAATTGGTATTTTCATTGGAGCAATAGCTGGTTATTTTGGTGGTAAAATAGATGCTTTTATTATGTGGTTAATAAATATTACATGGTCTATTCCAACATTACTACTTGTTATCGCTATTACACTGGCATTAGGAAAAGGTTATTGGCAGGTATTTATTGCTGTTGGTTTAACCATGTGGGTTGAAGTTGCTAGAGTTGTCCGAGGCCAAGTTATGAGTTCTAAAGAAATGCAATATGTAGAAGCTGCAAAAGCTTTAGGTTTTTCAAACTTCAGAATTATTTTCAATCATATTTTACCGAATATAATGGCACCTGTTATTGTAATTTCGGCTGCAAACTTTGCCGGAGCAATTTTAATTGAAAGCGGATTAAGCTTTTTAGGAATTGGAGCACAGCCACCAACACCCTCTTGGGGTGCAATGATTAAAGATCATTATAGCTACATAATTTTGGGGAAAGCATATCTTGCTGTAATTCCAGGTTTAGCAATCATGGGTTTAGTTATGGCTTTTATGCTTATAGGAAATGCATTACGCGATGCATTAGATGTAAAAAGTTAAAACCTAAACTGCGAATGGAAAAAAGTTAAAAACTTTTACCTTAAATTAGCGTTTTTAAAAAAATAATATGAATTTCGAAGTTAATTTTAAAACAAAATGGTCAGATTTTGACCCGAACAGGCATATGCGTCATACAGCATATAACGATTATGCTGCAGAAGTAAGAGTCCGATTTTTTCAGGAACATGGACTTTCAATAAATGAATTTGCTAAATTAAATATTGGACCTATTTTATTTAAAGAAGAAACTTCATTTTTCAAAGAAATACATATTGGGGAGAATATTACAGTGAAAATGGAATTAGAAGGTGTTTCCAAAGGAATTGAGCGTTGGCGTTTTAACCATCAAATATTTAATCAGGATGGGAAACTTGCTGCCGAAATTAAAGTATATGGTGCCTGGATAGATTTAATTAAACGAAAACTAACATCACCTCCTGATAAATTTATTTCAATTTTTGAAGATCTTCCAAAAACTAGTGATTTTATAGAAATACCATTAAAAAGTGACAAATAGAAAAACAATATACACAGTTATAACTTTACTATTTGCCGTTGGTTTTTATATTTATGATAATTATTCGTTAGAAACAATTACTTCAAATAACAACCATGATGTATCTGGATTTGATTTTTTACCAAGTTCAACAACTAAACAATTAGTACACCATAATTTTTATTCTCTTTCCTATAATGAAAAGTTTGAACAAGCTGAATGGGTTGCTTATGAATTAACAAATGAACAACTTTCAAATACAAACATTAAAAGACCTTATTTTGAAAAGGATCCTAAAGTAAAAACACAAAGTGCTAATTATTGGAATTATAAAAACTCTGGATACAACAAAGGTCATTTATGCCCTGCTGGAGATAGAAAATTTTCAGAAGAAGCTTTTAATGAAACATTTTTAACTTCAAATATATCACCTCAATTGTATGAATTTAATAGTGGTATATGGAATAGATTGGAACAAAAAGTAAGGTATTGGGTACAAAAATATCAAAAGTTATATATCATTACCGGAGGAGTATTAACTCCAAACTTAAAAACGATTGGGAGCGAACATGTTGCTGTGCCTAATTATTTTTATAAAATTATTTTAGATTACCAAGAACCTGAAATTAAAGTAATTGCTTTTTTAATACCACATGAGGAGTCTCAAAAAGGGTTGTACCAATTTGTTACAAGTGTTGATGAAATTGAAAAATTAACAGGAATTGATTTCTTTCCAAAATTACCTGATGACATAGAAAATGAATTAGAAAAATCTAGCAGTTATAGTAATTGGAGTTTAAGGTAATAGTTTTTTTAATTTTCAAGGTTAACCACCAACTGATGCTGTAATTCCATAACTTTTAAAAGTTGAAATTATTTCTTTAATTTCAACTTTTGAAGGTGATTCAAAAGCACTTAATTTAGGTAATACTCCTAATTTTTTATGTTTGTTTTCCGCAATATTATGATATGGTAATAAATTTATAATTGATTTATTACCTTCTAAGGAATTCATAAACTGAGCTATTTCTATGCAGTTTTCAGTACTCGTATTTACACCTTTTATTAAAGGAATTCTAAAAATAAGTTCGCAGTTGGTTTTAGCTAATTCAACTATGTTTGAAAGTATTTTCTCATTTCCAACGCCTGTATATTTTTTATGCATTTCAGAATTCATAACCTTCAAATCAATTAAAAAAAGATCGGTATGTTTGGCTATCTCCAATACTGTTTCCTGCTTTGCAAAAAGAGTGGTATCAACCACCCTGTGATAATATCTTTTTCCACATTCTATTAATATTTTCAATAAATACTCTGAATGCAATAAAGGTTCTCCTCCAGAAAAGGTAACACCTCCGCCAGACTGGTCAAAAAATATGGCTTCATTATCAATCTTTTTCATTAAGTCATTAATTAAAATCTCTTTACCCAACATTTCAAATGCTTTTGTTGGGCAAACTTCAGCACATTTACCGCATAAATTACATATGTTATAATTGGTTTCAATCCCTTCTTTTGTCATTTCTAAGGCATTATTAGGACAATTCTCTATACATTTTATTGAACCTATACATTTTTTTGAATTGTACATTTTTTGAACCTTTGGAGACATACTTTCTGGGTTATGGCACCATTCACAATGTAAATTGCAACCTTTAAAAAAAACAGTCATTCGAATTCCTGGACCATCATTTATAGCAAACTTCTTAATATCAAAAATTAAACCTGTATTCATTTAAAACGATTGGTTTTCAGTTCTATCAATTACTTCTTGTTGTAAATCTGTATTCATATCATTAAAATAATCACTGTATCCTGCCATTCTTACCAATAAATCCTTATACTCTTCAGGATTTTTTTGGGCTGCATATAAAGTATTAGTATCAACAATATTAAATTGAATATGATGCCCACCCAGTGCAAAATAACTTCTAACAAGTTGCCCTAATTTATTTAAATCATCTTCTCTTTTTAATAAACTTGGTAAAAAACGTTGATTTAATAAGGTTCCTCCAGATTTTACCTGATCTAACTTGGACAATGATTTTATCACAGAAGACGGCCCATTAGTATCGCAACCGTGGGAAGGCGATGTTCCATCAGAAATTGATTTATGGGCTAATCGACCATTTGGTGTTGCTCCCATCACTTTTCCAAAATAAACGTGACAAGTAGTAGACAACATATTTAAATGAAACGATTCACCTTTAATATTTGGTTTTCCATCAATAGCATTAAATAAATCATTATAAATTTTCACAGCAATATCATCAGCATAACTATTATCATTTCCATAAAATGGAGTTGTATTCATAATGGTTTGCCTTAAAATTTTTTCCCCTTCAAAATTCTTTGATATAGCATTTAACATACTATCCATTGAAATTGTTTTTTCTTCAAAAACATGTTTTTTCAAAGCAGATAAACTATCCGTTACAGTCCCTAATCCTGTGCATTGAATATAATTAGTATTGTAACGAGGGCCACCATTGTAATAATCTTTTCCTTTACAGATACAATCATCAATTACCACAGATAAAAAAGTTGCCGGACTATATTTTGCAAACATTCTATCAATATAATTACTCACTAAAACTTTCTGATTAACTATATAATTTAACTGTTTTAAAAAGGCCTCATACAATTCTTCATAGCTTATAAAACTTCTAGGATCACCAGTTTTAATACTTACCCGGTTATTTGTCAAAGGGTCGACTCCATCATTTAATGTGATTTCAATTATTTTTGGAACATTTAAATAACCTGTTAAAATATAGGCTTCTTTTCCAAAAGCTCCAACTTCTATACAGCCACTACAACCTCCTTCACGAGCATCTTCTAATGACTTACCTTGACGCAACATTTCTGGAATATAAATATCTGGATTAAATATAGACGGGTAACCGTGACCTTGTCGAATTACTTTACAAGCCTCTTTTAAAAACCTGTCAGGCGTTTTTGTACTCACATGAACCGAACTACCTGGCTGAAGTATATGTAACTCCTCAACTATTTCTAACATTATATAAGAAACTTCACTTACACCATTTGAACCATCACTTTTTACGCCTCCAATATTAATATTGGTAAAATCATTATAAGTGCCACTTTCTTTAGCTGTAATCCCTACTTTTGGAGGTGCCGGGTGATTGTTTACTTTAATCCAAAAGCAACTTAATAACTCTTTAGCTTCTTCTCTTGTTAATGTTCCCTCACTAATTTCCTTTTCATAAAAAGGCGTTAAATGCTGGTCAAAATGACCCGGATTCATTGCATCCCAACCATTCAATTCGGTAATAGTACCCAAGTGAACAAACCAATACATTTGAATAGCCTCCCTAAAATTACGTGGTGCATTTACAGGAACCCACCTGCAAACCTCAGCTATTTTTTCAAGTTCTTCTTTACGTTGTACATCCTTCTCATCCAAAGCCATTTTTTCGGCTAATTCAGCATGCCGTTTAGCAAATAAAATTACAGCATCACAAGAAATTGACATTCCTTCTAACTGTTCTTTTTTATCCGTTGCCTCAGGATCATTTAAAAAATCGAGTTTATCAATTTGCTCTTGAATATCTTTTTTAAAATCGAGCATTCCCTTTTTATAAATTTTACCATCCAAAGCAGTATGTCCTGGCGATCGTTGTTCCATAAACTCTGTAAAAAGCCCAGCATCATATGCTTTTCTCCATTCGTTTGGAACATGACTAAAAATACGTTCTCGCATTGTTTTTCCTGCCCAGTAAGGAATTACTTCCCTTTCATACGTATCTATTTCTTCCTGACTGATTGTATACCGTTGCATTTCACGTGTATTTAACACATGAAAATCTTCAACGCTATGGCAAGTCAATTCTGGAAATGTTGGAACCGATTTTGGCTTAGGACCACGTTCACCTACTATTAATTCACCATCTCCCAAATAAATAGTTTTCTTCTTACAGATTTCTAAAAAATTTAAAGCTCTTAATACAGGAATTGAATGTTTCCCTAAATTTTCTTTATAAAATTGAGTTTGAATTAACGCCCTTTCAATAGATAAAGACGGTTCAGTTTCCACACTTAATTTTCTTAGCTTTTGAATACGAGTATTCATTTTAGAAACAAGTTCATTTTTGTTTGAATCAAGTTTTTCAAGATTTATTATTTTTTTTGATGTTTCCATATCTTTAGAATACTAAAAAAGAGTTCGGTTTTTTCAACCGAAAAATAACGATATAATAATTGTGTAAATTTTGATGGGGAATTATAAGGAAAGATTAAAAAACATCAAACACTCAAACAGTTTTCTGTAAGTCTTGATAAGGTTAGATATGTTCTTTATAAAAAGCATTCAATAAAAGATTAATTCATCTCGAATATACGAATTTTTTAATCTCAAATTAATTTTTATTCAAAAAAAAAGAGTTGGCTTTCACCAACTCTTATAAAGTATTTTATTTCTCTATTAATTCCAAAACATTGAATAAAGTGCTACTAAGATAATCATAACAGCAAAGGCTCCAATATTAAAAGTAGGAGAAGTATTAAATAATTGTTTTGTTAAAGGAATTCCTTTTTCATCGTCTTTTCCTTTATGCTGGAATAAACTAACAGAAATAATTACAATTGCTGTTAAAAGCGTTGTATATGCCATTTGATCCATAAACGGAATGTTTGCGAACAATGAACTTGTTGACCAACCGTTTGGCGCTATTTTGAAATACATTGCAATTGGAATTGATGATAAAGCACCAATAATTGCAGCTTTGTTTGTTGTTTTTTTCCAAAATAATCCTAACATAAATACAGCCAAAATACCTGGACTTACAATACCTGTATATTCTTGTATAAATTGGAAAGCCTGATCAATACCTCCTAATAAAGGAGCCATTATACTTGCAATAACTAAAGCAACTGCAGCAGAAATTCTACCAACATTTACAGTGGATTTATCGCTTGCATTTTTGTTAATATATTGCTTGTAAATATCCATTGTAAAAATTGTTGATGTTGAATTTAACATAGAAGCTAAAGACGAAACAATAGCAGCAGCTAAAGCTGCAAATGCAACACCTTTTAACCCAGTTGGTAAAAATTGTAATAACCAAGGGTATGCTTTATCCGCTTGTTCTAATGTTGGTAAGTTCATTAATCCGGCATCACCTAACCTAGCCATAATTTCAGGATCATTAACCATTACGTAAGCAGCAATTCCAGGAATTACAACAATTAATGGAATAACTAACTTTAAAAAAGCAGCTAATAAAATCCCTTTTTGCGCTTCTTTTAATGACTTTGCTGCTAATGTTCTTTGAATAATATATTGGTTGAATCCCCAGTAATATAAGTTTGCTACCCACATTCCACCAATTAATACTCCTATACCTGGTAAAGAATCATAGTATGGATTAGATTCATCTAAAATCATGGCAAATCTTTCTGGTGCAGCGTCATAAATTGTTTTAAGACCTGATATTACACCTTCACCTCCAGAAACTGTATTTAAAGCAATATAAGTAGTTACTAAACCTCCTAATACTAAAAATACAACTTGAATAACATCTGTCCAAGCTACAGCAGATAAACCACCATATAGTGAATAAGCAGATGCAAATAAAGCCAATCCAATAACTCCGTAAATCATTGGTATTCCCATAATAGTTTCTAAAGCTAAACTACCCAAATAAAGTACTGAAGCTAAGTTTACAAACACATAAAGTCCAATCCAAAATACGGCTAAAATTGTTTTTAAATTTGTTGAGAATCGTTTTTCAACAAATTCAGGAATTGTATAAAGTCCTTTTTCAATAAATATTGGTAAAAAGAATTTACCAACAATTATTAATGTAATCGCAGCCATCCATTCATATGAAGCAATAGCTAAACCAAGAGCAAAACCAGAACCAGACATTCCAATAAACTGCTCTGCAGAAATATTTGCTGCAATTAGTGAAGCTCCAATAGCCCACCACGGAAGCGATTTACTTGCTAAAAAATAATCTTCAGCATTTTTTTCATGTCCTTCTTTATCTCTGGATACCCACAAACCTACACCCAATATTAATATGGCATAAGCTATAAAAATGAAATAATCCCAAAATTCGAAATTTGTTGTCATAGTTTATAAATAGTTTAGTTAATTTATTCGTGCTTATAGTTTTTTAATCACCTCTAATTAAAATACTTAATTAAATTTTGATTTTATTAAGATTCAAATAATAGCCAATCTTAAATTTTTAAAAAGACAAAGGCGAATTTAAACATTATTCAATAAAAAACGGAAAATTATATAGTCTTTTTTAAGGTCTAATTATCCTGTATTTTTCAATTTAATTCAAATTTATCGACGTTCCTTCACTTGGCATTGCCTCAAAAGAAGTTAATTTAATGTTGAATTTTTCAAAATATGCTTTTTTAGCTTCTTTTGTAAAGTTTGACACCACATCTTTATGTACAATATTAATTGTACAACCTCCAAAACCACCACCCATCATTCGAGATCCAATCACTTCATCATAGTTCTTAGAAAAATCAACAAGAAAATCTAATTCTGGGCAACTCACTTCATATAAATACTGTAAACCGTGATGGGTTTCATACATATTCTCTCCAACTACATTTAGTTTATTATTTTTTAAGGCAGCTACAGTATTCAAAACACGCTCTTTTTCATCAACAACATATGAGCATCTGTTATAAATAACTTCAGATAATTCATCTTTAAATTCAGCTAATTGATTTGGTGAAACATCTCTTAAAGATTGTACTGTTGGATATTTCTTTTTGATAATTTCAACACCTTGTTCGCATTGACTTCTACGTTTATTATATTCTCCTGAAGCTAAATTATGAGAAACATTCGTATTTAATAACACTATTTTATAAGGCTCAATTTGAATTGGAACAAATTCATATTCTAAAGATTGACAATCTAGTAGAATAACATGGCCTTTTTCACTCATTACAGAAGCAAATTGATCCATAATTCCACATTTAGTTCCAACATAATTATGCTCAGCTCTTTGAGATAATTCAACAATAGTAATTTTAGAAAGTTCTAAATTAAATAATTCATTTAAACCAAAAGCAAGTCCACATTCTAATGCTGCTGAAGAACTAATACCCGATCCAACTGGAATATCACTATCCAAGACACAATCAAATCCTTCTAATTTATTAGTAAGTTGTTGAATTTCATAGATGACACCTAAAATATAGTTTTCCCATTGCTGCTCACTTTTTGCAACTTTTGTAAGATCGAAAGAAAAACTAGTGTCAAAATTTTTACTATAAATATTGCATATAGTTCCTGGGTTATTCTTCCTAAATTTAAATTTAATTTTTTTATCTATTGCTGTTGGAAGAACAAATCCATTATTATAATCGGTGTGTTCACCAATAATATTAATTCTCCCTGGTGAATCTATAATTAAATCGTATTTACCTTTATTAAAGTCCATTTATATTTTATTAAACGTTGTTTTTACATTTATTTTTGAATCAGCCAATTTACTAAAAAATTCAATACAAAACAGCACATTTTTAAGTTAAATAACTCCACTTAATCAAGCCAAACCATTTAATCGAATTTCATTTTAATAAAACGAGAATTAACTAACTCGTAGAATATTAATTGTTGTTTTTTCATATTTTCAAAATCGAACTTTGAATTAACAAATGATTTAAATAATAAATCTCTAGTATCTAAATAATTTACATATTTAAACTCATTTCCCTGCTTGTTTTCAAATAATACAGCATAATAATTTACAACTCCACCGCCAATTATTGGCATAGCCTTGAATTCTATAAGAACATCATTAAATCCATCTTTGTTAAAGTCAAATTTGTGCAAACCTGTAATTTCATTTAGTTCAAAAAGCCAATCTCCCTTCACTCCTTGTCTTTTTATTTCTTTATCAAAAAAAGAATTAAATTCATTAAAAATAGTAGAATTAGCATTTGAAATTCCTTCATTATTATCTTGACAAAACATTAAACAACAATGAAATACAACTAAAACAAAAGTAAATTTATATTTAAAATGAAACATAATAAAGTTTCTTTTAAAAGTAAGAATTTTAAATAAAAAAAGCTCCTCATAAATGAGAAGCTTTTTTGTGCGGGCGGAGAGACTCGAACTCTCACACCTTGCGGCACCAGATCCTAAGTCTGGCGTGTCTACCAATTCCACCACGCCCGCTTAGTTATTGTGGGTGCAAATATACACAATAGTTACAAATTGCAAAGTAGTTATCAAATATTTTTTCATCTATTTTAATCAAAAAAAAAATCCGTAATTTTGAATGAAATAAAAACAATTTTAATGGAAAATATTAAGTTATACATTAACGAACATAAAGACAGATTTATCAACGAATTAATTGAACTTTTAAAAATCCCTTCAATTAGCGCCGATTCAGCCTATAGCCAAGATGTGTTAATCACTGCCGAAGCCATCAAAACCTCACTGAAAAGTGCTGGATGTGATAAAGTTGAAATTTGTGAAACTCCTGGATATCCAATTGTTTATGGAGAAAAAATAATTGATACTAATTTACCAACTGTTTTAGTATATGGGCATTATGATGTTCAACCAGCAGATCCTATTGAACTTTGGGACTCTCCTCCTTTTGAACCAATAATTAAAAAAACTGAGAAACATCCTGAAGGAGCAATTTTTGCACGTGGAGCTTGTGATGATAAAGGGCAAATGTACATGCACGTAAAAGCATTGGAATATATGACCGCTAATGGAAAACTCCCATGTAATGTAAAATTTATGATTGAGGGTGAAGAAGAAATTGGATCATCTAGTTTAGCTTGGTTTGTTGAGAGAAATCAAGAGAAGTTATCAAACGATGTTATTTTAATTTCAGATACTGGGATGATTTCTAATACACAACCATCTATAACTACCGGATTAAGAGGTTTAAGTTATGTTGAAATTGAAGTAACAGGACCAAACAGAGATTTACATTCAGGTTTATATGGAGGTGCAGTAGCAAATCCTATAAATATTTTATCTAAAATGATTGCTTCTTTACACGATGAAAACAATCATATTACCATTCCTGGATTTTATGACAATGTTGAAGAATTATCATTAGAAGAAAGAGCTGAAATGGCAAAAGCGCCATTTTCTTTAGAAGACTATAAAAAAGCTTTGGATATTGATGAAGTTTATGGTGAAAAAGGATATAATACAAATGAGCGAAATTCTATCCGACCAACCTTAGATGTCAATGGAATTTGGGGTGGTTATACTGGTGAAGGAGCAAAAACAGTAATTGCAAGTAAAGCTTATGCTAAAATTTCAATGCGATTGGTTCCAAACCAAGATAATTTAAATATTACTGAATTATTTACGAAGCATTTTGAAAGTATCGCTCCAAAATCGGTTAAAGTAAAAGTTACTCCTCACCATGGTGGTCAGGGTTATGTAACACCTACAGATAATATCGGTTACCAAGCAGCGAACAAAGCCTATACAGAAAGTTTTGGTGTTCCTGCCATTCCACAAAGATCAGGAGGAAGTATTCCTATTGTTGCTCTTTTTGAAAAAGAATTAAAAAGTAAAACAATTTTAATGGGATTTGGATTAGATAGTGATGCTATTCACTCTCCAAACGAGCATTTTGGTGTTTTCAATTATTTGAAAGGAATTGAAACCATTCCATTATTTTATAAATATTTTACTGAAATGAGTAAATAAAATAAAAAGCCTGCAATTAATATTGCAGGCTTTTTATTTATATATAACTAAGAGATAAACTCTTAAATTTTCTTCACGTAATCGGTAATAATAACAATTTGAGTTGGTCCTACTTTCCCTTCAATATACTTTTCATTTTCAGGGTCTAAAGAAATTCTTCTAACAGCAGTTCCTTGTTTAGCAATCAAACTTGATCCTTTTACTTTTAAATCTTTAATCAAAACAACAGAATCACCTGCTTGTAAAATCACTCCATTTACATCTCTATGAATTACTTTTTGCCCTTCTTCAAGACCTTCACCTGTAGCTTTCGCCCATTTTAAATTCTCCTCATCTAGATACATCATATCCAATAAATCCTGAGGCCAACCTTCTGCACGTAAACGCGTTAACATTCTCCAAGCCATAACCTGAACAGCCGCAACTTCACTCCACATACTATCGTTTAAACAACGCCAATGATTTAAATCAACATTATCAGGATTCTCTATTTGGTCAATACATGTTGCACATGCCAAAACACTGTCATCAACAGTTCCAACTGGCATTGGAGGCAATTTATATATACTTAAATTTTCATTAGAAGCACACAATTCACATTTAGACCCACTACGTTCTTGTAATTTATTTAAAATACTCATTCATTTATTTTTAGAATTCCAAAAATACACTTATTAAACAGTTACCACAACCTCTTTTTTAATCAGGACATTATGAGGATTGATTCTGGTAATTTCAACAATGAAAATAAAACAAATTTTTCAATAACTTTCTAAATCAAATAAATCTAAAAACCATTCGTTTCACTTTAATTTAATAGTTCCTTAAGAAAATAATATAAAAGAAAGTACGTTATTTGCATAACAAACTACTATGTTATGCTTAAAAAATTCTTTTGGATGTGTTCTGGTGCAGACACTGATATTTTACAAACCACCTCAAAAGCTGAACAAATAAAATTCGCAGGAATTGGAGGTACTGTATTTTTCACTGCTATTATGGCTTTCATTGCTTCAAGCTATGCTTTGTTTACAGTTTTTGATAATTATTATTCTGCTATCTTTTTTGGATTGGTTTGGGGTTTACTAATCTTTAACTTAGATCGATTTATCGTTTCAACCATAAAAAAACAAGACAATAAATGGAGGGAAATCTGGCAAGCCACTCCTAGAATTATATTGGCCATTATAATTGCAATTGTTATTTCCAAACCATTAGAAATGAAACTCTTTGAGAAAGAAATCAACCAAGTTTTACTAACTCAAAAGAATGATTTAACATTAGCCAACAAAAATGAAATTGCCAATCAGTTTACTCCTGAAATCATAAAACTTCAAACAGAAATTAAACTATTAAAACAAGATGTGGTCTTAAAAGAAACTGAAACCAACGGTCTTTATGAAACGTACATTGCAGAAGCAGAAGGCAGAAAAGGAACAAAATTATTAGGAAAAGGACCTGTTTACAAGGAAAAAAGAGAAAAACACGATGCAGCTTTAAGCGAATTAATTCAATTAAAAGCAGCTACTAAAATTAAAATTACAGATAAAGAAACACAATTAGAAGCCTTAAATAGCCAACAACAGAAACAAGTTATAACTACACAACCAATAATTGATAGTTTTGACGGATTAATGGCTAGAGTAAATGCATTAAATAAACTACCATGGTTGCCATCCTTTTTTATTTTTCTATTGTTTTTAGCTATTGAAACCTCTCCAATATTTTCAAAATTAATTGCTCCAAAAGGAGAATATGATATAAAACTTCAAGAAAATGAAAATTCAGTAAAATCGTGGGTCGCACAAAAAGAAAATCAACGTAACCAATTATTAATTACCGACAATACTTTAAACGAAGCTATTTATAATGATTTAGCCAAAGAAGAAGAGCTATACAATTACAAAAAACAAAAAGCACGGGAAATATTGCAAATGCAAGCGGATGATTTTCATAAAAGTCAAAAAAGAATTATTGGGTAATTAGGTTATTTTATTAGTCTTAAAGCTTCTCTTCGGCTAAGATTATTAAGTTCAGTTTTTTCAACAAAGTCAACAACCCAATTTGGGTTTGTTCTGCTATACTCTCTTAACACCCAACCAATTGCTTTATTAATAAAAAATTCTTTAGAACCTAACAAACTATTTATCACATGGCTTAACAAAACAACATCAATATCATTTTTATACTTTAATTGAAACAACAAAGCACTTCTTTGCAACCATATATTATTTGATTTTAGCCACTTTTCAATATATTTTTCTCTTTGTTCTGGGTACATTTTAAAGTAAGACCCCATTAATTTTACAGCAATAAAATCAACCGTATCCCACCAAGATTTATTGGAAACCATATATTCAAAAAGAGCTATGTCATCCTTTTTAAATTCCTTGCTATACTTAAAGGCTAACTCTTGACCAAAATAATGAAAATCTCTTTGTGGTTTTCCCCAAAGATTTTTAACCAAATAATTTAATTCTTCTTTTTTAGGTAAATAGGCTTTCACTAAAAAAGGCTTCTGAATTTCTCGTCTTTCAGGAGATTTAATTCCATAAAACTCAAATTGATTTCTCAAATATGCCTTTTGTCCTAAAGCAATTTTAGCATTTTCATTTTTTTGAAATTCAATTTCTAATATTTTTATGAATTCATCCATATTTTACTCCTCCAAAGGATAAATTGTAACACTGTATCCCAACCAATTTTGCAATTTATCGTAAATTAATTGTTTATCTTCTTCTGAAAAATCAATAATACGTGTTTTATGAGAACCTTCTTTTAAAATCATTTTTAGCGCATCAACATGTGGTTTTGGAGTTGGTGCACAAGCTCCCCAAGTATCATATTCTCCGTAAATATATAATATTTTCTTTCCTTTATTTTCAACAAAATCTCTTACCTCATTTATATAAGTTGGATTGTATGTTAAATCAACATTTTTCGGTGCAAAACGCAAATTAGAAGGCTTTTTAACAACTTCTAATAAATCTTTTACTGGAGTTGTATCAAAACCATAGTAACCTAACTCTGTCATATGTTGGTAGTATGAAGGCAATAAATTATAGTATGTTTTGTCACTATAAAAACTAATTCCAACGATACCGTTTATATAATCGAATAGTTCTTTGGCTGTTGCATTATTATGTGGAATTTCACTACAACTTCCTCCCCATTGCCAAAATGAAAACGGAAATTCTAAAACAGCATATTCCAAAGCTTCGCTGGTAGATAATTCAGTGAATTTCATTTCCTTTTCTTTAGAAAATTTTGAAATTTCATTTAAAACACTATCTCTTTTTTTTAAGAGCGATCTTTGAAATTGCGTTACTTTAGCTCTACACTCATCCGTTCCAACAGTATTAATATGTTGCTCAGTTCTTATATCTTCCTGAGCATTAATTAATGGAGCAACATATGGTACAGCAACCTCTACATCCCAAGGGTATTTTGATTTGTAAATAAGAACTGTTTCTCCACCTTTACTAATACCAGTTGAAATCCACTTACCTATATACAATCTTTTCAATTTTGAAACCAATTTATGATAATCTTCAATAGCCTGGTCGTTTTTTAAATACTTCCATTGAATTGAATCCGGACGTGATTTACCATAAAAACGATATTCAACCTGGACTTGATTTCCCTTAAATATTTTTGTTAACTCATACGTTTGTGGAACTGCGTTATAACCTTCAGTAACTATTACTGTTGGTTTAGTTTCATCAACATGACTTAAATAAACATAATGCTTAAATGTACCTGCCGCAATGTTATTATGATCTAATGGTTCATCTAACACTATTTGGTATGCGCTTGTAAAATGATCAGTAGCTAACATTTTTGTAACCTCAGCATTTGGAAACAATTTCTCTATTTTTTGTTGAAAAGTTAAAATCTCAACAGTGGGTAACTTTACGGTACAACTGATAAAAGAAACACTTACAACAACAAATAAAATAAGGGATTTTATAAATTTCATACTATATTTTAAATATTCTATTTTTTTAATAACAACTCTATAACTTATGAATAAACAACCTGAACAACAAGAGTAATCGAGTTCAGTACTGAACCTTTTTAAAAAACAATTATTAAAGTCCTAAAACCTCTATTCCTTGTTCAAAAATAACATCAACTGGAATATTTGCTTCACTTAGTTTATCTAAATCACTTTGTAAATCATTTGGAATTATTCCTTTCTCTTTAACCAATTTAGCCACTCCATTATAATCTCCGTTTCCTTGCAATGTTATAATAAGGTTCGATAAATCTTTCATAGCAACTTCCATTTTATCATAATTCACTTTATAGGTTCCATCATCATTTTTAGAAAATGCTCCTTTTTCCTTAAAGAAATTAAAACGAATCATATTTGCTTTTCCGTGAGCACTTGAAGCTCCAAATCGCACAGAACGAAAAATTCCAGCCATAAATGTGGTCATATAATCTTTCATATCTCCATCAATTTCACCTTTTTCATGTAATTGTTGAACCATATACAAACCTAAAATATCGGCCTTTCCTTCTTCTAAAGCTGATGCTAGTTCCTTTAATGAATTTCGAACCGTACCGTTATTATTTATCGTGTTTTTTATTCCTAATCCATGTGCCACTTCATGAAACATTGTATTTGCAAAAAACGCATCAAAAGTAACATGCTTACGCTGACTTTCTTCAATTAATTTTTGAGAAATTGGAACTAATATTTTATCAAACTTAGCCTGCATTGCATTTTTTAATTGTAACCTTCTCGTGCCTTTTTGCAATTGAACTTCTTCATCATTTGGCAAATTAATTGCGATAGTTTTACTTGCTGCATTACAATCTCCTGCATAAAAAACAACATCATATGCATTTAAATCTGAATCGGTTCCTGGAATTTCTTTTTTATAAATATCTTCAACGGGTAAGCCAGCTTGTAATTCTGGTAAAAACTGAGCAAATCGAGCAAGTTTAGCGCTCCATTGCTGATCCTTTATAAGTACATACGCTTCGTGAGTAGCTTTATTTCCAAATAGTTGATCTTCATAGGTTTCAATTGGACCAATTACAAGATCTAAAGTATTCGTTTTCATATCCATCCAAGCCAAATCACTTGGTTGGTAATTATCATCTAAAAAGGCCAAAGCTCTTAATTCTAAATAATTTTTTAATCCTTCATCTTCTGCCAATTTGGAAGCTTCAAGTAACAATTCAGAAACAACTTTTACCTGTTTCTCAAATTGTTGATGATAAGGAATAGAAATTAAATCACCTTTATCATTTCGTCTAATAAATGTATATATGCTGGATTTGTTTTCGTCAGCAAAGGCATTAAATTCTTCTTTAGTCATATCAACTGGATAAAAATTTGCTCCGGCTGGTTTACTTTCAATACTTTCTACAAAAGATTTATCCCCATCCAATCGATCCCAAGGTCCATAATTAATCTCTATATAATTTTTGGCATCTTGATCAGTTATTTGATTTAATAACTCATTTTTATTTCCATAGGATTCATACCAAAATAATTCATTCATTTTATCTGCCACATTAATTAAAATCGGCAACATTTTTCTTTCATTCTCTGATAATACACTTAAATCGGATGTCAATTTAAATGAAACATAATTATTAAGTTTTTTTTGCATTTCTGTAATGTTATCTTCAACAGTAACTTGTTTAATAGGTCTTCTCGCTTCAAGATTTTCTTTGCAAGAAAACAACATTGACAAAACTAAAAACGTTATAAAATATTTCATTAACAAGTTGATTAGTTTATTTTATCAATAATTTTTTGTGTTCGTTCCTTATCAAAATTATAAGGAATTGTCATCCCTTTTTTTTCAGGAAATTGTTCAATCATAATTGTTGTGGATGGGAAAGCAAATTCCACACCTAATTCTTTTGCTAACTTCAAAACCCCCATATGTAATTTGTGCTTTGCTGCCTGCTCAGCATTCCAATCCAAATCAACAAAATAAACGTTTAAGAGAATTGATAAAGAAAAGTCTCCAAACCCTGAAAATTCAACATTAAAAGCATCATTTCTAGTTCCTGGATCAAACTCAATTAATTTTCTAACCCCAACTACAAAAGCCTCAATAAGTTCAGGTGGTGTGTCATAACGAATTCCCAAATTAGTTTGATACCTTCTATAAGCACGTAAACCTTTATTATTAACAACCATTTCTGCTAGTGAACTATTAGGGATTTGGTAAATAGTAGTATCCGCTGCTCGTACACGAGTTGATCTAAAGCCAACTGTTTCCACCGTTCCTGAAACGACTCCTGCTTCAATCCAATCACCAATATGAAAAGGTTTATCGATAAAAATCATAATTGTTCCTATTAAATTTTTAACCGTGTCCTGAGATGCTAATGCAACCGCCAAACCACCAATAGAAGCACCAGCGACCACGGTAACAGGATCTACACCAAACAATGTCAATAATTTTAGCACTCCTAAAATAATTACAATTCCAGTTAAAAAATTATGTAAAATAGGCACTAATTGATCGTCTAATTTTCCGTGTGTAGATTCGGCATAATCAGCGTAAATATTCATTACTACTTTTACCAGTTTTAAGAAAACATAAATCCAAAAAACAGTAACCATTATATTTAGGGCTAAAAAAATGAATGTATTTACATCTAATTGAAGTAATAATGACGGTAGCACCGATTTTATAAACCTAATTAATAACAATAAAACTATTGGTCTGGTTAGTTTTCTTAAGGATAAATTAATTTTATCATTTGACTTATGAACTATAAAATATTGTACTTTTCTTAAAATTAAATACACAATTTTCCTTAAAACATAAAATAAGCCAAGGGAAATTAATGCTAAAATTAATATCCCAATATACTGCCATAACTCAATATTTAAAAACCTGTAATGTCCAAATTCAGGAATCATTTGTTGTAATTTCTCAGTATACCATGGAAAAACACTTTTATAAATTTCATCTATTTTATTTGCTGTTTCAGGTGAATAATACCAACTATCCCCAATTCTTTCAACGTAAACATCTGGCATTCTATAAGGAAATAATACATATCTATTCCCTATCTTAAAACCAGTTGTGTCAGAAAACATTTTATCTGTTGGTACTTTTGAAAAATCAACTTTCAGCCCTTTTCCATCTAGTATTTTTTTGATTTTTACAGCAATTTCCTGTGCTTCAACTCCTTCATAACCATAAATCGTTTGAGCCGATTTTTCAGGATAATAATTTTCGGGTTGCAAAAAATATAAATGGGAATAAATTGTTGCGTTCGGATTACTTAAATCAACTTTTAAATTAGTTTGGGCTAATAAAGTTGCAGAAAGTAATAAAAAAAACAGTGTTATTTTTTTCATTAGAATTGTTATTTATTTGAAGATCAAATTTAAGACTTAATTTTAAAGCCCTAAATTAATTATACTATAATTATTTACCTTTTTTTAGGTTTAGAAAATTTCCTTTTACTCTTTGGCTGAAAAGTTACGGTATCATCAAAAGTGTTTTTTGTTTTAGACCCTTTATTCTTTTTCCAGCTATTTGTAGAAGGAAGTAGTTTTTGAAGTAAATCTGCCCTACCAACTTTTGTCAGTGTATTTCTAATCCATTGTTGATTTTCCCTTTTATACCAAAAGAAAAAACGATGTTGTTCCTCTTTTTCTTCTTTGGTTTTTGGTGTTCGGGTAGGTTTTAATGTGTATGGATGATAGCCACTATAATAAATTACCGTAGCAACTGTCATTGGCGTAGGTGTAAACCCTTGAACTTGTTCTAACTGAAACCCCATATCCTTTGTTTCTGCAGCCAAATTCGCCATATCCTCCATTTCACAAGCCGGATGGTTTGAAATAAAATATGGTATTAATTGTAAGTTTAACTTTTTACGGATATTTATTTTATCGAAGCGTTCTTTAAACTTGTGGAAATAAGTAAACGATGGCTTCCTCATTAATTTCAATACATTATCTGAAGTATGCTCTGGAGCTACTTTTAAGCGACCAGACACGTGATTTGTCATCACTTCTTCTGTATATGCATCTAACTCTTTAGGGTCTGCCTTTTTATTAAACTCAGGCACCAACATATCATGTCGAATTCCACTACCAATAAAAGATTTTTTAACTTTTGGATGCTTATCAACAGCTTTATATAATTCTGTTAATGGCTTATGAGAAGTATCTAAATTATGGCATATCACTGGTGAGATACAAGAAGGAGAAACACATTTATCACAAATTTCTTGAATCTTACCTTTCATTTTGTACATATTGGCAGACGGACCACCAATATCTGATAAATACCCTTTAAAATCGGGCATATTAGCGACTTTATCAACTTCTTTTAAAATAGATTCTTGACTTCTACTTGCAATAAATTTTCCTTGATGTGCCGAAATTGTACAAAAACTACAACCTCCAAAACAACCTCTATGAATATTTATGGAAAACTTAATCATTTCAAACGCAGGAATTGGCCCTCGTTTGTTATACTTTGGATGTGGTAATCTTGTAAAAGGTAAATCGAAAGATGCATCAATTTCTTCTTCAGTCATTGTTGGATAAGGTGGATTAATTACCAACCTTGAATCTCCTACCTCTTGTGAAATTCTATCTGCAAATAACTTATTAGATTCTTGTTCAATAACTTTAAAATTAGAAGCAAATAACTTTTTATCTTTCAAACAAACTTCGTGAGAATTAATTGTTACGTCTTTCCAATTTTTATTCTTTGGAATTTCTACATTTTTATTTAATAAAAACGCGGTTTGTTTTACAGTAGTTAAACTTGAAAAAGGAACACCTTTTTGTAATAAACTTACAATTTCACGCAATGGTTGTTCTCCCATTCCGTAAACCAATAAATCGGCTTTTGAATCTTTTAATATTGTTGGTTTTAAAGTATCACTCCAATAATCATAGTGTGTTACTCTACGAAGTGAAGCTTCAATTCCTCCTATTAAAACAGGAACATCTGGGAATTTTTCTTTTAATATATTTGAATAAACAGTAGTAGCATAATCGGGTCTAAACCCTTTATCACCATTTGGTGTATACGCATCATTATCACGTTTTCTCTTACTTGCAGTATAATTACTCACCATTGGATCCATACAGCCTCCAGTAACAGCAAAAAACATTTTTGGAATTCCCATCTTTGAAAAATCCTGTAAATTATCCGTTACACTTGGTTGAGGTACTATGGCAACCCTTAAACCATAACTCTCTAAAATTCTACCAATTACAGCCGGTCCAAAAGCAGGATGATCTACATAGGCATCACCACTAAAAAGAATTACATCCAATTCTTCCCAGCCTCTAAGTTTTACCTCTTTATTAGTAGTAGGCAACCAATCTGATAGTTTATTCATCATATTTTGCAAAAATACATTAATTAATGTAATATTTATGAAATACTTATAAATGACACTTTTACACAAACAAAGTGTTAACCTATGTTAACTTCTGTTAATTTTTTAAACCTTTCATCATTCAAAATGTCTTAATACTATACACAATTTAAATAATACATTTTATGAAAAAACTAGTGGGGTTATCAGTTATAATTATCTTTTTCTCAATAACTATGAATGCCCAAATGAAAAACATGAGAAATAAAAAAGGATTAGAATTTACAACCGAGCAAAGAGCTACTTTACAAGCAAAAAAAATGGCTTTAAAACTTGATTTAAATGAAAATCAGCAAAAAGACATTCAAAAATTAATGCTAAAATATGAGGTGGAACGAGAACAGAGAAGAGCAACTTTTAAAAATAACAAGGCTCAAGGAGTTGTGACAACTTCTGAAGAGCAGTTTAATTTTGAAAAAAAACGTTTAGACAGGAAAATTGCTCATAAAGCTGAAATGAAAAAAATCCTTACTAAAACCCAGCTTGAAAAATGGGAAAACGAAATGATGGGTAAAATAAAAAAAAGAAATAGAGGAAAAGGAGATCGAAATCAAAGAGGAATTCATAAAAATTTAGAAAATCCAAAGTAATTTAAAAATAGGAATTAATTTTCAATCGTTACCTCTTAATTTTGCAAAAAAAAGCTGCAAGTGCAGCGTTTTTTTTATTATAATCAATTTAATTATCTATTTTTTTAATAATCTTTGCGGGGTTACCACCTACAAAAACATTATTTGGAATATCTTTTGTTACCACTGCTCCTGCCCCAATTAAAACATTGTTCCCTATTGTAACCTCCATAACATCAAATACACAACAATTAAAATTGAAAAAACATTTTCTCCAAGTTTAATATTATAGCCATAATCACAATAAAAAGGAGGTTCTATCCATAAAGATGCACCAGCTTCACCAAATAATTCATAAAACAATTGATTCCGAATTTCCTTTTCGGTATCGGTCATTAAATTTATTTTCTAAAATAATAATCGAGCATTATGCCTTTCTTCAGACAATTCAGGGTCACTTGCATTGTAAAGCTTACCTGAAAGCATTTTATCCTTTTCAGTCATAAAAATTATCTTTAATGAAGTTTTAATTCATTTTGAATTTATTATTTTGAAACGACTAACACTTGTCCAATAGCAATATTATTTGAACTTAGTTGATTTATTTTTTTCAGTTCAACAACAGTTAATCCAAATTGCTTTGAGATAGAATACAATGTTTCTCCACTTGCTACTTGGTGATAATTTAAATTTAATTTACGGTTTGGATTAACAGGTTCTGACTTCTCAATATTCCCTCTTAAATTCAATTCCTGCCCAATAAATATTATGTTAGAAGTTAATCCGTTTAATAATTTAATTTCATCTACAGTCATTCCAAATCGTCTTGAAATAGAAGATAAAGTATCTCCATTGGATACTTCATAAGAACTTAAATCTACTTCTTGTGAAGGAACTTCAGCGTTAGTCAGTTTTGCTGTTTCTTTCACTTTTAAAACTTGTCCGATATAAATATTATTAGTGTTCAACTGATTTATTTTTCTAAGCTCTTCAACAGTTAAACCAACTTTTTTAGAAATCGCATATAACGTTTCTCCTTTTTGAACTTTATATGAACTTAGCTTTATTTCAGCCTTTGAAGGAACGACTTCTGAAACTTCATTTAAGGTTTTAACTTTTAAAACCTGACCTACACTTAAATTGTCCGATTGAAGTTGATTTATTTTTTTGATTTCTTTTACTGTTAAACCAAATTTCCTTGAAATAGCATATAGTGTTTCGCCTTTTAAAACTTTGTATGAACCTAAATTAGTGTAGTTTTGAGAAACTTCAATTGTATCTTCTTTAAAATCTTTTGTTACATCTAATATTTGACCAATACTAATTTCATTGGATTCAAGTTGGTTTATTTTTTTTAATTCATCAACAGATAATCCATATCGTTGTGAAATAGAAAATAAGGTTTCCCCTTTTACAATTGAATGAGTTGCTAAAGCTTTACCATTATTAAATTTATTGATTCGTTTTTTTGATTCACCTGCAATTCCAGAGTCATATTGATCAAGTTCGTATCTTTCAATTAATGAGATCAACTTTGCTGGATAACGCTTATCTGTAGCATAACCTGCCTGTCTTAATCCATGGGCCCAACCAACATAATCACCTCTTTCTAATTTAAATAATTTTGAATAACGAGTTCTAAAAGCTAAAAATAACGAATGGTCTCTATACGATTCTCTAGGATCTTTATAGCCTCTAAAACATTCTGATTCTTCATCATCATCATGAAAAATTCGATCTCCATCCCAACCAGTATGACATTTAATACCAAAATGATTGTTCGAAGTTTTCGTTAACAGACTATTTCCACTAGAAGATTCTAATATTCCTTGAGCCAAAGTAATACTGGCGGGAATATTATATAATTTCATTTCCTCAATTGCTGCATCCTTAAAAAATTCAATATATTCTTCAGTTGAATTAAAAATAACCGACTTTATTTCTAAATCTGATTCTGTAATTTCCCGTTCAGTATTATTTTCAGTATCTTTCTCTACAACTTTTATTATTACTTTTTTAGGGGTTGTTTTAACGGCGGTCATTTTAGATTTACAACTTGACAAAAAACCTATTGGTAAAACAAAAATCAATAAATACTTCAATCTCATAATTTAACTTATTTCGGGTAATTTTTTCTTTTTTAATATACTATTCATACCTTCTATTCCCTGTAAACCTCCTGTATGAATGGCTAATATTTTTGTTCCTTTTTTAAAATAATCTTTCTTTATTAAATCAATAATTCCGAACAACATTTTCCCAGTGTAAACAGGATCTAATGGAATATTTGTTTCGGATTTAAATTTATTGATAAATGTAATTAATTCTTTAGATATTTTAGCATATCCACCGAAATGATATTCAGTATTTATACACCAATTATCAGACTTTTTAACATATTTGCTAATTTCGTGCTTTAAAAAATCTCCTTTTAACGCTGGAAACCCTATTACTTTCTGATGCCCTTTAATAGAATTGATAATTCCTGCAATAGTTCCACCGGTTCCAATTGAAGAACAAATGAAATCATATTGTTCATCTTCATTTGTTAAGATCTCTTCACATCCTTTCACTGCAAAGTTATTCGTACCACCTTCTGGAACTAAATAAAAGTTCCCAAACCTTTGCTTTAATGATTCTATAAATTCAGGAGTTGTTTTTTCTCGATATTCACTTCGTGATACAAAGTGAAATTTCATTTGGTGCTGTGAAGCAAATTTTAAAGTAGGATTGTTTTCAATGACTCTATCTAAATCATTCGCTAATTCATCTCCGCGTATTACCCCGATAGTATTAAAATCATGTTGAAATCCTGCAGCAGCTGTAGCTGCAATATGATTTGAATAAGCACCACCAAATGTTAGTAAAGTTGAACATTTTTGACTGTTAGCTTCCTCTAAATTATACTTTAATTTTCGATATTTATTACCGGAGATAAAAGGATGTAATTCATCTTCACGTTTTATATAAAGTGAAATTCCATAATCCTTAATTTCCGAAAAATGAATTTCTTGAATGTTACTATTTCGATTTTCTAAGAGCAATTTTCAATTTTTTCTTCAAGATCTGTCCATTCTTCCATCAATACTTCTATTTTATGTTTTTTTGCTTTGTATTTTTCAAAAAACTCTGGATTTGAAGAAGTTTTTTCATAATCATCAGCTAGCGCTTCATCCATTTCTAAAATGTCATTTTCCAACTCATCAATCTTAACTTCAATTTTAGATAATTGATTTTTCCATTTTTTAATCTCTTTTCCTTCCTCTCTCGTTAATTGAGCTTCAACTTTTTTTGAAACATCAGGTTTCTTTTCTACAACAGTTCTTTTTTCTGCCTCCCTTAAATTTTCAATTTGATGCTGCTCAAGGAAAAAGTCAATATCCCCCAAATACTCCTTAATTACCTTATCTTTAAACCCATAAACAGTTGTAGTTAAATCTTGTAAAAAATCCCTATCATGAGATACAACTATTAAAGTTCCTTCAAACTTTTTGAGAGCCTGCTTTAACACATTTTTAGAAGCAATATCTAAATGGTTGGTTGGCTCATCCATTATTAAAACATTGAATGGAGACAATAATAACTTACATAATGCCAATCTATTCCTTTCACCTCCTGATAACATTTTAGCTTTTTTATCTACAGCCTCTCCACCAAATAAAAACGAACCTAACATATCTCTAACTTTCGATCTATTTGTATCTGTGGCAGCATCTTCCATAATTTCCAAAACAGTTTTTTCAGGTTCTAAATATTCTGACTGGTTTTGAGCAAAATATCCTATTTCTACATTATGCCCTAACTTTAGATGTCCTCCATGTGCAATTTCTCCAACTAATATTTTTGCCAAAGTAGATTTCCCTTGTCCATTTTGACCTACGAATGCAATTTTACTATTTCTTTCAATTAATAAATTTACATTTTCTAAGACATGCTTATTTCCATAGTTTTTCGACAAATTTTCTGCTTCAACTACAATTTTTCCCGGTTCTTTAGAAATTTGAAACCGCACATTCATTACCGAATTATCATCATTATCAACTTCAATTCGCTCAACTTTATCTAATTTTTTAATTAAAGATTGCGCCATCGTTGCCTTATTCGCTTTAGCTCTAAATTTATCAATTAATAACTGAGTTGCTTTTATTTCTTTTTCCTGATTCTTTTGAGCTTGTATTTGTTTCTCTTTTATTTCATCACGCAACAAAAGAAACTGAGAATACGGCTTTTTGTAATCGTAGATCTTACCTAAAGAAATTTCAATAGTTCTATTAGTTACGTTATCTAAAAACATTTTATCATGCGAAACTAAAACAATTGCACCTGGATATGATTTTAAGAAATTTTCCAACCAAATAATTGATTCAATATCTAAGTGGTTTGTTGGCTCATCTAACAATAAAATATCATTATTCTGTAATAATAACTTAGCTAATTCAATACGCATTCTCCAACCTCCAGAAAAAGTATCAGTAAGTTTATCGAAATCTTCTCTTTGAAATCCTAGCCCTTGTAATATTTTTTCAGTATTTCCTTGATAATTATACCCTCCTAATAATTCATATCGATGAGAATATTCATTTACATCAACCATTAAATCATGGTAATAATCACTTTCATAATCGGTTCTCTCTGCTAATTCATGATTAATTTCATCTAGCTTTTCTTCAATTTGTTTGATCTCTTGAAATGCTTGGTATGCCTCTTCTAAAATCGTTCTTCCCTCAACAAAATCAATATCCTGACGTAAAAAACCAATTCGTACGTCTTTATCAAAAGCCATCGTTCCTGTAGTGCTTTCTATATCTTTAGAAATAACTTTCAATAAAGTAGATTTACCAGCTCCATTTTTCCCAATCAATCCAATTCTATCTCCTTTGTTCAACTTAAAAGTAATTCCTGAAAACAAATCGGAACCGGCAAAAGACACCGATAAATTATGTACGTTAAGCATTCGTTTTTTATTATTTAATGTAAATTTGTGTTTTTTGTAAAAATCGTACAAACTTACTATAAAAAAATTTGGGACTCAATTAAAGTTTTATTTTAGTAATTTAATGTATTCTCAAAAAACTAACTAGAGATGTTAAAAAAAGGAACAAAACTTTACAGCATATTATTCAATAAATGTCCAAGATGTCAAGAGGGTGAATTTATGAAAGAAAAAAACATATTTAAATTACACAAAGCATTTCAAATGCATGAAAAATGTTCTAAATGTAGTTTAAAATACATGATGGAACCTTCATTCTTTTATGGTGCAATGTATGTTAATTATGGTCTTACTGTTGGGATTTCTATCGTAACTTTCTTAATTACTACTTTAGTTTTTAAACTAAGTTTAATTGATAGCTTTTTACCTATTGTAGCTGTACTGCTTTTAACAGCTCCTTTTTCAATTCGTTTATCTAGAATTATTTGGATAAATCTTTTTGTAAAATATGATTCAAACTATCCTAAAACTACAAAAATCGATCAATAGAATATTCAGTATTCAACGCTTCTCCTTCTTCTAAATAACGATATAATTGCTTCGCAGCAATAGGTGCTATCATTACACCACGCGTACCCAAACCATTTAAAATAGCTAAATTACTATACTTAGGATGTTTTCCTATTAATGGTCTTCTATCCTTAACTGTTGGCCGAATTCCAGCAATCTGTTCAACAATTTTATATGGACATGAAATAAATGAATCTAATTTCTCTACTAATTCAATTTTCCCCTCTTCAGTAGGTAGTGATGTTTTATCTTTCCAATTAAATGTTGCCCCAACTTTATAATAATCATTGCCTAAAGGAAGCACAAAAACTGCCGCCTTTATTAAAAAATCTACTTTTAAATTTGGAGCGTGAATAATTAAAAGTTCACCTTTTGCTTCTTGCATTGGCAAATAGTTAAAATAAGGATTCTTCTTTAATCCAAAACCTTCACAAAAAACAATCTTAGATGCGAAAATATCTTTATAAGTGACTTTTCTTTCAATTACATCTAACTTATCATATTCGAAACTTTCATTCAATAGTTGTTTATTATCATTCAAATATTTACTATAGTCTTCCAATAAACTCTTTGTATCAACTCTTCCTGTATTAACAAGTTTACCATAGCCAAAATTTGCAGTTAATCCTAAATGTTTTTCATTCACAACCTTAGGAATCATGTATTTTGAAAGCAACACATTATCACAGGCAATAAACCAGTTGTTTTGCTCTTCAATTGATTTAAATACACGATAAATATCAACAGGAAAATCATATTTTTTTTTAAACTGGCTTTCTAGTTCAGCATAAAAAGGAAGGGCAAGTTCAAGCTGATTAGCAGCTTCCCATACAGGAGTAAAGCGTTTTAATATCGCAGGATTATATACACCACCTGCAACAATAGATGAATTTTGAGAATTATTTTCAAAAACAACAAAAGATTTATTGTTTTTTTCTAATTCTTTAGTAAAAGCCAATCCAGCCAATCCTAATCCTACAACGATATAATCTATTTCCATATTTGACAAAGATAATTTAAACAAAAAACTCTTGCTAATAGCAAGAGTTTTTATATTTTATAGTACGAATATTAATAATTCCACATATCCAATTCTTTGTTTCGAATTTCGTCTTTCATTTTATTAGACTCAATAACCTGAAATAATGCATTTCCTTTTACATAATTTGAAATTTCTCTATCTCCATAAATATTTTCTTCCTTATAAATAATGGAATTAAATCTTCTTGCGTTTAATAAATGATCAAATGAAATAGGATACGCAGAGTTCTTTTGATTGAATACTTTCATTGAATGAAGAACATTTCTAGCATCAGGGAACCATACCCAAAACAAAGGAAGTTGTTCCGTAATATCTAAATCTTCTCTACCCATTACTTGTACATCAGGTGCAATCGGAGCTAATGCTAACAATCTATATTTTAATTCACCTTGACGTTTATCAAAATACCATAAACCTTTAATCTTAAAACCTTCAATATCTTGAGACGTTAAATTAATTTTATCAATATACTCTTCAATATTAGGGTTTCCAGCATTTAACTCGTCAAAACCCGCATCTGTAGTATCAACTCTAAAAAGTTTACCATTAATTTCAGCCTTACTCATTTTAGAGGTGAAATACGAATCATCATACACCTCTGAAATTTCCCCTTTTTTAATTCCTCTAAGTAATGTATCGAATAATGATCTTCTATCCATTGTTACACTAGAAGTATCAATTGGGTAATACATTGGCAAATTTATTCTTTCATTTAGGTCTATATATTCCCAAACAACTTTCGACCAAAGGATATCTCTATCATCAATATAACCATATTCTAAAGGTTTATCATTGTCGATAGCATCCTGTTCAGCAGTTTTTTTACCAATATCAGAAGGTCTATTGGCATTTAGTAAATTTGATTGTGCATATGTTATATTAAACACCACAAATGCTAAAATAAATATTCCAATATTTTTCTTATTCATCATTAATTTTTTTTATTGTATTTCAATACTAACTGCTGCAGCATCTTTAATTTTATAAGAGCTGTTACCTATTAAAGTAGATTTAATATCAAATATTATAACTACATCACCTCTTTTTGCTTTGTCAATTGCTTTTTTCGCTTGAGAATCCATTCTGCTTCCTCTAACAACAACGGCCGATTGACCCGGTACTTTAATAGTAAATCCTGTTGTACTTAAATTTAAGTCAAAATCAAAATCTGGTAATTCAGCACCAACTGTTGACCCACCTAAACTTGTTTTTGGCATTTTCACATAACCAGATTGCTTTCTAATTGTACCACTAGGCGATGGAATATCTTTTATTCTAAATGACTGTGATGAACTTACACTAGTACCATCAGGCAATTTACCAGAAACACTAATTTTCACCTCGTTTCCTTGACTAGGAGTCATAATATATTTACCAACACCACTGCCTCTTGTTAACCCAGCTCCATTTGCTGCAACTAAGTTATCTGGAATACCAGGAATAGAAATAGTCATTGGGTTAGGAACACCTCTATAAACAACGTTCATTTTATCAGCAGAAATAACAGCACTATTTGGCTTTGGAATTACGGCATAACTTGATTCTATAGGAATTTCAACAGGCTTCCCGTTTTCCATAAAAACAAATTTCCCTTTAATATCTCTTTCTCCAACTGCACCAGCAGGGAAGTTAAGGACTGCTCCACCATCCTCAATGGTCTTAATTTCATTTCCGTTTACAACAACCTTTTCCGGTTTAAGAGAAGCGTCGTAACGACCTAATACAATTTTTCCTTTAAAATTTTCTCCTTGAAAATAAGCAGATTTTTCTGGAATTAGAATTGTTCTATAATTAGCCATTGAAACATCACTCTCTAATTGCCCTCCTAAAAGAGTTCCGAAAATTTCAGATTGAGTTGTTTTTATATCGGTTTGCATGGAAGTTAAGTTGGTAACCGTAGAAATTAAAGGAAAACCTTCATATCTATTTTTTAACCAAGATTGTTTACCATCTTCTGTGTCCTGATCTGAAGTATCAAATCTTTTATTGATATTAGCTGTTAATTGGTTTTCTTCTCCTATTAAAGCTACAATTCCATTTCTAAATCCATTTACTTGATCTAAAAATTCCTGACCTTCTTTTGTATATCCATCTCCTAAAAAGAAATATTCATCAACTATGCTGGTTTTATCCATAGATTCATAATCTTCCTTATCATCCTGATCTATAAGAAATAACGATTTCTTATCTTCAATAAAATCATTGAAATTTTTAGATAATTCATCTACCTTTTTTGCTTTGGTAAATAATGAATTATATTTTTCAGGTTGTTCTTGAGCCTTTGTTGCCAAATTCTCAAGAGTTGCATTATTTTTAACTGTCGCTGTAATATTATTGTCAGCCAATTTTTCATTCATGAAACCGAATGCAGAAAGCACCTCTTTAGACATTTGCATGGCTATCATAGCCAAGAAAACTAGGTACATTAAATTAATCATTTTCTGCCGTGGTGATAAATTACCTCCTGCCATTATAATTAGTTTTTTTAATTAATAAATTAGTTTAAAATTAACTAATTAGTTTTTAGTAGACATAGCAGATAACATTCCACCATAAACTCCATTTAATGAAGATAAATTATTTGCTAATGATTCCATTTGTTCTTTTAACTTTCCTGAATTAACAGCAACTTGCTCATTAATTTCGGCTTGTCTAGTTGAACTATCTAGCTGAACTTTATACAAACTATTTAATGATTCCATTTGTGCAGCAGCTAAAGATAATTGTTCACTGTATCTATTTGTAGCGGCGATTGAATCTACAGCTGGAGCGATATTTTCTGCAGCTCCTTTAAAGTTTTGAATACTTTCACTTAGACTTTGCATTAAACCTGCATCTAATTTAGCATCTTTAAGCATTGTATCTAATTTTTGAGAAAGCAAACCTTGGGCATCATTATCTTGTTCCGAAAGTTTTTCTCTCATACTTCCTCCTGTCAATTCTGGGTAAACTAATGACCAATCTAAATCTTCTTCAACTGATTCGAACGCAGAAAGAAAAAACACTGCAGCTTCCACAGCCATACCAATTGTTAACATCAACCCCCCAAATGGCCAGTGTTGAATTTTAAAAAGAGCCCCTACAATTACAACTGCTGCCCCGATACCGTAGGCATAATTATATAATTTTTTTGTTTTTTTTGACTGTGACATAATTTTAAGTTTTATTATTTTAGTTAAGGTTGATTTCTAATTTCCTTCCATATTGGTTCCTAAATAATCTTGAACTGTTCTAAATCCAATATAGCTTCTTGCTGTATCGGCATACTCGTAATCACGTGTACTTACTTGTAAGAAATAAGCAACATCTTTCCAAGAGCCTCCTCTAATAACTTTTCTTTTATTTTTTGTGATTTCAACATTTGGATTCATTGTTGATCCTATATAATATGATGCCTCACTATATGCTGTGTTAGTCCATTCTGAAACATTCCCAGCCATATTGTAAAGACCATAATCATTTGGATTAAATGATTTTGCTTCCATAGTATATAATGCACCGTCAACTGCGTAATCTCCTCTACTAGGCTTAAAATTTGCTAAAAAGCAACCTCTATCACTAGTTGTGTAAGGGCCTCCCCAAGGATAAGTTGCATATTGAAGACCTCCACGAGCCGCATATTCCCATTCCGCTTCTGTTGCCAATCTAAAATATGGCACTGCTATTGAATTCTTTTTTGTATTTAAAAAATCATTTTTCTTTTTTGTCCTCCAACTGCAAAATGCTTTTGCCTGACTCCAATTTACTCCAACCACCGGATAATCATTATAAGCCTGATGATGGTAATAATCCTGATGCATAGGATCATTATATGAATAATTAAAGTCTTTTACCCAAACAGTTGTATCTGGATAAACTTCAATTACTTCATTTTTAATAAAATCTTTTCTTTCTCCTTTATTTCTAGCAGCAGATTCACTATCCAGCCAAGCGTACTTATATTTTAATTTTTTAGTGTCTAAAATTCTTTTACCATCAATTCCATTTTCAACCGGCACATACATAGAATCCATTACTTCTGAATAATATTCATCAGGAAACTCATTTAATTCCCAAATTAAATCTTCATCCCAATTTAAAATTTTCCCTTGTAACGGTGAATTTATATCACCTAAACTTCCATAACTGTTCAACATATATTTTTGATATGCTGTCATTTTAGTAGTATCTATATTTTTAAACTGATAATCTGCCAAAACAACATTTGTTTCATCAGACATCAATTCAGAGAACAATGCTAACTTACTTCTTACAATAGAATCAGTTACCCATTTAACAAACTCTTTATACTCGGCATTAGTGATTTCAGTTTCATCCATATAGTACGGACGCACAGTAACAGTTCTTGTAGGTGTATTTAACGCTCCAGCAACATCTTCGTCTTCCTTTCCCATTGTAAATGAACCTCCTGGAATTAAAACCATACCTAATGGTTTTTTTGAATGCCATTTGCTTTTTGACTTTGTTCCTACTAACTCTCCTTGATCATTAGAGCCGCAACTATAAACAAATAAGGCTAATAAAATATACAATGATATTTTTTTCATAATAATTTTCTTAATCTATTTAGGCAAACCTATTACTAATTCTTTTAAAAAACAATATTTTCTTTAATCTGTATAAACTAAAAAAAATAAGATTTATTATACACAATACTTAAATTTATATCAATTTTTTTAGAGTGCGTAACCATCTATCAGGAATTTCCTGATTAGTTGCACTTAAATAATCTTGATATGTACAAGGTATTAACGCATGTCTTTTATATTTATTATTATCATTCAGACTTATTTCCATCCACCAACGACCACTCTTATTGCTCTTAAAGAAATTCAACACCTGATCTTCTATTGGTACAATATATTTTTGATAATTATCTTTTAAACCAAAAGGATAATCGTTCGCTCTATAATTTACTCCTTCAATGAAATACCAAATCATTTGAGAAATTAATTGTGCTGTTTGATTTTTGTTGTCAAATTTTGAATTATACTCATAAATACCAAATGATGAAACTTTATCACTAATCCCCGCATAACGAGCAATTGCACATATTTCAGCTCCTGAAAATCCGTTGGGTGTAGCATTATTGTTTGCTGGAGCCTCAGAATTTTTTACTGATGACATATCAACACTAACAATATCTGCATCCCTTAAAGCTGGCTCAACTATTTGGATTGAATTTGTAATCTCACCTAACCGATGTGCTTCAAAAAACAAACCCTCCAATAAGTCAATTTCATCTTGTGAATTAAAATAAGTTTGATATCCTAAATTACAGTAATTAAACAAATTGCACGGTTGATTCATTACAATTTTACTTAAGAACGATTTAGAATTTAACTCTTCATCGATAGATCCTAAATCAAATTTATTGTCTATTGCTACTAAGTTAACTGTTTGCTCTAATTGATCGTATGCTCTATAATTAGCATAAGTGAGATCTTGACCTCCTCCAATAATAATAGGGATTATTTTACTTTTAATTAAATATGTGAGTAATTCACCTAAGGCAAAATAGGTGTCTTCAATTGAATTACCTTTTGAAATATTTCCTAAATCTACTACGCTTATTGGCCAATTCCCTGGGTATAATTGATATAGTTCCTTCCTTATTTCATTTAAATCTGAACCAGCACCAATATTGTTCACTGAAGCTCTATCTTCATCAACTCCAATAATAGCTATTTTTTTATTCTCTAAATTAGGAAAACCATTTTTAGTTGTATAAATATCTATGCATTGACCAAGTGTTTTATTGGCTTGCATTTTTATATGTGTCAACAAAGATTCGCTAACAGGATTAAGATAATCGAAATTCATTTATAGGGCAATTTCTTTCTTTTTCGGTGGAAAGATATATATTTTTTTTATTTCTTTGAAGTTTTTCTTTTAGTTGTTTTCTTTTTAGGCGCGTTTTTTTCAATGATATTTTTCACTTCTTCAAGAGTTAATTTACTTGCATCAACAGTTTTAGCCAATTCAATTTTTACTTTTCCCTTAATAATATTTGATCTTCCCCAACGCGCTTTTTGTACAGAAATCCCTTCATCTTCCCAATTATGGATGATTTTTTCAATTTCTTTACGCTTTTTATCTTCAATTAGCTCAACAATATTTTCGTAAGTTAAATTATCAAAATCGTATTTTTTATTCACATTAATAAAAATACTATTCCACTTAATGAAAGGACCAAAACGCCCAACTCCTTTTTGCACAGGTAAATTTTCATACTGAGCAATTGGAGCATCTGCCTCTTGTTTTTCTTTAATTAACTCTATGGCTCTATCTAAATCAACCTCCATTGGGTTTTCACCTTTTGGAATTGACACATACATATTGTCAAATTTAATATATGGTCCAAATCTACCCACAGCCACTTCAATCTCTTCACCTTTAAAACTCCCAACTTTTTTAGGTAATTTAAAAAGATCCATAGCTTCATCATATGTAATTGATGTAAGATTTTGATCTCCTTGCAAGCTAGCAAATTTAGGCTTTTCTTCATCTGTAGCTTCACCAATTTGTACCATAGCTCCAAATCGTCCTAAACGAGCGTAAACATTTTTTCCAGAGTCTGGGTCAATTCCCAATAATCTTTCTCCTTTAGCTCTATCTGCATTTTCAGCAACATCTTCAACCGTTGGATGGAAACTTTTATAAAAATCTTTAATCATTTTTATCCAATCTTCTTTTCCATCTGCAATATCATCAAACTCCGATTCAACCTTAGCTGTAAATCCAAAATCCAAAATATTTGAAAAATTCTCAACTAAAAAGTCGTTTACGATATTCCCAATATCAGTTGGTACCAGTTTTCCTTTATCCGATCCAACTTTTTCAGTCAATATTTTTAGAGTAACTTCTTTTCCTTTTAATTTTAACTCGGTATAACTTCGATCATCTCCTTCAATTGTTCCTTTTTGAACATACTCTCTTCGTTGAATAGTAGAAATCGTTGGTGCATAGGTTGATGGTCTACCAATACCTAATTCCTCTAAACTTTTCACTAAAGAAGCCTCTGTAAATCTATATGGTCCCTTCGTGTAGCGTTCTGTAGCAGAGATATATTTATTTTTTAATGATTCTCCAATCGCCAATTTAGGTAACATTCCAGCTTGCTCTTCTTCTTCATTGTCATTTCCTTCAAGATAAACTTTTAAGAACCCTTCAAATTTTATCATTTCACCATTAGCGGTAAAAACATTATCATTATTATTATTTACAATTCTAACATTGGTACGTTCTACTTGAGCGCTACTCATTTGAGATGCTATTGTTCTTTTCCAAATTAAATCGTACAACCTATCTTGATCATAATCAACTGAAACAGACTGCTGCCCCATACTTGTAGGTCTTATTGCTTCGTGAGCTTCTTGAGCTCCTTTTGTTTTTGTACTATAATTTCTTGGCTTACTATATGCTTTTCCAAATGAAGAAATAATTTCTTGCTGTGCATCGTTTTTTGCGTCTTCAGATAAATTAACACTATCTGTTCTCATATAAGTAATTAATCCAGCCTCATACAATCGTTGGGCTATCATCATTGTTTTAGCAACCGGAAAATTTAATTTCCTTGATGCTTCCTGCTGAAGTGTAGAAGTCGTAAATGGCGCTGCAGGAGATTTTTTAGCTGGTTTTTTTTGTAAATCATCAACTTTAAATTTCGCTCCAATTGATGAATTTAAAAATGACTGAGCTTCTTCTTTAGTTTCAAAGTTTTTTGGAATAGTAGCTTTAAATTTTTTCCCTTCCTCAGTTAAAAATTCAGCAATAACTTTATAAGAAGCCTGTGGATTAAAATTAATAATATCGCGTTCCCGTTCTACAATTAATCTTACAGCAACTGATTGTACTCTACCTGCTGATAAGCCCCCTTTTACTTTTCTCCATAAAACCGGAGAAAGTTCATACCCTACTAACCTGTCTAAAACTCTTCTTGCCTGTTGTGCATTAACTAAATTATAATCTATACTTCTTGGGTTTTCAACAGCTTTTAAAATTGCTTTTTGTGTAATTTCATGAAAAACAATTCTTTTAGTATTGGTATCATTTAGTTTTAATTGCTCATATAAATGCCAAGCAATCGCTTCTCCTTCTCGATCCTCATCGGAAGCTAACCAAACTGTTTCAGCTTTTTTAGATAAATCTTTTAATTTTTTCACCAAGGCCTTTTTATCTGAAGGCACTCTGTAATTTGGCATAAAATCACCATCAACATTTATTCCTATCTCTTTCGAAGGTAAATCAGCTATGTGACCAAAACTTGACTCAACCTGAAAATCTTTTCCTAAAAATTTTTCAATCGTTTTTGCCTTCGCAGGAGACTCTACTATTACTAAATTTTTTGCCATATCTTAAAAATTACTTTTTTTAAATCCTCAATAAATTCGTTTTCCTTTTCAAAATGTAAAGCATCATACATTGAGAATTTCGATTGCAAAAGTATATAGATTTTTTTAAATTCAAATTAATAGTTTTCAAAAGCTCCTTTTACAACACCTTTTTACGTTGTTAAATTTCTGCCAAATTGACACATTTTTAAAAATTTGATTATATCTTTGCAATCCAAATTAAAAATATGGGAGGCGAAAAAGTAATAGACGAAAAAAATCAAGGACAAGCACTTTTAACAGATAACAAAAAAGGTAATCACAAAAAACTTTATATAGAGAGTTATGGGTGCTCAATGAATTTAAATGACAGTGAAATTGTTGCATCTATACTATCTGAAGAAGGGTTTAATACCACTCACTTATTAGAGGAAGCTGATTTAGTTTTAGTTAATACGTGTTCAATTAGAGACAAGGCAGAACAAACTATTCGTAAACGTTTAGAAAAATACAATGCAGTTAAAAAAATAAACCCAAAAATGAAAGTTGGCGTTTTAGGCTGTATGGCTGAACGATTAAAAGCACAATTTTTAGAAGAAGAAAAAATTGTAGATTTAGTTGTTGGCCCAGATGCATATAGAGATTTACCAAATTTACTAAAAGAAGTAAATTCTGGGCGTGATGCTGTAAATGTAATTTTATCGAAAGAAGAAACATATGGTGATGTATCGCCTGTTCGTTTAAACAGTAATGGTGTTTCGGCATTTGTATCTATTACCAGAGGATGTGATAATATGTGTACATTTTGTGTAGTACCATTTACTCGTGGACGCGAACGAAGTCGTGATCCAAAAAGTATTATTGAAGAAATAAGACAACTTGTAGATACTACTTATAAAGAAATTACCTTACTTGGACAAAATGTAGATAGTTATCTTTGGTATGGTGGTGGTTTGAAAAAGGATTTCAAAAATGCATCAGAAATAGCACAAGCAACAGCAGTTGATTTTGCACAACTGTTAGATTTGGCCGCTACTGAATTTCCAAAAACAAGATTCCGTTTTTCTACATCTAATCCTCAAGATATGAGTTTAGATGTGATTCATACAATGGCAAAGCACGAAAATATTTGCAACTATATTCACTTACCTGTTCAGTCTGGAAGCACATCAGTTCTAAAAAGAATGAACCGTCAACATACTCGTGAAGAATATATTGAATTAGTAGATAATATCAGAAAAATACTTCCTGGTTGTTCTATATCTCAAGATATGATAACTGGGTTTTGTGGTGAAACAGAAGAAGAACATCAAGATACATTAAGTTTAATAGAATATGTAAAGTATGACTTTGGTTTTATGTTTGCTTATTCTGAAAGACCGGGAACCTTAGCTGCTAAAAAAATGGAAGATGATGTTCCTTTAGCAACTAAAAAAAGAAGATTAAACGATATTATTCAATTACAACAAAAATACAGCCTTTATAATACTGAAAGGTTTCTTGGAAAAACAGTTGAAGTACTAATTGACGGTTCTTCAAAAAAATCTGACGCACATTGGAAAGGAAGAAATTCCGAAAATGTAGTTGTTGTTTTCCCTAAAGGAGATGAAAAATTGGGTGATTTTGTGAATGTATATGTAGAAAATTGTACATCAGCAACGCTATTAGGAAAAAGAGTATAAAAATATGGACTCATTACAAGCAATAAAACAGCGATTCGGAATTATTGGGAACGATATGCTTTTGAACAGAGCATTAGAAAAAGCAGTGAGAGTTGCTCCTACTGATATTTCTGTATTGGTAACTGGAGAAAGTGGTGTTGGAAAAGAGAATATTCCAAAAATAATTCACAATTTATCTCATAGAAAACACGCTAAGTATATTGCTGTAAACTGCGGAGCAATACCAGAAGGAACTATTGATAGTGAACTTTTCGGTCACGAAAAAGGTTCATTTACGGGTGCAACTGCTACTCGTAAAGGATATTTTGAAGTCGCTGATGGAGGTACAATATTTTTAGATGAAGTTGGAGAGCTACCACTTACAACACAAGTAAGGCTATTACGTGTTTTAGAAAATGGAGAATTTATAAAAGTAGGATCTTCACAAATACAAAAAACTAATGTTAGAATTGTTGCTGCAACCAATTTAAATATGCATCAAGCAATAAGCAAAGGGAAATTTAGAGAAGATTTATATTATAGATTAAACACAATTGAAATTAACCTTCCTCCCTTACGAGAACGTCATGGTGATATACATTTATTGTTTAGGAAATTCTCGTCCGACTTTGCACAAAAGTACAGTATGCCTGGAATTAAACTTTCCGACGATGCCATAAAGATATTAGAAAACTATGGTTTCCCAGGAAATATTCGTCAGCTTAAAAACATTGCGGAACAAATTTCTGTTGTTGAAGAAAACAGGTTAATTACTTCGGAGCGATTATTACCATATTTACCAAGTAAAGGAACTAATTTGCCATCAGTTATTGAAAAACAAAAATCAAGCAGCGATTTTGGATCGGAACGAGAAATAATGTATAAAATTTTGTTCGATATGCGAAATGACATCAACGATTTAAAAAAGCTGACGCTCGATTTAATGAAAACTGGTGACGCTAATAAAGTTAAGGAAGAAAATAAAAATCTTATTAAAAAAATATACAACGAAAACCCAACCGAACTTCGGGAAAATCCTCAGATTGAAGTTGTAAGAATAAATGAAGAATATAATGAGCCAGACGACTATGAGTTCACTGAAACTATAGATGCCGATGAAAGTTTGTCTATTCAGGATAAGGAAATTGAACTTATAAAAAAATCTTTGGATCGCAACAGTGGTAAAAGAAAATTAGCTGCAAAAGAATTAGGGATTTCCGAAAGAACCTTATATCGCAAAATAAAACAATACGATTTATAGTATTTAATAATTAACTTTGAATTTTCCTCATATAAAGAAGAACCCATATCAATGAAAAAAATTAGTTTCACGATTTTATTCCTTTCAATACTTATTATTATTCAAAGCTGCGGTATTTATTCTTTCACAGGGACAAATATTCAACCAGACGTAAAAACAATTCAAATAGATTATTTTCCAAACAACGCTATATTAGTAGAGCCTATTCTAAGTCAAACCTTTACAACTCAGTTACAAGATTTGTTTTTACAACAAACAAACTTAGATTTGGTAAAGTCTGGAGGTGATTTGCAGTTTGAAGGAGAAATAACCGGATATAAAATTAATCCTATGACTGCTACTGCTGCGCAAACTGCAGCACAAAACAGACTAACAATAACAGTAAATGTTCGTTTTTTCAACAATAAATTAGAAGAAGATAATTTTGAAAAATCATTTTCACATTATTATGATTATGATGCTAATGCAGTACTTACAGGTAGTGCTTTAGATGATGCTTTCGATGAAATTATTGAAAGAATTACTCAAGATATTTTTAATGCATCAGTCGCAAAATGGTAATTTAGTATGAATAATAAAAAATTCAAATATTTATTAAAACACCCTTCAGATATTGATGCTTTGAGCGTTCAACAGTTAGATGAAGTTATTACCGAATATCCATATTTTCAGGCGGCGCGTGCTATTCAATTAAAAGGATTAAACAAAATTAACAGTTTCAAATATAACCAAGCACTAAAAAAAACAGCTGCACATACCTTAGACCGAAAGGTGTTATTTGATTTTATTACTTCATTTAATTTCACAAATAAAAGAATAAAAGAAATTATAGTTTTAGAAGAAATAGAAGTTATTGGTGCTGAAACCATAAATGAGACACCTAAAAAATCAAAGGTTTCTCCAGTTCAACCGTTAGTTGATCCTAAAAAAGAAATCGTTCAGAAAAAAGAAATGGAAAAACCAACCGACAACTTTAATGTGGTTGAGCAAACTCCTAATGAAGTGTTAGAAATTGGAAAACCTCTCCAATTTAACAATACAGAACCACATTCTTTTAATGAATGGATGCAATTAATTTCAACAAAACCTATTGAAAGAGAAGAAAAAACGAATAAAAAAATAGAAAAATCAACAAAAACAGAGGATAAATTTAGCCTAATAGATACGTTTATTAAAACAAATCCAAAAATTAAACCAGTAGACAAAAATGCTATAAACGTTGATATTTCGATTGAAAGTTCATATGAAAATGAAAGTTTAATGACCGAAACTTTAGCCAAAGTTTATCTAGAGCAAAAAAAATATGAAAATGCAATAAAAGCATACCGTATTTTAAGTTTGAAATATCCAGAAAAAAGTGGTTTCTTTGCAGACCGAATTAAAGCAATTAAAATTTTACAAAAAAATAAGTCATGACGTATACATTATTTTTAGTTCTGATTATGATAGTAGCATTCTTGCTAATATTAATTATTATGGTTCAAAATCCTAAAGGTGGAGGATTATCTTCTTCATTTGGTGGTGGTGGAACGCAAGCATTAGGAGGAGTTCAAAACACAACTAATTTTTTAGATAAAAGTACTTGGACACTTTCAATCGTTTTGTTAGCATTAATTTTATTATCAAATTTTGCTGCGCCTAAAATGAATGCCGTAGATACAAGTTCAGAAATTGAAAACACAATTCAAAATCGTGAGGTACAAAACGCACCTGCACAGCCATTAACTACATCTACACAAGATACAGTTCAATAATTTTTATAAAACATATTTTAGAAATGCCAATGTGAATGACACGTTGGCATTTTTTTATTTATATAATCCCCTTCAAAAGTACATTTGTCAGTTTTAATACATTGGCATACTTTTAGACAATTTAATTCACAGAATTAATAATTTTTAAACAAATTAAAATGAGTAAAGTAAATATTAAACCGTTAGCAGATAGAGTTTTAGTAGAACCTCTTCCAGCTGAAAAAACAACAGCTTCAGGACTTATCATTCCAGATTCTGCAAAAGAAAAACAGCAAAAAGGAACTGTAATTGCAGTAGGTACAGGTACAAAAGATGAACCAATGACTGTAAAAGTTGGTGATACCGTGTTATTTGGTAAATACGCCGGTACAGAACTTGTTTTAGAAGGATCTGATTATTTAATAATGAGGGAAAGCGATATTTTAGCAATTGTTTAATAATTAAAATATAATTTAAAATGGCAAAAGATATAATTTTTGATATAGAAGCTCGTGATGGACTAAAACGAGGAGTTGATGCATTAGCAAATGCAGTTAAAGTAACATTAGGCCCAAAAGGAAGAAATGTGGTAATTGGAAAAGCATTTGGTGGTCCAATAATTACTAAGGATGGCGTTACAGTTGCAAAAGAAATTGAATTAGAAAACCCATTAGAAAATATGGGCGCTCAAATGGTGAAAGAAGTTGCATCTAAAACCAATGATTTGGCTGGAGACGGTACAACTACTGCAACCGTTTTAGCACAAGCAATTGTAAAAGAAGGATTAAAAAACGTTGCTGCTGGTGCAAATCCATTAGATTTAAAACGTGGAATAGATAAAGCTGTTCAAGCTATTGTTGATGACTTAAGAGCGCAATCTCAAGAAGTTGGTAACAAATCAGATAAAATAAAACAAGTTGCCTCAATTTCAGCAAATAATGATGAAACAATTGGTGATTTAATCGCTCAAGCTTTTCAAAAAGTTGGAAAGGAAGGTGTAATTACTGTTGAAGAAGCAAAAGGAACTACTACTTATGTAGACATTGTTGAAGGAATGCAATTTGACAGAGGTTATTTATCTCCGTATTTTGTTACAAATGCAGACAAAATGTTAACTGATTTAGAGAATCCTTATATTTTATTATTTGAAAAGAAAATTATAAATCTTAAAGATTTATTACCAATTTTAGAGCCAGTTGCTCAAAGTGGAAAACCATTATTAATTATTGCTGAAGATGTTGAAGGTGAAGCTTTAGCTACTTTAGTAATGAATAAATTACGTGGAGCATTAAAAATTGCTGCTGTAAAGGCTCCAGGTTTTGGAGACAGAAGAAAAGCAATGTTAGAAGATATTGCTATTTTAACTGGTGGTACTGTAATTTCTGAAGAAAGAGGTTTAACTTTAGAAAATACTACAATTGAAATGTTAGGTACTGCAGAAAGAATTACAATTGACAAGGATAATACTACAATTGTAAATGGAGCAGGAAATGGAGATGACATAAAAGCTAGAGTGAATCAAATTAAGGCTCAAATTGAAACTACTACTTCTGACTATGACAAAGAAAAATTACAAGAACGTTTAGCTAAATTAGCTGGTGGTGTTGCCGTTTTATATGTTGGTGCTGCAAGTGAAGTAGAAATGAAAGAGAAAAAAGACAGAGTTGATGATGCATTACATGCTACACGTGCTGCTGTTGAAGAAGGAATTGTTGCCGGTGGTGGTGTTGCTTTAGTGAGAACAAAAGACGTACTAAAAACTATTACTACAGATAATTTAGATGAATTAACTGGGGTGAAAATTTTAGATAGAGCTATTGAAGAGCCATTACGCCAAATTGTTGAAAATGCAGGTGGAGAAGGTTCAGTAGTTGTTGCTAAAGTAATGGAAGGAAAAGGTGATTTCGGTTACAATGCAAAAACTGGTGAATACACAAAAATGTTAAAAGCAGGTATTATAGACCCAACTAAAGTTACTAGAATTGCATTAGAAAATGCAGCTTCAGTTGCTGGAATGATTTTAACAACAGCTTGTTCCTTAGTAGATATTAAAGAAGATAGTCCAGCTGGAGCAATGCCTCCAATGGGTGGTGGAATGCCAGGAATGATGTAATAAAATTCAATATAAATAAAAAAGCTCAATATTTAAATATTGGGCTTTTTTATTTATAACCACCTAACAATTAAACACTCACAGTAACGAATTATTTATTAAAGTGATAAAATATTTGATTCATCTAAAAATAGATTATATCTTTAGCATAGTAATTTATACTCCCCAATTTCTTTTATTCAATTTAAAATAAAACTCCTCGCCCCAACATTAAGTTATTATAATGCATAAAAATGCTACAATGATAAAATAAATGAGGCCAACAAAAATATTCTTATTATTCCTTCTAGTAATTAGCTTTTTTAATAATAATCTGCTAAAAGCTTCATCAATTAATAGTAATGAGTGTGCTCAAAATATTTCAGGGAAAATAATAAATAAAGAAACCAACAAACCTATTGAAAATGCCACAATTTCCCTATTACTTAACAATGATGAAATAAAAATAATGCGAGTTAACGATAAAGGAGAATATTCATTTGACCTTTATTGCAATACTTCTTATAAAATTAAGGCAAGTGCTCAAGGCTTTTTTGAATCAATATTTAAATACACTTCTTCAGCAAAAAATAATAAAACTTATTCTCATAATTTTTTATTAGAAAAAGAATGTTATCAAACAATAACAGGGTCAATTACCAATGAATTGTCCAAAGAGCCAATTTACAAGGCTATTGTTACATTATATAAAGATGGAGAAGCAATTAAGAATTTAAGAGTAAATGATGATGGTAAATATTCATTTAATATAAAGTGTAATACAAATTACTATATTATTGCAAGCAAATTAAATTATATAAACGACTTATATGAATTTACAACTTCGAAAAAGGAAAATACCCAATTTAAATATGATTTTAAATTAGAACCTGAATGTATACAAACAATTAATGGTACTATTTTAAATAAAGTAACTAAAGAACCTTTAGGTGCACAGCTCAAATTATATTTAAATAATGTTAAAGTTCAAACTATAACTGTAAATAATGACGGTAAATATGCTATTCAATTTCAATGTACTACCAATTATAAAATAGTAGCAAGCAAACAAAATTACTTCGAGGATTCCTATAATTTTTTAACGGATTACATTGAGAACAAACAACAAGATTACTTTCATTTAAAAAAGAATCTATTTTTAGAACCTGATGAATGTTTTCAAGTGGTTTCTGGTCAAGTTTTAGAAAAAAACTCTAATAAAATAATACCAAACGCAATAGTATCTTTAATTTTTCAGAATCAAGAAATAAAAACATTCCAAACAAATAATGACGGGTCATTCTATTTTAATGTAAAATGTAATCTGGTATATGAATTAAAAGCCGCTAAAAACGATTTTAATTCAACCTTAATTTCTTATAAATCTTCAGCAATAAAAGATGAAAAACAAACTCAAAATATTTATATTGAAGAAGAACAATGTAAGCAAACTCTTTATGGAATAGTAGTTGATCAAACTACTAAAAAACCACTTCATAAAACACAAATTATTTTATTGAATAACTTAGAGGAAATTGCTCAAACAACTACCGATTATAAAGGTGTTTTTTCTTTTAATGTAAGTTGTGAAACTAGCTATACGTTAGAAACTAAAAACCCTGGGTACAATTCAAAAACCATTACTTTTTCAACCAGTGAGATTAAAGATTTGTCTATAAGCCAATCATTGGAGTTAGCACCTTTAGTTTGTATCCAAACCATTACAGGAACTGTTATAGATAATTCTACAAAACTTCCTTTAATCAATTGCCAAATTATATTACTAAATGATTCTAATGAAATTAAAAAAACAACTACTGATTTGAATGGAGGCTTCTTATTCGATTTAAATTGTGAAAATCATTATAAAATTATTGCCAATAATTCAGCCTATAAATCAGAAACTATTTTATTTACAACTGATAAAACTAGAAATTCAAAAAATGACCTTCAAATAAAATTAATACCATTGGACTGTAATCAAATTGTTAAAGGAACAATATTTGATAAAAACACTAAATTACCTTTAGGCAATACTCAAATTATTCTATTAAACGATTTAAAAGAAATCAATAAAATCATAACAGATATAAATGGGACTTTCTCTTTAAAAATTAATTGTGATTCTAATTATCATATTGTAGCCAAAAATTCAAATTATCAATCTGAAACCGTTTACTTTTCAACGAACAACAAAAGAGATTCTGAAATAATTCAATCTATAGAATTAAATCCTTTTGAATGTAAACAAACAGTAACTGGGATTATTAGAGATGAAGTATCAAAAAAACCCTTACCTAACACCACAATAACTTTATATAAGGATAATAAGGTAATAAAAACTAACACTGTTGGGGATGATGGTATCTATGAATTTGAATTAGAGTGCTCATCAACATATAAACTAACAATTTTTAAAAACAATAATCTAGAAACATTTAAATTAAAAACAGCAATTGAAAATAAGCGCACTTTAACATTACATATCGAAATAGAGCCATTAATTTGTAAACAACACATTAATGGGATTATAAAAGAGCATATTACTGATAATGCTATTCCAAATGCAACAGTTATTTTAACAAATAATTCAAAACAAATTAGTGAAACAACATCAGACTCTAACGGAGCATTCTATTTTGAAATTGACTGCAATAAACCTTATTTGGTTTCAGCTGAAAAATCAAGTTACACGAAATCAACTAATAAGGTTTTTTCAACAAATAAATTGTCTTTACCTCATAATATTATTTTAACTCTTGAGCCAATAATAGAATTTATTGAAATAAAAGGAATAAAATATATAGAAACCAAAGAAATTTTATTCGATTTAGATGAATTCAAAATTTTAAATGAAGAGAAAATTGAATTAAACAAAGTCGTTTATAATATGAATCAAAATCCAGCGATAATAATAGAAGTAAATTACCATACAGATAGTCGTGGACCAGATGAATACAACATGCAACTTACAATTAACAGAGCATATACAACGAAAAATTATTTAGTTTCAAAAGGAATCGATCCGTCAAGAATTATAGCAAATGGATATGGAGAATCTAGATTACTGAATAAATGCACTAACAATGTAAAATGTACAAATGAAGAACATTCAATAAATAGAAGAACTGAATTTAAAGTAATTAATAAATAAAAAAACCGCTTAATATTAAGCGGTTTTTTTATTTATTAATTATGCTTTGCACTGGCATTTTCCAGGCTCACATTTAGTGCATTCTTTTGCGTTAGCCGCCATTTCTTTTTTACACTCACAGGTACCACCTTCACACTTACAATCTCCGGTTTCAACACATTTACATCCTTCTGCGTGTTCCATTTCCATAGATTTCATTTTTAAATCCATTTTACATACAGGACAAGATCCAGCTTCTTCATAAGTTTTCCCTTGCTCGCAATCCATTGGACACTGATATACATTTGAAGCCATTTTCTCATTAGAATGATCATGACCTTCATGACTTTCCATTTGAACTTCTTCTTTTACTTCTTCCTTTTTAGTTTCCTTACATGATGTAAGCACGATAGCAAATGAAAATATTGCTGCTAATACAAAAATTGATTTCCTCATAGTTATAGATTCTTGATTTTAATTATTAAACTATTATTTCTCTAAATTCAAATGTAATAAATTTAGATGATTTATGAATTTTAAATTACTTATTTATTTTTTTATTAGAACACAAACCAACATACTTTAAACCTTCAATTCCCTTCTCTCAATTTTAACTTTTGGTAATAAAATGCAGGTATTAAAACTAATAATAATAAAGGATGGATTAAGATTCGCCGTATATAAAAAATTGTTAAATAGCCATCTACTATATGAAATTTTAATAAAACAAAGAGCAAGAAAATTAAAATTAAAAAACAAACAAAATAAATTTTTAAAGCAAAAATTAATGTTGTTTTCCTCATAAAAAAAAGATGAATAATAGCTAAAGATATTATGGAATTTAAAAAGTACCGAAAACTTAAATGAGCAAAATAAATAGAAATATCCAAAGAAGGAAGAGGTTCGTGTAAATAATCAGATTTAAAATATTCAATTAAAGGGTCATAAAAGTAAGGTTCTACAAATACCCGCACACATATTAATAAAATGAATGATAGACCAACAAATAAATATCTAATTAGGTTATTCATTTTTTAAGTTTTGAAAATTTGGACACCCAAAGAACCCATAATAAAAATGTCATTCCATAAATAAGGGATGGAAAAACTATATTATGCAAAATATTCTCAAACTGAGGATATTTATACAATGCGACAACAATAAATGCTATCCTTAGAATATTAGTAAAATAAATTAGTAAACTTCCAAAAATAATATATAAAAATGTAGCCTTAAAAGTACTTGCAAATGCAACGATAAATGACACGAATAAAATAATAATACTTATTGCATTACAACCTTCAATAACTCGTGCAACACATTTGTCATTAATTATTACTTGCATAGAAAGCTCATCTTTGCTTTGCATAATTTCGGTATAATACCCAAAATTATTTAAAACAAATTGGGTTTGATTAGCTACCGTTTTTGTGATAGGTGCACAGGAAAAAGAATCAGAATCAACTTGTGATTTATCTAAATAAAAAGAATAAAGCAGAAATAATAAAGCATAAGTGCCAAAAAATTTAATTAAAAATATTATTACAGTTTTATTACTTTGCACAAAAAAGAATTTTAATTTTGCATAAAACTACAAATTAATATGATTATTTCTCAATTAAAAGAAACAATACAAAGTATTACTGAAAGCAACAACACAGTTTCGAACAAACTACAAGCAATTTGTGATTTTTTAAAACAAGAAATTTCTTATTATGATTGGGTTGGGTTTTATTTTAAGAATGGAGATAAAGATGAATTAAAATTAGCTGAATTTGCTGGAGAACCAACCGAACACACAATTATTCCATTCGGAAAAGGTATCTGTGGGCAAGTTGCTGTTAGTAATCAAAATTTTATTGTTCAAGATGTTACCTCTCAGGACAACTACATTTCTTGCGGTTGGAAGGTGAAAAGTGAAATTGTTATTCCAATTTTTGTAAAAGAGGAAAATATTGGACAAATAGATATCGATTCACACACTACAAACCCTTTCACAAAAAATGATGAAGAATTATTAGAGTTCGTTTGTCAAAAAGTTGCAAGTATTTTATAATTATTCGCTAAATTTTTAACTTGTATTTTCAATTTAAACAATTTAAAAAAATTATATTTGCATATAATCTCAAGCCCCCCTTTAAAATGTTAAAAACTGGCCCTAAAACTAACATTGATTCTAAAAAAACTTCCTTAAAACTTAAGTTTTTAGGTAAGATTTTGAAAAAAAATAAAAAAGAAAAACCATCTCCTAATTACAATGAAATGGTAAATAATTTTGAATTAAAAATTAAAAAGTCTTCCTGAAAAATTACAGCTATTTTGTATTGCTTAAACTGTTGATAATTATTAGCTTTGCGCAAAAGTAACTACACAACCCATGATCGCAACTAAAAAATCAAAATCAGCACTTATTTCCGTATTTCACAAAGATGGATTAGCTCCAATCGTACAAAAATTAAATGACCTTGGCGTTACAATTTACTCTACTGGAGGTACTGAAAGTTTCATTAAAGAACTTGGAATCAAGGTAATACCTGTTGAAGATTTAACGTCATACCCTTCTATTTTAGGCGGAAGAGTAAAAACATTACACCCAAAAGTTTTTGGAGGAATTTTAGCGCGTCGTGAAAATGAAAATGATTTATCTCAACTAAACGAATTCGAAATTCCTGAATTAGACATCGTAATTGTTGACTTGTATCCTTTTGAGAAAACTGTTGCTAGTGGAGCCCAAGAGCAAGATATTATTGAAAAAATAGATATTGGTGGAATCTCTTTAATTAGAGCTGCTGCAAAAAACTTCAAAGATGTTATTTGTGTTTCTTCTATGAATCAATATGACGAATTTTTACAAATTATGACAAATGGAAAAGGTACAACAACGCTTGAGCAACGTAAAAGTTTCGCTGCAAAAGCATTCGCTGTTTCCAGTCATTATGATAGTGCTATTTTCAATCACCTAAATATTAATGAAGTTGCTTTTCGAGAAAGTTTTGAAGATTCTTCTGTTTTACGTTATGGTGAAAATCCACATCAAAAAGGATACTTTTTCGGAAAATTAGACGACCTTTTTGAAAAACTGCACGGTAAAGAACTTTCTTACAACAATTTATTAGATGTAGATGCCGCTGTGAATTTAATGGGTGAATTTAAAAATGAAGCTCCAACATTTGCAATCTTAAAACATAACAATGCTTGCGGCTTAGCTCAAAGAGAAACTTTACAACAAGCTTATGTTGATGCTTTGGCTGGAGATCCAACTTCTGCTTTCGGAGGTGTTTTAATTTCTAACAAAACAATTGATTTAGCAACTGCGAATGAAATCCACACCTTATTTTGTGAAGTTGTTATAGCTCCAGGATATGCAAATGATGCATTGGAAATTTTAAAAGGTAAAAAAAATAGAATTATTTTAATTCAAAAAGATATTGAATTACCAACTATACAATATAGAACTGCATTAAATGGAGTTCTTTTACAAGAAAAAAACAACAAAACTGATAATAAAAGCGTTATAAGTACTTCAACAAAAAAAGAGCCAACAAGTAAAGAACTAAATGATTTATTTTTTGCTTCTAAAATTTGTAAGCATACAAAATCAAACACAATTGTTTTGGTGAAAAACAATCAACTTTTAGCAAGTGGTACTGGACAAACAAGTCGTGTTGATGCATTAAATCAAGCGATTGAAAAAGCAAATCATTTCAATTTCGACTTAAAAGGTGCTGTTATGGCTAGTGATGCTTTTTTCCCTTTTCCAGATTGTGTAGAAATTGCGAATAAAGTAGGTGTAAATGCTGTCATTCAGCCAGGAGGATCAATTAAAGATCAATTGTCAATTGATTTTTGTAATGAGCACAAAATGTCAATGATATTTACTGGAACTCGTCATTTTAAACACTAATTTTAGTAACTTTGAAAAGTTTCAAAATAAAAACAAAATAAACAATAAAAATATATGGGTTTTTTCGACTTTATGACAGAAGACATTGCCATTGATTTAGGTACTGCCAATACGCTAATAATTCATGATGGTAAAGTAGTAGTTGATGCTCCTTCAATTGTCGCAAGAGACAGAAGTACAGGGAAAATCATTGCAGTTGGAAAAAGAGCCAGCTTAATGCAAGGAAAAACACATGAAAACATTAAGACAATTAGGCCATTAAAAGATGGTGTAATTGCAGATTTTGAAGCTTCGGAACAAATGATAAAAGAATTTATCAAAAGCATCCCTAGCATTAAAAAGAGATTCTTCACCCCTTCTTTACGAATGGTAATATGCATTCCGTCTGGAATTACTGAAGTTGAAAAACGTGCTGTTATTGATTCTTCGGAACATATGAATGCAAAAGAAATATATTTAATCCACGAACCAATGGCAGCTGCTATTGGGATTGGGATTGATATTATGCAACCTAAAGGGAATATGATTATTGATATTGGTGGTGGAACAACTGAAATTGCAGTAATTGCTTTAGGTGGTATTGTATGCGATAAATCGGTAAAAGTTGCTGGAGATGTATTTACATCTGATATCGCTTATTATATGAGAACACAGCATAACTTATATGTTGGGGAAAGAACTGCTGAAAGAATTAAAATTCAAGTTGGTGCAGCAACGGAAGATTTAGAAACTCCACCTGAAGACATGTTGGTTCAAGGTAGAGATTTATTAAGTGGAAAACCAAAACAAGTACAAGTTTCATTTAGAGAAATTTCAAAAGCATTAGATAAATCAATTTTAAGAATTGAAGACGCTGTTATGGAGACACTTTCAAAAACACCACCTGAATTAGCAGCCGACATTTACAACACCGGAATTTATTTAGCTGGTGGTGGATCTATGCTTCGTGGATTAGATAAACGTTTATCTAGAAAAACGGATTTACCTGTATATGTTGCTGAAGACCCATTAAGAGCAGTTGTTAGAGGTACAGGTATCGCCTTAAAAGATCTTGAAAAATTCAAAAATGTTTTAATGAAATAGAATAAGATTCACAAAGTAATATGCAGCAATTAATTTATTTTATCAGAAAATTTAGATACTTTCTGCTGTTTATTTTATTAGAAATTTTCGCCTTCTATTTTACAATTCAACACCACTCCTATCATAAAAGTAAGTTTGTAAATTCAGCGAATTTTGTAAGTGGTGGACTTTATAATAAAGTTAATTCAATAAATGAATACTTTTATTTAAAAACTGAAAATCAGCTTCTAAATGAAGAAAATGCTTTATTAAAAAATTTATTAGAAAAAAAGAAAATTGAAGATTTCAAAAATAACTTTTCATCAGTAATTGACACTTCAGAATATGCTCAAAAATACGAGTATACAATTGCAAAGGTTATTAATAATAATTACACAAAAAGGAATAATTCTTTAACATTGAATAAAGGGTCCAAAAATGGATTAACTCAAGATTTAGGTGTAATTAATAGCAAAGGAATTATAGGTGTAATTAAAAATGTATCTTCAAATTATGCAACTGTACTTTCCATTTTAAATAACAACTCAAAAATAAATGTTAGGTTAAAAAACAGCAATCATTTTGGAACCTTAGTCTGGAACGGTGAGAATTATAATGTTTTACAAATTACCGATATACCTCGACAAACAAATTTAAAAAAAGGGGATACAATTATAACTGGAGGTAAATCTTCAATTTTCCCAGAAGGTATTAATGTTGGAGTCATAAAAGATTTTACGATTGAAAACAATCAATTTCAAAAAATTAATATATTATTATTTAATGATATGAGTGCTATCAGCCAAGTTCAAATAGTGAAAAATCTTCAAAAAGAAGAACAACAAAAGTTAGAGCAAAAAACCCTAAATGAATAATTTAATACTCGTAAATATAATTCGTTTTGTAAGCCTATTACTAATTCAGGTTTTAATATTAAATCATGTGAATTTATTTGGTTTTATCAACCCAATGATTTATATAATTTGGGTATTTCTTTTTCCTCTAAGAAAAAACAAAACACTCTTTTTAATCTTAAGTTTTTTATTGGGCCTTAGTGTAGATTTCTTTTCAGATTCTGGAGGAATTAACGCTGCAGCCACTTTATTTATTGCCTATTATAGGCTACCTATTTTGAAAGCGATTTTAAATAAATCTGATATTGATTATTTATTATTCAACTTAAGAGGGATTTCATTCGGTAAAGCTTTTACTTTTATTCTAACTTTAACTTTTATTCATCATTTTATTATTTATAGTTTAGAGTACTTCAGCTTTTCATCAGTTTCAACAATTTTATCGAACACCTTTTCAACAGGAATATTCACCATTATTATCAGTATATTAGGTATTGTATTATTTTCAAAAAAGAAATAAATGAAAAGATTTAATTTATTATCGTTTTCAATTATTTTAATAGGAGTTCTCTATATTTCACGCCTTTTTTTCCTTCAATTAATAAACAATTCATACAATATTGAAACGTTAAACAATTCAGCAATTAAAGTTGTTTATGACTACCCCGAAAGAGGTTATATATATGATAGAAATGGGGTGCTTCTAGTTGCAAATCAAATATCATATGATATTATGATTGTACCGAGAGAAGTAAAACATATTGACACTTTAGAGTTTTGCACTTTTCTTAAAATTTCAAAAAAAGATTTTATTAAAAGAGCAGACAAGGCAAAAAGATATTCAACTAGAATTCCTTCCATTTTTTTAGCCCAATTATCTAAAAATGATTACGCATTTCTGCAAGAAAAAATGCATAAATTTAAAGGTTTTTATATTCAAAAGCGATCCATTCGAGAGTATCCTGTAAATTCTGCACCCAATGTATTAGGTTATATAAGCGAAGTGAATGATAATATGATTAAAAAAAATTCATACTATCAATTAGGTGAGTTAATTGGCGTTGCCGGAATTGAAAAAACATATGAAAATGTTTTAAGAGGAACAAAAGGTATAAAACACATTCAGAGAAACAGGTTTAATAAAGAAATTGGCCCATATAAAAATGGTATATATGATACTTTACCAATTCCTGGAAATGACATCACTCTAACAATTGACAGTAAACTTCAAAGATACGGAGAAGCGTTGATGGCAAATAAAAGAGGAGGTATTGTTGCTATTGAGCCATCTTCTGGAGAAATATTAGCTTTAGTTTCTATGCCAACTTATAATCCTAATTTAATGGTTGGGAGACAACGGTCAGCAAATTTCACAAAATTGTACTTAGATTCAATCAGTCGTCCGTTAATTGACCGAGGACTGCAGGCGCAATATCCACCTGGATCACCATTTAAAATAATATCCGCATTAACAGCACTTCAAGAAAACGTTATTACGCCAACATCAACAATTCAATGTTTTGGTGGTTATAAATATGGGTCTGGAGCAACTTCGTTTATGAACTGCCACTGTGAAACACACGGACAGCGTATTGATTTAAATACTGCTATATATAGATCTTGTAATAGTTATTTTTCAAACGCTTATCGAAAAGTAATTGAAAAATATTCAAAACCATATGACGGAATGAATGTTTGGAATAAACACGTTGAAAGTTTTGGGTTTGGAAATTATTTGAACAATGATTTAGCAGTTGGTCAAAAAGGATTAATTCCAGATGGAAATTATTATAATAGAGCATACCCAAATGGCCGTTGGAGAAGCACAGCGACAATTTCAAATGCCATTGGACAAGGAGAAGTATTGACTACACCAATTCAATTAGCTAATATGACTGCCGCAGTAGCAAATAGAGGGTTTTATTTTACACCACATATAGCAAAACATATTGAAGGAATTGAATTAGATAAAAAATTCACTGTTCCAAATAATACAAGCATTGATAAAAAATATTTCGAACCAGTAATTGAAGGATTATTCAATGTTGTTGAAAACCCAAGAGGAACGGCTCATTGGTCTAAGGTACAAGGAATAGAAATTTGCGGTAAAACTGGAACTGCGGAAAATCCTCATGGACAGGATCATTCAATTTTTATCGCATTCGCCCCAAAAGACAATCCTAAAATTGCAATAGCTGTATTTGTTGAAAACGGATATTGGGGTTCACGTTGGGCTGGTCCAATTGCTACATTAATGATTGAAGATTATTTAAAAGGTAGCATTAGTAGACCTAAAGAAGAAGAACGTATGTTTAATGGTAGTTTACAAGAAGAGTACAATAAACAATTAATAGAAAATAATTAAGTATTGAGAAATAAAAAAAACAACATATTTATTGGAATAGATTGGGTTCTGGTGCTATTTTACTTCACCCTTATATTTTTGGGATGGTTAAATATTTATGCCGCAACAGTAAATGAAAATGAATATGATTTAGTAAATTTTTCAACCGAATATGGGAAACAAATCATCTGGATAGGTTTAAGTATGCCACTAATCATCCTTATTTTAACATTTGATTCAAAATTTTATGAAAAATTTGCTTCTATTATATATTTAACCTCCTTAGCTTCTTTAATAGGTCTTTTTATTATAGGGAAAAATATTAACGGAGCCACTTCTTGGTATGATCTAGGAGTCTTTAGCTTTCAACCATCAGAATTTGCAAAGGCCGCCACTGCTTTAGCTCTTTCTAAGCTCGTAAGTGATAAAATGTTTAATTTAAAAAAATTGAATACTCAAATTCAATCAATCCTAATTTTATTTTTTCCAGCCATATTAATTACATTACAACCCGATCCTGGATCGGCATTGGTTTATTCGGCTTTTATTTTTGTTTTATACAGAGAAGGATTGCCATTTTATTTTATAACAATCGGTCTTGGTTCTTTGCTTCTATTCATTACTACTTTAATATTTGGGTTTAAAATTACATTAATTGGCCTTTTTGTTTTATTTATTATAACAATACTTTATTTCTATTTTTACAGTAGAAGAGCACTTAAAAAAGGCTGGTTACAAATAACTGGACTTTTTCTTATAGCTGCATTATTTATTTTGAGCGTTAATTTTGTCTTTAATCAAGTTTTTGAACAACGTCATAGAGATAGGTTTAATATTTTATTAGGAAAAACAACAGACATTAAAAGCATCGGTTACAATACAAACCAATCAGTTACAACAATTGCTTCTGGAGGTTTATTTGGAAAGGGGTTCTTAGAAGGTGAGCGAACAAAAGGGGATTTTGTTCCTGAACAACAAACTGACTATATTTTTTCAACTGTTGGGGAAGAATGGGGTTTTATTGGAAGTTCATTTGTAATACTTCTGTTTGTTCTTTTTTTATTAAGAATTATACAAATAGCAGAAAGACAAAAATCAAAATTTAGCAGGGTATACGGCTATAGTATTGCCGCAATCTTTTTTACCCACTTTACAATAAACATTGGAATGGTAATTGGTCTACTGCCAACTGTAGGAATTCCATTGCCATTTTTTAGTTATGGAGGTTCCGCATTATGGGGGTTTACTTTACTCCTTTTTATTTTCATCAAGTTAGATTCAAATAGAATCTATGAGTGGTAATTTCGTTTTCACAAAGTATAAAGGCTCTTTTAAAAAAAATCAACATATACCATATCATTTCTTTCTTTTTATAATAGTGAGCTTAAGAGAGCCTGATATATAGCTCTTCGCTATTCTTTATCTAATATTAAAAAACTATAAGGCATAAAAAAAGCATCCTAAAAAGGATGCTTTTAAATTTTATAAAAATAAAAATTATAAGGCAGCTACGTGCTTAGATAATTTAGATTTTAAGTTACTCGCTTTATTCTTGTGAATAATATTGTTTTTTGCTAATTTATCTAACATAGCAACAACTTTTGGGAATAATTCCTCAGCTTCCTTCTTCTCAGTCGCTGCACGTAAATCTCTAACAGCATTACGAGTAGTTTTATGCTGATATTTATTTCTCAATTGCTTAACGCGATTACTTCTAATTCTCTTTAATGCTGACTTATGATTTGCCATTGTTAATTTTTTAATTAAATTCTTGTAGTCCGTAGGGGAATCGAACCCCTGTTACCAGGATGAAAACCTGGCGTCCTAACCCCTAGACGAACGGACCATTATTTTGTTACGCTGACATTATTTCGTCATTGCGGATGCAAAAATACAACTTATTTTCACTTCTCAAAACTTTTTTTGAAAAATTTAATAAGATTTTGCAAATAAAACTCTTTGATCTGACTTTTCTCCAGTAAACACACAGGCTCCAGCCTCTTTTTTATTATTTAAAGGTATGCATCTTATAGTCGCTTTTGTCAAATCTTTAATTTTTTCTTCGGTTTCATCGGTTCCATCCCAATGTGCTGATATAAATCCTCCCTTAGAATTTAAAACTTCCTTAAACTCTTCAAATGAATTTACTTCTGTAATATGGGTTTCTCTATAATTTAAAGCATTTGTAAATAACCTTTCTTGAATTTCCTCCAACGTTTTTTCTACATACTCAACAATTCCTTCTTGAGGTAAACTCTTTTTTTCTAAGGTATCTCTTCTAGCAATTTCTAAGGTGCCATTTTCTAAATCTCTAGGCCCTATTGCAATTCTTAAAGGTACACCTTTTAATTCGTATTGTGCAAATTTCCAACCTGGTTTGTATGTAGTTCTTTCATCATACTTTACAGAAATTCCTTTCTTTCTTAAATCTTTGACAATTACATTTACTCGTTCAGAGATAGCATCTAATTGCTCATCATTCCTATGAATTGGCACTATCACAACTTGAATTGGCGCTAGGTTTGGAGGTAAAACCAATCCTAAATCATCAGAATGGGTCATAATTAAAGCCCCCATTAATCTAGTTGACACACCCCAAGATGTTGCCCAAACATGCTCCTTTTTACCTTCTTTTGAAGTAAATTGAACATCAAATGCTTTTGCGAAATTTTGACCTAAGAAATGTGATGTTCCTGCTTGTAGCGCTTTTCCATCTTGCATTAATCCTTCAATACAATAGGTTTCAACTGCTCCTGCAAAACGTTCACTTGCAGTTTTTAAACCTTTAATAACTGGCATAGCCATAAAATTTTCTGCAAATTCCGCATAGATATCTAAAATTAACTCTGCTTCTTTTATTGCCTCGTTTTCTGTTGCATGTGCGGTATGTCCTTCTTGCCATAAAAATTCTGCAGTACGCAAAAACAAACGTGTACGCATTTCCCAACGCACAACATTAGCCCATTGATTAATTAATAAAGGAAGATCTCTATACGATTCAATCCATCTCCTATAGGTGTCCCAAATAATTGTTTCTGATGTTGGACGAACAATTAATTCTTCTTCCAATTTCGCGTCTGGGTCAACAATCACTCCACTTCCATCTTCTGCATTTTTCAACCTATAATGTGTTACAACAGCACATTCTTTAGCAAAGCCTTCAACGTGAGCCGCTTCTTTACTCAAATAAGATTTTGGAATAAACAATGGGAAATAGGCATTTTCATGACCTGTTTCCTTAAACATTTTATCTAATTGGGCTTGCATTTTCTCCCATATAGCATAACCATATGGTTTTATAACCATACAGCCTCTAACCCCCGAGTTTTCAGCTAAATCTGCTTTTACAACTAGCTCATTATACCACTTGGAATAATCTACTTCTCTCTTTGTTAAATTCTTACTCATAATCAAAACTTTGGCATAAATATTGCACCTTTTATAATAAAAAATGCTAATTTCGACAAAATTAGTTTTTTTTAATAGTTCAACAATAAAAATTTTAACTGATTATGGAAGTTTCAAAATTATTTAGCCAAAAACACTATCAAATAAGTATATTACTACTAATTTTTGTTAGTTTATTTTCTTGTGGCACTTACCAAAGTGTTTACAATTATGATGACGATGGTATTTATTCTTCTAATAATCCTGTTAAAGAAGAAATTGTTATCGTAGAAAAATCGGAATTTGATAAAAATTACTTTTCTCACCAGTTAGACGAATTACAAGGAGTTGGAGAAGATGATATTTTTACTGATGTTGATGAATATTATTATAATGATGACTCAAACCAAGAGGACAGTTCTAAAATTGAAAATAATTCTCCTTGGGAATATGCAACTGATGTGACCATTTCTATTAATAATGATTACAACTCTTTCGGTTATTATGGATATAACCCTTTTTATTATCCTTATGATAATTATTACAACCACTATTATAATCCTTGGAGTTACAGTAGATATTATTCTCCTTACTATTCAAGTTATAGATATAACCCATACTATTATAGCTACTACGGATATAACAACTATTATTACGGAATATCAAATTATGGTGGTTATTACAATTATAACAATTACTATTCTCCTTCGTATAACGGATATAGCAAATATGACAGGTACGATAGTTATGGGAAAAGAACTGCTTATAATACAACTAGCAGAAGAAATAGTACAACTTCACAAGCAACAACTAGAAGAAGCAGTACAAATGCAAATACTAGTTCTTCTTCGAGAAGATTAACCAACAATAGTATTAGAAGGGGAAGTAACACATTAAACAGACAATCTACAAGGAACTCCAATACTATTGATAGACATTCAAACTTTAATACTCGATCAATAAATAGTAATCGAGTAAACAGGTCTAATTATTTTACACCCAATAGAAGCTCAAATATAAATTCTAATCAAAGAAATTCAACAAATAATAACAATAGATCTGTACGACGCTCTAACTCCAATTCTAATAACCAAGGAGTGAACAATAATTATCGAAGAAGCTCTTCAAATAACAGTAATAATTCAAATTCTGTAAGAAGAAGCTCTTCAAGTTCGAGTAACAACAATAGAAGTTCAACTCCTTCATCTTCTTCAAGTTCATCTTCTTCAAGTTCATCTTCAAAATCAACATCTAGGTCATCATCTTCATCATCAAGAGGTAGCTCTAGAAGAAATTAAATATTTATCACATAAGTAATTCTTAAACCATTATGAAAAAATTATTTTTAGCAGTGCTCATATTTGCTGCATATATTTCAAATGCACAAACTTTAAGTTATAATGATATAGGTGTACTATTTTCAAAAGAAAATAGTAATGGAACTGCACGTTACAATGCAATGAGTGGTGCATTTGGTGCTCTTGGTGGAGACATCTCTGCTATTGAATCAAATCCAGCTGGAGCTGCCGTATTTATAAATAGTGAATTTGCAGTTTCATTGGGTATAAACAACAATACAACCACTGCTAATTATTATGGAAATAATGAATTAACAGAAAATGACTTGACTAATTTATCGCAAGCTGGGGGAGTATTTGTTTTTAAAGGATACAACCACAACTCTGATTGGGGGAAATTCGCAATAGGATTTAACTTTAGTATAGCCAATGATTTTGAAAACCTTTGGATCACTAAAGGAAATAGTGGTTCTGCACCAATTACTGATTTATATGATTTCGACCCTGTAGTTTATATCAATTCCGATGGGCAATACTTTGAAAACAATACCGATGGAAGAAATAATAAATATACATTTACTTTTGCCTCAGAATATAATAACAATCTTTATGTTGGAGCTTCTGTAAGTACTTACGATGTTACAAATTATCAACAGGTATTAATTGACGAATACAATAATGATGGGAACGGTAACACTTACGATGTATCACAAATTCAAGAATTAGCAACTTACGGTGATGGAATTTCTTTTAACATTGGTGTAATTTCGAAACCAAATGATAATGTTCGATTAGGTTTGGCATATCAATCACCTGTTTGGTATTCTTTAGCTGAAGATTTTTTAGAATATGATATTTCAATTCAAGAAAGTATAGATGGTAGTACATTTACAGATTTTTCAGGAACAAACGGATTTAATTACAGCCTAAAAACTCCTGGTAAATTAACAGGAAGTTTTGCTTATATTTTTGATAAAAACGGCCTAATAAGTGTTGATTATGCATTTAAGAACTATAGTAATTTAAATTTAACCAATGCTAATTTCAGTTCAGAGAATCAAACTTTTAAATCCACTTTAGGTAATTCAGGAGAATTAAAAATTGGAACTGAATGGCGCTTTGATGCAATCTCAATAAGAGGTGGTTACCATTTAGAGAAAGACCCATATAAATCAGCCATAAATTCAGATAATATAGAAGGTTTTTCAATTGGTGCCGGGTACAAATTTAGAGGGGGTAAATTAGATTTTTCATATCAAAAATCAACACATACAGCTCCTTATAACTTCTACCCAAATGACAATCAGGTAAATTTAACGGAATTAGATATTGAAAATTCTAAATTCACGGCTACGCTAATCTTAAATATTTAAAAAAACAATAATCTTTTAAAAAACGCTTCATCATTGAAGCGTTTTTTATTTTTCAACAGTATACATAAATATGTTTTAGTACTTTTGCACAAATATTTTTAAAAATGGAAACAATATCTTTAAACATAAATACAACAAATACAGATACTATTTTGAAGTTTACTTCATCAAGTATTTTAACAAGTGGAAGTCACGAATTTAATAATATAGATGATGCGAAAAATTCACCATTAGCGCAACAATTATTTCATTTACCATTTGTAAAACGAGTTTTAATTTCAGCAAACTTTATTGCTATTGAACGTTTTTCAATTGTTGAATGGAGCGATGTTCAAGATGAAGTGAAAGAACAAATTGAAAATTACATTAATAAAGGCGGTGTCATTATTTCAGAAGAAAAACAACAAAGAAAAATACCGGTTGAAGTATATGCTGAATTAACTCCAAACCCAGGTGTTTTGAAATTTGTTTCAAACAAAAAATTAGTTGATTTTGATTTAGAATATAAGAATATTGAAGAAGCTCAAGATTCACCTTTAGCAACTGAATTATTCAATTTCCCTTTTGTTAAAGAGGTTTTTATTTCAGAAAATTATGTATCCATCACAAAATTTGATGTAATAGAATGGGGCGAAATAACAGTTGAAATCAGAAGCTTTATAAAAGAATATATCGCTAATGGGAATACGATTATTACAGCTTCTTCTAAAAAAACTAGTGGTTCAAAAAAATCTGAAACTACTATCGAAAACGCAGATTTAGACGACGTTTCTAAACAAATAATTAGTATTTTAGATGAATACATTAGACCTGCTGTAGCAGCTGATGGTGGAAATATTTTATTTCAATCATATGATGAAAATTCAAAGATTGTAAATGTAATTTTACAAGGAGCATGCAGCGGTTGTCCATCATCTACAATTACATTAAAAAATGGTATTGAAAATATGCTGAAACAATTAATACCAGGAAAAATTGAAGAAGTTGTAGCTGTTAACTACTAATATTATTTATGGCTGAGAAAATAAAACCTTACCAAGATTCAGATCTCGGGAAAAAGGAACAAGTAGCAAAAATGTTCGACACAATTGCTAATGAATATGATGGTTTAAACCGTGTTATCTCATTTGGAATTGATGTATCATGGCGTAATAAAGTTGTAAAAATAGTTGGAGAAACAAATCCTAAATCTATTTTAGATATTGCCACAGGAACTGGTGATTTAGCAATTAATTTGACAAAAACAAGTGCTTCAAAAATAATTGGTCTTGATATTTCCGAAGGAATGCTTCAAGTTGGAAGGCAAAAAATTGAAAAACTTCAATTAAATAATAAAATTAAAATGGTTTTTGGCGATTCTGAAAATATTCCTTTTGAAGAAAATTCATTTGACGCTATAACAGTTGCTTTTGGTGTGCGAAATTTCGAAAATTTAGAAAAGGGATTAAAAGAAATTTACAGAGCTTTAAAACCTGGAGGTACTTTTGTTGTTCTTGAAACTTCAATACCTACAAAAACACCTTTTAAACAAGGATATAAATTTTATTCTACAAAAATACTTCCAACTATTGGTAAATTGTTTTCAAAGGATAAATCTGCTTATAAATATTTATCAGATTCCGCTGCTTCTTTTCCATATGGTGAAGCTTTCAACAATATTTTACAAAAAACAGGGTTTATAGATATTGAAAGTAAACCACAAACGTTTGGTGTTGCATCCATTTATGTGGCTAAAAAATAATTTATGAAAAAAGCATTTATTGCTATTGCATTACTTTTTATATCAACAAACATTTTAAAAGCCCAAAAAAGGGATATTGTAGAATATCAACAAAACTGGGACAAACAAAATATTTTTTGGGGTTATTATTTAGGGTTTAATAAAAAAGATTATAAAATATCTTACAAAACTCAAAACGCATTTATAAATGTTACCCCTTTAACAGGTTTTAATGTTGGTTTAATTGGAGATTTCAACTTAAATAAAAATATTAGTATTCGTTTGGAACCAGGATTATCAAGCAACACTAAAGAGTTAGCTTTTACCCATATTGAAGGAAGCGCTAAAGATAGTATTAGAGAGGTAAACTCTACATATTTAAGAATTCCCTTATTATTGAAATTAAATACCAATCGATTTAACAACATTAGACCCTATGTTATTGGGGGAATTTCATATGATTTTAATTTTTCTAGCAATCAGGACAATCCCGCCGATAATTCTGATGGAGAATTTAGAATGAAAAAAAACAACTACACTTATGAAATTGGCGCAGGGATTGATATTTATCTCCCTTATTTTATTTTTTCTCCCTCTATTAGAGGTGTTTTCGCTATAAATAATGAATTGGTAAAAGACAATGATCCTAAAAGCCCTTGGACTGGAAATGTTGATTATTTTGGAACAAGAGGTTTTTTTATAAAATTAGCTTTTCATTAAGTCAAACGTTTAAACTCACTTAATAAAATTGCAGTAGCTGTTGCTACATTTAAACTTTCAGTTTCTTGAGAGTTGCCAAACCTAGGTATGGAAACAGATTGATTCAGTAGTTTCAAAATTGATTCGCTAATTCCATTAGCTTCATTTCCCATAACCAAAATAGCATTTTCAGGTAACTTTGTTTTGTAAATACTGTCCGAGTTCATTAAAGTAGCATATTTAGGTAAATCAGATTTTTCTAAATACAATTCTAAATCTATATAAACCACCGAAACCCTAGTTAATGAGCCCATTGTTGCTTGAACAACTTTTGTATTATAACAATCAACCGTATTTTTAGAGCATATCAATTGTTCAACTCCAAACCAATCACACAAGCGTATAATTGTTCCTAAATTACCTGGATCATTAACATCGTCTAAAGCTAAAATTAACCCACTATTTAACAAAGGCTTCATTTCAGGGATTTTAAAAAGTGCCAAGGCATTATTAGGCGTTTTTAAGGAACTTAATTTTTTTAACACTGCTTCTGAAATATTCGTTTTTTCGACTACATTTTTATAATCGGAATCATCTACACAAAATAATTGTTCCAATTCTAGACTTGAGTTCAAAAACTCATGAATAACTTTAGTACCTTCCGCAATAAATAAATTATTTTTTATCCTGTACTTTTTTTGATTTAAACTCGTTATTAGCTTTAAATGATTCTTGGTTATTCTCATTAATTGATTCTATAAATAGTAATTTGGTAATACCTTTAAAAGTTTTACATTTGAAACAAATTTAAACTCTTATTTATTGAAAAACAATTTTATAATATTATTAATTTCATTAAGTATATCTTTAAGTTTTTCGTCTTGCAATACTTTGAAGAATGTTCCCGAAAAAGAATCGTTACTTACCAAAAATTCAATTTTTGTCAACAACAAAAAAATTGTAAATGAAGAAATCACCGACTATATAGTTCAACGACCAAATCAATTAGTATTAGGCGTTCCTTTTCCACTTTACTTTTATAATATTGGGAATAAAGATTTTGAAAATGATTATGAGGCTTGGAAAACAGCTAAACCTAACTGGCATAAATTTACTTCAAAAGTGTTTTCTGAAAAACAAACAAGAGGCTTTCGGAATTTTAAATACGAAACAAACCAATGGTGGTTAACCAATGGTGAAGAACCAGTTCTATTTGATTATAAAAAAGCACTACAAACCGTTGACAACCTAACAAAACATTATTATAACGAAGGTTTTTTTAAAGTACGAGTGAAATACGAGGAAGATCTTACCAAAAAGAAAAAGGTAGCTCTAAAATATTTTGTAAAAACCGACAAACCATATACAATTGATAGTATCTCAAGAAATATTCAATCCAAAGTTTTAGATTCTATTTATTTAATTTCAAAAAACAAATCATTTTTAAGTCAAGGAAATCAATTTAAACTCTCTTCATTTATTAATGAACAAAATAGAATTTCCAATTTATTTAGAAACTCCGGAGTTTACCGATTTAACAAAAATGCCATTACATTTGAGGCTGACTCATCTAGTGCTAATTACAAATCGGATGTTGTTCTTATTATTAATGACAGTATTACTAACTTCCCTTTTAAAGTTCAAAAAATAAAACATATTAATATTTATACCGATTATTATTACAACACAAAAGATAATCCGATAAAGGAAACTGAGAATTATAATGGGTATACGTTTTTAGCTCAGGAAAAACTTAAATACAATCCGAAATTTTTACTGAATTCAATTTTCATTGAGCCCAATGCAATTTATCAGGATGAAACAAGAGAACTAACTCGTAAAAACTTAAGGAGATTAGATAACTTTAGATCGGTTGATATTAAATATACGGAATTAGAAAATGATATGCTTAATGCATCTATTTATTTAACTCCTTTAAAAAAATACTCCGTTGGAATAAGTACTGAACTTACCCATTCAAACATTAGACAACTAGGAATTTCAGGTAAATTATCGTTTCTAAATAGAAATATTTTTAAAGGTGCTGAAATTTTGAAGTTCTCAGTTCAAGGTTCATTTCTAGACTCTAAAGATGCTGCAGACAACGAAAGCTTGTTGAATGCATGGGAGATTGGTGGAGATGTATCACTAGAATTACCAAGGTTTTTCCTGCCATTTAATTTTTATAAAATAATTCCGAAAAGTATGGCTCCTAAAACAATCTTTACTTTGGGAACCAGTTTGCAAAAAAATATTGGATTAGATAAACAAAAATTCACAGGAATTATCGATTATACATGGGAATCATCTCCAAATAAAAAACATAGCTTCCAAGTGTTAAACGCTCAGTTTATTCAAAACCTAAATGTAAACTCATATTTTAATATTTACAATTCTGAATTTGCCAATCTAACTCAAATAAAAGATGAGCATTTTCCTACAGAAATATTAACGCAAGAGAATGCAATAAAATTTATTGAAACTAATATCGATTCAGATTTTAAAAACACAAATTCAATAGCTTATCAAACTGCAAAAAATATAGAAGCGAGGTACAAAATTATCACAGAAGATGCTTTAATTCCTTCAACAGCTTATACTTTCACTTTCAATAATAGTGAGAATTATAAAGATACAAACTTTTCGTTTTTTAGAGCTCGTTTAGTTTCTTCCGGAAATATTACAACCCTACTAACAAAAGAAAAAGATGAAAATAATTTAAAAACATTATTTAAAACACCAATAGCTCAATATGTTAGAACAGATTTAGAATATAAAAAATTCTGGAATTTATCATTGGAAAACGTCCTTGCTTTCAGAAGCTTTCTAGGTGTTGCAATTCCTTATAGTAATTCAAATTCAATCCCTTTTAGTCGTAGTTATTTTATTGGAGGACCAAATGATTTAAGAGCTTGGAAAATTTATGATCTAGGTCCTGGATCAACAAAAAGTGGTTTGGAATATAATGTAGGAAACTTAAAATTTATTAGTAGTTTGGAATATAGATTTAAGGTAATTAACAGTGTAAAAGGAGCAATTTTTGTGGATGCAGGAAATATTTGGGATATAACAAAATCTAGTGTTTCAACATCTGAAGCAAAATTTAATGGTTTTAACGCCTTAAAAGATATTGCCATTGGATCGGGATTTGGAATAAGATATGATTTAAGCTTTATATTATTACGATTAGATTTAGGGTTTAAAACATATGAACCTTACTTGCCAGAAAAAAATAAATGGTTTAAACATATGAATTTCAAAAGCAATGTTTATAATTTTGGGATTAGTTATCCTTTTTAATTATTTTGCGCTTAAAACTATTTCGTTTTCGTTTTTTTTTTCATTCTAAATTTATTTAAAAATTATTATTCAGTAATTTTGCAATAATAAAGTTAACATAAACAATATACTTAAAATATTATGAGTCACACAATTAAACCAGGAGTTGCAACAGGAAGCAAAGTGCAAGAGATTTTCCAACTAGCTAAAGCTAAGAAATTCGCTTTACCAGCTGTAAATGTTATCGGCTCAAACACAATTAATGCAGTATTAGAAACTGCGAAAGAATTAAACTCACCAGTAATTATACAATTTTCAAATGGTGGAGCACAATTTAATGCTGGAAAAGGATTATCAAATGAAAATGAAAAAGCTGCTATAGCTGGTGCAATTGCAGGTGCAAAGCATGTTCATACTTTAGCTGAAGCATATGGAGTTGCTGTAATATTACATACAGACCATTGTGCTAAAAAATTATTACCTTGGATTGACGGTCTTTTAGATGCTGGAGAACAATTTCACAAAGAAAATGGAGTTCCATTATTTAGTTCTCATATGATTGATTTATCAGAAGAATCTCTTGAAGAAAATATTGATATTTGTAAAACTTATTTAGCTCGTATGAGTAAAATGGGTATGACATTAGAAATTGAATTAGGAATTACAGGAGGTGAAGAAGATGGTGTAGATAATTCTGATGTAGATGCTTCAAAATTATATACTCAACCGGAAGAAGTTGCTTACGCATATACTGAACTTAAAAAAGTAAGTGATAATTTTACAATTGCTGCTTCATTTGGTAATGTTCACGGTGTTTACAAACCAGGAAACGTTAAATTAACTCCAAAAATCTTAGACAACTCTCAAAAATACATTGAAGACAAATATAAAACTGGTACAAATCCAGTAGATTTTGTTTTCCACGGTGGATCAGGATCTACTCTTGAAGAAATTAGAGAAGCTATTGGGTATGGTGTTATAAAAATGAACATTGATACTGATTTACAGTTTGCTTTTATGGAAGGAATTAGAGATTATATGGTTAATAAAATTGACTATTTAAAAACTCAAATTGGAAATCCTGATGGAGGCGACCAACCAAATAAAAAGCATTATGATCCAAGAAAATGGGTTCGTGAAGGAGAGTTAACTTTTAAAGAAAGATTAGTTCAAGCTTTTAAAGATTTAAACAATGTAAACACATTGTAAACATTGAGTTACAACTAAAAAAACAAAGAGAACATATTTTTATATGTTCTCTTTGTTTTTTTTAGTAATTTGCGAACCTATTTTCAACTAAAACAAAATATTATGTCATCTTGGTTTAAAAGAAAAGATAAAGGGATTCAAACACCTACAGACAAGAAAAAAGATGTACCTAAAGGGCTTTGGTATAAAACGCCTAGCGGTAAAATTGTTGACACGGATGAATTAAAAGAAAACTATTATGTTAGTCAGGAAGATGGTTATCATGTAAGAATAGGAAGTAATGAATATTTTGAGCTTCTTTTTGACGATAATAAGTTTAAAGAACTTGATAAAGACATGGTCTCGAAGGATCCATTAAAATTTACTGATAGTAAAAAATATACGGATCGTTTAAAAGAAGCCTACGAAAAAACAAAACTTAAAGATGCAGTTAGAACAGCTGTTGGAAAATCCTTAGGAAAAGATATAGTTATTGCCGCAATGGATTTTAGCTTTATTGGTGGATCTATGGGTAGTGTTGTTGGAGAAAAAATTGCCAGAGCTATTAACTATTCAATCAAGCACAAAACTCCATTTTTAATGATTTCTAAGTCAGGTGGAGCAAGAATGATGGAAGCTTCTTATTCATTAATGCAATTGGTTAAAACATCTGCAAAATTAGCTCAACTAGCCGAAATTGGAGTACCTTATATTTCATTGTGCACCGACCCAACGACTGGAGGTACAACAGCATCATATGCAATGTTAGGAGATGTGAATTTTGCTGAACCAGATGCCTTAGTTGCGTTTGCTGGCCCACGAGTTGTTAAAGATACTACGGGAAAAGATTTACCTGAAGGATTCCAACGCTCAGAATTTGTGCTAGAACATGGTTTTTTAGATAAAATTATTGAACGCAAACATTTAAAAGAACAAATTAACTTATATATAGATTTAATTGAAAATCTACCAATCAGAAAATAAAAAAAGCGAGCTAATGCTCGCTTTTTTTATTTTAAATATAATTTTACTTTAATCTTCCTCGTAAAGTTATTTCAGATTCTTCTCCCAATTCATTGGTGAAAACAGCAATATTATCACAGGTTCCATCTCCAAAATCAATTGTTCCGGTATGTTCATTTTTTGATATTTCAACAATCCCACTTACAATATATAGACAAACAACTTCACGTCTTAAAGGTTCAATAATAGTAGCAGTACAAATTGAAGCATCTTTAAAAGTAGTATTCCAGTTTCCTGTAATCAAATAAACATTATCTCCCCAATCTCTAGTATCAAAACCTTCAATCCATTCTCTCGTTTTAGTCCCTACCCGAGTAGCAAACTCTCCTTCAGGCCATGTTACCTTGATATCGAATGTAGCAGTAGATTGTGGGTTCCCATTATCATTTTCTCGAACTCTAACAATTTCACTTCCTCCTTCAACACTTAAATCATTGAAATAGAAATTATTATAAGTGTACGAAATTGTTAAAGAATGTACCGTAACATCTAAGGCATAATTCAAAATAATTTGACCACTAATAACATTACCATTTGGTAATTCACAACCATCACCAAAATCTAATGTAACAATAGCTGTTGATCCTTCAATAACAATTGTACTTATCATACAACTTAAAAATTGAGGGTTATTTTCCTCAGATTTGGCAGCAACACCTTGATCAAATGCAAAATAATCATCAATTAAATTACTCACATTATCTGTAACATCATCCGCTTCAATCAATGTAATTAGTTCATCAGCAGATATAGGGTCAGTAATAGCAACCGTATCATTGTTGTTACAACTTAAAAAAAATAAGCTGCTAATTATTAAAAAAGTTAACAGCTTTGAATTTAGATCTTTCATTTTCATAAAATTAGTATTTTAAATATTAAACATTATAAATTTACTTTTATTATAATCTTAGACTAAAAAACATATAAAAGGTTTAATAAAACAAGTTTAATAACTTCCTATATAATAAATTGTTAATCAAAATAATAATAGTATATTTGCAAATTATTAGCTGCGTTAGCAGAGAATATTACATAAAAATTATTAATCAAAATTAATGTTAGCATGTACTTAACAAAAGAAAAAAAATCAGAGATTTTTGCAAAACATGGTGAATCAGCTACAAACACTGGTTCTTCAGAAGGTCAAATTGCCTTATTTACTTTTAGAATTAACCACTTAACTGAACATTTAAAAAGAAATCGTAAAGATTTTAATACTGAACGTTCATTAGTAAAGTTAGTAGGGAAAAGAAGAAATTTATTAGATTATCTTATTAAAACAGATATCGTTAGATATCGTGAAATAATTAAAGAATTAAATTTAAGAAAATAATTTCAAACAATTAAGAGGCAAAATTTTGCCTCTTTTTTATTTGATTTACTCTTCAATCAAAAGAAAGCTTAAATTAAACTTTTCATTGGTTAACACACAACACAACAACTTAAACCAATTGTTTAATTAATAATTAAAAAATTATTTATGATACCGAAGGTACATACACAAATTATCGAATTAGGAGATGGAAGAACCATCTCTATTGAAACTGGAAAATTAGCAAAGCAAGCGCATGGTTCGGTTGTTGTTAGAATGGGTGATGCCATGTTATTAGGTACTGTTGTATCTAACTATACTGCAAGTCCAGTTGACTTTTTACCATTAACAGTAGATTACAGAGAAAAGTTTGCTGCTGCTGGAAAATATCCTGGAGGATTCTTTAAAAGAGAAGCAAGACCAAGTGATAATGAAGTATTAACAATGCGTTTAGTAGACCGTGTTTTACGTCCGTTATTCCCAAAAGATTACCATGCAGAAACACAAGTTATGATACAATTAATGTCTCATGACGAAAATGTAATGCCAGATGCTTTAGCTGGTTTAGCAGCTTCAGCAGCTATTCAGTTAAGTGACCTTCCTTTTGAAACACCAATTTCTGAAGTACGTGTTTCAAGAATAAACGGTGAATTTGTAATCAACCCAAGTAGAATTCAATTAGCTGAAGCTGATATCGATATGATGGTTGGTGCATCGGCTGATTCTGTAATGATGGTTGAAGGTGAAATGGATGAATGTAGCGAAGAAGAAATGGCAGAAGCTATTAAATTTGCTCATGAAGCTATAAAAATTCAATGTGCTGCTCAAGTAGCATTGGCAGAATCTTTTGGTAAAAAAGAAACTCGTGAATACGAAACAGCTGTTACAGATGAAGAATTAGAGAAAAAAGCTCATGATTTTTCATATCAAAAAGTATACGACATTGCTAAAGCTGGAAGTGCTAAGCACGAACGTAGTGCTGCATTCGCAGAAATAAAAGAAGCATTTAAAGCTACCTTTACAGAAGAAGAATTAGCTGAAAAAGGTGGTTTAATTTCACAATATTATTCAAAAGCAGAAAAGAGCGCAATTAGAAACTTAACACTTGAAGAAGGGTTACGTTTAGATGGTAGAAAAACCACTGAGATTCGTCCAATTTGGTGTGAAATAGATTATTTACCATCAACACATGGTTCATCAATCTTTACACGTGGAGAAACTCAAGCATTAGCAACAGTTACTCTTGGTACTTCAAGAGATGCAAATGTATTGGATTCACCAACTTTTGAAGGTGAAGAAAGATTTTACTTACACTACAACTTCCCTCCTTTTTCAACGGGTGAAGCAAGACCTTTAAGAGGTACTTCACGTAGAGAAGTAGGTCACGGAAATTTAGCTCAAAGAGCTTTAAAAGGAATGATTCCTACAGATTGTCCTTATACAGTGAGAATTGTTTCTGAAGTATTAGAAAGCAACGGATCGTCTTCTATGGCTACTGTTTGTGCTGGTACTATGGCATTAATGGATGCTGGTATTCAAATGAAAAAACCAGTTTCAGGGATTGCAATGGGATTGATATCTGACGGTGATCGTTATGCTGTATTAAGTGATATCCTTGGTGATGAAGATCATTTAGGTGATATGGACTTTAAAGTTACAGGAACTGCAGATGGAATTACGGCATGTCAAATGGATATTAAAATTAAAGGTTTATCCTATGAAATTTTAGTAAACGCATTGAAACAAGCACGTGAAGGACGTTTACATATTTTAGGAAAAATTACAGATACAATTGCTCAACCAAATGTAGATGTAAAATCACATTCACCTAAAATGATAACAAGAAATATTCCTAATGAATTTATTGGAGCTTTAATTGGACCAGGTGGAAAAGTAATTCAAGAAATGCAAAAAACAACTGGTTGTACAATAGTAATTAATGAAGATCCAGTAACTGAAGAAGGTATTGTTGAAATATTAGGTACAAACCAAGATGGTATTGATGCTGTTTTAGCTAAAATTGATTCTTTATTGTTTAAACCACAAGTTGGAAGTATTTATGAAGTGAAAGTTATTAAAATGTTAGATTTTGGTGCTGTAGTAGAATATACTGAAGCTCCAGGAAATGAAGTTTTATTGCATATTTCAGAATTAGCTTGGGAACGCACAGACAATGTTACCGATGTTGTAAATATGGGTGATGTTTTTGATGTTAAATATTTTGGAAAAGATCCTAAAACTCGTAAAGAGAAAGTATCTAGAAAAGCTATTTTACCAAAACCTGAAGGTTTTAAAGAAAGACCTCCTCGCGATAATAACAGAGACAATCGTGGTGACAGAGATAGAAAACCAAGAGAAAGAAGAGATTAATTATAATCTTTTTGATATAAATAAAAAAAGCTTCTTATTAATAAGAAGCTTTTTTTATACATTAAATTTAAGCATTCATAATTGCTTCTATTTCATCAATTTCAATTGGCATTTCTGCTGTTAAGCTCACATTACCATTTTCAGTAATAAGGTAATCATTTTCTAAACGACAACCTATTCCCTCTTCAGCAATATAAATACCAGGTTCACATGTTAAAACCATTCCAACCTCCAAAGGTCTTGTATACAAACCAACATCATGAACATCTAACCCTATATGATGTGCAGTTCCATGCATAAAATACTTTTTATAAAGTGGACTATCTGGATTTTGATTTTTGACATCCTCAGGGTTTAACAATCCTAATTTTATTAATTGTTCTTCAACTAAACTAGCCATTTGCTTTTCATAAATTGCTGAAATCGTTCCTGGCTTTAATAATTTCGATCCTTCCTTTAAACAATGTAAAACTGAATTATAGACCTCCTTTTGTCGTTTAGAAAACTTACCATTAACTGGAAAGCATCTAGTTGTGTCAGAATTATAATTGGCATAACACACTCCAAAGTCCATTAAAATCATATCACCTTCCTTACATCTATCATCATTTGTATTATAATGTAAAGCACAGGCATTAGCTCCTGAAGCTACAATCGGCATAAATGCCTGACGTTTTCCACCTTTACGAATTAATTCATAAGCTAATTCTGCTTCCAATTCATATTCCATCATCCCTGGCTTTACAGCACTTAATACTCTTATAAATCCACCTACACTTATATTCGCTGCTTGTTGCATTAAAGTAATTTCCTCTTCCGATTTAATTTGACGAATATCGCGTGTTATTTTTGCAGCTCTTTTAAAATTATGCAATGGGTACCTTTCCTTACACCAAGTTATCATTCTATCTTGCCTTGTATTCATTTCTGCCGTTAAAGTTTTCTTATGCTCATTATGGCCTAAATAAAAAGTATCAGCTTCAAAAACCATATATTGAATGGTCAATTCAAAATCTTGCAACCATTTAATATTTTTAATTCCTGAAATTTCAAAAGCTCGCTCTTTTGTTAGCTTATCACCTTCCCATATTTTTATTAAATCGTTCGTCTCTTTTATAAATAAAATTTCACGATTTTCAGGTAATACCGCTTCTGGATTTAGCACTAATATTGATTCTTCCTGATCAATACCACATAAATAAAAGAAATCATTGTTTTGGGAAAAACCCATAACATCATCAGCATTGTTCGGCATTACATCATTTGATGTAAAAATAGCAATGGAATTAGCTTCCATTTTCGAAGTGAATTTTTTTCTGTTTTTAGTAAATAATATTGTTGGAATCGAAGAATATCTCATGCGCTAAATAATTAATGTTATAAATTAATTTAAAGCCTAAATTTACTGAAGTTTTTTTGTAGAAATAAATTTCGAAGTATATTTTATTTCTACAAAGACTAATATTATTTAATAAGTATTTCACAACTTATTAAATACAAAATCTCCAATTACTTTTTTCTAATTTATGATTATCAAATGTAGATTTCCATAATCAAAAAAATAATTGGAGATTGTATTTTTTAATTGAAAAAGTTAAAATCGAAATAGATCTTATTCTTCTCTATCTTGTAACATTTGCTTATAAACCGCTTTTCCAATTTGTTTTCTACGGATAACTGATTTTTTAAGATACTCTTTGTTCTCTCTCAACAAATTAACAAGCTTTGTATTTCTAGTTTTTCTTTTATATCTTTTTAAAGCTCTGTCAATATTTTCTCCTTCTTTAACTTTTATTATAAGCATATCTTTGTTTGTTTTTTTATGATTTTCAGCAAAAATACGAATTAGTTTCTATACAAACTAATTTATTCCAACACTAAGTTGCTCAAAAACAAAGAAAACACCAATCCTTTTATACTTGTAAAATTTCTTAAACGTTATCAAAATTTAAAATATACACAAACCAATAACTGATTCTTTCCCATCAACTAAACGAGAAATACCTAAAGGATTTTCATTCTTTAACTCATTTGGAAGTAATTTACTCGGCCAATTTTGGTAGCTAATTGGACGCACCCACCTTTTAATGGAACCGACACCAACGGCAGAAAACCTACTATCGGTAGATGCCGGATAAGGACCTCCATGAACCATAGACGGGCAAACCTCAACTCCTGTAGGAACACCATTAAAAATAATTCGACCTATTCTATTTTGCAAAGCACTAACAATTGTTAAAAAATTTTCAACTTCACCATTTTCAGATAATATAGTACCTGTTAATTGTCCTTCTAAATTCATTATTACTTTTTCTAATTGTCCTTTATTTTCACATTGAACTACGATTGAAAAAGGGCCAAATATTTCCTGTTGTAAAGTTTTGTTTGATAAAAAAGTTTCTCCCTCGACAGTAACAATAGTTTGACGTGCATAATTTGAAGCTAAATCATTTTTAAAATCAATTGAATTTTCGACTCCTTTATGCTCCATGATTTTAGCTTTTCTCTCTTCATATGATCCAATAATATTAGGGTGTAACATACAGGTAGGTTCAATTTTAACTATTTCATCAGATAAAATCTGTATGAAATTAATTAAATCTTTTCCTTTAATCCCTAAAATTAATCCAGGGTTCGTACAAAATTGACCTGCTCCTGCTGTAATTGAATTTGCCAATTTATTCGCCCATTTAGCACCGGCTTTTGCTGCCGCTTGAGGCAACAAAATTACTGGATTTACACTTCCCATCTCAGCGAAAAATGGTACTGGCTCCGGGCGTTGATTAGCCAAATTAAACAAAGCCCTTCCCCCACTAATACTTCCAGTAAATCCAATTGCTTTAATTCCTGGGTGCTCTACCAACTTTACACCTACTTCAATTCCACTACTATTTAAATTTGAGAAAATTCCATTTGGCATCTCCGTTTTTTCAGCAGCTTTGATGATAGCCGAAGCAACCAATTCTCCTGTGCCAGCATGCATTGGATGCGATTTTACAATTACAGGACAACCGGCGGCAAAAGCCGATGCTGTATCACCGCCAGCTGTTGAATAAGCTAAAGGAAAATTGCTTGCTCCGAAAACAACAACAGGCCCTAAAGGAATTAACATTTTTCGTATATCGACTTTTGGAATAGGTTTTCTATCTAAATCAGCCAAATCAATAGACGCTTCAACCCAAGACCCTTCTTTTACCAAACTTGCAAAACTTCTTAGTTGAAAAACAGTTCTTCCTCGCTCACTAATTGCACGCTCTTCTGTTAAACCTGTTTCAGAACAATATACTTGCACTAATTCATTACCTAAAGCTTCAATTTCATTTGCTATTTCAATTAAAAATTCACTTTTTTTTGTCCCAGAAACCTTTTTAAATTCATTAAATGCCTGCAAAGCCAAACTAACAGCTTCTTCAATTTCAATATCGGATGCTTCTGTAAAATAAATATCATTTTCACAATTCTCTTGAGGATTGAACGTTTTATAAGTTACATCTCCTATTGAGGACAATACGTTTCCTATGTAATTTTTTCCTGTAATCATTTTTAAAAATTTAAGGATGATTTTAAATTTGAATCTTCAAGAACAATTCATTAAATAACCAACCTTAACAAAGTTAAATATTAATTGCAATAAATTTTAACCTAGTTTCTTAATCCATAAAAATAATCGATTTTAAAATAATTGCTTTTTTCATTAATAATACATTCCAAATATTCAATTCCTCATTTATAATAGTATTTTACCTTATATTTTACTTCTAATTAAAAAAATAGATTAATTTTGACATATATCAATTTTAGATGAAAGTTTTACCATTTACCATTCCAAAACCCGAAAATGTTACTTTATATGTTGAAAGATATAAAGGAGAAACTTTTTATGAAAAATTACATCAGCATAAAGAAATTCAGATAAGTTTAGTTTTAGCAGGAGAAGGAACCTATGTTATTGGGGATTGTGTTGGGGATTTTAAAACAAATGATATTTTTGTAATAGGTGAAAATTTACCTCATGTTTTTAAAAGAGATAATTCTTTTGAAAATGAAAGTGAAATGATTACAATCTTTTTTACCAAAAACTCTTATGGTGAAATTTTTTTTAATTTACCTGAGTTTGAACATTTTCAATACTTTTTTAATAATGCAGGTTTAGGCTACGAAGTACTTTCTAATAAAAATGATTTAATATTTCTATTAACAAATATTAAATCCTTTTCAAAATACCAACAGTTTACATCATTTTTAGAAATTATGAATTTAATTTCCACTGCAGAAAAAAGAAAATTATCTTCTTTAATAAACTTAAAGAGATATGCCGGAGTTGAAGGAAAAAGAATGAGTGATATCTTTAAATACACAATGGACAACTTTCATAAAGAAATTACCTTGCACAATGTTGCGAATATCGCAAATATGACTCCAAATGCTTTTTGCAGATATTTTAAACAAAGAACTACTAAAACATTTGTAAACTTTTTAATTGATATACGAATTGGAAATGCGTGTAAGTTATTGACGAAAAACAATGATTTAAGTATTACTGAAATATCTTACAAATCTGGCTTCAATAATTTAGCGAATTTTAATAGAAAATTTAAATCTGTGAAAGGTGTAACACCATCAGATTACAAGAAAAAACACTAAAGGAAACCTAACTCTTTTTGTTTCTTTTTCGTCATACCTTTTACAACAAGATTATAAGAATGATCAATTAATCCTTTTATAAACTTCGTTGGTAATCCTCCTTCAATCTTCACTGTATTCCAGTGTTTTTTACTCATATGAAATCCCTCAATGATATCGGAAAATTCATCGCGTAATTCAATTGACCTTTCTGGATCACATTTTAAATTAACAGTTGAAGGCTGGTGCTCTAATCCGGAAAGAGCAAACATTTTATCTGCAACCTTAAATACTAAGGTACTTTCATCAAATGGAAAACACTCTGTAACATATTTTCTTGACAGACAATAGTCTCTAAACTCTTCAATATTCATCTCAAACAATATGTTAATTTAACTTTTTCGTTTTTGAATTTGGCAACACCAATTGGGAATAATTTAACTTCCAACCAGATGTTTCCAATAATTGTTCAATCATTAAAATGGTATCTAAAGCTTCTTTTTTAGCTGTAATTAACAAGCCACTTTCCGGAATTTTACTAACAATAAAAGATTTGGCTTCTTTATTTAGCGTTGTTAAATCTGCTGCATCAAATTTATTAAACAAACCATCTACTTTATCATAGTATTTCACATCCGTTTCAACAGTAAGAACTTTTGGTTCTGGGAAATGGGTTAAAATAATTTCCTTTTTTTTATTATTGGCTTCCATGTTAATTTGAGATAAATCGAATCCAACATGAGCTTTAGCGTTTATTAATAAAATAGCTTTCTTTTTACTAGTTATTAAATTAAGGAAATGATTTTTCTTATCTTCATAATGGTAAATTTCCGCAAAATCTCCTTCAACTGAAATCAATTTACATACGCTCTTAATTTTTTCCATTAACACAACCGACTGCTTTTCTACCTGTTGTAAACCTTTCTTTTTATTTAAAAAAGACATTCCCCAATAAGAAAGCATTATACCCAATAAGGTTCCTAAAAATATTTCCATAGTTTTTGTAGTTAATCAAATATAAGAATAGTTGTTAAACAATAAACAAATCACTCGCAATACCGTCGGCTAAAAATTTCCCTTTCTTGGTCGTTATTAAAGTGTTGCTCGAAAATGAATTAATTTGAATTTCTAATAATCCTTTTTCAATAAATGGCTCTGCATTTTTTTGTAATTGCTGTAAACATTTTGCTCCAAATTCTTGTTCTATTTTTTGAAAAGAAACGCCCCAAATTGTTCGTAAACCAGTCATAATATATTCATTAAATAAATTATTAGCAGTCAGAATTTCAGTTTCTGAAGGTATTTTATTTTCTTCTAACGCTTTTATATATTTTACATTATTTGAGACATTCCAAGATCTTTTAATTCCATTAAATGAATGTGCTGAAGGCCCAACACCTAAATACTTTTCACCGAACCAATAAGATGTGTTGTGTTTTGAAAAATATCCAAGTTTACCAAAATTAGAGATTTCATATTGTACAAAACCCTTTTTATTAGTCTCTTCAACTAAAATATTAAAATGTTCTAATGCTAAATTTTCATCAACGGGAGGCACTTTTCCTTTTTTAATTAAATTATGTAGTGCTGTTTTCTCTTCAACAGTTAATGCATAGCTAGAAATATGAGGCGCACCAAATTCAAATGCCATTTTTAAATTTTCGAGCCACTTTTTATTAGTCATTTTTGGCACGCCATAAATTAAATCAATTGTGATATTATCGAAATATTTTGTCGCTTCAGTTAAACACTTTTTAGATTCTTCGGCCGAATGAGCTCTATTCATAAATCTCAAATCATCATCAAAAAAAGATTGAATTCCAATACTCAACCTATTTATTGGCGAATTTGATAATTCTTTTATTTTTTCCAATGATAGATCATCAGGGTTCGCCTCTAGAGTAATTTCAGCATCAGCATTTACTTGAAAATTTTTATAAATACAATCTATCAAAAATTGTAATTCATCAATACTTAAAAGAGATGGGGTTCCTCCTCCAAAGTAAATAGATCCAATTTTTTCATCACTTAATTCTTTCTTCCTTAAAACCAATTCTTTATTAATTGCTTTTAACATTTCGTCTTTCCTTTTTAAGGAAGTTGAAAAATGAAAATCACAATAATAACACGCTTGTTTACAAAATGGGATATGTAAATAAATTCCTGCCAATTATAAAAATATTAATAGTTAAAGGTACAACATTAAAAAAAACTACAAAAGGTGATTTTTGTTACCTTTTTACTGAAAACTGAATTGTATTTTTGAGAAAATAGCAACTATTATGTATACATACATTGTTTCATTTAAGGTAAAAGAAGGAGAAGGAATTACATTTGTTGAACTTCAAAAATTTGAAGAATTAACAGAAGCAAAGCCTGCTGGTTTAGACCATTTTCACATTTTTAAAGATAGAAATGAAGAAAACCGATATTTTTTAGTTGAATACTGGAACTCAAAAGAAGATCGTGTTAAAATGGAAAATTCTAAAGAATATCACTTATTTAGAGCTCATCGAAATTTAGTTGTTGACAAGAAATTTGAATCTTATGAGTGTGATGTAGTAATTTAATTACTCTTTCACTCTTTTTTCATTTTGCTTAACAAATGAAGCCCAGCCTGTGTAATTTTTTTCTGAAGTGATTTTACCACTATTGTAAAAATGACAAACGGCCGCGGCCAATCCGTCTGTTGCATCCAAATTTTTAGGTAATTCTTTAATCTTTAATAAACTTTGAAGCATTTTTGCCACTTGCTCTTTACTGGCATTTCCATTCCCGGTAATTGCCATTTTTATTTTTTTTGGAGAATATTCTGTAATTGGAACCTCACGTGATAAACCAGCTGCCATCGCAACTCCTTGTGCTCTCCCCAGCTTTAACATAGACTGAACATTTTTACCAAAAAACGGAGCTTCAATTGCTATTTCATCAGGATGATAGGTTTCAATTAAATAAATTGTACGCTCAAAAATTAATTTTAACTTTATATAATGGTCATCATATTTTTTTAGAATCAATTCGTCTAAAACAATCAATTCCATTTTTTTATTTACAACTTTTATCAATCCAAACCCCATTATAGTTGTTCCTGGATCAATTCCTAAAATGATTTTTTCTGAACTCAATTATTTGTTTATTTGTAAAACCAAATGTACAATATCTTGAACAATAATAAACCTATCCTTTATGCTCTAATAAAATTAGCTATCGTAATTGGAGCCTTTTATTATATATTTCAAAAATTAGCAACTAACCAACAGCTCTCTCTTTTTCAATTACAAAATCAATTATCCGTTTTATTTGCTCATAACATTTGGGTAATTATCGTTTTATTATTATTTACCGATGTAAATTGGTTATTAGAAATATTTAAATGGAAAACCTTAGTTTCCGCTGAAAAAGAAATCACATTTATGCAAGCTTATGAACAGTGTTTAGCATCTCTTACTACTTCGCTTATTACTCCTAACAGAATTGGAGAATATGGGGCAAAGACATTGTATTTTAGTAAAGGAAAACGAAAAAACATAATGATCTTAAACCTTGCCGGAAATTTAAGTCAACTTAGTATCACCATATTTTTTGGACTCATAGGAATCTTATTTTTATTTCAAAATTTCAAATTTCAAATTCCGGTCATCAGCAAATCTAAAATCATAATTATTTCAATTATAATCGTTGGTCTATTTTTATTTAGAAAAAAATTAAAGCTCCATAAATTAAAAGAATATTTTGGAAAATTACCTTTTAGAATTTATTCCATTGTTATTAGTTTATCTTTTTTCAGGTATCTCGTTTTCACACACCAATTCATCTTTTTATTAAGATTATTTGGAGTTGAAACGGATTATCTCATACTTCTAAATTTACTTTTTTGCATGTATTTTATAGCTTCAATTATTCCTAGCTTATCAATTTTTGATTGGGTAATAAAAGGTTCTATTGCTGTTTGGCTTTTTGGATTTATCGGAATAAATGAATTAACAATCGTTACTGTTACTACATTAATGTGGATTTTAAACTTTGCAATTCCTGCCTTAATAGGAAGTATATTTGTTTTAAATTTCAAGCCAACAATTAACTAATGATTTACATTGCAATTTTAATTTCTTCAATATATATCCTATCAATTATCACCTTTATTATTGGTTTTGATATGGTTAAGATTGTTAAAAACAAGAATTACAGTCCTAAAAAATCCTTTTCAATTGTAATTCCTTTTAGAAATGAAGCTATAAATCTACCCGTATTACTAGATTCTCTTTCATCTTTAAATTATCCTACATATCTATTTGAAATCCTTTTTATTAACGATGATTCCACAGACAATTTTAAAATAATCATTGAAAATTTTCAAAAACAAAATCCATTAATAAATTCACACATTATAAATAACTGTAGAAAAACTAAATCTCCAAAAAAAGATGCAATTCTTACTGCAGTCGAGCATTCTAAATTTGATTGGATTGTAACTACTGATGCAGATTGTGAAGCGCCTATAAATTGGCTTAATATTTTCAATCAGTTTATTGAAGATTATGAACCTTTACTTATTAGTGCTCCTGTAAAATTTAAACCTCAAAATTCAATTTTACATCATTTTCAAAATTTAAATTTTTTAAGTTTAATAGGAAGTACTATAGGGGGATTTGGATTAAAACAACCTTTTATGTGCAACGGTGCAAACTTATGCTATGATAAAAAAACGTTTATTGAAATAAATGGATTTAGTGGAAATGAGAACATTGCAAGTGGAGATGATATCTTTTTATTACAAAAAATTAATGAAATATACCCAAATAAAGTAACGTTCTTAAAATCCGAGCAATCGATTATAACTACTAAATCTGAAAATAACTGGAAACTATTTATAAATCAGCAAATACGATGGGCTTCGAAGTCAACTGCTTATAAAGGTAAGTTTGCAAAATTTATTGGAATTACTGTTTATCTTGAAAATTTAATAATGGTTTGTTTAGGATTATTAACATTGTTAAATCTTTTCTATTGGAAGATTTTTATATTTTTTTTAATTCTAAAAATTATTGTGGATTACATACTAATTTCAAAAACTTCAAATTTTCTAAAAATTAAAAAAACGAATATTTACTATTTAATCATTAGTTTATTTTATCCATTTCATACAACGATAATTGGTTGTTCATCTCTTTTTAAAAAGTATGAATGGAAAGATCGAAGGTTTAATAAATAATATTAATTCGAAAATAGGCTCGTTATTATTTTTTCTGCATTTAACCATAAATAAATGATTAAAATTAATAGAAGCGCTAATATGATTCCACGTTTCGTGTTTGGTTCTTTCTTCTTTTTAAATCTTTGAAATTCCATAAATCTTATAAATTAAACTACTTTTTAGTAGCACGTAACATTTCTCTTTTTCCAGGTGGACCCGGTAATTTTTCAACTAAAAAACCAACTTTTTGCATTGCTCTTCTAACGCTACCTTTTGCACAATATGTAACTAACACCCCACCCGATTTTAACGCTTCAAACATCTTTTCAAAAATATCTTCAGTCCATAATTCAGGTTGAACTCTAGCTCCAAAAGCATCAAAATAAATTAAATCGAATGAATTAACATCTTCTATTTCATTAAAAAACTGTTTTCTTTTTGTTAAAGAGAACTTCGATGAAATTTCATTTTTTAACTCCCATTTTTGATAATGCATATCTGAATAAATTGAATTATAATCATTAGCCTTTAATTGAGCAACATAATTTAATTTTTCTATCTCTTCATAAGAAACCGGATACGCCTCAACACCATCATAATCAACTTCTATATTATATTTAGGTGCTTCTAAAAAGGTAATAAAACTATTTAAACCTGTTCCAAAACCTATTTCTAAAATCGAAATTTTTCGATTAGAAAAAAGCGACAATCCACTTTTAATAAACACATGCATGGCTTCTTGAATTGCTCCATGTTTTGAGTGATATTGTTCGTCCCATTCTGGCAAATGAATTGTTGATGAACCGTCTGCAGTAATTATTACTTTTCTTTCCAAGAATTTATATTAATTTTAATAATTATATTCTGACAAATAAACAACAATTAAATTCAATATAAAATACTAAACATCAATACATTTAATTCAAAATTTCGTATTTTATTTTTAAATTAAAACAACACAATCACTATTTAAAATACTAATAATGGAATTTTATTTTACTCTTATTATTTAATTGAATATTTTTACCCAAATATATTAAAAATAAGGTACTTGAATTAGAACAGTGTAAAATTACTAATTAAAAAAATTAAGTAGTTTTGTTTAAACTAAATATATACTAACTATGTCTTTACAAATAGAAAAAATAGCAAAATCAAAAATCTCAGAGGTTGATTTTAACAGTTTAAAATTTGGTCAAATATTTACTGACCATATGTTTGAATGTGATTTTGAAAATGGAAAATGGCAAACTCCAAAAATTAGACCTTATCAGGCTATCTCTTTTATGCCTTCAGCAAAAGTCTTTCATTATGGACAGGCTGTTTTTGAAGGAATGAAAGCTTATAAAGATGAAAATGATGCTATTTGGTTGTTTAGACCAGATCAAAACCAAGAGCGTATCAACATTTCTGCTGAACGTTTAGACATGCCTGCATTCCCAAAAGATTACTTTTTCGAGGGATTAACTGAATTATTAAAATTAGACAAAGAGTGGATAAAAAAAGGAGGAGATAATGCGCTTTACATTAGACCATTTATCATAGCTACTGAAAATTGCGTTTCTGCATCAACTTCCGATCAATATAAATTTATGATTATTTGCTCTCCAGTTCAAGCATATTATTCCGGAGAAGTGAAAGTTACATTCGCTGATAAATATAGTAGATCTGCAAATGGTGGTGTTGGTTTTGCAAAAGCTGCAGGAAATTATGCTGGTTCTTTTTACCCTACAAAACTAGCTAACAAAGAAGGCTTTCAACAAGTAGTTTGGACGGATGACAGCAAACACGAATTTTTAGAAGAAGCCGGTGTTATGAATGTGTTTTTTAGAGTAAATGACACATTATTAACTGCACCAACAAGTGATCGAATTTTAGACGGTGTTACTCGTAAAAGTATTATTCAATTTGCAGAAGATAAAGGTATTAAAGTTGAAGTTAGACCTGTTAGAGTAACAGAAATAGTTGAAGCTGCTCGCAAAGGTGAGTTATTGGAAATGTTTGGAGCTGGAACCGCTGCAGTAGTCAGTCCTATTTCTGGTTTTTCAAATAAAGGAGAAAGTTTTGAACTGCCAAAAGTAGAAAACAGTTATGCTTCTTTCATTAAGAAAGGAATTACAGATATTCAGAAAAATAAAGCTGAAGATAAATTTAGCTGGAGATATAAAGTCTAAATATTCTTATAGGCTCAGTATTCCTTGCTTTAAAGTTTAACTTTTTATACATTGCATTTGCTAAAACAATCGGATTTTTATCCGATTGTTTGGCATATTTTTTGGTTTAAACCAATTAAAATAATATTTATGACTTCATTAGAAAAAGCAAAGAAAAACTTACAAGAAAACGGTTTTTTAAAAGTTGAAACACCAAAAGATATAGATTACGCTAAAGAAATAAACAAATTAAGAAAAGAAAAAAATGCTGTAATTCTTGCTCATTATTATCAAGAAGATGACATACAGGATATTGCAGATTTTGTTGGAGATAGTTTAGCTTTAGCGCAAAAAGCAGCAACCACAAGTGCTGATATTATTGTTTTTGCAGGTGTTCATTTTATGGCTGAAACAGCTAAAATATTAAATCCTACCAAAAAAGTATTATTACCAGATTTAAAAGCAGGTTGTTCTTTAGCCGATTCTTGTCCACCATCAGAATTTGCAGCATTTAAAAAACAACATCCAAATCATATCGTTGTTTCTTATGTAAATACTTCCGCAGAAATTAAAGCATTAACCGACATAGTTTGTACGTCATCTAATGCAGAGAAAATAATCAATTCTATTCCAAAAGATCAGCCAATTATTTTTGCCCCTGATAGAAATTTAGGCGCCTGGTTAATTAAAAAAACTGGCCGAGATATGCTACTTTGGGATGGAGCGTGTATGGTTCATGAAGCCTTTTCGATTGATAAAATATTAAATCTATATGCTGAAAATCCAGGAGCTGAAATAATCGCTCACCCAGAATCGGAAGCCCATTTATTAAAAGTGGCCAAATATGTTGGGTCAACATCTGGTCTTTTAAATTATGTAAAAACAAGCTCTGCAAAAACTTTTATTGTTGCAACAGAAGTAGGTATTTTACATAAGATGAAACAAGAATCTCCAGATAAAATATTAATTCCAGCACCTGTTGAAGATGACAATTGTAATTGTAGTGAATGTTTTTATATGAAAATGAATACAATGAAAAAATTGTATTTATGTCTAAAACACGAATTACCTTTTGTTGAAGTTGATGCTGAATTAAGTAAAAAAGCATTGGTTTCAATTGAACGGATGTTGGAACTTTCAAAATAATACGCAGTTTAAATGAATGCTGAAAAAAAAATACAAAAAACCGATTTTTTAGTAATTGGGTCTGGAATTGCAGGGTTAACTTTCGCCTTAAAAGCGGCAAATCAATTTAAAGATGCTACAATTACCATCGTTACAAAAAATGAAAAAAACGAGTGCAACACCAAATATGCACAAGGTGGTATTTCAACTGTTTGGAATAAAACAGTCGATTCATTTGAACAACATATTCAAGATACTTTAATTGCTGGAGATGGAGTTTGCGATGAAAAAGTAGTTAGAATGGTTGTAGAAGATGCTCCCAACAGACTAAAAGAGCTTATAGAATGGGGAACCAAATTTGATAAAACAAATGAAGGTAAGTATTCTTTAGGAAGAGAAGGTGGCCATTCACAAGATAGAATTTTACATCATAAAGATATTACAGGTGCTGAAATTGAACGAGCTTTAATAGAGCAAGTTGAAAAGAAAGAAAATATCAACTTTTTAACTTATCATTATGCCATAGATTTAATTACTGAACATCAGGTAAAAAAGAAATTAATAAAGAGGCAAGAAAAAATTACTTGTTTTGGAGCTTATGTGTTAGATGAAAAAAAAGGTATTGTAAAAACAATTTCTGCAAAAGTAACGATGCTAGCAACTGGTGGAAATGGTCAAGTGTATAGTACTACAACAAATCCTGTGGTTGCAACTGGAGATGGAATTGCAATGGCTTATCGAGCTAAAGCTGAAATATCTGATGTTGAATTTATTCAATTTCATCCAACAGCTCTTTACAATCCAGGTGAATATCCTGCTTTTTTAATTTCAGAAGCAGTTAGAGGTGAAGGAGCAATTTTAAGAGATTATTACGGCGAACGTTTTATGCATAAATACGATGAGCGCGAAGAATTAGCTTCTCGTGATATTGTTGCCAGAGCTATTGATAAAGAACTTAAGAAATCTGGTGCTCCTAACGTTTATTTAGATTGCACTCATTTAGATTTTAATGCATTCAAAAAACATTTTCCTAATATTACTGAAAAATGCTTATCCCTTGGAATAGACGTTAGAAAAGATTTCATTCCAGTATCACCAGCCCAACACTATATTTGTGGTGGTGTAAACATTAATAAAAAGGCAAAAACTTCTATTAAAAATTTATATGCTTGTGGTGAAGTAACACGATCTGGACTCCACGGAGCAAACAGATTGGCTTCAAACTCGTTATTAGAAGGACTTGTATTTGCTAATAGAGCAGTTGAAAATTTAATTAAAAAATTTCCAAAAATCGCAACACCCACTAAGGTTCCTGTATGGAATGATAGTGGCGTTGTTAAAAACATGGAAAAAATATTAATTACTCATGATAGAAATGAAGTAAAAACTATTATGAGCAATTACGTAGGCATTGTTAGGTCTAATGAACGCTTGTTAAGAGCAGAAAGAAGACTTCGTGGTTTGTACGAAGATAATAAACGATTGTATGATCATTCTGAACTTTCCGTTGACTTATGTGAATTAAGAAACCTCATAACTACTGCTTATTTAATTACACAATTCTCAAAAAATAGAAAAGAAAATAAAGGTGGTTTTTACAGTGCTGATTTGGTTGAAAAAACTAATTAAAAAAAATACGATAAAACAAAAAGAAGCCATTAATTATTCTAATAAATCGTTAATTATAAGAGTTCCAATCATTAGTTTAACTAGTGATTGGCTCTAACTCTCCATTGTAATAGAAATGACTAACCCAGGCATTTCTACTATCCTTTATAGTAAACTTTTGAAATAAAGTTAAATAAATATAGTTCTATTTAATAATAACTTTTTGATCAACAAAATACTTAATTGGCATTACTACAACACCTTCTTCTGTTTTTATTGTTATACAAATATTATCAATCTCTTGAATTACTCCTTCAACTTTTTTTGTTTTTATATGTTGACCAATTTCAAAATTTCTACGTGAATAAAATCCAAATAATAATCTTAAAATAACATCTCTAGCACCTAATCCGAATGCAATCGTAAATGAAACTAATACCGACCCTAATATTAATGTTAAATTGCTGGTAATGATCTCAGTATCAATTCCAGCCTGATTTAAAGCTGTAATTGAAACAAATACAACTATTAAATAAAATACAATATTACTTACTAAACTAGAGCCAGAAATTTCCATTGATTTAAAAGTATCTATTATCGTATTTTTTATTAAAGACGCTAAATAAACACCAACAACGAAAATTAACAAGGCACTGATTAATACAGGTAAATATCCTATGAAATTTCCAATTCCTTCAGAAACCATTTTTAGACCTAATATTTCAGAAGCAATTACAACAAAAACTAAAATCAATAAATATTTTACAAACTTTAAAATTATATTCGATGGTACTACAGTATAATCGGTTTTACCGAATAGTTTAGCCTCATTTAGTTTTGTGGTTACTGAATCAATTTTTGTAATACTTAATAATTTTTTAAGTATATAATTTACAACTTTTAGAATAAGCCATGCCATTAGAACAAATCCAATAGCTAAAAGAATTTTTGGTATAACGGCTAAAATTGATCTCCATAAATCTTGTGCAAAAGCAAGATTTACATCTTCTAATTGAATAATTAATTTCATTTTTTATTATTTTGGGTTAGTGTATACTCTTTATTCTTTATCTAAATTATCTTGATTTCTCTTTTTACTTTTAACAGTTTCTTTTTCTGTTATTAAAAACTCACCAATTGTGCTTGGATATTTCACAGCAAATAAATCAGCTATATCAATAGAAAGCTTGATTAATGAAATATCATTAATAACTTTTTCCCGAAGTGCCTTAGGCACTTCTTCGTTATGCAATATTTTCTTAAACGGATTTTCCATTATTTAAGATTTTCATATACATTAATAACTTTCTCTCTTGCTCTTTTTAAGCGCATTTTTACGGCACTTTCACTTATTTCCAACGATTCCATAATTTCCTTAATTGAAAAATCATCCTGATATTTCAATAACAAAATCATTTTGTCATTCGGATCTAACATATCCAATGCCTTTTTTAACTTATCCGTCTTCATCTCAAATAAAGTCTCTTCACTAGAGTCTAATTCGTCAGAATCTGGTAATTCATTTTCAAAATTCTTTTCATTTTTCTTATAATTATTTCGCGTAACATAATTAACGCAAAAATTATATGTAAATGAATATAGCCAAGTTGAGAACTTAGCAGTTCCTTTAAATGTCCTCAACTTAACAAACAACTTAATAAAAACATCATGTGTTAAATCTTGTGCTTCTTCTTTCGACGTTGCAAAACCATAACATTTATTATAAACCATTGAAACATGCCTATCATACAACACAGCAAACAAATGGGTGTCATTTGTTTTTACTATCCTCTGTACCAAATCGTTATCACTTAATAACAATATGTCGCTTGTTGAATTCAATAATTATTTTTTGGGTTATACTTTTAAGACACTTTATTAGTTAATAAGTCACAAAAAATATTTTTTTTATTTTATTTTGTAACATTATCAAAAATACTGCGTATATATTATAGAGCCTATTAATAACTTAAAAAAATTTTAACTACTACATGAGACAACTTAAAATTACAAAACAGGTAACTAACCGTGAAACCGCATCATTAGACAAATATTTACAAGAAATTGGAAAAGTTGATTTGATTACTGCCGAAATGGAAGTAGAATTAGCTCAACGAATTAAAGCTGGAGATCAAGTAGCTTTAGAAAGACTAACAAAAGCAAATTTACGATTTGTGGTTTCTGTTGCAAAGCAATACCAAAATCAAGGTTTAACGTTGCCAGATTTAATTAACGAAGGTAATTTAGGTTTAATAAAGGCTGCCAAAAGATTTGATGAAACTCGTGGTTTTAAATTTATTTCTTATGCAGTATGGTGGATTCGTCAATCAATTTTACAAGCATTAGCAGAACAATCTCGTATTGTTAGATTACCATTAAATAAAATTGGTTCTATCAATAAGATTAATAAAATGTATGCATTTTTAGAGCAAGAAAATGAGAGACCTCCTTCTGCTGAAGAAATTGCAAAAAAATTAGATATGACCGTCAATGATGTTAAAGAATCCATGAAGAATTCTGGCCGTCACGTATCTATGGATGCTCCATTAATTGAAGGAGAAGATTCTAACCTATACGATGTATTAAATACTGGTGAATCTCCAAATCCTGACAGAGCTCTTTTACATGAATCATTAAAAGTTGAAATTGAACGCGCTTTAGAAACATTAACTCCAAGAGAGGCTGATGTTGTTCAATTATATTTTGGTTTAGGTGATGCACACCCAATGACTCTTGAAGAAATTGGTGAAACATTTGATTTAACTCGTGAACGTGTACGTCAAATTAAAGAAAAAGCTATTAGACGTTTAAAACACACTTCAAGAAGTAAGATTTTAAAAACATATTTAGGATAATAAAAAGTATTTTTTTATTTACTTTTTTAATATAAACAAAAAACGCTCGGAATTTCGAGCGTTTTTTGTTTATTAGTGATACTTTTGCAAAAACAACACTTCATACAATGAAAAAATTTATTGCTCCTTCAATGTTAGCCGCAGATTTCGGTAATTTACAACGTGATATTGAAATGATTAACAACAGTAAAGCAGACTGGTTTCACATTGATGTGATGGATGGTATGTTTGTTCCGAACATATCATTTGGAATGCCTGTTATTAGCGCTATTAAAAAACACGCCAAAAAAACTATGGATGTGCATTTAATGATTGTTGATCCTGACAGATATATATCAGATTTTAAAAAAGTAGGAGCTGATATTTTAACCGTTCATTATGAAGCTTGTCCGCATTTACATAGAACAATACAAGCAATAAAGGCTGAAGGAATGAAAGCTGGTGTTTCATTAAACCCTCACACACCAATTGCAGTATTAGAAGATGTTATTGCAGAATTAGATATGGTTTTAATTATGAGTGTAAACCCAGGATTTGGAGGGCAAAGTTTTATTGAAAACACTTATAAAAAAGTACAACAATTAAAAGCTTTAATAGAATTTAGTGATTCAAAAGCAATTATAGAAGTTGATGGTGGAGTTACAGATAAAAATATAGAACAACTTTTAGAAGCTGGAGTAGATGCTTTTGTTGCAGGAAGTTTTGTATTTAAAAGTGATGACCCTACAGCTACAATTGCAGATTTAAAAGGTTTAGTCTCGGGAATTTAATTCGCTTCAACTTCATATTGATCTAATAAATACAATAACAAATCGGTACTTGTAACAATTCCAACAAGTTCATTATCATCAACAACAGGCAATGCATGAAATTCATTTTTAGATAAAATTTCAGCAACTGATTTTATTGTTGCTTTTGAACTAATTTTAATTGGATTTTTAACCATAATCTGTTCAATACTTAACATATTATAAATTGCATTATCTATTTGAATTTCATCATTATCATAGGAATCCAAAAAACTAATCCTTTTCAAATCAGTTGAACTAAGCATTCCTATAATGTGTTTACTTTTATCAATAACAGGTATATGTTGAATGTGAAATTCTTTAAATAATCTTTCAGCTTTATATAAATCGTCAGAAATTTTTAACGTTATAAGCTTTTTAGTCATTATTTTCGATACAGGCTCAAGACGTTCCATAATTTTTCGTGTTACTATTCTTCTAAAGTTCTGAAAATCATTTCAAAAAAAAAATGATTAAAATCATTAAATCAAAACTAGAGCTATTATATTAGCATAATGATAGTAATTTCTAAAAATCTTAGTCACTACGATTTATGAAAACCAAAGAATTCTTTAAATTTCAACCTTTTACTTTTCTATTATGTTTGTTCCTTTTAATTTCTTGCGAACATCAAGAAAAAAATAAACTTACTATTGCTACTGCTGCGAATATGCAATTTGCAATTGATGAAATTGTAAATGCATTCAAATCCGAGACAGGAATTGAGTGTGAAATAATTGTAAGTTCATCGGGAAAACTTACTGCACAAATTCAAGAAGGAGCTCCTTTTGATATTTTTATCTCTGCAGACATGAAATACCCTAACGAACTCTATGAAAAAGGTTTAACAAAAAACAAGCCTGAAATCTATGCAAAAGGCAACTTAATTCTTTGGACTATGAAAGATGACATTGAACCTTCTATTGCCATATTAGAAACTCCAGAAATAAAACATATTGCTACTGCAAATCCAAAAACAGCTCCATACGGTATAGCTACGAAAGAAGTTTTGATTCATTACAACATTTCGGAAAAACTAAACCCGAAACTAGTTTTTGGCGAAAGTATTGCCCAAACCAATCAATTTATTGCCTTAAAGGCTGCAGAAATAGGTTTTACAGCTAAATCCGTTGTATTATCACCACAAATGATTGGAAATGGAAAATGGATTGAAATAGATAAAAATACTTACACACCAATAAACCAAGGAATTACAATTCTGAAAAATGGTAAATTTGACATAGAACAAACCAAAATGTTTTATAATTTTCTTTTTTCAATAAAAGGAAAGGAAATTTTGAATAAATTTGGGTATGAAGCACAATAAAAAATGAATATTTTACCTGGTCAAATAGAAAACGTTATTCATAGTGGCAGTTTATCACTTGTTTATATTAAAGTACAAAACACACGAATTTCTTCTATAATTATTGATACACCAATTTCAGCACCATACTTAAAAACTGGAAACAATATTAATGTGATTTTTAAGGAAACTGAAGTTATCATTGGAAAAGGGTTTACGCATCAAATTAGTATGCAAAATAAATTTACAGGTACTATTTTAACTATTGAATCTAAAGATCTACTAAGCAAATTAACTATAGATACAACTGTTGGTAGAATTTCTTCCATAATTACTACAAATGCGGTTAAACAATTAGAATTAAATGAAGGAACAGAAGTAACTGCAATGGTAAAAACAAACGAAATAATACTATCCGAATGATTGATTGGGAACCGTTAATATTAACCTTTAAACTAGCTTTAATAACCACATTTTTATTGTTATTAATTTCAGTTCCTTTAGCATATTGGATGGCTTTTACAAAATCCAAATTCAAACCTATAATTGAAACCTTAGTAAGCATGCCATTGGTTTTACCACCAACCGTTATCGGTTTTTATTTGCTTATTGCATTTAGTCCATCAAATTCATTTGGAAGCTGGTTAAATGAATGGTTGGGACTAAAACTCGTTTTTTCATTCGAAGGGTTATTAGTTGCTTCAGTGATTTATAGCCTACCTTTTATGGTACATCCAATCCAATCTGGCTTGGCAAACCTTTCGTCATCATTGGTAGAGATGTCATATGTTTTAGGTAAATCGAAAACCACTACACTTTTTAAGGTTTTACTTCCAAATATTAAACCTTCCTTATTAACAGGAATTGTTTTGGCTTTTGCACATACTATTGGTGAATTTGGAGTTGTTTTAATGATTGGTGGGAATATTCCAGGAAAAACAAAAATGGCTTCAATCGCGATTTATGATGAAGTTGAAGCTTTAAATTATGATGCAGCAAACACCTATTCTTTAATTTTATTGATATTGACATTTAGCATTCTTCTAATTGTATACTTATTTAATGGAGGTTATTTAAAACAATTTTATAAATGATTGAAATCGATATCCATAAAAATCTAAAATCTGCTTCTGGAGACATGCTTCTCAATATTAACACTACTATTGAGCAAGGAAGCCTCGTAACTTTATATGGAAAATCGGGAGCTGGAAAAACAACTATTTTAAGAATTTTGGGAGGGCTTATAAACCCCGATGAAGGTAAAATAATTGTAAACGGAACAACTTGGCACGATAGCAGTAGAAAAATTAATTTAAAACCTCAAAAAAGGAAGGTAGGTTTTGTTTTTCAAGATTACGCTTTATTTCCAAACATGACTGTAAAAGAAAATTTACTTTTTGCTTTAAATAAAGGTCAAAATACTCAAGTTATTCAAAATTTAATTGAAATTATTGAATTGGGAGAGTTACAAAATAGAAAGCCAGAAACGCTTTCTGGAGGTCAAAAACAACGCGTAGCATTAGCGAGGGCCTTGGTACAAAAACCATCTATTTTAATGCTTGATGAACCTCTTTCGGCCTTAGATTCTGAAATTAGATTTAAACTTCAACAATACATCTTAAAAGTTCATAGAGAGTTTGGTTTAACTACGATTCTAATTAGCCATGATATTTCTGAAATTATACGAATGTCTGATAAAGTTTTAGAATTAGACTTTGGAAAAATTGTTAACCAAGGAAAGCCTACCAAAGTTTTTAACTATAAAGATTTAAATGCTAAATTTCAATTTACAGGTACTATTATAGAAATTCAAAAACAAGACTTTCTATATATTTTAACCATTAGAATTGGAAAAGATATTGTAAAAGTGGTAGCCGATGAGAGCGAAGGAAGCGAATTATTAATTGGAGACAAAATTTTAGTTTCCGCCAAAGCATTTAACCCAATTATTCATAAAATTAATTAATACAGTAATATTAATATCATATGTATTCTATTTTTGAATAATAATTCAAAGCATCATTTAAATTTTCAAAATTTTCAGGTCTATTACACGAATTACATTTCAAATTATCTAAAAGAATATTTTTAAATCCGTTCATTCCTATAAATACTCCCTCCTATATTCTACAATCAATTCCCAATTGATTCATCATCATATAATTATAAAATACATCAGTAATATAAGCATTCTTAAAATTAATTATATATTTTATTTCTTCAAATGAAGTATTAACAAATTTCATCTAAAGATCAAATATTTAAACAAATATTCATCAAACCTTAAATTAGAAAAATCTACGTATAGAATTTTAATACCATTAAACTCTTAAAGCCTAACCCTATCTCTATCTTCCATTAATTAAAATACTTCAATTTTTTTAGAGTTATTATGTTAACAAGCCTCATCTTCAACCCAATTATTCTTATCTTCAAGTACTAAAGTTTTTCCAATTAAACTTTCAATCCTATTTCTAACTATTTGAAGTTTACTTTTCTCAATTCCTTCAGGAGTATTTTCATATTTTCTTGAAAAATCACTAACTAATTGGTAAAAATTATTCATAATTCAATGCTTTAAATGTTACTGTTGTTTTTATTTTAACTTATTTCACTGTCATTCAATAAATTTAAAATCAAAAATCACCTAAAACCATAATTTTCGATGAAGTGATAAATTTTCGACACGACTAACAATTAAATACTGTTGAGTTATTAAGAAAACACCATGAATAAAATCACATACTAACAAATAATAAAAGGTCTATTAAAATAAAAAACCATTTCAATAATTGAAATGGTTTTGAAATTAAAATTATGTAATTACTAAAATTATGAGTGACAAATTTAAAGTAGAATATTTCCGTTTTATGCAACAATTGTTGTTTTAAAACAAAAAATCACTCCAACTATGGGAGTGATTTTTTTACTTAGTAGTATATTAACAAACAAATATTATTTTGGAAATATAGAAAAAATATTTTCAAATACCTAATCTTGAACTTTTTAATTTAAAATAAAAATAAATTAAACAAAAGTAATGCGATAATTTCTCAATTATTTCAATCGTAAATAAGCAAAAACAAAAAACGCAAACCTCAATAATACTTGAGATTTACGTTTATATTAAGTGACCCCGGCAGGATTCAAACCTGCAACCGCTGGAGCCGAAATCCAGTGCGCTATTCAGTTGCGCCACGAGGCCATATAATTTTTTTTTATCCTAATAATTGTTTTACCGCAGTTGAAATTGCCTTTCCATCAGCTTTTCCTGCCAATTGTTTAGAAGCTAATCCCATTACAGCACCCATTTCTTTCATGGAGGTCGCTCCTACTTTTAAAATTATTTCAGATATAATCTTTTTCAATTCTTCTTCACCCATTTGTTCAGGTAGAAATTGAGCAATAACTTCAACTTGAGCTAATTCAGGTTCAGCTAAATCTTTTCTTCCCTGATCCATATATATAGTGGCGCTATCTTTTCTTTGTTTTACTAACTTTTGAAGTAATTTAATTTCGTCATCTTCATTTAAACCATCATCTCCTCCAGTTTTTGTTTGTGCTAACAATATTTCAGACTTTATAGCTCTTAATGATTCCAACGCTACTTTATCCTTAGATTTCATAGCATCTTTCATTTTATTCATTATTTTTAGTTGCAAACTCATAATCAAAATATTTTATTGTGCGAAGATAAAAAAAAAGAACTCGAAAATCTCTAATAAGTATAAAGATTTCCGAGTTAAAAACTTAGAAAATTAATCTAAGGTCCTCGTCTTTGGGCAACATTTTTAATCTACATTATCATGTAGGAAAGAGTTATTTGAGCGGAACTGAACACCATCATTATCATCAATCTCTAAAGTTGTTCTAGATTGATTTAATTCTGATGAATGTGAGGTTTCATTTAATTCAACTCCCATCCTTTTATAGGCTGGCTCTTTTTCTATTTCGTCTATATTTTTATTAACCTTATTAACAAATTTATAATTAAATTTTTTCATTTTTTCACGACGGTCAGCTGCTCTCTTTTGTAATTCAGCAATAGTTAAATCTAACGGAGAAACTTCTTTGTAATCAATAACTTCATGTTCATTCACTTCAATTTTTCTTTCTGATCTAACAGTCATTTTTAATTCTTCACTTTCTTCCTTTTCATTAGAAACAGGCTTCTTGGCTTGGCTTAAATTATTTTCAAGTTCAGTGTAATCTTCTAAAGAAAAATATACGTCTGGCTGAACCTTTTTAATTGGCTGAACAATTTTATGATCAACAACTTCTATTTCATTAATATTTACATCGGTTTTATCCTCTTCCTGTTTAAGCTCTTTTTTTGACTTTGGAATAGGCAAATCAAATGTGAAAGAAATTTGTTTTTCTTCTTCAACTTCCTTTACAATTTCTTCTTCTTTTTCTCCAATAACTTCAGTAATCACAAATTCATCAAAATTTACTTTTGAAATCTCTTCATGTACTACTTCAATATTTTTGATAAATTCTGTGGTAGGAATTAAATTAAATTCCTCTTCTTCTTCCTCTTCACCTAAATCGTAAACAATTTTTTCTTCTTTCTCTTGAATATTCACAATTGGCTTATTTGACTCCTTTACCGAAGTTTCAATCATTTTTTTATCAGAAAAATCAAACGTAGCTTCTTGTTCATCGTTTAGTGTATGAATAATTTTTTTTGCCTCAATGTTTGAAATTTCATGTTGTTGATCTTTGGTAAAACCAGTTGCAACAATTGTAACAGAAATAGCATCTCCCAAACTTTCATCTTCACCAACTCCCATTATTATATTTACATTTGACTTTGCTTGAGTTTGAATATAATCGTTTATTTCTCCAATTTCATCAATTGTAATTTCATCATTACCAGATACAATTAATAAAAGAACATTTTTAGCACCTGTAATTTTATTGTCGTTTAACAATGGAGAATCTAAAGCCTTAGAAATTGCTTCTTCAGATCTGTTAATTCCAGATGCAGTAGCTGACCCCATAATTGCAGTACCACTATTAGAAAGAACAGTTTTAGCATCTCTTAAATCTATATTTTGAGTATAATGGTGTGTAATAACTTCAGCAATTCCACGAGCAGCTGTGGATAATACTTCATCCGCTTTTGAGAAACCGGCTTTAAACCCTAAATTACCATAAACTTCTCTAAGCTTATTATTATTAATTACAACCAGTGAATCTACATATTCGCGTAATTTTTCAATACCTTTTTGAGCCTGATCATTACGAGTTTTACCTTCAAAAGAAAAAGGGATTGTCACAATTCCAATAGTCAACAAATCTAATTCTCTTGCTGCTCTAGCAATTATAGGAGCAGCCCCCGTTCCAGTTCCTCCACCCATTCCAACAGTAATAAATACCATTTTTGCATTGGAAGAAAGCATATCTTTTATTTCTTGAATACTTTCCTTTGCAGCTTGCTCTCCTACTTCAGGATTAGCTCCTGCTCCCAAACCTTCAGTTAAAGAAACACCTAATTGTATTTTTGTAGGAATTGAACAATTTTGTAATGCCTGAGCATCGGTATTACAAACTACAAAATCTACTCCATCGATACCTTGGGAGTACATATGACTTACGGCATTACTACCTCCGCCACCTACTCCAATAACTTTTATAACGTTAGACTGATTTTTTGGTAAATCAAATGAAATGTTGCTAAAATCTGTACTGCTCATAATATATATTTATTGGTAATTTAATAATCTCTTTCTTTTTTTATTTCAACTGTTTTACTCTGCATTATCTAAAAAATCACGGAATTTATCTCCCCATTTTTCAAATCTTGACTTTTTTGATTCTTTTGGCTCTTCTACAATTATCTCTTCTTCCTCATTTTCTTTAGTAGCCTCCAATTCTTTTTCTGACTCCTGGATAGTAGTTCGCAATTTTTCTTTATCAATCTTTTTCAACCCATTCATTAATAGTCCAACCGCTGTAGCATATTGTGGACTTGACAAACTTTCATCAGAATCTCCTGCTAAATTTTCATTAGGATATCCAATTCTGGTATCCATTCCGGTAATATATTCAACCAATTGCTTTAGATGTTTTAATTGAGCTCCTCCACCTGTTAAAACAATTCCGGCAATTAGTTTTTTCTTTGGCTCTTCGTGACCGTAATTTTTTATTTCTAAAAATACTTGTTCAATAATTTCTACAACACGTGCATGAATTATTTTTGAAAGATTTTTAAGTGTTATTTCTTTTGGATCTCTCCCTCTTAACCCTGGAATAGAAACTATTTCATTTTCCTTATTTTCTCCTGGCCAAGCAGAACCAAATTTTGTTTTTAATAATTCAGCTTGTTTTTCAATTATTGAACAACCTTCTTTTATATCTTCAGTTATTACATTACCACCAAAAGGAATTACTGCAGTATGACGAATTATTCCATTTTTGAAAATAGCCAAATCTGTAGTACCTCCACCAATATCTATTAAAGCAACACCAGCTTCTTTTTCTTCATTACTTAAAACAGCTTCAGCGGATGCCAATGGTTCTAAAGTTATCCCTGCCAAATTAAGCCCAGCGCTTTTTATACATCGTCCAACATTTCTAATAGAAGAAACTTGACCAACAACCACATGAAAATTAGCTTCTAGCCTACCTCCATACATTCCTACAGGCTCTGTTATTTCCGCCTGACCATCAACTTTAAATTCCTGAGGAAGCACATGAATAATTTCTTCACCCGGAAGCATTACAAGTTTATAAACTTGTTTTTCTAGAGTATCAAGATCTTCTTCACTTATTACTTCTTCAGCATTAGGACGCGTTATATAATCACTATGCTGCAAGCTTCTAATATGTTGTCCCGCAATTCCTACAACTGCTTCTGTAATTTTAATTCCAGAAACTGCAATTGCCTCATCTACTGCTAATTGAATAGATTGAATAGTTTGAGTTATATTATTTACCACACCACGGTGTACACCTAAACTTTTAGCTTTACCTATACCAAGCAACTCAATTTTTCCGTATTCATTTCTACGGCCAATCATAGCAACAATCTTGGTTGTTCCTATATCTAAACCAACTGAAATATCATTGTGTTCCATATTCTAACTCTTTTGTACAGACAACTTGGTTGTTGTATTTTAAATTTATTGATGCGTATTTTTTAATTGAATTATCAACCATAGTTTTGCTATAAAATGATCTAAGGTTTTTAAATTTTTTATTTAAATTTTCAATTTTCCCTATATATATTTTTTGTTCACCTATTCTTGTTTCTAAAATAAACTCATTATTCGGCGTTTTTTCAATTCCAATAATCTGTTCTTTCAAAAAATCATCACTTAAAATAGTTGAAACTAATTGATGTATTTCATCGTTATTTTCCTCCTTAATATTTCCAGAAACTATGATAACTCTAGCAGAGTGATTACCTGACAAAGGCATCCTTGTAGCTTGTTTATCAATATAATAACTTTCAGAATTAGTTATAACTCTTGCAATAGGAGTTCGTTGTTTAATTTTTGTTTTAAGCGTGCCATTAACCGTTAAAAATATAACCGCATTCTCTACCATGGGGTGTGATAGCAAATTAGATTCTAATTTATGTAAATCTATAACAGATTTTGCCTTATTTTTAATTGGTTTTCCATTTTGTATTAACATTTTATTAACCATCTGATAATTCATAAAAAGGTTCTCTCCTTTTTCAAATTCAATATCAATTTCACCTACCTTAACATCGTTGTTTTTATGGTTGGAAAATCCATATAAAAACCCAACTAAGGCAATTAAAAGCACTCCTTTTATGTAGTTCCAGTTAATTTTCAATGGTTAATTTATTTTTTATAACATTTACTAATTCTCCAATATCACCAGCTCCAATCATTACAATAACCTGAGCTTTAGACTTTAACACATTTTCAACCAAATTTTCTTTGGTTGAAATTTGTTTATTTTCAATAGTTACTTTACGCAACAACCAGCTTGAAGTTACTCCTTCAATTGGCAATTCTCTTGCCGGATAAATATCTAGTAAAATCAATTCATCAAAACAAGATAAACTCGCCGCAAAATCATCTATAAAATCTCTAGTTCTACTAAACAAATGCGGTTGAAATATTCCTAATATTTTTTTAGCTGGATACATTTCTCTTACTGAACTTACTACAGCATTAATTTCTGTTGGATGATGAGCATAATCATCAATTAAAACTAGATTTTCAGTATTTATTTTATATGAAAATCGTCTTTTTATACCTTTAAATGAAAGTAAAGCCTTAGCAATGACCTGTAATGATATTCCAAAACTATTTGCCATTGCTAAAGCTGCCACTGCATTTAGCACATTATGTTTTCCCGGTAAGGTTATTTTAATGTTTTTGAAATATTCTAATGGAGTTTGAACATCAAAAATATAAGCCCCATCTTTTATTTGAATATTTTTAGCATCAAAATCTGCATCTTCTTCAATTCCAAAAGTTTTAGCTTCTATTGGTAATCCTTTTCTAACTATTAAGGTGTCTGAAACTAAATTTCCAAAATCTTTAAACGATTTTTCTAATTCTGAATGATCACCATAAATATCTAAATGATCAGCATCCATAGAAGTAATACAAGCTATATTTGGTGAAAGCCTTAAAAAAGACCTGTCAAATTCATCAGCCTCCACTACCGTTACTTCACTTCCTCCTAAAATTAGATTTGATTTGTAATTTTCTGAAATTCCACCTAAGAAAGAAGTTGAATTAACACCTGCTTCTTTTAAAATATGGCCTAAAATTGTAGATGTTGTAGTTTTTCCATGGGTTCCTGCAACAGCTAAACAAATAGAATTTTTTGTTATTTCACCTAAAATCTCTGACCTTTTTAAAACTTTGAAATTATTATCAATAAAATAATTTAATTCTGAATGGTTTTTAGGAACTGCCGGTGTATAAATTATAATGGTATTTTGACTGTTTTTAAAATCTGCAGGAATTAAATTGATCGAATCTTCAAAATGAATTTGCATTCCTAATTTTTCAAGAGACTTGGTTATTTCCGTTGGCGTTTTATCATACCCAGCAACATTTTTTCCATTGCTGTTAAAATAACTCGCAATAGAACTCATACCGATTCCTCCGATACCTACAAAATAAATATTATGAATGTTTTCTAAATTCAAATCAATTAACTATTAAATTTTCAATTTCCCTAACTATATCTTTTGTTGCATTTGGCAAGGCCAATTTTTTAATATTTTTACTTAATTTTTTTTGCAAACTCACATCTCTTAACAACTCATTAATAGTTGTTTGAAACATATGTAACTCAGACTCTTTTAAAAGTATAGCTGCTTCATTGTTTACAACTGCCAATGCATTTTTTGTTTGATGATCTTCAGCTACATTTGGTGACGGGATAAACAAAACTGGTTTTCCTACAATACATAATTCTGAAATAGAACTTGCCCCAGCTCTACTAATTAAAATATCTGCAGCAGCATAGGTTAAATCCATTCTATTTAAAAACGCATAGGTTTGAACTCCTTCTAATTCATCGTATTTCTTAAACTCTTCATAATACAACTTCCCTGTTTGCCAAATTACCTGAACATTATTAGCCACTAACAAATTTATATGAGCTTCAATTAAATTATTTATAGCTCTTGCACCCAAACTTCCACCAATAATTACAAGTGTTTTTTTATCTTTATTTAATTTGAAATATTTTAAAGACTCTTCTCTTTTACTTTCAATATCTAACAAATCCTGACGTACTGGATTTCCTGTTTTTAAAATTTTATCAATTGGGAAAAATCGGTCTAAGTCATCATACGCTACACAAATTTTATCAGCTTTTTTACCCAATAATTTATTAGTTATTCCAGGGTAAGAATTTTGTTCTTGTATTAATGTTTTTATACCTTTTAAATTAGCAACAAATAATGTTGGTCCGCTTGCAAAACCACCAGTACCAATTACAATATTTGGCTTGAATTTTTTAATGATTTTATAAGCATTCCATAAACTGCTAATTAGCTTCAGCGGAAATGCTAAATTTTTTAATGTTAATTGCCTTTGTAGTCCAGAAATCCATAATCCTTTAATTTCATAACCCGCCTTTGGCACCATTTCCATTTCCATCCTATCATTTGCGCCTACAAACAAAAATTTAGCTTCAGGATATTTAACCTTTAGCTCATTTGCTATAGATACCGCAGGATATATATGACCTCCTGTGCCACCTCCACTTAATATGATATTAACCGATTGCTTCATGTAAAATATCTAAAGGGTTTTCTTCATTTTCTGTTCTTGTCACTTTTTCATTATTCGCAGTAACACTTAATATTATTCCTATTGCAAGACAGGTCATCCAAATGGATGTACCTCCACTACTAATTAAAGGCAGAGTTTGTCCAGTAACAGGAAATAAATTTACTGCCACAGCCATGTTAATTATTGCTTGAAAAATAATAGGTAATCCAACCCCTATGATTAAAAGGGTTGCAAATATAGTTGTTGCTTTTTTGGATGCAATAATAATTCTAATTAATAAAAAGAAATAGCATAAAATAACTACCAAAGCTCCTATTAAACCAAACTCCTCTACAATAATTGCAAAAATAAAATCTGATGAAGACTGTGGTAAAAAGTTTTTTTGAACACTTTTACCAGGACCTCTTCCTTGAATTCCTCCACTTGCTATTGCTATTTTTGCTTTTTCAACCTGGTAACCTTCTACCTCATCCGAATTAGAGAAATTCTCAACACGACTAATCCAAGTATCTACCCTATTTGGTAATACTCCTGGAAATGCTTTAGCAGTTAACACAAATAGCAACAAAAACATTAAACCAATCCCCAAAACTGTTGCAATGTACTTTATTGGATATCCCCCTATAAAGACTATCAATAAAGTCATTGAAAAAATAATGGCAGTAGTTGAAAAATTAGCTGGTAATATGAGCATTAATGTTATCGCTACAGGCAGCCATAGCTTTAACATGCTTTCCTTAAAAACAATGACTTTATCCTTATTTTGAGCTAAATATCTTGACACATAAATCATTAATATCAATCCCGCTAAAGTGGAAGTTTGAAAACCAATTCCAATAAATGGAATTTGAATCCATCTACTTGCATTAGCTCCTCCAATCGTAGTTCCTTTTGCTAAAGTGTACACAAGTAATAAAATTACTAAAGGAAGCATTAATACCGAGCCACCACTAAAATACTTGTAAGGAATTTTATGAACTCCATAAATAATTAAAAAACCAAAAACTAATAAAATTGCATGCTTAAATAAATGAAACGTTGTTGTACCATTATTAGCTACATAAACCAAATTGGTACTTGCACTATAAATTGGTAAAAACGATAAGATAGCCATAAAACCAACTACGGCCCATATAGCTAAATCACCTTTAATATTTTTAAACAATTTATCCATTTATAACTCTCTTACAGCTTGTTTAAATTTATTACCTCTATCTTCATAATTATCAAATAAATCAAAACTTGCACAAGCAGGTGACAACAATACAGTATCTCCTTTTTCAGCAATTTTATAAGCTACTTTCACAGCTTCTTCTGCTCCAGCGGTTTCAACAATTAAATCAACCACATTTTGAAATGATTGCACTATTTTTTGATTTTCTAATCCAAGGCAAATAATTGCTTTTACTTTTTCCCTAACCAATGGCATTAAATCCATATAATCGTTTCCTTTATCAACACCTCCAACAATCCAAACTGTTGGTGTTTTCATACTATCTAATGCATAAAAAGTTGCATTTATATTAGTTGCTTTCGAATCGTTAATATATTGAACTCCATTAATTTTTAGAACTTCTTCCAAACGATGTTCAGCACCTTCAAAATCCTCTAAACTCTCTCTAATTGAATTACTTCTTACTTTTAATAATGAAGATGCCATAGCTGCTGCCATTGCATTTTTAGCATTATGTTTGCCTTTTAGAGCTAAAGTTGATATACTCATTATTTTCTCTTTAGTTTTATAGTTAACTATTATGTCATTTTCCTTTATATAAACTCCTTGTTCCAATTCCTTTTCTAATGAAAATGGCAGCAAAGTAGCTTTCACTTTATTATTCTTCAACCAATTTGTAATAACAACATCATCTGCATCATAAATTAAAAAATCATTTTCCGTTTGATTTTCAGTAATTCGAAATTTTGAATTGATATAATCTTCATATTTATAATTATATCTGTCTAAATGATCGGGAGAGATATTCGTTAAAATTGCGATGTGAGGCACAAAATTTACGATCCCATCAAGCTGAAAACTACTTAACTCAAGCACATGAATATCGAAATTTTCTTCAGCAACCTGCTGAGCAAAACTTTCTCCAATATTCCCACCCATTCCAACATTTAAACCTGCTTTCTTCAAAACATGATTTATCAACATAGTGGTCGTTGTTTTTCCGTTAGAACCTGTTATTCCAATTACTACCCCATTTGTAAATTGTGCTGCAAATTCAATTTCAGATATTACAGGAATTCCCTTTTCCTTTAAAGCAACCACTAAAGCTACCTTATCAGGAATTCCTGGACTTTTCATCACCACATCTGCTTCAAATATTTTTGATTCGGTATGCTTTCCTTCTTCAAATAGAATGTCATTATTTAAAAGAACTTCTTTATATTTTTTTGCAATTGATCCTTTATCAGAAACAAGAACATTATATCCCTTTTGTTTTCCCAGAATAGCCGTTCCTACTCCGCTTTCTCCAGCACCAAGAACTACTAAATTCATTTATCTCAGTTTTAAGGTTACTATTGTTAATACCGCCAACATGATTCCAACAATCCAAAATCTGGTTACAATTTTACTTTCATGATATCCTGATTTTTGGTAATGATGATGTAGCGGAGACATTTTAAAAATTCGTCTTCCTTCTCCAAACTTTTTCTTAGTGTATTTAAAATAACTCACCTGAAGAATTACCGATAAATTCTCAACCAAAAAGATCCCTGCTAAAATTGGAATTAATAATTCTTTACGAACCGCAATTGCCAGTACAGCAATAATACCGCCAATGGTTAAACTTCCAGTGTCTCCCATAAAAACCTGAGCAGGATATGTATTATACCATAAAAACCCAACCAACGCCCCTACAAATGCAGCTATAAAAATGGTCATTTCACCAGAGTTTGGAATATACATTACATCCAAATAATTAGCGAAAATAATGTTCCCTGAAACCCAAGCGAAAATACCTAATGTTAGCACTATTATTGCCGAAGAACCAGCAGCCAAACCGTCAATCCCATCAGTTAAATTTGCGCCATTTGAAACTGCTGTAATAATAAAAATTACTATAGGAATAAAAATAATCCAAGCGTAATCCTTCAATCCATTACCAAAAGCATCTAAAGCATTGGAATATTCAAGTTCATTATTTTTAAAAAATGGAATAGTTGTTTTTGTAGATTTTTTTGCTTCACCAAATAAAACCGGAGTTCCATTTTCAGTTACGTATTGAAATTTTGCAGGTAATTTTTCTTTCATAGTTACACCTGGGTGAAAATATAGCATAGAACCTACAAAAATCCCCAATGTTACCTGGCCAAGAATTTTAAATCTTCCTTTTAAACCCTCTTTATCCTTTTTAAATATTTTAATATAATCATCAACAAAACCAATGGCGCCCATCCATAAAGTTGTGACAACCAATAACACTATGTAAACATTGTCAACTTGAGAGAATAACAAAACCGGTATAAGTGTTGCCAAAATTATAATTACACCTCCCATTGTAGGAGTTCCTGCTTTTTCAGACTGACCTTGTAAACCCAAATCTCTAACTGATTCACCTACCTGCTTATATTGTAAATAATTTATAATTCTTTTACCATAAATTGTAGAGAAAAGCAATGACACTATAAAAGCTAATGCAGAACGAAAGGAAATATATTGAAACAATCCTGCTCCGGCAATATCAAAATGTTTATCTAAGTATTCAAATAAATAATATAACATACTTCTAACTTTTTATCTCCTTTAATAATGCAGTGATTTTCTCCAAATCGTCGAAATGAGCTCTCACTCCCTTAACCTCTTGATAGGTTTCATGACCCTTACCAGCAATTAATATTATATCTCCCTTTTTCGCGAGTTTTGTTGCTGTTTTAATTGCTTGCTCCCTATCTAATATGGATAGTGTTTTTTTAAAATTTTGAGGTTCTACACCTCCTTCAATTTCATTTAAAATCACTTGCGGATCTTCACTTCTTGGATTATCTGAAGTGAAAATTACCTGTGTACTTAATTGAGATGCTATACGCCCCATAACAGGACGTTTAGCCTTATCTCTATCACCACCGCATCCCACAACGGTTATTACTTGTTCGTTTCCAGTTCTAATATCATTAATCGTTTCTAACACATTTTTTAAAGCATCGGGTGTATGCGCATAATCAATAATTGCTGTTACACCATCTTTTGAAGTTAAATGCTGAAATCTTCCACTCACACTTTCCAATTCACTAATTATGGTAAGCGCCTCCGTAGATTGTAACCCTAATAAATCGGCCACACCATAAACAGCCAGCAAATTGTAAGCGTTAAAACTTCCTGTTAATTTTGTCCAAACTTCACTTCCATTTATATTCAACAATAATCCAGAAAACTGATTTTCTAAAATTTTAGCTTTATAATCAGCCATTGTTTTCAGGGCATATGAATATTTCTTTGCTTTTGTATTTTGAAGCATTACATCTCCATTTTTATCATCGATATTAACTAGCGCGAATGCACTTTTAGGTAGCGAATCAAAAAATGCTTTTTTTACATCTCTATACTCTTTAAATGTATTATGATAATCTAAATGATCGTGTGTTAAATTGGTAAAAACCCCACCTACAAATTCCAACCCCAAGGTTCTTTTTTGATGAATACCATGTGAACTAACCTCCATAAAACAATAATCAACACCAGCATCAACCATTTCATTTAAATATTTATTAATAATTAATGAATTTGGTGTTGTATGAGTAGCCTCATATTGTTGGTTGTCAACTAAAATTTTAACTGTTGATAACAACCCCGATTTAAAACCTGCCTTTTGAAATAATTTATATAAAAGAGAAGCAATTGTTGTTTTTCCGTTTGTACCGGTTACTCCAACCAATTTTAATTTTGATGAAGGATTATCATAGAAATTTGAAGCCATTAAAGCTAAAGCTTCATCAGAATTTTTAACTTGAACATACGTAATATTTTCAAGTATATTCTCAGGAAATTCTTGACAAACAATTACAGTAGCACCTAATTCTATAGCTTTATCTATAAATTTATGACCATCAAAAACCATTCCTTTTTGCGCTACAAATATACTTGATGGTTTTACTTTTCTAGAATCAAATTCCAAATTACCAACCAGTAAGTTTGTACTACCTTGAATTGCAGTTACGGCTACTTTATATAATATGTCTTTAACTAATTTCAATTAAGATAATTTTATTATAATTGTTGTTCCTTTAATTATTTTTTCACCTTCATTTATAGATTGATCAACTACCTTTCCGTCACCTTCAAAATTTACTTTTAACCCTAAATTTTCAAGTAATGATATAGCATCCATACCTGCCATTCCTTTAACATCTGGAATTAAATTATATTCCTTGCTAGCATTAACATAGTAAGCATCAAAGTCTTTTTCTAAACTTGTAAATTTTGGCATTTCCTGATCAATTTCATTAATGATATGATTTGACGAGTAAATTTTTTGTGCAATATCTTTAAATACAGGTCCTGAAACATCAGCCCCATAATATCCTTTTTCAAGGTTCGGTTTATGAATTACCACAATACAAGAGTATTCCGGATTTTCAGCAGGAAAATAACCCGTAAAGGATGAAATATATTTTCTATCCGCTTCCCATTCAGCTCTATTACCATATTCCGTTCTTGCAGTCCCCGTTTTACCTGCCATAGAAAAATTTTCTGAATATAATTTTTCACCTGTTCCTCTACGAACAACATTTTTAAGAACTTCCTGCACTTTTTTAATTGTTTCCATCGAACAAATTGAAGGATTAATCACAGTTTTCCCGAATGATTCTACATGTTTATCCCAAGTTCTAATTTCCTTTACAAACAATGGCTTTACCATTTCACCATTATTAGCAATTGCGTTATAAAACGTTAATATTTGTAGCGGAGTTAATCTTAAATTATACCCATAAGCAATTGAAGGCAACGCATTTTTACTCCATTTTTTATCACCAGGAGCAGGAATTTCCGGTTCCCCCTCTCCTTTAATTGGCAAACCAAGTGTGGTATTTAAATTCATTTTCTCTAAAATATTAATGAATTTTACCGGGTTGTTTCCAAAACTTTCTTCTATGAATCTTGCAAATGCAATATTAGAAGAAACCTCCAAAGCTCTTGCTGCAGAAATTTTTCCATACCCACCATGTTTAGCATCATTAATATACCTTCCATACATTTTATACCTTCCTTCACCTGTATCAACTATAGTACTTGTATCTATAACTTTTGCTTCTAAAGCAGCCACAAAAGCCATTAATTTAAAAGAAGATCCAGGTTCGTGAGATTCTCCTACGGCATAATTTAAACGCTCGTAATATTTACCTCTTGTGTTTCTTCCCAAATTTGAAATAGCCTTTACCTCACCTGTTTTCGTTTCCATTACCACAACACATCCGTGATCAGCATCAAAAATTTCCAATTGTCTTAATAAAGAATGATGTGCAATATCTTGTATATTAACATCGATAGTAGTTACAATATCATTCCCATTTACAGGCTCCACTTCGTTATTATCGTTTATGGGTTTCCATTGCCCTTTTGCAATTTTCTGCTTTAACCTATACCCATTTTTTCCTATCAAATAATCTCTAAAAGCTCCTTCTAACCCCGGAGCTCCTCTATGATCATCATAACCAATAGTTCGTTCCGCTACTCTACCAAGAGGATGAGCCCTTACAGTTGATTGCTCAGCTATAAAACCTCCTTTATACATTCCCAAATTAAAAATTGGAAAATTTCGAACAGCCATATAATCAGAATAACCTAACCCTTTGGCTATAAATAAATATCTGTTTTTTCTATTTCGGGATTTCCTTATTTTATTTTCCCAGCTTGAAGCAGACTTTCCAAACTTTTTTGAGAGCGCAATTGACAACTCTCTAATATTTTTTTCAAATACATTAGCCTCAACCGTATAAGCATCCATTCTTATTTCATACTGAGACATTGAAGTTGCCAGCAAACTTCCATCTGTTGAAAAAACACTTCCTTTATTAGCAAAAATTGTATCATTACGTAAAGTCAGCTGCTCAGAAAGTTTTCTGTATTTTTCACCATCTGCAAATTGAATATCAGCAAGCCTTGCAACAATGGCAATCAACAATAATGTGACAACCACAAATACAATGTATAGTTTACTTAATATGCCCTTTTTTGTAGCAGCCAATTTTTTATTTTTTAGAGGTTACTCTTATTAATTGAGGTGGGTTTTCACTTGGTTTCAAATCAAGACTAATCACTTTTTTACGGATTGATGATTCAAGTTTCATTCCCATTGAAATTGTTCTTACATCAACAAATTCAGCTCTTTTCTCCTGAATTTCCTTATTTAATTGAGTGATTTTCATCACCTTCTTATCTGCACTATGTGAGCTTGCAATAATTAACAACATTAGAAAAACTATGAACAATAAAAATTTCCAATTCTTAAAGGAATCTTCACTTATTAAAAAGTTCCCTTTTAATACTCCATATACTTTTTCTTTGAATGTTGACATTATTTTAATGTTGCTATTCTAAGCTTAGCACTTCTTGCTCTATTATTTTTCTTCACCTCTTGAAATGAAGGAATAATCATTTTACCAATAGTTTTCATTGGAACACTAATATTCCCATAAAAATCTTTCACAGGCTCACCTTCAAACAATCCCGTTTTCATAAATCTTTTCACTAACCTATCTTCCAATGAATGATACGATATCACACTTAATCTTCCATCTGCATTTAAAACCTCAGGAATTTGCAATAAAAACTCTTTTAAAACTTCTATTTCTTGATTCACTTCAATTCTAATTCCTTGAAAAATTTGAGCCAATATTTTATGCTCTACAGATTTCGGAACAAATTCAGCTAACACTTCTTTTAACTCAAAACTTGTTTTTATAGCTTTTTCAGATCTCGCTTCTACAATTTTTTTTGCAATTGCTTTCGCATTACGCAACTCACTATACTGAAACAACACATTGCTCAGCTTTTCTTCGTCATAGGTATTAACAACTTCATAAGCTGATAATTCTCCCGACTGATTCATTCTCATATCCAAATCAGCATCGAAACGAGTAGAAAAACCTCTCTCAGCTTCATCGAATTGATGAGACGAAACCCCTAAATCAGCTAAAACACCATCCACTTTTTTAACACCATAAAAACGTAAATACCTTTTTATATGTCTAAAATTCTGAGGAATCAATGTAAACCTTTCATCATCAATTTCATTTCTTTTAGCATCAGCATCCTGATCAAAACCAAAAAGCTTTCCATTTTCATTCAATCTAGAAAGTATTTCTTTTGAATGACCACCCCCACCAAAAGTTACATCAACATAAATACCATCCGGTTTAATATTTAAACCATCAACACTTTCTTTTAACAATACGGGATTATGATATTCCATCTTCAGTTTCATTTAAATTACCCATTACATCTTCAGCTAAATCTCCAAAATTAACAGCAGCATCATCAATAGCCTTTTCATACTTCTCTTTATCCCAAATTTCAATAATATTAACTGCTGAAGAAAAGACTACATTTTTTGTAATTTCAGCAAACACTTGCAAATCTTTAGGAATTAATAACCTGCCCGAACCATCTAACTCAACAATTTTTACTCCTGCTGTAAACCTTCTAATAAAGTCATTATTCTTTTTTACAAACCTGTTAAGTTTATTAACTTGAGCCATTACAATATTCCATTCAGACATTGGATACAACTCTAAACATGGCTCAAATACAGACCGTTTCAGCACAAAGCCATCTTGTAACATTGGCAAAAGTTGCTTCTTTAACGCCGAGGAAAGTACTATTCTCCCCTTAGCATCAGCCTTGCCTTCATATGTTCCAATTATATTTACCATTGCGCTTTGATATGAATTCAAAAATATAAATTTTTTCCCACATTTTTCCACTTTCACCCACTTTGTTGATAACTTTTACCACCACTCCTCGATTTTAGGCTATTTTTTTGAAAAACAGACGTTTATATTTTAAAATGTTTGAGTTTATAAAAAATCATTATTTTAGAAAAAAAAGCTACCTTTGTGGTTAGCTTTAAAATCATTTTTAATGAGCAATAATCTTAGAAAAGAAGGAAAATTTAGTTATATAGAAGCAGGTGAAGGGCAACCAATTATTGTACTTCATGGTCTTATGGGTGCCCTAAGTAATTTTGAAGGGGTTTTTAACTATTTTTCGAAAAATGGATATAAAGTTTTAATTCCTGAATTACCAATTTATTCATTGCCTCTTTTAAAGACAAATGTTAAGAACTTGTCGAAATTTTTAAAAGAGTTTATGGAATACAAAAACATCGAAAAAGCTGTTTTAGTTGGAAACTCTCTTGGAGGTCATATCGCATTATATTTTACCAAATTAAATCAAAAAAACGTTGCAGGACTAGTTTTAGCAGGTAGTTCTGGATTATACGAAAAATCTCTAGGAGATACTTATCCAAAAAGAGGTAATTATGAGTATATTAAAACAAAAACGGAAGAAGTTTTTTACGATCCAAAAGTAGCTACTAAAGAGGCTGTTGATGCAATTTACTCATCTGTAAATGATCGTAGTAAAGTTATTAAAACGCTTGCTATTGCGAAAAGTGCTATTAGACATAATATGGCTAAAGACTTACCCGACATGAAAATACCCGCTTGTATTATTTGGGGAAAAAATGATACGGTTACACCACCTGAGGTAGCAGTAGATTTTGAAAGATTACTTCCTGATGCTAATCTTTTTTGGGTTGACAAATGTGGTCATGCACCTATGATGGAGCACCCAGAATTATTCAATTCTTTACTTGAAGGCTGGTTAAAAGATAGAAATCTATAAATAATGATAATTAAAACAGCTGATTTTGTAATTAGCAATACGAAAGTTGAAAGATGTCCCAAGGATCAACTACCTGAATATGCCTTTATAGGTCGTTCAAATGTAGGTAAATCTTCTTTGATTAATATGCTTACGGGCTTTAGTAAACTTGCCAAAACTTCAGGAAGACCTGGAAAAACTCAACTTATAAACCACTTTAAAATAAATAACAATTGGTTTTTAGTAGATTTACCGGGTTATGGTTACGCAAAAGTTTCAAAAACAATTCGTCAAACATTTCAAGAATTTATTAAAGATTATTTCTTAAAACGAGAGCAATTGATTTGCACTTTTGTTTTGGTAGATTCACGCCACGAACCTCAAAAAATAGACCTCGAATTTATGGAGTTTTTAGGTGAAAATGGTATTGCTTTCTGTATTGTATTCACAAAATCTGACAAATTAAAATTATCTCAATTAAACAGGAATATTCAGGTTTACAAAAAAATTATGACAAGTACTATTTGGGAATCCATGCCTAAATATTTTACTACCTCTGCTACTGATGCTTCTGGAAAAGAAGAAGTTCTTTCTTACATAGATGAATTAAATGAAAATATGATTGAAAACATTTAAAAATGGCTTCAACCAAAAACAATCTTAACATATTATTTGAGGACAATCACCTTATTATTATAAACAAACAATCGGGTGATATTGTACAAGGCGATAAAACTGGAGACACTCCTTTAAGTGAAATTGTTAAAGAATACATTAAGGATAAATACAATAAGCCAGGGAACGTATTTTTAGGGGTTGTTCACAGACTTGATAGACCTACTACAGGTGTTGTTGTTTTTGCAAAAACATCAAAAGCTTTAGAACGTTTTAATAAAATGTTACGAGATAAAAAGGTAAACAAAACTTATTGGGCGGTAGTTAAAAACAAACCAAATAAATTAGAAGACACACTTACTGGTTATTTACGTAAAAACCCTAAGAACAACAAATCTACATCTTATTCGTCTGAAATTGAGGGCAGTAAAAAAGCAATTCTTCATTACAAAACTTTAAAATCATTAGACAATTATCATTTATTGGAAGTTGATTTAGAAACAGGCCGTCACCACCAAATTAGATGCCAGTTAGCTGCTATTGGATCACCAATAAAAGGCGATTTAAAGTATGGTTTTGATAGAAGCAATAAAGATGCAAGTATACATTTACATGCTCGTAAAATTGAATTTATTCACCCTGTTACCAATGAAAATATTTTAGTAATTGCTCCAACTCCCAACGATGTTATTTGGGCTGCTTGTAATTAAATTAAACTTTATTTTTCTTTTTTACTATTTCATCCAAACATAAATTCCCAACACTGCCTTTATGGGTGTGCACAATATTTTTATCTGGATTAAAAGTACCTTCATTTATATTTTTTCCAACAATTTTATACGCATCTCTAAACGGTACTCCGCTCAAAACAAATTTATTAACCTCCTCAACACTAAATAAATACAAGTATCTATCATCTTCAATAATCGTGGTGTTTACTCGAATATTTTTTAATGAATATGTAAGCATTTCTAAACAAGATTTTAAAGTTGAAAATGAAGGAATTAACCCTTCTTTCAGTAATTGCAAATCTCTATGATATCCACTTGGTAAATTATTTGTAATTAAAGTAAACTCATATGGTAATGCCTGTAATTTGTTGCACTTCCCTCTAATTAATTCAAAAACATCCGGATTTTTTTTGTGAGGCATTATGCTCGAACCAGTTGTTAATTCATCAGGAAAAGAGATGAAGTTAAAATTTTGACTCATATATAAGCAAATATCCATACTCATTTTTGATAAAGTACTTGCCACAGAACTTAATGCAAAGGAAACCGATTTTTCTAATTTACCTCTTCCCATTTGGGCTGCTACAGAGTTAAATTTCAAGGTTTCAAAATTTAATAATTTAGTAGTTTCATCTCTGTCAATTGGAAATGAACTTCCATAACCGGCTGCAGAACCTAATGGATTTTGATCAGCTACTTTGTACGCCGCTTTTAAAAAATACATATCATCTATCAACGTTTCCGCATACGCAGAAAACCACATTCCAAATGATGATGGCATTGCTACCTGCAAATGCGTATAACCCGGTAATAAAACATCTTTATATTGTTCTGCCAATGAAATCAATAAATCAAACAAATCATCAACTTCACTATTAATTTCATTTAAGGCGTCTTTTAAATACAAGTGAACATCTACTAAAACCTGGTCATTTCTTGAGCGAGCAGTATGAATTTTTTTACCTGTATCACCAAGCTTTTCAGTTAACAAAAATTCTATTTTAGAATGAACATCTTCAAAAGAATCTTCAATTGTAAAACTACCTTTCTCAATTGTTTTTAAAATAACATTTAATTCTTTTTCCAAAGAAGCAATTTCATTAATTGTTAGCAAACCTATTTTATGTAACATTTTAGCGTGAGCTAAATTTCCAATTACATCATATTTTGCTAAAATTAAATCTAACTCTCTATCGTTACCAACAGTAAATAAATCTATTTTTTTATCGGTTGAAAATCCTTTATCCCAAAGTTTCATTTTTTACTGTTTTATTTTATACTATTTCGTTTAATATCCTGATATACAAATCAATTCCCACCTCAATTTCATTTAAAAAAATAAATTCATCTGCTGTATGGGAGCGTAAGCTTTGCCCTGGCCCCAATTTTAAAGACGGACAACTTAATACCGATTGATCTGAAAGTGTTGGTGAACCATAGGTTTCCCTTCCTAATTTAAGTCCTGCCTGAACAATTGGGTGCTCTTTTCGAATAGAAGATGAATTTAAACGTAAGGATCTTGGGCCAACTTCAGATTTCACATTAGATTGAATAATATCAAACACTTCCTGATTGCTATATGCATCAGTAACTCTTACATCTACAACAAATTTACAACTTGCTGGTATTACATTATGTTGACTTCCCGCTTCTATTTGAGTAACGGTCATTTTTACTTTCCCTAAAGTTTCTGAAAGTTTAGGAAACTCATAATTTTGAAACCACTGAATATCTTTTATTGCATTATAAATAGCATTATCTGCAATTCCGTGCGCAGCGTGTCCTGCCGTTCCTTTTGCTTCACAATTTAACACCATTAATCCTTTTTCAGCAATCGCTAAATTCATTAATGTTGGCTCACCTACTATGGCAAAATCAATTTCTGGTATAATTTTCAGCATGCTATTTAAACCATTTGGCCCTGAGTTTTCTTCTTCAGCTGAGGCTACAATAACAATGTTGTAATTCAAATTTTCTTTATTATAAAAATAAGTAAATGCCGCTATTAACGAAACCAAACAACCTCCCGCATCATTACTTCCTAAACCATATAATTTTCCATCTTCAACATCTGGACTTAAAGGATTACGCGTATATCCTTTATTTGGTTTTACAGTATCATGATGTGAGTTTAATAAAATTGTTTTTTTAGATGTATCGAAATATTTATTTATTGCCCAAACATTATTTTTTTCTCTTTTAAAAATAATATTATTATTAGAAAACCATTGTTCAATTAAAAGCGCCGTTTCATTCTCTGCTCCAGAAAAGGATTGAGTAGAAATTAAATTTTTAAGCAATTCAATCGCTTCTTTTGTTAGTTGATTTATCATTATGTTAAACTTAACGTTGTATAGAATTTACTGGAGCTCTTTATTAATGATGCATCTCCAATTTTCACTTTTTTTACTCCTAATTTTAATGCATTAAAACAATTATGAAGTTTGGGAAGCATTCCTTCAGAAATAATTCCAGCGGCAATAAGCTGCTCATATTTTTCCAAATTAATTGTTGCTATTACTGAATCCTTATCTTCAATTGTTGACAAAACTCCTTTCAATTCAAACACAAAATTCACCTCTACTTCGTACAAATCACTCATTGCTATTGAAATTTCTGAAGCTATCGTATCTGCATTTGTATTTAACAACTGTCCATTTTTATCGTGAGTAATCGCACAAAAAACAGGGATAACATTATGTTGCAATAGCGTATTTAAAAAATCAGAATTTACCGAATCAACATCTCCTGCAAAACCATAATCCACCTCCTTTACAATTCGTTTGTGAGCTACAATACAATTTGCATCTGCACCAGATAAACCAATAGCATTACAATTATATTTTTGTAATTGAGCCGTCATTTTTTTATTCAACAAACCTGCGTACACCATTGTTACAACTTCTAAAGTTTCAGAATCTGTAACACGACGACCATCTATCATTTTTGGAACCAAACCCATAGCCGAAGAAATTTCTGAAGCTCTTTTACCTCCACCATGAACTAATATTTTTGGTCCTTCCAGTGCCGCAAAATCGGATAAAAATGAAGTCAAAGAACTATCATTATTAATTACATTACCTCCTATCTTTACTATTTTTAATGTTTGTTTTTTCATTTAACTCTTTTTAAAAAACACAATCTATAAGTGGAATTTTTTGTATAGTATCTTGTTTAGTTCAATATAATTAATCTCTATTTTCTAATATTTTTTTCAATACAATTTGCGCTGCATAGGTTCTGTTCTTTGCCTGCTGAATAACAATTGAATTTTCAGAATCTATTACCTCATCGGCAACAATTACATTTCTTCGAACTGGTAAACAATGCATAAATTTAGCCTTATTTGTAAGCTTCATTTTTTCTGCTGTAATCATCCAATCAGTACTTGTATTTGCTACTTTCCCGTAATCTTTAAATGAACTCCAGTTCTTAACATAAACAAAATCAGCATTTTTAAACGCTTTTTCCTGATTGTATTCAATAGTTGAATTTTTAGTTATTTCCGGGTCTAACTCATAGCCTTCAGGATGCGTTATTACAAACTCAGTATCTTGCAATTGCATCATTTCTATAAATGAATTTGCAACTGCATGTGGTAAAGATTTTGGATGCGGTGCCCAAGACAACACAACTTTGGGTTTTAAAGAAGTTTTAAATTCTTCCATCGTAATTGCATCGGCCAAAGCCTGCAACGGATGCCTAATTGCGCTTTCCATATTTACAACAGGAATACCCGCATATTTTTTAAAGCTATTTATCACAATTTCAGCTTTATCCTTTTCTTTATCAGTTAATGATGCAAAAGCTCTAATAGCAATAATATCACAATATTGTGCAATCACTTTTGCCGCTTCCTTAACGTGCTCAGATTTATTCTGATTCATAATTGTCCCCTCTTCATATTCCAATTCCCAACCTTCAACACCAAAATTCATAACAATTACATTCATCCCCAAGTTTTGTGCAGCCTTTTGAGTACTTAATCGGGTCCTTAAACTATTATTAAAAAATAATAGACAAATTGTTCTCCCTTCTCCAAGAGATTTGTTTTGTAATTCATTTTTTTTTAAATCAATAGCTTCCTGAACGGTTTTTTTCAAGCTATCCAAATCATTTATGCTGATGTAATTTTTCATTTATTCGCTTATTAGTAAATTCATTCTTTACGATTTTAACTGTTAAAATTTAGGTTTCATTTAACCTAAATCATTAAAATTATTCATCTAAAAGATCTATTAAAGCATTAATAAAAATATCTATTTGCTCCTTCTTAATACACAAAGGTGGTAGAATTCGCAATAATTTTTTATTATTAGAACCACCAGTGAAAATTTGTTTTTCAAAAATTAACTTTTTCCTAAGCTCTCCTACTTCAAAGTCAAATTCAATACCCAACATTAACCCTTTCCCCTTTACTTTCTTAACTTTAGGAACCTTTTTAATTTCATTCAAAAAATATTGCGAAACTTCATTCACATTATTAATTAGGTTTTCTTTATCAATAATATCTACAACAGAAATCGCGGCTGCACAAGCCAAATGATTCCCCCCAAAGGTTGTTCCTAACATTCCATACTTAGCTTCAATTGCTTCTGAAATTAAAACGCCACCTATTGGGAATCCGTTTGCCATTCCTTTCGCTGTTGTAATAATATCTGGTTGAATATTGTGGTGTTGAAAAGCAAAAAATTCTCCACTTCTACCATAGCCCGATTGAATTTCATCTAAAATCAAAAGCACACCATTTTTATTGCAAATTTGCTGAAGTTCATTAAAAAATACACTTGTTCCTTCATCTAAACCTCCAACTCCTTGAATACCTTCAATTATTACAGCAGCAACATCATTTTTTCCAATTTCATGAATAACCAGTTCAATATCGTTTAAAGGCAAAAAAGTTACCTTTTGCTGAAGGTTTATTGGCGCATTAATACTCGCATTATCTGTAACCGCTACAGCAGCAGATGTACGACCATGAAACGAGTTATTAAAAGAAAGAATTCTACTTTTATTGGTTATAAATGATGCTAATTTTAAAGCGTTTTCATTAGCCTCGGCTCCTGAATTACATAAAAACAAGTTGTAATTTTCGCAACCAGAAATCTCCCCTAATTTTTGAGCTAACTCCTTTTGAAGTGGGTTTTGTATAGAATTAGAATAGAATCCAATTTTATGCAATTGCTCTGATAATCCCTTAATATATTCTGGATGCGTATGACCAATAGATATTACACCATGGCCACCATACAAGTCTAAATATTTTATATTATTTTCATCCCAAACAAACACACCTTCTGCCTTAACAGGGGTTACGTCGTATAAAGGATACACATCAAATAAATTCATTTTTTATATTTTTAAATCTGATTAATTTTTTCGAAAGAAGTTACTAAACCCTTTATTAAAGAAGAGCTTAAACCCTGATGTTCCATTTCATTTAAACCTTCAATAGTACAACCACTTGGAGTGGTTACTTTATCAATTTCCTGTTCTGGGTGACTACCTGACTGAATTAATAAACTGGCAGCCCCTAAACAAGTTTGAACAGATAATTCTTGAGCATCTTTTGCATCAAACCCAAGTTGAATAGCACCTTGAGTAGTTGCTCTTATTAAACGCATCCAAAATGCAATTCCACTGGCACAGATTACAGTTGCAGCTTGCATCAGTCTTTCTTCAATACACATTGTTTTCCCTAAAGAATTAAAAATAGTTTTGGCATACTCGATATTTTCACTTCCCTTTTTATTTGAGCTTAAACAAGTCATTGATTGTCCAACAGAAATTGCTGTATTTGGCATACTTCTAATTATTGCAACCTCATTTCCCAATACTTTTTCAATATCTTCAATTTTTCTTCCTGTTACCACAGAAATTATAGTGTGCTTTTTAGCATCTACAACTTCCTTTATTTCTTCTAAAACAGTAGATAATTGTTTTGGTTGAACAGCAATTATTATAATATCAGAAAACCGAACAGCTCTTTTATTGTCTGTAGAAATCTTAACATTTGGTAATTTCTCCCAAGCACTAAGAGATTCCGTTTCACGCTTAGTTAAATACAGATTTTTAAATTTAAAATTCTTTTGAGTTAAAACTCCAATTGCTATTGAATATCCTAAATTTCCAACTCCTATAATTGCTATTTTCATAATTTTATTTTTTAAAAAGAGTTCGCTTTTAACTTTAACCCTTCAGTTTGGTTTAACCCAAACATTAAATTCATATTTTGAACAGCTTGTCCCGATGCTCCTTTTAATAAATTATCAATTACCGAAGTAATTAATAAGGTGTTTTTATGTTTCTCTAAATGAATAAAGCAATTGTTTGTATTCACCACTTGTTTTAAATGAATTGGTGATTTTGAAATTTTTGTAAAAACTGCATTTTCATAAAAATCATCAAATAATTCAAAAGCTTTTTCTATGTTTTCATCAAACGTTAAGTAGATTGACGCAAAAATTCCCCTGCTAAAATTCCCTCTATTCGGAATGAAAAATAATTCATCAGAAAAATTACCTTGTAACTGAACTAAACTTTCCGAAATCTCTCCTAAATGCTGATGTGTGAAGGGTTTATACAATGAAAAATTATTATCTCTCCAACTAAAATGAGTTGTTGCACTTGTTGAAACTCCTGCTCCAGTTGAACCAGTAGTCGCATTTATATGAATTGATTTATGTAATAAGTTTGCTTTTGCCAATGGCAATAATGCTAACTGTATTGCTGTAGCAAAACAACCTGGATTTGCAATATAATTTGCTGCTTCAATTTTATTTTGCTGAAGTTCTGGTAAACCATACACAAAAGTATTCCCCTGAAAAACCTCATCTTTTTCTAATCTAAAATCATTACTTAAATCAATAATTTTAGTGAATTTTGAAAAGGCATACTGTTCTAAAAACTTTTTAGAATTCCCATGACCTAAGCATAAAAAAAGCACATCTACATTTGTATTTACTTTATTTGTAAATTTTAAATCTATTGAACCTAATAAATCTTCATGTACAGCATAAATAAAATTTCCAGAATTTGAAGTACTATAAACAAAATCCAATTCAACTTGAGAATGATGCACCAACAATCTAATTAATTCGCCTGCCGTATATCCCGCTCCACCAACTATTCCAACTTTAATCATAATTCCGAATTTACACTGTGATAAATTTTATTAGCTGTACCTAATACCTTAATAAATCCTTTTGCTTCATCAGCTGTCCAAGCTTTATTGGTTTCACCATACTCACCAAATTTTGAGTTCATTAAATCATGGTCTGATTCTATTCCATTAATACTGAAATGATATGGTTTTAATGTTACAAAAACTTCACCAGTAACTGTTTTTTGAGAATCGGTTAAAAAAGCCTCTATATTTCTCATTACAGGATCAAAATATTGACCTTCATGTAATAGCATTCCATACCAGTTTCCTAATTGATCTTTCCAATATTGTTGCCATTTCGACAAAACATGTTTTTCCAATGTATGATGAGCTTTTATTGTTATTACCGCCGCTGCAGCCTCAAAACCAACTCTTCCCTTTATTCCAATAATTGTATCACCAACGTGAATATCTCTACCAATAGCATATTTTGAAGCAATCTCTTCTAACTTTAAAATGGTTTTAACTGGTGAATCTATCTCTTCATTTAACCCAACCAATTCACCCTTATTAAAATGAAGTTTCACTTCTATTGGTTCTGTTTTTTCCAATTGACTTGGATATGCACTTTCAGGCAATGGTTTATGAGAAGTTAATGTTTCAACCCCTCCTACACTTGTCCCCCATATTCCTTTATTTATAGAATATCTCGCTTTTTCCCAAGGATATTCTACACCTGCCTTTTTCAAGTATTCTATTTCTTCTTGCCTTGAAAGTTTTAAATCTCTAATTGGTGTTATAATTTCAATTTCTGGTGCAATGGTTTGAAAAATCATATCGAATCTCACTTGATCATTACCCGCACCAGTACTTCCATGAGCAATATATTTTGCACCTACTTTTTTAGCATAATTAACAACCTCAATTGCCTGAAAAACTCTTTCGGCACTCACAGAAAGTGGGTAAGTATTATTTTTAAGTATGTTTCCAAAAACCATATATTTTATAGCTTTTTGGTAATATTTTTCCAAAATATTTTGATTCGTATGAGAGGTCACTCCCATTCCATAAGCCTTTCTCTCAACCTCTTCAAGTTCCTTTATTGAAAAACCACCAGTATTTACAAGTACACTGTGAACTTCTAATTTTAGATCATTTTTTAAATATTTTACGCAAAATGAAGTATCTAAACCTCCACTATATGCTACAACCACTTTATCCATTTTTGTTTACTTTTTTTTAAGAAGCAATGCTTCTTTTATTTTTTTCAATCTGCTTAATACTTTTGAATCGTATTCGTGCCATTTAACCTTTTTACTATTGGTTGGATCAAACAACATTCCTGTACATAAGCACATTTTATGTTCTTTTGATTTTAATATCTCGTAATTTGTACACGTTTGACAACCAGCCCAAAATTTTGGATCATCTGTTAATTCCGAAAAAGGAACTGGCTTATAACCTAAGTCCGAATTAATTTTCATAACAGCCAATCCAGTTGTAATACCAAAAATCTTTGCCTCGGGATATTTTTTAAGTGAATACTCAAAAATTGTTTTTTTTATTTTTTTAGCCAGTCCCAAGTTTCTAAAATCGGGGTGCACTATTAAACCAGAATGCGCCACATATTTTCCGTGACTCCAACATTCTATATAACAAAAACCAGCAAACTTATCACCTTCTAGAGCAATAACCGCGTTTCTGTTTTCTAACTTGGTATTGATATATTCAGGAGTTCTTTTGGCAATACCCGTACCTCTAAGTTTCGCAGAAGACTCTATGGTTTCGCAAATTATATCAGCATATTTACTATGCGAACTATCAGCAATTACAATTTTCAAAGTAAATGAGTTTATGAAATTAAATTATTTTATTATTTTTTGAAAAGTGGAAATGGACTCACCTATTTCCTAAAATATTAAGCCCTCATGGGGCGTCGGTATGAAATAACGCGTACAACCCTAACAATTAATTGAATTGAAGAGTACTTAAAAGTTGATGTTATGTAAAAGGTTTGATGCAAAATTGAAAATGAAAAATGAAAATGAAAAACTGTTTTTTGTGCAATATAGAATTAGCGCATAAAGCGGAACATCCTAAAAGTAGGCGGGGGTGTTAAAACAGTTATTTGTAAAGTATCTATTTTCATTAGAACAATATTACATAAAAAAGTTATGCGAAATTTATGCTGTTATTTATTTAACAATTTACCATTATTAAGTAGTGAAAATTAACAACTTAAAACAGAATCATATTAAAAATTGAAACAATTCAGGTTTTTCATTTAAATATTCTCCCAAAAATCCCTTTTGCTTCATTCTATTAACTAAAGGCTCAAAATCATCTTTTGAATCTAATTCTATACCAACTACGGCTGGTCCTTTATCTCTATTGTGTTTTTTTGTGTATTCAAAATAGGCAATATCATCATTTGGTCCTAAAACATCTACAACAAATTCTTTTAAAGCACCTGCACGTTGCGGAAATTTTATGATAAAATAATGTTTTAATCCCTGATAAAACAAAGCTCGCTCCTTCATCTCTTCCATTCGGGTAATATCATTATTACCTCCACTAATCACACAAACTACCGTTTTACCTTTTATTTGATCCTTATAATTTTCAAGTGCGGCAATAGACAAAGCTCCTGCTGGCTCAACTACCAACGCATTTTCGTTATAAACTTTTAATATTGTAGAACAAATAAGCCCTTCACAAATAGTATCGGTTCCATCCAAAACTTCTTTACAAAATTCGAATGTAATCTCTCCCATTCGTTTCACAGCGGCACCGTCAACAAACTTTTCTATTTCATCTAAAGTTGTGTTTTCTCCCTTTTCTAATGATGTGGTTAAAGATGGTGCGCCTTTAGGCTCAACACCAATTATTTTTGTAGATGGACTCAAAGATTTAAATACACTACCAACACCTGAGGCCAAACCTCCTCCACCTACAGGAAGAAACAAATAATCAATTGGATTTTCACAATCGTTTAAGATTTCCAAACCAACTGTTCCCTGACCAGCAATTACATCTAAATCATCAAAAGGATGTACAAAAGTGCTTTGCGTGACTTTACAAAAATCATCTGCAGCTTTTTGACTATCATCAAAACTATCTCCAAAAAGTTTAACTTCAACAAATTCTCCACCAAACATTTTTACCTGATCAATTTTTTGATGCGGAGTTGTTACAGGCATAAAAATTACGCCTTTTACTTGCAGTTTTTGGCAAGCATAAGCAACGCCCTGAGCGTGATTTCCAGCGCTCGCACAAACAATTCCGTTTATTAACTGCTCACTTGTAAGTCCTTGTATTTTATTATAAGCACCTCTAATTTTATAAGATCTTACAACTTGCAAGTCTTCTCTTTTAAATAAAATAGTAGCTTGGTAATAATCAGAAAAGTTTTTCATATACACCAAAGGAGTTTGTTGTACTACTCCTTTGATGTTATGTTGAGCTTTATATATATTTTCTAATGAAATCGTTTTTTTTTCAGGTGTGCTCATTCAAATTTTTTGACAAATTTATGAAACAATTTTGGTCATTGCTGTCATAGATTCTCTTAAATATTCCCCAATATCTTCAACCGGATGATTTCTTATTGCCGTATTTACTTCAATTAGCTCTTTATTATCAACTCCGTTTGAACCTGTTTGAAATGGTCTTCCAATTAAATTAGTTGGTAATTTTTTCACATAATCAGCAATTAATGGTTTACAAGCATGGTCAAATAAATAACAACCATACTCAGCAGTATCAGAAATAACACGGTTCATTTCAAATAATTTTTTACGTGCAATTGTATTTGCAATTAACGGAGTTTCATGTAAAGATTCATAGTAAGCAGATTCTTCAATAATTCCAGTTTCTGTCATCGCTTCAAAAGCTAATTCAACACCAGATTTTACCATTGCTACCATTAGCACTCCATTATCAAAATATTCTTGCTCAGATATTTTAACATCAGAAGCAGGAGTTTTTTCAAAAGCAGTATTTCCTGTTTTAGCCCTCCAAGTTAACAAGTTAACATCATCATTTGCCCAATCTTCCATCATTGTTTTAGAAAAATGACCAGAAATAATATCATCCATATGTTTTTGGAATAATGGACGCATGATATCTTTTAATTCTTCAGAAACCTTGAACGCTTTAATTTTAGCAGGATTAGACAATCTATCCATCATATTAGTAATTCCACCATATTTTAAAGCTTCTGTAATAGTTTCCCATCCGTATTGGATAAGTTTTGAAGCATAACCTGCATCAACACCTTCAGCAACCATTTTATCGAAACATAATATTGATCCTGTTTGTAATAAACCACACAAAATTGTTTGCTCTCCCATTAAATCAGATTTTACCTCAGCAACAAATGAAGATTTTAACACTCCAGCTGTATGCCCTCCAGTTGCAACAGCATATGCCTTAGCATAATTCCATCCTTTTCCTTCCGGATCATTCTCAGGGTGTACAGCAATTAATGTTGGTACTCCAAATCCTCTTTTATACTCCTCTCTAACTTCTGAACCTGGCGACTTTGGAGCTACCATAATTACAGTAATATCTTTTCTTATTTGCATTCCTTCCTCTACAATATTAAAACCATGAGAATAAGAAAGTGTAGAACCTTTTTTCATTAAAGGCATTACAGCAGTAACAACATTTGTATGTTGCTTATCCGGAGTTAAATTGATGACTAAATCTGCCGAAGGAATCATATCTTCATATACCCCAACTTTAAACTTATTTTCTGAAGCATTTAAATATGACTGCCTTTTTTCTGAAATTGCCGCTGCTCTTAAAGTATAAGATACATCTAAACCAGAGTCTCTCATATTTAATCCCTGATTTAACCCTTGCGCTCCACACCCAATAATTACAATTTTCTTTCCTTTTAAAGCATCAACTCCTTCATTAAATTCCGATCTATCCATAAATTCGCACTGACCTAATTGCTCTAATTGTAAACGCAAAGGAAGTGTGTTAAAATAATTTGCCATTTTCTTCTTTATTCTTTTAATTAATCTCTTCTAATAATTCTGAAATTGCCATTTTAGGCCTTGAAATTGCAATTCGCCCAGATCTAACAAATTGTAATAATTTATATGGTTTTAACTTTTCGTACATGTTATCAATATCTTGCTTTAATCCTGAAGCTTCAATTACAAAATAACGCTCGGTTATTGCAATAATATGAGCTCTTCTAAATTTTAATTTATCCTGAATACTTTCATCATATAAATATTCTGTTGAAATTTTAAACAATGCTGTTTCATGATAAATTATCTCATCTTCTGTATGGTAAAAAGCACCAATAACTTCAATTTGTTTTTCTAATTGACCAACCAGTTTATAAGCTTGTGTTTTTGTTATATTTACAACAAATGTAAATCTATGAACATGTTCAATTTCCGATTTAGAAACTGTTAAACTTTCAATATTGATATGACGCTTTAAAAATATTGCCGAAAGGCGATTTAATATTCCTACGTTATTTTCAGTATATACTGAAAATGTAAAATTTTGATTTTCTTCCATATTTAACTTAATCTTATATCTGAAACACTTGCTCCTGTTGGTATCATTGGGAAAATATTGTCTTCTTTTTCAATTACAACTTCCAAAAAGTAAGATTCTTTTGATTGAACCATTGTTTTAATTGCTGAGGCTAAATCTTCTCGATTTGTTACTCTTTGAGCTTCGATATCATAAGCTTCTGCAAGTTTCACAAAATCAGGACTCACCATTTCAGTTGAAGCATAACGCCTGTCAAAAAACAGCTCTTGCCATTGACGAACCATTCCTAAATAACCATTGTTTAATACCACTATTTTAACTGCTGCTTTTGATTGAAGAATTGTACCTAATTCATTACAAGTCATTTGATATCCCCCATCTCCAATAATTGCAATTACTTCTCTATTTGGATCTCCAATTTTTGCACCAATAGCCGCAGGCAAAGCAAACCCCATTGTTCCTAAGCCTCCCGAAGTAACACTACTTCTCGTTTTAATAAAATCGGCATAACGACAAGCAAACATTTGGTGCTGTCCAACATCAGAAACAATGACAGCATCCCCTTTTGTTTCCTTATTTATACCTCCTAACACTTCACCCATTGTTAACCCTTCTTTAGTTGGGTTTAACTGTTCATTAATAACTGATGATACCTCTATATCGTACAGCTTTTGAAATTCTTTCATCCATTCTTTATGATTTGCTTTAGAAACGAATTGCATAATTTCAACTAGCGACTGTTTTACATCTCCTAGTACAGCAACATCTGTTTTTACATTTTTATCTATTTCTGCCGGATCAATATCGAAATGAATCACTTTTGCCTGCTTTGCATATGTTGCTAAATTACCTGTAACACGGTCATCAAAACGCATACCAATGGCAATTAATACATCACATTGGTTTGTTAATACATTTGGAGCGTAGTTTCCATGCATCCCAACCATACCAACATTTAATGGGTGGTTTGTTTCCAATGCAGATAATCCTAAAATAGTAGATGCAGATGGAATATCAGTTTTTTCTATAAAATCTTTAAACTCTTGTTCAGCACCTCCAATAATTACACCTTGACCCCACACAATAAATGGTTTTTTGGCTGAATTAATTATAACCGCTGCTTCTTTTACTTTTTCCGTATTTAATTTTGGAATTGCTCTATAACTTCTAACTTTTTCACATTTTTTGTATGAATAGTCTAGTTCACCAAATTGTGCGTCTTTTGTTATATCAATTAAAACAGGACCTGGCCTACCAGATTTTGCGATATAAAATGCCTTAGCTAAAACTTCCGGAATTTCAATAGCTTTTGTAATTTGATAATTCCATTTTGTGACTGGAGTAGAGATTCCTATAATATCAGTTTCCTGAAAAGCATCTGACCCTAATAAATGTGACGCAACCTGACCTGTAATACATACCAAAGGAGTTGAATCAATTTGAGCATCAGCAATTCCTGTCACTAAATTTGTAGCTCCTGGACCAGAAGTTGCAAATACAACCCCTACTTCTCCTGTAACCCTTGCAAATCCTTGAGCAGCATGAGTTGCTCCTTGTTCATGACGCGTTAACACATGATGAAATTGATTTTGGTATTTATATAATTCATCATAAATTGGCATAATTGCTCCTCCCGGATAACCAAATGCCAATGTAGAACCTTCTTCTAACAAACATTTAATAACCGCTTCAGCCCCTGTTAATTTAACAGTTTTTGAAGAGTTATTTTCTTTAACATCTTTTTTTAATGTCTCCATAAATTTAAAATTTATCCGTTACACAACCTTCAGAAGCTGAAGAAACGGTTTTCGCGTATTTATATAATATTCCTTTTTTGTGTTTTAACTCTGGAGCTATCCATTTGGCTTTTCTTTCAACCAACTCTTTTTCCGTTAATTTCACATTTATTGTTTTGTTTAAAGCATCAATAACAATATGATCTCCATCTTCCAAAAGTCCAATTACACCTCCACTTTGTGCTTCTGGAGTAATGTGACCAACAACAAACCCATGAGTTCCTCCAGAAAACCTTCCATCTGTAATTAATGCAACTGATTTTCCTAATCCCGCTCCCATAATCATAGAAGTAGGTTTTAGCATTTCAGGCATTCCAGGACCACCTTTTGGTCCAACATATCTAATTACTACTACATCACCTCGTGAAACTTTTCCTGCACCAATCCCTTCATTGGCAGCATCCTCACCATTAAATACTACAGCCTTTCCTTCAAATAAATTCCCTTCGTTTCCACTTATTTTAGCTACAGAGCCTTCTGTTGCAATGTTTCCAAATAAGATTTGAAGATTTCCAGAAGCCTTTAATGCTTTTTCTGTTGGATGAATAACGTGTTGATCATCTTCAAAACTTAATGGTTTAACATCTACCAAATTCTCAGCCAATGTTTTACCGGTAACAGTCATACAATCTCCATGTAAAAATCCTTTTTCCAATAAGTATTTCATTACTGCAGGTGTACCACCCACCCCATGAACATCTTCCATTAAATATTCACCGCTCGGTTTTAAATCCGCTATTAATGGTGTTCTATCACTCACTTTTTGAAAATCTGCTAAAGTAAATTCGATTCCTGCAGCATGTGCTATTGCCAAATAATGCAATACCGCATTTGTTGAACCTCCTAAAGCATTTACAAGGGCAACCGCATTTTCCAACGATTTTTTAGTAATTATGTCTAATGGTTTTAAATCGAGTTCCAATAAATTTTTAATTGCTTCAGCAATGCGCTCACTTTCATTTTCTTTGTGAGTATTTTCTGCAGGGATTGATGAGTTATAAGGCAATGCAAATCCTAATGCTTCAATTGATGACGCCATTGTATTGGCAGTGTACATTCCACCACAAGCACCTGCTCCCGGAATAGCATTTTTTATGATACCTTTATATTCTTCATCTGAAATTGCTCCAGAAATTTTTTGCCCCAATGCTTCAAAAGCAGAAACAATATTTAATTTTTTTCCTTTATATTTCCCGGAAGCAATAGTTCCACCATACACCATTAAGGATGGCCTATTTAAGCGAAGCATTGCCATGATAGCGCCTGGCATATTTTTATCACACCCCACAACCGTAACCAAACCGTCATAACTTTGAGCGTTCATTACTACTTCAATAGAATCTGCAATAATATCACGTGAAGGTAATGAGTAATTCATTCCAGATGTCCCCATTGAAATTCCATCACTAACACCTATTGTGTTAAATTTTAATCCAATTAGGTTATTTTTATTTACCTCTTCTTGTATATGAAATGCTAAATTATTCAAGTGCATATTACAAGGATTACCATCATATCCCGTACTTGCAATTCCAATTTGCGGTTTTTTCATGTCTTCTTCAGATAAACCTACACCATATAACATAGCTTGCGCTGCTGGTTGAGTTGGATCTTGAGTTACTCGCTTACTGTATTTGTTTAATTGCATTTATTTTATTACTTTTTTATTTTCTTTAAACTTTCTTTAAAACAACTTGAATATCTTTAATTATATTTCAATTGGTCACAAATTTAAATTAGACAATTGTTTTCAATTATTTTTATTGTTTTTTTTTACAACATCCACTTAAATATTTATTCACTTAAATCGCTAATATTCATATATTTATATTTGAATTTTCTACAATGATTATTGATTAAAAAAAACTAATTCCATTTCAATAAAATTTTAATATTTAACAATTCTTGTGAAATCATCAATTTTAGAATTGATTAAATAAAAAAACCTTCCTAATAATTTAGGAAGGTTTTATAATTATTTAAATTACAACACAATCCTATTCTACTTGTGAATAATCACAGAGATTTGAATAGAAATAATATTGTTTATTGAGTTTTTCATTTTATTTCGACAAATATGTAAATTATAATTGATTAAAAAATAAAAATTAGTGCTTTTTTATTTTAAAAGTTTTTGTGCCTTTTTTTGAACAATAGATTCTACAGTTTCATTTTGTATTTTACTTTCTAGCCAAGACAAGATATCTAAATATAAAAAGGATCTCTTTTCATAAGGGTGATTTTCAAATTTTTTTAATTCTCCATGAAGTTTAATAAATTCTTTTCGAAGATCTTGAGGGTAAATATTACTTAAGTTTTTAAGGAAAGACATCATTTTTCGCTGCACTTGATGTAAATCGTTCATTTTTAATAAAAACTTGTAAGTTGAAACAATTAACTTCTCAATATTATAATCTATTCCTGCCTCATAATGTGCTACTAAATTTAAAACACGTGCATAACATAATAAGTCTTCCCGCATTTTTAAATCCTTATTATTAATTATTTTTTCTAAATAAAAAATACAATCCTCATTTTTACCAGACCCAAAATACATACAAGCTATTTTATAATAAAATACCATTGTATGGTGAGCATCTATTTGCCCTTCAAAATCTTTTAATTTTATTAATATTTCCTCAACAAATAATAATCCTTCTTTAAAACTTCCTTCTAAAAAGTGAAGATTAATCTTATTTTGATTGTAATATAAAAAAATTAGAGTTTTTGTATTTTCATTTATAGCTACATTCTGGTTTTCAATATCGCTTTTTAAGTTTTGAAGAATAGTTGTAAACTTCACTTTATGCTTTCCTAAAAAAAGTGACTCTAACAAATAATTAACGCCTTTTAAATAAAAAACTGGATTCTGAATTTTCATTTCAGGATTTTCCTCAAACAAATCAACCCACTTTTGAGAATACTTATAACTTGAAGCAAAATCTTGCATAATTAAACTATGCCATAAATATGCTTTATATAAAAAAAGCTTTTCTCTAAACCCCAATTCAGAGAATTCAAATTTTGGTAATCTCTTTTCAAAATATTTATTTACTGATTGAATATCTGAATCCTCTTTTGCATACCCTCTTTGCAGCAATAAACTATACAATTGAAGCGATAAGTTCGATAACTTACTTGTTCTTACATTTTTTAAACTTAGTTTTTTAGCTTGTTCTGATAGTTCATCAGCCCTATTACTCATACTACGAGTAATATATTGAGATTCTATTACCTTTTCAAACTCAACAATTTCATACGCTAAATTATTTTCCCCATTTTTGAGCGCTAATTCCTTAACCTTATCTAATATTTTTAAACTTTGCTTATACAAGCCTTTATTATATAATATTGCAGCAAAATCAAACTGTTCTCTAATTTGGGCACGCACATTATGATGAACAGGATTAAACCGTAAACTCACTAAAATTTGCTTATATAAATGTGCTTTTGTATTGGAGATTTGTTGCTTTTTAATATTGGTTTTTTTCAATATTAAATCATCATCAAAAGTACTCACCTTATCTAATAAATTAAACAACGATATAAAGTTAGCCTCAGAATTCCCCCCTAATCTACCAACGTAAAGTTTAAATTGTCGCTTTTCCGATTTAGAAAGTGATTTCACTAATGTAAAAAGAGTATCTTTTTGTTCAATAGCCATTGTAACTAATTTATTTTTTCATAACTGATTATCAACTATATACAAAATAATTTTCAATCTTGAATATAGTAAACACCAAAAACAACTAGCTTTTTCAAAAAACCATCTCCTCTATTTTTGGTACATCAAATGTGCTAAAAAAAAATCAGAAATGAGTAAAAATAAAGTCCAAATTTTTGACACAACCTTAAGAGATGGTGAACAAGTGCCGGGTTGTAAATTAAACACCAAACAAAAATTAGTAATTGCTGAACGCCTAGATATTTTAGGTGTAGATGTGATTGAGGCGGGTTTTCCAATATCGAGCCCGGGAGATTTTATTTCTGTTGAGCAAATTTCTAAACTCGTTAAAAACGCAACGGTTTGTGGTCTTACAAGAGCTAATCAAAAAGACATAGAAATAGCTGCTGACTCGTTAAAATATGCAAAACGACCAAGGATTCATACTGGTATTGGAACGTCCGATACTCATATTAAATACAAGTTTAATTCTACTCAAGACAAAATAATTGAACGTGCTATTCAAGCCGTTTCTTATGCGAAAAAGTTTGTTGAAGATGTTGAATTCTATGCCGAAGATGCTGGTAGAACCGATAATGTGTATTTAGCAAGAATCTTAGAACAAGTAATAAAAGCAGGAGCAACTGTTTTAAACATTCCAGACACAACAGGTTATTGTCTGCCAGACGAATATGGTGCGAAAATCAAATTTTTAAAAGAAAATGTTAAGGGAATTGACAATGTTATTTTATCATGTCATTGTCATAATGATTTAGGCTTGGCTACAGCAAATGCAATTGCAGGAGTTCAAAATGGAGCCCGTCAAATTGAATGCACTATAAACGGAATTGGTGAACGTGCCGGAAACACTGCATTGGAAGAGGTTGTAATGATATTAAAACAGCATCCATATTTAAATTTAGATACTGGAATTAATACAAAGTTACTATATAGTACTAGCCAGCTTGTCCAACAAAGTATGGGGATGGTTGTACAACCTAACAAAGCAATTATTGGTGAAAATGCCTTTGCACATAGTTCTGGAATTCATCAGGATGGCGTTATAAAAAATCGTGAAACATACGAAATAATTGACCCCGCTGAAGTTGGCGTAACCGAATCTTCAATTGTATTAACCGCTCGCAGCGGAAGGGCTGCATTAGCATATCGATCAAAAAACATTGGCTATGAGTTAACAAAAATTGAATTAGATGATATTTACCCTCAATTTTTAAAATTTGCTGATCATCATAAAGAAGTAAACAATATAGATTTACATCATTTAATGGAATTAAATCATATTTCTAAATCAAAAATTGCAATTTAGGATTCAAATTTGATCCTTATAATTTGATGAAAATTTTAATCAATATAAATTCATAATATTAGTCTTTTATTGTGATTTAATATGATTACAAAAAATTAAATTTTGACACTTAAAAAAAAGTACAAAAGTTAGATTTAAATGCGCGAACATTTTTTAAGATTGTAGTATATTTGTACTTTCCTTTTTATAAAATATAAACGATGAAGTTAAAAATAGCTTTACTTTCTGGTGATGGAATTGGTCCAGAAGTTACTCAACAAGCAGTTAAGGTATTAGATGCTATCGCTCAAAAATACGGCCACACTTTTACATTTGAAAAAGCAGATGTAGGTGCGATTGCTATTGAAAAAACTGGTAACCCTTTACCTGAAGCAACATTAAAAATATGTGCTAACTCTGATGCTGTTTTATTTGGTGCGATTGGGGATCCAAAATATGACAATAATCCCGATGCCGAAGTTAGACCAGAACAAGGTTTATTAAAACTTCGAAAAAACTTAGGGCTTTTTGCCAATATACGACCAATTGTTACTTATAATTCCTTAATACATAAATCGAATTTTAAAAAGGATGTAATTAAAGGAACCGATTTTGTAATTTATAGAGAATTAACAAGTGGTATTTATTTTGGAGAAAGAAGCATAAGTGAAGATGGAAATACAGCAACCGATAATTGCACCTATACATCTGAAGAAATTGACAGAATTACTCATTTAGCTTTTAAAGCGGCTCAAGTAAGAAGAAAAAAATTAACTTTAGTTGACAAAGCAAATGTTCTGGCAACCTCAAGATTATGGAGAAAAAGAGTTACTGAAATAGCCCAACAATATTCCGATGTTAAACTTGAATTTTTATTTGTTGATAATGCTGCAATGCAAATCATATTAAAACCTACACAGTTTGATGTAATTTTAACTGAAAATTTATTTGGGGACATTTTATCTGATGAGGCCAGTGTAATTTCAGGCTCTCTCGGACTTTTAGCGTCTGCTTCTATTGGGAATCATACAGCTTTATTTGAACCAATTCACGGATCATTTTCAGTAGCAAAAGGCAAAAATATTGCAAATCCATTAGCGTCTGTTTTATCTGCAGCTATGTTATTAGATCATTTCGCATTACATGATGAGGCCGAAGATATTAGAATCGCTGTTGAAAAATCAATTGAATTAAATATAACTACACCCGATTTGAATTCGACAAATCATTTCTCAACTACAAGTGTAGGTAATTTTTTAAGTGATTTCATTTTAGATGATGAAAATACATTTTATAATAAAAACAATATTGATTTAGGACAATCTACTATTATTTAAAAAATAATTTCACATAAATTATACACTCAAATCACTTAATTTTTTGGGTGTATTTTTTTTGTAAATTTGCCCAATGAAAACTTACAGTAATTTTATAGATGCCATTAATTATCGTCGTTCAGTAAGAGTGTACGATGAAACAAAAAAAATTGATACTCAAATTGTAAAAAAATGCTTGGAGCAATCAACATTAGCCCCAAATAGTAGTAATATGCAATTATGGGAATTTCATCATATAATTTCGAAAGAAATATTAAATAAATTAGCTACTTCCTGTTTTGGTCAGAGTGCCGCTACAACTGCTCAACAAATGGTAGTATTTGTTGTTCGAAAAGATTTATGGAGATCACGAGCCAAAACCAATCTTAACAATCTAAATAAATTATTCGGTAAAAAGGCACCAAATGAATACTCAAGACGTGAAAAATTTGCACTCAACTATTACAAGAAACTAATGCCTTTTGTGTATGCTGACTTTTTAGGAATATTTGGTTATGCAAAATATATAATATCTTGGATTACCGGATTATTTAAGCCTAGCTATCGTCAAATGAGAAATTCTGATATGCGAATTGTTGCTCATAAAAGTGCTGGATTGGCTGCACAAACTTTTATGTTAAGTATGGCTGCTGAAGGTTATGACACTTGCCCTATGGAAGGATCTGATACACTTCGAATAAAAAAAATATTAAAATTACCTAAAAGTTGCGAAATCAACATGGTAATTTCATGCGGAATCCGTAAACCAGAAGGCGTTTATGGTGAGCGATTTAGGATTCCTTTCGAGGAGGTATACAAACAATGGTAGTAAAACATAGATTTATCCATAATGACGAAAGAAACGATCATTCAAAAAATAATATCAAATAAAAACAGGCCTCTTTTAAACTTTTGTCTAAAAGATAAAACCGAAATATTTACGAACAGTTTATTTTATACTTTATTTGATGCTACTGCTTGTGTTGAAAAAAACATAGAACAATTAGAATTAGATTTCAAAGAAATATTTTCGCTAGCCTGTCTAAATAAAGAAAGGTCATATGAAAATATATGGAGTAGTTTTATTTCCAAATTACCAGAAATTTTAGAAAATCTAAATCTAGATGCTCAAGAATTTGTAAATAACGATCCAGCATCTAATAGTATTGAAGAAGTATATTTAGCCTACCCGGGATTTTATGCTATAGCAATTTTTAGGTTTAGCCATGAATTATTTTTATTAAATACCCCATTAATTCCAAGATTAATGAGTGAATACGCACATAGCAAAACAGGTACTGATATTCACCCTGGAGCAACCATAGGAAAATCATTTTTTATTGACCACGCAACAGGTACCGTAATTGGTGAAACATGTTTAATTAAAGATCATGTGAAAATATACCAAGGTGTGACATTAGGAGCTTTGCAAGTTGAAAAAAGCATGAAAGGTACTAAGCGCCACCCAACGGTTGAAAATAATGTAACTATTTATGCGAACGCTACAATACTAGGTGGTAATACAGTTATTGGAGAAAATTGCACAATTGGAGGAAACGTTTGGATTACAGAATCCATTCCAAAAAACATGTTAGTTTATCACAAATCTGAAACTAAATTGAAACAAAAAATTTAAGAATGGAAAATCGATTTATATTTGATTTAATTGGAAATACTCCGTTAATAAAAGCACAAAATATCTTAACTAAAAAGGGAGTTTCTCTATATTTAAAATTAGAAGGAAATAATCCTGGAGGCAGTGTAAAAGACCGACCAGTTTATAACATGATTTCTTCTGCATTTGAAAGAAATGAGCTTAAAAAAGGAGACTACTTAATAGAAGCAACTAGCGGAAACACAGGTATTGCCTTAGCAATGGTAGCACAACAATTTGGTGTAAAGGTAGAACTTGTAATGCCTGAAAATTCAACTATTGAAAGGGTACAAACAATGCGTGCATATGGTGCGAAAGTTACACTAACTCCATCTGCAATTGGCATTGAAGGATCTAGAGAATACGCTGAAAAACAAGCGAAAGAAAAAGGTTATTTTATACTTAATCAGTTTTCAAATAACGACAACTGGAAGGCTCATTATAAAACAACAGGACCAGAAATTTGGAGAGATACTAATGGTGAAATAACTCATTTCGTATCAGCAATGGGAACTACAGGTACCATCATGGGGACTTCTACATTTTTAAAAGAAAAAAATAATAATATCCAGATAATTGGAGCTCAACCAACTGACAACTCAAAAATTCCAGGAATTAGAAAATGGCCAAAAGAATATGTTCCAAAAATATTTGATATAAAAAAGGTTGATAAAGTTATTGAGGTGAGTGAAGAAGAGGCACGCATTATGACAAAAAGACTAGCTAAAGAGGAAGGTGTTTTTGCAGGAATGAGCAGCGGTGGTGCTGTAACTGCGGCATTAAAATTAGCTGAAACTATTGAAGAAGGGATTATTGTTGCTATTATTTGCGACAGAGGGGATCGTTATTTATCTTCAAATTTATTTGTATAAAACGTTGTAGCAGTTATCTTTATTTATCGTTGTTTAGCAGAAGCATTTATTGTATTTTTGTTAGTTAGAATTCATATTATCTTACCATGAAAAAAATCCAAATGGTTGACCTACAAGGTCAATATAATAAAATCCAAGAACAAGTTGATTCAAGAATTTCAGAAGTTCTTAAATCTGCAGCTTATATAAATGGTCCAGAAGTACATAACTTCCAAAAAGAATTAGAAAATTACTTAGGTGTAAAACATGTGATTCCATGTGCCAATGGTACAGATGCTCTTCAAATAGCTATGATGGGCTTAGGTTTGCAACCAGGTGACGAAGTAATTACAGCAGATTTTACATTTGCAGCAACTGTTGAAGTGATTGCATTATTGCATTTAACACCAGTTTTAGTAGATGTGGATCCAATAGATTTTAATATTTCTATCGACGCCATTAAAAAAGCAATTACGCCAAAAACAAAAGCAATTGTACCAGTTCATTTATTTGGTAGAGTTGCAAATATGGAAGCTATTATGGAAATTGCTAAAGAGCATAACCTATATGTAATTGAAGACAATGCTCAGGCAATTGGTGCTAATTACACATACAAGGATGGCTCTAAAAAGAAAGCAGGTGCAATTGGTCACGCAGCTTCAACTTCTTTCTTTCCTTCAAAAAATTTAGGTTGCTACGGAGATGGAGGTGCTATTTTTACAAATGATGATGAATTGGCACACAAAATTAGAGGAATTGTTAACCACGGAATGTATGTACGTTACCATCACGATGTTGTGGGTGTAAATTCTCGTTTAGATAGTATTCAGGCAGCTGTTTTAAGTACAAAACTTGCTCATTTAGATAAGTACAATAAGGCAAGACAAGAAGCAGCTAAAAAATATAATTTAGCTTTTGCTAATCAAAAAAACATAATTACTCCTATTATTTGTGAAAGTTGTGACTGCCATGTTTTTCATCAATACACTCTAAAAGTATTAAATGTAAACAGAGATAACTTAGTAAGTTTTTTAAATGAAAACGGAATTCCGTGCGGTGTTTATTACCCGATTCCACTTCATAATCAAAAAGCCTATGCAGATGAAAGATATGATGAAGCTGATTTCCCAGTTACAAATAAATTGGTTGAGGAAGTTATTTCATTACCAATGCATACTGAATTAGATGATGAACAAATAACCTTTATTACTTCTAAAGTTATTGAATTTATAAACAGATAATCTAAAAATATGAAAGTTTTAGTTACAGGAGGGTTAGGTTTTATTGGATCACATACCGTTGTAGAATTGCAAAATGAAGGTTTTGATGTTGTGATTATTGATAATTTATCTAATTCAAAAATTGAAGTACTTGATAAAATTACATTGATAACAAATAAAAAGCCTGAATACTTCAATATTGATTTAAGAGATAAATCTGCCGTAAAAGACTTTTTTAAAAATAATAAGGTTGATGGTGTCATTCATTTTGCAGCATCTAAAGCCGTTGGAGAAAGTGTACTAATGCCTCTTGAGTATTATGAAAATAATATTGGTAGCTTAGTGTACATTTTACAAGAGATGAAAGTTAACAACCTTAATAATTTTATTTTTAGCTCATCTTGTACTGTTTACGGACAAGCTGATGAACTTCCAATTACAGAAAACGCTCCAATTAAACCAGCCGAGTCTCCTTATGGAAACACCAAACAAATTGGAGAAGAAATTATAAAAGACAGCACTAAAATATCTGATTTAAAAGCAATTGCACTGCGCTACTTCAATCCAATTGGAGCTCATGAATCTGCAAAAATCGGTGAATTACCAATTGGTGTTCCACAAAATTTGATTCCTTTTGTAGTGCAAACTGCAGCTGGAATCCGTAAAGAATTATCTGTTTTTGGTAGTGATTATAATACTTCTGACGGAACTGCAGTAAGAGATTATATTCACGTTGTTGATTTAGCGAAAGCACATATTATTGCTTTAAAAAGATTAATTGAAAATAAAAACAAAGCTCAGTACGAAATTTTTAATTTAGGAACAGGAAAAGGTAACTCTGTTTTAGAAGTAATTAATTCTTTTGAAAAAGTAACCGGTAAAAAGGTAAATTACAAGTTGGTAGAAAGAAGAGAAGGTGATATTACTGCGGCGTATGCAGATACTACTATTGCCAATAACGAATTAGGTTGGAAAGCTGAATTAACTTTAGACGAAGCTTTGTTGTCTGCCTGGAAATGGCAAGAAACACTTTAATTATTAAAAAAACAACTAAAAAAGCCTCATTTTATTCATCATAAAATGAGGCTTTTTTCTTTAAATTTTTGCGTTAAGGATAAAACGTTTTGTTTGAGCTCTTTTTTGTTGAATTTCTCAACTAAAAAAGCGAGTAGTGATAGCCTGACCCGAAGGGTAACGCCCAATTATTCCTTATACCAACCAGAATATTTAACGTAATTATCTGCTATTCTATTTATTTCACCAGAAATTAACGTCTCACTAATATCTTTTACTTTTTTAGCTGGTACACCTGCATAAATACTACCTGATTTCACATGAGTTCCTTTTGTTACAACAGCACCCGCAGCAATAATTGAATTGCTTTCTACAATACAATCATCCATAACAATTGCTCCCATTCCAATTAAAACATTGTCGTGAATATTGCAGCCATGAACCATTGCGTTATGCCCTATAGATACATTATTACCAATATTTGTTGGATGTTTTTGATACGTGGCATGTATAACTGCACCGTCCTGAACATTTACTTTATTACCAATTTTTATATAGTGAACATCACCTCTTATTACTGCATTATACCAAATACTACATTGGTTCCCCATACTAACTTCACCTATAATTACTGCATTTTCTGCAATGAAGCAATCAGCGCCAAATTGAGGTTTATTTCCGTTTAATTCTTTTATAATCATTCTGTTTTCTGAAATTGAAATAATTAATAGTTAACGTGCTTTAAGGTTGTAAAATTAAATTCTTTTAACGCTCTATCAAAACAATTAAGAGTTTAACTATCCAAAATTGTTGTTTCTTAATTAAATGAATATTTGTGAAAAACGATAAGAAATTGAAATTGATAAATGAGTTTAAAAACTAAAATGATCCATTTATATTTGGACAACCATTTCTTCTAGGCTCTCTACATCCAAAATTAAGACCTAAGGTAATTTGATGATAACCGGCATCATCAAATAAAATATCACCAGCTTGTTTTGTGTAAGTGTATGAAAACATATAATTTTTATAATTAACACCAACAATTGGCGTTAAGTAATTTAATTCTTCAGTTTCAGCATTATCAAAACCTTGTCTAAATGAAAACGCAACCCAAAGCTGAGCATCTGCAACTTCCTTATAAACTTTCAAGTTAAAATCAGCAAATTTCTCACCAGTTCTTTCAATTGACTGCACCATAACTGATGGTTCTATTTGTAAATTTTTCCCTTGCCCGTAATAATAACCTAAAGTTACCAAATACCTTCTTAGATTTAAAGATTCGAAATTATCATTGTATAAATTTCGAGCACTTAAAATAATGTTTTTTGCAGTAAAATAGGAGAAAAAACCTTTATTATGATAAGCTATACTAAAATCTGCATTGAAATAATTTTCACTTCTAACGATTTGAGATATTACTGGATCTGGAATTGTAAATGTGCTTTCATCAACACTGTTATTGACAGCCATTAATGACAAACCAAATGACAACTGATTTACATCTTCAATTCTTCCAAAATTTAAATGATAAGCATATGTTCCTTGAGCACCTTGTTGAGAATGATATCCATTTTTATCATTAAACAAAATTAATCCAACTCCCATATTTTCACCAATTCTTGTATGCGCGCTTAATGTTTGCAGAGAAGGAGCGTTTTCAATTCCTCCCCACTGACTCCTTGCAGTAACCCTTAACTTTCCACAATTACCAACTCCCGCTGCAGAAGGATGAACCAAATACACATTATCCGATAAATAATCAGAGTATATTGGTAATGTTTCTTGAGCGCTTATAAAAAATGGGGTAATTAAAAATAGCGATATACTAAAAATCCTTACTAGTTTCATCGTCAAAGAATAGAGTATCAAAGATATAATATTTATAAGTATTAACGAATCTCAAACGAGATAAATTATATTAAACTGTAATTTTTTTCAAACTTCACCTATCAACTAATTATTTAATGTTAAAAATAATAGTTCTTTTTACTTCATAATTCCCTACTTAAAAAAATCAATTCGAGAAAAATCAACAGTAATTTTAACAAGGATTTAATACAATCTAAATTAAAATTTATAACTTTGTGCTATATTATGAAACAATTTTTTTTGAAAATATCAGCAATTTTAATGACCTTTGTAGTCCTTTTCTCTACAATGTCATTTACTATTAGCGAACACTATTGTGGTGATTTTCTAGTAGACAGCTCAGTATTTTCTAAAGCTGAATCTTGTGGAATGGAAATGGAAAAATCATCTCCTAATAAAGATTGCAGTATTAAAAAAGATTGTTGTAAAAATGAATTGAAACAAATTGAAGGTCAAAGTAATTTGAAAATTGATTACTCAACACTTTCAATAGATCAACAAGTTTTTGTTTCTTCATTTGTTTACTCTTACGTTAATTTATTTGAAGGAATTGACACTAAATTTATTCCTTTTAAATATTATTCACCTCCACTTTTTGATAAAGATATAAATGTACTTTATCGTGTTTTTCTTATTTGATACTTTAACATTTAATTATTAAATAGGTTTTTGGTTATTTACCATAGTAAACTTGTTTAACATTTTGCTGCTGTTTTTTATTTAAAAAATAAATGCAATTCCTAATTAAATATTTAAATATCAAAGAAATGCTTAATAAAATTATAAAATATTTTCTCGAGAATAAGTTAATTACTATTCTTATTTTATTCTCCTTTATTGCTTGGGGTATTGCAACTTCTCCATTCAATTGGAATGTTCCATTTATACCGAAAGATCCAGTTCCTGTAGATGCGATTCCTGATTTAGGTGAAAACCAACAAATTGTATTTACCGATTGGCCTGGAAGATCACCTCAGGATATTGAAGATCAAATTACTTATCCTTTAACTACATCGTTATTGGGAATTCCGAATGTAAAATCTATTAGAAGTACTTCTATGTTCGGGTTTTCAAGTATTTACATCATTTTTGAAGAAAAGGTAGATTTTTACTGGTCCAGATCAAGAGTTCTGGAAAAATTAAACTCTCTTCCAAATAATTTATTGCCTAATGATGTAAAGCCTGCATTGGGACCCGATGCTACTGCTTTAGGTCAGGTTTACTGGTACACACTTGAAGGTAGAGACCCTGAAGGAAATGTTACTGGCGGATGGGATTTACATGAATTGCGCTCGGCTCAAGATTATTACGTTAAATATGCTCTGAACGCAGTTTCTGGGGTTTCGGAAGTAGCATCAGTTGGTGGATATGTTAAAGAATATCAAATAGATGTTAATCCAGATGCATTAAAAGCCTATAATATTGGAATAGATATGGTTATGATGGCCGTAAAAAATTCTAACAGAGATATTGGTGCTAAAACACTGGAAATAAATAAAGCCGAATATTTCATCCGAGGACTTGGCTATATTAAATCAACTGACGATATTGAAAATACTGTAGTTCACGTTTCGAACAACAAGCCAATTCTAATTAAAGATATTGCAACCGTTAGTTTAGGTCCAGAATCCAGAAGAGGTGTTTTAGATAAAGGTGGTGCTGAAGTAGTTGGTGGTGTAGTAGTTGCGCGCTACGGTTCAAATCCTATTGATGTTATTAATAAAGTAAAAGATAAAATTAAAGAATTTGCACCAGGTTTACCAAAAAAAACATTAGCAGACGGAACTGTAAGCCAGCTTACAATAGTTCCTTTTTATGATAGAACCCAATTAATTCAAGAAACAATAGGAACTTTAGAAACTGCATTGTCACATGAAATTCTTATCAGTATCATCGTAGTTTTAGTTTTAATGTTTAACCTTAGAGCATCCATAATTATTTCAAGTTTATTACCTGTTGGGGTGTTAATGACCTTTATAGTAATGCGTTATTCTGGAGTGGACGCAAACGTTGTTGCCTTATCTGGTATTGCAATTGCTATTGGAGTTATGGTTGATATTGGAATTGTATTTGTTGAAAATATCATTCGACATTTGGAAATGCCAGAAAATGAAGGTGCAAAAGGAAAAGAATTAATGCAGGTTGTTTATAGAGGAACTGTAGAAGTGGCATCAGCAATTACAACTGCCTTAGCAACAACCGTTGTGAGTTTTATACCTGTTTTTGCAATGCAATCAGCCGAAGGTAAATTATTCAGACCTCTCGCATTTACCAAAACATATGCTCTTTTAGGAGCTTTTGTATTAGGTATCGTTGTATTACCTGCATTAGCTCACTTTGTTTTTAGCATCAACTATGATAAAAAGAGAGTCAAAAGATCTTGGGGGATTATATTAATTGTAGCTGGTATTTTATTAGCAATAACAATGAAAATATGGCTTCCTTTAACTTTATGTTTATTAGGAATAAATTCACTTTTCGAACATAAATTCCCCGTTAAAATAAGCAAAAATTCAAATAGAATAAATGTGGGAATCATTTTATTTATAGCTACTTTCTTCCTTTCAGAAGAATGGATGCCGTTAGGTCCACAAAATAGTTTATTCGCAAATTACTTATTTGTATTAACTATAATGGGTGTTATTTTAGGCTCTTTATTTTCTATTGTTCATTTTTATGAACCAATATTAAAATGGTGTTTAAATAATAAAACAAAATTCTTTTTAATTCCTTTCTTCACCTTGTTTTTTGGTGTAATGTCTTGGATTGGGTTTAATAGTACTTTTGGTTTCATAAAGAGTGGTTTTGAAAAGGTAGGATGGAATATAGGTGAAACTAAGGTTTGGATGGCGTCTTCAAAAACATTCCCTGGAATTGGTTCTGAATTTATGCCATCACTAAATGAAGGAAGCTTTTTATTAATGCCAACATCTATGCCTCATGCGGGAATAGAAGAAAGTAAAAATACCGTTCAATTACTAGATAAGTTACTAACTAATATTCCTGAAGTTGAAAATTCGGTTGGTAAATTAGGAAGGGTTGAAAGTGCTTTAGATCCAGCGCCAATTTCAATGTTTGAAAATATTATTAATTATAAACCTGAATTTATAATTAATAATACCGGTAAACCAAAAAGATTTAAAGTTGATAAGGACGATAAATTTATTCTTACCAATGGAACCTCTTTATCAAACGATGAAGCCCTCACTCAAAGAATTAATGAAACAGATTTAGTATTAGATGAAGATGGAGAATATTTTAGAAACTGGCGTTCACAAATAAAAAGCTCTGATGATATTTGGAAAGAAATTGTGAAAGCGACTAAAATTCCTGGAGTTACGTCTGCACCAAAACTACAACCAATTGAAACTCGTTTAGTGATGCTTCAAACAGGTATGCGTGCACCAATGGGTATAAAGGTTTACGGGCCAGATTTGAAAACAATTCAGAATTTTGGTTTAGAATTGGAAACCATTTTAAAAAAAGTTCCTTCCGTAAAAAGTGAAGCCGTTTTTGCAGATAGAATTGTTGGAAAACCTTATTTACAACTCAACATTAACAGAACTGCAATAGCACGTTATGGGTTAAGCATTGAAAAAACCCAACAAATTATTGAGACTGCAATTGGTGGTATGAATATCACAACAACAGTTGAAGGTAGAGAACGTTATCCTGTACGTGTAAGATATCCAAGAGAGTTGAGAGATGATCCTGAAAAAATTAAAAAAATATTAGTTCCTACCCCAACTGGAGCTCAAGTTCCACTTGGAGAACTAATATCTTTAGAATTTGTTCGCGGACCACAAATGATTAAAAGTGAGGATACCTTTTTAGTTGGTTATGTGTTATTCGACAAAAAAGAAAACTTTGCTGAAGTTGATGTAGTAAATGCATCTCAAGAATTAATTCAACAAAAAATAGACAATGGTGAATTGATAGTTCCGAAAGGAGTTAGTTATAAATTCTCAGGAAGTTATGAAAATCAAATTCGAGCGGTTAAAAGATTATCTATCGTAATTCCAATAAGTTTAGTTGTGATATTTCTGTTACTCTATTTCCAATTTAAAACAGTTATAGCATCATCAATACATTTTTCAGGTGTGTTTGTTGCTTTTGCTGGTGGTTTTATAATGTTATGGTTATACAGCCAAGATTGGTTTATGAATTTTACCGTTTCGGGTGTAAATATGCGAGATCTATTTCAAATTCACACCATTAATTTAAGTGTTGCTGTATGGGTTGGTTTTATCGCTTTATTTGGTATTGCAACTGATGATGGTGTAATTATGGGAACATATATACATCAGGTTTTTGAGGAAAAAAAACCAAGTACTGTTACAGAAGTTAGAGAAGCTGTTCTTGAAGCTGGAAAAAAACGAGTTAGACCGGCAATGATGACCGCAGCGACAACAATTATAGTTTTGTTACCTGTTTTATCTTCAACAGGTAAAGGTTCCGACATTATGATACCAATGGCTATACCAACTTTTGGAGGAATGATTATTCAAATAATGACCATGTTCGTTGTACCTGTTTTACAAGCATATTGGAGAGAAACTGTAATAAAAAGAAATCAATAAATGAAAACAAACATACTTTTTAAAATATTAAATATCAGATATTTAATATTCATATGGCTTCTTTTTTCATTCAATGTGAATAGTCAAACTCTTAATGACTATTTATCAATTGCAACTAAAAATAACCCTCAAGTTAAGGCAGCATATACTGAGTTTGAAGCCGCAATGCAAAAATCTCCTCAAGTGAGTTCTTTGCCAGATCCAAGTTTAACAATGAGTGCTTTTGGCCGTATGGTAGAAACGCGTGTAGGAAGCCAGGAAGCACGATTTAGTTTAATGCAAATGTTTCCTTGGTTTGGAACATTAACGGCAAAGGAAAATGCAGCAAATTTAATTGCTGAAGCTACTTTTCAAAAATATATTGATAAAAAAAATGAAGTTTCACTTGAACTGAAAAAAATGTATGCAGAACTCTATGAATTAAATCAAATGATTCAGTTAGAAGAGGATAACTTACAAATTTTAGACAGCTATAGAGAACTTGCATTAAGCAAATTCAGCAATGGAAAAGGAGCTATGGTTGATGTGGTTAGAATTGATATTAAAAGAAATGAAAGTGCAACTAATATTCAATTATTAAAAGATCAAAATCAACCGCTTAAATTTGCGTTTAACAGTTTATTAAATCGAGAATTAAGCGAAACAATTCAAATTCCAAACTCCTTATTTTTTAGTAAAAATAAAAGCCATGGAAATATTGATAGTTTATTTGCTTCCAATCCGAAATTACTTCTTTTAGATAAGAAAATAGCATCTTATGAAGCTCAAGTAGTAATCGCCAAAAAAGAAGGATACCCAATGATTGGTCTCGGCATAGATTATTCAATTATCTCAAAGCGTGATATTCCAGATTTTGAAATGAACGGACAAGATGCTATAATGCCGATGCTAACGGTTACACTTCCTATTTTCAGGAAAAAATACAACGCATCAAAAAAGGAGGCTGAGTTAATGGTTGCAGCTACAAATTACGAGAAACAAGCTGTTAAAAATAATATTCAAGCAAGTTACAGTATGGCCGATTACAATTTACAAAAAGCCATAAAATTGAAAAAATTGTACAAAAACCAATTGGAGAGCACTCAACAAGCTATCAAATTATTAATTGCTGCATATAGTAATTCTGGAACTGCTTTTGAAGAAATATTAAGAATGAATCAAGATTTATTAATGCTGGAAACTGCAACAGTAACAGCAAACAAAAATGAATTTACAGCACAAGCACAAATAGATTATTTACTTTCTAAAGATGAATAAAATGAACGAAAAAACTAAAAATATATTAAAAATGGCAGGAATCTTAGTAATAGGACTCTTGTTAGGTTGGATTTTATTTGGAGGAAATAACACTCCAAATTCTGAACATAACCACAGCTCAGAACAAGCTGAAGAAACTATTTGGACCTGCTCTATGCATCCACAAATTAGAATGAATGAATTTGGGAAATGTCCACTTTGTGGAATGGACTTGATTCCATTAGAGTCGAATGATTCAGCAGCCGACCCAAATGCAATTCAAATGTCAGAAAATGCAATGAAACTTGCTAATATCCAAACAATGACTGTAGGGAATAAACAAGCGAGTAAAGAACTTCGATTAAATGGTAAAGTTCAAATTGATGAACGTAAGTTATATGCCCAATCAACGCATATTCCTGGCAGAATAGAACAATTGAACATCAATTTTACTGGTGAAAAAGTAAGTAGAGGACAAACATTGGCTATGGTTTACTCACCAGAATTGGTTACGGCTCAAGAAGAATTATTACAAGCAAATAACATAAAAAATTCTCAGCCAGAATTATTTGAGGCTGCAAAACAAAAACTTCGTAATTGGAAAGTTGCCGATCAAACTATTTCAAAAATTTTATCCTCAGGGAAGCCTATTCAACGATTTCCAATTACTGCAGATGTTTCAGGAATTGTAACAGCAAAAAAAGTAGAATTAGGAGATTATGTTGAGCGTGGTAAACCTTTGTATGAAATTGCAGATTTATCATCTCTCTGGTTACTTTTTGATGTGTATGAAAGTGATATGACTTGGGTAAAAAAAGGTGATAAAATAAGCTACAGTATTCAATCGGTTCCAGGAGAAAATTTTGAAGGAACAATTTCTTTTATCGATCCAATAATTAATCCACAAACCAGAGTAGCAACAGCAAGAATTGAAGTAAAAAATAGTGACAATAAGTTAAAACCAGAAATGTTTGCTTCAGGAATCTTAAAAGGAAATTTGAATAAAACTGCAACTCAGGAAATAATTATTCCTAAATCTGCCGTTATGTGGACCGGAGAACGCTCAATCATTTATATCAAAACAACCTCAAGTAACAATGTAAACTTTATACTTAGAGAAGTAATATTGGGACCATCACTTGGTGATGCCTACATAATTAAAGATGGCTTAGAGAACGGAGAAGAAATTGTAGTAAATGGAACTTTTACTATTGATGCAGCATCTCAATTGGCAGGAAAACCAAGTATGATGAGCCCAGATATTGGAAAACCAGTTACAAGTCATGAAAGGATGAATATAGATGGTGAAGAAAAATCAAATACATTGGATGCTTCTAAAATGACTAAAAGAATAACAGTTTCAAAAGAATTTCAAAAGCAATTGAAGCAAGTTTTTGACCAATACATTCTTTTAAAAGACGCCTTTGCAAATGACAATAATACAACAGCTCAGGAATCAGCTAATGGATTATTAAATTCTTTATCTAATATAGATATGAAATTAATAACTGATACTAAAGCACATAATAATTGGATGAGTATCAGCAAAGTGATAATGACATCTGCCAATTCTATTTCTAAAACTTCAGAAATAGAGGCTCAAAGAAATTATTTCAAACCTTTATCTGAAAACTTGATAAGGGCTGTGAAATTATTTGGCATCAACCATAAAGCCTATGAACAATTTTGCCCAATGGCTGACGATAATAACGGAGGACATTGGTTAAGTTTAACCGAACAAATTAACAATCCATATTTTGGAAGCAAAATGTTAAAATGTGGAAGTGTAGAAACTATCATTGAATAAAACATTCCTATTTAAATGGGATATATATAATTACAAATAAATATTAATAAATTAAAAGTAGAAAAAATGAAAACAAAAATTTTAATTACGATTATTTCAATAGGCTTATTTAGTATGTCTACAATTAGTGCTCAGGAAAAAGAACAAACTAAAATGAAGCACGAGATAACAGAGAAAGTGATGTATACCTGCCCAATGAACGCAGATGTAAAAAGTGACAAGCCTGGTGAATGCCCAAAATGTGGAATGGACTTAAAAAAAATGGATGCTGCTAAAAAAACTTCTTGCTGTGCAGGAAAGAAAATGGAATCTAAAAAAATGGATGGTGCTAAAAAAGCTTCTTGTTGTGCAGGTAAAAAAATGGATTCAACAAAAATGAGCTGTGGTAAAATGGCTAAAATTTACACTTGTTCTATGCATCCAGAAATTGTTAGTGATCAACCTGGTGAATGTTCAAAATGTGGAATGAAACTAATTGAGAAAAAAATGTCAATGAAAAAAGAAGATATGCCTAAAAAACACAAGCATTAATAAGAAATCTTGTCATTTAAAAAATGCTAAGAAGAAAACTTATTTAATTCATTTTCTTCTTAGCATTTTTTCTTTCAACTATATAAATAACAAGTATCTATATAAAAAGTTTAAATTCGTAAAGGATTGATTTCTCAAAATTAACTGAAAACAAATAACCGTGAAACAAACTTATAAAATAACCGGAATGTCATGCAATGGATGTAGAACCAATGCTGAAAACACTTTGAATAATATAAAAGGTATTACAAAAGCTACTGTTATTTTAGAAGATGGTAAAGCTGAAGTAGAATTTGAACATCCCATTTCATTAGAGAAATTAAATAAAGAATTTCTAAAAGCAGGATTGCATTATACTATTTCAGATTTTAACTCAGACATTTCACAAGAAAAAACAGCAAAACCAATAAAAATAAAACCGATAAACGGGAATGGCGTTTTTTATTGTCCAATGCATTGTGAAGGTGATAAAACTTATGAAAAACCAGTTGACTGCCCTGTTTGTGGAATGGACTTGGTAGAACGACCAAAACTGGTAAATGTTATAAAGTACACTTGCCCTATGCATCCTGAAATTATTAAAGATGCCCCAGGAGACTGCCCAATTTGCGGTATGGATTTGATACCTTCAAAACCTGAGGAAAGTGCTGAAAGCAAAACTTATAATTCATTGTTAAAAAAAATGAAACTCTCTATTGCATTTGCAATTCCAGTTTTTATTATTTCAATGTCAATGCATATACCTACTAACCCATTGTTAAATTTAATGCCACAAATTAACTGGGATTGGTTGCAACTAATTTTAACGCTACCTATTGTATTTTATACTTGCTGGATGTTTTATAAACGTGCCTGGCAATCCATATTATCATGGAATTTAAATATGTTCACATTGGTAGGGATTGGAACCGGAGCAGCTTTTCTATTTAGTATTGTTGGGCTTTTATTCCCATCCATATTTCCTCAGGAATTCAAAGGCCATTCTGGTGATGTGAATATGTATTTTGAAGCTACTGCTGTAATTTTAACATTGGTATTATTAGGTCAATTGTTAGAAGCAAGAGCACATAGTCAAACAAGCAGCGCGATAAAAGAATTATTAAAACTTGCTCCATCTGAAGCTACTTTAATTGTAAATGGCGAAGATAAAATAGTTGCAATAGCCACAATAAAAGAAGGTGATTTACTTCGAGTAAAACCTGGAGAAAAAATTCCGGTTGATGGTGTAATAGTTGAAGGCAACTGTAGTATAGATGAATCTATGATTACTGGTGAGCCTATTCCTGTAGATAAAACAGTTAACGATAAGGTGAATTCAGGAACTATTAACAGTAATAAATCATTTGTAATAAAAGCTGAACGAGTTGGTTCTGAAACTTTATTATCACAAATTATACAAATGGTAAGCGATGCCAGTCGATCAAAAGCTCCAATTCAAAAATTAGCAGATACTATATCTAAGTATTTTGTTCCAATAGTTGTAGGAGTATCGATTGTTACGTTTATTATTTGGGCTAATTTTGGACCAGATCCAGCACTGGTGTATGCATTTGTAAATGCCGTAGCCGTTTTAATAATTGCCTGTCCATGTGCATTAGGTTTGGCAACTCCAATGTCGGTTATGGTTGGTGTTGGTAAAGGAGCTCAAAATGGAGTTTTAATTAAAAATGCAGAAGCACTTGAAACAATGGATAAGGTGAATGTATTAATTACAGATAAAACAGGTACACTTACTGAAGGAAAACCATCTGTTGAAAAAGTTCATATTATTGAAGGAGCATCTTTTAACGGGTTACAATTTATAGCGTCTTTAAACCAATATAGTGAGCATCCATTGGCTAAAGCAATTGTAAATTATTCAAAAGAAAACAATGTAAAATTAATTCCAGTTAACAATTTTGAAGCCATTGTTGGTATGGGTGTTGTTGGTATTATTAATTCAAATAAAATAGCACTTGGAAATCATAAATTAATGCAACAAATAAATGTTGAAATTTCAAGTGAATTAGAACATAAAATTAATACCGAACAAAAATTAGGGAAAACTGTTTCGTACATTTCAGTTAATGAAAAAGCTATAGGTTATGTTAGTATTTCTGATGCCATTAAACTAACAAGCAAAGCTGCCATAAAAACTTTAATAGATAAAGGAGTTGAAGTAATTATGTTAACGGGTGATAATGAAAATACAGCCAAAGCAGTTGCAAACGAATTGAATTTAACAAACTTTAAGGCAAGTTGTTTACCAGAAGATAAATTAGAATTTATTAAGAAATTACAAGCTGAAGGTAAAATTGTAGCAATGGCCGGTGATGGAATTAATGATGCTCCTGCCTTAGCTCAATCAAATGTTGGAATAGCTATGGGAACTGGAACTGATGTAGCTATTGAAAGCGCAGAAATTACTTTAGTAAAAGGAGATTTACAAGGAATTGTTAAAGCAAAAAACCTGAGCCATGAAGTTATGAAAAACATTAGACAAAACCTGTTCTTTTCATTTGCTTACAATGTATTAGGAGTGCCTATTGCTGCTGGTGTTTTATTCCCAGTTTTTGGAATATTATTATCGCCAATTATTGCTGCTTTGGCAATGAGTTTTAGTTCTGTTTCAGTTATAACAAATTCATTAAGATTAAGAAATATTAAACTTTAAAAAGCAAAAGAGCCATTTTCAGAATTGAAAATGGCTCTTTTATTTCTATTTTTTTTTTGAAAATTAACTAAATATTTTTAGCTAGCCAGTTTCCTACTTCACTTGTTTTATAAGCTTTGTTCTTCCCCGATAAATCTTCGGTAACAATACCTTCTTCCAAAGATTTATTCACTACATTTCTAATGGCTTCTGCTTCTTCTTTTAAACCAAAAGCATCTTCAAACATCATAGCTGCAGATAAAACTGTTGCTAATGGATTTGCGATATCTTTACCTGCTGCTTGTGGATATGAACCGTGAATTGGCTCATATAATGAAGTTTTTTCGCCAACTGAAGCACTCGGCATTAACCCCATTGAACCAGAAATAACAGAAGCTTCATCTGTTAAAATATCTCCAAATAAATTTTCAGTAATTAAAACATCATAAGAATTTGGCCATTGCACTAAACGCATTGCTACAGCATCAACAAACTCATAAGAAACCGTTACTTCAGGATAGTCTTTTTCCATTGCTTGCACAGTTTCTCTCCATAAACGAGAAGTTTCTAATACATTTGCTTTATCTACACAACATAGTTTTTTAGAACGAGTCATTGCTAGTTCAAAACCTTTTTTTGCTAAACGAATTACTTCAGCTCGTGTATAAGTACAAGTATCAAAAGCAGTTTCTCCTCCATCTATCCTACCTCTTTCACCAAAGTAAATTCCACCTGTTAATTCTCTTAAAAAAACCAAGTCTGTTCCTTCAATTCGTTCTCTTTTTAAAGGAGAATTATCTATAAGTGATGGAAAAGTAAACGTTGGACGAACATTTGCAAATAAGCCTAATTTTTTACGCATTTTAAGCAATCCTTGCTCTGGTCTAACTTTTGCAGATGGATCATTATCGTAACGTGGATGACCGATAGCTCCAAACAAAACTGCATCTGCTTTTAAACAAATTTCATGTGTTTCGTCTGGGTAAGGTTCACCAACTGCATCAATCGCAGCAGCACCAGTTAAAGCAGGTGTCCAAGTTATTTCGTGATTAAATTTTGTTGCAATAGCATCACAAACTTTTACCGCCTGATCAATCACTTCTGGACCAATTCCATCTCCAGCTAAAAGTGCAATATTCAATTTCATATTCTTATATTATATATTTAACATTCGTTGTGTGGCTTTAATTGCAGATACTGTTTGATCTGAATCTAAACCTCTTGTAATAAATCTTTTTTTACTATTTTCCCAAGTGATTATCGTTTCACATAATGCATCAGAAGTACTTCCCGGAGGAATTCTAACTGCATAGTCAACCAGTTTAGGTAATGCCATTTTTTTCTTTTTATATAATTTCCCAAGTGCATTCATAAAGGCATCGAACTGCCCATCACCTTGCGCATGTTCCTCAAAAGATTCACCGTCAATTTTAACCAAAACTGTGGTTGATGGTTTTAACCCTTTTGAATGGGTAAGCACATAGGATTCAATCGTAATTTTTTCCTGATACAAATTGCTATTTAATACATCTGAAATAATGTATGGCAAATCTTCTCGTGTTACCACCTCTTTTTTATCTCCTAACTCAATAATTCGTTGGGTAACTTTCTTTAAATCTTCATTGTTGAGCTCTAAACCTAATTCATGAAGATTTTTTTCAATATTTGCTTTTCCAGATGTTTTACCTAATGCATATTTTCGCTTTCTACCAAAGCGCTCAGGCATTAAATCGTTGAAATACAAATTGTTTTTATTATCTCCATCCGCATGAATACCAGCTGTTTGGGTAAACACATTTTCACCTACTACCGGTTTATTGGCAGGAACTCCAAAACCAGAGAAAGCTTCTATTAATTTACTTACTGAGTACAAAGCTGTCTCTTTAACAGAAATTTCTACCTCATTTTTGTAAAAATCATTGATAACTGCAACAACACTTGCTAATGGAGCATTTCCAGCTCGTTCACCCATTCCATTTACAGTTAAATGCAAGCCTTTTGCTCCTGCATTTATTGCTTCCATTACGTTTGCTACACTTAAATCATAATCATTATGTGCATGAAAATCAAAATGAGACTCTGGATATTTCGCCGTTATCTTTAAAAAATATTCATACGTTTCTGAAGGGGTTAAAACTCCCAAAGTATCGGGAAGCAAAATTCTATCTACATGTTGTTTTGTTAAAAAATCTAAATATTGAAATACATATTCTTCTGAATTACGCATTCCATTACTCCAATCTTCCAAATACACATTTGTAACTATCCCCTCCTTTTGCGCTAGCTCAATAACATTTTTTATTTCAGCAAAATGTTGCTCTGGAGTTTTTTTAAGTTGATGTGTTAGATGATTTAAAGATCCTTTGGTTAATAAATTTTGAACCTTTGCACCAGACTCTTTCATCCAATTTATGGATTGATTTCCATCAACAAAAGTTAACACCTCTACGTTATAAATATAACCGTGTTCACTTGCCCATTTCGTAATGTCTTTAACTGCTTGAAACTCTCCTTCCGAAACTCTTGCAGAAGCTATTTCAATTCTGTCAACGTGCAGTTCCTCTAACAAAAGTTTCGCAATTGTTAATTTCTCCGCTGATGAAAATGACACTCCAGATGTTTGTTCTCCATCACGAAGTGTGGTGTCCATTATTTCAATTTTTCTTTTTTTCATTTTTAAAACAATTGTTTTAGGTGAAAAATTTAAGATGAAAAAGCGTCCTACTAATTAGAAACGCTTTTTATAATATATTTTTTAAATTCAATATTTATTAAAACGGTCTTGTTTCAGCAAACTCTTGAATTTCTTCTTTCATTTTAGTTAAATAGTCAATATCATCGAAACCATTTAACATATTTTGTTTTTTATAATCATTAATTTCAAAGGATTCTTTTTCTCCAGTAGATACTAATGTTATTGTTTGTTTTTGTAAATCAATTTCTATTTCAGTAGTTGGATCGGCTTCAATTGCTCTAAATATTTTATCTAAAAATCCAGCACTTACCTGAACTGGTAATACACCAATATTTAAACAGTTTCCTCTAAAAATATCTGCAAAAAAGCTAGAAACAACACATCTAAATCCATAATCATAAACCGCCCAAGCTGCGTGTTCTCTAGAAGAACCTGAACCGAAATTTTTTCCTCCAACTAAAATTTTCCCTTTATAAATAGGATTATTTAAAATGAATTGTTCTTTTGGAGTATTGTCTGGATTGTATCTCCAATCTCTAAATAAATTATCACCAAAACCTTTACGTTCTGTTGCTTTTAAGAAACGTGCTGGTATAATTTGATCTGTATCTACGTTTTCAATTGGTAATGGAACCGCAGTACTTTTTAATATTTCGAATTTATCGTATGCCATTTTCGTAGTTTTAAGATTATAAAAGTGTTCTAGGATCTGTTACAACTCCAGTTACAGCTGTAGCGGCAGCAACTAACGGACTTGCTAATAATGTTTTTGATCCTGGGCCTTGACGACCTTCAAAGTTTCTGTTTGAAGTACTCACCGCAACTTTACCTGCAGGAACTTTATCATCATTCATTGCTAAACAGGCTGAACAACCTGGTTCACGTAATACAAATCCAGCTTGATGGAAAATATCTAATAAACCTTCTTCTTTTATTTTAGCTTCAACAATATGTGATCCCGGAACTAACCAAGCTGTAATATTATCGGCCTTTTTTCTTCCTTTTACAATAGATGCAAATGCTCTAAAATCTTCAATTCTTCCATTGGTACAACTTCCTAAAAACACATAGTCTACATGCTTTCCAATCATTGCTTCACCTTCAGCAAAGCCCATATAATCTAACGATTTTTTGTAAGTAGTAACCCCACCTTCAACATCTTCAGCATTTGGAATATGTTTAGAAATACCCGTTCCCATTCCCGGATTAGTACCATAAGTAATCATTGGTTCTATCTCACTTCCATCAAAAGTTAATTCTTTATCAAAAACAGCATCTTCATCCGTAGATAATGTTTCCCAATAAGTCATTGCCTTATCCCAAGCTTTACCTTTAGGAGCAAATAAACGTCCTTTTACATATTCAAAAGTCTTTTTATCTGGAGCAATAATACCTCCACGAGCACCCATTTCAATACTTAAATTACAAACAGTCATACGTCCTTCCATAGACATTTGCTTAAATACATCACCTGCGTATTCAACAAAATATCCTGTTGCACCTGAAGTTGTTAATTTTGAAATAATAAATAAGGCGACATCTTTTGGAGTAACTCCTTTTCCTAGGCCTCCAGTAATGTTAATTCTCATTTTCTTTGGCTTCGGTTGCATAATACATTGTGAAGTTAAAACCATTTCAACTTCTGATGTACCAATACCAAATGCAATTGCACCAAATGCACCGTGCGTTGATGTATGCGAATCTCCACAAACAATGGTTGCTCCTGGCAATGTAATTCCGTATTCTGGACCAACAACGTGAACAATCCCATTTTTTTCATCACCTAATCCCCAATGAGAAATTCCCCATTCCGCTGAATTTTCTTCTAAAGCTTTTAATTGATTTGCTGATAAAGGATCTTCAACTGGCAAATGTTGATTTATGGTTGGTGTATTATGATCGGCAGTAGCAAAAGTACGCTCGGGATATAACACCGCATTCTTTCTACTTTTTAAACCTAAAAAAGCCACTGGACTAGTAACTTCATGAATTAAATGTCTGTCAATAAAAAACACATCTGGTCCATCTTTAATTTTTCGAACCACGTGTGAATCCCATACTTTGTCAAATAATGTAGTACTCATTTATAATATATATTTTTTAAACCGTATTTACTGTTTTTCAACTCTTTTAAATAGAGTAGATTGTTTCAACAGCAGCAAATTTAAAAAAAGTTAAAAACCTGTAAATTTGATTCATTATTATATACGATACCCAAACAGATTTTTAGTGTATTATAATTTAGTGTAAATTATTTATAAGATTGTAAAATTACTTTTTCCTGATTTTACAATTTTTATGAAGATTATTTTATCTTTCACCAGAAGACCATTAGCAATTTGGTAATTTGATATTTTTAACATCTATATGACCGCCTAACTTTAAAATGATTCAATAGAAAAGTCTAATAATTGGATTATTTACATTAAGCCTTTATCATTATTTTTTTTCAAGAGGTCTTTTTAATTAACATACTATTTAATTTCAATCCCAAATTTTTCATGTTTAGATGAATTTAATTCAATATAGCCTTACGATATCCAAAAAATTAAGGAAGTTTTATTTAGTGATTTAATTCAACTTTTTACGAAATACTTTAATTATCATGCCTCAATCTTACAATAAGACTCATTTATTGTTGTAATAATCTCTTAAAATGAAAAATGCTTTTTTCTTCTTTCCATCTTCTGAAATTAACCCTTTTCTATTCCAACCATCCTGAATCTTTGGCAATGCCCTTCTTGGCGATCTAAAATCGACCAAAATCCAAGGTGAAAAACCTTGTACTTGTGGGATATTACCCAGCATTTTCAAAGTTTGAATATAAAGATCCTCTTGGTATTCTTCTGTCCACCTCGTTAATTTATCCCCGTGCAAACCATATTTCGCACCAGCACCAAATTCAGAGATTAGCACTGGCTTGTTTTGGGTGATTTTCCAACTTATTTCGCCGCATTTTTCAGGTAAACCATCATACCAACCAACGTATTGATTAAAACTTAATACATCTACTACATCGGCAAATGAATCATCAATAGTTCTAATTTTTGGATTGTTTTCAAAATTACTTTGTTCCAATGCAGCACTAATAAGCCTAGTTGGGTCAAGTTTACGCGTATGAGATGCTAATTTTTTCAAGAAAATATTACGAGCATTACTTGTTGGAGTTTCATTTGCCATAGACCAAATAATAACAGCTGCTCTATTTTTATCTCTATTTATTAATTCTGTTAATTGATTCTCTGCATTTTCATAAGTTTCTTTATTATCCCAAGATATTGTCCAATAAACCGGGTTCTCTTCCCATACTAAAATTCCCATTTTATCGGCAAGCCTAACCATATGCTCATTATGAGGGTAATGTGCGAGTCTAACGTAATTACAGCCTAATTCTTTTGCCCAATTTAAAAGTTGCTGTGCGTCTTCCAATGAATAACCTCTACCCCCATTAAAAGGACTTTCTTCATGTATTGAAATTCCTTTTAAAAATAATTTAGAATTATTTAATAAAATGTCCTGCCCTTTTGTTTTTATAGTTCTAAAACCAATTTGGTCGTTAATTTCATCTCTTAATGATTTAACAATTACATGATACAATTTTGGATTATTTGTTGACCAATAACCCACCTTATCAGCTTTTATTTCGAATGAGACATACCCTTCATTATTTGTAGCAAAGGTTTTATTAATTTGAAGTTCAGGAATATTGATATTTATACTTTTTCTATCAATATCACTTCCATTTAATTTTACAAAACCATTAATAACTTTATTATTCTCTGGATTTAATTGAATAAAATAATCCTGAATAAAAGTATCCGCTACCTCAACAATCTTAACATCTCGAGTAATTCCACCATAATTCCACCAGTCCGTATTTAGCGTTGGAACCCCTTCTTTTTTTCTTTTATTATCAACTTTAACCACTAAAAAATTATCTTTTTCTTTTAAAAGTTTAGTGATTTCAAAATTAAAAGGAGTAAACCCTCCCAGATGTTTTCCTATTTTTTTCCCATTAAAATAAACATCCGTTTGATAATTAGCAGCCTCAAAATAAACGAAAACACGGTTTGAATCTGTTGTTTTAATATAATCAAATGACTTCTTGTACCATACAGTACCTTCATAATAAAACAAATTTTCTTTTTGGGTATTCCAATCTCCTGGAACATTTATGGAGTCTGAAGCATCAAAATCATATTCAACTAAATCAGATTTATTACTTGGTTTCGAATTTGTGAAAAACGCTCCTTTTCCTGGATTTTCTTCATTTTCAAATGGGTGATATCGATAATTATAAAACCCATTTTCATAAGGATCTACAATATAATTCCATTGACCGTTTAAACTTTTTGTTGGCCTATTATAAGTATTTATTAAAAGGTTTTCTTGAGCCAATAAGCTACCAATATTTCCAATTATTAAAAAAACTCCTATAATTACTCTAATTTTTTTTAACATAAAATATTTTTTTAATTTACTTTAAAATTTAAGGCCCCAGTATATCCATTATTTACAAAATTATTTTTGTAAAGGCTATTTTCTAAAAATTCATTTAATGCTTTTTGAACCTTAATAACATCTGGTCTATTTTCTCTTACCTTTAAATATGTAGAACGGTCACTATTTGCATATTCTGAAATAATATGATACTCTTCTGGTTCATTAAAATTCATAATTCCCCTTGTATTATTCATCTTTTTATAAGGCCAAAAACACCAACTCACTGCATGTTTATCCAGCAACAATCTAAAATCTTTAACCCATTCATCTGTATTTTCACCTGTTTCTCCAATATAAATTGGCACTTGTTTTTTATCTCTAAAATCTAAATATGTTTGTATCGCATCCTGATTTACATCAAACCAATATTTATGAAACTCATACACTACGTTAGAGTCAATTACCTCTTCAAAAACATCAAAATTACCACTCCAATTAGAACCATTTAGAAAGATAATATGTTCTTTATCAACGACACGAATTTCTTTAACTATTCGACTATATAATAAAACCAATTTTTGGTTTAAATCACTTAACTCATCATTAAAATAATGTGCAATCGGCTCATTTACAATATCATAACCTATTATAACAGGTTCGTCTTTATACTTATCTGCAATTTTCACCCAAATTTCAGTCATTAAATCTTGAGATGATTTACTTTTAAAAAGATAAGGGTATCCGTAGCTATCATCAATATTATCACCTGTTTGTCCCCCAGGAGCACAATGCATATCTAGTAAAACATGCATTTTTTCTTCTCTGCACCAATCTATCAATCTATCAAAATATTTGAACCCTGAATTTCTTTCACCCATATACAAATCATCGGTAAAAATTTTATAATGAAATGGCAAGCGAATATGGTTTACACCAATACTTTTTAAGTATTTAATATCAGCATGAGTTATATAATTATTTAAAAACCCTTTCCAAAAAACCTGTAAACTATCTGGGCCCACCAATTCATATAATAACTCATCTATTTTGCGCGGTGCGTTTACCTGATTCATTTTAAACATATATCCTTCAGGAACTAACCAGTTCCCTAAATTGGTACCTTTTAAAATAATCGAATTCCCTGTTTCATCAACTAATTGAGTCCCGTTTGTCTTTATAAAACTTAAGGTTTTTTTAACAGGTTTTTCATCAGTTTCGGTGACTTTTTCCTTACAAGAAAAACTTAAAGTAATTATTACGATTACTACAAAAGCAGTTAGATATTGTTTCATTTTAAATTATTTTTTTCTTCACTTATTCTTTTAACTTCATTGAACAATAAAGGATATGCAGGTTGTGTCATTCCGTGTTTATACCCATCTAGTTCGTACAACACTGTTTTTATATTATTTGATTCGGCAATTGCCTGAAATTCTATCCAAGCTTCTGCTGCTTCAGAAGGTGTCATTTTTGCCTGATCTATAAAATTGGGTTCATTAAAACCTAAAATATATTTTACATTTGAATCTTGGCTAACCCAATTACTAACATTGCTAACACCTTCACCGTACCAAGCCATTGGTGTGAAATCGACGCCATAGTTTTGATACGTATTTTTAATTGAACTATTTGGCTCTGAACCCCAATTATACCACCAAGAAATAGTTGAAGAAAAAATTTGCATGTCATTTATAGAATGATATCCATAAGTAACACCTCTTTTATAACTTTTTGTTTGGGAATTAATAATTGAAATAAAAAAAAACAGGAGCAGGAATACACTCGTTTTTTTAATTAACCAAACTTTATTATAAAAATAACAAATAGGCTTCAACAAATTATTTAAAATGAATTTTAATAATTTGTTGTTGTGTATCATAACTCTAATTTCAATTAAAATATTAGTTCTACTAAATTATAATAAATTAGAAAAAAGTTTTCTCATTACCTGTTTAGGTTTTCTATCTACGGTAAACAATCCCCAATGTTTTTCAGGTTCAAGTGGTTCGGCCGATCCCTTCCATGGTTCGTCAAAAGCTTCAAAAACAAACGTTAGAATATTTTCTTTTAAACTCCAATCAACCAAATCATTGTAATATACTTCTTGTAATTCTTCACTTACATTACTTGAACAAATACCTCTTCCATTAGAATTGGTCGCCCAGCCTGCTTCTGTTATTATAACTAGTTTGTTTGGATATCTTTCAGCAATAGTGTAGTAGTTACTTTTTGTATATTCCAACGCTTCATAAATTTTCTTATACTCCCAAACTGGATAAGTATGAATCGATATAAAATCAACCTCTTCAACCAAATCTTTTAACTTATCAATCCAAGGAACATAGTTTTCACAAAAAGTAACGGGTTGCTTAGCTCCTTTTTTAATCATTTTCACATAGTTAATAACACTTTGAACAGGCACATAATGATCTGTCCAATCAACACATGCTTCATTTCCAGCAGATAAAGAGAATATAATAGTTGGATATTGATTTGCTAACCGAATTAATTTTCGAATCTGAACCAAATTTATTTCCTTATTTTTAATCAATTGGTCTTCTGAGTAAGAACCGCCCCAAGGACATCCAAAATTATTAACTTCGGCTACAATATAAGCCCCTAGCATTACTTTAAAATTCAGTTTCTCTTTTTCAATTACTTCTAAAACAATATCAGAATGTTGATCACAATCATATAATCGAATATATTTCCACTGATTTTGAAGCATTAGAAGATCCTCCTTTATTTCTTCATAACTTGGATAAGCACCTCCAGGATTTTGTCCTTCTCTAAACCCAGAATAACAAATTGCTTTTCCTGGTTCTATATTTAATTCTTTTATATAATTCATTTAGTTGTAGTAATCTAATTAATATTTAAGATTTTCATCTTTATCCCAAATACCCCAATATGCGCCAACATCTCCCTCAGCTCCCGTTTTCCATGACTCATCAAACGATGAAAAGTAGAATACATCAATATTTTCTGCTTCAGACCATTGTTGGGTGTTAATAAAATATTTCATAGCATTTTCAAATGAAGGAACAGCTCCATAAAAAACTTGCCCTTTATTTGTCCAACCTGTCTCTGTGATAATCACTTTTTTTCCATTTGCCGCAGTCATCGCTCTGCGATACATATCTTTCATATATAATAATGAATACTCCAATTTACAACCTTCCCAATAAGGATAACAATTAGCAAGAATAACATCACATGCTTCTGTAATTTTTGGACGATGTTCAAACTCGTAATAAGCATCAACATATCCCACAGGAACCGCTGGAATAGCCTCTTTAACTTCATGCATAAAAGCCAACAGTTCTTTTTCTGTTAAGTCGCCTCTGTACATAACTTCATTACCCACTGCAGCAATATCAACATACCCTTTTTGGGCAATTTTAATAAGATTCGCTATTTCCCTTTTATTAATTTCATTATCGCTACCTAACCAAGCACCAACTAAGGTTTTAATACCATATTCATGTGCTATTTTTGGAATCAATTCATTTCCATCAGTACAAGAAAAAGACCGAATCCATTTTGTATATGGCTTGATAATTTCCATTCTTCTTCTTATTTGTTCTTCTGTAATAATATCACCTGGTTGTTGACCTTCTTCATAAGGACTAAAGCACAATCCATGCATTCCATTATTTAAAGCTTTTGAAAAAAAACTTTGTAATTCTTCTTTGGATTTGTTCTCGTGGTTTATTCCTGCTAAGGATAATATTTTTTCTTTTCTAACTGACATCTTTTATTGTTTTTAATCTCTAGTACTTTTACTTTTTATCAGAAATACCGGTATAAACTTCTTTCACTATTTGGTAAGCTTCTTTCTTATTTCTATCTATATCTACAATTCCCCAATACTCCTCATTAGGGGTTCCATCATAAGGAACTCCACTGCTATTTGGAGCCCAACCTCCCGGGTCCAGCGTATCATTATTTCCGGCTTTCCACAATTCATCAACAAATGCAAACAACGTTACTCCTGAACAAAGATCGGGATCACTATAAACTCCATTCAGAATTTTCTTGGTGGCATCAGCTTGAGCTTTTTCATTTGGACCTTGGTTATAATTGTCTTTTGAAATGGTCATATAACTATCTGCTCCAGCTTCAGAAAAATACATTGGTTTAGAACTTACAGCACTCCATTCAGGAAAAAAACTTACTGGATTGTCCCACCTATAAATATTTATTCCCCACACATCAACATTTTCAGATAACGAAAGCGCTTGTGCATCAGGCAATTCTCCATGTGCCGTTGCAACTGGATGATTTTCATCAGTTTGATGAATTAGATCCGCTGCATTATTTAAGGCCGTATACCAGTTTTTTATATCCCCATCAAACCATTCTGGATGGTAATTATATTCGTTCCCTAATTCCCACAATAATATGGCGTTGTGATTTTTATAAGTATTTATGTAATCGATAAATGTACCCGAAAGGATATCAAAATTTCCATTTTGATTGTATCCAAAGCCTATAATAACCTTGAGTCCGGCTGCACTTATTTCATCTAGCACAGCTTTTTCTTCAACTGGTTCATAAACACGAATGGTATTGATACCTGCTTCAACCATTAAAGCTAAATCTTCCGTTAAATAATCAAAACTTCGCTTATCACTTCCCTTTGGAACAGGATGGTAACATATTCCTTTAATTACATACGGAATTTTATTGACCAATAATTCCCTGCCAGAAATTGTTACATCCTCTTTTTTATTACTTTTTTCACAGGAAAGTAACAGAATAGAAATAAATATTAAAAAGTAGACTGCTATTTTAGAACTCATATTTTCCCTTATTTAATTAAATAACCTTTTTTCTCCGTTATGGAGTATATGTAAACCCTTTACATTTTTCAACCAACTCTTTCACTTGCTCATGTGTTATTTCACCATGAGTAATATATGGATATTTAATCATTGGATGTTCTACCATAAAACCTTGATATTCTCTTATTTCAGCTTCATCACCTTCCGTTACAATACCTTTAATCCAATTTGGCATGTATTCCAATAAAATTTTACGCGTTTGTTTGTTATTCCAATAATCTAGGAAAAATGTATATTCATCAAATGCTAAAGGAACTACTTGTGTTGATTGTAGATTAACCGTTTCAGACAATCTAATATCTCTTGAAGAAGCTGCTGCAGAAATAACATATTCACCGCTTTCAGCAACCCACATATTTCTTTTGGAATCGTAATAAGAAAAATCACGACTTTCTAACTTAAAGGAAACCTCTTTTTCTTCTCCCGGTTCTAACTCAATTTTTACAAATTTCTTTAATTCTTTTTCAGGGCGCTGCAACGTACTTTTTTTATCTGAAACATACAATTGCACTGCTTCTTTCCCCTTAAATTTACCTGTATTTTTTATAATAATACTAACTGTTAAACCCTCTTTATCTGTTGTGTTTTTTGATGATAATTTCAAGTCACTATATTCAAAAGTTGTATATGACAACCCATATCCAAAAGGAAATAACGGTTCGATTTTTCGTTCATCATAATAACGATATCCTACAAAAATTCTTTCTCCATAGACAACATCACCTTGTTCTCCTGGGAAATTAAAAAAGGCAGGAGTGTCTTCCAATTTTGTTGGAAACGTTTCTGCTAATTTCCCAGAAGGATTTACTTTTCCAAATAAAACATCCGCAATTCCACCAGCTCCAGCTTGTCCTCCTAACCAAGTTTCCAATACACCTGCAACATTATTTAACCAAGGCATTGCAACTGCACTTCCATTTGTAAGAACAACCACCGTGTTATTTTGAACAACAGCTATTTCACTAATTAATTTATTGTGAGATGGAGGCATATTAATATGAGTTCTATCAATTCCTTCCGATTCATATTGCAATGGCAAACCAGCAAACACCAGTACAACATCTGCTTCTGAAGCTACTTTTTTCGCCTCTTCTATTAACGATATATCATTGTCATCGGCTAAATTATATCCTTGAGAATAGCTTATTTCTATACCTTCTCCATATTCTTTTTTTATAATTTCCAAAGCATTATCAAGCTTTGTTGGTCTTACTTGTGAACTGCCGTTTCCTTGGTAACGTGGTGCTGCCGCAAACTCCCCAATAATGGCTACTTTCTTATATTTCTCCTTAGTAATTGGTAATACTTCATTGTTGTTTTTTAACAATGTAGCAACTTCAGAAGCAACCTTTCTAGCAAATGCATGGTCTTTTTCAATATTTAATTCAAAACCTTCTTTTTGAAGTGATTTTGCTTTAAAAACTACAGTTAATATTTCTTTAACCAATGCATCAACAACTGCAATATCCAATTCGCCATTTTTAATAGCTTCCACTGCAATGGCATTATTTACTGGACTTACTTTAGGCATTTCAATATGCATTCCGGCTTTCATTGCTTCAACTCTATCAATAACCGCAAACCAATCTGAAATAACAATTCCTTTAAAACCCCAATCTTTTTTTAAGATATCTGTTAATAAATTATAATTTTGTGTTCCATAAACTCCTTGAACTCTATTATAGCAAGCCATTACGGTCCAAGGTTGTGCTTTTTTAACTGCAATTTCAAATGGCGTAAGATAAATTTCATGCAACGTACGATTGTCCATATTGGAGTTATTGTACATACGCATGGTTTCAACATTATTTGCTGCAAAGTGTTTTAATGAAGTGCCCACTCCCTGACTTTGAACTCCATTTATGAATGCAGCTCCCATTTCACCTGATAAGATTGGGTCTTCAGAAAAATATTCAAAATTTCGACCACCTAAAACGGAACGTTTGATATTTACTCCAGGACCTAATAATACATTCACATTTTGGGCTTGTGACTCTTCTCCAAGGGTTTGACCAACTTTGTATACCAAATCTAAATCCCAAGTAGCCGCAAGTGCTGATGCTGTTGGAAAACAAGTTGCCTGCAACTGATCTCCATAACCAGGTTTATTGGTTGCTGGGGCACGACGTAAACCGTGAGGACCATCAGATAACCAAATCCAAGGAATATCTAATCGTTCAATAGGCATTGTACTCCAATCATCTCTTCCAGAACAAAGAGCTACTTTTTCTTCAATAGTCAATTCAGAAATTAATTGAGTTAATTTTTTTTGAAGATTATTCGCTTCTTGAGTTTGAGCTTTTAAATTCATAGTAATTAAAACTAAGAATGAAATTAATATTGTTTTTTTCATGGTTTTCCTTTAGGTATCTATCCGAAAATAAATATGAAGTATTCTAATTTTTTATAGTAATCGATAAAGTCAGACTTAAAAAAAGCTTAAGATGCTCCCTTTCGATTATTTTTATCTTCTATCTCAATTTCAGCTCGGCGCTTCACTAACGCTTCTTTAATTTCATGCGCTCTCTCTTCGGTAATATTATATCTCCAAACTAAAATAATAGCAATTAATGCAGCAATGATAGGTATAATGATATCAGCTAAACGTAAATTAGTTAGTGTTTCAGCTGATTGAACTGTGATACTTTCATCAAAACCAACTAGTTGTAAAACAACACCACTTGTAAACATTGCCAAGGCTGTTCCTAATTTTACCATCCACCAGTAAACAGCTCCAAACATTCCTTCTCTACGTTCTCCGTTATTCAATTCATCTAAATCACACACATCAGCAGTCATAGACATCATTAACGTAAACAAACCACCAATACCAAAAGAAAGGAAAGGAATAGGCATAAACATTAACCAAGGATTTCCAGGGTCAAACCCCCACCATTTCAATACATAACCAACAATTGAAAGTAAAGTAGCAACTACAAAAGCTTTTCTTTTACCAATTTTTTCAGAAATTTTGGTAACAACAGGAATTACTAAAAACATGGTAGCCAATGCACTTACAGTTCCAAACCAAGCCGGCCATGAACCAGCGGCAACTGTATCACCTTGAAATAAATAATAAACAATTATAAAGAACGAAAACTGGGCAATTGTTTGAAATCCATTAAAAATAAAGAACGTAGCTCCACATAACTTCATAAACTGTTTATTTTTAACAGTTAATACAATTCCTCGAATAAATTCTTTTGTATTTGCTGCCAATTCGCTCTTTGAAAGGTTTTTTAATTTACTTTTATCAACTTCCATTTCTTTGTTGAAGAGAGCAGGCATAATTCCTAAAACCATACACAAACCTCCAACCCAAATAGCCATTACTTTAGCTCCTTCGGGCGCACTGTCAAATAACGATTGATCGTAAATAATTACCCAAAACCATGGCGCAATTACCCAAGCCATTTGTCCCATAAATTGCGAAACCGCCATTAAACGAGTACGCTCATTATAATCAGGTGTCATTTCGTAACCCAAACCAATTAATGGCGTTGCAAAAATGGTATAACCAATGTAAAAGAAAAGCGATACAACCAAGAAATAAAAGAAATTATACATTTCAGAATCTTCTGGATTTAACTGCCACATAATCATATATGCTATTCCGGAAATAACACTACCTACAAGTATATATGGTTTTCTTCTTCCCCATTTGGACTTTGTATTATCTGAAATAAATCCCATAATTGGGTCCGTAAGTGCATCTAAAAATCTAGGTAATGCACCTAATAAACCTGCTAAAACTGGATTCATTCCTAAAGACATTACTAACACAACCATAAAAACACCTAAAGCGGCAGGAAATAATTGATTGGCTAAATGACCTGATCCAAATGCTAATTTCTGGCCTAAGGGAACAATATCTCCTTGTGCTATTTTATAATGTTTCATGTTGTTTGGTTTTAAGTTTTATTTTGCGGTTTTATGAAAAACACGTCTATCAATAGTTTAGAACAAAAGTGTTAATTTTTAAAACATATTTATTTTGGTGACACATCTTTTTCACTTGCCAATGGTGGTGTAAATACATCTTGCATTAATATATTTTTATCTCCATTATATGTTTTGGTAATTGGATTTCCGTTTCTAGTAAGTCCTTCAAAAACGCCTGCATCAACCATTTCCCATAAAGCATATTTTGCCTCACCTTTTAAGTTTATTAATCCGAAATGATTTTCAGAGCCTAAAGGATTCTTAGCATCTTTCCATTGCTCATCAAATGCTTCAAAATAAAAACTAGCTATTTTCTCTTTAGTAGTCCATGCTCTTAAAAGCTTATAATACTCTCCTGCTTTGTATTCATCAGCTGCTCTTGAACCTTCAACTCCATAATGTCCATCAGACAGAGTAGTCCAACCTGATTCTCCAATATGAATAGTTTTAGTTGAATCAATACTTTTTACATAATTAGAAACATTTTGATAATTCGTTTTAGCAAAGTCCAAAGCTCTCTCCATCGCTGCATCAATTTTTTCAATATCTGAAAAATCAGTTTCTTTTTCTGGAACAACCCAAAATTGAGGATTGTAATATGAATTATGCATCGCGTATGAATGCATTGAAACATAATCCACTGCCTTAATCAATTCTTCTAATTCTTTCGTTTGATAACTTGTATCTCCACCACCCCAAGAGGCAAAATCATCAGAACTTGTTATCCATAAACTTTCTGGTAGTTCTCCCTTCTTTTTTAATTCCTGCAAATGATTCACCCATTTTAAAATTACATTTGGCTGCACATAATAACTTGCTGCCCATTTCACCATAGCTTCATTTCCTACAGCTATGATTTTTACAATATCTGGATGTTTTTTAGCTAAGGTTACAGCTGTTTCTATTTCAACAGCATTTCTCTCACTTTCACTCTCATGATTTGGTGTTAATTCTGTCCAAGCATTTTCACAATCAATCCAAGCGCCTAACATCATGTACATTTCAAATGTAGCATCTTCTTCTTTCAATTGTTTTATGGCTTCCAATATGTTAGCGGCTTGAGCTAAATGCACATTGTAGGTTCTTAAAATTTTGACATTCATTGCTGCCAAAATTTTCATATCTTCTTTTAACTCAGGAATAGTAGGCTGAATATCACGTGTTAATTCACGATAACCTCCATAAGAAATTGCTAAATATTCAGGATGCCCTAAAATATCAGCCGCTGTTATATTTGCTTCTGTTTTTGGCTTTTCCGCACATGAAAACAGTACTGCTACTACACCGAAATAAATTGCTTTTCTTATAAAATTCATCATCCCTTTTATTGTTTATAATAAAATTGTTTTTTTAATAATTCTTTTGGATTACCACCTATTTGAAGTTCAAATTTCCCTTCTTCAACCGTCCAAGCATTGTCCACCCCTATAAATTCCAAGTCAGCTGATTTAATTTTAAATTCAATGGTTTTGGTTTCATTCGGTTGTAGGTTTATTTTTTCAAAGCGTATCAATCTTTTTGAATCTGGCGCTACGGATGCAACTAAATCTTTTAAATACAATTGAACCACATCTTTTCCTTCTCGATTTGCAATATTTTTAATCGAAACTAAAATTTTTAAATCTTCATCTCCTGTTAAAGTATCTTGTTCAATACCAAATTTTGAATATTCAAAGGATGTGTAAGAAAGTCCGTGTCCAAATTCAAACTGTGTATAAAAACCTTCATACCCCCAATTCGCATCTCTTATATCTGCTTTTTTATGGTAATAAGTTACCGAATTCCCAGAATATTTAGGATAGGTATAAGGCAGTTTTCCACTTGGGTTTATATGTCCAAACAACACATCTGAAATTGTGCGTCCACCTTCTTGACCAGGATAATAACCCATTAAAATACCATCAGCGAGTGGTTCAATTTCTCTTATAATTCTTGGCCGTCCTTGTACCATAACCAAAATGATTGGTTTCTTATAAATTGCTAACTTTTTAACCAACTCTTGTTGTGCCTTTGGCAAATCTAATTCATTGATATCTGAAGGCTTTTCAGTTGCAGGCAATTCTCCAATACAAACAACAATATAATCTGCATTTTTAGCTTGTGAAACAGCTTTTGAAGTATTTATATCTTCCGTATAATTGGTTCCTTCAACATAGGTTACATTTTTGGCTCCAACTTCTTTTTCAATCGCTTTTAAAATGGTTAATTTACTTGGATCATTGTACTTTGTATCCTGACCTAAAAAAGTTCTAGACCAAGCTCCATTTAACAAATTCATAGAATTTGCTGCATAACCAGTTACCAATATTTTTTTCCCTTTTTCTAAAGGTAAAACAGTCTGATTATTTTTTAGTAAGGTGATTGCCTCGGCAGCTGAATTGTAATTTGCTACTATATGCTTTTCACTACCAAAATCTGGAAAATCCTTTGGATTGTTATAAGGTTTGTTAAATAAATTTAGCTGAAATTTGAGGTTTAATATTCTGGTAACAGCATCATCAATTCTTGTCATTGAGATTTCGTTATTTTCAACCATTTCAACAATATAATCAACAACATCAATGTCATATGGGTTCATCAGCATATCTAAGCCTGCATTCACAGCCATTTTTGTAGCTTCACGCTTGCTCATAGTTACTTCATGTGCTTCAATCAAAAATTCTACATCACTAAAATCTGAGATCACAACTCCTTTAAATCCCAATTCTCCTTTTAAAATATCAGTTATATAGTGTTTGTTAATATGGCAAGGAATACCATTTACGGCATTAGAACTAATCATAACACCCATAGCGCCTTGGTCAATTGCTTTTTTAAATGGTGGTATAAAATACTGTCGTAAACTATTCTCAGGAATAATGGCATTTGCTCTATCCTTGCCATTTCTTCCTGCTCCGTATCCAATAAAATGCTTTAAGCAAACTGCAGAACTTTCAATATTCTTAAGACTTTCCCCCTGAGACCCTTTCAAATAAGCCACTCCCATTTCTGAAATAAGGTAAGGATCTTCTCCAAAACTTTCTGAAATTCTCCCCCACAATGGATTGATAGCTACATCAATATTTGGATTGAAATTCCAAGGTAATGATGCTGCTCTTGACTCATAAGAAGTTATTTCTCCATTACTTTCTGAAAGCTCTCGATTCCAAGTTGCAGCCAAGGCAATTTGATGTGGAAAAAGTACAGATCCTTTTATATAATTAGCTCCATGAATATTGTCAATTCCGTAAAGTACAGGAATTCCCAAACGTGTATTTTTTAGACTTGCATCTTGTATTTTTTTTACAATCTCATACCACTCCTCACTACCTGCTAAATACTGAGGTGTATTATGAATGGATCCAACCGCATAATCAACTATAAACTTTTGAAACTTTTTTTCATCAAATACCGCACTATCACGTTCATCCCAATAATCCCCTTTCAAAATAGAAGGTAAACCAATATTTAACATTTGACCTACTTTTTCTTTTAAGGTCATTTTTGCCAACAATGAATCTACTTTATTTTCTATTATAAACTCATCATCAATTAGTAAACTGTCTTTAGTCTTTTGTTTATCACAACTTAAAAACAGTAAGGCTATAATTGCTAAGGGAATTAGTTTTTTCATTTTATAAGATTATTTAGCTAAATACACCAAGATTTGGCTAATTTCTCCTGTTCTATTGAAAACCTTTTTACTTATTTCTAAATCAAGATTTAAGCCTTTAAATTCAAGGTTTGGTCCCTCATTTAAAACTACTTTTAATCCTTCTTGCCCAGCTAATTTATAGATGACAGGAATTTGACAATAGGTAAAACAAAGCGAATCTTTCTCCAGCGCTATTTCTTTAACTTCTTTATCAATATTTGTGTATTTAAAAATTTTTGGTTCTTTTAAAAACTCTCCTCTTCTTAACAATCTTGGGTTGAATACTAATTTTCCATCTTCAACAAAAACACCTAATTCACCAAAACGACTTAAAATATCTTCTTTTACTTGTCCAGTCATTCCAGGCTGCTGTGCTCCTTTTCCTCCTGGTGTATGCGAATAAGGATCCGTTGGAAATGCACCATACAATTCAGGTGATTTATGCACCCCAATTCCTTCATTAATTTCATAATAATGATCCAACAATTTACCAATGGTAACTTCACTTTCTTTATTTGAAACAGCCACCAAACAGGTTTCTTGAACACTTAATAACAATTTAGAAACCATGTGCCAGTAGATAGATCCCAATCCTTCGTAACCAAAGAAAGTTCCTGATCTTCCTGTAAATGATTTATGATCAAAAATTTCTTCAAAAACAGCTAATACAAACTCCGTATCCTTTTCAATTAATGTTTGATATTTTTCTTCTGGTAATACCGCTAAAGCATCTTTAAGACTGTTTGCATTGTTGAAGTTGCCATTAAAATGATAGTTTCCAGCAATATCTTTTACAATAATTTGTGTATTTCCATCTTTTAAAAGTTGCTGAAACAATGCGGATTTTTCAACTTTTTTTGAGCTAATGTTGTTTTTATCATTAAATCTAGGAAGTTCTTTGTTTGGGTATAAAATATAACTGTATTGATCAGGTCTAAATAATGCGCTGGCTTTTAATGCATTTAACAATTCTAAAGAATCGGTTCCCGAAATATAACCAGAGCTTAAAACCGCAACTTGACCTTCCAGCATTTCTGGCAAATACGAAATTGATATTTCCTGTTTGTTTTTAACAGTCATTAAATTGTATGCATGGTACAACTTATCAGCTCTTTTATTCGCTTCAATAGAATGATCTATAAATTGAAGTGTAATTTTAGTAAAATCTAATAAATCTTTTTTTGAAATAGTTCCTTTGTTACTTGAAAATCCGTTTTCATAAATGGTATTTCTAAAATTGCTTCCTGCATTTCCAAGACCATCAAGTACCTTTTTTCTATCCTCGTCTGAAATTTTTCCAGCTAACAAATTTTGGTTTTCATCGAAAGTTGCCACAATTTTATTAAAAAACAACGCCAGTTCTTCTGAAATCTCAACTGTTTGTAAAGTGGTATTTGAAACAATTCCTTCAAAGAATTTCAAGAAACGCCTTAAATAATACAAGGTTACCATTGAAACTCCATTACCAACTAAGGCGTTGTTGGCATCGTTCCATTCTGGTCTTTGTGTACTCATCCAAATTCCACCTTCTGGAATAAAATTTGATACTTTTGCCAATACCGTTGCTAATAATTTCTCTATCAAGTTTACTTTATAAATGAAATAATTTTCATCTCTCAATAAAGCACCATCAGCACCCAATTCTATTTTTTTTCTATTAATTTCATCATCCAATTCAACATCAAAAACAATGGTGTCTTTCGGGTTTGCTAAAATAGCATCATAACTTTTTATTTTGTACGGTACATTTGCATAAACAAACAATTCCTTATTGAAATAGCTCGCTAATTTAGCTGGGTAATGCTTTTCAATAAACTCTAAAAATTTCAACAAATAAATTATTTGATGATCTCCCCAATAACCGATATACGACCAAGGATTGTCTGGTTCAATGGTTTCCCAATCAAAACCATCTTTTGTAACTCGGTAAGGGTTGTATCCATCAAATGTTGTGGCGTTTAAAAACTTATGAATCATACTCTCAATAAATTCAGGATATGAGTATGCTAACGCTTCCCAGTTTTGAAAAATATCTCTCCAGTTTCCTTCATAGTCCAATATTTTTGAGCCATCAACTTCACTTCTTGTATTGATAGAGAATTTATTCCAAGGTCTACTTGGGTCTCCATGTCGTCTGCTAAATTTCAAAGGCATATATTCAAAACAAAGTCGTTTTAAATTTTTATCGACATCTTTTTCTGCCAATTCCTTCAAATAACTAAGAGTAAACAATTCCGGAAGTTGCTCTAATATTACTTCTTTTTTCTTGAGAACTTTTTTATTTGCATTTGCAATGTATTTAATAAAATCACCTTTTTCAATTTGATAATTGTTATCAAAAATACCACCACGCATAATATTAAAAAGTGTGTTGGCAAAATGACGCGTATTTCGCTGCTTATCAGCTGTTAATTGTACTCCATCAGAAGCACCGTTAAGCTCTAACAATTGTTTTGAACCTAATTGGATATCATCTTGAACCAAAGCAACTAAATTCGGTTCATTTTTAATTATTTCTTTAATTTGAGCAATGGAAACTATGGATTGATTTACATCGGCTATTATTCTCCAATTTTTTTCAGTTTCAGCCTCTATAGTTAATTCTGAACAAATAAAATAAGCTCCTTTTTCTGCCTTAATATCAATTTCTTGTTGAATTTCGTTCCCTTTTCTGAAGCTATCTAATTGTAAAGATGATAACAAATAGATTGGATTTTCAATTCCTAAAGACCAAACTATGTTAGCTTTTAATGCTTCACTAGGCTCTGCTTTATCAACAATAATAGCGCTTAAAGCAAAAATCCCCAATCCAGTATCAGTTTCTAATTCACATTTTTTATAGGCATCCACCAAATTACTACTTGCATTTTGCAAATCTGCTGAAACACCATAAGGCAATATATTTTGGATACCATCTATTACGGTAAGCTGAATTGATTTGTTTGTATTATTAACCAATGTTGATTTTTTTACAAATCCAAACTTATCACTTGAGTTCCATTGGTACTTGAAAGTAACTCCTAAATCCTGGTTAATTTCTTCAAAAATTACTTTATTTCCATAGTTGTTTTTGTACAAATTTCTGGCTGTTTTATAAACCCCTTCATATCTTTTTGAAAACGGTTCCCATAAATATGTTTTCCCTTCAATATGAACCTGAACAATTGTTTTACTTCCAGTAATTTCTGCCAATTCAGTTATTTTATCATCGGTATAATAAGGAAATAGTGCGTTTTCACTATTTTTTCTTCCTGCAGATAATCCACCATTACTTGACAAAAACATCCAATGGTTAGAATTACTAACAATACTCATGAAAAAAGGTCTCATCTCATCAACATTCGAGATTTTATAATAACTTTCATCTTCAACCATTACTAAATTACCTTTTACCTCATTTGCTTCAAAAGAAGCTTCCTTATTTCCTATATACATTGTTTGTTGCTTATTCATTTTTTATTCAATTATATTCAAAAACCCCTTGTAAAATTTTAAAAATGAGGTTTATACATTACTCTATACTTTGCTTTGTTTAGTTTACTTTAAAAGGAATATTTGCTGTTGCTGTATGTGATTTACCATCATTTGCATAACAAAATAATCTATAGGCTCCTTTAACTTCAGGTGCTTTAAATTTTAATTCACCATTATTTGTACTTATTATTTTTATTTCAACAGCCTCTGGTCTTTTTTCAAAATCACCTCCATCACCTAAATCGGTGCTTTCCGGCAATAGTTCCCATTTAAAATTTATACTATCATTTTCAATATCCTTAACTTTAAATAAGGCAAAAACTTCCTGATTTTCTTTTAAAACCACATTTTCATAGGCTGTTTTATTATTTAAAGTATACGATTCTATTTGAGGTGTTCGATTTTCTGGCCAAGTTCCGTTCCATATATAATGCATAACATCAACCGATTCGGTTTCACTTCCATCTTCTAAAAACACTCCATACCAAGTTGGAGTTCTTTCTTGTTTTTGTCCCCATAAAAACACAAATGAACCAACACATTGTAAAGAATCAACTTCAATTGCTGCTTTATATCTTTTTAAGTAATTTGCTGCTTTTAGAGTACTATTTTCTTCTATTGGGGCATTCCATTCTGTTTTTGGAACTTCCCAATGCCCTGTAGCTCCCCATTCTGTAACCATATAAGGGCCATTCCAACCAAATTCTTTAATTTGCTGAGGTAACTCAATTATTTTGGCATACAACTGCACAGAAAGTAAATCTAAATCGGTACATCGTTCTTTAATTAAATCTATTTCACGTTGCGAAATTCCAGCTAATGTTGTGGTAGTTAAATGATTTGGGTCCACTTCATGAATCATTTGAGAAATTTCATTTACAGCATCCCAAACTTTTGGGTTGGTTGCACGTAAATTTAATTCGTTCCCAATTGCCCAAATAAATAAAGCAGGATGGTCTTTTAAAGCCATTACCTCTTGTTTAATTCTATCTAATTGTTCTTTTACAGCAGTTGCATCGTCGTAATCAAAATTATGGCGTTCTCTGGCTACTTCAATTCCCATAGTTACCATTAAACCGTTTTTTTGAGCTTCATCTAATACTTCTTTTCCTGACTGTTGTCCGTTCTCTGTTCTCCAAGTTCTAAAAGAATTCCCTCCATGTTTTGCAACTGTTGGAATTTGTCCGAATTCAAGTCCAGCTCCTTTGATATAAAAAGGCTCATTGTTTACATATAACTGAAACTTTCCTTCCTCTTTTTTCAACTCAACTTTTGCAGGCTTGTTATTGTCAACCATCGCTTTTTCTATTTTTGTTTGTTTTGAATTGCAACCAACAAAAACTGTAATACAAATTACAATTGAAACTATGGTTTTTAATTTATCTTTAATCATTGTCTAATCTTTTACTAACTCTAATTCAATTTGCTCCAAGGATTTTCCTTTAGTTTCAGGTAATATTTTTAATAAAATAAAGAACCCAAATACAGCAATAACTCCAAATATTAAGAAACTCATGGCGTTTCCTAGGTTTGATAATTCCCAAGGAAATACCTGTTGCACTACCCAGCTTATAAATGAATTAACAAATCCAATAACTCCAATTGCCAAACCTCTGTATTTATTTGGAAATAATTCAGATAGCATTACCCACATTACGGGACCTAATGAAAATGCAAAACAAGCAATAAAACCTAAGATTCCTATCAACACTAATGTTGCATTTATATTGGTTGCCGCTTCTAAAATAGCACCTTCATTTTTTGCATATGCCTGTTTACCCAATGCCGATTTCATATCATTTTTAAAATCGATATCATTGTCGTATTGTTTATTAGCAAAAGGTAACAACTGATTCGTTTCTATATTTTCAAACTGTACAATTTCTTCTGAAGTAAGTTCATAAGTTGCCTGATTAAATCCATAAGCACAAACCAATAAACTAATTGCTATTCCTGCTATTCCTAATAATAACAGCGGTCTTCTTCCCATTTTATCAATCAAGAATATTGCGATGATAGTAAAAAATACGGTTGTTAAACTCAATAATATTCCAGAGGCAAAAGAAGCATCTGTTCCAATTCCTGTTTGTTTAAAAATTGAAGTAGCATAAAAATATACTGCATTGATACCCGTAATTTGCTGCAATACTCCAAGCACCAAGCCAACAATTAGTATAAAGCGCAACGATGGTTTTAACAATTCTAAAATAGAAACCTTAACTTCTTTTTTATGCTCATCTACATTTTTTTCGATGGCTTCAATTTCAATAACAGCCAATTGTTCACCATAAAGATTATTTAACACTTTTTTAGCCTCTTGTAATTTCCCTTTTGAGCACAACCAACGTGGACTTTTTGGTACAAAAAACATAAACAAAAAGTACAATATTGCAGGAATAAATTCTACACCTAACATCCATCTCCAAACATTTTCATCATTTAAAAATGAATCTCCCGATGTATTTAATTTATTGAAATAATAGTTACTTAAAAATGCCGCGAAAAACCCAAGCACAATATTTAATTGCTGAATAGAAACCAATTTTCCTCTATTTTTTGCAGAAGAAATTTCAGCAATATATGTAGGTGCTAAAATAAGAGCAGCTCCAAATGCGAGTCCACCAATCATTCTGGCTATGTAAAGCATTTCGTAAGATGATGCATAGGCTGAAAACAATGCTGAAAACGCGTATAAAAAGGCTACTACAACTAATATTTTTTTCCGCCCAATAATATCACTTAACTTTCCAGAAATAAGCATAGCAATCATCGCTGCAAAAGATGGGGAACTTACTACCCAACCCATTTGACCATCGCTTAAATTAAATTCTGGACCTGCATAAGACATAACTCCAGAAATAATGCCGGCATCAAAACCAAATAAAAATCCACCTAAGGAAACTACAAACGCTATAAAAACAACTTTTTTTGACATAATTAAAGTCTTTTCTTTCTACTAAATTAATTTAAAATAATGGACTGAATAGCACGCGCTGGCATACTTAATTTAGCCGTTTTATTATCTACGGTAAGCATATAATTAATTTCGGCATCACTATCATTTAAAGCTACTACAACTAAACTTCCATCTTCATTTAAAAAAGAAGTAGCAATTAAATGGTTTGCTGTTGTTCCTGTTGAAATTCTTTTAGCTCCTGGTCTTATAAATTTTGAAAAATGACCAATGTAATAATATGAATTTGTAAAGGTTAATTTACCTGTTTGTGTATTTCCATGAACTGGTGCAAAACATAAATTACCTACATGGTTTGGCCCTCCGGTTTCATCTAAGAATATATTCCAGTCAGTCCAAGCAACAGTACCATTGTTAAAATCGTTTATCATTGCTTTTCCATAGCGTTCAGCTAATTTAGGGTCTTCAATTCTTGATAAATCATATTTTTCATTGCATCCCTCTGTAAAAATTAATTTTTTATCTGGAAACGCATCATTCACCGCAGCAACATTCTTATACATTGGAGTTCCATCTTTCCAATCTTCATACCAATGAAAACCGGTTCCCCAAACATATTTACTTGCTTCTGGGTCACCTAAAATAACGTTTGCACGTTCAAATAATAAATCTCGATTATGATCCCAAACAATTAATTTTTTATCTCCTAAACCTTCTTTTTCTAAAGTTGGACCTAAATAATTTTTAACAAAATCACGTTCTTCTTCTGCAGTATAAATACAAGATTCCCAGATTTGCGTAGCCATTGGTTCATTTTGAACACTTAAACCCCAAATTGGAATGCCTTCAATTTCATATGCTTTAATGAATTTTGCGTAATAATTAGCCCAAGATTGTCTAAATTCTGGTTTTAATTTTCCTCCATTTAACATTTTTCCATTCGTTTTCATAAACGCTGGTGGACTCCAAGGACTAGCATACATTGTTAGTTCTCCTCCGGCCGCAGCAATTGCCAATTTTGTAAATGGTATACGAAATTGTTTATCATGTTCAATACTAAAGGTTTCTAATTCAGAATCTCCTTCTTCAACATATGTGTAACTTTTGCTTGAAAAATCACAACTATGAATAATTGTTCTTGCTAAAGAATAGCCTATTCCTTTATCAACATTGAAATAAGCTTCCATAAAAATATTTTGTTGCTCTTTATCAAGTTTATAAAAAGTTTCAGCAGCAGCATCCGTTAAAGCGGCTCCTATACCCAAAAATGTTTGATGTTTTTTTGTTGTATTTATAAAAATTGACGCTTCAGTTTCTAAAGGTTGTTTAAAATCTGAAAATACAAGATTTGAATTTGTTAATTGAAGTTTAACAGCATTACTTGAATTCGTTGTAAAAACTTTACTTTTAACTATTTCAGTTGAAATAGAATTTTGAACAACTGTATTTTGCATAGCTATATTATCTTTGTTATGCTGCTCACAACTGCTTAATAAAATTTGTGCTATTATAAAAAAAGGAAAGATTTTAATAAAATTATTACACTTCATTTTTACTGTTTTATTTATTAGTAAGATATTCAAAAGTAATCTTTTTTACTAAAATATATTTATACTATTTTGTCATAAAAACAACTATTTTAGAGCAATTTAACACCTTGTAATATTATTAATTTAAAAAAAAGGTTAGCAAAATTAATTGCTAACCTTTTTAACTTAATTAAATAATTACTGATAAACTTCTATGTATTCAATCTCCATTGCATCTTCTGTAAATGCAGGATCAATAGTTCCGCCTAGAGAACCTCCCATGGCAACGTTTAAAATCATAAAGAAATCTTTATCATAAAATGGTAAATCTTCATTATTTGCCATCTCTATAACTTTCACATTATCAACAAAAATTTGAATTGATTCTTGAGTCCATTCAAGAGAATATAAATGAAACTCCGTAGACGCATTAGCTACTGCTGCTGTTTCTCCGAACATTGCATTTATTGAATCAGTTGTATTCCACCAATGGAATGTACCTAAAGTATTATCTTTATCATCCCCTCGTTGCTCCATAATATCAATTTCTCCACATCGTGGCCAACCAACATCAGTAAAATTAGAACCTAACATCCATAATGCAGGCCAAGTTCCTTGAACTGCTGGTAGTTTTGCACTTATGTCAATTCTTCCATAGGTAAAATCATATAACCCTTGTGTTTTTAATCTTGCAGAAGTATAACTACCATCAGTTTCTTTTTTTGCAATAATTTTCAAAACACCATCTTCAACTATTACATTGTCGGCACTATCAGTATAGGTTTGTGCCTCTCCATTACCCCAGCCACCTGCGCCAAGATCATATGTCCATTTTGTTGCATCAGGTGCTCCAGCAGTTTCAAAATCGTCAGACCAAACTAAGTTTGTAAATTCAGATCCTCCTTGTACAGGTTTTGTTGATGTAAATAATTGGTACCATGCAGCACCAACACCCGTAGCTGGATCTTCTTCAATTCTAACACGCAAGTAATTTTCATCCATAGAAATAATATCATATGTACTTGAACCTACAAACCAACCCATAAAACCTCCATTAGAAATTTCAAAACTTGTTTGTCTATAAGGAAGTTCATTATAACTTCCTTCAAGCGCAGCTTTCGATCCAGATGGAAACAAAGACACATTTTTAACACCATACATTGTAGTGGCAACAGTTTCATCATGGCAAGTATCTCCATCAACACCTATAAAACCAGCATAAGTTCCAGGAATAAATGCTACACCAGCAGTTTGTTCAAATGTAATTCCATTAGCTGTTTTTGTAAATACGAATTCATCATCATACATACATCCTTTTTCTGCATCCCAAGGTTTAATAGCATTCCACCAAGATTCATAAGCAAATTCTCCATTCCCATAATCATCATTAGCTGTACCCATACCAACATGTAGTGGTAAATTAGCTGCCCAATACCATTTTTTACCTTCACCAATAATACCTCCACTTAATATATCTTCAGCTTCCACATCTGAAAATGAACTATAAACTTCTACATTTATTGAAGTAGTTGATGTAACTCCTCCTGTACCTATAGCGCTTACTATAACAGTAAAATTGTTTATTCCTACTTTAGTATATCTGTGCTTTACTATCCCAGAAGGAGCAATTTCGCTTGAACCATCGCCAAAATTAAAATTATAGCTTATCACATTATTGGCAGTTGCAGTAAATGTTACAAAACCGCTTCCATCACCATACATTAACTCAGGGTCATTTATATCCTGCCCTTCAATTAAAGGATCTGCTATCTGCACATTGGATGGCGTAACTAAATCTCCAAATTCAGATTTATCCTCTTCACAACTCGCAAAAAATGCCAGAGTAAGAAAAAGACCAATTATATATTTTATATTTTTCATTTTTATTGTTTTTTAATTATTGAATAAATAAAACATCATCAAAGTAATATGTTTTCTCACCTGCTGTTGCTCCATCTGTTCCAAAATTGAAAAAGATAGATGCTTTGTTATAAACCCAACCGTTACTTAAACCAACACTTAACAACTCAGTTCCTGGTGCTTGATTTGTAAAGTCAAATTCCAATGTTTCCCAACCTCCTGCTACAGTAGTATTAACTTCAGTTTCACAAGTATGTGTAGCATCATTGGCATCTTCAATTTTTAAACGAATCGGTGTGCCTGCATCAGGAGACCAAACACGAACAGTCATTTTAGAATTGGTTAATGTAATTGGTATGTTCGTAGCAAAACCAGCATCAGTACCAATTGTAGTACCTGCCCAAAGTGGTGCTGAGGTAGGCTTTATAACTTTCACTATCATGTTATTAGCATCGTTAGGATCTACAATAAGTTCAGAAATGTTATCTCCAAAATCAGTTAATGTATAATCTACAGTTGAACTTTCAAAATCTACTGGAAAATCAATTTGAGTTCCAGAACCACCTGTTCCAGTTCCTCCACCAGTATCAGCACCTTCTCTAACAAGTTTGAAATACCAAACATTGCCACCAGCAACTAAAATCTCTAAATTCATGATATTATCATTATCTGAAAGCGTTGCATTATAAGTAATAGAAGCTGGAGCATTTACAGGATTAGTAAGTTCTGCATCATTTATTACTTTAGAAATTCCTAAATAAGCTCCTATTCCATTAATGGTAACAGTACCTGCAGCGGTATTATATTCATACGTTGCTGAAGCTGACCCATCATGAGGTGCTACTGGTGTTCCGCAAGCATCTGCAGTTCCTTGCCATGCCTCAAGCCAAGTGTCTGCACCTAAAACATTGTTAAATGATCCATCTGCATTAAAAACATAAGTGTCATCAAAAATACAAGCTCTTGTAGTTAAATCATCTATACTATTAAACCACCATGTATCTCCGGCTGTTGATCCAACTATTAAAGCTTTTTCTTCTGGGGCTAATTTCCAGGTTCCTACTATTGGTGAAGTTTCTCCTCCTGATCCAGTATCTACTCCATAATTGAAATCATCAATATATGCTGTAACTGTATCTCCATTACCTTCTCCATTCACTTGTAACACTACTCTGTCAAAATCTGTTCTACTTAATGGGTCAGGTTGCCCTGCTGTAACATCTGTCGCAAAATCAAACGTAACTGTTTGCCATTGATCAAAAACAATAGTTTTAATTATTTCTGTTTGTAGCGCCCATGGTTCTCCTGCGGTACCGTCTTGTAATTTTAATGAAATTTGCTTTGGTTGACTTCCTGTTACGCTAGATGTTGGAACATAAATTTTTAATGAAAATTTACTATTTGAAGCTAAATCAAATTTTGAAGGAGCATCAAAACGTACATTTGCGTATGTTCCTCCAGCATCAGTATATTTTAAAACAGTAGCTGAATTATTGTTAATATCAGAAAATGGATTCGTGAAAATATTATCCATTCCACAGTCATCTCCAAACCAAGTATTAATGTTACCATTTCCATCAAAATCATCATAAAGAAGAGCACTTACAACTTCTGATGGCTCTTTCCAGAAATATAGGTTATCAATAAATACTGTTGAACCACTAGAAACAAACAACATTTGTGTAATTCCAGACATATCAGTTGTAAAATCAGTTACTGGAATATCAACACTTACCCATTTACCAAATTCTGTTACCGTATTTGAAACTTCCGATTCTTTCAATGGGTCACCATTTTCATAAGCCGTATTTACTATTTTAAAGGCTATTTGTTCAGCATCATTTGTCCAATAATCAAAATGAACATATTCCATTGCTGAAAGATTCGTTGGGTTATCATAACTAGTAACAATTCCCGTATAATTTAAGTAATCATATCTTAAAATATTATCACCATTTACATCAAACGGAGATAAAACAGTTGATTGTCCCCAACCTGGATTCCATTCACTCACATCTACATTAGTATAAGCATCACTAAAAATAGAAACAACATCAGCTTCTAATCTAGAAGGAGTAAGTGCTGCCGCAAGAGGTTGTAAAATTGCAGTAACTTCAAAGTCTACTTCAATATACTCAGCAGTTTCAATTGCTGCACCTTTTGCCACAATTCTAATTGTATAAGTTCCTGCTTCTTGATAAACATATGAAGCCATTTCACCAATATTAGCGGTTACAGGCTCATCGTTTCCTTCTTCACCAAAATAAACATCAAAAGAAGTCGCATAATCTGCAGTTGTTGTAACGTTTACTTGCTTTGAAATTGCCGCATCATTTTCAATTGTTACCATTAAATTTTCAGGTGCTTTAAACGAAACAACTAATGGTTGTGTTATTTCCGTTTTTAAACCTGTAATTCCAGTTGCTACAACTTTAACACTATAATTACCTTCAGCATATATATGCTGACTATTCCCACCTTGCTTTACCTTGATAGGTTCAGCAGTTTCGTCTCCTAATGTAATAGTGTAAGAAATTGCACCCTCACTATTTGGAGTTATTGTTACTAACCCCGTATTATCTGGAGTTACGTCTAAAAGCACCGTTAAATTTGTTGGAGCTACGGTAGTAGATACAAAATCTAAACCACCTAACTCATCCTCAGTACAGCTTATTACAGCTGCAACAAATAATAGTACACCTAAGAAATATTTAAATGTTTTCATATATATTGTATATTTTTTTAATAATTCTGATTTTGGATCCAATTACCTCCTGAGAATTGAATTTCTTCTAATGGAATTGGGAATACTTCATTTTTATTAGCTGTAAAACCATCTATTTCTTGAGCGGCTCTTCCAGTTCTAACTAAATCGAAGAAACGAAGACCTTCACCAGCAAATTCTACTCTTCTTTCAGCTAAAATAGCATTGTACAAGTTTGAACCTGTAAAAGTTATTCTATGATCTTGATCTCCAAAAGCTCTGTCTCTTACTTCATTCAAATAAAGTAACGCTTTTGCATCATTCCCTGATTTACTATAAGCTTCAGCAGCCATTAATAACACATCAGCATAACGAATTGCTCTATAATTATTTGGATTCGTTAATTTTAAATCTGCAGCTGCATTTTCACTTCTTTTTCTAGGAATGTATTTTCTGTTAAAATAACCTGTATGCTCATTTTGTATTGTATACGTTACTTCAGGATGTTCAGCTACCCAAGCATCCATATCTAGAATTGTTGTCTTTTTTCTTAAATCATCATCTTCAAAAGCATCTACTATTTTTTGAGTAGGCAGGTTAAAATTGTTTCCTGCAGTAAAGAAAGGACCTTCATATGAATTTGGCCCTGCAAAACCTACTGCCACATTACCTTCAATAGCTTGCATATACCCATAACTTCCACCTTCAACATCTGTATATTGAATTTCAAAAACAGATTCAGGGCCGTTTTCACCAGCCATTTCAAAAATTTCATCAAAATCTGCTACTAAAGAATATCCTTCACTATCAATTACTTGCTGTAATTTGGCAGCAGCCAACTTGTATGTTTCAACATTTTCGGTTTGCGAAGCTTCATATAAATAAGCTTTTCCTAGTAATGCCAATGCAGCACCTCTTGTAGCTCTTCCAGCTTGCGATGGAATTGAATTTAAATTTTCCGATGCAAAAATTAAATCATTATAAATTGCTGCATATACATCTGCAACAGGTGATCGTGGAATTGATGTTTCATCTCCAGGAGTAAATCTTTTATCCCCTTTCATTGGAATAGGTCCAAACCATTTTACCAATTCAAAATGGTAATAAGCTCTAAGAAAACGAGCTTCAGCTATAATTTGATCTTTTCCTTCAAACTCTATATTGTCTTTAAATTCAAGAATGTAATTGCTTCTTTGAACACCCGCAAACATCCAATCCCATAATTTTTTAATTTCAGTATTTACAGGTGTATGAATCATGTCATCAACTTGTTGATATCCTGGGACATCAGTTGGACTATTTCCACCACACAATGTGTTATCCGAAGCCATTTCTCCCATTAAAACATTGACAAAAGTTGTTTGTAAAAGGTCATAAGCACCAATTAAAGCACTTTCGTATTCCGATTGAGAATTAAAATAATTCTCTGAATCAATAGAGTATTCTACTGGACGTTCAACAAAATCATCTGTACAAGAAATTGTCAGTGTTGAAAATACTGCTACTATTATTATAGTTATATAAATATATTTTTTCATTATAATAGAATTAAAAGTTAATGTTTAAACCTACCATATAGGTTCTTGGAATTGGGTAAAAACCATCGTCTATTCCACCCCCAATAGGGTTACCACTGGAAGCTCCTGGATCAAATCCCTTATATTTAGTAAATGTATACAGGTTATTTGCACTTGCATAGATTCTTAACTTACCAATACCTATTTTTTCTAAAGCTTCAGAATTAAGAGAATATCCTAATTGAATATTTTGTATTCTTATATATGAAGCATCTTCAACAAAATAAGTTGACAACACATTGTTAGTTGATGAACCTGTTGTTACCCTAGGCGAACTATTAGTTGTACCTGCACCTCTCCATCTATCTAAAGTATAATTTAAATTATTGGCATCAATAGCGATACTTTCATAATTACGTACCATCTCATTTCCAACTGAAGCAAACGTATACATAGTAATATCTAATGCTTTATAATTGAACTGTAAATTAAGTCCCATAGTTGCATCTGGAATTGGATCTCCAATATTGGTTCTATCATTTACATCTATCACATTATCATTATTGATATCTACATATCTAAAATCACCAGGTGCTGATTCAGATCCTAAAGCAGTCTGTGAAGGATGTGCATCAACTTCAGCCTGATTTTGGAAAATTCCATTTGTTTGATAACCATAGAAATAACCTATTGGTTGCCCTACTTCCATTCTTGATGGTGCTGGTTGCCCAATACTAAATACACCACCTTCAATAAAATCAGTTCCATTAATTTCTGTAACTTCATTTTTAAGTAATGTTACATTGTAGCCAACACTCATTGAGAAGTCATCAGAAAAATTATTTTTATAATCTATTGAAAATTCTAGTCCTGAATTTTTAACTGTTCCTGCATTTATAGTTGGAGAAGAAGCTCCTGGCGCCGCAGCACCAAGGATTCCTGAAACTGGTATTTGTGGAATTAACAAATCTGCTCTCGTATCAATAAAATAATCGGCAACAACATTTACTTTGTTATTAAAAAATTTCATGTCTAACCCAACATCAAATTTTTGTGCTTCCTCCCATTTCAAGTCTGGATTAGGTATTTGTCCTGTTGCTACTCCATTTGTTAATTCACCATCAAAAACATAAGTAGCTTCACCAGATAGTTGTGAGATATAACCATTTGTTGGAATTCTATCATTCCCTAAAGTACCGTAACTAGCTCTCAATTTCATAAAGTTAAGTACATTCGATTCTCCAAAGAAACCTTCATCAGATAAAATCCAACCAGCAGTAAATGAAGGGAAGTACCCTACTTTATTTCCTGGTCCAAATTTTGTAGAAGCATCTCTTCTTATCATAGCAGACAGCAAATATTTTCCTTTAAAATCATATTGTAATCTACCAAAGTATGAAAGTTTCCTTTCATCATAATTATAAGAACCTACAGGTATTATTCCAGCAGCTGGAGCCCCATTTGCCAATGAAATATCTGCATTACTCCAAGTGTTGTTTGGAATATCATAACCTGTTGCGTATAATCCATTCCCCCACTCTTTAAAAATAGTATTTCCTAAGGTAGTAACAATTTTATGATCTCCAATTTCTTTTGTATACGTTGCATATAAATCAAAAGAGTAGTTATTATCATTTACAGAATTTTGAGCAACTGAACTTCTCGTTACATCAAAAACTTTCCCTCCATAATCAAGAATTTTAGAAAAGCTTTTACCTTCACTATTTGAAGTGTTGAATCCCATTGAACTTGATACAACTAAATCTTCCATTAGGGTGTAATCTAATCCGAAATTTCCACTTAATTTTTTAAAGTTATAATCGTTATAAGTGTTAGCAATTTGAGCTAAAGGATTTATCATTTCATTTCCTAATCTTCCTAATGGGAATACTGTATAATCACCATTTTGATCGAAAGGACTAAGCGTTGCCGGGCTATTTACAGCATTTAATAAAACAGATGCATTACCACCTTCCGGCAATGTTTTTCTATTAAAATAGGTATATATCACATTAGATTTTAATTTTAAATCATCTGAAAGATCTGCTCCTAAAGATAATCTCGCTGTATTCCTTAAAAAACCAGATTTATTTCCACCTATAATTCCTTCTTGATCTAAATGTGAACCACTAATAGCATAGGTAATTTTTTCAGAACCACCAGACATAGACAAATCATGACTAATAATAGGAACTGAAGTCCCAAAAACTTCATCTTGCCAATCTGTACCTCTTCCAATTCCTGATAAATTTGGATAAGGAATTGGGTCTCCACCGCTTACATAAGCTTCATTTAATAAAGCTGCATATTCAGTCGCGTTTAAAACATTTATTTTTTTGGAAGTCTCTTGAAAACCGTAATAAGTATTGTACGAAATTTTTGCTTTCGCATTCTTTTTACCCATTTTTGTTGTGATAAGAATTACCCCATTTGCAGCGGTAGAACCGTAAATTGCAGCTTGAGCATCCTTTAATACAGTTATTGTTTCAACATCATTTGGATTTAACAAACTTAGATCTCCAACATATCCATCAATAATAGTAAGAGGTCTGTTATCTCCATTGGTAGCAATACCTCTAATTCGGATATTAATATCTGCTCCTGGAGCTCCTGAGGTAGTAGTTACATTTACACCTGAAACTGTTCCTTGTAAGGCTTGCTCCATTTTTACAGGTTTCAAATCTTCTAAAGTTTTGCTGTCAACTACAGATACAGCACCTGTTACTTCTCTTTTTTTCTGGGTACCATACCCTACAACAACAACTTCGCCTAAACTTTCGGTATCTTCATTAAGTGATACATTTAAGAAAGCGCTATTTTTTATTACAATTTCTTTGGTTGCAAAACCAATATAAGAGAATACAAGTGTTTCTCCATTTTTAACATTAGAAATAGTAAATTTCCCATCGAATTCTGTAGAACTCCCAATTGTTGTGTTTTTCACAACTATTGAAACTCCAGGTAACGGAGCTCCAGAAGCATCTACTACAGTTCCATTTATTTCCAAGTTTTGAGCATACATAATAACACCCACAAAACTTAGAAAGATTGATAATAAAAGTGATTTCATATTATATTAAATTAAGTTTAGATAAAGGTATCTTTATAAGCCATTGTAAACTGAAAACAGACCTATACAAAAAATATACACAAGAAAATCAAGTGCTTTTACTATAAAGTTTAATTTGGAATATTCAATAAAAAAACCGCTTAACACCCTGTAAAACAAGTGTTTTTTTAAGGGTTAAAAATACAATTAATGAACAAGTAAATAAAATCCACTACAAGGTTGTAGTTAGTAAAATGTTGAGGTAATGTATAGGTAATTATGAAGAGTGTTGCAGTTGATTAAATCTCTAAAATATGCTCAACAAGTCTTTTTTCGTGGGTTAAGTTCATTTTTTTACGCAATCGATATCGCTTTACCTTAACACTTCTTACCTAAATATTAAGTGAAGGTACAATTTCTTTAGAAGATAAATTTAAGAAGAGATATGCCCATAAACGCAAATCATTAGGAGGTAAGTTTGGATGTTCGGTTTTTACTTTCTTTAAAAAATCACTATCAGTATTATTAAATGTAATTTTGAAATTATCCTCCCATTATTATTGATAAACCCTAACATAATCAACTAACATAGTTGACTCTGAAAAATTTGGGTCAATTGAAAACCATGAACCACCCATTGCAACATTTAATATTAAAAATTGATTTGCTGTAAATGGCCAAGTACTGCTATTTTTTACGGCAGGATTATATTTGTAATGCTCTTTTCCATCAACAGAAAATACAATTTCTTGTTCATCCCATTCAGCAATATAAACATGAAATTGAGTTGATACATCGGCTAAATATTGGTTTCCATTATTGATAGTATTTCCATAACTAGAAGGAGTATGCAAAGCACTTTGAACATAACCGTGATTATGCCCCCAATGTTCCATAATATCTATTTCACCACAATCAGGCCAACCAACAGTTCTTATATTTGAACCTAACATCCAAATTGCTGGCCAAGTACCTTCACCTATAGGTAATTTTGCTCTTACCTCAACTTTTCCATAGGTAAAATCAAATTTACCCTCTGTTAACATACGTGATGAAGTATATTCTGCTCCTTCATAATTTTCCTTTTTGGCTGTTATCTTCAACATACCATCTGTAACAATTACATTATCACTTCTATTAGTGTAATATTGTTTCTCACCATTCCCCCATCCATTATCTCCTCTTCCAATATCATAACCCCATTTAGTATCATCTGGGCTTCCATCTACATCAAATTCATCAGAAAATATTAAATCTTTAAATTCCGGGCGAGCCACATAAACTTTAATCTGTTGGAAAGAATTAATAAAATCTCCTGTTTTAGAATATGCATACACATAAACTGAATAAGAGTTTGTACCTCTTTGCGCATATGTATATTCAACCGTTCCAGTTGAATTAGTAATCTTGTCTCCATTTCCAAATCTAAATTCGTATGAGATTGCATCTGTTGCATTGGCAACACACTTAATGATTCCTGATCCATCACCTTCTAAATTGTTTTCATTAGCACCTTCCAATGTAATTGAAAGGGTTAAATTAGAAGGGACAACCTTTTCAGGAACTTGATCAATAATTGGAGAATCCTCATTGCTTCTTCCACAAGAAAAAAACATTATAACCAACCCAAATACCGCAATTAACTTATAATATTTTAAATTATTTCTCATGCTATTTTATAAAAAAAGCTTCACAAAATTAAAAAAAAAGAGGGTAAATATTTACCCTCTTTTTTTTTAATAACTAAAAAGGACTATCTAAAAAATAAAATAATTTTCCTTTACAGGAATTCTATGTTTAAATAAAGAACCTTTAATATTCATATTTACTCAGGTTTGAAAACATAAGTCCAACCAGTAGCCCAAGCTGCGTTTGGAGCATACAATACTAATTCATCTTCTGTTAAAGAAATGATGTCATATAAACCGCTCGGATTATTTCCTCCTTCGGTTGCTCCACCTAAAATATTTGCTCCATTAACCTGCAGTTTCTGATTTGCAACATCTAAAACAAAACTACCAGGAACACTAGCTGCTCCAGGTCCTGATTGATAGGTGAAATTAGCAGCACCATTTAAATCGAATTTCATTGTACCTGATGCATCAACAGGAGGACAACAGTCTCCAGCAGCATTCCACCATAATGACCAAGCATTATCTGGACCACCAGGAGCAGACATAAACCACCACATTTTTCCATCAGAGGCAGGGCCTCCATTAAAAACCCAAGTTTTACCTCCAGCAGTATCTTCACTAACAAGATCGTACCAGTCTTGATCTAATGCATGATCTAATTGATCTATTTGAACATCAACAGTTTTCTCAAAGAATTCAGCACCTAAAGTTCCAACAAAAGTAAATGTTGCTTTCCCAGGAATAGGATAGATAAATGTTACTTTATCAGTTAATGCTTTTCCTAAATTATAGTCCCAGTAACCTGTTATCCCAGGTGTAACCAAATCTAAAGTAATTTCATTACCACCAGCTGTACTTTGAGTAGCTAATAACTCTACTCCATCAACATTTGTGGTGTTTTCCAAATATGCTTGATCTACAACCGGCTCACACGCTGTTAACAACAGCACGAAAGAAGCTATAAAAACATTTAATATATTATTTATTTTCATTTTTATAATTTTATAAATTAAACAATTAAACTACCATCCAGGGTTTTGTTCATAAACACCATTAGATAATCTCACTTCAGTTTCAGGGATTGAAACCAATCCTTTTGTTTCTGTTCTATAGTTAGGACTATAAGTTGCTGTAGTACCAGAATTTTTCACATTTAATGTATAATTAAATGCAGTATTAACATCACCCCAACGAACGATATCAAACCAACGTAATCCTTCAAAAGAAAATTCATGTAAACGTTCTTGTTTTAAAGCATCTAATGAATAACTAATTGCTGGTAAACCTGCTCTTTCTCTAACTGCGTTCATACCTGTTGCGGTTCCTGTAATTTCAGAGTGCATCAATAACACATCAGCATAACGCATAAAAATAAAATCTTGTGCATGCATTAATTGCATATCTGCATTTCCCCAATTATATAATTGTACAAACATACCTTTGTTACCTCCTGTTCCATCACCGTGTTGGATCGCAGTATATTTTTTATTGAAAAATCCTGTTTCGTGATCTCCTTTATCTGGAGCATAACCACCTGTACCTTGATCATCATTTCCAACTTCAAGAATAGAACCTTCTTTTCTAGGATCTGCATCATCCCAAGTACTCCATAATTTAGGGTTTACTGTACCCCAACCCCAACCTTGTCCAAAAGGAACCAGTGAGTTATCTCTTAAGGCAGTAAATAAACAAAGTCTGTTTGTATAAATATTTCCATTACTCCATTGCCAGTCTCCAAATGAAAAACGTTGAACAAACATTGTTTCATAGTTACCTGAACCAAAAGATGGAGAATGTCCGTCCTGACCTACCCAAGATAAACCTTCTGTTTCTGCCCAAGGTAATACATTAGCTCCAGCACTTTGATTCACATATGAATAAGGCCATAAGTTTCTAAAATCAGGAGTTAATTGATACCCACTTCTACTCATACAATCATCTAAATAAGCAGTTACATTAGCAGCACTTAAAGATCCACCGTCAACCAATGGTAATTCACTAGTTGATTGCCCTTCAATGTTAGTCATATACCCTGTATAAAATAAAAATACACGAGCCATATATGCTTCAGCTACCCATTTGTTAGCATGTCCAAATTGAGATTCATCAATGTTTGGAAAAGAAGTATCTGGAATTGTTTCTATCGCCAACTTTAAATCGCTAGCAATTTGAGCGAAAGTTTCAGTATACGAAGCTCTAGCAACATCTCTAGGATCATCTATTGTAACAATTAAAGGTACACCACCAAAAAATTTAGCCAATCTAAAATAGTAAAATGCTCTCATAAATAAAGCTTCTCCAATAACTTGGTCTTTATACTTTTGAGCAATTTCTGGACTTTCAAAGAATGGTGAAAAATCAGCATCTGGTGTTTTTTCAATAATAGCATTAGCTCTTGAAATACCATTGTATGATTGCGTCCACATATCTCTATAAGTGTCTTCTTGTGGATCCTCAAAATTATCAACCCATTTCGCAGATTTATCATCTGGTCCACCACCACCTAACATCATATCTGACATTAAACTTGCGGCCATAGATTCATTACTATGTACATTTGGAGTGTAAATCGCATTGTAAACACCCGCCATTGCTTCTTCTATATCTGTTGGAGTACTATAATAAGTCTCCAAACTTTTTCCGTATAGATTCTCTGTATCTAAGTATTTATCTCCACAACTACTAACAACTATCATTGTTGTAATAGCTATAAAATATTTTATTTTTTTCATTATTTAAGTTTTTTTAATTAAAAATCAACACTTAACCCAAACATTACTGTTCTAGCTTGTGGATATAATCCAAGATCAATTCCTGAAGCCCAACTTGCGTCGTGCCCAAAACGTACCTCTGGATCCATACCATCATAATTAGTAAATGTATGTAAGTTATTAACAGCTGCATATACTTTAAGGTTTGAAATTGGAGCATTCATTTCTTTAAGTATTTCTCCAAAAGTGTAACCTACAGTTAGGTTATTAATTCTCAAATAATCTGCATTATGCATATAGATATCAGAAATATATTGTGTATTTCTATTTGATATAGTACTTAATCTTGGAATTGTATTTGAAGTACCTTCACCATGCCAACGATTGAATATATCAGAAGTATAGTTTTGATCAAAACTATCAGCAAATGATCTATACGATTGCATTACTTGCATTCCAAATTTACCTGCAAGTGTTGTATTTGCATAAAATCCTTTATATTCAAGATTTAATTGAATACCCATTTCGAAATCAGGATTTGGGTTTCCTAAATAAACCTTATCTGCTTCATCTATTAAACCATCTTGGTTTTGATCTACAAAACGAACATCTCCAGGACGTAAATCATTAAAATAAGGTGAACCATCTGTTGGTTTTACATAAGCATCTACCTCATCTTGATTTTGTAAAAGACCATCTGTTTCATATCCATAGAAGTAACCTATTGGTTGTCCTACCTCTACTCTTGAAACTTCTGAAGTTCCTTGTGAAAGCACATGACTAGGACCGTGAATGATACCATCAGTATTTGCTATTCTAGTAACTTCATTCTTATTATGAGATCCACTAAAGGTAACACCATATTTGAAATCTCCAATATTTTCGTTCCAATTTAACACTAATTCAATACCTCTGTTTTCAATATCCCCACCATTAATAAATGGAGCACCTGCACCAGACGTACCTAAAATTGGAGCTTCTAATAACCAATCAATAGTTGTTTTTTTGTACCAATCGAATGTTACTCCTAATTTTGAATTAAATAAACGAGCATCAAAACCAATATTTAATTGTTCTGATGTTTCCCAAGTTACATCTGGGTTAGTAACTTTCGCTGGATACGAAGTTGTTCCCGAAACTGGTTTTGTATCTCCAAAGAAATATCCTGGGAAAACATATGCAATTTGCGATGAATAAATAAAATTAGGAATAGACTGGTTACCATTTTGTCCCCAACTTGCTCTAATTTTAGTGAAATCAAGGAAGTCTGATGTACCAGACATAAAATCTTCATCTGACATTATCCAACCTGCAGATACTGATGGAAAAGTTCCCCATCTATTTCCTTTAGCAAAATTTGACGAACCATCCGCACGAACAGTTGCAGAAAAAAGATATTTTTCTTTATAATTATACTGAGCTCTTGCAATGTAAGAAACCAATCCACCACCACCAGCAGCCCAATCAGCACCCCAAGTGTTAATATCACTAACAGACTCAGGAGATTGCGTATTATTTACATAAGCATACTTAGGATTTCCAGGGAATAATAAATTATTTCTTGAACCACCAACTTCATTGTTTATTTGATTTTGAAGTACCTCAGTACCTAATAAAACGTTTAATTTGTGATCTCCTAATTCGCGATCATAAGAAGCTGTTGTTGACCAAGTCCAATTGCTACCTAAGTACTGACTTTGTTGAGCACCATCAACATCATCTGAATAAAGTAATCCTAAATGATATGTTGGGTTCATAGATCTGTTATGACCAAACCAAGAATCAATACCATAAGAAGTTCTCAATTTTAAATCCTTAATAGGTTCAATTTCTAAAAATACATTTCCAATAACTTTATTTCCTTTACCATAATTATAGTTATGACGGTAATTTAAAACTGCTAATGGGTTTGTTTGACCTGTATTTAAACCATCTAAAGTAGGTGTAAATCCAAATTCATTTACATTACTATCAATAGATTGTTGCCAATAAGCAGGTTGCAATGGATTTTGTACCAAAGCATTGTGTAAATCATTCCAATAAATGTTTCCTGCTGCTACACTTCGATTTTCTGTGTTTGTGTAAGTGAAGTTTTCACCAATAGTTACAATTGCGTGCTCTTCATTCTTTTTCAACACCATTTGAGTATTTAAACGTGTTGTTAATCTTTTAAAACCAGCATTAGTTATGTTTCCACCAATCATACCTTCTTGTTCTAAATAAGAAGCACCAAAAGAGTAAATAATATCTTCACTTCCTCCAGTAATATTTATTGCATGACTTTGAACTGGCGCATTATCTTGCGTCATTTCATTAATCCAATTTGTACCTTCCCAACCGTTTTGAAGTTTATCCCAAATTTCTTCTCCTAATTGAGTACCTAATCCTGGATAGTTATTCTCTAACCAAGGATTGTCAGAAAGAATTGCTTGCCAATCGTTTGGAGCAAATCCATCATTTACCCTTCCTTCATCCATAATGTACATATATTCTTGTGCATTTAAGGGATCTAAGTTTTTGTAAACGTTTTGAACACCGTAATAAGTATCATAACTAATTTTAGCAGGACTATCTTTTCGCCCTTTAACTGTTGTAACTAAGACAACACCATTTGCTGCTCTAGAACCATAAATAGCCGAAGATGCTGCATCTTTTAAAACATCTATCGATGCTATATCCGATGAGTTCAAATAATCAATATCGCCAACAGCGACACCATCAACTATATACAATGGATTTGAGTTTCCAATAGTACCTAAACCACGAATAGTTACTCTTGTTCCTGCCCCTGGTTGTCCACTGTTTTTGGTAATGTTTACCCCAGCTGCAACACCTTGAAGTGCTTCCATTGCAGTCCCAGTATTTAAGGCTGCTATATCTTCTCCTTTTAAGTTAACACTAGCTCCAGTAATCAAAGCCTTTTTTTGAACACCATACCCTACAACTACTACTTCTTCTAAGGAATTTGCATCCTCAACAAGAATAACGTTAATTAGTGATTTATTCCCTACAGAAACTTCTTGAGAAACATAACCAACATAACTGAATACTAGTACAGCATCAGATGATACTCCATTTAATGTGTATTCACCATCAAAGTTCGATATTGTACCATTTACTGTACCTTTTACAGCAATATTTGCGCCTGGCAATGGACCGCTTGCATCTGAGATTGTTCCCGAAACACTTTGTGCATGTGCAAAAGAACACAGCATAAAGAATGCTAAAGAATAGATGCCTTTTAAAAATCTAATTTTCATAAAGATTGTTTTAAATTAATTTGGTTTTTTTAAATAGATTAAAATATTAGCACACATTTAATTACCAAAAATATATTAGGCAATTAAATACAAACTAATAACTGCATTAAAATTAGTAAGTAGTTAAATAAAATGTTAATCAAATATTGTCATTTATACATATTAAATTATATATATATATTGAAATACTTAAATAACATAAAGATTTGAATTAAAAATTGATTTCATATTATTTTAAATTAAGTTCATATAAAGATAATTGATAATTAAAAAACAACCAATAAAAAAAAATATACACACTTAAATTAAGCGTCTATACCAGATAAATTAATTTAGAATATTCACTAAAAAGATCACCAAAGCCCTATAAAACAAGTAGATTATTAAGCGTATAATTCATTATTTATAACATTAAAAAAAAACAACTACAAGGTTGTAGTTGGTCAAATGTAGAGGTAATGTATAGGTGATTATGAAGAATGTTGTAGTTGATTAAATCTCTAAAATATACTCAACAAGACTTTTTTCGCGGATTAGGTTCATTTTTTTACGCAATCGATAGCGCTTTATCTCAACACTTCTTGCCGAAATATTAAGTAAAGGTGCAATTTCTTTAGAAGATAAATTTAAGCGGAGATATGCACATAAACGCAAATCATTAGGAGTTAAATTTGGATGTTCGGTTTTTACTTTCTTTAAAAAATCACTATCAGCATTATTAAATGCTTCTTCAAATAACTGCCAGTCACTGCTTTTTGTAAGATTATTATTTATAATTTTTAGAACTGGTTTAATTCCTTTATTATCTTTAACAGAAAGAAGCTCATTCTTAATATTAACTAACAACTCATTTTTCTTAATAATATTCATCGTTGAAGTTGAAAGTTCTCTGGTTTTGCTTTCAATTTCATTTTGAAGTTTTTCGTTTTTCAATTCCATAATCTCTTTTTCATTTTCCAGTTGAGAAACGGAAAACTCATGTTGTTTAATCTCTAACAACTTCTTTTTTTGTTTTGAATAGTATTGTTTGTATAAAAAATGAACTAATAAAAGTAAGCCTATAAATAAAATTGAATAAACTAGAATTAATTCATTTGAAAGATACCAAGGCCTGTCTATTACAAAGGAATAGTTGGCCTCATTTTCTGAAAGTCCATTCCCTTTTTGAGCTTTAACCTTAAACGTGTAACTTCCATAAGGTAAGTTTTTAAACGAAACTTCCGACTCTGTAGTCCAATCACTCCATTTATTATAAAATCCTTTTAATTGATATTTATAATTTATTTGTTCAAACTTATTAAACTGCGCAACACTATAAGAAAAATTTAAATTATTTTCTTCAAAATTAAATACACTTTTCACACCTAACGGAACAAACATTTTATTACTACTTAGAGTGCTTTTTTCAATAGAATTAATATGGACTTCAAAATTATTATCTACAATTTTTTTTTGATTTAAAATCACATAACCTTTTGATGATCCAAATAAAATCATTCCATCATTTAAATTCACTACACTTTCAAAACCAGCCAAATCACCTCTTTGTGAAGCAGATAAAAATATCTTATCTACTTTTAATTCTTCACTTAATTTTCCTGCAGAAAAACAAACTAAGCTTTTATCTGTAAAACCCCAAAGTTTATTAGAAATTTGATCTACAATTAGTTTTCCAGAAATGTATACGTCATCCGTTAAAAAGTTATTTGTTAAAACAGTATCCTTATTAAAAATTTCAAGCTGATTATCATACTTAAAAACGCCTTTATCTGATGCATACAACAATTCATTATTATATGTTGCAATGGCTGACTTAAGTCCTTTAGGCGCACTTTTTAAAATTGTATAATTTAAAACCTTGGTAAAACCATCATTTAAAGCAAGTTTAAAAACGCCATTGTATTCATGATTTACTAAAATATTTCCATTGTTGGTAAATTCAAAAAACCTGCTGGTTGGCGTAAAACCATCTATTTTATTTCTGAATCTCCATTTATTATTTACTTTTTCCAGCACACTTAAGCCGCTATAATAACCTTGAATCAATAAATTTTCATGATTAGGAATAGTATGAACCTCCATTGTTCCCATTATGTCGCATATGAGCTCAACTTCATTATTATTCACAATAAATGTTCCTTTATTATGCCCACAAAAAAGAGTGTTGTAAATAACTTTTAAAAACCAAACCTGGCCGTCAGTTTCATTTACAAATTTAAAATCATCATTAGAGCCTATTTTTTTATAAAATAAGCCCTGATTGGTACCCAAGTATAAATTTCCATTAAAAATTGCCGAAGTATAAACCGACCCAAGCTTTCCGTCAATATCATTATAAATACTAAAAGGAGAATTATAATTAACTACACTAATTCCATTATCTAAACCAAGCCAAAGATTTTGATCTCTGTCTTCATACATCGATAAAACTGTATTGTTATTTAAACCTTTTTTCTGATTTATTTGACTTTTTACATTTCCATTTTCATCTATGCGATAAATACCATTTGAAATAGTACCAAGTATAATACTTCCATCTGTTAATTGTAAGCTACTATAAACACTTACTTTCGAAATAATATTATTTGCTTTTATATCCCATTTAAATATTTCCTCATCTTTTAAATAATAAAATCCTTTATTCTGGGTTTGATAAAGAATTTTATCGTTTACTAAAAAAATATTAACTAAAATATTCGTTTTTAACACTTCATCATCAGAAACTAAAATTGGGTTTCCTTTTTCAATTTTGAAAATACCTTCTTCCATTTTTTGAAAATAAACACTTTCACCTACTTTAAATATTTTTGGAAGTTGCGTTTTGGAATTAATAATTTTGAAAGTTTCATCAAGCGTATTATAAATATAAATTCTATTCAAGGATTGAAATAATATCCAGTTATCTAAATTTAAAATATTCCAAAAATCTTCTTCAATTAAGGATTCCTTAATTTTTTTACTTAACGATTCATATTTTAAACTTCCAAACTCATTTCTCTCCCAATATCCAAATTCCATATAGCAGCCAGTATAAACCTTGCTGCCCACAACATTTACAGATCGCAGAATTGTATTGTTGGGAGAGGGGTACAATTTCCATTTAGCTCCATTAAACTCTAAAAGCCCACTGTTATTAGCTACATAAATATTTCTTTCGTCGGATTGAAAAATTCTCCAATTTTGATTTTCAGCCCCATACTCTTTCGAAGTATAATTTTCAATAGGTGGCAATTCCTGGCTTAATACAAAAAAAGGAAGAAGCAGAAGAAGTAAATAAGCGTTGTTTTTTTTCATGTATAAAAACTTAGTTAGGAACGATTGTAAAATTACAACTTTTATAATGACTTTTTTTAATTTAACCGATTTCACCCCATAAACTTATGACTTTTTAATATTAAAAATAAATTAATCTAAAAATTCAACTAAACAGTAATATTTCTAATTATTTAGTTTAGAATCCTATTTTTGCAAAACAAATTAAACCTATGGATTTTTCAAAAGTAAAACTTGTTGTAACAGATATGGATGGAACTTTACTAAACTCAAAAGGGAAAGTAAGCTCCAAGTTTTTCAACCTATTTAATGAAATTAAAAAACAACAAATTCATTTTATAGCGGCTAGTGGTCGCCAATACCAAAGCATTGTACATAAATTAGCGCCTATAAAAAATGATATTACAATTATTGCTGAAAATGGAGGGCTTGCAAAACAAGGAGACAATGAACTTCTAATTACCAACCTACAGCCAAAAAAAATAAAAAACACCATATTGTTATTAAGAAAAATAAAAGGAACCTATATTGTTTTATGCGGGAAAAATTGTGCGTATATAGAAACAAAAAACAGTCATTTTATTTCAATTTTTAGTGAATATTATAGTGCATATAAAATAGTAGAAGACTTAACAAAGGTACAAGATGATACTTTTTTAAAAATTGCAGTTTATCATTTCAAATGTTCCGAAACTCATATTTATCCAAACGTTAAACATTTAGAAAACGAAATGCAAGTTATAGTTTCTGGAAAACACTGGTTAGATATTTCTCATGAAAACGCCAACAAAGGTTTTGCCCTAAAAATACTGCAAGAAAAATTAGGGGTTTCTCAAGAAGAAACTATGGTTTTTGGAGACTACAATAATGATTTAAAAATGTTAGAATTGGCATATTATAGTTATGCTATGGAAAACGCGCATCCAAACGTAAAAGAAACAGCACGCTTTTTAACAAAAAACAACAATAATGAGGGCGTGGAAATAATACTTGAAGAACTTATTAAATCTAAAAATTAATCTATTATCACTTTTTCAAAAAAAAAATTTTCATATATTTATAAAAAATTATATAAATTATTTAATAGCCATTTTTCAAAAATATGAAAAAATTAAAAATTCTAGTTGTTGAGGATGATAAAAATTCACAATTAATACTTTCTCTATATTTAGAAGATTTTGCAACAGCTATTATCATAGCTGAAAACGGGATAGAAGGAGTTGAATTATGTCGTAAAAATTCAGATGTTGATTTGATCATGATGGATAAAAACATGCCTAAAATGAATGGACATGAAGCAACAAAAGCAATTCGAGAATTTAACAAAGAAGTAGTTATAATTGAACAAACTGCTTATGGCTTACCTGAAGACATTAAAAAATCATTAAGCTTAGGCTTTAATTACCATATGGCTAAGCCAGTTGACAAAAAAAAATTAATAAAAATTATTGAAAGTGAATTTTCGGAGTAAAATTTCAAAATTCTTCTAAACTTGAAATACCCCAATTAAAATTACCTCAGGCGTGATTTAAACATATAGAAATAAACGTTGGTTTATTTCTATATGTTTAATTTTCAAACCGCTAATCGATACTAAAGTGCTTTTTAAAGACTGTAAAATTCAATTCAGCAAAAAAACATTAATAATATGGATTGCATTCTTATTTTTGAGTAATGCATCGTTTATTAAAAATATTTTTATTTAAAATGAAAAAGACAAAACAAGAATTACTAGATGAAATTTCTGAACTTAAAAAACAACTTACTTCGTTTGAGAGCTCCAATACCAAATCTTTTCCAAGTTCTTTAGATGGTTTTTTTGAATTAAAACAAGAGCTTTTTGAAACAGTTACAGTTTTAGAGGAAACTCTAAAAATTTCAAAAACAGGATCAACAAAATGGGATTTAAAAACAAATGAAATAATATGGACAGACCAAACCTATGATATTTTTGGAGTTGATAAAAAAACCTTTAGTTTAACTAAAGAAAATATACTTAACCTAATTCATCTGGACGATTTAAAAAATGTTATCAATTGGTTTGAAGCAAACTTTGCAGGCGAAACAATAGAGCCAATTATATTTAAATCCATTAAACCTAACGGAGCTCTTGTTCACATAAAAATGGACAGTAAAATTATAAAAAATAAGCAAAAAAACTCATTACATTCAATAGGAATTATTCAAGATATAACGAAAGAAATAAATTTTAATTTAAAAATTAAAAAAACAAGTAAAGACTTTGAATTCCTTTTCAAAAACAACCCAATACCAATGTGGGTTTATGATCGTAAATCTTTTAAATTTATTAAAGTAAATGAAGCTGCCATACAAAAATACGGTTATAGTAGGGAAGAGTTTTTATCTTTAACAATATTGGATATTCGTCCTAAAAACACCATAAAAAAGGTAAAAGAAAGTATTTTTAGATTTCAAAATAATAATAATAATAATAATAATAATAATAATATAGAAGAAGAAGAAGAGTGGATTCATTGTAAAAAAAATGGAGAACAAATAAATGTAAATGTCACTTCTCGTTTAATTATGTACCAAGGTTTTAATGCGGCAATAGTAACAATTCATGATATTACTACTGAAGTTCATCAAAGAAAAAGACTTGCAGAATCTGAAAAAAAATACCGTATGTTTTTTGAACACTCGTATGAAGGTATTTATAAATCTACTCCAGATGGTAAGTTTATTGATGTTAACGACGCAATGATTGATATTTTAGGTTATGATTCAAAAGAAGAGATCCTTTCAATCGATATTATAACACAACACCATATAAGCCCAGAAAACTGGAGTAAAGTTCTTAGAAATTTTACTGATGGCAAAAAAATAGAATACCAGGTAAAACAAAAAGACGGCACAATTATTTGGGTTGAGGATTTAGGTTATACAGAATATGATAAAAACGGAAAACCATTATTTTATAGAGGAAGTATACGAAATATCACAGAAGCTAAATCAATTGAAAAAAACCTGAAAGAATCAGCTATTACGTTATCTAAAAAAATGGATTTTGCTAATGAGCTAATTGATAAAATTCCTGGAATGTTTTTCGTGTTTGAATTAATAAATAACGATCTTAAATTAATCCAATGGAATACGACTCTTGAAAAAACAACAAATTATAGCAATACAGAACTAAACAATAAATCATTATTAGAGTTAATATCTGAAAAAGAACATAATTTGATTCATGAAAAATTAAATGAAATAATAGAAAATGGAAATGCTGAAGCCGAGTTCAATTTAAAAACAAAAAACAATTCTCTAATACCTCTTCATTTTAGGGCTAAATTTATTATCAAAGGAAGTAATAAAATAGTTATTGGAACTGCAATAGATATTTCACAACGTCAAAAAGTAGAAAAGGAGCTTCGTCAATCAGAAGAAAAGTTTCGATTAATTTCTTCAACAGCACAAGAGGGAATTATTTTAATTGACCACAATGGTAAAGTTACCTTATGGAATAAAGCTGCTGAACAAATTTTTGGCTATACTAATGAAGAAGCTATTGGACAAGTTGTGCATAAATTAATTGCGAGTCCACAACATCAAAAAAATTACCACAAAGGCTTTAAGACATTTAAAAAAACAGGAAAAGGCCCAATGCTAAATGGTTCAATTGTTTTAGACGGAATCAAAAAGAGTGGTGAAAATATAATGATCGAAATTTCAACTTCCGCCTTTAAGATTGAAGATCAATGGCATTCAGCTGCTTTAATTAGAGATATCTCAGATCAAGAAAATATTAAAATTGAAAAAGCCAACTTATTAGAAGAATTAAAAAATCAGAACACAGCTAATATAGCGATTAACGACGCTTTATCTGGTTTCATTGACAACAGCTCACCTAAAGTGTTTTTTAAAAAAATACTTGATAGTATTATTAATATAAGCAAAAGCCAATTTGGTTTTATGGGGCGCGTAAATTATGAAAATGGCAATCCCATATTAATCACAAATGCAATTACCGATATTGGTTGGGATGATATGTCTAAAAAAGTTATGGCCAATTTTAAAAACGGTGAAAATATAATTTTTAAAGAACTTCATTCCCTTTATGGCCAAACTTTAAAAACAAAAGAAGTATTTATTGAAAATAACCCGTTTGAAAGTAAACTAAAATATTCAAAAGGATTACCAAAAGGGCACCCCGAACTAATTTCTTTCATGTCGATCCCTCTAATTCATAATAATGAACTTATTGGGATGGTGGGGTTTGCAAATAAAGCTGGTGGTTATACCCTAAATGATTTAGAAGGTATCCAACCTTTTTTAAATATTTGTAATAGACTTGTTAAACAAAGTATTGAGGATGAATTTAGAGACAATTTACAATTAGAAACAGAAGCCATTGCAACAGAATTACGTCAATTTATTGAAACGGCCAATGCACCTATTTTTGGTATAGACAGTGAAGGACTTGTAAATGAATGGAACCAGACAGCTGAAAAAATTACAGGATTTAAAAAAGTGGATGTACTTGGTAAAGACCTCGTACAAACCTATATCACCGAAGATTACCGTGAATCGGTAAAACAAGTATTAGATGATGCCTTGTTAGGGAAAGAAACCGCCAACTATGAGTTTCCACTTTTTACAAGTGATAACCGAAGAGTAATGGTACTGTTAAACTCAAGTACGCGTCGTAATGCGGATGGACAAATTATTGGAGTACTGGGTGTAGGACAGGACATTACTGAGCTAGATAAACTACGTACAGAAACAGAAGCCATTGCAACAGAATTACGTCAGTTTATTGAAACAGCAAATGCACCTATTTTTGGTATAGACAGCGAAGGACTTGTAAACGAATGGAATCAAACGGCTGAAAAAATTACAGGATTTAAAAAAGTGGATGTACTTGGTAAAGACCTTGTACAAACTTATATCACCGAAGATTACCGTGAATCGGTAAAACAGGTATTAGATGATGCTCTGTTAGGAAAAGAAACAGCCAACTATGAGTTTCCACTTTTTACAAGTGATAACCGAAGAGTAATGGTACTGTTAAACTCAAGTACGCGCCGTAATGCGGATGGACAAATTATTGGAGTACTGGGTGTAGGACAGGACATTACTGAGCTCGATAAATATCGTACAGAAACAGAAGCCATTGCAACAGAATTACGTCAGTTTATTGAAACAGCAAACGCACCTATTTTTGGTATAGACAGCGAAGGACTTGTAAACGAATGGAACCAGACAGCTGAAAAAATTACAGGATTTAAAAAAGTGGATGTACTTGGTAAAGACCTCGTACAAACATATATCACCGAAGATTACCGTGAATCTGTAAAACAGGTATTAGATGATGCTCTGTTAGGAAAAGAGACAGCCAACTATGAGTTTCCACTTTTTACAAGTGATAACCGAAGAGTAATGGTACTGTTAAACTCAAGTACGCGTCGTAATGCTGATGGACAAATTACTGGAGTACTGGGTGTAGGACAGGATATCTCGCAAATGGATAAACTACGTACAGAAACAGAAGCCATTGCAACAGAATTACGTCAGTTTATTGAAACAGCAAATGCACCTATTTTTGGTATAGACAGCGAAGGACTTGTAAACGAATGGAATCAAACGGCTGAAAAAATTACAGGATTTAAAAAAGTGGATGTACTTGGTAAAGACCTCGTACAAACTTATATCACCGAAGATTACCGTGAATCGGTAAAACAGGTATTAGATAATGCCCTGTTAGGAAAAGAAACAGCCAACTATGAGTTTCCACTTTTTACAAGTGATAACCGAAGAGTAATGGTACTGTTAAACTCAAGTACGCGTCGTAATGCAGATGGACAAATTACTGGAGTACTGGGTGTAGGACAGGATATCTCGCAAATGGATAAACTGCGTACAGAAACAGAAGCCATTGCAACAGAATTACGTCAGTTTATTGAAACAGCAAATGCACCTATTTTTGGTATAGACAGCGAAGGACTTGTAAACGAATGGAATCAAACGGCTGAAAAAATTACAGGATTTAAAAAAGTGGATGTACTTGGTAAAGACCTCGTACAAACCTATATCACCGAAGATTACCGTGAATCGGTAAAACAGGTATTAGATAATGCCCTGTTAGGAAAAGAAACCGCCAACTATGAGTTCCCTTTATTTACCAAAGATGATCAACGTGTAATGGTACTGTTAAACTCAAGTACTCGTCGTAATGCGGATGGACAAATTACAGGAGTACTGGGTGTAGGACAGGATATCTCGCAAATGGATAAACTACGTACAGAAACTGAAGCTATTGCAAAAGAATTACGTCAGTTTATTGAAACAGCAAATGCACCTATTTTTGGTATAGACAGCGAAGGACTTGTAAACGAATGGAACCAGACAGCTGAAAAAATTACAGGATTTAAAAAAGAGGATGTACTTGGAAAAGATCTGGTACAAACCTATATCACCGAAGATTACCGTGATTCGGTAAAACAAGTGTTGGATGATGCCCTTTTAGGGAAAGAAACCGCCAACTATGAGTTTCCTTTATTTACCAAAGATGATCAACGTGTAATGGTACTGTTAAACTCAAGTACGCGTCGTAATGCGGATGGACAAATTATTGGAGTACTGGGTGTAGGACAGGATATCTCGCAAATGGATAAACTACGTACAGAAACTGAAGCTATTGCAACAGAATTACGTCAGTTTATTGAAACAGCAAACGCACCTATTTTTGGTATAGACAGCGAAGGACTTGTAAACGAATGGAATCAAACGGCTGAAAAAATTACAGGATTTAAAAAAGTGGATGTACTTGGTAAAGACCTCGTACAAACCTATATCACCGAAGATTACCGTGAATCGGTAAAACAGGTATTAGATAATGCCCTGTTAGGAAAAGAAACCGCCAACTATGAGTTCCCTTTATTTACCAAAGATGATCAACGTGTAATGGTACTGTTAAACTCAAGTACTCGTCGTAATGCGGATGGACAAATTACAGGAGTACTGGGTGTAGGACAGGATATCTCGCAAATGGATAAACTACGTACAGAAACTGAAGCTATTGCAAAAGAATTACGTCAGTTTATTGAAACAGCAAATGCACCTATTTTTGGTATAGACAGCGAAGGACTTGTAAACGAATGGAACCAGACAGCTGAAAAAATTACAGGATTTAAAAAAGAGGATGTACTTGGAAAAGATCTGGTACAAACCTATATCACCGAAGATTACCGTGATTCGGTAAAACAAGTGTTGGATGATGCCCTTTTAGGGAAAGAAACCGCCAACTATGAGTTTCCTTTATTTACCAAAGATGATCAACGTGTAATGGTACTGTTAAACTCAAGTACGCGTCGTAATGCGGATGGACAAATTATTGGAGTACTGGGTGTAGGACAGGATATCTCGCAAATGGATAAACTACGTACAGAAACTGAAGCTATTGCAACAGAATTACGTCAGTTTATTGAAACAGCAAACGCACCTATTTTTGGTATAGACAGCGAAGGACTTGTAAACGAATGGAATCAAACGGCTGAAAAAATTACAGGATTTAAAAAAGAGGATGTACTTGGAAAAGATCTGGTACAAACCTATATCACCGAAGATTACCGTGATTCGGTAAAACAAGTGTTAGATGATGCTTTGTTAGGAAAAGAAACAGCCAACTACGAGTTCCCGCTTTTTACTAAAGATGATCAACGTGTAATGGTACTGTTAAACTCAAGTACACGTCGTAATGCTGATGGACAAATTATTGGAGTACTGGGTGTAGGACAGGATATTACTGAGCTAGTTGGTTACCGTAATGAATTAGAAGTACAAGTAAACAAAAGAACTATTAAACTAAATCAAGCTTTAAAAAAGGAAAAAGAATTAAACGAATTAAAATCTAGGTTTGTTTCAACTGCATCACATGAATTTAGAACTCCTTTATCTGCTATTAATTTTGCCGCGGGTTCTATAAAAAAATATTTTGTACGAATGGAGCCAGAAATGATTGAGAAAAAACTTGAAAAAATTGAAGATCAGGTTCATCATATGACAAAATTATTAGATGATGTTTTAATTGTTGGCCAGGCCGATGCAGGTAAAATTAGGAATAACCCAACAGAATTGAGTCTTGGAGCTTTTATGGAGGGTATTATTGAAGAGGTATATAGTTCATCAAATAAATCGCACGAAATAGAATTAATTGACCCTAAAAATATAGGAACTGCTACTATTTTCATTGATGAAAAATTAGGTAGAAATATTTTCATTAATTTAATTAGTAATGCTGTAAAATTCTCTCCAGAAGCCAATAAAGTAAACATTGAATTGACTTCAGAAAAAAAACATACCGTAATTTCAATAACCGATTTTGGAATTGGAATACCAAGAGCCGAGCTTAAAAACATCTTTAAACCTTTTTCAAGAGGAAAAAATGTAGACTTAATTCAAGGAACAGGTCTTGGTTTATCAATTGTTAAAGAAGCTGTTGAAGAAATTGGTGGAGAAATAATTGTGAATAGCGAAATTGGAAATGGAACAACCTTTATTATAAAAATCCCAAAAAAGTAAAAAATGATGCATAAAATATTAATTGTAGAAGATACTCGAGAAATAAGAGAAGAAATTTGTGATATTCTTATAATGGAAGGTTATAATGTTTCTCAAGCTGAAAATGGTAGTATTGGATTTGAAATGGCATTGAAAGAAAATCCAGATCTTATTATTTCAGATATTCTTATGCCAGAACTTAACGGCTTCGAAATGTTTCAAAAATTAAAAAAACACAAGGAAACATTGGGCATTCCATTAATTTTTCTTTCAGCTAAAGCAGAAAAAACAGACATTAGAATGGGAATGAATCTTGGAGCCGAGGATTACTTATCTAAACCTGTAAGTATTGATGATTTGGTAAAGGCTGTTGAAAATAAAATTAAAAAGAAATTAATTATAGATAAAAAAATTGATGAAAAAACAACTGAATTATCCAATATTCTCCAAAGTCAAAAAAATGAATTAGATAATTATTCACATTTAATTTCACATGGTTTGAAATCTTCACTTCGAAATGTTTCAGATTTATTAGCTTGGACACAGGAAGAATTAAATGATACCGACAGTTTAGATGACTCAAATCTTAACATTCAACTTATGAATGAAAAAGTTGAAAAAATGGAGTTATTATTAGTGAAACTTGAACAATATAATAATATTACTAAAACATCATTTAAAAATGAAAACATTAATATTAATACTGTTGTGCAAAATATTATTAATGACATTAATAAACTCTCTCACATTTCAATTAAAATAAATAATGAATTACCAACAACCCTGTTTGTAGATGGCCAAATGCTAGAAAAAGTATTTGAAATTTTAATTCGAAATGCAATGGATCATATTCATAAAAAAACTGGACTTATAGAGGTAGCTTGCGAAACTACAGAAAAAGACTACATTTTTTCAATAAAAGATAATGGAATTGGTATAAATCCTAAATACCACAAGCGTATTTTTAAAATGTTTCAAACACTTGGTTCATCAAAATCTACAGGTATTGGATTGAGTATTGTTAAAAAGATTATATCTCATTATAAAGGGAAAGTATATGTGAAAAGCACACCAAATGTAGAAACAATATTTTATTTTACTATTCCAAAACAATAAAAAAATGAATAAAATACTAGTAGTAGAAGACTCAACGAGTATTAGAGAAGAGATATGTGACATTCTACGATTCGAAGATTTCGGAGTAATTAGTGCTGAAAACGGGGAAATAGGATTAGAAAAAGCTAAAACTGAAATGCCAAATCTAATTATTTCAGATATTGCAATGCCCAAATTAAATGGTTATCAGTTACTTGGAGAACTTCAAAAATCGCCTCAAACTGAATCAATTCCTTTTATTTTTCTTTCTGCAAAAGCTGAGATAACTGATGTAAGAGAAGGTATGAATTTAGGAGCTGATGATTATTTAGTTAAGCCTTTTAATTCAGAGGAGTTAATTAAAGTAATAAAAAGTAAATTTAATAAACAGAAACTAATAAAAGAAAATTTAGATAAGCTACGTTTAAATATAGGCCAAAGTTTACCTCATGAATTTTTAACACCTTTAAATTCTATCCTTGGGTTTTCATCTATTTTAAAGGATTCTGAAGAAAATTTAGATAAAGATTTTGTGCGCAAATTAGCAACTCCAATTTTTGAAAATGGAAAAAGACTTCATGCTCTAATCGAAAATTACATTTTACATACTAAATTATTAAGTGAATCTTACAGTAACAATAACAACATTAATTTAGAAGAAATTCCGTTAGTTAATTTTAAAAATTTCATAGAACAGACTTCTAAAGACTTCTTTTCAAAAAAAGAAAGACTTACAGATTTAAAACTAGATGTTCAAGATTTTGAAATTAGGTTTAAAGAAAAAGACTTCGATAAAATTTTTATAGAAATAATTGAAAATTCGCTTAAATTTTCAATTCCAGGAAATCAAATAAAAATTAATACCTATAAAGATAATAACTACTTCGTTTTAAATATTTTAAACGAGGGAATTGGAATGGAGCCTGTAAACCTAAAAAAAATTGGAGGCTTCACTCAATTTAACAGAGAACAAATGGAACAACAAGGTGGTGGATTGGGTTTAAGTATTGTTAAATTATTAGCAAAAAAATACAATTGTGAAATTTCTTTCGATTCTAAATTAAATGAATATTTTCAAGTGAAAATTAATTTTCCATTTGTTTAAAATAAAAATCAATTATTATTTTTTCTTTATTTTAAGATTTTAAATTATATTAACAAATAAATAAAAACTATAAATGATAAAACTCAAAATTTCATTATTAAAATCTATAAAATTTAAGCTTATAGTTTTTTTGGTTATAATTTCATTTTTACCATTATTAATTTTCTCATTCATTAATATAAGCCAAAGTAAGAAGATTATACAGAATGAACTTACCAACAACCTTTTACTAAAAACAAAGCTTCTTTCTACAGCAACCACTAATTATTTAGAGGAACGAGCAAATCAAGTTCGTTTAATTACTCAAGCTGATGTTTTAGAGGGAAATAAATTTTTAGAAATACAACAATATATAAAAGAAGTAAAAGCAACAACAAATGAAATCATTGATATTGATATTTATGATTTAAATGGAAAAAGGCTTGCTTCAGCTGATGATGATGATGATATAAAAGAAAGAGGAAAAACATTTTATGAGGAATATTCAATTTTTGAAGATCTCTATAATAAAACAAAAAACGGTCGTCAAAACGATGTGCTTATTGGAATTAATCCTTTAAAAAACGGCAATCAAGAAATTATTTTATTAAGCCCCATTACAAATGATACAAACAAAGAAGTTGTTAAAGTTTTATTAGTACAATTATCATTTGAAAATATAGAAATACTTTTTAAAAGTTCTTTAGAATATATAAAAGGCCTTTCAAATTTATCTATTATTAATAGTAATGGAGATATAATAATTAGTGTAAATAAGAATAATAATTCAAAAAAGATAAAAAATAAATCACAGCATGCTGTTTTAAAGCACATAGAAGAATTAAATGAAAATTCCAATATTTATTTAGACGAAAAATTGTTTAATTTAGAAAATTTTATTTCATTTTCTAAAATTAAATTTAAGTCTACTTCTTTGTTAAATATGGATTGGTATATAACTACTATGACCAGTAAAGAAGAAGTTTTAAGACCTATTCAACTACTAATTTCAATCTATCTAAAAGTTGCCTTAATAATTTTCATCACCCTCACTTTTATTATTATTTATTTATATTATATAATCATTAATCCCCTTTCAAAAACAATTTATAAAATTAATGAAATTACAAATGGTGATTACGAAAAACGATTATCAGAATTTTCTAATGGAGAAATAAGGAACTTGGAAAATGCCTTTAACAGTTTATTAGACAAAATAAATGTTGATTTTAATCAGCTTAAAGAAACCAATTATTCTCTAGAAAAATCCTTAGAAAGAGAAAAAGAATTAGGTATATTAAAAACTCGGTTCGTTTCAATGGCTTCTCATGAGTTTAGAACACCATTAACCTCTATTAATGCAACAACTGATGTAATTTTAAATTACGCTGATAAACTATCTAAAGAAGATATTGAAAAAAGGCTTTATAAAATAAAAAATGAAATAGCTGATATGACTACAACGCTTGAAGATATTTTAATTATTGGAAAGGCCGAAGCTCAAAAATTAAAATTTACTCCAGTAGAAATAGATTTTGTTAAAAATGTAAAATTTATTATTGATCAATTTCAATTAGCTCAAATAGAACCAAGAGAAATTGTATATGAATTTTCAGATGATTCTATCCTTATAAATGCCGATCCAAAATGGATTAAAAACATTGTCATTAATTTAATTTCAAATGCCATAAAATACTCCAAACCTACTACAAAAGTAGAAATTGGAATTAAAAAAGAAAATGAAACAGTAATACTTACTTTTTCTGATAAAGGAGTTGGTATTTCAAAAAAAGATCAGAAAAAACTTTTCGAACCATTTCATAGAGGAGAAAATGTTGATGAAATTTCTGGAACAGGGTTAGGATTAGCAGTTGTTCAAAAGGCTGTTGAATTGCATAATGGTAAAATACTTTTTACCAGTGAATTAAATAAAGGAACAACATTTAAAATTATATTACCAACTAAATAAAAACTATTAATTTGATATCAAATAAAATTAATACATTAGAACAACAATATCATAAGCTAATTGACTCTGTTTTTAGAATCTTTTCCATAATAGGTGTTTTAATAATTCCAACTTTGATATACAGAAGCGGTTATCTTTTTGGATTAGAAAATTTAATTCCTTATATCGCCATTGGGATAATTCTATTAACTTATTTTTTTAGAAATAAAATTCTTCTAAAAATAAAAGTTTACATTTTAGTTTTTATTATTACTTTAGTATTTTCAAATGGACTTTTTAATTTTGGTTTTTTAGTTTCGAGCAAAATTTATATTCTTCTAGCTCCAATTTTTATAGTTTTTATTTTATCGTATAAAAAAGCTCTTCAAGTTTTAATAGTTTTATTCATTATTTATGTAATATCAGCATACTTGTATACAACTGGGTATTGGACACACAACTTTGATGCAAACACTCATGTGACAAAACCTGTTACTTGGTTATTAGATGGCTTAATATTATTAGCATCAAGCTATGCTCTTTTATATATTGGTAAAGCCAACAAAGAATTTAATTCTAAAAATTTTGCTGAATTAGAACTTCGAGCAATAAATTTACAAGATAGAGAAGAAAGATACAGAGGATTATTTGAGAGCGCTGAACTAAGTATTTTAATAATTAAAGATGATATAATTATTGACTGTAATGAAAGTACTTTAAAGCTATTTAAATGTGATAGAGATTATTTAATTGGGAAACGCCCTTCAGAAGTTAGTCCAGATTTTCAACCTGATGGTGAATTTTCGATAGTCAAAGGGAATACTATAAACAATCTTGTATTTAATGAAAAGTTTAGAAGCTTGGAGTGGAGACATAAAAGACCTAATGGTGAATTATTTGATGTTTCTGCAACTCTTAATCCTTTAAAATTGAGTAAAGGAACATTTATGCAAGCAGTTTTACAAGATATAACTGAATCAAAAAAAATAAGAGTAGAATTAAAGAAACATCAAAATAATTTAGAAAAACTTATTTTTGATAGAACCAAAGAACTAGAAGAATCTCTTGAACGTGAAAAAGAATTAGGGATTTTAAAAACAAGGTTCGTTTCAATGGCTTCTCATGAGTTTAGAACACCATTAACCTCTATTAATGCAGCTGCCGATATAATTTTAAATTACGCTGATAAACTATCTAAAGAAGATATTGAAAAAAGGCTTTATAAAATAAAAAATGAAGTTGTTGAAATAACAACTACCCTTGAAGATATCTTAGTTTTAGGAAAAGCTGAATCTCAAAAATTAAAATTTGAAACAGTTGAAATTAATATTGTTGATGTTATTAAAAGTATTGTTTTTGAATATCAAATATCCGCAGAAACACCAAGAGAAGTTGATTGGAATATCTTGCAAAATAAAATACTTGTAATTGCCGACCCAAAATGGATAAAAAAAATTGTTCTTAATTTAATTCACAACGCGGTAAAATACTCAAAACCAAACTCTAAAATAAAAATCAATATCTTATCCGAAAATAATTACGCTGTTTTTTCGGTTTCTAATGAAGGAATTGGAATAACAGAGAAAGATCAAAAAAATATTTTTGAACCATTTCATAGAGGAGAAAATGTTAATCAAATTTCAGGAACAGGCCTAGGATTAACAGTTACTAAAAAGGCTGTTGATTTACATAAAGGTAAAATAAAAGTAGTTAGTAAAATGAACGAAACAACTACGTTTATAGTAAGCATACCTATTTAATAATCCATTTTATAAAAATTGAAATAATGCAGGAGCACATTAATAATACCTTTTTACCCATACAAAATAAATTGGTTAACTATGCGCTTATCATTTTTTCTATAATTGGAATAATAATATTTCCTTTTACTATTTTTAGAGATATTAATCATTTATCTCAAGAAAATATAATACTTGGCTTAATTACTTTATGCGTAGTAATTGCAGCTTATTTTAGACATCGAATATCAATAAATTATAAAATAATTGTTATTTGTAGCCTAGGGCTTTTACTTGTTATTAACGGCCTTCTTGCCAATGGTTTTTTAGCTACTTCTAAAATATACATTTGTATTGTCCCTATTTTTATTTCTTTTATTCTTCCTCAAAAAAAATCTATCTTAGTTCTTCTACTATTTTTTATAACTATTTCAATTTTTGCATTTTTGTACTCCTATGGATATTTAAAACACAATTTTGAATTAAATGAATATGTTACAAAGCCTCAAGTTTGGATTGTAGATGGTTTAATTCTTTTTATGGCTGGTTTATCAATTTTATTAGTGGGTCAATCATATCACAATACTATTAAAAAAAACTTGGATGATATTAAATTAAAAAATGATGATTTAGTAAATAAAGAAAAAAAATATAGAACTTTATTTGAAAGTTCAAACGATGCTATTATTATAATTTCTGAAAATGAAATAATTGATTGTAACCAAAGTGCGTTGAATTTATATAAATGCGATAAAAATTATTTATTATATGCAAGCTCTTTAATTTTAAGTCCAAAATCACAACCAAACGGTAAAGCAATTGCGAAAAAGATGGATAGTATTTTCTCCAAAATATTAAAAGGCATTGAAGGACCTCATGAAATAATTGAATGCCAAAGAATAAAATCTAATGGTGAAATATTTTACTCGTCGGTGAGTATTAATGGTGTTAATATTAATGATTTGTATTCAATTCAACTTACTGAAAGAGATATTACAGAAAAAATAAAAATAGATTTAGAATTAGAAGCACACAGAAAAAATTTAGAAAACCTGGTGTATGAACGTACAAAAGAATTAGAAATTTCGCTTGAACGGGAAAAAGAATTGGGTATTTTAAAAACAAATTTTGTTACCATGGCTTCGCATGAGTTTAGAACTCCGTTAGCAACTATAAAATCTGCTACAGAAGTTATCTTAAGATATTCAGATAAATTAAGTGAAAAGGATATTAATAAACGACTTTTTAAAATTAAAAATGAAGTTGATGATATGACCGAAATCCTTCAAGATATTTTAATTATAGGAAAAGGGTATTCAGATAAATTGAAATATAACCCTACCCAAATTGAATTTATTTCAGTTGTGAAAAATATTTTATCGGATACCCAACTTACAAAAATAGAACCACGAGAAATTGAATTTCAACTTTCACATAGTTCTATTGTTATGCAGGGAGATGAAAAACACATAAAACATATTATAAATAATTTAATTTCGAATGCTGTTAAATATTCCTTACCTCCTTCCCCAATTGAAATTAAAATTGAACTTGAGAATAATACTGTAAATCTTTCAGTTTCAGATCAAGGAATAGGGATTCCTAAAAAAGATTTTGATATGATTTTTGAACCTTTTTATAGAGGTGAAAATACGGAACATATTTCCGGTACGGGTTTAGGGCTTTCCATTATTAAAAAAGCGGTAGAAATGCATAAGGGAGAAATAATTGTTGAAAGCGAAGAAGGTAAAGGATCTACATTTAAAATAATATTACCTTTATAAACAAATAACAAAAAAAAATACCATCATGGATATAATGCAAGTTCTAATCGATTTTGTACTTCACATTGATAAACATATTGCTGAAATATTTACAAACTACCAACAATTAAGTTATGGTATTTTATTTTTAATCATATTTATAGAAACGGGCTTGGTAATTATGCCCTTTTTACCTGGCGACTCTCTTTTATTTGCAACAGGAGCACTTATTGCAACAACACAAACATTAAATATTTTTATTTTTATTCCGTTAATAATTATTGCTGCTATTACAGGCGACAACGTAAATTATTTTGTTGGAAAATATTTGGGTGATAAAGTTCTTGAAAATAAATGGGTAGGTAAAATTGTAAATCCAACCCACATTGAACGTGTAGAAAAATACTTTGAATCCTTTGGATCTCGAACTGTTGTAATTGCACGTTTTATTCCTATTGTAAGAACTATTACGCCTTTTGTTGCAGGTGTTGGAGAAATGAAATACAGCAGTTTTTTAAAATACAGCCTTTTTGGAGCCATTGTTTGGGTAACTGGATTAACAAGTTTAGGATATTTTTTTGGGAATTTTGAATTTGTTAAAAACCATTTTGAATATGTAGTATTCGCAATAATAGGCATCTCCATTTTACCAATGATTTATCATTATATAAAATCAAAGTTTTAGGTGTTATTCTACCTGAAAAATAAACTTTATTATGAAACTTAATTGATATTATAATTTAATACAAATTGTTTTTTTGTTGATATCTCATTGAAATAAAGGAATATAACTAAATTACAGCCATAAAAAAACCTCTTTAATATTAAAGAGGTTTTTTTATTTTATTTTTTAGAAAACGACCTACACTTCTGGAATAACTAATTCTATAATTCCTACTTCAGAAATTTCACCAATAGTTACATTAATAGTTTCTATAGATTCATATGTTGAAAAACCCGATTGTTCAATTTTAATTTTATAAGCACCTGTATCCAATCCGTGAATTACAAAATCACCATTTTCATTGGTAAGAGATTCAGTAATATATGTAACTCCATCAGCTGCATAAACATTTACTGTGACATCTTTTAAAGCTACTGCTGTTTCTAAAGTGTCATCAACCAAATTCCCAACTACTTGCCCGCTAATTGAACCTGAATTAACTTCTGAATTCACCCTAATTACAGGCTTTAAATTATACTTATCGGAATTCCCCGCCTTCACAATTGATTTTTGCACATTCCAATCAAGAATAAAAGTATACGAAAAACCAGCTTCTAAATTTGTCTCTAATTTTAACTTTAATCCAGATTGTTGGGCACTTGGTGTATCTAAATGAACAGTTTGTGTAGCTCCTTCGATAAGCAGCGAATTGTTATCACTTAGTACCAACCTAATTTGTTTTAGCATTCCAACTGGCATAATTTCATCAGTTAACAACAAACTATTTCCAGCTATTAATTCCGTTAAATCAACAGATATTGGCCCATTAAAAGATTCAAAACTTTTCCATCCTGCTTCCTCTTCTGAATTATTGAATTGAATGTCTATAATTTCAACATTCACCTCTATATAATCTCCAGGAGCATCAATTAACTTTAATTGAACTCGTGAAGAACTAATTCCCTCGTCATTACTGCAACTTTGAAGTGCAAAAAAGCTAACAATAATTGCTACTAATAAACTAATTTTTTTCAACCTCATATTTCAACTTTTTAAATTACTAGCACAAAATTACAAGTTTTTTGAATGAACACTGCCAAATTATCTATTAAATTAAGCAGTAAATAATATTATATTTTTAGATTTCCAGTATTTTAAATGAAAATCATTTCAATCATTTGGAAATAAACTCATAATTTTACAACTATTAAATTTTAATTAAATGATTATGAAAAAATTAATCTTATTTTGTTCAATTGTTTTTGCGGGCTTATTTCAATCCTGTGAAGAGGACGTTGCAAGTGGAATTGTATGTACCCAAGAATTTAGATCTATAGGAGTTTCTATCATTGGAGGTTCATTAACAGATTATTATACAGTCCGAAATTCGAATTTAGACACAATACGATTTTCAGAAGACATTAATTCAATTGATGCTAATTGGTATCCTATTTTAGATGACAGTTACCAATCTAAAATTGCCAACAGTGAAGAAGTTTTCACTTTTATTGGAGAAATTAATAATACAATCGTAATTAATGAAGAATATATAATAAAGGCAGATGAATGCCATATTGAAAAGATTTCTGGAAAAAGTGAAATTCATTTACCTAATTAACTAACATATTGCCTTTTACATTTTCACACCCCGCCATAATATTACCACTCTTGTTATTTAGGAGAAGGTGGTTTTCATTAACCGGACTAATTATTGGAAGTTTAACACCCGATTTTGAATATTTTCTAAGAATGAAAATTGAAGGAGGATTCAGCCATTCAATAATTGGTGTTTTTTTGTTTGATTTGCCTTTTGGAATTTTTCTTGCTTTCTTATTTCACAATATTATTCGTAACAACTTATTTAATAATTTACCCTTATTTTTAGCATCAAGAGTTTCAATCTTCAAGCAGTTTAACTGGAATTTATATTTTAAGAAAAACTGGCTAATTGTAATTATTTCTACCTTAATTGGAGCTTTTTCACATATTTTTTGGGATAGTTTTACACATGAAAACAAATACTTTGTAAACTTAATTCCCTTATTAAAAAACACTGTTGAATTCGTTGGTTTTCAAATGCCAATATTTAAAATATTACAACATTTAAGTACTTTAATTGGTGGGATTATAATTGGTTATGCAATTTTTAAATTGCCTGTAAACCACAATTTAAAAGGCTCTTTAAGTATATCCTATTGGAGTGTTTTAACAGGGGTAACATTCACAATTATTGCTATTAGACTTTTAACAGGACTTGATTATAAACTATACCCTCATGTAATCGCTACAAGTATATCTGCTTTTATAATTGCATTAACCTTCACACCATCTGTCTTAGAAAAAATAAAAAGAAAGATATAAGTATATTAAATAGTAGTTTTATATTTTTTACGAAATGTAAAATTTCAATTTAATGCTATAATTTTTTTCATCTTTCAAACACAACCTCAAATAAATTACTAAATTTAAACATCGAATAATTGAGTTTTAAAATCCCAATTTTCTTAATTCAACAGTCATTACAAGTTGGGATATTGAAATACTTTCCTACGGAAAAATCATATTTAAAATCAACAAAATGAAAAACATTTTAATTGTTATCAGTATTATCATTTCACAAGTGTTTATTTCTTGTAAAAAGGAAACTCAAAATAATAGCTCTACAGCAATTGATCAAGTTTCATTTGTTGATTATGTAAACCCATTAATGGGAACTGATTCTAACTACAGCCTATCAAACGGTAACACATACCCTGCAATAGCAACACCTTGGGCTATGAATTTTTGGACACCAATGACTTCAAAAATGGGTGATGGTTGGACTTACAAATACGACGAAAATAAAATAAGAGGAATTAAACAAACCCATCAACCAAGTCCTTGGATAAATGACTATGCAGCCTTTTCATTTATGGCCGTAACTGGTAAATTAAAGTTTAACGAAGAAGAAAGGGCTTCCTGGTTTTCCCATAAAGCAGAAACAGTAAAACCTTACCATTATAAAGTGTATTTGGCCGATTATGATGTTCTTGCAGAAGTAGTTCCTACTGAAAGAGCGGCACAGTTTAAATTTACTTTTCCTAAGTCGGAAACATCATATATTATGTTAGATGCCTTTTTTAAAGGATCTATGGTGAAAATCATTCCTGAAGAAAGAAAAATTATTGGATACTGCAGAAATAATAGCGGTGGAGTACCAGACAATTTTCATAATTATTTTGTAGCTGAGTTTGATAAAGATTTTGAAATGCAACATACTTGGGGAGATAATTGGAACCTAAAAGAAAACTCTTTGAATAATGAAGGACAACATGTTGGAGCTATTATTGGTTTTAAAACCCAAAAAGGGGAAGTTGTTCATATAAAAGTTGCTTCTTCATTTATAAGTCCCGAGCAAGCTGAACTAAATTTAAGTAGAGAAATAGGAAATGATACTTTTGAACAAACTCAAGAAAAGGCCAAACAAGCTTGGGAAAAGGAATTGAACAGAATTCAAATAGAAGATGAAAATACCGATCATATTAAAACATTTTACTCAAGTTTATATCGAGTGTTATTATTCCCAAGAAAATTCTATGAATTTAACGAGAAAAATGAAGTAATTCATTACAGTCCATACAATGGTAAAGTATTACCTGGTTATATGTTTACAGATAATGGCTTTTGGGACACTTTTAGAGCTGTTTATCCATTTTTTAATATGATGTATCCTGAATTGAACGGAAATATCATGAAAGGACTTGCGAACACTTATAAAGAATCTGGTTGGTTGCCAGAATGGGCAAGTCCAGGTCATAGAGATTGTATGATTGGCTCGAACTCTGCCCCAATAATTTCAGATGCATTTTTAAAAGGCGCTATAAATTCTAATGCCGAAATACTTTTTGAAGCCATCTTAAAAAACGCAACAATTGAAAAAGACAGGCCAGTGAGCTCAGTAGGAAGGGAAGGTTTAAATTATTATAACACTTTGGGATATGTTCCGTATAACGTAGGAATTAATGAAAATACAGCTAGAACACTTGAATACGCTTATGCCGATTTTACGATTGCAAAAATGGCTGAAAAAATGGGTAAATCAGAAATTGCAAATAAATATTTTAAGCAATCTTTAAACTACAAAAACGTATTCGATCCTTCAACAAGTTTAATGCGAGGGAAAAATGAAGATGGCACTTTTCAGAAACCTTTCAACCCATTAAAATGGGGCGATGCTTTTACCGAAGGAAACAGCCTTCATTATACCTGGTCTGTATTTCACGATGTACAAGGACTTATTGATTTGATGGGAGGAAATGAATCCTTTATTAAACAACTAGATAACGTTTTTGATATGCCGCCAGATTTTGACGACTCATATTATGGAGGAACCATTCACGAGATAAGAGAAATGCAAATTGTAAATATGGGAAATTATGCTCACGGAAATCAGCCTATTCAGCATATGATTTACTTGTACAATTATGCAAATGCTCCTTATAAAACCCAAGAAAAAATTAGAGATGTTCTTACAAAATTATATGCTGCAACACCAGACGGTTATTGTGGAGATGAAGATAACGGACAAACATCCGCTTGGTATGTTTTTAGTTCTTTAGGGTTTTATCCTGTGACTCCGGGTGTAGATCAATATGTAATTGGAAGCCCTTTATTTAAAAAGGCAACACTACATTTAGAAAACGGTAATATCTTTACAATAAACGCTGAAAATAATTCTAAAAAAAATTATTACATAGAATCGACGAGTTTGAATAAAAAGAATTATACTCCTAATTTTATTTCTTTTGAAAACATTCAAAAAGGTGGAAATTTTACATTTAATTTAACTGATACTCCAAATAAAAATTGGGGTAGTAAAATTGAAGATGTACCTTACTCTTTGAGTACAAAAAATTAAACTGTTTTAAAATATGATTGAAATAACAAAAACTCTTGAAACTGATAATAATGAAGTAGTCGAAATTATTTCTAAATACATCAATCTTTCAGTTACACCATTTGGCCAAGCCACCAGAACAGTTGTTAGAGTTGATAAAAGAAGTCTAATGTATGGTGGAAACGGAATCGTTTATTTACTTCAAATGTTCGATCAAAATGAGCTTGTTAATAATCGTATTGGTGCATATATGGTTTTTTTAAAGAAGGGCGATCAAGCTGGTTTTCATACCCATGGAACTAGAAATGAACAAGAATTATATATTGTAATGCACGGTGAGGGAGAATATTCTGATAAAGCTGGTGAAAATGGACAAATTAGAAAGCAAAAAATTAAAAAAGGGAGTATTACATCCGTACAAGATGAAGGCTTTCACTCAGTTATTAATACTTCAAACGAACCATTAATAATATTTGTAATAACTACTAACGAACAAAAAAGTAAGAAAAATTATGAAAATTGAAAATTGTGTTAGCAGTGATGTAATTGAAATATTTAGATTGTATGGAATTGCTTCCGCATACCAAAAATCAAAAGAAAAAGTGGTTGTTTGGCCTAACTTTGAAAGGATTCTTGTTGAAACAGAAATAAATGAAAACCGTCAATGGAAATTAATAATTGACAACCAGATTGCTTGTGTTTGGGCTACAACTTTTAGTGATGAACAAATTTGGGAAGAGAAAAATTCCGATGCTGCCATTTATATACATCGAATTGCAACAAACCCAAATTTTAGAGGTAGAAATTTTGTATCCATAATTGTTGATTGGGCAAAAGAATATGCCTTAACTATGCAAAAAGATTTCGTTCGGTTAGATACTTTAGGCAATAATGTTAGGTTGATAAAACATTACACAAATGCTGGTTTTAATTTTTTAGGAATGTTCGATTTAAAAAATACAAGTGGCCTACCCGATCATTATCATAATGAACCTGCTTGTTTATTCGAAATAAAATTGAGTGACTTTAAATAATATCATATTCAAAATACGTTTAAATAAAAAACAATTACGTTAACTAACTCACCTTTAAAAATTTAATTTTTTTCGTACATTTAATCTTCAATTTTTTTAGCCCCAAAAAAATATTATGAATCAATTTTTTGATATTCTACTACTAACAGGATTTAAATTTATTATCATAATTAGTTTTATTTACCTAATTAAATATTGGGTAAATAAAAGAAATAATATTTTACCAATAATCTCTTACTGGTCTTTAGGATTGTTTTTTGTTTTTATGATGACTTTAAACATATCAGAATTACTTTTAAATTTCCTTCTTTACGATAAAAATGGCTTTTTAACTGATAAAAATTCTTTACAAGTCTTAAGTGTGTTTATCGGGTTGCTTTTATATATAACAATTGGAGTGAAGTATTTTAAAAAAAGAAAGAGGAAGAAGAGGAAGTTATTTATTTAAACATTCAATAACCTTTTATATAGTAGATTATTAAGTCCTGACTTTAAAGATTCTTTCTTAAAATAAAATTAATCATTCCTTAATATCATTACATCTTACCCAAATTATAGCGATAGAAGTTTTGTTTCAATAATTGTTGATTGGGCAAAATACTAAAGAAAAATATGCGCTAGTAATAGATTTTACAAACGCACTGGCAAGTAAAAAATTTAATAAAAACGCGAAAAAACTTAGAAAAATTTAAATAATCGAATCTCAGGTAATTAAAAGAGCTTTTATTGGTCTTCCTCTATTTAAAATCGGTCTCTCAACCCAATTTCAACTGGAGGAGATTTTGGAATTTTTGATAATAAAGATGACGCTTTGAAATGGTTATCAAAAAGCTAGTATTTATTTAAGTTGTTAAATAAATTATTATTTTTAATATTTCATTAAATTTATATGGATAATTTAAATTTAGAAGATAGAATTAAATGGATAAAATATAAAAGCCTAAAGATCCTAGATATTAAGTTTAGCAATATTAGAAAATATAATGACTTTATACAGGTACTAGATAAAGTAACTTACAGGATCCAAAATTTAGAAAAAAAAGTAAGTCACCTGTCTAATTTCACAAACACATATGCTTCTATTACTTACTCCTTTAATAGCAATGTAATTTACAAATGAAGTAAACTGGACGCTGCTCGATTTTATTGTTGCTGGAATCCTTCTACTTTCTACTGCCTTCACATGTGATTTTGTTTTAAGGAAAGTAAAATCAATCAAATACCGAATTGCAATAATTTTAACTATTTTAATAGTGTTCCTAATCACTTGGGCGGAACTTGCTGTAGGTATTTTTTGAACCCTGTTTATTGGGCTAAGAAATTAAGGGCTTCTAATTCTGTTTTGAACGTTTTTGTTTCATTTCTGTCTAGCAAATAAAATGCCTTTAAAAGTAGTTTGTCAATACCAAAAACACCGATAACAGCTCTTTTTTTTACACGAAAAAGAATATTTCTATCTTTTTTAAAATTTTTAAAAACTTTGTTATTCAGATTACAGTTCCTGAAATTTATACAACTTCTCAGTTCTCCATCATGGTTCTCAATTAATTTAATAACAGCTTCAAATACTTTTAAAATATCATTGTCAACTTTAAGATTACTATAGTCAACCATTAATATTTTTTGCCCTTTGAATTCCTTCAAAAAAACACGATTTTCGCAACTAATTTCTGTTTCGGGCTTATCAATCAATTTTAATAATTTAATTAGGAGTTATAATTTGTACTATTTCATAAATATAGAAAAAAAAATAATTGATTTCAAATTCCATTTTATCAGAATTCTTAAATAAAAGTTTTATTACCAAAATATCTGAAATATTTAAAATATTTATTTTGAAAATTATGTATTAAATTCTTCAATATCTATTCTAAGTTTATTCTATAAACCCTTTTGAAAATGGTACCTGAAAAAACGAAAAAAACTAACAACGTAACATACTCCTATAAAAATCGGGGATACACTTTCCTAATTAACAAAGCTGGTTTCAAAATGTAATGTTTTAAAATCATAATAAATTATGAAATTCACTTTTATTAGACTTTATTTGATAAAGCGAATAAGCCAATATCAATTTAGATTTTGAAGTTCGTATAATTTAAAATTATATATAAATGAAAAAATCAGTAATCATCTTCATCTTTTTAATTTCAGCTGCAACTTTCTCACAAACGAATCTTTATTTACATCCGAATTCAGACTCTTATGTGAAAAACACTAAAACAATTGCGATATTACCTTTAGAAACTAAAGTAAGATTGAGACCCCTAGAATTAAAAAAGTATACTCCTAATCAATTGATACAATTGAATAAAATGGAATCTTTGTACATTCAAAAAACACTGTATTCATGGCTTTTGAAAAGAAAAAAAAGAGGGTCTTTGTTAGTTGAAATACAAAACCCCGAAATAACGAATGAATTACTCAAAAAAAACAATTTAAACATCCATTCCTTAGATCAGTATTTACCAACCGAATTAGGGAAAATATTGGAAGTTGAAACAATTATAAGAGGTTCTTTTGAAACATCAAAACCATTGTCTGGTTTTGCAGCTGCTGGAATCGAAATTTTAACCGGTTTATCTGGTTTAGCTAACACAGCAACACTAAATATGGAATTTCTAAGTACAGTCGATAATGCATTAGTGGTTAAATATGATAAAACGATAAATGGTGGAATGGGTTCAAATGCTTCAACCTTAATTGATAATCTTATGAGAAAAGTGTCACGGAAAATACCTTTTACAAAATAATTAGGTTTTTAATTAAATAAATAGGTTTAAAAAAACACTTCTTTAATCAACAAAGAAAAAATAGAAAATTAATTATTGTAACCTTAAAGAACAAAACTTATATTAACCATTAAGTACTTAATATATAAATATTATGAAAAATAAGTTAATCTTAATTACTGGAGGATCCAGTGGCATTGGTAAAGCCGCTGCAATAGAACTTTTCAAAAAAGGAGCAAGAATAATTCTTCAAGCAAGAAATATAGAAAAGCTAAAATCTACAGCAAAAGAGATTGACCCATCAGGAAAAAGAATAAGCTATTATTCAACGAATCTTGCAGACCCAGATTCAGTAAAAGAAGCTGCAAAAACCATAATTAAAAATGAGGGTGTACCAGATGTTATTATAAATAGTGCTGGAGCTGGTGAATGGTTGTCATTTAAAGAAGCTTCTTTACTTCATTATAAAGAAACAATGGAATCACCTTATTTGGCTACAACCAACACTTGTAAAGTTTACTTTGATAAAATGCAAGAACGGGGAAATGGACATTTCATTATTATAAATTCGGCTGCCTGCTACTTTTCTTTTCCAGGAGCAACAGGATACACTCCTTCTCGATGGGCAATGTTAGGTTTTTCAAAATCTTTACAAGCCGATCTTTATGATACGAACTTTAATGTATCTATGATTGCCCTAGGTAAAGTGGACTCACCTTATTTTGAAAACAACCCCATTAGTGAAGAACGCATACCTAGACTTGTAAATTGGTTAATTCCAACAATGTCTGTAAAGGATGCAGGAAAGGTTATTGCAAAAACTGTTGAGCATAAAAAATCCATAATAATACGTCCATTTATGATGAGAATTTCAGTTTTTTTAAACAGACTTTTTCCTTGTACATTTAAAATTCTCTTACGTCTTACTGGCACAAAAAAATAATCATGAATATCTATTAAAACTTGAAAAGCGCTATCTTAAAAAAAAATTAAAACAATGAAAAAAGGAAGGTCCTTAATTTATTTATTTTTTGCAATTTTTTATACACAAGCAATTGCACAAGAAACAACTATTTTTAAAAAAGGTAAAAAAGCACCAAATGTGCATCATTCTGGAGATGTTTGGTTAAATCATTTAAAAGATGCAGATAGTAGCTTTAATTACAATGTTGTTCTGGCTACTTTTGCTCCAAATGCTATATTGGATTGGCATTTACATCCAGGAGGTCAACAATTATTAATAACAGATGGTGTTGGTTATTATCAAGAACGTGAAAAAACTGTTCAAATAGTAACTAAAGGGGATGTAATTAGCTGCCTTCCTAATGTTGAACATTGGCATGCTTCAACTCCAGATAATCGTTTTGCTTATATTGCAATTACGGAAAATAAGCCCACAAAATGGCTGGAAAAAGTAAGCTCTGAAACCTATACAAATATTCAAACTCCTGATAAAGTTGCAACTGATGCTAAACAGGAAATTATTGAGATTTCTAAGAAAAAATGGCAATGGATGTCTGAAAAAAAAGTAGATGTTCTGGGGAAACTTTTCCATGAGAATGCTGTTTTTGTACATATGGGAGGATCTTGGGGAAAAGAACAAGAGCTAAATATCATCAAAAGCGGAGGGATTTGGTACAAAAAAGCAGATATTCAAGAAGCGTCTGTTCAGGTTATTGATGACACAGCTATCCTTTTAAATAAAATTACACTTTTAGCCGTTGTTGGTGGAAATGAAGTAACAAACCCCTTCGAAGTTACTGAAGTGTAGGTAAAACAAAATGAAGAATGGAAATTAACAAGCCTCTCTTTCACAAAGTTATTACATCCTTAAATTTTATCGAACAAAGTAACATTGAATAAAGTAATCTTTACAAAAGCGCCAATCAAATAGACGAAACATCTTTTAATAATTTCATGGTGAAATCATTAAAAGTCAAAATTAGCTTGTTCTTTAATATTAAGCGTGGAAATAATCAGTAACTATTTTCTTTACTTTTTTATTGAGAGCCGTCATACCACTATAACTAGTGTGTTCCAAAACAATAACCACTAAATCATCATCAAGATATTGAGTAAGGGATGTACTAAAACCATTCCATTTTCCATGATGATAAATCGTTTTTTCATCCTTCGGATCAATCCTAAACCCAAAACCATATGGAATTTTTCTTCCATAAACAGTTTCTCCTTTAGCATACATAAGGTCTAATGAGCTTTTTGAAAGTAGTTTACCTGTATTTAATCCAACGGTCCACTTTAACAAATCTTCACTTGTAGAATATACATTTTTGTCGCCAACAACAGCATCGTTTACAGTACGATTAATTCTTCGATGTCTCCATCCTCTATACAATTTATAGCCATCTAATTGATTAACTGCTATACTGTCATTTTCATAATTATATACGAATGAATTTTTCATTCCTAGTGGATCAAAAATGTTCTTTTTAACAAAGTCATTAAAGCTAATACCTGAAACTTTTTCAACAATAGAAGCCAAAACAAAATAACCGGTATTAGAATAATCAAAATTTCTACCAGGCTTAAAAAATCTTTGCACATTACTTGATTCAAGTAGCTCCATCATTTCACTATTTGAAGGTGCTTTTGCTTGTTTCCATTTATTCTCGGCAATCCAAAAATATTTTGGCAATCCAGCTGTATGGTTAAGAAGGTTTTTTATGGTAACGTGCTCATAAGGAAATGCTGGAAAATAACTATTTACATTATCTTCAAGTTGAATTTGCTCTCTTTCAAACAGCAACATAATTGCGGCTGCAGTAAATTGTTTACTCACAGAGGCTAATTGAAATACTGAAGCATCATTTATTAGCTCTTTCTTTTTAAAATCAGCAAATCCAATTTGATTACTATAAACAATTTTTCCGTTTTTCGCCACTAATAAGGCTCCATTAAAATCTTGTCTTTTGTTAATGTTTTTTAACAATAAATCTAATTTATGACTTACTTTTTGAGCTTCATTTTCAGAATAACGTTCAATTAAAACATTGCTATTTTCTTCAATTTCAGCCTCAGCTACTATTGATGTTTTAATCTCTTTATTATTTGAAGTTTTGGACTTGGAACTAAGCAAAAAACTGCTCAATATAATTATTAGTCCTACGGCTGTAAATTTTATATGGTTTTTCAATGGGGTTTAATGAGTTAGGGTTTCGGGGTTGCAGCCAAATTAACAATCTAATTTAGATTTTCAAAATTATTATGATTTTTTAACACAATTAGAAGAAATATTTGGTGTTAATTAAACAATTTCCAATTTCCAAAAAGGTCATAGTTCTTGCTTTTTAATATTAAAACCTCAAATACATATTTAAATATTATTAGGCATAAAAAAACAGTTTAATTTTCACTAAACTGTTTGTAAAGAATTCTTTTTTAGTAGCGGGAACTAAATTCAAACAATTTCTCGTTTGGTTATGGATTATGGGTGCTCTTCTATTAATTCCTCTTTTAACATTTGCTCCATGGCATTAATGTTTAATTGAAGAATCTTTGATAAATAAGTAGTTTGGGTTTTATCAAAAATTGGTAAATACTCTACTCCTTTTATTTGTAAGCCATATTTATTTCTAAATAAATTGGCATATAATTCATTTGTGTATTTACTAATTACATAAGGAGAAAGAGGCTTTCCTTTCAGCATATCATCAATTTTCGGGAATTCCTTATAATTATTAGATTGAGAGCAACTTGTAGGATAAATCATTCCTTTTACATTTGATTCACGAATTACAGTTAGAATATTTAAAAAACCAACAACATTTACGTCGTTAATAGTACTCTCATCATTACTACTACTTGAATTATAATCGAGTCCTGCCATATGAAATACATAATCAACTCCATTCATAGCTTTCACACAATCTTCAACCTTTCGAATATCTCCTCCTATTAATTTAAAATTTGAATGAGATAATAAATCGTTTATAAAATCGACTTTTCCACTAGAAAAATTATCAAAACATATTACATTAACTTGAAGATCTAATAAAGATTTACATAAGTTCGACCCTATAAAACCAGCACCTCCTGTAACCAATATGGTTTTATTTTCAAAATCCGTATTTTTCATGATTTCATTTTTAAAAATTGAGGAATCAAAATCCTCTTTAATTGCAACTAATGTAACAACGTTTTTTAAAGTTTACCTTAATAATTAGTTACCGTATTAAAAAATCGTTTAAACGTTTGACTTTTAGAGGATAACCGTAAATAATTACCCTTTTAACTCTTTTTTATTATCGATTGAATGAATAACAGCCCATTACAATCGCAATTTAAATCGCTAAAAATAACGCGACTAGATTAGGCTTTAAACAAATTACACCATTATTTATTAAAACCAAGTTTCATGAAAATTAAACCAATAAAATTATTTGGAATTAATACAAATTACTGTACACTAGTAATTTATATTAAATATTTTTGTAATTTTAATTACATAATAGCCTGAATTAACATTTATTAAAATATTCTCTCCTTGATTTTTTAGGCTTTTTCACCTCGTATGAAATGTGATAGTTATAAACTATCTAAATAGGTTTTTCCTAAGAACATTATACCCTTATTACAATCCCAAATAATTAGTACTTAATTCTTTATTATGAAAACTGTTGTAAATTACAATCTAGAGGTATTTAAAACCAATACTCCTAACTCAAATCATTATGCAACCATCCGTATTTTAGCAATAACGCTTTTAGCACTATTATTGATTGGATGTAGCCCAGCATTTATTAATAAAAAGGTAAACCTTCAAGAAACACCAACCGCCTCAGTCCTTGAAAAATACAAATCAAAAAAATATGCTATTCTACATTCAGGATCTCAAAAAATTCACTTGTACTCAATTAAGGTTGACCAAGAAAATCAACAACTTTCTGCATTTTATACTGATGTGGATCCAGATCACACAAACTATCAACCACTTTTAATGACTACATCCAGAACTTATAAAAGAAAATTAGGAGATCCAGAGCATGAGATTCATATTTTCACAAAAAATTCATTGAATCTGCAAGACGAAGAAGAGTTAATAATTCCTTTCTCAAGTATTGATAATATCGTTGTGTATAATCCCAATACAGGTAAAAAAGTATTAAATACAGCATTAATTACTGCAGGGGTAGCTGTCGGTATTTTAGCTATTGTTGCTGCTACAAAAAGCTCCTGCCCATTCGTATATGCCAATAATGGGGAAATCTTCACTTTTGAAGGTGAATTGTATCCAGGTGCCACAACACCTAACACAGAACGTGATGATTATATGAAACTATCAAATCTCAGTACTAAAGAAAGCATATATACAATCCGTGTCTCCAATGAATTAAAAGAAATTCAGTACACAAATTTGCTAAACTTAATAGAAGTACAACATCCTGAAACTACAGAAGTATTAATAGATCAATATGGCAAGGTTTATGGGATAAAAGATCCAAAATCTCCAAATAATTTAATTGTAAATGGTGTTAAAGAAACATCAGCTGTATTGCAGAAAAAAGACAATGTTTCTTATATGTTCAATACAACAACATCAGATAAAAACGATATGCAATCTATTGAAATCACTTTTGATAGACCAAGTGATATTAACACAGCAAACCTTGTATTGACTTTAAAAAATGCTTATTGGTTAGACTATGCTATGGGAGAGTTTCATCATAAATTTGGAAGTTATTTCAGTACATTCCAACAAAAACAAATAGAAACTCCTGGCGTCAAAACAATGAAATGGATTAAAGATCAAGGAATTCCATTGGCAATCTATTTGAAAAAAAACAACAGTTGGAAAATGATTGAACTAATTAATACTGTAGGTCCATTAGCATTTAGGGATATTGTTGTTCCGATTGATTTAACTACAATAAAACAACAACAAATTGAAATAAAATTGAGCTGTGGTTTTATGTTTTGGGAACTCGATTATGCTGCTCTTGCTTCAAATAAAACATCAAAAGATATGGAAATACGATATCTAAATCCTTCAAATGCTGTAACTCAAGATGGTGAGGATGTAACAAAATTAATTACACTTGCAGACAATGATTATTTAGTACAACCAAAAATTGGAGATGTTGTAAACATTGAATTTAAAAATAATAGCACACTTAAAAAAACGTATAAAAAAACTGTTTTCCTTAAAAATCGAGGTTATTATAAATATCTACGAGATTTTAAAGAAGAGCCCGATTTTACATATTTAAAAACCTTTAGAAAAAAAGGTGCCTTCTTGCGTTTTTCAAGGGATTTATATTATGATTTTAGCACCAAAGAACACCTTATGGATGCCATTGTTAAAAATTAATTTTATATAATATTTACGATTCTCTATGAAGAGTAAACACCCATAAAAATAAACCCATGCAAGCACAAATTATACACGGATACCAAGTTGCAATTGTACGACTAAGTATTCAATGGACTGTTTTTAAACTAGCACTACACCATTATAAAAATCCTCTTATCGCTTTTAAAGCGCTAAAGCATATGCTAAAATTAAGACAAAAAGTAACAGGTTATTCTGGAGGAATTAAAAAAATGGTTAAGCAAAATTCAATGCGTTACATTGGAATGTATGTTCCAGAAATACACGGTTCTAATTTCAAAATATTTGTACAAAATGAATTGCGAAATTATTTACCAATTAAAAGGCCGTCTAAACAATTTAATTCTATCTTTTTTGCAATCACTAAAAAATGTGCCTTGAGATGTGAACATTGTTTTGAATGGGAAGTTCTCAACCAAAAAGAAACCTTAAATGATGAGAGTATTGAACAAATTGTGAATCATATTTTGACTTTAGGTGCTAACCAACTATACTTTACTGGTGGAGAACCCACTTTACGCTTACCTGTTGTTTTTGATGTGTTGCGTAAAGTGAGGCATACTATTGACTGCTGGCTTTTTACTTCAGGCTACGGACTTAAACCATCAATTGCCCTTAAAATGAAAAAAGAAGGATTAAAGGGTGTTGTTGTAAGTATAGATCATTTCGAAAAAGAAAAACACAATCACTTTCGCGGAAATTCTAAATCATTTACCTGGGCTACGCAAGCGGTTCAAAATGCTTTAAATGCTGGGTTATTAGTAACTCTATCTGTTTGTGTTACCAAAAAATTAGCTTCAAAATCTTCATTGGCAATGTATATGGAATTTGCAAAAGGATTAGGCGTTCATTATGTTCAATTTTTAGAACCAAAAGCAGTTGGAAATTATGAAGGAAAGGATGTTTGCCTAACAAACGAACAAATAGCTGATTTAGAAACAATTTTCCTGCGCTACAATTATCAAAAAGGTTATAAAAGATATCCTATCATCCTTTATCAAGGCTATCATCAACGAAGAATTGGATGTTTCAATGGCGGATTTTCTGGATTATATATTGATACAGATGGAGGTATAAATGCATGTCCGTTTTGCCATACAAAAAAAGGCAATTTACTAGACACTAATTTCAAAGAAAAATTAGCAATCTTAACCAAGGAAGGTTGCCCTATGTATGGTGAACGAATAGCAATGATAAATTAACATATCCATTCAATTTCTAATTTGAACAGGAATTAAAATAATTAAAGGGTCTTGCTTAATCGCGGGCAACATCTATTATCGAACCTAAATGATTTGGTGGATGATTTTTTGAAGGTTACTGAATTTCATATACTCTAACCCAATCAATGAATACAGAGCATGGAAAAGTTGCTTCAGGTATAATTGCTCCACCATAGGTATTTTGGCTTCCTCCAACTCCCCCACTCAAAATGGCAAACATCTCATGCTCAAATGGAAACCACTCATCAAAGTGATTTGAATATTCAGACTTAGCAACACGCTTGTTATTCTCGTTGAAAATTTTTAATTCATCTTGTCCATCAGTTTGAAAAGCACCCCCATCATTAAAATAATGAACGTGATAAATATTGTTATCTATGAAAAATTCCATTCTGTCGTCAAACCAATCAATTCCATAATTATGAAAACCAAAACTTCCGGCATTTACATTATTTGATGTTGGCGGATATCCACCATAATCGGGTTCAGCTGGGTTAGGGACTTGCTTATTCTCATAACTATAATATGCAGCCAAATGCCCATGGTTCCATAACTGCCATTGATTATTTTCCCAAAACCAAGCATAGTGGACTCCTCCTAGATTATGATAGGGTATGGAACCCACATATTCCATAATATCCACTTCACCTCCCTGTGGCCACATAATATAATCCCATCCATTAGGAATTTCATTAGGCATTGCCCAAAAGGCAAATCCCTGACCTTTTTGGTTTATGTCCCTTGGGTAAACCTTTGCAACTATTCTGTGACCAGGACCCCAAGCAGCTTTCCCAGATGTATTTATCCTACCACTTGTATAATTCCTATCTATATAGTTTTCTTTTCTTGTTGAAATCACCAAACAGCCATCCTCAGCACCTGGCACACCATTTTGAAAACTTACATTTTCTGCCCTGTCTGTAGCTCTATCCAATTGACCTGTACCCCAGTCACCATTAACACCTGTACCTGTTTCATAATTCCATTTGGATAAATCAAGATATCCTTTATTAAAATTATCTTCCCAAATCAAATTACCTACATGAATGGTTTGACTTGTATTCTGAAAAACAGCCTTCACAGTCATATTACTAACCAGTGAAATTTGTATCGGATTCTCAGTTCCTGTATAATCTTTTTCCCATCGTACAAATTCCCAACCTCCATTAGAAACAGCTGTTAACTGAACTTTAGCTGAAGAAGGGTATATATCAGTTGGTTTGGAAGAAATTACCTCTTGAGTTACTACCCCCCCACCTTCAACCTCAACCGTTAAATCATATTTCTTCTTCTCAAAAATGGCTGTAATGTTTTTGTCAGAGTTCATTGTAACTGTTATCGGATTGTTAGTTCCAGAAGCACTTCCAGACCAAAGCTTAAAAAAATATTCTGAAGAAGGAATAGCATTTAAAGTAACTTCCTCTCCCTCAATAAACACACCTAACATAGGGCTTACGCTACCTCCTTCATTTGGGGTAATTTTAACTTCTAACGTAAACTCAACTACTGGCTCATCTTTTGAACAGGTTAACATAAGAAAGGAACAAAAAACAATAGTCAGAATGATACAATGAGGCTTTTTCATGTAAACATTGTAATAAATAGTAAAATCAAACTTACATTATACCCATAGAATTAAAAATGATAAAAGTCATATTAAGACCTTCTATTTTAAAATCCACTTTGAAGTAAACTTCACTTGAGAAAAAAAGAAAAGCCTCCAGAAAAATCTAGAGGCTTTTTTGTAGCGGGAACTGGACTCGAACCAGTGACCTTCGGGTTATGAGCCCGACGAGCTACCTACTGCTCTATCCCGCGATTTCGAGTGCAAAGATACACTTTATTTCAAAAAAGCAATAAGTTTTTACAAAAAAAACATATTAAAGTTTACCTTTGCAGCCTTAAACATTGAAAATGAAGCACAAAGCAGGTTACGTAAATATTATTGGAAATCCAAACGTTGGAAAATCAACACTTATGAACGCTTTTGTAGGTGAAAGACTGTCTATAATAACGTCAAAAGCACAAACAACTCGTCACAGAATTTTAGGAATTGTGAATGGAGATGATTTCCAAATACTATTTTCTGATACACCAGGAATAATAAAACCAGCTTACGAATTACAATCTTCAATGATGAATTTTGTTAAATCTGCTTTTGAAGATGCTGATATATTAATTTATATGGTTGAAATTGGAGAAAAGGAATTAAAAGATGAAAAATTCTTTAATAAAATTCAACATTCAAAAATTCCTGTATTACTTTTAATTAATAAAATTGATACCTCAACCCAAGAACAAGTTGAAGAGAAATTACTGTACTGGAAAGAAAAAGTACCTAATGCTGAAGTAACTTTAGTTTCTGCTCTTGAAAATTTTAATGTGCAAGGTGTTTTTGAAAGGATTTTGGAGTTGCTACCAGAATCTCCAGCATTTTATCCAAAAGACCAATTAACGGACAAACCTGAACGTTTTTTCATTAACGAAGCCATTCGTGAAAAAATATTAATGCACTATAAAAAAGAAATTCCTTATTCGGTTGAAATAGAAACTGAAGAATTTTTTGAAAGTGAAAAGATTATTAAAATTCGTTCTGTAATTATGGTAGAACGTGAAACTCAAAAAGGAATTATAATCGGTCATAAAGGTGCGGCTTTAAAACGCGTTGGTACAGAAGCTAGAAAAGATTTAGAGAAATTCTTCAATAAAAAAATTCACTTAGAGCTATACGTAAAAGTTAATAAAGATTGGAGAAGTAATAAAAATCAACTGAAAAGATTTGGTTATAACGAATAACAATCATTTATTTTTTTTCTAACGTTTTCATCATAAATCTATGGAGATCATCCATTTGTTTATGTCCTGTTTTTTTACCAATTCTCCCAAGAAAATACATTAGAACCCATAATGAAGGTAATGCAATTACCATTGATAAGGATAGTTTAAAATCTGATTTTAAACTCCATTGTACATAAGCCATTATTGCAAAACCAATAAAAGCAACTGCAATTGCAAAATGAAAAAACATAAACATTGTCCACACTTGTGGCTTTGGTCCAAATAAGCCCTTAACAACTGTTTTATTTTCTTCAATTTTTTCAATTTCTATATTTAACTGTGGAGACCAAAAATGATTTTCATCAAAAGGAACATCAATTACTATATGTCCATCAACAATTTTACTGCAATATTTACAATCTCCATCCTTCAAGTTTTCTTTAAACTTTGCAATTAAATTATCTTGATTTACATCAAAATTCATTTTAAATCTAGGTCGTAAATGAATATCACTATTTTTTTGCTCCTTCATATAACTTCAATTTTATTTTTGAAATATACTCTTTTTTACCAAATGTCTAATTTAGAAGTAGTAATATCTTATTTACCAAAATAAAATTATGTAATTTTGCAAAAAATTAAAAAACAGGAATGAGTAATATTGTTGCCATAGTAGGAAGGCCAAATGTTGGGAAATCAACGTTGTTTAATCGTTTAGTAAAAAGTAGAGATGCTATTGTTGATTCGGTTAGTGGAGTAACACGTGATAGACATTACGGTAAAAGTGATTGGAATGGTAAGGAATTCTCAGTAATAGATACTGGAGGTTATTCGGTAGGTTCTGACGATATTTTTGAAGAAGAAATTAGAAAACAAGTTGAATTAGCTATTGAAGAAGCTGATATAATCATATTTGTAGTAGATGTTGAGCAAGGAATCACTCCAATGGATGAAGAAGTTGCCAAGTTATTACGAAAAGTAAAAAAACCAATATTTACAGCTGTTAACAAAGTAGATAATTCTATGCGTGAAGCTGATGCTGTAGAATTTTACAATTTAGGTTTAGGCGATTACACAACAATTTCATCAATAAATGGAAGTGGAACTGGTGAATTGTTGGATGAAGTTGTAAAGGAAATGACAGTTGAGCCTGTTGAAGAAAATGAACTACCTCGTTTTGCAGTAGTTGGTCGTCCAAATGCAGGGAAATCATCATTTATAAATGCTTTAATTGGTAAAGAAAGAAATATTGTAACAGATATTGCTGGTACAACACGTGATACTATTGATACTAAATACAACCGTTTTGGATTTGAATTTAATTTAGTAGATACTGCAGGTATTAGAAAAAAATCAAAAGTTAAAGAGGACTTAGAATTTTATTCAGTAATGCGAGCAGTAAGAACCATTGAATCGTGCGATGTTGCTATATTAATTATAGATGCAACCCGTGGATTTGAAGGACAGGATGAAAACATTTTTTGGTTAGCTGAGAAAAATAAAAAAGGTATCGTTATTTTAGTTAATAAATGGGATTTAATTGAAAAAGAAACGAATACAATGCGTGATTTCGAGGCTCAGATTAGAAGGGAAATTGCTCCCTTTACAGATGTTCCTATTATTTTTACAAGTGCTTTAACAAAACAACGCGTATTTAAAGCTATTGAAACAGCTGTTGAAGTTTTTGAAAACAGAAAGAAACGTATTCCAACTAGTAAATTAAACGATACTATGCTGGGTATTATAAAACATAATTCACCACCTTCTAACAAAGGAAAATTTGTTAAAGTTAAATATTGTATGCAGTTACCAACGCCTACACCTCAGTTTGTATTTTTCTCAAATTTACCTCAATATGTAAAAGAACCATATAAGCGTTTTCTTGAAAATAAAATGCGTGAAATTTTCAACTTTAACGGAGTGCCAATTGTAATTTATTTCAGACAGAAATAATTCAAATTATTTTATCATATAAAAAAACACCCACTAATTTTTTAATTAAGTGGGTGTTTTCTTTTTAAGAATTTCCATTCATTTTCCGCAATCTTTAAGGTCATTAATTATGCCGATTTTCAAGCACAATGCTTAGTTATTATTCGTAATTTTACCAATAAACCTTGTTTACAGTATTAAATTTATTTTAAATGGATGATGCACTTTTATATGGCAGATTGCAATTTGCTTTCACAATAACGTACCATTATTTATTTCCACAACTTACCATGGGTTTGGCATTAATAATTGTTTTATACAAAGGGTTTTATCTAAAAACCAATACTCTAATTTATAATGAATCGGCTAAATTTTGGGCTAAGATTTTTGCCATAAACTTTGGAATGGGAGTAGTAACTGGTCTTCCTATGGAATTTCAGTTTGGCACAAACTGGGCACAATTTTCCGAGCGAACAGGCAACATTATTGGTCAAACATTAGGAATGGAAGGCATGTTTTCGTTCTTTTTGGAATCTTCCTTTTTAGGATTGTTTTTATTTGGTGAAAAAATATTAGGTAAAAAGCTTCATTTTATGACAGCTTTTTTAATTTTTATAGGATCTTGGGCAAGTGGGTATTTGATAATTGCCACACATTCCTGGATGCAAAATCCGGTTGGTCATGAAATTCTATCAAATGGAAAGTTTGTTTTAAAAAACTTTTCAGAGCTATTTGGAAACCCTTGGTTACTACCTTCTTTTTTTCATAATCAAATGGCTTCCTTAGTAACAACCTCATTTGTTGTTGCCAGTGTTGGAGCGTTCTATTTATTAATTAACAAGCACAATAAATTCGCTCAGTTATTCATAAAAACAGGTATAATTACAGGTATAATTTCAACGTTATTTGTTGCTTTCCCAACAGGAGATTTATTAGCAAAACAAGTAGCTTTAAATCAACCTGTTACCTTAGCTGCAATGGAAGGTTTATTCCACTCTGAAGAAGGCGCTCCAATTGTTTTAATTGGACAACCTAATATGAAAGCACAACGCCTGGATAATAAAATTGAAGTTCCTAATGTACTTAGTTTTTTAACTTATGAAAGATGGGATGCTGAAATAAAAGGATTGAATGATTTTCCAAAGGAAGAATGGCCAACAAACATTCCAGGTTTATATTATTCATATCATATAATGGTTGGATTAGGTACTATTTTTATTGGTATTATGACACTCGGGCTTTGGTTTTTATGGAAGAAAAAAATTGAAATACAACGTTGGTTTTTGTGGGTACTATTATTTGCAGTTCCTTTCCCATACATTGCTAATACCGCTGGTTGGTACACTTCTGAACTTGGGCGTCAACCCTATTTAGTATATGGATTATTTAAAACAACTGATGGAATTTCAGAAAATGTTTCATCAGGTAACACCTTATTTACATTATTAGGATTTGTTGGTTTGTACTTACTTTTAGGCTTTATAATGTTAATTCTTGTGGGTAAAATAATTCATAAAGGCCCAGTTCTAACAGAAAAAAATCAATAAAATGGAATTAGTTTGGTATCTTATTTTATGCTTTATGCTTGTTATGTATATCGTTTTGGACGGTTTCGATTTTGGCGCAGGCATTATTCATTTATTTATAGCAAAAACTGAAAAAGAAAAAAAACAAGTTATGCGTGCCATTGGTCCGTTTTGGGATGGAAATGAGGTTTGGCTTGTTGCCTTTGGCGGTGTATTATTTGCAATGTTTCCAACGCTATATGCTTCCGCTTTTAGTGGCTTTTATTTGCCGCTTATTATGATTCTTTGGTTTTTTATTATTAGAGCTCTGGGAATAGAATTTACTCATTTAATCAACCATGAACTTTGGATTAAACCTTGGCAAAAAGGTTTTGGGATTTCCAGTTTATTGTTAGCTTTATTTTTTGGTGTTGCTTTTGGAAACATAATAAGAGGTGTTAATTTAGGAGGTGTTGAAAATGGTATAGCACAATTTAATAATCATTATTCTTTTTTTACACCACTATGGGATGGAAGTTTTTCGCCATTTGCAGAAATACCAGGTGTTATCGATTGGTTCACTATTACCATTGGTTTGGTTGCTGTATTAACATTAACTATTCATGGAGCCTATTGGATAATTTTAAAAACGGAAGGTGATTTTGTGAAAAAATTACAAGCTAAAATTTTACCTCTTTGGATTGCTTTGTTTGTTCTGGTATTAATTTCTTTGGTAGCTTTTATTACGATGAAATCATTTCATAGGGAATTGTTTTCTCTTCATCCATTAATGTATATACTCCCATTTATAACATTCTTAAGTTTATTAAGTATGCTTCTTGCTCGAAACAGTAAAAAAAGTTGGCTAGGATTTACCAGTTCAACAATTTTTATTATTTCTGGTATTGGAAGTGCTTTAGCTAGTTTATTTCCAATAGTAATTCCGAGTACAAATTCTATAGTAAAATCTCTAACAATTTATAATACTGCGGCTGAAAATTACAGTTTGAATACAGGAATTAAATGGTGGGTAATTGCTTTTTTACTGGTAATTATTTATTTCACTTTTGTGCATAGAATTTATAAAGGAAAATTAACAGAAGAGCACGATCATCATTAAAACAAACCATTTGGCGTAATCTGTAACCATTTAAAATAAGTCATTGCCATTATTATTGATAGAATCCAAGCTAAAAATTGCATTGTAAATCCAAACTTAAAAGTATCGGACCAACTATAATGATTTGTAGAATATAAAAGTAACGCTGGTTTGCTATTAAATGGCAAGGTATATACGTGTTCTATTAAAAAAGCCATAGGTAATGCCAAACTAATTACTTCAAAACCAAACCTGGAAGCTATTCCAATTGCGATTGGAATAAAAATCATAGCTCGCATCGTTTTACTTTGAAAGAGTAACGCACTAAAATCCATTCCAAAGGTTAAAATTAGGTATAAAACCCAAAAAGGTGTATTGTCACTTATTCCTAAACTATCAAACATTGAATTCACAGCAATACTTGGCAAATCCGTGATATTAAACCCTGCTCCTAAGGTATAAGCTCCTGCAGAAAATAATAATAAATGCCAAGGAATATCAACATCATTCCAAGATACAATTCCAATTTTCGGAATTAAAGCAACAATCGCTCCTACAAACGCAACAGCTGTTGGACTTATACCATGATACCTATCAGTTACCCATAAAAATAAAATTGAAAGAAATATTAAAATAGACTTAACTTCATTAAATGAAACCTTTCCCATTTTATTTAATTCTGTTCTTAATGTATCCATTCCTCCTTCAATGGTCGGTGTTTTATTTTCTTTTTCAATCGGGAAAATAAGTTTAGACCCAATAATCCATCCTAATATCATTAAAATCATAGCTCCCGGAAAAGCTGCTATCATCCAATCAGAAAAAAATATATCGCTCCCAATTGCGCCACCAATTAATGAAGCTGCCAATAAATTGGCTCCTGAACCCGTTAGAAAACTACTGGCTCCCATATTTATTTGAAACAAATTTTGTAAAATAATATTTCTTCCAAAATTATTTCTATTACCGTTAGAAGCTCCATATACAGCAGCAATTACCATAAATATTGGCAATAAAATAGCCGCTTTTGCAGTAGTGGCTGATATAAAAACCGACAATACAATATTAATTACCATAAAACTTAAAAAAATGGATGAAGCACTTTTTCCAAATTTTAATATAAACCATAAGGCAAACCTTTTAGCAACACCAGTTACCACTAACATACTAGCTAAAATAAAAGATAATATATTTAACCACATTACTTCGTGTCCTAATTGAGCATAAGCAACTTTTTCAGGTAAAACACCTGTTAATACTAATGTGATAATTAAAATTAATGATGTTAAATAATTTGGAATGGCTTCTGTAACCCATAAAATAAGAGAGGCTACAAAAATCGCCAACATTGCCCTATTGGATTGAATAAAATTGTTCAGCCCAATTACATCAAAATTACTTTGAGCATTTTTGCTTAAACCCTCAATATTAATATGTTGTAAAAATGGAATTTCAAAAACATACATTATGAGTATAAATGAAATTATTGCTAGCGGACCGCCAATTATCCTTAATACTTTTTCTACCTTGGTTAGCTTACGAATTGGAAGTTTTTCCATCCGGTAGTTACTCATATCTAACACATTTTTATACATATTTAACTGTTCAGATTATTTTAAATAAGTAGCTATAAATTTTTAAAATCAGTATTTTCAATCTCAATTCAAAATCAATTTCATTTAATTACCTATGATAAAAAATTGACTTCAATAATTAATTTGCTAAAGGTTTATGAATCCATCCTATCACTCTTTTTATAGCTTGTAAATAGTTTATATTTTCTACACATTCCAAACCCACCTCTTTTATTGTTTTTTTAACATCAACTATTTCAGTTGATTCAGAATTAATGGTTACAACTTTCGCTCCGTTAATGAGTACATTTCCTACTTCACAAATGGTATTATTTACCATGTATCCAAAACGTTGCTTGTGAATTTTAACCTGCTGAAGATCGGGATGGTTATCAACCAAAATCATAAATTCATCTAACAAATAATATTCTTTTATTAGGTTTGGTAATTCGACTTTAAAAGCTGGAAAAACTTCATTTAATAAAGTTTCTTTGGCCATTGGAAATTCTCCTTTCATTAAAGGGTTCCATTGCTCTAAACCATCAACTGTTTGCACAAGTGTTTTGATATCCATTTTACCATCTCTAATTTTGGTGTTATTAGTATCATTTGTTTTTGAAAGAATATAAATTTCATCCGATTCTCGCTCCCAAACTTCTTGTGGGATTGGAACAGATAAACGCGCCATTAATTTTGCTTGTTTATCAAAGTTTTGACCAAATGTTCTAAATTCAAATCGAGGCTTTGATGGTTCGCCAATTTTCATAACTAATTTTGATTATAAAAATCGGCTTGTAATATGTATCACAAGCCGATTTTCCTTTTTATTTATTGAACATTATAAACATTCCACAAAGAAGTGTCGGCTTTAAACGTATCCGATTCATCAATTGTTCCACCTCCTGGTGTTTCATCTATATACATAGAGCCATCATTTGCATAATAATACTCGGCCGTTGCAGTTGCAATACGAACATAAAATGAAACTTTGGCTCCTGTTTCACTTAATGACAACCCTAAATCTGTAACTGCATCTTTCAAATTAATGGTAACACTTGTTTGAGTAAATGATGCATCGTCTTCACCTGAAATTTTGTTCGCTTTCACATAAACTGGAGTATCACCAACTGCAAAATAAACTCGAGCTTCTGAAATGGTTTCCGTACTTGCATATGTTAATACAATATTTATATCGGTTCCTGGAACAGGATTTGTAGGAAAACTTACACTTGTTAAAGTTCCTTCTGCTGCACTAACTGTTGCATCCACAACATCTTCATAAGTAATTGCTTCAACAATATAACTTGGCCAGGTTGTGCCTAAATCGTGGTTAAAATCACCTCCATCTTCAACAGGATAATATGTTTGAGTTCCATCAACATATTCTACTCTAACGTAATACCTCACCTCATCATCTGTACTTTGAGCAGGAACAACTCCTTCCCAAACATCTCTAGATCGTGTTAAAACCACTTTTGTTTTTTCATCATTTACATCATCTTGCAATTCACCAGGTAATAAGTAATACATTCTAATTTCAGAAGTTTGATTTGGATAGTATGGAGTTACTTTAAAAGAAACTTCACCAATAAACCCAGCCTGCTCTCCTTCAATCAAAATTTCTTCTACTCCACCTACAACTGTAAATTCGTTAGGTTCATTATTCCCGTTTTCAGGATAATAAGCAACCAAACCAGTTGTATCAGTTGCTACAACATAATATTTTACTAATGAAGCAACATTAGCCATTGGCACTGAGGTTTTATAGACTCCATTTACTAAAGCCATATCTATTGATTGCACACCATCATTTACCATATAAATTAATTTTACCGAAGCTATTCCATCGGCATCAGAAGCAGTAACTTCATACACATCAATAAATTCAGTTAAAGCATTTGCAATTAAAACAGGAGCATTATTAACATTGCTATTCGCAATTCCTTTGGAAGGGCTTTGAACCACCCAAATATCGCCACCATCAATTTCTCTACCAAAAGTTAACCCAACTTGTGAAGACATATCTAGTGTTGTAATTTCATCTATTACCTCGTTGTTTGCATTATACAACGTTATTTTTTCACCTCCCGATGAAATTTTAAAATTTGTGGAAACATTTGAAACATTAGAGTCATCACAATTAAATGTAACATATTTACCCGCTGCTATTGTAAGATTGTCTATCGTCCATTCCTGACTTGTATCTGCTAATTTATAACCTGATAAATTTACATCTTCACTTCCACTATTGTAAAGTTCTAACCAATCTGGATCGCCAGTTGACATAATTTCGTTTAATTTTACTGTTGTTTTAACCAATGGCCCAGAATTATCTTCTAAAACCGCATCCTCAACACAACTTAGTATAGATGATAATGCGATTACCACTACTAATAAATATTTTAAATTTTTCATTTTAACTTAATTTCAAATTATTAAAAATCGATTTCGAATCTAAATGCTAACATTCCAAAATCGTCTCCAGCATTTCCTTTCGTTTCAACAACATCGGCTGGGTCTTTTGTTAAATTACCATCTATATCATGGCCAACAAATAACTTTCCTTTACCATTTGCATATCTATCGTTATTATTATAAACGTAGTTAGCCATAAATTTCACATTTGGGTTAAAGTAATAATTCAATCCTATTAAAAAGGCTTCAGCAGAACCACCATAAATATCTGCGTCTTTATCATTAGCATCAACAAAATCATATTTTAAAGCAAGTTCTAAATCTCCATATTTCTTTCCTCTGGTAATTCTAGTAAATTCACCATCGGCACTATTATAGTTGTGATTCCCTCCAAAAAGTAAATACGCAGCTTGTATATAATAACCATTTATATTCATGGAAGTCAAATTATTTTTTCTATTAACATCCACTGTTTTATATTCACTTTGAAACATAAACCCTTTATATCTCCCTGCCAATTCGAAGCCTAACATTGTAGTATTATCAACATCTAATATATCATCTGTATCTATATACTTTTTTCTATTAATTGAACTAAAGGAACGGTTACTAAATCTATATGACCCTGGAACCTCCATATTAGTTTTTGGGGTTCTATACGACCCTGCAACACCTAAATGAAGTACTTTTTCTTTATCAATAATGGGTCTAAAAACAGCTCTACCTGTAAATGAATATCCTTCATCAATTCCGTAATCTTTATTTGCGTCTTGTGTATAAGTAACTTCTTCAAAATCGCTAACAATATTAAAATGAACTCCTCCAGATAATACGTAAGCTTTTGCCCAATGATTTACTTGAATACCTAAATGGCGAGAAGGATCTAGCTTAGAAGATAAGGCCCGCTCAATAAAAGTAATATACCTCGAAGTTGTATTTGTTTCTAAACCAAAACTTTCTCTGAAATTACCTGCTTTGATATTTAAATTCTCCGAATCAAAAGAATATTTTAAATAAGCATCTTTTAATTCAACTGCTGAACCTGAAAAATCGAGATCAATTTCCCCATACCAATTCGTCCATAATATTGCTTTTGCTGCAAATCTAGCTCTACGTATTATGGTTCCATTTCCAATTGGATTATAAACATCATTTGAAAAAAAAGCACCATCAACCTGAACTCTATTATCGAACCATATAGAATAACTTTTATCGGCTGATGTAAATTTTAGAATACCGTCTTGTGATTCACCATTTAAACTTAAGAAGCTAACTTCTTGTCCATACTGGTTTACCCGAATCGTATCGGATTTTGTAATCTCCTGGGCTGTTGCTGCTAAGCTTAAAAGCACCAAAACCACTACCAATGTGTAAAATTTATTTTTCATTTTATTACAATTATTTTTCTTGTCTTTTATAATTTCTATGTTAAATTGGATCAAATCTGTTCTTTTTTATCATTTTTTAGTGAAGTATACATGCGTTTATTTCTCACTCTTTTTCTTGAAAAAGTTTAAATTAAAGGCATTATTATTGAACGAAATTTAGTTTACATGAAACCTCTAATTGAAGTTTTTTTATTGATGAAAAAGATTTTTTAACTATTCATATTTTCTTTTTCAATAAAGTTATCAACTGAAAAACCCGTATGGAATGATATATATCAATTTAAAAGGCATTGATATACACAGGGAGTTTGATTTTTATCATGAAATAATTGAAAAAATCAAGTTTTAAAAAAGTACGTTTATATTTAATTCTAGAAAAGAATCAAATATTTAAAAAATCAAAGTAGTTTGATTTGTAAACTAAGTTAATACTGAAGTGTTTTTTATTATTTGTCGTTACTTTCTCTATTAAAATAACCCAAAATAAATCCCAAAACAATACTCCAAATTGCAGCTAGCCCAATTTGATAAGGTTTATCTAACATAAAAGTAATAGTGTGTGCCGGAATCCAAAACCAAATTAAGGAAAACATCCCCTTATCTATATTTTTCCAATTGTTTTGTTTGGCAATTAAATTATCCAAAAATCGATGTAAAATAACAAGTAACAATCCAAATTGTAAATTCATAGTTACAGATATGGTAAATGCTCTTCCAAACAATCCGAGTTCTGGTAGTAAATGGTGGTCTATTAAACTATCTGCAAAACCTTGAAAACCAACAAATGCAATTTTAATTGTAACAGCCAAAATTGCCCATTCTAGCATTTTCAATAAAATGATATGCAATTTATAAGGCATAAAAACCCTTCCTTTTTGCATCCATTTAGAAAAAATATCACCCAAAGTTCCTAATGCTGCAAATTGAATCATTGCACTGTAAATTGGGTACGCTTTAACTAATTCAACATATGAATTCATTCCTTTGTTTGCTTTTATTTTACATTATAAAAGTACAAACTTAACCTCAAAAAAATTGATTTTTTAACCATTAATAAAACTCAACAACCTCAGTTTGTTCAGCAATATTAAAACCGTTTTGTAAAACTGTTTTTTGAGCATCACTCCCTTCTATTAACAATGGATTAGTATGGTTAAAGTGAATGAAGTAGATTTTCTTTTTATCCTTGTCAGATAAATTTTTAAAGAGGACCATGCTTTCTTCAACAAAAGGATGTGGTATTTCGCTCATTGGCCTTCCCTTTATTTCACCATCTTTATAAAAAGTAGCATCTAAAAAAGCTAAATCTACTTCTTTAATTAAGTCTATTATATTCGTTTTCCAGGTATTCCATTTATCGATATCTGGAATAAATAATGCCTTTTTAGAATTTGATTGAATTATAAAACCGACAGTTTCGGAATATTCATCTCTGTGGGGAACTAATATTGGTGTAACAGAAATTCGTTCATTCAACACTATGATAGAATCTTTTTGTAAGCCTTTCAATTCAATGTTTTTTAATTGAACCAACTGGCTCCAAGGTCCATTTTTAGTTAAATACGATTTCATTTTAGGCATTGCATATACCGGAATCCCATTGGCTCCCATTGCCTCTCTACCTAAATTCATAAGTCCTGTATAATGGCCAATATGTGCATGTGACAAAAAAATACCAGTCGGTATATTTCCTTCTTTTACTAAATGAGTGGAAAGTAATTTAAGTTGTTCTTTAAAGTCTGGAGTTGCATCAAAAATCCAGTTTTCATTTGAAATAGGATCAATTAAAGCAATGGAAGAAACATACCTTTTATACTTAGAATTCGTATATGTTCTTTTACAACACTCCTTTTCACATCCTGCTTGAGGGTAACCTGCATCTTGAGCATTCCCTAATATAAAAATGTAGGGTTTATCGGGTTTATTGTGCGTCAAGTTAACCTTTTGATTACATGAAATCAAAAAACACAAGGCAATCATTAAAAACCCTTTAGTATTCACTTAAAACTATGTTGAAATAAATTTTACCAGCCTCCACTTGCGCCACCGCCACCGAAACCTCCACCGCCGAAACCTCCTCCAAATCCGCCACCGCTGCTTGAACCACCTCCAAAGCTACCTCCTCCGAATCCACCTCTACCAGCGCGACTCAATATTATAGCTTCTAAAATTTGTGCAGCAGTTGAATCTCTTCTTAAACGTTTTCCTCCTCCGCCACCTTTATCTTTTTTTGAAAAAATAATCATTAAAATAATAAATATGATGAAAATAATTAAAAAGGTGGGAACTCCTTTCGGCTCTTTTTCAGGTGATTCATTGTTTTTATAAGTACCTTTTAAAATATCAAAAATAACATCTACTCCTTTATCTAATCCTCTATAAAAATCACCTTTTTTAAACTCAGGAATAATAATGTTTTCAATTACACGCTTTGAAAGAGCGTCTGTTAATACATGTTCAATTCCATAACCCGTTTGTATAGCAATTTTTTTATCATTTAAAGCCAATAAAACAAGTATTCCATTATCTTCTTTTTCTTGCCCAATCCCCCATTTATGTCCCCAATTAGCAGCTAATATATCAATGTTTTCACCTTTGGTTGTTTCAATAGTTATTAAAACAATTTGGGTTGAAGTTGAATCAGAGTACTGTATCAATTTTTGTTCTAATCCAGTTTTTTGACTACCTGAAAATAATTTAACATAATCATAAACACTTGTTTGTAACGTTGGCTTTTCAGGAATTGAAAATTGACCAAACGATATTTGAACAAAACATATTGAGATTATTACCGATAAAACTATTTTATATGTTTTTTGCATTGAATTCATTTATCCTTTTGAAATTTCATCAGATAATTCGTTAGTGCCTTGTTTTTGGTAAGGAAAAAATTCTTTCAATTTATTACCTACTTCAATAATAGCAAGTTCCATTCCTTTAGTAAATTCCCCTTTAGAAAAATGAGTTACCATTAATTCCTTTTCAGCATCCCAAAAATTCTCAGGAACTTTAGTATTTATTCCTTCATCACCAAGAATAGCTAATTTCTTATTATCAACAGCAATATAAAATAACACTCCATTTCTTAATTCTGTTTCATCCATTTTTAAGAAATAAAAAACCTCCAATGCTCTTTCCATAGGAGGTTTTTCAGTGCTTTTTTCAATATGTACACGTATTTCACCTGAAGTATTTTTTTCGGCAATCCGTATAGCGTGAACTAACGCTTGCTCTTGTTGTGCGGTTAAAAAATCTTCAACTTTAAACATCTTAAAATTCTACTTTAGGAGCTACTTCACTACCTGCAGCAGCTTCAAAACGACTCATTTCTTTAAAATTCCCAATAAAACCGTTTAATATATTATTCGGGAATTTTTTAATGTGTTTACTAAACACATTTACTTCTGAATTAAATCTATTCCTTTCAACATTAATTCTATTTTCAGTTCCTTCTAACTGACTTTGTAATTCTAAAAAGTTTTGATTTGCTTTTAATTCTGGATATTTTTCAACTGTAACTAATAATCTAGACAGTGCTCCGCTTAATCCTTCTTGAGCTTTTTGAAATGCAGCCATATTTTCAGGCGTTATGTTTGTTGGATCAATAGTTGTTTTAGTAGCTTCAGCCCGTGCTTTAATAACACCTTCTAAGGTTTCTTTTTCGTGTGCCGCATACCCTTTTACAGTTGATACTAAATTTGGAATTAAATCTGCTCTTCGTTGATATGCACTTTCTACATTAGACCAAGCTGTTTTTGAGTTTTGTTCATAATCAACCGCTTTATTATAAAATCCAACACCCATTCTGTATATTGCAAATACAAATACACCAATTATTACTACAGGAATTAACCACTTTTTCATTTTACTTCGTTTTTTTAGTTTGTTTATTATTTATTTAATCAGTTGCTTAAAAAGTAAATTCGTTACTAATTTAAAGCAAAAAAAATTAAGAAATTTGGTTTTTTATTTTAATAAGCTCTTCTTTAATAGACTCCAACCTTGAAATAATTCCTTGATTACTAACCACACTTTTGGGGCTTTCTTTCATTTTACTCTTTGCTCCTTCTAGGGTAAAACCCTTTTCTTTAACTAAATGGTAAATTAACTTTAGATTTTTAACGTCTTCTTGGGTAAAAAGCCGGTTCCCTTTTTTATTTTTTTTAGGCTGTAAAATATCAAATTCTTTTTCCCAAAATCGAATATGAGAAGTGTTTACTCCAAATGCTTTGGCTACTTCCCCAATTTTATAATATCGCTTTTCTGGTAGGTCTATATACATTAGTCAAGTGATTGTCCTTCAATTTCCGCAGCTTTTTGCATTGCTGCAAATTCTTCAGGAGATAAGTTACCATAATAAAAATTAATCGGATTTATTTTTATCCCATTTTTAAATATTTCATAATGTAAATGTGGTCCTTGGGAGCGCCCGGTATTTCCAACAAAACCAATTAAATCTCCACGAGTAACTTTTTGCCCTTTTCGAACATTGTAATTACTTAAATGAGCGTATAACGAAACATATCCATAGCCATGATCAATTCTAATATGCTTTCCATACCCTGCTGAACCTTGATCGGCTCTCTGAATTACACCATCACCAGAAGCATATACAGGTGTTCCTTTCGGTGCGGTAAAATCCATTCCCCAATGTTTTTTTCTTGCTTTGGTAAAAGGGTCTGATCGCCAACCATAACCTGAAGCCATACGTGTTAAATCTTCATTTTTCACCGGTTGAATTGCGGGTATCGCAGCTAATAATTTTTCTTTATTTCCCGCCAACTTAACAATTTCATCTAATGATTTTGACTGTACATAAAGTTGTTTAGATAAAATATCCATGTTTTTCGTAACATCAATAATCATATCTGAATTATCAAAGCCTTCTAAAGCTTTATATCTATTAACTCCTCCAAAACCTGCTTTTCTCTGTTCTTCTGGTATTGGGCTCACTTCAAAATATAAACGGTAAATATTATTATCTCTATCTTGAATTTCCTTTAATATATTTTCTAATTGAACAATTTTTTTTGCGTGTAACTGCTCATTCAATTTTACGAATTCTATTTCTCTATTTAATTCCTTTTCTTTTGGAGAATCAAAAAGCTGAGTAAATACAATGTACCCAAGTACCATAAACATAAAAGCTGTAATAAGTGCCAGAAAAGATTTCTTCAATTTGTCCCCTATTTTAGATTTTATCTTTTTATAGGAAAGCGATTCTGAATCGTAATAATATTTTACCTTCGCCATTATTTATAATTATGTTATTTTTGCAATATACAACGCCATAATATTTTCTAATATTGCGGTATGTAAATAACAAAATTACAAAATGTTTTATTAAAGGAATGAAACCCTTTTTTTTTAGCAAATAATTAACAGATGAAATTGCCTTTTGAAAAGTTTAAATAAAATATTAAAATAACATTCTGGCTATAACATTTGACTATAAAATATTACAAATGAAATCACAACAAATACGTAAGCAATTTTTAGATTTTTTTGAATCAAAAAAACACAACATTGTACCTTCTTCACCAATGGTTTTGAAGAACGATCCAACCTTGATGTTTACAAACGCCGGAATGGTACCTTTTAAAGAATATTTTTTAGGTCAGAAAACTGTTATAGATAAACGTATTGCCGATACTCAAAAATGTTTGAGGGTTTCAGGAAAACACAACGATTTAGAAGAGGTTGGAAAAGATACATACCACCATACTATGTTTGAAATGTTAGGTAACTGGAGTTTTGGTGACTATTTTAAAAAGGAAGCAATTTCGTGGGCTTGGGAACTTTTAACTGAAGTTTTTAAAATAGATAAAGATTGTTTATACGTTACTGTTTTTGAAGGTGCTGATGATGATGGGTTAGCATATGACCAAGAAGCTTATGATTTATGGAAACAATATATTAGTGAAGACCGTATAATCAATGGTAATAAAAAAGATAACTTTTGGGAAATGGGTGCTCAAGGACCTTGCGGACCTTGTTCAGAAATTCATGTTGATATTAGATCTGCTGAAGAAAAATCAAAAATATCTGGTAAAAGTTTAGTTAACCAAGATCATCCACAAGTTGTTGAAATTTGGAATTTAGTTTTTATGGAATTTAACCGTAAAGCTGATGGATCTTTAGAAAAATTACCAGCTAAACATGTGGATACTGGAATGGGATTTGAACGTTTGTGTATGGTTTTACAAAACAAACAATCTAATTATGATACAGATGTTTTTACACCACTAATTAGAGATGTTGAAACTATTACAAATAACGAATATGGAAAAAACGAAGAAACTGATATTGCTATTCGTGTAATTTCAGACCATGTTAGAGCTGTTGCTTTTGCAATTGCTGATGGCCAATTACCTTCAAATACTGGAGCTGGTTATGTTATTAGAAGAATTTTAAGAAGAGCCATTCGTTATGGTTTTACTTTTTTAAATATAAAAGAGCCTTTTATTTACAAACTTGTAAATACCTTAAGCCAACAAATGAGCAATTATTTTCCTGAATTAAAAGCTCAAAAACAATTAATAACTAATGTAATAAAAGAAGAAGAAAATTCGTTTTTAAGAACTTTAGATCAAGGTTTAATTTTATTAGATGGTATTATAAAAAATACTTCAGGAAAAGAAGTTTCCGGTAAAAAAGCATTTGAATTATTCGATACGTATGGTTTCCCAATTGATTTAACAGCATTAATTCTTTCAGAAAAAGGAATGACTTTAAATGAAAAGGATTTTAATACTGAACTAGAAAAACAAAAAACAAGATCGAGAGCCGCTGCAGTTGTTGAAACTGACGATTGGGTAGTTTTAGATGATGATACAATTGAAGAGTTTATAGGATATGATCAACTTGAAGCGAATGTGAAAATTACAAGATACCGTAAAGTTTCTTCAAAAAAAGAAGGCGACCTTTACCAGTTGGTTTTTAATATGACTCCTTTCTATCCAGAAGGTGGTGGACAAGTTGGTGACAAAGGTTATATTGAAGTAAGTAATGGAAATGTAATTTACATTGTAGATACTAAAAAAGAGAATAATTTAATTATTCATTTTGCGAAAAATTTACCAAAAGACCCTTCTCAACTGCTAAAGGTAGTTGTTGATGAAAAGCAACGTTTTAGAACAGCTTGTAACCATTCGGCAACCCACTTATTACATCAGGCTTTAAGAGAGATTTTAGGTACACACGTAGAGCAAAAAGGTTCTGCAGTGCATTCTAAAAACTTACGATTCGATTTTTCACACTTCTCTAAATTAACTTCTGATGAATTAAAATCTGTTGAAGATTATGTAAATGCTCGAATCGATAATAAAATACCATTAGAAGAATCTAGAAACATACCAATGGAAACAGCTCTTAAAAAAGGAGCTATGGCTTTATTTGGTGAAAAATATGGAGATACTGTTCGTGCTATTCAATTTGGAAAATCCGTAGAACTTTGTGGTGGAACACATATTGAAAACACAAGTGATATTTGGCATTTTAAAATCACTTCGGAAAGCGCAATAGCATCTGGAATAAGACGTATTGAAGCAATCACAGGTGAAGCTGCAAAAGACTTCTACTTTGAAAGCAACAGAGCTTATTCGGAAATAAAAGATTTATTAAAAAATTCCAAAAATCCTCAAAAGGCTATTGTTGATTTACAAGAAGAAAACTCAACTCTTAAAAAGCAAGTGGAAGCCTTATTAAAAGATAAAGCTAAAAATTTAAAAGGTGATTTAATTAATGAAATTGCGAATATAAATGGAGTGAATTTCTTAGCTAAAAAATTAGATTTAGACCAAAATAGCATAAAAGACCTTGCTTTTGAAATTGGAAATCAAGTAGAAAATTTATTTTTATTGGCTGGTTCTGAGTCTGATGGAAAAGCTTTTTTAACTTGTTATATTGCTAAAAATCTAGTAGAAGAAAGAAATTTAAACGCAGGAAAAGTAGTTAGGGAGCTTGGAAAACTTATTCAAGGTGGCGGTGGTGGCCAACCATTTTTTGCAACTGCAGGTGGTAAAAACCCAGCGGGAATTGAAGAAGCTTTAATTAAAGGAAAAGAATATATTGCTTAAAATTAATTGTAATAAGTAGCAAATTAACGAACTAATATAAAGCTTGTTACTACAAAAAAAACTTGTTGTAACAAACTATAAAAAATGAACTTTAGAACCAGCATACAGCTAAAAAAAGAGCATAATCAAATTGATTATGATTCAAATTTAGTGCTAATAGGTTCTTGTTTTTCGGAGAATATTAGTAAAAAACTAAACTATTTCAAGTTTAAAACATTTAGCAATCCTTTTGGTATATTATTCAATCCAAAAGCTATTGAAAACTTAATTACGAAAGCTGTAAATAAGACTTTTTATACTGAAAAAGACCTTTTTCAATTTAATGAACGCTGGCATTGCTTTGATGCACACTCCGACTTAAGTGAAGTTGATAAAATTGCTTTGTTAAACAATTTGAATTCAGCAATTCAAATTACTCACAAGCAAATTAAAAATGCTTCTCATATAACTATTACTTTAGGAACAGCTTGGATTTATAGATTTATTGAGAATAAAACAATTGTTGGAAATTGTCATAAAGTTCCTCAAAAACAATTCTCAAAAGAATTACTTTCAATTGAAGAAGTTTCCAAGTCGTTAGAAAATATTTGTTCTTTAATTAAAAATATTAATGTAGCCGCAACAATAATTTTTACCGTAAGTCCGGTTCGTCATTTAAAAGATGGTTTTATTGAAAATACACAAAGTAAGTCGCACTTAGTTTCCGCAATTCACCAAACTATAAATCTTTATAAAAACAGCGCTTTTTACTTCCCTTCATTTGAAATAATGATGGATGATTTACGTGATTACCGTTTTTATACTAGCGATATGGTTCATCCAAATGAAACAGCTATTAATTATATATGGGAGAAATTTCAACAAGTGTGGATTCAGGAAAATACAACGTCTATTTTAAAAGAAGTTGATTCTATTCAAAAAGGATTATCACATAAGCCTTTCAATCCTAATTCTGAACAACATCAGAATTTTATTGCTAGTTTGCAACAAAAAATTATTCAATTAAAGAAAAACTACAATATTACATTTTAGCATAAAGCAAAAAAAAAGAGAGGCATTGCCTCTCTTTTTTTTTGCTTTATAATCTCTTAATTTACAAATTTAGCAACATTTTGCCAAGGTCCTCCATTAATTACATCGATACCTTGTTGCTTCAAAAATGATGTTGCTTGTCCGCTTCTTGCGCCGCTTCTACAAACAGCTATAACCTTTTTATTAAGTGCTTTAATTTCCTTTACTTTTGTTGGAATTGTATTTAACACAATGTTTTTTGAGCCATTTACATGACCACTTGTGAACTCATCAATTGTTCTAACATCGATAACTACTGCTCCATCTTTTAAATATTCTTCAATAGGTGAATCATTATTTCCACCACCAAATAATCCGAAAAAACTCATTCTTTAATATTTTAAATTTTTGGCAAATATATGTTATAAAAAGTGACTTTTGGTAACCCTAGTTACTAATTAACATGAATAAATAGATTTAAACCTTTCTCAATAAGACACATACACTTTTTATTTTCTTTAAGTTTCTCTAAATATTTATGCAAATCTGATTCAATTTTTGAACCAGAATTATAAACTAGTTCATACATCTCTAAAGGCAATAACCATTCTTCTGGATACTCTTTTAGCTCATTTAAAGTTGTTTTTAGTTTGTTATTATCTAACTTCGTTGTCCTCATTTTAGCAATTTCCGCATACATTTTATGTAATTCCAGTTCCTTTTGAGAATACTTAATTTTATGAGTTTTTTCTTCTGAAACTTTCCCAACATTCTTAAATGAATTGACACTTGCAGGCCCAGCATAGGCAGATATAATTTCTTTACCAACTGCCATATCATAAATACCCCATTCTGGTTTAAATAAAAACGTATCATTATGGGTTACTGTGCAATTTTTAAATGAAATTAAAACTATTTTCCCTTTTAAATCTCTTTTTCCGGTAATCACTTCACCTTCAACTTTAATATTCCCTTCAAAAAGTAAGGTTGTTTTTTTCCCTTCATAAATACCATACACTTCCAAATCTTTTGGAAACATATCTTCAATAGCTAAATTGATTCCTTTCAATTTACCAATAGGACTTCCAAAACCTTCAGAATGATAAGCCGTACCATGACCAATCATTTCTTTATCTCTTGTCGCTAATGCAGAGGGACCTGTAGTTTGTATATAAACTGGATTGTTATTCTCGTCTTTAATTACATTGGTAAAAACTCCAGAAATTTGTAAACCTGTACTGAGCTCTATTGTTCCCAAATTATTAGATTCAATAAGTTTTTGAACACCTTTTAGCCCTCCTTTTCTTAAACTCATTTTATTTGCAAACTCCTCTAATACAAAACTGAGATGAGCAAAATCTGGAGTTACAAACAATTGAGGTTGCTCTTTTGTGATGTCAAAATTTTGTATAGCTGCTTCAATAGAGTACCGTAATTTTTTAACTTTATTAGTTAAACACAATTCACTTTCTCCAATTGATGATAGAAGACCAGCACCATAAATTTTCGGGTGTTCCAAATCACCTATTAAACCATATTCAACCGACCACCAATGCAGGTTTCTAATCTGAGCCATTTCTGAAAGCTCACCCATATTATTTTGTAAATATTCTACTTTTTCCTGCGCTTTATTTACCTCCTCTTCTGAAGAATTCGGATCTTCTTTCAAAATAGAAAGTAAACGAACTGCCTCATACATTTCATAATCTTTTGCCGAAGAAATGGCTTTACACCCTATTTCTCCAAACCGCCGTAAATATTCAGCATATTCAGGATTTGCAATAATTGGTGCGTGACCAGCAGCTTCGTGAATAATATCTGGCGCTGGTGTATATTCAATATGATCTATAGTTCTAATATCGGAAGCAATTACCAAAACATTATAAGCCTGAAATTCCATAAAGGCATTTGGAGGTATAAATCCATCTACCGAAACTGCAGCCCATCCAATATCTTTAAGAATCCGATTCATACCTTCCATTTTAGGTATCGTATCTATAGAAATCCCTGTTTTACTCAAACCCTCTAAATAAGATTCATGTGCCACTTGACTTAAATAATCAACATTCATCCTCATCACATACCTCCAAACTGCTTGATTTTGAGCAGTGTATAACTCATAAGGTTGCTTAACAATAAATTTATGCAAGTGTTTAGGCAACATTTTTGTTACCTTATTAAACTTTATGGCTTTTTTCATTTATTTAAATTTAATTTGGAAAGTTACAATTTTTTCAAAATTTTATATTTGATTCACAATAAATTATGTTTGTATATTTACAACTTTACAAAAAAATTAAAAAATGAGAAGAGGAAATTCGAAAATTAAATTACTAATTGGTGTCGGAATTATCTTATTTGGATTATTTAAATATTATTCAAATAGTGAAATAAATGAATATACTGGTAAAAAACAACATATTTCAATAACTATACAAGATGAAGTTGCAATTGGATTGCAAAGTGCTCCTCAAATGGCACAACAACACGGTGGCTTGTATCCTGATCAAAAATTTCAACAATTTGTTGATCAAGTAGGTCAAAAATTAGTTAATAATAGTATTGCAACAGAAACTGAGTACCGATATGATTTTCATTTATTAAAAGACCCACAAACAATTAATGCTTTTGCTTTACCAGGTGGGCAAATATTCATCACTTATGCCTTATTCTCAAAGTTGGAGAATGAAGATCAATTAGCTGGAGTTTTAGGACATGAAATTGGACACGTAGTTGGACGTCATTCTGCAGAACGTATGTCCAAACAAAATTTAACTCAAAGTATTTTAAGTGGTGTTGCAGTGGGTATAGATCCAAGTACAGCACAAGGAGCCGCTGCTTTAGCTAATGTAATTAATATGAGTTATGGTAGAGATGATGAATTAGAAAGTGATGATTTAGGTGTAAAGTTTATGATAGATGCTGGTTACAATCCTTCTGAATTAATTGGCGTTATGGAGATACTTAAAGCTGCAGCTGGCCCAAACAGAACTTCTGAAAGAATGAGTACGCATCCTGACCCAGAAAATAGAATTGAAAAAATAAAAGAGGCTATCGAAAAATATAAAAAGTAATATCTATTGCATTTAGACTAAGGTATTTACCAAACTTGGCAATACTTTTGTATTAACTTCTAATCATTGGGGTTTTTTATTTAAATTCTCGCAATCGTTTTAGTAATTTTCACAAGAATTTAAGATCTAATAGTAAGGCTCTTACCGTGAATACTTCGTATATTTGACAATCAAAAATAAATAGATTTCAGAATGAATAAGAAAGTAATTTTAATGATTTTAGATGGATGGGGAATTACTCAAGATCCTAAAGTATCAGCAATTTTTAATGCAAAAACTTCATATATAGATAGTTTATATAACAAATATGCAAATGCTAGTTTACGTACAGATGGAGAACATGTTGGTTTACCTGAAGGTCAAATGGGAAATAGTGAAGTAGGTCATATGAATTTAGGTGCTGGTAGAATTGTTTACCAAAACCTTGTTAGAATAAACATGGCTGTAAAAGAGAAAACATTAGGTCAGGAAAAAGTATTACTTGATGCCCTTTCTTATGCGAAAGAAAACAATAAAAATATTCATTTGTTAGGACTTGTTTCTAACGGAGGTATTCACTCTCATATAGATCATTTAAAAGGTTTATTAGATGTTGCTGCTGAAAAAAACGCAGAAAATGTGTATTTACATGCCTTTTCTGACGGTAGAGATTGTGATCCAAAATCGGGTAAATTCTTTATCAATGAGATTCAAGAGCATATGGCAAAAACTACTGGAGAATTGGGATCAATTACCGGTCGTTATTTTGCTATGGATAGAGATAAACGCTGGGAACGTGTTAAAATAGCGTATGATGCACTAGTAAATGCAATTGGTGAAAAATCTTCTAATGCTATTCAAAGTATTGAAAAAAGTTATACTAATGGAGTTACTGATGAGTTCATCAAACCAATTATTATGACTGATAAAAATGGCGTACCAAAAGCACAAATAAAAGCTGATGATGTTGTGATTTTCTTCAATTACAGAACAGATAGAGGTCGCGAACTAACTGAAGTTCTAACTCAAAAAGACTATCTTGAATTTGGAATGAAAACGTTGCCTTTACATTATGTTACAATTACTAATTACGATGAAACATTTAAAGGAATAAACGTAATTTATAATACCGATAACTTAGAAGACACTTTAGGTGAAGTTTTAGAAAAAGCAAATAAAAAACAAATTAGAATTGCTGAAACTGAAAAATATCCACACGTAACATTTTTCTTTTCAGGAGGAAGAGAGCAAGAATTTAACGGTGAAAAAAGATTGTTATGTCCATCTCCAAAAGTGGCTACATATGATTTAAAACCGGAAATGAGTGCATTTGAAATTCGTGATGCTATTATTCCAGAATTAAATAATAAAGAGGTTGACTTTGTATGTTTAAACTTTGCTAACGGAGATATGGTTGGTCATACAGGTGTTATGGAAGCTGCAATAAAAGCTTGTGAGGCTGTTGATGAATGTGTGGAAGATGTTGTAACTGCTGCAAACGAAAATAATTATACAACTATTATTATTGCAGATCACGGAAACTGTGAAACAATGAAAAACCCTGATGGAAGTCCAAATACTGCTCATACTACAAATCCAGTTCCTTTTATTGTTGTAGATAAAGATATTAAGGAAATTAAAGATGGTGTTTTAGGTGATATTGCTCCAACAATTTTAAAATTAATGGGTATTGAGCAACCGAAAGCAATGACGAGACATTCGTTAATTTAATTTTATTCGAGTTTAAATTCATAAAATGAAAAATATAATTGTATCCGTTTTTTTACTAACTATTGTTAGCTGTTCAACCTCAAAAAAGGTGGCAACAACGGTTAAAGATCCTTCAGGAAATTTAATTGGAATTGCAACAAAGGAAAGTTTTCTTCAAGAGCCATTTAACACTTGGTTTACACCAAATTATGAAAACTATACTTTGAACAATGATATAGTTGAACAACTAAAACCACTACTTACAAAAGTAACTATAAAAACATTTATGGGTACTTGGTGTGGAGATAGTAAAGAGCAAACTCCTATTTTTTATAAATTATTAGATGCTGCTAATTTTAATTATTCTAATTTAGAATTAATTACGGTTGACCGAAGTAAAGCAACACCTGATAATCTTCAGGAAGGTTTTGATATACAATATGTTCCAACTTTTATTTTTTATAAAAACGGAAAAGAAATTGGTCGTTTTGTTGAATTTCCACAGGAATCTTTAGAAGCTGATATTCTTAAAATTGTAAGTGGACAACCTTACAAACACTCTTATCAGAATTAAGAATATAAATAATATTAAAAAAAGCCATTATTCTAAATTTGAATAATGGCTTTTTTTATTTTTTATATGAAAAATTAGTTATCTCGTAGCTTCAAAATACTCTTTTTCAATATTTTCTCTATGATCTGGGTGTGCAATTTTAACTAGTTCTTTTAATCGTTTTTCCATGGTTTTACCATATAAATTTGCAACACCATACTCTGTAACAATATACTGAACATGAGCTCTGGTTGTAACTACCCCAGCTCCTGGATATAAAAACGGAACAATTCTACTAATTCCTGAATTTGTTGTAGATGGAATTGCAATAATAGCTTTTCCTCCTTCACTTAAAGAAGCACCTCTCATAAAATCCATTTGTCCGCCTACACCTGAATACATTCTAGTACCAATAGAATCAGCACAAACCTGGCCAGATAAATCTACTTGAATTGCAGAATTAATAGCAACCATTTTGGGGTTTTTTCGAATGTTCGCTACATCATTTACATAATCACAAGAACGCATTTCAACAAAAGGATTATCATCAACATAATCATATAATTTCTTAGATCCCATTAAAAAAGTAGTTAAAGCTCTTCCTGCATTTATCCCTTTATAATTTCCATTAATTACATCCTTCAAAATTAAATCGATTACACCATCAGAAAACATTTCGGTATGCAAACCTAAATCTTTATGGTTCCCCAAACGAGATAAAACAGCATTAGGAATTGAACCAATTCCCATTTGCAACGTACTTCTATCATCAATTAACTCGGCAATATAATCACCAATTTTACATTCAATTTCACTAGGATTTGGTAAAATAAATTCGTGTATTGGTGTATCTACTTCAACAAATGTATCTAATTCAGATATGTGAATAATTCCTTCTCCATGTACCCGAGGCATATGGTTATTAATTTGAGCTATTACATGTTTTGCATTTTCAATTGCAGATAATGTCGCTTCAACAGAAACTCCTAATGAGCAATAACCATGTTTATCAGGCGTTGAAACCTGAATTAAAGCAACATCAACAGGTAAAATATTTCGTTTAAACAAATTAGGAACCTCACTTAAAAATACTGGAGTATATGAGCCGTTCCCTTCCTTTAAAGTATGACGAACATTATGACCTATAAATAATGAGTTTACATGAAAGCTATCTTTATATTTAGGATTTGCATATGGAGCTTCTCCTTCAGTATGTAAATGGCAAACTTCAACATTTCTTAGCTCTTCATGTCTTGCCGACATGGCATTTATAAGTTTTTGGGGTGCAGCGGCAGCGGCGTGTATATAAATTCTATCGTTTGATTTTATAACTTTAACAGCCTCTTCTGCAGTAACTGATTTATACATAATTAGTTCTTAAATATTTGGTCCTGCAAATTTACCAAAGTTATAAAGCTTAAATACTGTTAAATGTCACCCTTTTTAAACAGTATTATAAATTTTAAATGATTATTAGATAACTTTGATATTCTTTTTTTTAAAGTAACTTTGCATCATTAACTTATGACAGTATGATAATTATTAAAACTAGAGAAGAAATTGAATTAATGCGAGAGAGTGCATTAATAGTATCAAAAACTTTAGGAATCCTAGCTAAAGAGGTAAAACCTGGTGTTACTACTTTGCAATTAGACAAAATAGCTGAAGAATTTATTAGATCTCAAGGTGCGATCCCAGGATTTTTAGGATTATATGATTTCCCTAATACATTATGTATGAGTCCTAATGCTCAGGTTGTACATGGTATTCCAAACAACAAACCATTAGTAGAAGGCGATATTATTTCTATAGATTGTGGAGCTCTAAAAAACGGTTTTTATGGTGATCACGCGTATACATTTGAAGTTGGAGAAGTTGCTGCTGAAACCAAAAAACTTTTACAAGTAACTAAAGAAAGCTTGTATGAAGGTATTAGAGAATTTAAATTAGGAAATAGAGTTGGAGATGTAGGTTTTGCAATACAAAATTATTGTGAAAAACATGGGTATGGAATTGTTAGAGAACTTGTAGGGCACGGATTGGGTAAAGAAATGCATGAAGACCCTGAAATGCCCAATTATGGCAGACGTGGAAGAGGTAAAAAATTTATTGAAGGAATGGTTGTTGCAATTGAACCAATGGTAAATTTAGGAACACACCAAATAAATCAGTTAAAAGATGGCTGGACAATTTTAACAAAAGATGGAAAACCAAGTGCACATTTTGAGCACGATGTTGCCATTGTAAATGGTAAACCTGAATTACTTTCTACATTTAAATATATTTATGATGCACTAGGTATTGAAAGCAATGAAGAAAATGAGTTTAGACAATAAACTTTGATTAATAAGCTATGATAAAAACAATTAACAGTATTAAACAAAAGGAAATTATGCCTGGATTTAAAGGCAGATTCATTCATACAGATGGTTTTACTATTGCATATTGGGATATTGCTGAAAATTCGGAATTACCAGAACATTCACATATTCACGAACAAACTACTCAGGTAATTGAAGGTAAATTAGAACTTACAATAAACGGCGAAACAAAAATTTTAGAAGCAGGTTCAATTGCTATTATTCCTTCAAACATAGTACATAAAGGGAAAGCACTAACAGACTGTAAAGTTACCGATGTTTTTTGCCCAACCAGAGAAGATTATAAATAGCCGCTTTTGAAAAAATTATTTAAATTTATACTTAACCATATTCCACGACCAATACTAATTAAAGCTAGTTATTGGGTGAGTCCGTTAATTTCATTTTACTTAAAAGGAACTACTTATACCGATCCAATTGACGGTAAAAGTTTTCGTAAATTTTTACCTTATGGTTATGGGAAGCAGCGTCCAAATGTTTTATCGCCAAGCACACTATCTTTAGAGCGCCATAGATTACTTTGGTTGTACTTAAAAAACGAGACAGATTTTTTCACTGCACAAAAAAAAGTATTGCACATTGCACCTGAACAATGCTTTTTAAAACTATTTAAAAAGCAAAACAACCTTCAATATATTACTGCCGATTTATATTCTCCTATTGCAGATGTTAAAGCAGATATTTGTGATTTACCTTTTGAGGATAATTCTTTTGATATTATTTTCTGTAATCACGTTTTAGAACATATTGAAGATGATAAAAAAGCTATGAATGAATTATACCGGGTTTTAAAACCTAGTGGAATGGGTGTTTTTCAAATTCCTCAAGATTTAAATAGAGAAAAAACTTATGAGGATTTTTCTATTACAAATCCAGAAGAACGAAAAATTCATTTCGGGCAATATGATCACGTTCGTGTATATGGAAAAGATTATTTCTCCCGATTACGAAGTGTTGGTTTTAAGGTTAATGAAATAAATTATTCCGAAAATATTTCATCCGAATTAGTTACCAAATATTGTTTAATGAAAAACGAAATTTTACCTGTTTGCTTTAAATAAATTAATTATCAAAATTTGCAGACTTAAATGTTTTCATTTCACTTTTCTCATCAATAAAAATTAAAAACGCCTTTAACTCATTATGCTCTAATAAGAATGCTTTTGTTTTTTCTAAACCCATAGCCATAAAAGCAGTTGCATAACCATCTACATCCGCACAATCAGATTTTGAAATAACAGAAGCGCTTAATAAATTACTTTCAGTTGCGTATCCCGTTTTTGTATTTATTGTATGAACATATTTTTTCCCATCAGGTGTTGTTCTATATTTTCTATAATTACCCGAAGTTGCAATAGACTCGCTATGCAGTTGAATTATAGTTGCAAATGAACGTGATCCATCAACATTTGGATTTTCGATAGCAATTTTCCAAGGTATTCCATTTTGATTTACACCTCTTGCTCTAATTTCTCCACCAATTTCTACCATATAGTTTTTAATTGATTTTTCTTCAAATAACCTCCCAATAACATCAACCAAATAACCTTTACCTATCGCATTAAAATCAAAATAAATTTCAGGGTACATCTTCTTAACTTTCCTATCAGTTAAACTAACTTTATTAAAACCAACATACTTTAATAAAGAGGTGATTTTAAGTGAATCTAAATCCTCAATAGCATTTTCCGGCCCAAATCCCCATGCATTTACCAAAATACCCACGGTAGGATCAAAATCTCCATTTGTTTGCTCATATATCCTTCCAGATTTCCTAAAAACTTCTTCAAAATAAGAATCTACAACTACAGTAGTATCACCGTTGTTAATTCTTGAAATATCTGAAGAAGGAATATACGTAGAAGTAGATTTATTAACGGCTTTAATAATACTATCTATTTTATTTTCAAAATTTATATTTAAACTATCCATATAACGAATTGAAAAAGTTGTTCCAATTGCATCACCTTGTAAGCTTTTTAATTCATTTATATTTTTATCCTTACAAGAATAGAACAATAACAATAAAGCTATAAATAATAGGTTTTTCATATAAAATAGGTCTTAAAAATTTAGAAATAAACAATATTGAGTTATCTGTAAAAAATTTCTTAATTTCTTCTTAAATAATTTCAAAATTACTAATTATATCCTACTTTTCTTTACATTTGTTGTATAATAAAACAACTTAAATTATGAAGAAAGTATTTGCATTGATAATCACAGCGTCTGTTGTGTTGAGTTCATGTGTTTCACAAAAAAAATACAGTGAGCTAGAAGGAAATTATAAAAAAACAAGTCAAGAATTGGTCGATACTAAGGCTGATTTAATGAAGTGTAAAATTGAAAGCGAAGGTAAAGTTTCTTCTCTTTCTCAACAAGTTGCGGATTTAAAAAAGGATAAAGAAAAATCATTAGAATTTGTAGATAACTTAACTGTATTATCAAAATCAGCTTCTGATAATATTAAAGAAACTTTAGCTCAAATGGGGAAAAAGGATGAGTATATCAAACACATCCAAAAAGCAATGACTCGTAAAGATTCTATTAATTTAGCTTTAGGTTTCCAATTGAAAAAAGTTTTAAAAGATGGATTTAACGATGAAGACATTCAAGTTAATGTTGAAAAAACTGTCGTTTACATTTCTATTGCTGATAAATTATTATTTAAAAGCGGAAGTGCTACAATTTCAAATGAAGCAAAAAGAGTGTTAGGAAAAGTTGCTGAAGTTATTGCTGCTCAACCAGAATTAGAAGTAATGGTAGAAGGTTACACAGATAACAAACCAATTAGCACTGCTGGAATTCAAGACAACTGGGATTTAAGTGTGAAAAGATCTACTTCTGTAGTTAGAGTTTTACAAGACGACTTTAATATCGCACCAGATCGTTTAGTTGCTGCAGGTAGAAGTGAATACAAGCCATTAGAAAGCAATGATACAGTTGAAGGTAGAGCTAGAAATAGAAGAACTCGTATTGTATTAATGCCTAAATTAGATCAATTCTTTCAACTTTTAGAAAATAAAATAGAGTAGTTATCAATTAATTACTAAAACAAAAAACCACGCTAATAGCGTGGTTTTTTGTTTTATATAAATCTTAGATTAATTCCAATACTTTTATACTTTTAATTTAGCTCTATATCTAAAAGTTGTAATCCTTCATACTTTAACAAATATTCCTCATTTAAAAAAGGAGGTTTAGATTCATCCGTTTTTGCTCCTAATCCAACTCCTGCAAATAAAACTTTAGCATCATTAAGCCTAGCATGGTTTTTAAAAGTCTCCATCCAAATAACATCAAACGATGTTGAATAATCATCAATTCCAAATGTTTTAACAATAACAAAATATCGCGTATTATTTTTATCTACACATACAAATTGTGGATTCCTTTTAAGTTGGCTATTTATAGCTATAAACTCATAGCCATTTGCCTCTAAATCCTTCCCAACTATATTCATAGCCAAATTATGTAATTCTTGCTTAGAAAGCGGTCTACTCATTTTAAATAGTATTAAATAAAAAAATCCGATACAAAGGTATCGGATTTTAATTCATTTTTAAAATTATTTGGGTTACCCTCCAAAATCATCAAATCGAATATTTTCATCAGCTAAACCAAAATCTTCTCCCATTTTTTGAACAGCTTTGTTCATTAATGGAGGTCCACAGAAATACAATTCTAGGTCTTCTGGTGACTCATGCTTAGATAAATACTCATCTATTACTGATTGATGTACAAATCCTGTAAAACCATCACCTTTACTATCGTCTGCATCTTTTTTGTTCACCCAATTATCTTCAGGCGCTGGTTCAGACAACACTAAGTAAAATTTAAAGTTAGGGAACTCTTTTTCCAATTCGTAAAAATGCTCTAAATAGAATAATTCACGTTTAGAACGACCACCGTACCAATAAGTTACTTTTCTACCAGTTTTTAAGGTTTTGAACAAGTGATACAAGTGCGAACGCATTGGTGCCATACCAGCTCCACCACCAACATATAACATTTCAGCATCAGATTCATTGATAAAGAATTCACCGTAAGGACCAGAAATTGTTACTTTATCTCCTTTTTTACGAGAGAAAATATATGAAGATGCGATCCCTGGGTTTACAGTCATCCATCCGTTTTTAGCTCTATCCCAAGGTGGAGTAGCAATCCGAACATTCAACATAATTTCTCTTCCTTCAGCAGGATAAGAAGCCATAGAATATGCACGCTCTACCGATTCGGTATTTTTCATTTTTAAATTCCAAAGACCAAATTTATCCCATTCAACCTGAAATTTATCCGGTGTTTCGTGTTCTTCAGGATGCGCAGTAATATCCATATCCTTAAAGTCAACTTCACATTCAGGAATTTCAATTTGAATGTATCCACCAGCTTTGTAACCCATATCTTCTGGAATTTCAACAACAAATTCCTTAATAAATGATGCAACATTATAATTTCTTACAACAGTAGCTTCCCATTTTTTGATACCGAATACTTCTTCAGGTATGGAAATATCCATATCCTGTTTTACTTTTACCTGACAAGATAAACGAGCTCCTTCTTTTAATTGTTTACGTGTAAAGTGGGGTGTTTCAGTAGGTAATGCTTCACCACCACCAGAATGCACATGACATTCACATTGAATACAAGTTCCACCACCACCACAAGCAGATGGTAAAAATATTTTCTGAGCACTTAAAGTTGTTAATAAAGTACTTCCTGAAGCTACTTCAATTTCCTTTTCACCATTAATTCTGATTTTTACTGGACCAGAAGGTGATAATTTTTGTTTTACAAATAATAATAGTGCTACCAATAATAGTGTTATAACTAAAAATGCTACTACTGTTGCTACAATTGTACCTAAAGTATTTGCTGCTAATATGATCATTATTCTATAATTTCTTTTTCGTTATTAGCTAAATCAATAGCCTCTTTGGTAACTTCAACTTGAACAGTTTGTTCTGTAGCTTCTTCCTCATCTCCTCCAGTAAGCATTCCTCCAAAACTCATAAATCCAATTGCCATTAAACCTGTAATAATAAACGTAATTCCTAAACCTCTAAGTGGAGCTGGAATATTTGAATATCTAATTTTTTCACGTATAGCTGCAATAGCTAAAATTGCTAAAAACCAACCAATACCTGAACTAACTCCATAATTAAAAGCCAATCCTAAAGATTGAATTTCCCGAGATTGCATAAAAAGCGATCCCCCTAAAATTGCACAGTTTACAGCAATTAATGGTAAAAAGATACCTAATGAATTGTATAAAGCTGGTGAAAATTTCTCTACAATAATTTCTACTAACTGAACCATTGTTGCAATGGTTGCAATAAACATAATAAAAGATAAGAAACTTAAATCATAGGCTGCATACTCAGGTCCTAACCAGGCTAATGCACCATCTTTTAATATGTAAGTGTCCAATAACCAGTTTAAAGGAACTGTAATAGCCATTACAAATATTACTGCGGCTCCTAAACCTACTGCTGTAGATACTTTTTTAGATACTGCTAAGTAAGAACACATTCCTAAGAATGTTGCAAATACCATGTTATCAATAAATATCGCTTTAAAAAATAATTCTAAATGTTCCATATTATCTAGTTATCTTCAATTAATGCTTCGTTTCTCGAGCGTTGTACCCATATAATAATTCCTACAGTAATTAATGCCATTGGCGCTAACAACATAAATCCGTTGTTTTCGTAACCAAATGCATATACACCTGTTTTTTCAATTGGATCACCCAACACTTTAATCCCTAATAAAGATCCAGATCCTAATAATTCTCTAAAAAACCCAACAATTATTAAAATTACTGCGTATCCTAAAGAGTTTCCAATTCCATCTAAGAATGATCTCCAAGGTCCGTTTGCTAAAGCAAAAGCTTCAAAACGTCCCATAATAATACAGTTTGTAATTATCAATCCAACAAATACAGAAAGTGTTTTACTTAATTCATAAGCAAAAGCTTTCAACACTAAATCAACAATAATTACCAGCGTTGCTACAACAATAAGTTGAACAATAATTCTAATTTTTGAAGGAATTATATTTCGCATTAACGATATTACTACGTTTCCAACACCTAATACAAATAATACTGCAATAGACATTACAATAGATGCTTTTAGTTCTGCCGTAATAGCCAATGCTGAACAAATACCTAATACCTGAATAGTAATAGGATTATTATCCGCTAAAGGATCTGTTATTAATTTTACGTCTTTTTTTGATAAAAGTCCCATAAATTATTGCTTTAATGTTTTTAAATATGGTAGATACATTTTCAAATCTTTCTTCAACATTGCAGATAAACCATCACCTGTAATTGTTGCTCCCGCAATTGCATCTACTTCAAAATCGGTTTTATTTAAATTTTTTGGATCGGAATTTCCTTTTGCTGCTGTAATTCCTTTAAAAGAATCTCCATCAACAATATGTTCACCTTTAAAATCGTCCATAAAAAAGCGTTCTTTTATATTTGAACCTAAACCAGGAGTTTCTCCTTTATGGTCAAAATATACCCCTTGAACTACTAAATCCGAATCTACAGCTATATATCCCCAAATTGCATCCCATAAACCTTTACCTCTAACCGGAATTACATAAAATTTCGTATTGTCTTTACTTCCAATAAATAAAGGCAATCTTCTTTTATAAGTAGGGTTTTTAGCTAAAGCTGTTTCTTTTTTAAGATCTATTAAATAAGCATTATTATCTTCAACAGCATCTGTTCCAGTAATTACCAATTGCTTCGTAATATATTTTGAGAACTCATCTGCTACAACATCTTTAGAAACAAACTCAACACTAGTTTCGTCGTTATCATTTACGCCCATAGCGTATAATATATTTTGTTGTTTTTCAATACGCTTGTTTTCAGCAATCTTTTCTTTCAAAGAAGAAGCTAAAAAAGCCAATATTGTTCCAACAATAAGTACCATTCCTGTTGCGAATAATACTGTATATGAATTTTTATCTGTATTCGCCATTTTTATGCTGTTTTTGCTTTTAAACGTTTCAACCTTCTTTTAACGTTACCTTGAACCACATAATGGTCAATTGTAGGTGAAAATACATTCATTAATAGAATTGCTAACATTACACCTTCTGGGTAAGCCGGATTAAATACACGTATCATAACTGAAATAAATCCAATTAAGAATCCGTAAATCCATTTTCCTTTATTTGTTTGAGAAGCTGTTACAGGATCAGTTGCCATAAATACAATACCAAAAGCCAAACCACCAATTAATAAGTGATGCCAAAATTCAGTACTCATTAATGAATAAAATTTGCTTCCTTCGTTTATCCAACCAAGATCTACAACTCCATTAAATATAAGACCCATAACTAAAGCTCCAATTACAGATGAAATTATAATTCTCCAGCTTGCAACTTTGGTATAGATTAAATATAAACCTCCTAATAATATTAGTAGAGTAGATGTTTCACCAACGGAACCAGGTATAAAACCTAAGAACATATCTGAAACAGAATACGCTAATTGATTTCCTTGTGCTAAACCTCCTAAAATTGTTTCTCCTGAGATAGCGTCTAGGTTTGCACCAGCAACTATTTCATTAGTTCTTTCAACAGCACCAGTTACCCAAACTTTATCTCCACTCATCCAAGTAGGATATGCAAAGAATAAAAATGCTCTAATTGTTAAAGCAGGGTTTAAAATGTTCATTCCCGTACCTCCAAAAATTTCTTTTCCAATTACAACTCCAAAAATAATTGCAACTGTAAGCATCCATAAAGGAGTATCAATAGGAATAATAAGTGGTACTAACATCCCTGTTACAAAATAACCTTCTTCTACTTCGTGGTTATTTATAGTTGCAAAAAATATTTCTATACCTAAACCTACTACATATGAAACTATTAAAAGAGGTAATAATTTCATTGCTCCAAGAGAGAAATTCTCAAAATTCCAAAATTCAGGACTAAAAAAGCTCATTCCTTCTGGAAAACCATTTATCGCTGCGTTATGCTGAAAACCAACATTAAACATTCCAAAAATAAAAATTGGAATTAAAGGCAATACAACATTCATCATTGTACGCTTTAAATCATCAGCTCCTCTTAAATGTCCTCCTGAATGAGTAGTTTCATTTGGAGTGTAAAAAAGTGTATGAACAGCACCAAACATAGTTTGCCACTTTGTACCATTAACTTTTCCTTTTATATTATGTAAATTTTCTTTTAATCCCATAATTTATCCTATTTCTTTTAACATTAAGTCTAAACCTTTTCTAATAATTTCCTGGTGTGGTTGCTTTGAAACACATACAAATTCAGTTAAGGCAAAATCTTCAGGAGCCACTTCATACATTCCTAGCTGTTCCATTTCATCTAAATCCTGATACATACAAGCTTTTAAAATTTGCATTGGAAATATATCTAAAGGAAATACTTCTTCATAATTACCAGTTACAACAAAAGCCCTATGCTCACCATTGGTGTTGGTATTTAAATCGTATTTTTTATTTGGAAATAACCAAGAAAAAGTAATTGCTCTTGAAATTGATAACTTATTAAAAACAGGCATTGTCCAACCAAATAATTCGTAATCATTCCCTTCAGGAATTACAGAAACAATATTATCATAATAGCCTAAATTATCTTTCAAAGATTTAGTTCTACCTGTTAATACATTTCCACTAATTAGTCTATTATTATCACCTTTCAGTTTCCCTTCAACAATTGAAGAAATTGAAGCTCCAATTTTAGTTTTGTAATATTTTGGAGCTGAAACAGATGACCCAACTAAAGCAACAATACGCTCTGAATTAAATTTACCTGTTAATAGTAATTCTCCGATAATTACCAAATCTTGAGGGTTGATAGTCCAAACTGTTTCACCCTTATTAACTGGATCAATTTTTGCAATTTGAGTACCAACATTTCCTGATGGGTGTGGTCCAGAAACTTTATGCAAGTTAATATTATCCAACCCAGCGAATGGTGAATTAGAATTTTTACCAACTGAAACATGAACACTTCCTGATGTTAACTTACTTAAAGCTGTAAGTGCCACTTGCAATTCTTTTTCTTTACCAGCCAATACATAATCGTATTCAGCAGCTAAAGGAGCGCTTGCATATGCAGATACAAAAATAGCTTTAGGAGTATTTGCAGGATTTGCAATTACATCATAAGGTCGCTGCTTAATAAATGGCCAACAACCAGCAGCTAATAAATGGCTTTTTAACTCCTCAGCTTTCATCGCTTTCGGGTCTTTTACACCAAAGTCTACAAATTGTTGTTCATTATCAGCTGAAATTTTAACCGCTAATATTTTTCTTTTTTCACCACGAATAATATCAACCACCTCACCGCTTATGGGTGATAAAAATTTCATGTTTTCGTTAGCTTTATTATAAAAAACCGTATCTCCAGTTTTTACTTTTGAACCAACTTTTACCGATAATTTTGGGATAATACTGTGAAAATCTTCAGGTTTTAATGTGTATACATTACTAGATATTGCATTTTCAGTAACCTTTTCAGCATTACCTTTTAGCTTAATATCCAGACCTTTTTTAATTTGAATGTCCTGTGACATATTTTAAGTTTATTTAATAGTATCTAAAAAACGGTGCAAAAATAGCGAATTCTGACTTAATTTTAACTTTTTTTAACATCTTTTTACGTAACATTTATAATCATTCTTAATCAAATTGAATTTTATTACTTTTACGATTAAATATTTGGTGTGAAAATTGCTTTAACAATTACAACAAAACTATCTTCTACAGTGAAAAACTATATCTTATTGTTCTTTATTTTTACCTATCAAATTGGTTTATCTCAGTTGAACAACGTTGAACCTGACTATATAAAAAGTATTGTTTTTCAACCAACTGCGCCAAATTCATATGCTCCAATAATTAAACTTGGTGAAAAAATCATGTTAAGCTTTGATGATTTATATGCTGATGAACAGAATTACACTTATAAAATTGAACACTGCACCATCGATTGGGAATTGTCTAGTTTGAATGATTCAGAATTTATTAATGGATATGCTGAAAATAGGATAAGAGAATATGAAAATTCCTTTAACACTTTACAACCTTATACAAATTACAAGCTCACAATTCCAAATGAAACCACAAAACTTAAAATTTCAGGAAATTATAGAATTTCAATAATAAATGAAAATGATGAAATTGTTTTTACAAGGAACTTTGTAGTCTACGAACCTAAAGTTACCGTAGGTGTTGCAATTTACAAAAGCAGAGACATTTCAAATATTAACACAAAGCAATCTGTTGAATTTACAATTAACAATCCCAATTTTAGAATTAACAATCCCAGCGAAGAAATTACACCGGTAATTCTTCAAAACAACAATTGGCAAACAGCTAATATTGGATTAAAACCTCAATTTTACAGAAGCACTCAATTACTATACAAATACAACAAAGAAACAAGCTATTGGGCTGGCAATGAATTTTTATATTTCGATTCAAAATCAATAAGAAATTCAACGATGAATATTGCAAGAGTTGAATTAGGCAATGAATTATATCACACATATTTATATACAAATGAAGAAAGAATCGATAAACCATATACAAGATTTCCTGATGTAAACGGAAATTACATCATTCGAACTTTAGAAGGCTCAAATAGTAATACTGATGCAGACTATAGTTGGGTACATTTTTCATTAAGCACAATGGAAAATCTTGAAGGGAAAGATATTTATGTAAATGGCAATTTTAACAATTGGCAGCTGAACTCAAATAACAAACTTCATTTTAACAAAGAAACTGGTCTGTTTGAAGTTTCTCTTTTATTAAAACAAGGATTTTATAACTACCAATATGTAACAAAAAGCGAAAACAATACAATAAGCAATCATGATATCGATGGGTCATTTTATCAAACAGAAAATGATTACACTGTATTAGTTTATTACAACAAATTTGGAAGTAGATATACTCAGGTAATTGGTGTAGGAATTGGGAATTCTGAAATTATAAACAATTAGTTTTTACGTTTAGATTTTCTTATATTTGATATTACTAATTAAAAAATCAATTAGGTTACTATGGTGCAACAAGTAACAAATGGCATTAAAATATCGGTAACTTCTAATTTTGAAGGCACTAGCTATCGAAATTATAGACTTTACTATGGTTTTAGCTACCAGGTTACTATTGAAAACCAAAGCAATGATACTGTTCAACTATTAGAAAGGCATTGGAAAATTTTTGATTCATTAAACAATACTGAAATCATTGAGGGTTCCGGAGTGATTGGACAAAAACCAATTTTAAAACCGTCGCAAATTCACACTTATAAATCTAATTGCTTTTTAACCTCTCCAATTGGAGCAATGAGTGGCTTTTATAAAATGGTAAATTTCACAACCTCAAAAACATTTAAAGTATTTATCCCAACGTTTCAATTAATGGTTCCGAACGTTAGCAATTAGGAAATGAAATTTAGTTTAAAAAAATATAATCCAAACCACAACAAAGGGCTGGAATGTTTAAACTGTAGACAACCTCTTCATGGAAATGAAAATTTCTGTTCCTATTGTGGACAAAAAAACTCTACTAGCAAGTTACTTTTTGGAAATTTTATAAAAACATTGTTTTCTGGATTTTTATCATATGACTCTCGTTTGTGGCAAACTTTTATTCCTCTAATAACAAAGCCTGGGCAAGTTTCAAAAGAATTTATCGCTGGAAAACGAGCTAGATTTGTAAACCCTTTTCAATTATATTTTAACGTATCAATTATTTTCTTTTTAATATTTGGAATCTCTACTACTTTCAACTCGGATTTATTTAACAACAATCCATTTCAAAACACGAAAACAGGGTTAGACTCTTTATCTCAACAAGAAAAACACCAGCTAGATTCTATTTTTAAAGATGTAAAGGGTGAAATTATAAAAACAACTAAAAAGGACTCTATCATTGTTAAACAAAAAGAAATAACAAATTTAATTTCTGATTTATCATTAGTAAAACCGGACTCTTTAATCGTTGAAAAAAAACATGATTACTATATAAAAAAGGACAGTGCACAAAAAATTAGTTTATCAAAAAAAATTGAAGATTTTCAAAATTACTATAGTAAATCCGAAATCATTAATAGTTCCAAGGCATTAGATAGTTTAGGGTACGACAAAACATACTGGAATAAACTTTATTATCACCTAATAGTAAATTGCAATAAAAACATTGATAAATTTAAAAACGAAGGATTAAAACCATTTATAAAAACTTTTACTTCAAACATTTCAATTTCCTTATTTATATTTTTACCTTTTTTCACCTTGTTCTTAAAGTTGGTATATGTTAGAAAAAAATACACATACATAGAACATTTAGTGTTTGTTTTTCACGTTCAAACTGTTTTATTCTTGCTTTTATCTATATTTTATTTAATTAATCTGGTATTAAAAACAGATGCACCATTATTTGTGGTTTTCCTTTTATTTATGCTCTACTTATATATGGCATTGCGTAATTTTTATGAACAAAGTCGTTCAAAAACCATTTTTAAATTTCTAATTCTTAATAGTTTTTATTTGTTCTTAGCGTTAATAGGCTTTGTAATTGTCAGCCTTTTATCTTTTATCAGTAGTTAAAAACTTTTAAGAGTGTTTTTCGAATGAATAACATCTTCATAAGACATATAAATTATACCTTTTTCTTTTTTTACAGAAGTAATACTAACTGTCTCAACATAGGAACGCTTCATGAAAATTGATTGCTTAATATCACCATTTTTTGAATGGTGAAAATTTAAAATTTCTTCAGAATTAATCTCATTCATTCCTAGCCATTTTTGAAACCATATTTCTCTTACCTTCTTTACTTCATCAGAATATAATGTCGTAGATGACCAAATTTTAGGTTTATTTTCCAGTCTTTTTAAATGTTTTTCCTTTTCATCCCAAACAAATTCACACAAACACAACTCATTATCATTCCAATCAACAATTACCATAGTAAATGGTTCAATTTCGTTTAGATCAATAGTATCAATATAATTTAAAAAATTATCTGATTTTAATAATTCCTTTGCAATTACACCTCTACTCATTTTATAATGACTTTTTCTTTTATGTTTTTCAAAAGCTCCATTTAAAACACAAACCAACCTATTTTTATCACTTGTTCCAATCCAAGTACCTCCAGCTAATTTATCTTTAGGAAAAAGTAGTTCTACACCATCCTCCAAATATTTCTTTGGAGGATCAGTTTCTCGCAGTCTTTGTTCATCCCTATTCGATGTTAAAATAAAGTTATTATTAGGCAAAGGGAAAAATGTAACAGTACACATTCTATTAAGATTTGTTTATTAAGTATTAGTTTAAAGCAAAAAAAGTAAATCCAATTTTGTAACTTTGCTAGCAAAATTAACTATAAAATATCTTAAAAATAAATATAATGGCTTCAGGATTTTATAATGTACCAAAAGCGGTAAACGAACCAGTAAAATCTTATGCTCCAGGCAGTCCTGAGCGTAAGGCTTTAATTGAAACTTATAAAAAAATGTTCAACGAACAGGTTGACATTCCATTTTATATTGGAGGAAAAGAATATAGAACAGGAAATACGGTAGATATTAATCCACCACATGATCATAAACATTGTGTTGGGAAATATCATACAGCAGATAAAGAACATATTGAATTAGCTGTTACAAAAGCTGCTGAAGCTAGAGTAAAATGGGCTGCAACAAGTTGGGAACACAGAGCAGCTATTTTCTTAAAAGCTGCAGAATTATTGGCTGGACCTTTCCGTTATAAAATGAATGCTGCGACTATGATTGCGCAATCTAAAAACGTATTTCAAGCTGAAATTGATGCAGCATGCGAGTTGATTGACTTTTTACGTTTTAACGTAGAATTTATGACAGAGATTTATAGCAACCAACCACAATCTTCTCCAGGTATTTGGAACAGAATGGAATATCGTCCATTAGAAGGTTTTGTGTATGCTATTACTCCTTTTAACTTTACTGCTATTGCTGGAAACCTACCTGCAGCTCCAGCATTAATGGGGAATGTTGTTATATGGAAACCTGCAAGATCTCAAGTTTATTCTGCTCAAGTAATTATGGAATTATTTAAAGCAGCTGGTTTACCTGATGGTGTAATTAATATGGTAACAGGTAATTCTGGAACTATAACTGATGTATTATTAGATAGCCCCGATTTTTCTGGAGTTCACTTTACAGGATCTACACCAGTGTTTAATAGCTTTTGGGAAACAATTGGAAAAAACGTTGGAAAATATAAAACATACCCAAGAATAGTTGGTGAAACTGGTGGGAAAGATTTTATTTGGGCACATCCTTCTTCAAATGCTCAAGAAGTTGCAACAGCAATCTCAAGAGGTGCTTTTGAATATCAAGGTCAAAAATGCTCTGCAGCATCACGCGCTTATTTACCAAAAAATTTATGGCCAGCAATTAAGGAATCTGTTATTAAAGATGTAAAATCTTTTAAAATGGGAACACCTGAAGATACTAGCAATTTTATCAATGCCGTTATTGATGATAGAGCATTTAAAAAACTATCTGGTTACATTGAAAAAGCTAAAAAAGACAATGATGCTGAAATTATAGTTGGTGGTGGATATGATGATTCTGTTGGATATTTTATTGAGCCTACAATTATTGTCACTACAAACCCTCATTACGAAACGATGTGTACTGAGTTATTTGGACCAATTATTACTATTTTCGTTTATGAAGAAAACCAATGGGAAGAAATTTTAGATGTTATTGACAATACAAGTGAATTTGCTTTAACAGGCGCTATTTTTAGCGGAGATCGCTATGCTATTGATATTGCAACTGATAAATTAGAAAATGCAGCTGGTAATTTCTACATCAATGACAAACCTACTGGGGCTGTTGTTGGACAACAACCTTTTGGAGGTGCTCGAGGATCAGGTACTAACGATAAAGCTGGTTCTGTTTGGAATTTATTACGTTGGGTAAGTAACCGTACAATTAAGGAAACTTTTGTAACTCCAAGAGATTATAGATATCCTTTCTTAGGAGAATAAAACACGCATATTATATTATTTTATTATAAAAAACTCGCCAAATGGGCGAGTTTTTTATTCATTAATATTTAAATTTTGCATTATCCTTTTTGCAACTTATCAGCGCCTGGTAACAAACCCATTAATTCTTGTGGGTTATGAATTAAAACAGGCATATGCTGAGGACATATATAAAATTCGCTGTCTTGATAATAAAATTTCGTTACAGGTATTTCTGTAGATGCAGTTTTACAAACTATACATTGTTTACTTTGTGTCATTCTCTTTATTTTTAAAAACCAAAAATAACTTTAATGATTAATATTAAAAATGACATATATCATACTCATTTTATGAAAGTTATCAATATTATTTATTAAGTTTTCCCGGTTTATATTTCAAAGGAATATGAACAACTTTTTTAGTCTCAAAAAATTCTTCTTCGAAACAATCTGTTAAATCAAATAATTTTGCACTTGAATAAATTTGTAATTCTTCAGTTAAATCCCCTCCTTTTAAATAAAGAATTCCATTTTTCAATTCGTGATTGTTTTTTTTTGAAATTTTATTTTTCGTCCACTTTACAAAATCTTCCATTTTTGTAACTGCTCTACTTACAATAAAATCAAATTGCCCTTTTACAAGTTCTGCCCTAGTATGTTCAGCTTTGACATTTTTTAACTCAAGTGCCTGAGTAACTTCCTGAACCACTTTTATTTTTTTACCAATTGAATCTACTAAATAGAAATTAGTTTCAGGAAATAATATCGCTAAAGGAATTCCTGGAAACCCTCCTCCTGTTCCAATATCTAAAATTGAAGCGCCAGGTTTAAATTCCTGAATTTTAGCAATACCCAATGAATGTAACACGTGACGAATATAAATTTCATTAATATCTTTTCTTGAAATTACATTTATTTGAGCATTCCAAAATCTATACAACTCTTCCAACTTGGTAAATTGACTTATTTGAGTTTCTGTTAAATTGGGAAAATATTTTAATATGGTTTCCATGGTAATTTATTATAAAGCGGTAAAATTACTATTTCTAAAATTAAATTAACATCTTTTCAAAAAATGTTATTTTTTTCTTAAAAGTTGTTTTTAAAATTATAATTGGCGTAGTTTTGGCGGAAGTCAGTTTAAAGAATTATAAGTATAGCTATGGTTAACAACACGATAAACTTTTCAAGAATTGATAAGGCTAAATTTTTTAGAACTCTTAATAAAAGAGTTAATTCATATTTTAAGGACAACGAAATAAAACGAACAGGTAATTGGAAATTATTTACAAAAGCCATTATAATGTTTTGTTTATTTTTAGTTCCATTAATTTTAATTTTAACGGTTTCAATGCCTCAATGGGCCTTACTTTTATTAACTATTGTTATCGGAATTGGGATGGCTGGTGTAGGAATGAATGTTATGCACGACAGTAATCACGAATCATTTTCTAGTAAAAAATGGGTAAATAAATTAATGGGAAGTAGCATTTACATTTTAGCTGGAAATGTTTACAACTGGAAAGTACAGCATAATGTACTTCACCATTCTTTCACAAACATCCAAGGTCATGATGAAGATATTGATGCTGGGAGAATTATTCGCTTTTCCAAACATTCAAAGTGGTTTCCAATTCATAAATTACAAAAGTTTTACTCCTTTTTCTTATATGGTTTGTTAACAATTAACTGGGCGATAACAACAGATTTTAAGCAAATGAGTAAATACTTAAAGCGAAAACTTTCTTATGGGAAATTTCCAAATCCGGCTACAGAATGGACTGTTTTAATAATTACAAAAATAATTTACTACTTATTATGGATTGTACTGCCACTAGTAGTTTTGGATATTGCATGGTGGAAAGTATTACTTGGTTTTTTAATAATGCATTATACGGCAGGTATGATTTTAAGTGTTGTTTTTCAGTTAGCTCATATAGTTCCAAAAACAAAAATGCCTTTACCTGATAAAGATGGTAATTTAGAACACACTTGGGCAATTCATCAACTTTATACTACTTCTAACTTTGCTCCAACAAATAAATTTATTTCGTGGTATACTGGTGGCTTGAATCATCAAGTTGAGCATCATATTTTCCCTCATATTTCACACATACATTATGGGAAAATTGCTAAAATTGTAAAAGAAACTGCTCAAGAGTTTAATTTACCTTATAATGAGTATAAAACAATGACAAAAGCAATTATAGAACATTTCAAACAATTAAAAACACTAGGTGTAAATCCCGCTCACGCTTAAATTTTAAATTATGAACGATCAACTTTCAAAAAGAATTAACAGTTTACCTGTCTCAGAGACTTTGGCTATGGCTGCCAAAGCAAGAGAATTAAAAGAACAAGGAAAAAATATTATTAGTTTAAGTTTGGGAGAGCCTGACTTTAATACGCCGGATTTCATTAAAGAAGCAGCTATTCAGGCTATTCATGATAATTACAGTTCTTATAGCCCTGTTGATGGATATTTAGATCTTAAACAAGCTATTTGCAGAAAATTTAAACGGGATAATGACTTAAATTATAAACCAAGTCAAGTTGTCGTTTCTACGGGAGCTAAACAATCAATTGCAAATATTGCTATGGTTTTACTGAATCCTGGTGATGAAGTTTTATTACCTGCTCCTTATTGGGTAAGTTACTCGGCTATTGCTACTTTAGGTGAAGCTTCTTATAAAGAAATCCCTTCAACTATAGAAACGGATTTTAAAATTACACCAAAGCAGTTAGAAGGGGCCATTACTCCTAAAACAAAATTGATTTTCTTTAATTCTCCAAACAACCCTAGTGGTACTGTTTATACTGAAGCAGAATATCGAGCTTTGGCAGCTGTTATAGAAAAACACCCAAATATTTATGTGATTTCTGATGAAATTTATGAACACATCAACTATGGTGAGCCAATTTTTAGCTTTGCAGCTATAGAAAGCATGTATGATCGTACAATTACTGTTAATGGAGTAGCTAAAGCATTTGCTATGACCGGATGGAGAATTGGATATATTGGAGGTCCTGAATGGATTGCAAAAGCTTGTAATAAATTACAAGGACAAATTACTTCAGGAGCAAATTCAATTGCACAGCGAGCTACGATTGCAGCTTTAGAGGCCCCTGTATCAAAAATAAAATATATGGTTGATGAATTCCATAAACGAAGAGATATTGTTTTGGAATTGTTAGGTGAAATTGACGGATTTGAATTAAACATTCCTAAAGGTGCGTTTTATGTATTCCCAGATATTTCAGCTTTTTTCGGAAAAGAAATTAAAGGCCATAAAATTAATAATGCAAACGATTTCTCTATGTTTTTATTGGAAGAAGCCAATGTTGCTACTGTAACTGGAGGTGCATTTGGAGCCCCAACCTGTATAAGAATGTCTTATGCAGCATCAGAAGCTCAATTGCGTGAAGCTATAAAAAGAATTAAGGATGCTGTTAGCTAATTAAATTTATTATAACATAAAAAAAGCCGAGTAATACTCGGCTTTTTTTATGTTATAAATTCTTTTTTGTAATGTCAAAATTGCAACTGAGTGTTGCATGTAAAATGTTATTCGAAACAAACTTTGTACCATTTGCCTTATAATAAAACCTACCATAACCAACCCAAATTTTAGAATTACCCAATAATTGATAACCTAAAAGAGCTTCAAGGTTGTTTTGATCAAAATCTGGTTCGGATAAACCAGTTTGAAAACGAATTCTTATTTCATTTGAAAGTTTCCCTAAAACAATTTTATTATTCTTTAACTTTAACAAATTAAAAACAACAGCCATTCTATATCTAAATCTTTGAGAATAGGAAATACCATCAATTATATACTCGCTTTCATTATTTAATATTATAGCATCTTTAAATCGCTCTTCAAGCATAAAACGATGATTTAATTTATATTTTCCCAATACTGAATTTATGGTTAAATGCTGCCAAATTCTATTTTCCTCTTTATTAATTGGGGAATGAAGAACTCCAGCAGTAAAGTATTTGTACCAAAGATAACCAACACCCACACTAATATTTTTCGATAATTTATAACTAATTCCTGGCATAATTAAAAATCCTTGAGTATTTTCAAAAAAACCTACTCTCCTCATTTGAATAACACTCCCAAAATACACCTTATCTGAAAGCTTAACACTATTTGATAAAGTCAGCCAAGAACCTTTGTCTTTTAAAATTGTTGTTTGTGAATTTGCACTTATTATTACTAATAAAAGAAATAAACATAAAATGAAATTTTTCATTAATTTTTAAATTTTTGAAGGCTCAAAGTTAATTTTATAACAAAGCTTTAATATGATAAAACTCACCTAATTCATAAAAAATTATTATTTTTAAAATTATTAACTAAAAAAAATCAATTGTTATGGCAGTAATGAAAGTTATTGAAGTAATGGCTAGTTCTAACAAAAGTTGGGAAGAAGCTACAAGAAATGCAGTTGCACATGCTGCAAAAAGTGTTAAAAATATCAAATCCGCATTTGTACAATCTCAAAGTGTTGTTGTGAATGAAGGTAATGTTGAAGAATTTAGAGTAAACGTTAAAATTACTTTTGAAGTAAAATAATCACTTTTTAAAATAAGAATTAAAAGCGCTTTTTATAAAGCGCTTTTCTTTTTTTGTACTTTTAGTTTTTAAACTAATTAAATGCCAAAATATTTAATACTTCTTCTTGTAATCACAATTATAAGTTGTAAAAATCAATCTGAAAATAAAATGTCTGAGAATAAATTTACCAATAATTTAATTAATGAAACAAGTCCTTATTTACTTCAGCACGCTCATAATCCAGTTGATTGGCACGCTTGGAATAATGAAACCTTAGAACTTGCAAAAAAGGAAAATAAATTAATTTTAATATCAATTGGCTATTCTTCCTGCCATTGGTGCCATGTAATGGAACACGAAAGTTTTGAAAGTGAAGAAGTTGCAGCCGTGATGAATCAAAATTTCATAAACATTAAAGTAGATAGAGAAGAAAGACCAGATATTGATCAAATATACATGAATGCCGTTCAACTAATGACTGGTAAAGGTGGCTGGCCATTAAATTGTATTGCTTTGCCCGATGGTAGGCCTATTTGGGGTGGAACATATTTTCCTAAAGAAAACTGGATAGATGCCTTACAGCAATTATCAAAAATGTATAAGGAAAAACCATCTGAAGTATTAGACTATGCCGAAAAATTAACCGAGGGGATAAAAAATTCTGATTTAGTCCCACTAAATAATAAAATTTTAGAATTTACAGTTTCAGATTTAAATGTTACTGTTAAAGAATGGCAACAATACATGAACTTTGAATTAGGAGGAAGAATGGGAGCTCCAAAATTTCCTATGCCTAATAATTATCAATTTTTATTGCGATATGCAACACAGGCCAACGATTCTACTATTTTAAATTATGTAAATACTTCTTTAACAAAAATGGCTTATGGAGGAATTTATGATCAAATTGGTGGTGGATTTTCTCGATATTCTGTTGATAAAAAATGGCACATTCCCCATTTTGAAAAAATGCTTTACGATAATGGACAATTAGTTAGTTTATACTCTGAGGCATATCAAGCAACTAAAAACCAATTATATAAAAATACTGTTTATCAAACATTAGAATTTATTGAACGTGAGTTAACAAATAAAGAGGGTGCTTTCTATTCTTCATTAGATGCAGACAGTATAAATAAAGATAATAAGTTAGAAGAAGGGGCATATTATGTATGGACGATTGAAGAATTAAAAACAATTTTAGGTGAAGACTACAACCTATTTTCTGATTATTACAATATTAATGAATATGGTTTTTGGGAGCATGATAATTATGTCCTTATTAGAACAAAATCAGATATTGAAATAGCGCAATTACATCATATTTCTTTAAAAGATGTAGAGCTTAAAGTTCAACATTGGAAAAAAATATTATTAATACAAAGAAACAAAAAAGAAACTCCTAGGCTAGATGATAAATCTTTAACCTCTTGGAATGCTCTTATGTTAAAAGGCTATATTGATGCCTACAAAGTGTTTAATGATCAACATTTTTTAGATATAGCGATTAAAAATGCAACCTTTATTCAAACAAAACAATTACAAGAAAACGGAAGTTTAAACCACAATTATAAAAATGGACAGAGTACTATAAACGGATATTTAGAAGATTATGCTACTGTAATAGATGCTTATATTTCCTTATATGAAGCCACTCTTAATGAAAAATGGTTAACTACTTCAAAACAATTAGCAGATTATTCTTTTGATCATTTTTACGACTCTGAAAGAGCTATGTTCTATTTTACATCAGATGAAGATCAGAATTTAATAACTCGGAAAATGGAAATTGAAGACAACGTAATTCCTGCTTCAAATTCGATAATGGCTAAAAATTTATTTATGCTGAGCCACTATTATTCGAATAGTTATTATTTAAAAGTAAGCAAACAAATGCTTCATAATATTAAAGAGAGAACCGAAAAATATGCATCCGGTTACTCAAACTGGTTGCAATTAGCCTGCAATTTTACAGGAGAATTTTATGAAATTGCCATAGCTGGAAATAGCGCATTTGAAAAACTAAATGAAATAAATAAAAAATACATTCCCAATAAATTAATTGCTGGAAGCACATCTAATAGTAACATTCCACTTATGCAAGGTCGATTTAGTGAGAATGAAACTTTAATTTATCTATGCGTAGATGGAGCTTGTCAGCTACCTCAAGAAAATACTGAAAACGCACTCTCACAATTAAATATCAAGTTTTAAAATGAAAACAATTCAAATTTGCTTAGTGGTTTTCGTAGCATTTGAGCATCTATATTTTATGATTTTAGAAATGTTTTATTGGGATAAACCAAGAGGATTAAAAACTTTTGGTTTAAAGCTGAAAGAAGCTAAAATTTCAAAAACCTTAGCTAAAAATCAAGGGTTATACAATGGGTTTTTAGCAGCTGGACTCATTTGGTCAATATTCACAATTAATTTTGAACAAATTGCACTTTTCTTTTTAATTTGCGTGACTATTGCAGGAGTTTATGGGTCATATACAATAAGAGACAAAAAATTGTTTCTTATCCAATCTATTCCAGCACTAATAGGAATACTTTTTTTAATAATAAAATAATAAATAACAATGGATTACCAAAAATACTTAGACCTTTCAATTAGCTATATTGAAACTTATTCTGTAAAAATAATTGCTGCCTTAGCAATACTAATAATAGGGTTATGGGTTGTTAAAAAAATTATTAGTGCAACCAAAAAATTAATGACCAAAAGAGGAATTGATGAAACACTTCAAAAATTTTTAGGAGATTTATTAGGTTGGGCCTTAAAAATTTTAGTTTTTACTTCTGCTATTTCTCAAATTGGCATTGAAACAACTTCTTTCATTGCATTAATTGGAGCAGCAGGATTAGCTGTAGGTTTAGCATTGCAAGGTTCATTATCCAATTTTGCTGGAGGAGCTTTAATTATGATATTTAAGCCTTTTAAAGTAGGAGACCTAATTGAAGCGCAGGGTCATAAAGGGTCTGTAAAGGAAATTCAAATATTTGTTACAAAATTAAACGGAGCGCAAAATAAATTAATCATCATTCCAAATGGAATATTATCCAATGGTAGTATTATTAATTATACAGAGCAGGGGAAATTACGAGTTGATTTAGTATTTGGTGTAGGTTATGATGAAGACATTAAAAAAACTAAAGAAGTATTAATGCAGGTAATGCTCAATAACCCTTTGGTTTTAAAAGATCCTGAACCAAGTGTGAATGTATTAGAATTGGCTGATAGTTCTGTAAATTTTGCAGTTAGACCTTGGACTACTCCAGATAATTATTGGAAGGTTCATTTTCAGATTATTGAGGAAGGAAAAATTGCATTAGACAATGCAGGAATTAATATTCCTTACCCTCATAGAGTACTAATAAATAAGTAATTAAAGGATTTGCGTATATTTTAATATTTAAATATTCTCCTATTATAGGTTTAGAAAATGAAATATAAAAAAAAAGTTACATTTCTAATCGTTCTATTTTTTAGCGTTGCATCGAATGCTCAATTTACTCGAGCTGAAAGCATTATCAATCATATGAAAAGCTTAACAACTATAGATTCTCGAATTAGAGAATTAAAAGGCAGCCCATATATGGATGAAGACTTTCAGTATGCTAAATTTTCAAATCATGATAAATACTTTTTAATGAGGTATAACGCTTATCAAGATATATTGGAAATAAATATTGACGATAGCACCTATGTTCTGCCAAAAAATCTAAATTATTCGGTTTCATTTATAGAACCTAAAAAAACATATGAAATTTTTCAATTTGAAGAATTAAAAAAACCAACAACAGGTTTTTTTGTAGTTGTATTTAAAAACAATAATTTCTCCTTACTGATAAAAGAAAAAATAAAGGCTTTTGAAGAGGTCTTACCAAAGTCAGGTTATAATAAATATAAACCACCAACATTAAAACACATAAAAGATCAAATTTTTATTGGCTATAAAAATAATACAGCAATTTTATGTCCTAAAAAGAAAAGAGATTTTTTAAAATTATTCTCTAATAATTCAATAGAAGTAGAGGTTTATATGAAAAAAAATAAATTAAATTTTAAAAATAAATTAAATTTAATTCAAATTTTCACTTTCTATGATTCTTTAAAATAGTTTACTTTTTAGATATACCGCCAACAAAATCTTTTAAATAAAAAGGTTCAAAATAAGCAACATCTACAAAATCATTATTTTTATATTTTTCAGAAGAAAGTTGCTCCATATCTTTTGCTGAAGGAAATTTGTCATCAAAATAATTTGCATTTTCATGTAAGATAACTTCTTTACATTTTTCTGCACCATCACCAAAAAAGTAGACTTTACCACTTTCTAAATATGATTTGAATGATTCATTTGTAATAATCTCTGCTGAAACTTCTTTTTTAATGATATTGTTTTTATCAAAAACAGCACTATATACTTCCATTCTTCTAGCATCTAAAAGTGGAATTTTAAACCCTTCAATAAGTGAAATCGATTGTGCTAAAGACTCTAATGTGTTAATTGCAATTAATGGAATATTTAAAGCAAAACATAGCCCTTTAGCTGCCGAAACTCCAATTCTTAAGCCCGTATAAGATCCTGGGCCTTTACTTACGGCTATTGCTTTTAAATCAGAAAATTGAATTCCTGCTTCGGCTATAACTTCTTTAATGAATTCATGCAATTTTTCAGCATGTGAATAACCACCATCGTTCAATTCTTTTAAAACAATTGTTTTTCCATCCTTAGCAACACTAACTGAGCAGTTTTTTGTTGATGTTTCTATGTTTAATATAAATGCCAACTTTTGAAATATTTAAAAAAGCAAAGATACTTAATTTGATTTCTATAAAACAAAAACATCCAACTTTTAGGAAGGATGTTTTTAATAAACTATTATGTTAAAAAATTTAATCTATTACAATTGGGATTCCTAAGTAATACTCTAACAATTTCGTTCTAAATACAAAATTGTATTTGGCATTTACCATAGATGATTGTGCATTTACCAATCTATTTCTTACTTGATCAAAATCAAAAGATGTCATTACACCAGAATTGAAACTTTCTTGTGCATTTTTAAATGATTCATTTTGTGCACTTAATGATTTTTCTGCTGAAATATATTGATTTAAAGAAGCTTTGGCATCTGCATAAGCTTTTTCAATTGTTTCTCTTAATTTAACCTCTTTATCAAGTAATAATAACTCGCTTCTTTTTTGATTTATTTGAGCTCTTGCAACATTTGATTTTGTTTGAAATCTATTAAAAATTGGAATGTTCAAAGAAAAACCAGCATTAAAACCTAAATTATCCTCTATTTGTTTTCCAAATCCATTTGGCACATACACTATTTGAGTTGGGTTTGCAGGATCTACAATAGCTCTTTGATCTTTATCCCCTTGATTATGTTGGTATGAAGTTCCAATTCCTCCACCAAAAGAAAGAGTTGGTAAAAATCCAGCTTTTGCAATTTTTACAGATAATTCAGAATTTTCAACAGCAATTTCAGCACTTTTTATTTCAGGTAAAGAATTAACAGCTTTATTAAAAATTTCATCAGTATCATTATAAATTAAAGAGGCAGAATTAATAGTTAATTTCACATCTTCAACATCAAAACCTTTATGGCTAGTTTGTAATAACTGAGCAAGGCTAAGTAAAGAAAGATCTAAAGTATTTTGAGCTGTTGTTAGTTGCTGAAGATTTGTTGCCAAAGTAGCTTCTGCTTCAAACAATGTTGCTTTAGGTTGTGAACCAGCATCAACTAAAGTTTTAGCCTTCTCAACTTGATTTTCACTAATTGCAACTTGATCTTTTGCTATTGTAAGACTTTCCTTATTTAATAAAACATTTAGATAAAAATTAACAACATATAACATAATGCCATTTTTATTTTCTTCTAAATCAAATCCAGCGGCTTCTAAACTTTTTTGAGTTTGAATTAAATTGAATTTATTTCTATTCCCATTAAATAAAGTAACTCCTGAATTAATACCAAAATTATTAGATCGGCTATCTCTTGAAACTCGACCACCATAATTATCAATATAAGAACCAAAATTAAAATTCTGGGAAGCAGAAGCATTTAACGAAGGATAGAAATTCCCTTTTGCAGTATTGATATCTTCTTCAATTAAATCCTTATTGAGTTCTTGCTGTTTAATTGAAATATTATTGTCCAATGCGTAATCAACGCATTCCTGTAAAGTCCATTTTTTTTCTTGCGCATTTACCGTTATAAATAACGCTAATGCCAGAATAGTAACAATTTTTGTTCTCATTTATACAATTGAGTTTTAATAATTTTAATAACTTATGCCAAATTCAGTTATTATTTCCTTTTAAAAGAACAATAAGTGTGAATTCAGTCAATTGATTTTGTTATATGACGACTAAAATTATTATTTGTTACACTTTTAGCCTCTTATAGAAATGTTAAATTTTCTTTTTTCTTTTATTTTTGATTATGAAGTACAATAAAGCACCAACCAATAAGTACGGAAAAATCATTAAGTAAATAATTCCAGAATTTAATCCTTCAGCTTGAGACAGATCACCACTTTCTACTACAGCTTTGCACATAGCACATTGAGCATTTATTATTTGCCCAATAATAATAAAAATTATTGAAAGTGATATTTTTTTCATTTTAATAATATGGTGATATCATAAAGTAAACAATAACTCCTGTTATTGCAACATACAACCATAAAGGGAATGTAATTTTGGCGATTTTTTTATGAAGGTCAATATTATTTGTTATTGCACGAACATATGTAATTAATACAAATGGGATAACCGCAATAGATAATAAAATGTGAGAAATTAAAATAAAATAGTAGAATATCTTTATCGCTCCTACTCCTTCAAATTTTGTTGATGTTGATGTCATATGATAAGCGACATAAAGAACTAAAAAAACTACCGAAAACAAAATGGCTGTTTTCATTAATTTCTCGTGTAATTTCACCTTTTTGTTTTTAACTGCCCAAACTGCAACAACTAATAACAAAGCTGTTAAACCGTTAATTGTTGCATAAATTGGCGGTAAGAAAACAGGCAAAGTTATATCTAATTTAATTCCAAACAATATCGCAACTACCAGTGGAATTACCACAGATAAAACAACAATCCATTTATTGTATTTTTTAGTTTCTGTCATCTTTATTCTTTTAATAAAATCTTAATATCTTCTTTAATCATTTGAACACCTTTTGGATCTATTCCTTCATAAAAAGCAATTGGATTACCATATTCATCTAATCTTGAGCGAATATTTCCTTTTTTATCAATTAACGCAAACATTCCTGAATGTTCAAACCCACCTTCTGCATCACTATTTTCTCCAGCGAACAATGTAAATCCAGTATTAGCCAATTCGTAAATTTTTTCTTTTTCCCCAGTTAAAAAATTCCACGTTTTTAAAGTTGCTCCGTGTTCTTTAGCATAGGCTTTTAAAATTTCAGGTGAATCAAAACTTGGATTTATACTAAAAGAAGCAATGCCAAAATCTAAATTTCCATAAAACTCATTTTGAATTTTCACCATGTTTTCATTCATTTTTGGGCAAATAGTTGGACAAGTAGTAAAGAAAAACTCAACCAAATATACTTTTCCATCATAAAATGAATTTGTAATTAATTCGCCATCCTGATTTGTAAATTCAAATGATGGGACTTTTGCAATGGTTACCAATTTTGGTGTTTTAAAATTACTTACAATTTTTGGGATTGCATAAATTCCAAAAATTAAAATAATAAACGCGATTCCTATATATGAATATTTTTTCATGGTATTTATATTTCTCGTTTTCTTCTTTGCTCTTTTTCAGCAGATTTTTTTAACTGATAATATATAACATCAATATCATCTTTCATTTTATTTTTTAACGTTGAAATCGACTTCATATTATACCCATATAATTTTCCATCTTTAGAATCTTCATCGTCTTTTCTCCCTCTTAAGCGAGATTCCATATCAATTATAAATGCATTTTCAGAATACAAATCTTCATTTAATTCAAAAGGAGTATTAAAGCTATCAAAAAGAGTTTTAATGACTGTTTCTTTTCCATAAATGAAATTCCATTTACTTATATCTGCAAATGCTGAAAGCTCTGTAATCACCTCTTTATAATCATTTTCAGATCCTTCAGGTAAAACAGCTATAATTTGAAAATATGGTTTTTGGTAATATCTTTTGTAAATAGTTTCGTTCAAATTAAACATACTTCCCTTTGCAGTATTAATATCATTACCTAAAAAACAAACTATCGAAAGTTTTTCATGAAAAGAAGTTGAAGATTCAATCTCTTTAATATCAATTACATTTTCGGTTAAAATTGGAAGATTTGAATATTTGTATATTCCTTTAGAAAGAAATATATAAAATACCAATGGTAAAATAAATAAACTAAAAAGTACCCAGAATTTTTTCATTATGTTTTTTACAAAAATAAAAAAAGGTGGTTAAAAAACCACCTTCTCCATTTAATTTTTTTTATATACTAGTAGCTCCATTTTGTTAATGGTCCTAATACATCGTTTATATAGCTTCCTTCTATTAATAACAATGCAGCTAAATATATAATTAAGAATACTGCAGTCCAAACTACAGCTCTCCTTAAACTCTTTTTCTCATCTGCCATATGCATGAAAAACCAAGTTATATAATATGCTTTTACTATTGTCATTACTAAAAATATAATATTTAGCGGGCTTGTACCTAATATTTTAGTTAAATATAAAGCATCAGGCTTAATAATACCCAAAATAACCTCTGCAATTGTTATTAATGAAAGTATTCCAAATACCTTCCAAATTAATCCTGTGTGTGATTTATGTTCTTGTGCGTTTGCCATTTTAATTTCTTTTATAAATTATACTAAGTAGAAGAATGTGAATACGAATACCCAAACTAAGTCTACAAAGTGCCAATACAATCCAACTTTTTCTACCATTTCATAATGACCTCTACGCTCATATGTTCCAATAATAACATTAAAAAAGATGATAATATTTATGATAACTCCAGACAAAACGTGAAAACCATGAAAACCTGTAATAAAGAAAAAGAAATCGGCAAATAATGGTTTCCCATATTCATTTACTTGTAAGTTAGCACCCTTAACAACTGCTTTCGCTTCATTTAAATAAGCCATCGCCTCCGCACGAGGAATAATTATTTTAGTTTTTGTTTCCTGATTAATTTTTTCAATACGAATCGTGATTTCTGGATTTGATTCAAAACCTTCAATTACCTGATCCAAAGAAAATGGTGGTAAAGAAGCTTCTTTAACAAACCACAAACCTTTATCTCTTGTGTGCTGAACTCTTTCTGAGTGAGAAGTTGCTGCGAATTTTTCTAATTCAATTTGATGACCAGTTGCATCTACAAATTGTACAATTTTTCCATCATTTAATTGAACTGCTCCATAAGAACCTCCTATGAAATTTTTCCACTCCCAAGCCTGAGAACCTAAGAATATAATACCTCCAATAATGGTAAGCAACATGTAAAAAGTTACTTTCTTCTTATTTAACTGATGCCCGGCATCAACTGCCAATACCATTGTTACAGAAGAAAATATCAAAATAAATGTCATTAATGCCACATAATACATTGGCGCATGTACACCGTGTAAAAATGGGAAGTGGGTAAACACCTCATCGGCAATAGGCCAAGATTCATTAAATTTAAAACGCATAAATCCATAAGCGCCTAGAAAACCTGAAAAGGTAAGTGCATCAGATAAAATGAAAAACCACATCATCATTTTACCATAACTTGCACCTAGTGGTTTTTTGTTTCCACCACCCCAAGTTTCTCCATTAGTTTCAGTAGCAATATTTGCTTCCATAAAAGTTTTGTTTTGATTTTTAGTTATAGTTGTGCCAAAAATACATTATTTTTTTTATCTAATAAAATAGAAAAATAAAAACAGGTAAATCCATAGAATATCTACGAAGTGCCAAAAAATAGCACCTAATTCTAACCCGAGTGAATCTTTGGATGAATATTTTTTTGTGAAATGATTAAATATAACCACTAGAAGAACAATTATTCCAGCGGCAATATGCACTAAATGGGCCAATGTAATCCCATAAATAAATGAAGATTTTACAGTACTTTGTTCACCTGCAAAAAACAAGCCTGCTTTCAAAAGCTCACCAAAACCTTCGAATTGAAAAAAGATAAAGCCAAGACCTAATATTAGTGTTGAAATTAAAAATAAACTAGTTAACTGACGATTGTCTTTTTTAATAAAATATTTGGCAAGCATAAAAGTAATACTACTAATTAAAATTAATAGTGTACTTGTATAAAATGCATCTGGCAAATCGAAAGAAACCCAATCGTTTCTTTTACGACTTACAACATAAGCACTTGTAAGGCCAGCAAACATCATTGTCATACTTATCATAGATACCCATAACATAGGTTTTGCAGATTTTCTTTTCGCAATTTCGTACTCTTGTTCTAAAGTTTGTTTCATTTTTTTAGTGTAAAAATTTATCAACTACGTATATTATTTGTACTAAGGTAATATATAAAACGCTAGAAAGCATTAACTGTCTCGCTTCTTTATCTGTTTGATTTTTATAAAGTTTCATCGCATAAAACAACATTGAACCTCCTAACAAAGCTAAAATAACAGCTGTTAATGGGTAAATATAAAAACTTCCTGTCATTTTTAAAACAGGAATAACAGAAACAATTATCAAACAAATAGTGTAAATAATAATTTGCACCACTGCTTTTCTGTTTTTTTGCCCCATTGGCATTAAATTGAAGCCTGCTTTTTTATATTCATCAAATTGCAACCAGGCAATCGCCCAAAAATGTGGGAATTGCCAAAAAAACTGAATTAAAAATAACATTCCCGGCTCAATTGAAAAGTTATTTGTTGCTGCGACCCACCCCAACATAAAAGGTATTGCTCCTGGAATGGCACCGACAAATACTGATAAGGGAGTTACAGCTTTTAGTGGTGTATAAACACTTGTGTATAAAAAAATTGATATTGCACCAAATAATGCACTTTTAGGATTAATACTATATAAAATGGCAATTCCAATTATAGTAAATGAAACAGCAATTACCATAGCCATTGAAACATGCATTCTTCCTCCTGGTAATGGCCTGTTCATTGTTCGCTTCATTAAAGCGTCTGTATCTTTTTCAATAATTTGATTGAACGCGTTGGATGCTCCTACCATTAAATAGCCTCCAATTGCCAATAAAATAAGAATTGAAATTTTTATTTCTTCAGCAGCTAATAAATAACCGGCTAAAGATGAAAATACAACGCTCAACGACAATCCAAACTTAGTCAATTGCTTAAAATCTTGAAATATTGCATTAAAATTCATTGTTTTTGAATTAGAATTTGAAGTTACTTGCATTAATTGATGTGAATTTTAGTGCAAATATATTTTTTTATTAGAGAATTACAACCTTATACTAAGGTGTTTAAATAAAATCTTTAAATAAATTTTAAAAAAGTCTTTGCAGTTTAGAGAATTGTATTAAATTTGCACTCGCATTTAAACATAACAAGTGCTAAAGTTCTTAAAAATAATGACTGCGAAAGTAGCTCAGGGGTAGAGCATCACCTTGCCAAGGTGGAGGTCGCGGGTTCAAATCCCGTCTTTCGCTCTACAACATATAAAAATACCAATGCTCGAGTGGTGGAATTGGTAGACACGCTGGACTTAAAATCCAGTGGGCTGTAAGGCCCGTATGGGTTCAAGTCCCATCTCGAGTACAAAGAAAATCCGTAATTGACTTATTATTAAGTTATTACGGATTTCTTTTTTTATATCTAATCGGTATTAAGTCAGCAAATGAAGTAATCCTCTTTTTTATCCCATTGCTTTTCCTTGCTTTTGGTGTTATAGTGTGAGATTTATATTCGGTTATAAGAGGGTCTCGGAATAATAAAAATGTAAAATTTCGACAAGTTCAAAAAATAAAAAACCAATCTAAACTAACAGACTGGTTTTTTAAACATTCTATCTCAAACAATTTGCTCGACCTAAAACCACTAAGGTCTTTTAAAAGCAATGTAAATTTAAAAAAGACTATTTAATATTCTAATGTTACTTAGTTACCGTATAATAATTCGTAGTAATCGTATTTAAACAAAAAATCATCCCTAATAAAAAATTGTAAAAAAACGCCTTGAAAACCCATACGAGTGTACCGGTTACATTCTCTAAGGACAAAGAATTTTATTCTGAAAAATATTTTTCAGACTTAAACACTTTTAAATTTTAATATTAACAGCATACAAAAAGTCTTTTTTAATTCAAATAATCTATCTTAAGTTAAAATCAAAAATTGATTGATTTATAATACCTTCCATTGAAATTGTCCCTTGATAAAAAAAACAGTATTATCAACGGTCTAAATTTGATGTTAGCATAACTTTAAACATTCCATTTCCTAAATCCTCTATTAAAAATTTAAGCATAAAAAAAGCAGAAATATGTAATTTCCTGCTTTTTTCATTTTTAATTTCACAATAATTAATAGACCTAAAAACTAGATGAGTAATTATTCTTGAAAAATATTCCTTCACAAAAATAAGTATTATCATTATAATTTATTTCATAATTATTTGCTCTATCGTAAACAACAACAAAATTCTTTAAATTAATTAACCCTTTTTTAGCAAGTTCTTTTTTTATTTTTTTAAATTCACGACTGTGAATTATCTTTATTGATTCAATTTTAAGCTCTACCGATGTCTTTTTAATAATGTTTAATTTCTCATTTAATTTTAATACAACAATCCGTGCTCTTGAAGAATAAATTAAATATTCAGCTCCATCTATTTTCGAAAAAACACCCTCAAAAATTCCACTATAATTGAAATCATCCAAATTCAATGAAATATATTTATAGTCAAAATCAATTTGATTTCCTACAGCATCAACAAATTTTTGAGAGAACGAAATTGTCGATTTAAATAGAATAAAAATAAGATAAATTTTTTCATGGAATTTTTCCTTAAAAATAGCAATTTAAAGCCATCTTTTTAAATTCAAAACTACTATTGTTACATCTTAGATTACCGAATCATAGATTTTCTTTAAAAAAAGAAGAATTCAGCTCTCAAATAATTAATTAATTGTATTTTTAAAATGAATTTTTATTTTTATGGAGATAACCTTCCCCTTATTCGCAGGGATAATTGCTGCAATGTTACATGTAATTTCTGGTCCGGATCATTTGGCCGCTGTAACACCTTTTGCGATTGAAAGTAAAAAGAAAGCATGGAAAGTTGGTTTTTTTTGGGGTATTGGTCATTTATTAGGTATGCTTTCAATAGGGATTTTATTTATGGTTTTTAAAAAATTGATACCCTTAGAAAATATTTCTAATCATAGCGAGAAATTTGTTGGTATAATACTAATCTCTTTAGGACTCTGGGTTTTTTATAAAATTTTCAAAGAAGAAAAAATCCATAAACATATACATATTCACAGTCAAAATAACCCACTAATACATAAACACCAACATATTCATAATTCAGAAAAAAATCACAATCATTCTCATTCTAATTTAAAGCAAAGTAAAATTGCTTCTTTATCGGTTGGGTTTGTTCATGGTTTAGCTGGTGTAGCTCATTTCATTCTGTTTTTACCAGTATTAGGGTTTGTCTCATATTTTGATTCCTCTAAATATATTATAGGATTTGCTATTGGAACTTTATTAGCAATGACCTCATATGCACTAGTGATAGGAAATATTGTTGCTCATTCAAAACAAGATCATAACCCAACTTTTTTAAAAGGAATTCGTTTAGCTGGTGGATTATTCGCTTTTGTGATTGGTATTTACTGGACTATTTCAACTTAACAAATTCTAGGTAATTGTTCTCCAACTAAAGGACTCACTATTCGCTTCCCGCCAATTAAACTTTCCATCACCACTTTATTAGGATGTTCATTTGTTATTTCCCCAATAAGAGCTGAGTTTTTCCCTTTAGCATGATTTCTCATTAACTTTAATACTTCCTTTTCAACACTAGGATCAATTATCACTAAAAATACACCTTCATTGGCAACATACATTGGGTCTAAGCCCAACATTTCACAAGCTGCTGCAACTTGTTTTTCGACAGGTATCGTTTTTTCTTTTATAAAAACTCCCTTTGAAATATCATTGGCAATTTCATTTAAAACAGTTCCTAAACCTCCTCGAGTAGGATCCCTTAATAGCCTAATTTTTTCTCCAAACTCATCTAACAAATCATTTACCAAAAAATTTAAATTTGTGGAATCACTTTCAATGGTTGACTCAAACTCTAATCCTTCTCGCTCGCTCATTATAGCCATTCCGTGCTGAGCAATAAATCCATTTACCAAAATTTTATCACCTTCTTTTATATTATGAACCGAAATTCTTGCTTTAGGATGCACCTCTCCAAAACCAGTTGTATTTATAAATATTTTATCTCCCTTTCCTCTTTCAACAACTTTTGTATCACCAGTAATAATTAACACTCCACTTTCATCAGCAACTTTTTTAATAGAATGAACAATTTTAATAAACTCTTCTACTTTTAATCCTTCTTCAATAATAAAAGCCAAGGAAAGGTATTTTGGAATAGCACCACACATTGCAACATCATTTACAGTTCCATGAACTGCTAATTCACCAATATTCCCTCCTTTAAAAAATATTGGCGTTATTACAAAACTATCTGTGGAAATTGCTATTTTGCCATTAAAACTCACAATAGACCCATCGTGTTTCTTATCTAAATAAGGATTACTAAATGTTGAAAATATTATTTTATCTAATAAGTTTCTTGTTAATTCACCCCCACTTCCATGACCTAAGTTTATGGTTTCAAATCCTATATTTTCAATATCCATTTCTTAATTTTATTAATTATTTGAAAAATGATAATATGCAGCACAGGCACCTTCCGAAGAAACCATTGGAGCACCTAATGGATTGGATGGTTTACAAGCTTTTCCAAACTGACTGCATTCCTTTGGTTTTTTTATTCCTCTTAAAATTTCACCAGCCATACAGTTAATATTCTCTGGTACTTTTATATTCGAAATGTTAAATTTTAACTCCGCATTGTATTTTTTATAAGATTCTTTGATTGCATAACCACTCTTTGGAATTTTACCAATACCTCTCCATTCTCTTTCTCCAATTTCGAAAATTTTATGAATGACATCTATTGCCGATTTATTACCTTGCTCTTTAACAACTCTTGCATACTGATTTTCTAATAAATACCGTCCTTCTTCCAATTGTTTTACTGCCATATATATTCCCTGAACCAAATCTAATGGCTCAAAACCAGTTACAACAATTGGGATTTTGTACTTATTAACTAATGGATAATATTCTTGTAAACCCATAATTGCACATACATGACCAGCGCCTAAAAAAGCATCGATAGTACATAAATCATCATCTAAAATTGCCTCCATAGCTGGTGGAACCAATACGTGTGACGCCAAAATTGAGTAATTTGATATCCCTTCTTTTTCAGCATGCAACACAGAAAGCGCATTTGCTGGAGCGGTTGTTTCAAATCCCACCGCAAAAAACACAACCTCCTTATTTGGATTTTGCTTTGCAATTGATACGGCTTCAATTGGCGAATATAAAATCCTTAAGTCACCTCCAAGGGCTTTTGCTTCTAATAAACTTTTTTTACTCCCAGGAACTCTAATCATATCTCCAAAAGAGCAAACTACTACTCCTTTCTCTAATAATTCAATAGCTTTATCTATTAAATTCAAAGGTGTTACACAAACAGGACAACCAGGACCATGAATCATTCTAACTTTTTCTGGAAGTAATTCTAAAATTCCGTTCTTAACTAAGCTATGTGTTTGTCCGCCACAAATTTCCATGATGTCCCATTCACGTGTAGTAATTTTATGAATCTCATCTAAAATTTTCTTTGTAGCTTCTAAATTTCTATATTCACTTAAATACTTCATTTTCTAATTTTTGATGTGTAAATAATACATGAGCTGACCAAAAGATATATTTTCATCATTAGGAGAAACCTCTGTATGAAAATACAACTTTATTTCGGTTGGAGTAAGTTCAATTAACATATCTAACAACGTAGTATTCTGAAAAACACCACCACTAAAAGCAATGTGTTTATAATTATTTGTTTTTGCGATTGCTACTATTGAATTTGCCAATGTATATAAAAAATTAATAATTATATTTTTTTTAGAATTTCCCTTTCGAATGTCCTTATAAATATTTTGAATAATTTCAGTTGGGTTTATACTTTTTTCAGGTGAATTCAAATAACTTTTACAAACTTTTAAATCATATTCATCAACCATATTTTCTAACAAAATCGCTGCTTCACCTTCATATGAGATAAAATCAACAACATTTAAGATAGAAGCTACTGCATCAAACAACCTTCCAATTGAAGATGTTTTTAACTTATTCGTTTTCAGTAAATACTGATATGTTTTCAATTCATTTTGCGTGAATTTTTTTGAAAACAATTCATCCATACCAGAAGAAGCAATTGAAAATAGTGACAATCTAGGTTCTTTAGACATTTTATCACCCAAAATCCAATCAAAATATTCAAGATGCTTTATTCTTTCAATTTTATTCGCTTCATACTTAAAAAACTCTCCTCCCCAAATATTAGCATCATCTCCATATCCTGTCCCATCAAAAACCACCCCTAACACTCTTTCCTTAAATAAATTATGTTCTCCTAAAATTGCTGAAAAATGGGCTTTATGATGTTGTATTTCAACTAATTTTATCTTGTTTTTTTCTGCAAGTTCTTTCCCATATTTCGAGCTATGATAAAGTGGGTGTTTATCTAACAAAATAACTTCTGGCAATTGTTCAAATATATTAATGAAGGAATTTACCGTTGAATTAAATCGTTTATAAACCTCAAAATTTTCAAGATTTCCAATATACTGACTGAGGTATAAATATTGATTTGGATAAAAAGCAATACTGCTTTTTAAGTCGGCTCCCATTGCCATAATTTTTTCTGAGGAAGCAATTGTAATATCTAAATAGTTTGGAGCAAAACCTCTTGCTCTGCGAAACAGTACTTCTTGCTTAAATTTAGCGCTAAATTTTATTACTGAATCATCTTGAGGCTGTTCAATTTCTAGGTTGTGCTGCAAAAAGTAATCTGCAACATCTTTCAACTTATCCAGTGCTTCTTCATTATTACTTAAAATTGGTGAGCCGTGTATATTTCCACTTGTTGCAATAATTGGAAAATTTAATTTATTAGCTAATAATTGTAAAATTCCTGAAAATGGTAATAAAACCCCAAGCTGATTTAATCCTGGAGCAACTTCGTTTAAAACAATATTTCCTTTATAATTTTTTGAAGAAATTATAGTAATTGGTCGTTCAACTGAAGTGAGTGATTGTTGTTGTTTATTATTAATTTTTAATTCATTTTTCAAAAACTCTAATGAAGGATATAATACTGCAAAAGGCTTTTTTGGTCGATTTTTTTTAATTCTTAGTTTTTGAAGAGCTTCCTTATTTTCAGCATTGCAACATAACAAATAACCGCTTGTATTTTTTATAGCAATTATATTTCCATCAAAAAGAAGTTTTGAGAGATGTTCAAACAATGCTTCTTTGGCTATTTCAACCTTATTATTTTCATTATTTAATAAAACCAATTCAATTCCGCAAGTTGAACAAGTGTTGGTTTGAGAATGAAAACGCCTGTTTATTGGTGAATTATATTCTTTTTTACAATCATCACACATTACAAATAAATCCATCGTTGTATGATTTCTTTCAAAAGGGAAATTTTGCGTTATTGCATACCTTGGCCCACAATTTACACAGGTTGTAAAAGGATAATTAAACCGTCTGTTTTCAGGATTTTCAATTTCATCTTTACAATCTTTACATATTGCAAAATCTGGTGTTAAAGCCAAATTTAATTTACTAGATTTCTTTGAAGAATCAATTTTAAAATCATTAAAATCTAAATTTTCAACTTCAACAATTGAGCTGCTTTTAATTTTTGAAACAGGAGGTGGAAATTGAATTAATTTATTATAAAAACAATCAATATTTTCCTTAATTCCACAAACAAAAATCAAGACACCTTCTTCGTTATTAGAAACTGTTCCTTTTAAGTTAAATTCAATAGCTAAATTATAAACAAACGGTCGAAAACCTACACCTTGAACGAGTCCGGAAACAGTAATTTTATAGGTTTTCAGCATTCAGTTTAACCCTTTTAAGTACACTATAAATTTACATTTTTTATAGGTGAAGTTCTTTTGCATGCCTTAAAATATTGTCAATGATTTTTGGAATTGACTCCTTTACTTTTGGGTTCAATTCAAGAGTCATTGGAATTATTTCATTTATTGAAACTGTAAATAAATGTATATCCGGCACTTTATCCATTAAATAAACTGCTTCAATCATATCTTTTAACCCAACATCATGAACACTCAATGCTGATGGAAAGTCTGCAGCAAATTTTGGTCTTATTAAAGAAATTGTACCTGTTTCTTTCCCGTCCATTGTGGCGTCAATAAAAATTACGGTTGAATAGGCTTCAAAACAATTTAACAATAAAAAACCGCCAGTACCTCCATCTAAAATATCAACATATTCAGGCAACTCCCTTCTAGCCATTTCTTGAATAACATGGACGCCTATTCCTTCATCTCCCATTAAATAGTTGCCAACACCCATGACTAAAACACTATTAGACTTATCTTTTTCAAAAAAATAAGAATCGCTACTAATTGCTACTGGGGTTCTTTCTTTTATCATAATTAAAATTTATTGAAAAGTAAATCCATTCCTAAAAAATGCAGAGATGGAATAGATTTACTTTCATCCTTGGGCTGATTAACTTTCTTTAATTTCTTCTCCTAATTCTTTAGATTTTTTTATTCTTTCTTCACACACAAATTTATAACCACCAAACATAGAAGAAACTTCTCCACGACCTTCCAACCAGTCGTGATAAAACACCAAATACACATGTATAAGTGTGAACAATATAAATACCCACATAGATATATGATGTATTGTTCTTACTATAAAGTCGCCACCAAATAATGGAACTACCCAATTAAAAAGTTTAGGCAACCACCACCCTGAAGTATCTGCATACAATGCGAAACCTGTAATAACTTGAATCAACGCCATAAAAAACAATGCCAAATATGAAAATGCAGCAATACTGTTATGACCAATACTTATATTTCTTACGTTAGGGTGTTTTTCATTTAATAAGAAAATATCAATTTTAAGAACGTGCCAAAAGTTGTTCCATATTTTTTTACTAAAAGGCCAATAAGCTTTCCAACTTGCAAATTGATTTCCCACAAATGACCAATACACTCTTAAAATCATATTAAAAAAGAAAATATAGCCAGCACCAAAATGTAAAAATCTAACGATGCCAAATGAATGCAAATTTGTTGCTTCAGCACTTGATTGCAACGCTGGTGGATTGGCTATTAAAAACCCTGAAAGGGAAAGAACTATAATTGTAAGGACATTTACCCAATGAAAAATTCGAACAGGCATTTCCCAGACCATTACTCTTTTAAAATTTCTCGTTTCCATAATTCAATTTTTAACTGTCACAACTAGCAATATTCTGAACTTGTGAAATATGATTTCCGTGTTCATCATATAAATGAACCGCACAAGCAAGACAAGGATCAAACGAATGAATGGTTCTTATAATTTCCAAAGGTAAATTAGGATCTGCAACAGGCGTACCAATTAAAGCAGCTTCATATGCAGAACGTTGGCCTTTAGGATCACGTGGTGAAGCATTCCAAGTTGATGGAACAACTAATTGATAATTTTCAGTTTTCTCATCTTTTATTTTAATCCAATGTGCCAAAGCTCCCCTTGGAGCCTCACAAAATCCAACTCCCTTAGCTTCTTTTGGCCACGAAGATGGTTTCCAACTTTCCGTATTTGCCATACGTTCATCTCCATTTTTAATATTATTCATTAAAGTATCGAAGAATTCCAACGTCCAATTCGCAACTAACTGAGTTTCAATTCCTCTCGAAGCCGTTCTTCCTAAAGTAGAAAATAAAGCATCAACAGGAACATTTAAATGAGATAAGGCTCCATTAACAGCTCCTTGAATTTCTTCATTTCCTCTTCCATATCCTACTAATAAACGAGCAAGTGGCCCTACTTCCATAGGTAGCCCCTTCCACCGTGGAGTTTTAATAAAACTATATTTTTCTTCAACATTTAAGTGTTCGTATGGTGGTTTAGGTCCAGAATATTTAATATTTGTTTCTCCTTCCCAAGGATGCCTTCCTTTATCTTTTCCTTCTGCATAATCATTATACCAAGAATTGTTTACAAACTCTTCTATTTCATCAGAACTTCTATGATCAACATCGTGAACTTTAGATAAATCGTTATTTAATATAATTCCTTGTTGAAATTTAAAGTTTGATAAATCAGCATATCCATTTGTTGGAAAATCTCCATAGGACATATAATTTCCGAATCCTTTACCAATTGCTCCCCAATCTTTATAGAACGAAGCTATGGCCAATAAATCTGGTATATAAACTTTATCAATAAAATCTTTTCCTTCTTTTAGCAATTTCCCCACATGTGATAATCGTTCGGCATTTAACCCACCTGCACCATCAGAATTAATTGCACAAGCCATTCCACCTACTAAATAATTAGGATGTGGGTTTTTACCACCAAATATGGTATGAACTTTCACTATTTCTTTCTGCCATTCTAAGGCTTCTAAATAATGAGCGACAGCCAATAAGTTAACTTCTGCAGGTAATTTCATTTGTGAGTGCCCCCAATAACCATTTGCGAAAATTCCTAATTGACCACTTTCAACAAATTTTTGAACCCTTTTTTGAACATCAGAAAAATATCCTGGTGAACTTTTTGGCCAATTTGATATGCTTTGTGCAATTTCAGAAGTCTTTTTAGGATCGGCTTTTAAGGCATTAACAATATCTACCCAATCTAGCGCATGCAAATGATAAAAATGAATTGCATGATCGTGCATATATAATGCACCTTCCATTATATTTCGAACCATTTCAGCATTTGGTGGTATTGCAATTCCCAAAGCATCTTCTACAGCTCTTACCGAGGTTAACGCATGAACTGTAGTACAAACCCCACAGGTACGTTGTACAAAAGCCCAAACATCTCTTGGGTCGCGTCCTTTTACAATACTTTCAATACCCCTAACCATAGTACTAGAGCTAAAGGCATCTACTATTACGCCATCTTTAATTTCTGCTTCTATTCTTAAATGACCCTCAATTCGAGTAATTGGGTCAACTACTATTCTATTTGCCATTTTTATTCGTTTTAAGAGTCGATATTTTTTTCATTACTTTTTCCTCTTTTTATTCTACTTAAGAGTTCTTTTCGTTTAGAAATATTAGCAACAACTGAATGAACTGCTATACCGCCTGCTAAAACTCCTGCAGCAACCTTTCCGATAGTATCTGCATTACTTTCTACAGAAAAACCAGGTACTTTTGTTATTCTTTCATAAAATGGCCCATTGTCCCAAAATTCTTCTTCACTACATCCAATACATCCATGACCAGATTGTATTGGGAAACTTACACCGTTGTTCCATTTCATACTTCCACAAGCATTGTATGTCATAGGTCCTTTACATCCTAATTTATATAAGCAATACCCGTTTTTTGCGTTTTGATCATCAAATGATTCAGCAAATAAACCTGCATCATAATAAGGCCGTCGATAACATGTATCATGAACTCTTTTCCCATAGAATGCTTTTGGCCTTCCTAAACGATCTAGTTTTGGCAATCTTCCAAACGCAACAACATGCATAATTACACCTGCCATTACCTCTCCAATTGGCGGACAACCAGGTACTCTAATAATTGGTTTATTTTTTACAATTTTATGAATTGGTGTTGCTTCTGTTGGATTTGGTTTTGCAGCTTGTACACAACCATTTGTTGCACAACTTCCCCAAGCAATAATTGCTTTTGCTCCTTCTGCTGCTTCTAAAAATGTCTCTTTAGCCGATTTACCAGCAATACAACAATAATTTCCATCATCACCTAATGGAATGGACCCTTCAACACAAAGAATGTATTCACCATGATATTTTTTCATGGTTTCTTGTTTTGCCGCTTCAGCCTGATGACCAGAGGCAGCCATTAAGGTTAATGAATAATCTAGTGAAATACGATCTAAAATGATATCTGCTACTATTGGATGGTTTGACCTAATAAATGACTCACTACAGCAAGTACATTCTTGATAATGCTCCCAAATAACTGGTAATCGTGGTGTGGTTTCTAATGATTTTGCAATTTGACCAACCATCGTAGATTCTAATCCCATAAAAGCAGCCATATAGGTAGAGAATTTCATGAAATCTCTACGACTATACCCTTGCTTTATGATACTTTCGTAGTATGTGTTCCGTTTTTCATTATTAGCAGACATATTTAAAAGTTTTTAGTAATAAAATAGATTATTTAATCATTTTCTTTTTTTTAATAAAAAGAACATTCCTAAGTTACAAATAATTCATTACCATTTTACACTAACAACCTAATTTAGAACGCTTTAAAATAAGATTTTTTAGTCTTCTTAAGCAACATATGTTACCGATTCAATTTTGAAGTTTCATATTATAGAATTACAAAAATTTAATTTGTAAATTTGAGTGTAAACTCTCTAGAAAGATGCATGAATTATCTATAGCTTTAGGTATTGTTAAAATTGCAGAAAATGAGACTGCCAAAGCAAATGCCAAAAAGGTAACAAAAATTGAACTCGAAATAGGTTTACTTGCTGGGGTTGAATTAGAATCCTTAAATTTTGTATGGGATTCTGCAATAAAAGAAAGTGTTCTTGAATTTGCAGAAAAAGAATTTACAATAATTAAAGGCATAGGTAAATGTATAGATTGTGATACTGAATTTGACATGGAGTATATATATGATTCTTGCCCTAAATGCAATAGTAATTTTAAAGGTATTTTACAAGGGAAAGAATTAAGAGTAAAAGCGTTAGAAGTTATTTAAATTAATAAAACTATGTGCGGAACTTGTGGCTGTGGATCTGGAAATAACGGTCCTGAAATTTTAAAACCTGGAGAACATTCGCATACCCATGACGATTTTCACCATCATGAACACCATGGAGAGCATTCTCATAATGAATCCCATCACCACCATCATGAACATACTCAAGCAAATGATAACTCCCAAAATCATAAACATAAAGTTTTGGAAATTGAACAAGATATCCTTCAAAGCAATCAACTATTAGCCGCAAGAAACAGAGGGTATTTTGAAGCCAAAAACATTTTCACACTCAATTTAGTGAGCTCTCCTGGGTCTGGAAAAACATCTATTTTGGAACGTACTTTAACTGATTTAAAAAATGAAATTTCATTTTATGTTATTGAAGGTGATCAGCAAACTTTGAATGATGCTAATAGAATTGATGCCTTACATATTCCTGTTATACAAATTAACACTGGAAAAGGATGTCATTTGGAAAGCGACACAGTATATGAAGCCGTTAAAAAACTTGACATAAAAGATAACTCCGTTTTAATGATTGAAAATGTTGGGAATTTAGTATGTCCTTCAATGTTTGATTTAGGAGAAAGTAAAAGAGTTGTAATAATTAGCACAACCGAAGGAGAAGATAAACCTATAAAATACCCAGATATGTTTCACTCTTCCGATATTTGTATCATTAATAAAATAGATTTACTTCCTTATGTAAATATTGACGTTCAGAAATTGAAAAATTATGCTTTGCAAGTAAATCCTAATTTGGAATTTTTTGAAGTTTCAGCAATAAAAGGAGATGGCATGAATAAATGGTACAATTGGCTAAAATCTAACATTAAATAACTATGTGCTTATCAATTCCAGGAAAATTAATTGAAATAACTTCACAATTAGATGAAACTTTTAGATTGGGAAAAGTTTCATTTGATGGAATTATTAAAGAAGTTAGCTTAACCCTTGTTCCTGAAGCAAACATTGGGGATTATGTTTTAGTTCATGTAGGTGCAGCTATTTCTATGATAAATGAGAAAGAAGCAAAAAAAACATTTGAACTATTAAAACAACTTGGCGAACTTAATGATTTGGATGTCTAAAAAAACACCTTAAAAATCAAAATACCAATTAAACACGTCCGTTCTTAATCCGAAAGAGATCCAAGTAGACGTTCTTTTATCAAAAGTACTGGTTGTAACCTTTGGATTGAAATTTCTATATGTTACTCCTCCAAATAATTTTAAATTAGTTGCCGGATTTACCAAATACCCAACCTGTAGGTCTGCAATAAAGACATTCGCGGTATTCCCTTGACCAATCTTATTTCCATAATCAGATACTCTATCATCATTATCTCTATAAACATTACCTCCATAACTAAAAGCATCAGTCCCATCATTAAAATCGAATCCTTTTTCACCAAATACTAATTTTGAATTTACAAACCACCTATCTTTAGAATATCTGGCGATTCCAATCACTTCTTTAAAATTTGAGCCCCATAAATGTGCTAAAGGCTGATTGTTATGACCATAATTATAATTCAATTCGTCGTGCGAATAAGTATAAGGCCTAAGTCTATTGTACTCAACCTGTAAAAATAAATTTTCAATGTTAAATGCATTGTAATATTTTGCTCCAATTTGAATACCATATTTATTTGCCCACCATCCATTGCTACTTGTAATTTCAGATGCTCTAAAATCGTCTAATACTAACTGAGAATATAACGATACATTCTTCATTTTATATTTTAAACTGGCTCCCACCAAAGAATTTCCCGCTCTTGATCCGCGAGCAAACTCAACAGCCGTATAAAAAATTAAAGGGTTTAAATAATTTAAATCGAATCCTCTATTGTTTGCATCATCCCAAATTACTGTTTCAAATAATCCTATGTTTAATTTTTTGGTAACATTCAAACTTAAATAATGAATTGCAATAAATTTTTGTTTGTAAGCACCATCAACTGTTAATTCATTACGAACATCTTGCATGGTCATAAATAAATTAGTGTACTTAATTTTCCAAAAACTAGTATTTATTTTAAAAAATGGATATGGAGAAGCAACGTCCGAAATAAATAAAGATCTATACCCATCACCAATAAAATTTTTACCATTACCAAATTGAAAATTGAAGAATTTGCTTGGGTTATAAGATAAATAAGCTTCCGCTACAGGATAATCAAAACCATCTGTTCCAAATCCTTTTGCAATTCCACGTCCAGGAATTAATCCTGGATTTCCACCGGCTGGCTTAATAGATTCCGCATACTCATTAAAGTATTTTGAAAATCTCCCTTGGCTTTCATAAAAACTTGTTGAAAAGCTTAAATTTTTTCCAATTGAACCATTTATTTGGATAGCTCTTGTATTATTATAAGTATTAATTCCTTCACTATCTCTTCCCAACTGCAGATCAACCAAAGGATCAAGTGTAAACCAATAATCTTTCCCCTTTACAAACACCATGTGCTCATTCAATAATTTTTTACCAAACCAGGTTGTTTTAGGTGAAATGAGTTTATTTTTTTGAGCATCCAAATCAACGTACTCCGTAACTTCAGAATAAACATATGGCTTAACGGCACTATGCGCATTTACAGATTGATCCAAATAATAATCATATTTAACATAATCAATAGTTGAGAATGGAATATTCAAATTACTTTTATGTTCTGGAAAGAATGAGTTTTTGGGAACAGATTCATCGATTACCTCAATTAATTCAATTTTTGGTAAATCCGCTTCTTTTTTTATAATTTCAACAGGTTTACTACTATCTAAAGGAATTTCTAATGGCAATACAAACTGCATTTCAACAGCGTGATTATCATAACTTGCAGGAGTAATTCTAGGGAAGGATTCAAAAACACGTTCAACCTCTTGCTTAAGTTCTATATAAGGTGAATTTGCATAAATCACTTTAAAATCCCCCACTTTAGTTACTAAAAATACAATATTTATAGTTCCTGTAAAATTGTCGTTTTTTATATTTTCCGGGATTTTAAATTCATTAACAACTGCTTTTTTCACTTCTACATTAAAACAATTAGGTAATTCTGAAACATCAACAGCTTCACATCCTTCAAAAATTGGGTATTTTTCTGATTGAGAAAAACCAGTAACAGTTAATAAAAGTAAAAAGATACTAAGAACTATATTTTTCATTCTAATTAATTACAATATTTTTTGAACAGAATTATTCAATAATTTATATTTTTCGCCACTTTCTGAACAAGTAGCATGTCCGTTTTTATCAAATTCCAAACGATGACCATATTCACTTATCCAACCTATTTGTTTTGAAGGATTTCCAACAACCAAGGCGTAAGGTAAAACCTCTTTTGTAACCACTGCTCCAGCACCAACAAAAGCAAATTCACCAATGTTATTACCACAAACTATAGTTGCATTAGCTCCAATACTTGCTCCTTTTTTAACTAAAGTATTTTGGTATTCATCACGTCTAATAATAGCACTTCTTGGATTTATTACATTTGTAAACACCATTGAGGGTCCTAAAAACACATCATCTTCACAAATTACGCCTGCATATATTGAAACATTATTTTGCACTTTTACATTGTTACCTAAAACAACATTGGGAGAAATAACAACATTTTGACCGATATTGCAATTTTTACCAATTTTTGAATTGGGCATTATATGGCTAAAATGCCAAATTTTGGTTCCCTTTTCAATACTGCAGCCTTCATCTATGACTGCTGTTTCGTGTGCAAAAAAATCTTCCATATTAGTAACCTCCTTCAGCTTTTCCACCATCAGCAATTAATTTTGCTGAAGAAGTTCCAATTCGTGTTACACCCATTTCTACCATCTTCAAAGCATCCTCATAATTTCTAACACCTCCTGCAGCTTTTGCTGGTAATGGTTTTGCATTTTCAACAATTAATTCCATCGCTTCAAAGGTTGCTCCATTTGGCTTTCCTCCTTCAGTTTTAAAAAATCCTGTGGAGGATTTTACAAATACTTTAGAAGCATTTTCTTCTCCAAAATTGTCTAAAACAACATCACGTATAAGTTGTGTTAAAGTAATTATTTCTTCATTTGTTAATGCTGCAATTTCAATAATCCACTTTGCAACTTTATTATTATCTAATGCTAATTTTGTCCCTTTAAATACTTCAGATTTTACTAAATTTATTTTCTCTTCTTTAAAGGCTGTATAATTAACTACATAATCTAATTCATCAACATCATCAACTATTGCTTGTTGCGCTTCTTTAAGCTTCTCTTCAATAGTGTAAGTACCTTCATGAAAGCCAATAACTGTCCCAATTAAAGTATCTGAATTTTCAGATTTCACCATTTCTCTACCCATTGCAACAAATTTAGGACGAATCATTGCTAGTTTATAATTGTTTTCTATAGCTTCAGCAACAAGAAACTTTACATTATTTTGAGTTTCTTCTTCAGAAATATTTGCTTGTAATGCAGTTTTTAGATAAGTTGAATCTAAATATTGATTGATATTCATTTCTAATATGTTTTTTACAAAAATACTAATTTACAAAACAATTAAAGCTTTTAATTATTATTCCTAAACAAAAAATCCCGCCTAAGCGGGATTAATTCATAAGAATCAAATTTTACTCAACTCTAAAAACAATTGGAAGCCCATAACTAACACCGACAGGCCTACCTCTTTGCTTTCCAGGAGTCATTTCAGGAAGAGCACTAACCACTCTAATTGCTTCTTCCTGCAGTTTTTTATGTGGAGCTCGTGCACGAATATCAGATATTTTACCTTTATTGTTAATTTTAAACATAACGAATATCTTTTGAATACTACCTGATGACAATCCTAATTCCGAAGACAACTCGGCATTAAATTTTTTAGAAACGAATTTTGAAACCTGATTTGAAAAACAGGCTCTTCGTTCTTCATTATTGCCTTTACATCCTGGAAAAATTGGTACCTCTTCAATCACCATAAATGCCACATCCTCAATAACCTCCTCCTCTTCTACTACCTTTACCATATCCTTATCAAAATTAACCATTATTGCATCAGACTGATCAGTTTCAGTAGATTCTATTATTGTCTCCTGAATTTCAACTTCATCATCAACTTTTAATATTTGTTCAGAAACAACAGTCTTTGTAACAGGCTGTTCTTGAAGCTCAATAGGTTTAATTTCAATTATCTCTTCAGTTTCATCTATACTTACCAATGAGCCAGTCAATCCTTTAATTTGTTTTGGGTAGGTTTTCATTTTTATCGTTTCATAAACAATAAATAAAGCAAGTACTAAACCTAATTGAATTAAAATTTTAGAATAATTTTCCAGAATTGCATTTGGATATTTTTTAATTTCCATAACAACCTTGATTAAAGTGAAACAAGAATAATTAAATAATGCTGTTTTTAACAGTTAATTATATAATGCAAGTATTCAAAAAAACAAAATATGTTTTGAAATAAACAACTTACAAGATAGCCACCATATTAAAGTTACGATTTATTTGTTTGAAAAACAACATTTTAAATCAAAAAAACACAGCTATTAAGATGAATTTTTTATCACTGCACTTTAAAAGTTATTGGCATTGAGTACCTCACTTTCACAATTTTTCCATTGTGTTTTCCGGGAACCATTTTGGGTAAAGAATTAATAACACGAATTGTTTCTTTTTGCAAACTTAAATGTGGAGCTCTTGCTTGAACATCTATAACATTTCCATTTGTATCAATTTTAAATACAGTATGAATTTTTTGAATTCCAGGAGATAATCCTAATTCAGCTGCTAAATCCGCATTAAAATTCCTGTTTACAAATTTTCCAATTTTTTCAGATAAACATATTTTTAGCTCCTCAACAGTACCTTTACAACCCGGATACATCGGAGGTTCTTCCATAAATTTAACATCAAATACTTCATCTTTTGGATTTAATTCTTCTTCCATTTCTAATTTTGGAATATCTGAAATTTCAACTGGTGCTTCCGGGTCTTGATTTTTAATAACAAAAACAGGAACATCTTCAGAGTTATCAACTTTCTTAATTACATCTAAAATAACATTTAACTGTTTTGGCTTTTCCTTTGGTGGCTCTATTTGATATTCTACATTTGAAGCGGTTTCTAAGCTATTTACAATTGTAGAATTATCTAAAACAATAATTTCATTAGTAAATGTTTTGTTTTGAATTAACAAATAGACAATGCCTAAAGTTAAAACAAGTCCTAATTGTACAAATAATTTACTGTAATTTTCCAAATTAGCTTTTGGGTGTTTTTTTGAATATTTCATAAGAGATATGATTTATTTTATCCTTTTTACCTTATGTGGTTATTAATACATTCTGCTGAGTGGAATTGAAATTATTAATTTTATTCACAAATATTTTATAGGATAAATGTTAATATTATGTTAATATCAATAAACAGGCCAAAAAAAAAGCTCAACCAAATTGGTTGAGCTTTTTTTTATTTCGTTTAACATTACTCTACTTTAAATGCTATAGGTAAGCTATATTTAACACCTACTGGTCTACCGCGTTGTTTTCCTGGTATCATTTTAGGTAATAAATTAACAACTCTAATTGCTTCTTCTTGTAATCTTTTATGAGGTGCACGAGCTTGTACATCTGTAATATTTCCAGTTTTATCAATTTTAAACATTACGAAAATACGTTTTACTCCAGGAGTTAAACCTAAATCTGAAGCTAATTCAGAATTAAATTTTCTATTCACATGCTGTGTAATTTTACTTTGTAAACATTCTTTTAATTCTGCTTTAGATCCTTTACAACCTGGGAAAACTGGAACATCTTCGATTATTGCAAAAGGCACATCTTCCATAATATCCTCGTCCAAATCTACTTCAACAATTTGCTCAACAACAACTGCTTCATCCTCATCTGTTTCAGTTGATTCAATAATTGTCTCTTCAACTTCCTTCTCATCCTCAACAACCTCAATTTTATCTGGTGTTGGTGGTGGTGGAGTTTTTACTTCAGGCGGTTTTACTTGTTCTATTTCAACAGTTTGTTCTTCGTCTTCAATATTTAATACTACTGGACCTAAATCGCCAATGACCCTGTCATAAGTCTTCTTCTCAATGGCTAAATATACAACCAATAAAGCCAAAACTAAACCTAATTGCATAAACAACTTACTGTAGTTTTCTAAATTGGATTTTGGGTTCTTTTTAATTTGCATTTGTAAAAATTTTAGAGTGTGCTAATTTAATAATTTTAAAACAACTTTTGCAAGTATATTTTTTTAATTGCCTTTTTTTTTATAAAAAACCAGGTTGAAAAATATAAATGCTCCTGAAATCCCTACAAAATTAGCAACAGCATCTAAAAAATCGGCTTGTCGATAATTTGTAAGTACTCCTTGTAAAACTTCAATTATTATGCCATAAACAAAAACTAAACTACAAATTAATATACTATGCTTTAATTTGTTTAATTTAGACTTGAGTGCTAATAACCAACTTAATGTTAACAACAAATAAGCAAATGAATGAATTGACTTATCTGATATATTAGCATCTGGCAACGCAACATTATTCATTGAAATTAAACTTCCTACAATAATTGCAGTGGTAAAAAAAACTGCAATGTATAAAAAATAATTACGCTCCAATAAGTTCTTTATATTCTTCAGCTGATAATAATCCATCTAACTCTGAAGCATTTGAAATTGAAATTTTGATCATCCATCCATCTCCAAATGGATCTGAATTCACCTTTTCCGGTTCGTCTTCCAAGGCTTCATTGAATTCAATTACTTCACCTGTTAAAGGCATAAATAAATCAGAAACTGTCTTTACAGCTTCAACTGAACCAAATACTGCATCTTTCTCAACAACCTCATCTAAAGTATCAACATCAACATAAACAATATCACCCAATTCGCTTTGTGCAAAATCTGTAATCCCAATGGTTGCTTTGTCTCCTTCTACTTTTACCCACTCGTGGTCTTTCGTATATTTTAATTCTAATGGAATATTCATTTTTTAATATTTATTTACTATTATTTTTTAATTACCTATAACATATCTAATACTTAGCCCAGAACTAACTGATTGCCTTGGGAAAGTTGTTGAAATCGCATATTGAGAAGAACTTTGATCAAAATAAAATGAAGCTGTTAAATTTTGACTTAAAGCATAATCTGCAAATAATTTTAAGGACAATAATCTTTGACCTCCAGTTACTTGATTATTATCTTCATCAATAGCTCTTATAATAGTTTCATTATTTCTTAAAGAAATATCTGCCCTTAAATTTAAATCTCCTTTTATTTTTGTTAAAACTCCTCCAAATCTAAATTTCATTGGTAAATCTTTAATTCTATACCCCAATCCAACTACAAACTCGGTTCCTTTAATTTGGGTAATAGTATTGTTGTTGAAATTTAAGGTTAATCCTCTATCCTTATTAATTCGACCGCTCAAAGATAATGAATTTTTCATTTTCATATCAACTTTTATAAGAGGAGAAAACTCTTCTATTAGATTAACATTTGTAAACAACGTTTTGCTAAAGTAGTTACCTGCAATATCTGTCTTAGCATATGGACTTTCAACATTATACTCCAAATTATTAGAGAAACTAGTAATTGAATACAATGAATTGTAATTATGTGAAATAGAAAAACTTCTAAAATTCTTTTTAAACCACTTTATCTTCATGAAACCTTTATAGTTTAAATCCCATCCAGGAATTGGAACTTCTCTAAACGCATTTAAATCTATTTTTGATGCATCAGTTCCTGAATATGCTGCAAGAAATGCTGGTAAAGAAACTTGTTGACTGGTTTTTCCAAATCCTGCAACCGGCTGAGAAGAATCGGTCGCTAAACGCTGCGCTATAATATCTCTATTTGCTTTAAAATCTTCAAAATTAACATCACTATTTTTAAAAGCGGTTTTTAACATATTATGGCTAATACTAAAATTTCCAAACTCACTTGTTGGGGAAGCAGTATTTAAAGTGTTATTAATAACATCTAATTGTTGAGATGTATTACTTGTATAAGTTTTACTCCCTCTAAACTCTATATCCAAATCGTTTATAGGCTCTACAGAAACATTAACATCTAATTTATTAAAATGTGTTTGGCTAAATGTTTTGTTATAATAGGGATCATTAATATCACGTGACAGCAGCCATCCGTTTTCTATTGCTCTTTGTCTAATATCAATTTGACTTCCAAAAACAAATCCAAGAGTTGGAGAAAGACTACCATTTAAATTGTCGCGACCTAAAAAACCAATTTGCGGTATATATCCAGGTAAAAAAGTACCGTTATTTTCGGAATAATTAAATCTTGCTTTTTTTACAGAAGTTAAAATATTGTAGAACGTTTCTCCTACTTTACCTCCCAAATATTTTTTATTTTTTGATACATTTCTTGGGCTTCTTGGGGAGTCAGGACCAACTTTGGCTCCTTTAGCTTTTTGTTTTAAAAATAGTTTTTCAACACCAATTGAATTGTAAAGTTTATTAAAATCAATATCTAACCCAAGTGTTTGAGTATTTGCATTTTGAATTACATTTCCAACTTTATCAATATATGATTGTGATGATGCTTGCCAATCAAAATCGGCAGTATAGGCATAATCTGCATTCATAAATGCTAAAAACGGAATTTTATCTAAAGGAATTTTATAGGTTCCATTTAAAGTTTGATGATAGTGATCGGGCCTTCCTATTGTGAAGAATTTATCAAATAAATTTACATCTTCACGACTATCAAAACGGTCATTAATATAATTATTTGAAGCTCTAAAATTAAACTGAAGTGATTTTGTTAAGTTATATCCAATAGTATAATCCCAATCAAACATAAAATATTGTTGAGTTAAAGTTGGTAATTGTGGTAAACCTTCAATTAAACTTCTTGATAATTGTTGATTGTACCTTCTAATAATATTTGAATTAACAGAAACCGTAGAAGGCATTAAGTTCACATTAAAATCCTTTAATAACTTAAAATATTTACTATTTAAACTTTCCCAATTTTTAAATGGCTCCACAATTATTTCTTTAAAACTATAATTATAGTTAGCAGATGCTCTTACATTTTGATCTACAAATTTTTCAACATTATAATCTTTATGAAATGTTTCATTATAAGCATAAGATACCGACAAATTTTCTACATTATAAAATTTTTGCTTTTTGTCTGAATTAGGATTAAATTCCTTACGAACATTAATTAAACTAATACTTCTTCTCTTAGTATAATTACTTGCTTTATCGCTATTTGGATTAATTTCACTTGCATCTTGAAAAAGAACATCTTGATATTGAGGGTCATATTTTGGATCTCTAATTTCTTCAGAAACACTATAATTAAGTGGTAATTTAATTCCCCATTCTTTTGGTAATAATTTACCAACATTTACATTGGTTACTAAATCATACAACTTAGTATCTTCCTGACTTCTTTCATTAACGCGTTCCTCAATTCCTCCAAACCCTTGAGTTTCCATTCTTCCAGTAACTGAAACATCGGCAAAATCGGCAAAATTAGCATCTGCACTTACAACTGCAGCCCAACCACCTTTATTATCAAATTCAGAAACTCTCATTTCATTAAACCAAACCTCAGCACTTTGATTTGAATTTGACTCATTTCGAACACCTAACATAATTGTTTTTATATTAGATAAATTTGGATTCCCTTTCACTCTAATTTCATATCCTTCTAATCCTTCAATAGGCGAAGGCATTCCAATTGCTGGAAATAATATATTTGGAGCAATTCCTGCATCGAATCGAAGCAACTTTAATTTCCCTAAATACTCTAAAAAAACATCTAAATTATTTTCTTCTGGCCAAATTTCAAATGGTGTTGTTACTCCATAATTTGAAATTTTTAATACTTTCTCAAGCTGATAATAGTTATCATTTAAATCGCTACCAATCCTAACAACAGCCTTCATTTCATCATCCTGAACTTGAGGTTTCGTTTGAATTCCCTCAGCATGTAAAAACAATTTCAAATGTTTATACATTCTCAAATCTACAATCACATTTTTAAATATTGCCCTTGTTTCATTAGGTTCTAAATCGGTAACCTTTAAAGATAATGATTGCTCATTTTGTTTTTGTAAGGTTGTACTTCCTCTTAAAATTTCTCTTTGAATTCCTGGAGGCAAAACATAAGGAATAGGATTTCTACCTTCATTTTCTTGGATATTTACAACTCCTACTTCAAAGTTTTGTAATTCTGAATTGGTTAAATCCTGAGGTGTGGTTAAATCGTCTTCAATTGTTTTTGTATATCTCCTCCAATCACCTCTTACCAATTGTAATTCCCCAAAACGTAACACAACGGGCATTTTAAATTTCGTTAAAAATATTCGCATAAAACGAATAGAGTTAAACCCTGTAATATTATTTACTATTTCATCTGGCGAACTTACTTGGATTCTAAATTGCAACCATCTAAATTCTTTTTCACTACCATCATCTAAAATTACTTTTACTCTCTTTTCATCAACAATATTATTTTGTCCAACAACTAAATCATTTCTATTTAAAGACACTTTATACTGATAATAACTTTCAACAGTATTCATCGTTTGGTCTTTATCAATATCTTCAGTATCTGGATAACTGGTTGCTGAAGTTGGATAACTTTCAGTTGATAAGCTATTTGTAGGGGAATTCCCTTGAGAATTGTTGTAATTTTTATATCGAGTTAAAATAGAAGCATCTGAATTATCATAAGCAGAACTTCTAAAATAACTAAAGTTGTCATTTGCAGGGTCTTGCCCAAAACCAGAGCCGAAAAGAGCTAATTCTCCTTCATCATTTAACCCATCATAACCGATATCTTGATTTAGTCTTTCTGTATCATTATCTGTAAATGCATATAATAATGATTGATTTGTGGGGATTTTCCCCCATATAGTAGCTTCTGTATTATTAGTGCTTAATGGATTTTGAGGCAATCCATTTTCAAACATTTTTCTACCATCCTTTAATACATCTTCAGAAACATTTCCAAGATTAAAATATAAATCCCCTACTTGATTTGATGGATCTATCGGGTTAATTCCGTTTGGCAATCCTTCTTCATTTGTGATTGAATAATTTTCATAAGGATCCATTAACCAAAATTGAATATACTCTACATTGGATTGTTCAAAATTCGTAGTTGTTAAAGCTCGAGTCATCCCACCCCATCTATCTTCTGGATTTGTAAATTTACCATCACTTCCTACATTATTCGTGTCAAAATTATAGCTACCTCTTTCATTAGGATAATAAGCTAAATCTAATGTTCTTACTATGGTAGATTGTGTTAAATCTAAATCTTGTTCAGGAAATAACTCTTCATATCTAATGCGGCGAACTTCAGCTCTTGAAAGTTCATTATTATCAATATTACTAGGTTTTAGTGTAGACCCACCATAAAATAAAGGGTCTATTGTATACCAAGCAAGTTTTGCTCTTTTGTAACCATAAGACAAATCGGATTGATTTCCTCCAAAATCAAATTGCGTTTGATATTGTGGAGTACTTGCCAAATGCCATTGCTGAATTGATTGTATTTCTAACGGAATTTGAGACCCTTCAAAATCATCAACATATGATGTTGCTGCTCCATCCTGCTCAATTCGCTTTGGAGAACCTGGCTTTAAGAAAGCAAAATCTCCTCTAATTGAAAAATTTGAAGGAACATCAGTATCAATATTTGGCAATTTGTTTACCAATTTTGTTAAAAAAGGAACTTCGGTTCCATAACTTCCATTTAAACCTAAAATTGTATTATTTATAGGCTCCTGACCAAATAATGCTTTTTGGGTAATTGGCTTTTCACTTAAATTTAAAAAGGTAAAGCCCCCTAAAAATTTATCAGAAAACTTATGTTCTATATCAACCCCAAAAAACCGTTTCGTTTGTAAATTAAAAGCTGCATTATTTTCAACCGACACTTCAATAGGTGCGTTAGAAGATTCTAAACTTGGATTCACAATTTGAACCCTTCCCATTTGATAATCCACAACATAATCTACTCCTTCAACCAATTCTCTTCCTCCTGAAGTAACTCTAACTGATCCTTGTGGCATATTAAAGGCCCCTAAAGAAATACCATTTGCACTTTCAGATTTAAGGTGTCCTTTTAGTAAATATTTATCTTTTTGCTGAAAATTATTTTTTGCTTCAGATCGTGTGATTTCATACAATTCATTAAAAATATAATTCGCATCACCAATATTTGTTAGTTTAGACGCTAAATCTTTACCAAATGGTTCAACGGTAGGAAAAATAACAAATCCCTTTTCTGAATTTATAGTAGCTCCTTCAACATAATCAAAATAACCATCTCCTTCTGGTGTATAAAACTGACTCTGGTCTAATTTATCAACATTTAATAAATTCATTAAAGTTTTATCTGAAACTCCAACTGTTTGAGCATTTTGTAAAACGTTTATAGGAACACCAGTAGCATCGTCAGCATATAACATCTCCAAACGGAAACCTTCCTGCTGCATTCTATAGGTTTGTAATGAGTAGATGTTTTTCATCATTAAATTCCACATCGGAATTTGGGTACTCACTATTTCACTACGCAATAATTTTACTACAATATTTTCTGGTGCAATAATACCATCACTTGTAAACTCTCCAACCTTATAAACTTTAGGGTCTCCACTAATTGTATATTCAAATGAAACACCTAAAACATCAGAATCGGCCAACCTTCTATTTAAAGAGATAAAACCTAATTGAGAATGAATTGTAAATTCATCGGGTCTTAATCTTATTGCATTTTCAAGAACAGAATAATCTCGACCTTGTTGCATAGAAAAGGGAGACAAACCATTTCCAACCGTTGAAATTTTTCTTACAGCATTTGTTGTTGTTAAAATAGAAGAAATGTTATTTGCTTCATTAGATGGATACAAAATCCCTGGTGTAGGAGTGACATTTGCAGGACCAATATTTGTAGGGTCACCTTCTCCAATATCGGCAAGCGCCACTATATTTCTAATATCAGATGTAGTTGAGTTTCTATTAGTTACCCAAACTTCAATTCTCGTAATATTTATTGGACTATTGATTAATGGATAATCTTTTAAAGCTAAATTGTAATTATCTCTGAAATATTGTGATAAAAAGAAATGGCGATTTTCATCGTAATCTGTAGCTTGTAATTCAAATTCCTGAATTGTAGAACCTCCTTCAGCTGCAACAGATCTAGTTTGAGATTTTTGCTCTGCAAAGACACCAGTAACGGTTGTTTTACCAAATTGCATTTGTGCTTTTACACCAAATAAACTTTGCGCACCAACTATTAAAGAGTTTTTAATTGGCATACTAACATTACCTACTTCAATTTTTTGAAGAATATCATCTTCTGTTGGAGTGTATTCTAATTTAATTTGATTTTGAAAATTAAATGTTGACTGTGTATCATATTGAGCTCCTACATTTAATCTGGTCCCAACCTTCGCCTGAATACTTGCACTTATTTCTTGGTCAAAATCAAAAGTAAAACTACTTCTATTTCTTTCAGATAATTGTGGATTATCAACTTTTTGATACAAAGCTCCCATTTTCACCAAAACGGAACCTTGCGCATTTACTTCAATTGAATTCCCACCAAATACAGATTGGAAAAAATCTGATTTCACATAATATGTTGGTAATAAATTTTTTTGTGCTTCAATACTACCTTCTTTTTTACTGTTTGTCGCACTAATTTTATCTTTATAATATTCCAACATGTCTTTTTTAAGCTTGTATTTTTCAAACTCAGGTTGCGACATATAAACTGGATGTTTCACAAAATAATCACCAATTTTTTCAATTATCATATATCTACCTAACTCGGTATCGTATATAATTTCTGTTTGGGATAGATCAGACAAAAATAAATTTCCAGATTGATTATATTTAAATGGGTATTTTAATTGAATTGAATCAATATTTTTTAAAACAACAGTAGTATCTTGAATTTTAGTAATTGGGATTGCCTGAGCCTTTATTGTTGAGTGGGAACACAACAATAAAAAAAATAGTATAAATAAGTTAAAATTAGATGATCCTTTCTTCAATTTTTATAAATTTTTTAGGGCTTTTTTAATTAAAATTTCAACACTTATAGTACTGTCTTCTAATAAAATTTTATCTAAAACTTTCTCAGATTGCTTTTTTGTAAAACCTAACACCTCTAAAGCAGATAACGCTTCATTTTTAACGGTATTGCTTTCATTTATAAAAACTTCATCTACGGCATATGTTTTTGAAATTTTATCCTTTAAATCTATTAATACTCTTTGAGCTGTTTTTGTTCCAATTCCCTTGACAGATTGAATAACACCAACATTTCCAGAAGCAATTGCGTGCTGTACTTCATCTGTTGTCATCGACGACAACATAGTACGGGCAATACTAGGCCCAACCCCAGAAACTGAGATTAATAGTCTAAAAATTTCTCGCTCAGTTTTGCTTATAAAACCAAATAAAGTATGAGCGTCTTCTTTTACAGATAAATGCGTGAAAAGGAATACAGATTCAGCATCTGGTATTTGAGAGAAGGTATTTAGTGAAATATTTAACCAATAACCTATGCCGTTGGCTTCAACAACGGCATAAGTTGGGTTTTTTTCTACTAATTTACCTGTAATATGAGTAATCATAAATTTGAAAACGTTAAGTCTTCAAATGTAATAAAATTATTGTTGTTTTTTACTATTTTCCTGAGCATCTACCACTGCAACACAAACCATATTTACAATCTCATCAACACTTGAACCTAATTGTAAAATATGAACTGGCTTTTTTAAGCCCATTACTATTGGCCCTATTGACTCTGTTTTATTTAATTGTTTAATCAATTTATAACTGATATTGGCTGAGTTCAAATTTGGAAAAATTAAACCATTCACTTTTTTATCAAGTAATTTTGTGAATGGAAACTTCTCATTTCTCAAGCTATTGCTTAATGCAAAATCAGCTTGTATTTCTCCATCTATAACAATTTCAGGGAATTTTTCATGCATTATAGCTACTGCTTTTGCACCTTTAGTTTCCGATTTTGACAGAGCTGATCCAAAATTTGAATACGACAACATAGCTAATACAGGATCAATCCCAAAAACTTTCATAACTCTTGCGGTCATATTGGCAATTTGAACTAAGTCATGTTCATTTGGATCAATATTAAATGCGGTATCAGAAAAGAACATTGGTCCTCTGTCGGTCATCATAATGTTTGTTGCCGCTATCCTCTCAACTCCCTCTGCCTTACCAATTAATTCTATCATTGGTTTTGCTACTGAAGGATAACTTTTAGAATAACCTGTAACTAAAGCATCAGCATCTCCAACATTCACCATCATCGCAGCAAAATAATTTTGTTCTTTCATTAATTTTCCAGCATCAATGTAGGTTATTCCTTTCCTCTTCCTGCTTTCCCAATATATTTTGGCATATTTTTCTCTTCGAGAATTTTCTTCTTCAGATTTAGAGTCAATAATTTCAAGGTCTGCCTCAAAACTTAATTCTTTCATTAATTCTTTAATAATCTCCTTATCACCTAAAAGGACTGGAATTGCAATCCCGTCCTCATATGCGATTTGTGCTGCCTTCAATACACTTAAATGTTCTGCTTCTGCAAACACAACTCTTTTAGGGTTTACTTTTGCACGAGACATAAGCATTCTCATTAACTTACTTCCAGCCCCTAATCTTTCCGCCAATTCTTCTCTATAGGCATCCCAATCTGTTATTGGTTCTTTAGCAACTCCAGATTCAATGGCCGCTTTCGCAACGGCAGGAGGAATTTCAATAATCAATCTATTATCGAAAGGTTTTGGTATTATATATTCTTTTCCATATTGAAGATGCTTTTCACCATAGGTAACATTCACATGTTCTGGGACTGATTCTTTAGCTAAATTTGCCAAAGCATGAACAGCTGCAATTTTCATTTCTTCGTTAATTTTAGTTGCTCGAACATCTAATGCTCCTCTAAAAATATATGGGAAGCCAAGTACGTTATTTACCTGATTTGGATAATCTGAACGACCTGTTGCCATAATTACATCTTTTCGTGTATTTACTGCTGTTTCGTAATCAATTTCTGGTGTTGGGTTTGCCAAAGCAAAAACAATTGGATCTTTAGCCATAGTCATTAGCATCTCTGGAGAAACCACATTTCCAACTGAAAGACCTATAAAAACATCAGCATCAACCATGGCCTCTTCTAAAGTATAAATATCTTTATCTGTAGCAAATTCAGCCTTTTGAATTGATAAATTTTCAATGTCTTTTCTAATTACTCCCTTACTATCGCACATTACAACATTCTCATTTGAAACACCAATTGCAACATATATTTTTGTGCAAGAAATTGCCGCTGCTCCAGCTCCGTTTACAACTATTTTTACTTTTGAAATATCTTTTCCAGTTATTTCAATGGCGTTTTTTAATGCTGCTGCAGAAATTATTGCTGTTCCATGTTGATCATCATGCATTACTGGAATATCTAATTCTTCCTTTAACCTTCGTTCGATTTCAAAAGCTTCTGGAGCTTTAATATCTTCTAGATTAATACCTCCAAAAGTAGGAGCAATATTTTTTACAGTTTCAATAAACTTATCTACATCTTTTGTATCCACTTCAATATCAAAAACATCAATATCGGCAAATATTTTAAAAAGTAATCCTTTCCCTTCCATCACTGGTTTTCCTGCCAATGCACCAATATCACCCAAACCTAAAACAGCTGTCCCATTTGAAATAACAGCAACTAAATTCCCTTTTGAGGTGTATTTATATGCATCATCCGGGTTTTTTTCAATTTCTAAACAAGGTTCTGCAACGCCTGGAGAATATGCCAAAGACAAGTCTCTTTGAGTTGCGTGTTTTTTAGTGGGTATTACTTGAATTTTACCAGGAGTTGGAAATTGGTGATATAATAGAGCCTCGCTCTTTTTTTTATCAGTGTCCATTATAGAATAAATTTAAGTGAAGTTAATAAACAAAGTTAACCATATTCCATTATGATAAAACCTAATTTTTATCATTTTTTTGAAATAAATGTTACAAAAACAACTATAAAACAGCTCTTTAAAAACCATTTATTCTAAAAAAGCACTAAAAAGATAAAAGTTGTTAAATTTTAAATCTCAACTTACTTTTTTAGAAATCCATTTAGTAATAAAAAAATCCCGCAATTGCGGGATTTTTTCTACTCTTCTTTTTCATTATTTATATAATAAACTGATTCATCTGGCTTGAAAGCTCTATTAAACCAAAGTGGTCTTCTTTCACCATTTGGTCCAGGAGCAGGTCGCGTCATTGCCATCCATTCCTTATAAATTTCATGGGATTTATTGGTGTCAACAAATATATCTCCATATTTCTCCCCTTCTTTTGGTTTTTCTATCCTAACTCGTTGATGCCAACAATGCATTCCACTTATTGGATCTGGATGAACTGCGTGGGTAATATTTTGATGAACACCTCCATCTTTCCAAAAAATTCGTTTAGAATCTTTATCGTGAGATTCAAATGGCTTAACGCCTTCAATTGTATTCATTTTCCATCCACCTTCTCCATTACTTTGAATATTTACAGTGTTTGTTGCCCATCGATTACCTATCTTGTCCTGTGGTCTACGCCAACGCCCTATATGATGTGAACAGGCTACAACTCCAGGCTTCATACTTTGAGTCACCCAAACTTTATCAATGAAATAACCAATATCTGTATTTAATTTAACTAAATCTCCCGTTTTAAAATTCCATTTCCTTGCATCATCTGGATGCATCCAAATAGGATTTCTATTTGAAATCTCCACTAACCATTTCGCATTTCCAGAACGAGAGTGAATTAATGTTGGTAATCTAAATGTAGGCACAAGTACATATTCTCCTTTTGATTTATCTAAATTCTCATTGTGAATATGACTTTTTATATATGTTGGAGTTGCATATTCCGGCCATTTCCAATCTACCATGGTTTGCGAATAAAACTCATTTTTACGTGAAGGTGTCGGAAAACCAAGCATAGCTTTTCCATTTATCATTACTCCTATATTTTTCCCATCCTTTGAAATTACATTATTTGAAGGATCTACTTTTGAACCTTTTAATTGTTCTTCGGTAAGTATAGTTTCATTCTTTTTATAAGATTCTCCTTTTTCAATTTCAAAAGCCCCATATTTTTGCATGTACTGCAGCTCTGTTATTCCTTCTTTTTTAGCAGCTTCTGGTAATCCTTTTACTCTTTCAAATAGGTATTGATAATACTCATCTATCGTGATTTTATTACCTGGTCTATATGGCGACTCAAAATGCTTACGAATTCCCATACTTCCATCTGGGTCAATTCTCCAGCTCAATTCAATCCAAAATTCATCTTCTTCCCAAACTTCTCCTGGATTTGCCTGATATGTATATTCAACAGGTTTTCCATTTCTTCGAGCTGCTTCTCTTAATACTGGTTGACGGAAAGCAACCCAAGTACCACCATGAGTTGCATATGAATTTATATCATGACGTTCAGAAGCCAACCCCATAGGCAATACAAAATCGGCATGAAATGCAGTTTCATTCCAAGTTGGTGTTAATGCAGCGTGCAACCCAAATTTACTTTCATCCATGAACATTTCCATCCATGTGAAACCATCAGGATATGTCCAAACAGGATTAAATACTCTTGAGAAATAAACATCCATTTTCCCTCTTCCTTCTTTTAAGAAATGAGGTAATAACTGGCTCATTTCAAAAAATGCCAATGGATATTCCTTTGGAAAATGCAATTCATTCCAGTGTTTTTGAGGTTTTGGTGGGTTTGGCTGTGTTGGACTAAATTTATTCCAAGAATTTGGAGATGTTCCTCCTTTTGCTCCAACCGCTCCTGTAAGAACTGTTAAAAAGTGTAAACAACGTGCAACAGCCCAACCTCCAAGATTTGAAGCTCCGGCAGCACGCCAGTTATGAGAAGCAAAACGTTCTCCAGCCTCACCAATTTTGTGAGCTATCTCAATAATCATATCAGCTTTTACACCAGATTCTTTTTCTGCAAATTCAGGAGTAAATTCTTTATACTCGTCAATCATAGCGGCGATATAATTTTCAAAAACCACCTCTTTATCACTATGTCGCGCTTTTAAATATTCTTCCCAGTTGGTCCAGTTTTCTAAATAATTTCTATTGTATAAACCTTCTTCTAAAATTATAAGAGCCATGGCTAACAATACGGCAGCTTCTGTTCCCGGATAGGAAGGTAACCAATAATCCGACATACTTGCAGTATTTGATAAACGAGGATCCATTGTTGCTAACTTAGCTCCCTTCATTTTTCCCTCAATAATACGTTGTGCATGCGGATTGAAATAATGACCTGATTCTAAATGTGCCGATACCAATAAAATAAATTTAGCTTCAGCATGATCTGGTGATGGCCTATCATAACCATACCATAGATTATAACCAAAACGAGCTCCTGATGAGCAAATATTTGTGTGCGAATTATGACCATCTATTCCCCAGCCTTGTAAAATCCAGTTCATAAATTTCTCATGACCCGGACGACCAACATGATAAGCAATCTCATTCTGACGATTTTCAAGAATTGCTGTTCTTATTCTAACTGCAATGGTATCTAAAGCGTCATCCCAAGAAACTCTTTCCCATTCACCTTCTCCCCTTTTTCCTTTTCTTTTTAATGGAAATAAAATTCTATCTGGGTCTGTAATTTGATTAATTGTTGCAGGTCCTTTTGCGCAGTTTCTACCTCTACTTCCCGGATGATATGGATTTCCTTCAAACTTTTTAACTTCTTGAGTTTCCTTGTCTATAAAAGCTGTTAATCCACAAGCACTTTCACAATTAAAACAAGTTGTAGGTACAATTTGATATGTTTTTTTCTCTTTTTTTGGCCAAACTTTCGGATTGTATTCAACCCAATTATCCCATTTTTCAGGAGGAGGAAAATTCTCATACATTTGAGCAACTTCCTCATCAGTAAAATGACGCATATCGTTATCAAACTCTTGATAACCTTCTTTATGTAAATTAGGAATAATTCCCAATTTTTCTGCAATTCCTTCTATAAATGATGGTTTTTTATATCCCATGACTTTCTATTTTTTTTAAATTAAGCTAATGGAATTCTTTGTGGTGCTTCCACCCAAATTTTCTCCGTAATTACAATTCCAATTAATACACATAGTCCAGAAACTACGGCTAACATTTCACCATTTCCAAAAAGCAATAATGCCAATGGAATAATGTTACCTAATAATACAGTTACAAACCAAAATAGATTTTTATATCTTCCTTTTGTTATCATTTTTACTACAGCTTTTGCTGAAGTAGTTGGATGTGTAATTGTTAATTCAGTTATTAATGTAAATAGGTTAACAACTAAAGTAATTATCATTGTATTTTTTAAGATACTCATCCATTCTTCATTTCCAAAAATTAATGCAGCAATAACAAAAATTGCAGTACCAGCCATTACACTATGCACTAACATATGTAATGGTAACGTTGGACTTTGCCAAAAGTCTCGCCCTTTTGCTTGTGCGAATAAGAAAGCAGTGTAAACAGCTAATAATATTGCAAAAACAGCCGTAATGCATAATAAAACAATTTCACCTGTATTTATTTCAAAGAATGTCATTGCTCCCCAAATAGTAACTAATAATCCGAAAATGGTAATCGTATAACCACCTTTAACTAACCAAGAGTTCCATTGCGGACGCAATAAAACATTTAAGAATCTATCTGGTCTATCTAAATCCATAACTAAGAATAATCCAGTTAACGCTAAAAACACCAATGAAATTCCAGCTGACCATAATTTAGCAGTAGGTGAAACTTCATATCCTAATAAAATTGCTAAAAATGGTATTAAGAAAGCTCCTGCTGAAATTGCCTTTGTAAATACATACGCTGAAACTTCCCAACCCCAAAGAATTCCTTTATCTGGGGTATCATATACTCTACGTGCTTTCCCTGTTAAAACATCAATATAATTAGGGTTTTCTGTGTCTTTTCTTTGATAAGCTGCCTGAATATCGTTATCTATCGTCATTTGTAATAAATCAACATCATCATTTGTATACATCATTTTTTCAGCAGCTTTTGCGAAATGACCCACACCCCGAGCTTGTGAATTCCATAATCCTGGACCAGACCTATCTGTTGCCTCTGGAACTAATGAAGCATCATCTCCATCAATATAAAACAGATTAGGATTTGTTCCTTTTTCAGGCTTACGAACTTTTACAGCTTGCCTTGCTAACAATTGTGATATTTCAGTTGTTGGGTTATGCATATCACCTGCTATAATTGCGTGTTCAGGACATACAGTTACACAGGCCGGTTCCCTACCAACATCAACTCTATGTGCGCAATAATTACATTTTGCTGCTGTATTGTTATCAGGATCGATATATAAAGCATCATAAGGACAAGCCTGCATGCAAGATTTACAACCTATACAGCGATTGTTATCAAAATCAACTATACCATCTTCACGTGTATAAAGTGCTTCAACCGGACATATTTCAACGCAAGGTGCGTCGGTACAATGATTGCAACGCATAACGGAAAAAATTCGGCGTGTATTGGGAAATTCACCTTTTTCAACCTGTTTAACATATGTTCTGTTAACCCCAACAGCAACATCATGTTCTGACTTACAAGCAGTTGTGCAAGCGTGACAACCAATACATTTACGATTGTCAATTATAAAACCATACTTCATTTTTATAAAATATTTTGAACTTCTACCAAAGTTATGATTTAGAAATATTAGTTTTGTAACTAACATCACACAATATATTATTTAGATTAATTTTAAATAATATAAATTTGATTTATTCGAAATGTCTTATTTTTACAAAAATTTTAGATTTCAAAATGAAAATTCAATTATTATTTTTTGGAATTACCACCGATTTGGTTGGTTTAAATTCAATGTCTTTTGAAGTAGAAAAGAAGACTTCAATAAGTGATTTAAAAAACATATTGATTATAAAATATCCTCGTCTTAAAAATATTCATGAATTTGCAATAGCTATCAATGAAGAGTATGCTACAGACGATTTATTAATTAATGAAAATGATATTATTGCAATCATACCTCCTGTAAGTGGGGGTTAATAATTATGAACTACACATCTATACATATTAGTTTTGAAAAGTTAAACGTACAAGACTGTTACAATTTTGTTCAAGACCCATCATGTGGAGGAATTGCTTTATTTGTTGGAACCGTTAGAAATTCCACAAAAAACAAAACAGTAAAATTATTAGATTTTAGTGGCTATGAGCCAATGGCACTAAAAGAAATGCAAAAAATTGCTATTGAAGCTCTAGATAAATTCCAAATTCATAAAATTGCTATTCATCATGCTTTGGGTGAATTACAAATTGGAGATATACCTGTAATTATTGCTGTTTCATCAGCCCATAGAGATGCCGCTTTTGAGGCTTGTCAGTTTGCAATAGACACTCTTAAAGAAACTGTTCCAATATGGAAAAAAGAGCATTTTGAAGATGGAGAAGTTTGGGTGAATTCACATCCTTAAACTATTTTCATTTTTTTCAATAAAAAAGATGCGTTCATGTTTTTACAAACCCCGTCTTTGAGTTGATAATCGAAATTTAATTCGTTATTAATAATTTCTGCATCGAAGTAATAGTTTTTAATTTCTATTAATTCTTTTTCGATTTCACATAAACTTAAATCGTGAGTTGCAATGATTCCTGTAGATTTTGAAGCAACTAATTTTTGAACGAATTTCTTAGATCCACTTGCTTTATCCGTGCTATTTGTGCCTTTTAATATTTCATCTAAAATGATAAAATAATCATCACTTTCAATTTTATCAACAATAAATTTCAGTCGCTTTAATTCAGAAAAAAAGTAGGATTCATCATCGGCTAAAGAATCTGAAGTTCGCATACTGGTAATTAATTTAGTTGGCCTGTATTCAAAACTATCCGCACAAACCGGCAATCCAATATTAGCCATAACAACGGATAATGAAACGGTTCTTAAAAACGTGCTTTTCCCAGCCATATTAGCTCCTGTAATAATAAAAAACTGCTGTTTTTCAATCGTAAAGTCATTATCTACTCTATGATTTTCTTTTAATAATGGATGCCCTAAATTTTTAGCAGAAATCATTTGTCTATTTTTACTAATCTTAGGAAAAACATAATGAGGATGATTAAATGCAAAATTTGCTAACGAGTTTTGCGCATCAATAAATGAAATTACTTTAAACCAAGCTTCCACTTTATTTTTATAGGTATTAATCCATTTTTCTATTTTATGAACTTGGTATAAATCACGAAGAAACAACCCATTTCCTACAGCACCAATCATTAAATTATTTCTTTGATCCAAGGCATCTAGTAATTTAGAATACTTTTTGAAAATTAAAGAAGCTTTTTCGGTTTCTGATTTAATTTCTTGTTGTTTCAGCCTTAAAATTGAGGATTTAAAAGAAATATTTTCAATTTCATTTAATAATTTATGATACTGTTTAAAAGTATCTTTTACGTTACAAGAATCATTAGACAATTCATTTACCTTTTTAAAGAATGTACCTGAAATACCTAAACCAATAAAAAACCAAATTAAAAGCACTTGACCTGGAATAATTTCGACGCCAACAAGTATTATTAGAAGCAATGAAATTATTGAAAATATAGCAGGTAAAAAGGCAAAATATTTCGGAAAAACTAATGTGTAATTATGGATCCAGCTAATAATTTCTTTTGCCGAATGTTGTACTTTTACCAAACTCGCCAAAGCGGAAAAATGTTGTCTCCACTTTGGGTTATCACTTAATTCCTTTATACTTTGTTGTTTTTCCTCAATTGAGAAAATATTATTTTCAGTTAAATTTTTATACAATTCATATTTACCTTCAACCGTAGCCGTTCTATTGCAATATTGAAAAAATGAACCTCTTCCAAACAAATCTATATCATAACTATAAGAATGCTTTGGGTTCTTAAATTCTTTACCATCATCTAAAGAAAAATAATCTCTGTTTAAAACATTTAATTCCGTTTTATTTATTTCAACTAGTGCTTTATTCAGATCATATTTGTGTTGTAAATCACTATGTCTAAACAATAAATACAGAAATACGGAAATGCCAATTCCTAAAATAAGAAAAACCATTGGTAGTTTTCCAAAAAAAAGATAAACCCCAAAAACAATGAATAAAAATGTAACCAATCTAATGGTACTTGAAACAGCTAATTTCTTTCTTAGTTTAGATAATTCTAACTCATAAGATAATTTTCGACTGGTATAAAATTCTAGTGGTTGCTGCATTTAATATTTTTCTATTCCTTCAAACAAACTAAACACTGATAAAAGCGGGTATCTCTCTTTTAATTTTACAGTAATATCATAACTCGTAACACCCTTTTTACAAACAATTACATAGTACTTTTTAAAATCTGGAATAAATTTTTCAACATTAAAATTTTTATAAGGTATTTTTTGATCAACAGAAAAAGGAAGGATTTTATTTATATTATTAAAAATACTTATTACTTCCATATTTTCATCATTTAATCGTTTTTTTAATTCGTTTGAAGAAATTAGCAATGCACTATCCTGGGTAGAACAATGAGCATCCAAATAATTCGAATTTCTAAATATTTCTCTAAATATTAAAGACTTATTTTTTTTCAATTTCATAATAAACTGAGTATTCTCAAGCGCATTATAAATTAACAACTGATTTACAAGTAATTTACCGATTTTAGTAATTAATTTAATTACTTCATTTACCTGCAACAACGCAACAATTCCAACAATTGGATTTAATGTTCCAGCTTCTTCACAATTTGGAATGTCAGTTGCTATTTCAGGGAAGGCATCTCTTAAATTACACGTATAATCTCCATCTCCATCTAAAACATTAAAAGTAGCTACATAACCATCGAATTTATATAAAGAACCATATACTAAGGGTTTTTTAGCTAGCACACAAGCATCATTTATCAAATACTTAATTTGAAGATTATCAGTACCATCAACCACTACATCAAAATTAGAAATAAGCTCTAAAATTGAATTCTTATCAACTGCTTCATTCGTATACGTTACTTTGGTAAACGGAGCTCTTTTTTCAATTGATTTTGCTAATATTTCAGCTTTTGGTTGATTAATATCTTTAACCTTAAAAAAGACCTGCCGATGTAAGTTTGAAACAGAAACCGTATCAAAATCAACTAAATGAAGCTCTCCTATACCACTTGTAGCCAAATATATTGCAATTGGACCACCTAAACCACCACATCCAATAAGCAAAACTTTTGCATTTTGCAATAAGTTTTGACCTTCCTGTCCAATTTCAGAAAGTGTTGTTTGCCTTTCAAAATACGCCTCTCTATTAAAGTCCATTATTGATTTATTAAGGTTTTTCCTTTATTATTTAAAAAATACTTAGACTCGATAATTTCATAGTACTTATTCAACCATTTAAGATACACAAAATACTGTAAATTCCCAAATACATAAATTGTTTTTTCGGATTGCCTAATCAATAATTTACACACTATTTCCTTACCCATTAAGGCAAATGAATGAATAACTCTCAAAATTTTGTTTTCAATTTGACTTAATCCGTTTTCATGAGGGAATCGCTCCAAATGTTGATTGATTGCCAATTGTAAATATTTGAATTTTGTACTTTTATTGAAGTTAAACCCTTTTATTTTTTCGAAAAAATCATTTCTTACCACCCAAAATTCATCCCTCACAACATTTAAATCTAAAGCATCACCATTAAGCACATGAATAATGTTACTCATTTATTTCTTTGTGTGCAGCTTTAAATTCTTCAGGAGTATTAATATTTCTAATCAAATTATCATCAACTTCAATAATTTCAATATCAGAATTAATCAATACTTTTCTAGGGCAAGAATATCCTTGGGCTAAATAATTAAGCAATATTGGATAACTTTTAGGTTCCCAAATAGTAATTAAAGGTTCTGGAAATTCCTTGCCTTTACCTTTAATGGTTGTAGCAACCTTTGAAGGATTTCTATTTTTTAATAACAACTGAACTACTTCATCGTTTACAAAAGGTAAATCAGTTGCCAAAACAAACCAAGCTATATTTGGATTTTCTTGAAAAGCTGAACAAATTGCTCCAAAAGGACCTAAACCAATAAATTTATCAGTTATTTTATGTTCTATTCCAATTTCTTGCTCTTCTCTTACAGATAAGTATGTTTTTAAATGATTTTTTTCTAATAAATCAATGGTTACATCTCTTTGATTTTTCCCGTAAAATTTAAGGGTTCCTTTGTCGGTTCCCATTCTTGTACTTTTTCCACCGGCCAACACCAACCCTTTAATTGGAGCTATTTTTTCTTTAATTAAGTTTTCAATATGTTTTGAAATTTCATCAACTTCATCAATATGATAGCAAAGCACATTACTGATTTTAGGGTATTCCTTTTCTAAAAACTCAAAATACTTCGCGTCTTTATTCAATTTAATTATGAATTGGATATTATTTAATTGACTCAACCTCTTTAAAACAGAAGCTTCTTTTTCCTCGTCAATAATTAAGATTTGTTTCGCTCCCTGATAATGGTTTCCATTTATAAAAACAAAATCATATTGAGAAAACTGAATACGCTGATTGAATTTATTAACCTCAAAAAACGCTCCTACTTGTAAACTTCCCTTATGATGAAATGTATATGTCTCTATAGATTTGGATTCAATATTATCGTTATGAGAAGCATCAAAATAAGCTAATTTACAACCTGCTAATTTTTCAGAAACCTGATTTACCAAATTAGAAATAATATCGCATTTCGTACCAACAAATGAGACTTCATTAAATGCAAAATAATCGTTATCTCTTAATTTTAGCTTTGCGTGTTTTTGATGTTTACTCATTTTTTATGTCGCTTTTACCACCTGATTTTTCTAATAACTTTAACTCCTTAATCACCATTTTTTGTGAAATTGCTTTGCACATATCGTAAACAGTTAATGCCGCTATATTTGCACCTGTTAATGCTTCGATTTCAACGCCAGTTTTCCCTTCAATTGTAACCGAACAAGTTATCTTAATATGCTCATCGTCCATTATATCTATATCTATATCTACTCCATTTATTAATAATGGATGACACATTGGAATTAATTCAGAAGTTTTTTTCACTCCTTGAATTCCTGCAATAATAGCTGTTTGAAAAACAGGACCTTTCTTAGTTAATAATTCACCCTCATTAAAATGAGAAATAATTTCCTTCCCCAAGAACATAATTGTTCGAGCTGTAGCTTTTCTATTAGTTATTTTTTTATCACCAACATCTACCATTTTAGGTTGGTTTTTTTTATTGATATGAGAAAACTGATTCAAAATATTGTTTTAATTTGTTACTTTTCAAGCCATAAAGTTAATTTAAAAAAGATTAATTTTACCCATTAACAATAAGAAATGAGAAAAATATATAGTTATCTTTTAGTTTTTATTTTAGGCATATTTTTAACTTTTTTATATTTTAACAAAGAGTCTAAAAAAAATGAAAACGAGCAAATTCAAGTAATGATTAATGAAGTGAAGAATGTTAGTAAATTAATTGTAATTGAAAGCTCTTTTTCTCAAATGTACAATTATGAGCATTCTAAATATTTTTTATTTGAGCCACTTTCATTTGATAAGAAACTAATGCTATTAGTAAATGCTAAAATTCAGATTTCCTATGATTTATCAAAAATGAAAATTGAAACAGACACTATTAACAAAAAAGTGATAATAAACGAAATTCCAAACCCCGAAGTTTTTATTGCTCCTTCTATTTCTTATTTTGATTTTGAACAAAGTTCTTTTAACACCTTTAATAAAACGGAACTGAATAAAATTAACAAAAAGAGTATTGCCAAAATAAAAGAGTCTACCGATATCGCGAACCTAAAAACAAAAGCCAAAAAACAATTAATAATTGAACTTAGAAAGGTTTATAAAATGACAACTTTATTAGATTGGACTTTTATTGATAACACTAGTTTCAATATAATCCCAAAAGAATTTAAAGATTAGTGATTCCGGTATTTAATTACTGGGAAAACTTCTCCTTTTTTAAAATCACTTCTGTCATCAGGCAATTCTATAAAGGCATCCGAATCAACCAAATTTACCAAATCTCCCGAGCCTTTTCCTATAATTGGATAAGCAAAAAAAACTCCTTTTTTTTGATGCAATTTTACTTGTAAAAAATAAGTTAAACTGGGTTTAAAATTAAAGTCTTCGGATAAAATTGCTTGTTGGTTCTCCTCAAAATTCAAACCAATTGATTGGTAATACCACGGATAAAAATATTTCAAACAACTTACAAAAGTTGAAACAGGGTTTCCTGGAAATGCAAAAACAGTTTTATGATTCTTTTTACCAAACCAAAATGGTTTTCCTGGTCGTTGTTTTACTTTATGAAACAGTTTTTTAACACCTAAACTATCTAAAACCTCTGGGATATAGTCAAATTTACCTTTCGACACTGCACCGCTAAAAAGAAGCACATCATAATCGAATAAATACTCTTTAATTTTTGTTTTCAGTGTTTCTTTATCATCAAGTATATGAGATGTTTCAGCTTTAACATGAAGTTTCTCCAATAATGAAACTATCGTGTAAACATTACTTCTTCTAATTTGATGCTCTTCAGGAATTTTAAAAACCTCAACTAATTCATTTCCCGTAGAAACAATCATTACTTTTGGTTGTTTTGCAACCTTTACTGTTGATTTCCCTACTGTTGCTAAAACACCTATTTCAGCAGCTGAAATTAATGTATTCTTTTTTATAAGGACATCACCAATTCCCCTATCTAAACCTTTTAAATGAACATTTTGAAAACTTTTTACAGCATCTGAATTTACTTTTGCAATACCATTTTCAATAGTTAATAATTCATATTGAATTACAACATCTGTATTTTTTGGAAGCACTGCTCCAGTCATTGCTTCAATGCAATTACTATTATTTTTAAGTGTATTTTGGGGACTTCCTGCTCCTTGAATTCCTTCAATTTTAAATTCTCGCTGACCTTTATTAAAAGTATCAGATGAAATTGCAATACCATCCATACTTACCCTATTAAATGGTGGAAAATCACGATCAGCAATAATATCTTCTTTTAAAACTCTTCCAGCTGAACGGATAAAATCAACTTCCTCAACCCCAAAGTTTTCGGAATTATTTACAACAATTTCTAATGCTTCTTTTACTGATATTAAGTCCATCCTAAATTTAAAAATCTGCTATTTATATATTGTAGTTATTATTTTATTTACCCACCAATAGTTGACATGCTTTCTGAAACATCGTTCCCTCGATTTGCTTCAGCAATAAAACCATTTTCAGGTTTATGATGTACTGTTGAAATAAATAATTCTTTTAAATCATTGTCACTAGCTCCGCTTCTAATAAAATCCCGAACATTAAACACTCCTCCATCGAACAAACAGTTTTTAAATAGCCCCGTTGAGGTAATTCGAATTCTATTACAATCATTACAAATTGTTCGAGTAAATGCAGGTATTACTCCAAAAGTTCCTTTATAATTTGGAATTTTATAATTTACTGAGGTCGAAGATTTTTTAGATAACACATGCTCAATGTCTTTATAATGATTTTTGATAAAAGCAATTATTTTATTGTAATTCCAAACTTCTTGCATATCTCTTTGACCTTTACCATTAAAAGGCATTTCTTCAATAAAACGAACCGCAATGTCCTTACTTTTTGAAAGCTCAACAAAATCTAAAATTTCATCAGTATTTAAACCTGCCTGAATGACAACATTTAACTTTAGTTTTAAATTACTCTTCTCTAACTTTTTAAAAGTGTCAAATACACTTTCAAAAACATCTCTCCGGGTAATTTTTGCAAATTTTTCTTTTTGTAAACTATCTAAACTTAAGTTTATTGAGTTTATATTTAACTCCTCCAGTTTTTCAATGTGATTAGAAATTAAAGCTCCATTAGTTGTGATATTAATTTCATCCAATTTATCATTGAAAGAAAGAGATTCTAAAAAATTCACAAAATCCTTTCGAACGAATGGCTCCCCTCCTGTTAAACGAACTTTATTAACGCCTAATTCAGAAAGAACACGGGTAATTCTGTACATTTCTTTATAAGAAAGCAATTCCTTTCTATCAACAATATCAATTCCTTGAGCTGGCATACAATATTGGCAACGTAAATTACAACGATCAGTTACTGCTAAACGCAAATAAGAAATCTTCCTACCAAATTTATCCCTTAGCTCCATTAATTGAGTGTTATTTTATTTCTTCCAATAATTATTATTTCTTCGCGTTCTAATTTTTTCAATACCCTAGAAATTGCTTCTCTAGAAACTTTTAAATCTCTGGCAATATCAAAATGTTTTTTATTTATTGTAGTGTCCTTATATATTAAACTAGTATACTCTAAATATCTTATCAGTCTAAATTCTAAATTTTTAAATGCAATATCGTTAATTCTTTCAATTAAACTTGATGTTTGATGATGATTTGCTTTTAAATAAAATGACCTCCAAGATTTATACTTTTCAAACCAGGAATTAGAAATTTTTGAAGGAATTGCGATATAGGTGATATTACTGTCGGCTTTTAACCTGATTTCGCTTTTTCTATCTTCAAGAGAATATGTAATTGCAATTGCACTAATTTCATTTTTAGTTAAATAATGTAAAAATATCCCGTTACCATTACCGTCCCTACGCATCACTTTAACAACCCCAGAAATAATGAGAGGAATAAATTCGATATCTCTTCTAATTTCTAAAATTATTTTATCTGGCTCCGCTTTTTTTAAAATTCCACAATTGCAAATCTCTTGTCGCAAATTTTCCTCAAAAAGGGTTGAAAAATTTTCTGCAACAATTTTATTTAACTTCATAAAAACTGTTAATGAGGAAGTTTATCTTTAAACACTCCATATAGAAATGCTCCTAAAGTAGCTCCAAAAATCACAACTAAAATTGAAACTACTCCTTTTCCGACTAGAACAAACATCGGCCCAGGACAAGCTCCAGCTAATGCCCAACCTAATCCAAATAAAATACCTCCTAAAAGGTTTCTGTATAATCCCTTTTTCTTTGGAGAAATATGAATTTCATTTCCCTCAAAAGTTTTTACCATTTTTTTTCTAAAAAGAAACATACTTAACATTCCTAAAACAACCGCAGACCCAATAATCCCATACATATGAAACGATTGAAATTTGAACATTTCATATATTCTGTACCATGATATAATCTCGGCTTTACTCATTACTATTCCGAAGAGTATTCCTACCGAAAAAAACTTTATATATTTCATATCTCTTCGTTTTAAAAAATTAATGGTAAAATAAACCAAGTCATTATTAATCCTCCTATAAAAAAACCAATAACGGAAATCAAAGAAGGTAATTCTAAATTACTTAATCCAACAATTGCATGCCCTGAAGTACAACCCCCTGCCCAACGTGCTCCAAAACCAACCATAAGGCCTGAAATTAGTAGTGTTAAAAAACCTTTAAATGATAACATTGTATCTATACTAAAAATTTCATCTGGCAAATACGTTGCTCCTGCATTTTGAATTCCAATCTCTGCTAAATCTTTAACAGTTTCAGGATTCAATGCTACAACATCACTTGGTGACAACCAGTTAGATGCAATAAATCCACCAAGAATTGAACCAGCAACAAAAATTAAATTCCAGCTATTTTCTTTCCAATCTATCTTAAAATAATCAACAAATTTCCCTGCTCCTCCAATAGAGCAAAAAGTTTCCAAATTAGATGAAACTCCAAAACGCTCTCCAAAATAAAAAAGTAAAAACATGACTAGCGCAATCACGGGGCCAGCAATATACCAAGCCCAAGGTTGTGTAATAAATTCCATAATTTATTCTTTTAGTTAGTAATATAAAAGTATTCTATAAATTATTCCGTTAAGTAACAATAGTTACATTAACTAAAATTGAAGTATCTCAATTTTATTGCGGTGTAATTTAATTTTACCTTCATTCTCAAGTTGTTTTAACAATCTCGAAACAACAACACGAGAAGTATGCATGTCATAGGCTATTTCTTGGTGTGTTGTATTTAAAGTAGTTTCTCTCATAATTTGAGCCTTGTCTGTTAAATATTTATACAAACGCTCATCCATTCTCATAAATGCCAATGTATCGATAGTTTCCATCATTTCGTTTAAACGAACATTATAACTATCAATTACAAAATTTCTCCACGTCTTGTATTTAACCAACCACTCATCCAATTTCTCCTTAGGAAGGAAAATAATTTCTGATTCCTTTTCAGCAATGGCTCTAATACCACATTTGCCATTAGAAATTGCACTTGCAAAAGAACTTGCACACGTATCTCCTCTTTCAAGAAAATAAAGCAAAATTTCTTCTCCTTTTTTATCTTCTCTCACAATTTTAATGGCTCCTTCTAAAAGTAAAGGAACACCTTTCATTTTATCGCCTAAATCAACTAATAATTCATTTTCACGAAGCTTTTTATAAACACCTACTTGCTCCATCTCATCCAATAATTCTTTTTCAAAAACAAATGAATAATAGTCATCTAATTTTTCTCTAATCATTTCAAATAATTTAAAATTTTAGCACTAGCTCCTGTTTTTCTAACAACATAATTAAGAGCATTTGTACCCGCTTCAATTCTCCTTGTTTTTTCCTTAAAAAACCTGCTTAAAAGTACGGATAATTTTTGAGAATTATCTACAACAAAACAAGCTTCATTTTCCACCAATTCAATGGCTTCTTTAAATTTATGATAATTTGGACCAATTATTACCGGAACACCAAAAGTTGCCGGTTCTAAAACATTATGCACTCCGCTCTTCGTATAACCACCACCAACATAAGCAACCTCTGCATAACTATATATTTTGGTTAAAATACCTACGGTGTCAATTATGAAAACCTGAAAATCTTCTAATTTTTTATTTTCTATTTCAGAATACAAAACAACTTTTTTATTGATTGATTTTTTTAAATCAATAATATCAATATCCTTTATATTATGTGGAGCAATAATAAATTTTTCATTTTTAGAAGCTACTTTATTAATATAATCAACTAATAAAACTTCATCTTCTTTCCAGGTACTACCAGCAACTAAAGTATGAGTATTATTTTTAAATTTTGAAATAAAATCCAACGTATTATCTTGTTTAGTAATTTCTAAAACTCTGTCAAAACGAGTATCTCCACTAATTGTAACGTTATTAAAATTAACAGAATTTAGTAATTGCTTTGAATTTTCATCCTGAACAAAAAAATGTGAAAAAGATTGTAATGACTTACGCATCCATTCCCCATACCATTTAAAAAAAGATTGGTTATCTCTAAATATTCCAGAAACCAAAATAGTATTAACAGAGCGCTTTTTAAGTTCCATTAAAAAATTAGGCCAAAATTCATATTTAACAAAAATTGCTAATTCAGGATGTAGTAAATCTAAAAATTTTACCACGTTAACTTTTGAGTCTAATGGTAAATAACAAACAACATCGGCTACATTATAATTTTTTCTAACCTCATACCCTGAAGGTGAAAAAAAAGTAACAACTATTTTTTTTGCTGGATATTGATCTTTTAACTTTTCAATAATTGGGCGTCCTTGTTCAAACTCCCCTAAAGATGCACAATGCACCCAAATTACTTTATCGGTACTAGAAATTGCATTGTTTAATTTTGAGTAAGTCTCTTTTCTACCTTCAACAAAAAGCTTAATTTTTTTATTGAAAACAGTTACAATATTTAGGATAATTCCTGCTATTAGTACAACTATATTATAAATGATGGACATACGGACACAAAGGTACAAAATAAACCAAAAAAAGCTCTCAGACTAATAAGTTTGAGAGCTTTTATATTCATAAAAATCTATTTCTTAAACCTCAAAAGGCTCAATTGAAACATATGATCTGTTATCTTTTCTTTTTTGGAATTTTACCACACCGTCAACTTTCGCATGTAATGTATGATCTTTACCCATATAAACGTTCTCACCTGGATGGTGTTGAGTTCCTCTTTGACGGATAAGAATATTACCTGCAATTGCAGCTTGTCCACCAAATATTTTTACTCCTAGTCGTTTCGATTCTGATTCTCTACCGTTCTTCGAACTACCTACTCCTTTTTTATGTGCCATGATATTATGGTTTTAAAATTGAAATTCTTATTTAGTTAATACTTCAATTAATTCAGCCTTTTTTAAAGAAGTGTATCCTTCAATACCTCTTTCTTTAGCTAAAGCTTTTAATTCTGCGACAGTCATTGAACTTAAATCATCAGAAGCTACTACTTTTGGAGCTGCCTCTTTTTTTGTTTCAACTTTTTTAGCGGCTGATTTTTTAGTTGCACCACTTGCTGCAATACTTTCAATTTGGATTTCAGTAAAAGATTGGCGGTGACCATTTTTTACTCTATATCCTTTTCTACGTTTCTTTTTGAAAACGATAACTTTATCACCTTTTAAGTGACCTAAGATTTTAGCCGTTACTTCGGCTCCTTCTATAGCTGGGGCGCCAACTGTTACATTACCTGCATTATCTAAAAGAAGAACTTTATCAAAAGAAACCTGAGCTCCTTCTTCTTCTTGTAAGCGGTGTACGTAAACCTTTTGGTCTTTTGCTACTTTAAACTGCTGCCCTGCTATTTCTACAATTGCATACATAAGCTTTATTTTATATTCGCTTTATTAATTAATTAATTTCGCTTTTCAATTCAAGCGGGTGCAAATATATAGCTTTTTTTACTTTCTGCAAAACTAATTTTATAGAAAGAATTCACTCATTTATAGAGTTTTACATTTTCCATTCACAAAATTAAGTTAATTTTATAAAAATTAAGAACTTAACCAAAAATGTTTAATAAATTTGAGTTAATTGCTTTTGCTATGAAATTAAACAATCCATCTTTTTAACTATTTCAAACCAAAAGTCGTAACGTTTTTATAAAAATTGCGTCTTATACGCAATCATTAATTTAATTAAATCTATGAATACCTATGAAAAAAATTTATTTTTTAAGTTTAATTACGCTATTATTCAGCGCAGCTAATTTTGCGCAAAATGTAGCATTTGAAGAATACGATTTAAGTAATGGAATGCATGTGGTCTTACACAAAGATAATTCTGCTCCAGTCGTAACAACATCCGTTATGTACCATGTCGGTGCTAAAGATGAAAATCCTGAACGAACAGGTTTTGCCCACTTTTTTGAACATTTATTGTTTGAAGGAACTGAAAACATTAAAAGAGGTGATTGGTTTAAAATTGTCTCTTCAAATGGAGGGACTAACAATGCCAACACTACTCAAGACAGAACTTATTATTACGAAGTTTTCCCATCAAACAATTTAGAATTAGGATTATGGATGGAATCTGAACGATTATTGCATCCAGTAATTAACCAAATTGGAGTAGACACCCAAAATGAAGTTGTAAAAGAAGAAAAAAGATTGAGATATGATAATTCTCCTTATGGACAATGGGCTCCTGAAGTTTTTAAAAATTTATTTAAAAACCACCCTTATAAATGGACAACCATTGGTTCTTTGGATCATTTAGATGCTGCTAAACTAGAAGAGTTTCAAAATTTTAATAAAAAATTCTATATCCCAAACAATGCTGTATTGGTGGTAGCAGGAGACTTTGAAACCTCAACTGCAAAAAAATTGATTGAAGACTATTTTGGAAGTATTCCAAAAGGTGAAAAAATAGAACGCTCTGTAGTTAAAGAAGATGCTATTACTGAAGAAATCAAAGCAACTTTTGAAGATCCAAACATACAAATACCTGCTGTTTTTACCGTTTATAGAACACCAGCAATGACAACAAGAGACGCACGCGTTTTAGATATGATTTCAACGGTGTTAAGCGATGGTAAAAGCTCTAGATTGTACAAGAAATTAGTAGACGACAAGAAAAAAGCAATGCAAATTGCAGCTTTTAATTATTCTTTGGAAGACTACGGTGCTTATATTGTTTTAGCGCTGCCTTTAGGAGAAAACACATTAGATGATTTAGTTGCAGAAATAGATGAGGAAATTGTAAAAATTCAAACTGAATTAATTACCGAAAAAGAATTTCAAAAGCTTAGAAATAAATTTGAAAATCAATTTGTAAATTCAAATTCAAGTGTTGAGGGAATTGCAAGTTCATTAGCTACCTTCTATATGCTTTATGATGATATTAATTTAATAAATTCAGAAATAGAAATATACAACTCTATTACACGCGAAGAAATTAGAGAAATTGCTAATAAATACCTAAAACCCAACCAAAGATTGGTATTAGATTATTTACCTAAAAAAGATAAAGAATAAAAAGATGCTACACATGAAAACAAAATTTCTATCAATCATAACAATATTTTTATTGACTTTTTCGCTATCTGCTCAGGTAGACCGGTCAGTACAACCAAAACCAGGACCTTCTCCAAAAATTAATTTGGGAAAACCTGAAACTTTTGAACTTAAAAATGGATTAAAAGTTTTAGTCGTTGAAAATCATAAATTACCTCGAGTATCCGCCACCTTAAACATTGATAACAAACCGATTTTTCAAGGCGAAAAAGCTGGTGTTTCTAGCTTAACTGGAAGTTTATTAGGATCTGGAACCAATAACATTAGTAAAGATGCTTTTAATGAAGAAGTTGATTATTTAGGTGCTAATATTTCATTTTACAGTCAAGGAGCTCGATTAAGTTCTTTATCTAAATATTTCCCAAGAATATTAGAATTAATGGCAGACGCTGCTCAAAACCCAATCTTTGAACAAGAGGAATTTGATAAGGAAGTAAATATTTTACTTGACGGTATTAAATCTAGTGAAAAAAGTGTAGAGACTATTGCTAATAGAGTACAATACGCATTGGCTTATGGGAAAAATCATCCTTATGGGGAATTTACTTCAAAAGAAACTGTTGAAAACATTACATTATCTGATATAAAAAACTTTTATGATTCTTATTTCAAACCAAATAATGCCTATTTAGTAATTGTTGGTGATGTTAATTTTAAAGAGGTGAAAAAATTAGTAAAAAAACAATTTAGCAATTGGAAAAAGACCGATTTACCTCTAATTTCAATTCCAGAAGTTACTAATGTGGTTGCCACCGAAATTGATTTTATAAACATGCCGAACGCAGTGCAATCGGACGTTACCGTTTTAAATACTGCCAATTTTAAAATGAATGAAGATGATTACCACGCAGTTTTATTAGCAAACAGAATCTTTGGCGGTGACTTTAACAGTCATTTAAATATGAATTTAAGAGAAAAGCACGGTTTTACTTACGGCGCTAGATCTGGAATAAACGCAGATAAATCAACTGCTGCTTTATTTTATGCAGGTGCTCAAGTACGAAATGCTGTAACAGATAGTACTGTTGTAGAAATCATGAAAGAATTAAAGGAAATTAGAACTAACAAAGTAACCGAAGAGGAACTTAATAATGTGAAAGCCGCTTATGTTGGAAGTTTTGTTCGAAATATTGAAAAACCGCAAACAGTTGCTGGTTATGCTTTAAATATTAAAACGAATCATTTGCCTGAAGATTTTTACGAAACATATTTAACGAAATTAAATGCAGTAACTATTGATGATATTCAAAGAGTTTCTCAAAAATATTTTAGTGAAAAAAATACTAGAATTGTTGTAACTGGAAAAGCCCTTGATGTATTACCATCATTAGAAAAACTCCCTTATAAAATTAATTATTTCGACAAAGAAGCTAATCCAACTTCAAAGCCAGAGATGACTAAACCAATTCCTGAAGGAACAACAAAACTTACAGTAATTGACAGATATTTTAACGCTATTGGGGGCGCAGATAAAATTAAAGGACTTACTAGCACTCTTGTAACTTACGAAGCTTCTGCAATGGGTAGTACTATTTTAAGTACTGAAAAAAGAACCTCATCGAAATATGCAAATGAAACAAGTATGGGTGGAAATGTTGTAATGAAAGTTATAATGTCTAAAGACGGTGTTTTTATGAATAAACAACCTTTACCTACTCCAATGGCAAATGAAATGACAAACATTTTGGGTACATTCTCAGAAATTGGATTGTTAAATGATGAAAATTCAAAATTAACAGGAATTGAGCCTATTGAAGGGAAAGATGCTTATGTGATTTCCACAAAAGGTGAAATTGTTTCAACTTTAATTTATTTTGATGTAGAAACTGGTTTAAAAATAAAAGAAGTCCAATCAATTTCAATGGGAGGACAAACACAAAACCAAGAAGCAAGCTTTAGCAATTACCAAGAGTTTAATGGCGTTAAATTTCCTGGAACTAAAACAGGAAGTTTAGGACCACAAACTGTTGAATTCAAATTAATTGACGCTAAAGTAAATGAAGCAGTTTCTGAAGCTGACTTTCAATAATCAATACATAATATAATTTTTAAACGGCTCGAGAAATCGAGTCGTTTTTATTTAGTCTTATTCACTAAATACACTCCTAAAATAATTACCATACCCGAAATTATTTGAACAAAGGAAATTTTCTCCCCATCTAAAACACCCCAAGTAATGGCAACTATCGGAATTAAATAAGTTACAGAAGAGGAAAATATTGGAGTTGAAATTTGAATTAAATGATTAAATAAAATTTTTGCAAAACCAGTACCAGCAATTGCTAATATTGTAATATACATTAGAGACATTTTACCCGTTTCATTATATTCAAAGGTTGTAAAAAACCCAGTAAAATAAAGTACAATAAAAGCTGGAATAATCAATAAAATAAAATTACCAACCGTAATAGTTATAGCATCTAAATCATGTAAATACTTTTTCAAAATATTCACATTAAAAGCATAGCAAATCGTTGCAACCAAAATGAATCCAGAATACATATAATTTTGAGATGGATTCACTTCTGCTCCGTTCAAGATCAAACCTATCGTACCAATAAAACCAATAAAAATCCCAATCAATTGATTTCTTTTAAAACCAAACCCAAAAACAAGCGCCCCAAAAATTAATGTATTAAGTGGAGTTAAAGAATTTAAAATTGAAGCAATAGAACTATCAATATGTTGAATGGCGTATGAAAATAAAAAAACTGGGAAAAAGCTTCCTATAGTACCATTCAAAAATAAATAAAACCATTGCCGTTTATTAATTTTAAATATTCTTTTAAAACCAATTAGAAGTAAAAAAATAGCTGTTATTAATATTCGTAAAGCACCTACTTGAATTGGTGTTAAACCAATAAGAGCCTTTTTCATTAATATAAATGAGCTTCCCCATATTATTGATAAAATAAGTAAATACACCCAACGTAAATGTCTTTTTTCCATATTTTAAAATGAAAAACAAAAGTCGGATAATAATTCGGTTTTGAGCTTATTAGTTTATAAATTTGCTTTATAATTCCAATAGAAAGAATTTATGAAAAAAATTATATCCTTTTTAACTGTTTTTTTAGTTTTAACTTCCTGTAATGAAACTAAAAAAGATACTTCTGAAACCACTTCAAATAAAAACCAACAAGAAGCAATTGCTGATTACAAAAATATTGAAGTTGAAATAGAAGGAATGACCTGCGAAATAGGTTGTGCGCGCACAATTGAATCTAAATTATCCAAAGTTAAGGGAATTACCTACTCAAAAGTTGACTTTGAAGCTAAAAAAGGGGTTTTTACATACGATATTAACACTTTAAACGAGGAAGATATTGTAAAAAAAATAGAAGGCATTGCAGGCGGAGACCTATATTTTGTTACAAAAACAAAAGAAATTGAAAAAATTATTAAATAATTTAAAAAATTTTTGTAAAGATTAATTATTTTATTGTTAATTTGCAGCTTAAAATAAAAATCAATCGAAAATGAAACAAATTAAATTTTTATTAGCTATCGCTTTAGTAAGTGTATTTGCTATTTCTTGTAAAGAGACTCCAAAAGAAGAAGCTGTAGAAGCTGCTGTAGAAGTTGTTGAAGAAGCTGCACCTGCAGTTGAAGAAGCTGTAGAAGTTGCTGTTGACAGTACTGCTGCTGTAGTAGAAGAAGTTATTGAAGAAGTGAAAGAATAATCATAGTTTCTCAATAAAACAGAAAAAAGGCTTCAATTAATTGAAGCCTTTTTTTTATGATTTTTTTATTCCTAAAGAGAAATACAAAAACAACAAACTCATAAAGTATAACAACCCTACTAACTGATGCGCAACCCCTAAAAATAATGGGATTTTCCCTTCAACATTTATCACTGTTAATACCCCTAGAACCACCTGTAATAAAACCAATACAATTGCAGCAATACCCCATTTTCTTGAAACTTCATCAACATTGTTCTTCATTTTCATAAACATAACAACAGTAGCTACAATTAATAAATAAGCTAACATTCTATGGGTAAACTGTATTAAAGCAGGGGCAAACAAATAACTATCATAATTTACCATATTTGCCCAAATCCAATTCTCACCTTTAAGTAAAACAGCTGGTACGAATTCACCATTCATATCTGGCCAACTTGGATAATAAAGACCGGCCCTCATTCCTGAAATTAAACCCGCAAATATTAATTGTAAAAAAGTAATTCCCAACACCCATTTTACTATTTTTTTTGACAAATAAGTTTTTTTCCCTCCAAATAAATAAACATCTGCAACTGTTTTTACCATAGCTGCAACAACTAAAATGGCAAATATAAAATGAATTGTAAGTTTATAAGCATTAACCCAAGGTCGATCAACCAAACCACTCTGCACCATAATCCATCCTGCCGAAGCCGTTAGAATAGTTAATAAAACCACAACACCTAATCGTTTTATTAAATAAGCATCTATTTGTTTTTTCACAACAAATATTATAAAAGGAATTAAAAAAATAAAACCTAGGGATCTAACCCATAATCGGTGAAAATATTCCCAGAAATAAATAAATTTGAATTCTTGAATTGTGAATGTCGAGTTTATTTTATGAAACTGAGGAGTTTCTTTATACAAGTTAAAAGATTCTATCCACTCCTGAGCGTTTAAGGGCGGAATAACACCTGTTATAACATCCCAACGTGTAATTGACAACCCGGAGCCAGTTAAGCGAGTAATACCTCCTAAAATAACTTGACCAATTAACATAATTAGGCCTAATATTAACCAAACTCTAATTGTTTTTGTGTACTTATAATTAGTTGCGACCATCTATTTCCATTCTAAAGTTTCTACTAAATGAATTATATCTTTTTCTAAATATTTTACTGCAGGAATAATTGAATCGTAATTTGGTCTTGTATAAAAATATAAAGCACCAGAAAGTACATGATTTAAACTATCAGTAACTCTAAATTGAATATTAGTCGCCACATCTCCTTCAATAAAATACAATTTTCCATAAACCTTTCTATCAAAATTTTCATAAGGTATTGCGTTTATAGCATCTGCTTTAATCGTATGTTCAAAAGTTAATTTTTCTACTTCTTTTAAAATTGGATCTAAATTATTATTAACAGACCGGTAAGTAACATGGATTGTAGCCTTTAATTGAGGGTATTTTATACTTGCCCAGCAATTCTCTTTAAAATTAATTTCTGCCAATTCAGAAACTTCAAAATTATAGGGACATGTTGAAGCTGTTTTCACATAAGTAGCTTTCGAATATTGAAGCTTTAAATATGATTTTGGTTTAGGTAATTTTTCTTCACCACATGAAAACAAAAAAGCAGTTATTATTAGCAGTAAAATACTTTTTTTCATGAGCAGAAATTATAGATTTCTATTTATACTGACTTTAACTCCTTTAATACGCTTTTTATCCATCGATTCTATTTTAAACGAAAAATTATTGAAAATTATTATTTCATTTTTCCTAGGAAATTTCCCGTAAAATTCTAAAATAAATCCTGCTATTGTTTCAGACTCCCCTTTGTTTTTTTCAAATATCTCAGTATTTTGAACACTTAGTATTTTATAAAAGTCTTTTAAGTTTGTTTTACCTTCTAATAAAAAAGTATCATCATCAATTTTGGTATAAGAAATTTCCTCATCATCATATTCATCGTTTATATCTCCTACTATTTCTTCAATAACATCTTCTAAAGTTACTATTCCAGATGTTCCTCCATACTCATCAACTACAATTGCTAAATGATTTTTCATTTCCTGAAATTCTTTTAACAAATCATCTAGTTTCTTATTTTCAGGTACAAAATATGGTTCTCGAATAATCTTAAGCCAATCAAAATCCTTCTTGTTTAAATGAGGTAATAAATCTTTTGCATAAAGAACCCCAATAATTTCATCTCTACTTTCACTATAAACAGGATTTCTTGAAAAACCTTTATCTACAATTTTAGCGATAACATCCTCATATTTTTCCTTATCAGACAGTGCAAAAACATCAATACGCGGCGTCATAATTTGGCCTGTTTCTGTGTTACCAAAACTTACTATACCTTGTAATATTTTCTGTTCTTCTAAAGTAGTTGCTTCATTTGAAGTTAGCTCCAACGCCTGAGATAATTTCTCAACTGATAAACTTGATTGTTTTTTCCCTAATTTATTCTCAATAATATTGGTTAATTTCAATAAAGGCAAACTAATAAAAGTTAGTAGTGTATTTAAAATTTTTAATGGCAAAGCCATTAAAGTTGCAAAAGCTAAGGAATTTCTTGTTGCATAAATTTTTGGTAACACCTCTCCAAAAAGCAATATTAAAAAAGTTACTAATACAACTTCAATTAAAAACTTCAAAATTAGTGGTGAAATCCCACTAAAAACAATTTTACCTATATAAGCAAAAATCAGTACTATTAAAATATTTATAAAATTATTAGCAATTAATATTGTGGCTAATAATCTTTTAGGATTTTCTAACAAGTCAACAACAGGCTTATATTTAGCTGAATTCAACTCTGAAGCTTCATCTAATTTTGTTGGTGACAGAGAAAAAAACGCAACTTCAGCCCCAGAAATTAAGGCCGAGACTATTAAAAATAGAAAAAGTACTGCAATACTTAAAAGCAATAAATAATTAATGCTTTCAAACAAATTAATAAACGAAAATATGGGTTCAGGATCCAATTAGTAAAATTTTAATGAAACTTAAAATGGTAAATCATCATTTTCTTCAACATCTATATTAGATGTTTTATGTTTTTGTATCTCAACTGCTTTTGGAGCTGTGTTCTGTTGAGAAACATTCAATTCTTTTTTTGTTGTTAAAAACGTCATTTCACTTACATGAATTTCTGTTGAATATCTTTTGATACCATCTTCTCCTTCCCATTGACGAGATTTAATTCTTCCCTCGCAATATACTTTATCTCCTTTACTCAAATATTTTTCACAAATTTCAGCAAGTTTATTTCTAACAACAATATTATGCCACTCAGTAGTTGTAACTTTTTCGCTAGTTTGTTTATTTGTATATGTTTCATTCGTTGCAATAGGAAAACGACCTATGCAATTTCCACCTTCAAAATAATGCATTTTTACTTCATCTCCCAAATGACCAATAAGTATTACTTTATTTATTGTTCCTGCCATAGTTACAAATATTTATTTATTAGTCAAAAGTACTAAAAAAACTAGTTTTTTTTATACTGGATTAAAAAATTATCTATTAATGTAGATACTGGATACTTATTAATTGAATTCCATTTTATAGAAAATTTTGAAGAACTAGTGGTTTTTATAATCCAAAATTTAACATAAATATGTTGATGTGACAATTTATGAATTATTATATTGTCATTAAACAACTTAACAGATGTATTAACTGACCCAACCAAATCATTAAACATATCATGGTTTATAATATATTCTTCATCTATTTCTTCTGTGGATTCTATTAGTGGAAACTCATATAAATTAATCCAAATTCCCTTTTTTCGCTTTTCAATAATAGTTGAATCATTCTCGGATTCAATTACCAAATAATTAAAAAACCTATTCTTAATTTTTATCTTCTTCAGTTTTACAGGGAGTTCCTTTATCATGTTTTTGGAAAAAGCCATACAACTATTACTTAAAGGGCAAAAAGTACAGTCAGGGTTTTGAGGTTTACACATTCTTGCCCCAAATTCCATAACAGCCTGATTGTGGGTCCCAGGAATTGTAACATCTATTAATTGTTGTGCAAATTGCTTAAATTCTTTAATTCCTTTTGGGGAGTTAATAGGTGTCTCAATTCCAAAATATCGAGCCAACACTCTATATACATTCCCATCTACAACTGCAGTACCCTCATTAAAACAAATTGATGCAATAGCAGAGGCAGTATAATCACCTACTCCTTTTAATTTTATTAACTCATTATAAGTCGAAGGAAAAATTCCTTCGAGCTCATTTACAATATATTTTGCAGAAAAATGTAAGTTTCTAGCTCTTGAATAATACCCTAATCCTTGCCAAAGTTTTAAAACTTGTTCTTCAGAGGCAAAAGCTAACTCATTTACTGTTGGAAAATTTTCAACAAACTTGTAATAATACGCCATTCCTTGATCAACTCTTGTTTGTTGTAAAATAATTTCTGACAACCAAATCTCATAAGGATTAGATGAACTTCGCCAAGGCAAATCTCTTTTGTTTTGTAAATACCACGTTACTAACAGATTAGAAAATATCATTGCTTTATATATAAAACGCAATAATACATCATTTAATCAATTAAATTTTAATGAATTAACTTTTTGATATTGATTTATATATCATATATTTGCCGTCTTAAATTTATAATAACATATATAATTATATTAAAAATGACGAAAGCAGAGATCGTATCAAATATTTCAGACAAATCTGGAATAGAAAAAGCAGATGTTTTAGCAACTGTTGAAGCGTTTATGGAAGAGGTAAAACATTCCCTAGAAAAAGGAGATAATGTTTATTTAAGAGGATTTGGAAGTTTTATTATTAAAACAAGAGCTGAAAAAACTGGAAGAAACATTTCTAAAAACACAACAATTAAAATACCTGCTCACAACATACCTTCTTTTAAACCTGCAAAAGTATTTGTAGAAGGAGTAAAAACTAAAGTATCTGTTGCTTAAGCGAAAACGAATTATTAACACAAAATAACATTTTATTATGCCAAGTGGTAAAAAAAGAAAAAGAGCTAAGATCTCTACGCACAAACGTAAAAAAAGAGCAAGAGCGAATAGACATAAAAAGAAAAAGTAAGCTTAGCTTACTTTTTCTTTAGATTAAAAAAGTTCATTGAAATAAATATTTGCATTTTTAAGCAAATATTGTTGGGTAAATTCCTGTAAAACTTATTATAAATCGTTTAAGTATTAATTTATTTGAACATAAAAACAATTCAGAGTGAAAACAGAATTAATTATTAGATCAAATTCCTCTGATATTGATTTTGCCTTATTGAAAGATGGCAGATTAACAGCACTAAATAATGAAACCAACGACAATAAATTTTCTGTTGGAGACATTTTTTTAGCGAAAATTGGAAAAGTACTATCTGGCTTAAATGCCTCGTTTGTTAACGTAGGTTATGAAAAAGATGGTTTCTTACATTATCATGATTTAGGTGCGCAGTTAAAGTCATTAAACAAATTTATAAAAGGTGTTAGCACAGGTAAAATTAAAGATTACACTTTAAAAAATTTTCAACTAGAAAACGACATTGATAAAAATGGAAGTATAGTTGATACACTAAAAACAGGTTCAAATTTATTAGTGCAAATTGTAAAAGAACCAATATCTACTAAAGGACCACGAATGAGTTCTGAAATATCAATAGCTGGTAGATATTTAGTTTTAGTCCCTTTTTCGGACAGAGTTTCAGTTTCTCAAAAAATTATGGATCCTCAAGAAAAAGAACGATTAAAAAGACTAATAAAAAGTATTAAACCTAAGGGCTTTGGGGTTATTGTAAGAACAGTAGCCGAGAATAAAAAAGTTGCAGACTTAGATAAAGATTTGCAAAACTCTTTAGAGAGATGGATAGTAATGTGTAAAAAGTTTAGAACTTTAAAAACACAAGATACACCAACCAAAGTATTAAGTGAATTAAACAGAGCTTCTTCAATTTTAAGAGATTTGTTTAATGATTCTTTTTCAAGCATTGTAACTAATGATGAAACATTGTTTTTAGAAATAAAAGAATACTTACAAGAAATAGCTCCAGATAAAGAGTCTATTGTAAGTTTATACAAATCACAAACTCCGATTTTTGAAAAATTTGGAATTGAACGTCAAATAAAAACATCATTTGGCAAAACAGTTTCAATGAGTAAAGGAGCTTATTTGGTAATTGAACATACGGAAGCACTTCATGTAATTGACGTAAATAGTGGAAACCGCTCTAATAAAGCGACATCACAAGCAGATACGGCACTTGAAGTAAATTTAGTAGCTGCCTCAGAAATTGCACGACAATTGCAATTAAGAGACATGGGAGGTATAATAGTTGTTGATTTTATTGATATGCATTTACCTGAACATAGACAAAAGCTCTATGATCATTTAAAAAATGAAATGGCATTTGATAGAACAAAACACAAAATATTACCACCAAGTAAATTTGGTTTAGTTCAAATTACTAGACAACGAGTGAGACCCGAATTGGTTATAAAAACACAAGAAACGGATCCAAGCGGAGGTACAGATGAAGTTGAAGCGCCAATTGTGATAATTGAAAAAATTGAAGATAAACTTGAAAAACTTATTTCTTCAAAAGAGCATAAGAGCATTGCACTAAACGTGCATCCTTTTATTGCAGCATACTTAAAAAAAGGTATTCCATCAATACAACATCGATGGTTTACAAAGAACAAAAAGTGGATTAAAATTTTACCAAGAGATGCTTACCAATATTTAAAGTTTGAGTTCACCAATAAAAAAGGTGAAATACTTGAATAAAGCAATCACAATATCTTAAAAAAGTCCTGCAAAAGCAGGGCTTTTTTTAAAACCAATACCCAACATTAAAATACCAATAATTTTGACTAGTATCAGGAGACCAAGAATAATTAAGTTGTATTGGTCCTAAAAAAGTATCTAATCCATACCCTACCATATATCCTGTTTTGGTGTTTTCAAAAATCTTCCCGCTATTAAATAAGTCTCTTTCTACCCTTGCAAAATTTGAAGTTACAGATAAATAATTTTTAGGCAAAAATTCGTAACGCATTGTTAAAGTAGATTTTAAAAAAGAATTCGAATTCAATTCTGCAAAACTATATCCATAAAAAGGAATTAAATTATTAATATAGTTTTCTCCATACCCTCCTAAATTGTAATCCAAAGCTCTATTCAAATTTTCACCAATAGTAATTCCAGCTTCTGAAGTAAAATGGGCAGTTAACTTATTAAAAATGGTATGCGCATAACCAACTTTCCCTTTAAGTTGAGAAAAGGATACGAAATTTTTATTGTAATTAGAAGACCCTAAATACCATCTAAAGTCTACATCTAAAAAGGCACCACTTTTTTGAAAATACTTTTTGTCATAAGTGTCAATTTTTAAATAAGACATTAAATTATAGTAATTACTCTTATCAAAATATAATCTTTTCCCATTTGTTGCCAACTCACTACTTGCCAAAGATGTTATAGTTTCTGTAAATGCTTTTAATCGTTTATACTCTATTCCACCCCCAATTGCAAATTTTCGATTAAAAACAGATTGTAAATATGCCTGATTTGTAAAGTCTTCATATACCAAGTTAATTTTATTTACATTAGAATCGTCAAAATAAACATTGGCACTAAAACTATTATACCTTGATTTAACCCCGTAACTAGTATGAAAACCATTATCAATAAAATAATTAAAATTATACCTTAAATTATCTCCTAATATAATATCTCCAGATATAAGATCATTTTTAAAAAACAAGTGTTTAGCGGTAGAGTTAAGTAAAATTCCAGTCTTATACAAATCATCATAATGGATTGCAAGTTGTAAAAAGTTTGAAATTGTATGTTCTTTTACAATAAACTTTACTAAACTCCCATCTGTTTCAGGAATAATTCGATACTGAATATTTTCAAAATTTCCAGTAGCAGTTAAATTATTAATACTTTCAACCAACCTTTTATAGGTTGTGGATTCTTCTTTTTTTAAATTTAATTTCCCAAGTATATAAGCCCGAGTATAATATTTGTTCCCTACTATTTCAATATCTTTAATATAAAAACTTTGAATAACATTTGTAGCTTCTTTTTTATTATTTATACTACTTTTTAGTTGACTTCTTCCAATATCTCTTAATTGTTCTAATTGTGCTCGGGCAGCTACATCACCTTCTTTCATAATTTCATCAATTTTATTAAAAGAAATTACGTTAAAATCTGTCATGTTTGGTTTAATTATCAAATCCACTTGATCATATTTCGACTTCAATGTATTATACATTTGAAAACCTACTATTTGATTGATGATTTTTACTGCTGAATCCAAATTATCCTTTTTTTCTAAACCCTCTTGAATATCAACGCCAATTATAATATCTGCTCCCATAGCTTTAACTTCATTTACAGGAAAATTATTTACAACCCCGCCATCTGTTAATAATTTTTTATCAATTTCCACAGGAGAGAACAAAGTAGGAAAAGACCCACTCGCTTTTATCGCTTCAGGTAAAAACCCTTTATTTAAAACTTCTTGTTTTCCTGTTTCTAAATTAGTTGCAATACATAAAAAAGGAATTGGAAGTTTATTAAAATCATTAATATTATTAACGTGCTGCGTTAATTCAGTAAATAAATTTAAAACATTTTGTCCGTGAGATAATGCTATAGGAATTCCAACTTTATTATTTTTTATAGGAACAATTAATGCATATTTTTCACCCATTTCTTTTTCATAAAACGGCTTGGATTTACGAGGTAATTCATCAGATAATATTTTATCAAAGTTTATAGATCTTACAATTGAATCCAACTGTGCAGCCGAATACCCAGAAGCGTATAACGCGCCAACTATTGCACCAATACTTGTGCCCCCAATATAATCAACTCGAACACCAGCCTCTTCTAACACTTTTAATACAGCGACATGGGCAAACCCCTTAGCTCCACCTCCACTTAAAACAAGACCAACCTTTATATCTTTTTTTTCTTTGACTTCTTGAGAATTCCCAAATATCATGGAAAACATAAAAATTATTAAAAAAATCTTTTTCATTTTACTGTTTTTTTTGATAATACTCAAATACTATTTCAGCTCTACTTTTCCCAATTACTCCTTCCAAATCCTCCAAAGAAGTTTCAGAAACTCGTTTAGTAGATTTAAATTTCTTCAATAAAGATACAACAGTTTGTTTACCAATTCCAGAAATTTGCTCAAGTTCATTAACCAAAGCTCCTTTACTTCTTTTATTTCTATGGTGTGTAATTCCAAACCTATGCGCTTCATTTCGTAATTGCTGAATAATTTTGAGGCTTTCAGATTTTTTATCTAAATACAAAGGAACAGGATCATCCGGATAATAAATTTCTTCCAACCTTTTAGCAATTCCTATTATGGCTATTTTATTCCTTAACCCTAATACATCCAAGCTTTTTAACGCGGAGGATAATTGACCTTTCCCTCCATCAATTACAATTAATTGAGGAAAATCCTGACCTTCATCTTGCAATCTCTTGTATCGTCTAAAAACAACTTCTTCCATTGAAGCAAAATCATCTGGGCCTTCAACAGTTTTTATATTAAAATTTCTATACTCTTTTTTACTTGGCTTTCCATCTTTAAAAACTACACAAGCTGCTACTGGGTTTGTTCCCTGAATATTTGAATTATCGAAACATTCAATATGACGTGGCTCTTCTGATAATCGTAAATCTTTTTGCATTTGAGCCATAATTCGATTTACGTGCCTATCTGGATCAACAATTTTAATTTGTTTAAACCGCTCTTGACGATAATATTTTGCGTTTCTCAAACTTAAATCTACGATGCGTTTTTTATCTCCAAGCTTTGGAACTGTAACTTTGATTTTCTCTCCCAAATCTACCTTAAAAGGCACATAAATTTCATTTGATTGAGAATTAAAGCGCTGCCTAATTTCAATTATTGATAGTTCTAATAAATCCTTATCCGTTTCATCTAACTTCTTTTTAATTTCAGAAGTATGAGATTGAATAATGGCTCCATTCGATATTTTAAAGAAATTTACATAACTATAGCTTTCATCAGAAACTATTGAAAATACATCAACATTTGTAATTGACGGATTAACAACGGTAGATTTTGATTGATAATTTGCCAATAAATCTATTTTTTCTTTAATTTTTTGAGCTTCTTCAAACTCCATTTCATTGGCAAAATTCATCATTAACTCATGAAATGACTTTAAAGACTCCTTAAAATTTCCTTTTATGATATTCCTAATTGCTACAATATCATTATTGTAATTTTCTTCAGATTGTAAATTTTCACAAGCTCCTTTACAGTTTCCAATATGGTAATCTAAACACACCTTATACTTGCCAAATTCTATGTTTTTTTCACTTAAATCATAAGTACAAGATCGCAGCTGATACAGTTCTTTAATTAAATCTAAAAGAGCCCTTACTGTTCGTACTGAGGTATACGGACCATAATATTCCGAACCATCCTTAATCACATTTCTAGTTAAAAATATGCGAGGGAATCGTTCTTTTTTAATGCAAATCCAAGGGTAGGTTTTATCATCCTTCAGCATTACATTATATTTTGGCTGATACTTTTTAATCAAATTATTCTCTAGTAATAGAGCATCTGTTTCTGTATCAACAACAATATGTTTTATAGTTACAATTTTTTTAACTAATACTTTTGTCTTGCCATAATCATGAGTTTTAGTAAAGTAAGATGAAACTCTTTTTTTTAAATTTTTTGCCTTACCTACATATAATATGGTGCCATTCTTATCGTAATACTGATAAACACCGGCTAGATTTGGTAAGGTTTTTATTTGAATTTCTAATTCCAAAAGCTATAAATTTTTGAAAAATAAAATTACTCATTTTAAATTGAATATCTTTTTGCTTTACTAAGGAAAATCTAAAGTCTATTTAATAATAAAAAACCTTATTTTTGCGAAAAATATAATTAATTATCTCTTAATTAATTTATTATCAATATCACTGAAAATGAAATACTGGAAAAAATATTCGAAAGAAAAATTAATAAAAAGAATTGATGTAGCGCTGGAATCTACAATTGATTTTCAAAGTAGTAAACATCTAGGATATCCTGTTTCTAAATTAGATGAAAACGTATTTAATACAAGTGGTGCATTTTTAAATGATTCTCCATTATTAAAATCCTATATCGCGAATCCAAATAATATTGGATGCCACACTTTAGGCAAGTCAGAAGAAGCTTTTAAAGGCTCTCAAGAATTAGAAAAAGAAGTAATTCAAGTTTTAGCTGTTGACATTTTTAAAGCAGAAGAAAATGAATATGATGGGTATATTGCTACTGGTGGAACGGAAGCAAACATTCAGGCTTTGTGGATTTATAGAAATAAATATAAAAAGGATTTTAATGCCACTTTAGCCGAAATGGTTATAATTTCTTCTGAAGACACGCATTATTCAGTTCATAAAGGATCTAATTTATTAAGTATTGATACTGTTAGTATTCCTGTTGATTTTAATTCAAGAGAAATTATCCTTGAAGAATTAGATTCTATTGTGAAAAATTTAATTACTGAAGGTAAAAAGTATTTCATGGTTATTTCAAACATGGCAACAACAATGTTTGGATCTGTGGATAATCCGGATGTTTATGCTGAAATATTAACAAAATACAATGTTGAATTTAAAATACATGTAGATGGAGCTTTTGGAGGATTTATTTACCCGATTTCAAATAGAAGTTCAACTATAAATTTTGAAAACCCTAATGTTTCCTCTATCACAATTGACGCTCATAAAATGTTGCAAGCTCCATATGGAACCGGTGTTTTTTTATGTAGAAAAGGGTTAATTGAAAATGTACTAACTAAAGAAGCGCAATATGTTGATGGAATGGATTTAACAATTGTTGGAAGTCGCTCAGGAGCAAATGCAATAGCTGTATGGATGATTTTATTTAGCTATGGATATTATGGCTGGTTTGAAAAAATTAACACTCTTTTGCTACGTACAGAATGGTTTTGTAATCAGTTAACTGAATTAAATATTGAATATTACAGAAACCCTTTTATGAACATCGTTACTTTAAAGGCTAAATATGTGCCTGAAACTTTAGCACATAAATTTGGGTTAGTTCCTCAAACTCACGAAGGAAAAAATAATTGGTTCAAAGTAATTATGATGGACCACGTAGAAATTGATGACTTGTTAAAATTCGTAAATGAATTAAAAGAATTACGTTAAATAACAAAAATCAATTAAAATATATAAAAATGCTCGTTTTAAACGGGCATTTTTTAATGAACAAACAAACTTTTTATATAATCCCAATTAGAGAATATTGCTCTAAACAAGAAAAAACTAGCAAAAAAAACAATTATGGCAATGTAAACTGGTTTTCTTTTCATTGTAAGTAACTTTATAAACGTTTAAAATTCAATTAAAACTATCGTTGCAAATTTACAATTCCTTTTGTTAAAACGAAATTTAAAAAGGTTTCATTACTGTGTTAATATATTAAAACAACCCTGCAAAAATTAATATATAGTAAATACCTGTAAGAACAAAAACAAATCCAGCAACTGCGCGTATCCATTTTTCAATTTTAGAAATTTTAGTGTAAAATACGCTTATATTATTTGATGCAAAAGCAAGTAAATACGTAAATAAAATTACAGGTAAACCAGTTCCAAAGGCAAATATTATTGGTAAGTATAAGCCATCTACACTAGTTATTGTTAAAGGTATTAACATTCCAAAATACAATGCACCACTATACGGACAAAAGGCTAATGCAAATACAACTCCTATTAAAAAAGAACCAAGAAGCCCTTTTCCTTTTAATATATCGGTAAGTTTTTCTGTAAAATTAGATGTTCCAAAAAAGTTCAATCTAATTACATTCAACATAACTAAACCTATAATTACAAGTAATGGTCCTAAATATTTTTCTCCATTTTGTTGAAAAAACTTGGCGACAAAAAACTTACTCGCCCCAAAAAATAAAATTAAACCAATAGCAGTATAACTAAAAGCTCTTCCCAAAGAGTACAGAACACCGCTTAAAAAAACCAATTTTTTATTTGAAATATTCTTCGAAATAAATGCAGTTGCAGTAATATTGGTTGCTAGAGGACATGGACTAATTGAAGTCATTAAACCTAATAAGAAAGCAGATAATATTGGAATATTATAATTTTCAATCAGTGATTTAAGAATTTCCATTTAAATTTTCTCTAATTCCAATAATATTTTAGTTTTTAACTCATTTGAAAAAACCTCTTTATCATTTCCATTCATAAAGGCAAAATTGGTTAAATCTATTTTAGTTTCTTTACCATCAACAATTACATTTAAAAATAAAGCTGTTCCTGTTGCTTCAAACTTTTCTGCCAATTTAAAATTTTCTTCTTCATCCACATTTACTGCTTTAAAAGTGATGTCCTTATTTTTTAATTGTTTCGAAAAATAAGTTTCTAAAGTAAATCTTGTATTTGTTTCAATCGCATTACATGTCATACATCTATGTGTTGAATGAAAATCTAGTACTTCAATTTTGTTGGTCAATTTTTCAACAATTGAATTTTCATTTTTAGCTTTTTCCTTACATGAAACTAAGACTAAAATAATAACTAAAACTGATAAGATAGCGTGCTTTTTCATCTTTTGAATTTTTATATGTTATAAAATAATATTGAATACATAACCTGAAATAATTATACAAACTGTTACTACCGAAAAGAAAATAGCAATTAATTTTACCGTCATTACTTTTTTTAACAACATAGCTTCTGGTAACGATAAACCAACAACTCCCATCATAAATGCAATAGCAGTTCCTAAAGGAATTCCTTTTGAAACTAACACCTGAATAATCGGAAGTACTCCTGAAGCACCCGAATACATAGGAACGGCTAAAATTGTAGCTATAGGCACTGCAAATAGGTTGTCTTTACTTAAATATTGCTCAAAAAAACCTTCAGGAATATAACCATGCATTAAACCGCCAATTGCAATTCCAACAATTACATATGGTAAAATTCCCAGTAATATAGATTTTGACTCTTTCCAAATTGATGGTAATCTACTTTTAAATGGGGTTGATGCTATTTCAAATTTTTCTGTTTCCTTTTGAGAATTCTCAAGTACTTGTTGTACCCATGGAGTTAAATATTTTTCAAGTTTTAATTTTTGAAGAATTGCACCCGAAATAGTGCCTAATAAAATTCCACTAACAACATATATAATAGTCGTTTTAAGACCAAACAAACCAATAAACAAACCAATAGCCACTTCATTTACCAATGGAGATGTTACTAAAAAAGCAAAGGTTACTCCTAGTGGAATTCCACCTTTTACAAAGCCAATAAATAAAGGGACAGATGAACAAGAACAGAACGGTGTAACAACACCAAATAACGATGCCATTAAATATTCAAATCCATAAAGTTTTTTACGAGACAAGTAATTTCTTACTTTTTCAACTGGGAAATAACTGTTCACAATTCCCATTAAAAAAATGATAACAAAAACTAATAATAAAATTTTAATACTATCGTAGATAAAGAAATTTAAAGCTTTGGCTAAATGATTTCCTTTTTCTAAATTGAAAATTTCAAAAACCAACCAATCTGCAAAATGTTGAATCCAATCAAACATATTCTTTCAGTTTAACTTTTCTTTATACTGTTTTCATTCAATGAAACTTTTAAATAAAACCTAATAAATAATTATTATTTCCAATCTTAATTATTTGGATAATATTTCTTTTTCAGAAACAATGAAACTTTTACTAGAATTATTAATACTGGGACCTCAACTAACGGACCAATAACACCTGTAAATGCCTGTTGTGAATTTAATCCAAAAACAGCAATAGCAACTGCTATTGCCAATTCAAAATTATTTCCGGTAGCTGTAAAAGCAACTGCTGCATTTCTTTTATAATCAATATTCATTGCTTTTCCCATAAAAAAACTAACAAAAAACATTAGAATAAAATAAATAACCAATGGTATTGCGATCTTCAACACATCTAATGGGATTTCAACAATTAAATCGCCTTTTAAGCTAAACATAAGTATAATTGTTGCCAACAACGCTATTAGGGTTATAGGTGATATAGTTGGAATAAACTTTCTATTATACCAATTTTCACCTTTGAATTTAATAAGATATTTTCTACTTAAAAAACCAGCCAAAAACGGTATTCCTAAATAAATTAAAACACTTTTTGCAACTTCATAAATTGAAATGTGAACATCAAATCCTTCCAAGCCAAAGTAATTTGGTAAAACTGTTATAAACAACCAAGCATAAAAACTATACGTTAAAATTTGAAACACACTATTTAATGCTACTAATGTTGCCCCATACTCTCTACTAGATCCTGCCAAATCATTCCAAACAATTACCATTGCGATACAACGTGCTAAACCAATTAAGATTAACCCTGACATATAACCTGGTTCATCTCTTAAAAAAGTTATTGCCAAAATGAACATTAAAATTGGGCCAACAAACCAATTTAAGAATAATGACATTGACATCAATTTAGTGTCTTTTAACACAGTTGGAATTAAACTGTAATCAACTTTAGCTAATGGAGGATACATCATTAAAATTAAGCCAATTGCCAAAGGGATGTTGGTGGTGCCAACTGACAAAGAATCAGTAATACTTGCAATTTGCGGGAATAAATAACCCAACCCAACCCCAATAGTCATTGCTAAAAATATCCACAATGTTAAAAAACGATCTAAAAATTTAAGTCTTGGTTTCATTTAGTTAGTAGTCTTATAATTAACAACAATTTGTATTAGTAGAATCACAGCAAGAATCTCTTGGCTCACAACAAGAATCTGTATCCAAAAGTATTTTTTTTACTTCTTCTTTAGTAGGTACTTTCCCTTTAAAAACAACCTTTTCATTTATTACAATGGCAGGAGTACTCATTACATCATAAGCCATTATTTCCATAATTTCAGTAATCTTTACAATTTGAGCGTCGATACTTAATTCTTTGACTACTTCTTTTACTACTTTTTCAGTTGTTTGACAACTTGGGCAACCTGTCCCTAATATTTTAATTGTTTTCATTTCTATTTATTTACAAGATGATGGTCCTATTTCCTTACTGAAAAAATTTTGAAATACACTTTTCGCTTTTTCCCAATTTTTAAGATTTATACAATATTTTATTTTTGGAGGTGTTACTTCTCCCTGAATCAATCCTGCCATCTTCAGTTCTTTTAAATGCTGAGAAATAGTTGATTGGGCAAGTGGGATAATTTCTACCAAATCACCCGTAAAACAACAACTTTGACTTTCTAAATAATTTAAAATTTTAATACGAGTTGGATGTCCTAAAGCTTTCGCAAATTTAGCTAATACTTCAGTTTCTGCTAAATAATCTATTTCTTGAATCGTTCTTTTCATAAACTAATCTTAAATATACGATTAACACTAAGGGAATAAAAGTAAAACTCCAATTTATTAGTAGAAAAGCATTTATAACTCCTTTGGAAAAGCTTTTTTATTAAAAATAATTAATAAGCCTACTGCTGAAGAAATTGCAGTATCGGCAACATTAAAAATAGCATTGAAAAATGTAAATGGCTTTCCACCCCAAAAAGGTAACCAATCAGGTAAATTACCACTCCAAATAGGAAAATACAGCATATCCACAACTTTTCCGAATAATAACGAACCGTAGGGTTCATTTGAAAATAACGTAGCTGTAGCATGTACAGGAGTATCAAAAATAACTCCATAAAAAACAGAATCTATAATATTACCCATGGCTCCAGCAAAGATTAATGAAATTGCTACAATTAATATAGAATGTGCTTTATTCTTTACAGAGGTGTATAACCAATAACCTATACCTGCAATTGCAAATAACCTAAAAACTGTTAAGAACAATTTACCAGCTTTACCACCAAATTCAGCCCCCCAAGCCATTCCGTTATTTTCTATAAAATGAATTCTAAACCAATCAAAAACAACAACTTCTTCTCCATATAAAAAATTAGTTTTTATATAAATTTTACTAATTTGATCTATTAACAATACTACTACTATTATGGAAATGGCTTTTTTCAATTTGATAAGAATTTCTTGGTGATTGTAAAAAAAATAAGAAGCTCCCAACAGGAAGCTTCTTATAATCATATTTTATTATTATTGTAAATTTTTAGCCTCAATACTTAATGTGGCGTGAGGCACTAATTTTAAGCGTTCTTTTTGAATTAATTTTCCTGTAACACGGCAAATACCGTATGTTTTATTTTCAATTCGGATTAATGCGTTTTTTAGATCTCTAATAAATTTTTCCTGACGAATGGCTAACTGTACATTGGCTTCTTTTGACATTGTTTCAGATCCTTCTTCAAAAGCTTTGAAAGTTGGAGACGTATCATCAGTCCCATTATTGCTGTCATTCTTAAAAGAACTCTTCAACAACATTAAGTCTTCTTCTGCAAACTCTATCTTTTTTAAAATCAACTCTTTAAATTCTGCTAAATCTCTATCTGAATATCTATTATTTTCATCCATAACTTACATTTTTTCAATTAATATTTTTGTATTTACATCATCAAACGCAATTTCTATGCCTTTTTCTAAAACTTCTTCAAAAACCAATTCGCTCGTCAAGGTTTCTGTTTTTATATAATATTCATTTGCTAAAACTGATTGTTCTAAAATATCATTTTTTTGAATAATCAATCTTATTTTATCTGTTACATCCAAACCACTGTCTTTTCGTAAATTTTGAACTCTATTTACAAGTTCCCTTGCATTCCCTTCTTTACGTAAATCGTCAGTAATTGTTACATCTAGAGCGACTGTTAAACCTCCTTGATTCGTCACTAACCAACCTTCAATATCTTGTGAAGTAATTTCGACTTCTTCTAGTGTTAAATTTACAACTTTTTCGTTTATTATTATTGAAATTTTACCTTGTTTTTCAACAGTTGCAATATCGTCTTGAGTTAACTTTTGAATAGCCTGCCCAACAAACCTCATGTCTTTCCCAAACTTAGGTCCAAGCACTTTAAAATTAGGCTTTATCGTTTTCACCAAGATACCAGATGCATCGTCAATTAACTCAATTTCTTTTACATTTACCTCCGATTTAATTAAGTTTTCAACAGCCAATATTTCTTCTCTATCCTTTTCATCCAAAATAGGAATCATAATTCTTTGTAATGGTTGACGAACCTTAATCATCTCTTTTTTACGTAGCGATAAAACCATTGAAGATATTTTTTGAGCTTGTTGCATTTTACGCTCTAACTTACTATCAACCAAACTTTCATCATACGTTGGAAATGTTGCCAAATGCACTGATTCAAAATTTTCTTTTCCTGAGACAATTATTAAATCTTTGTAAAGATTGTCCATGAAAAATGGAGCAATTGGAGACGCTAATTTTGAAATAGTTAACAAACATGTATATAATGTTTGATATGCAGATATTTTATCTTGCTCATAATCACCTTTCCAAAAACGTCTTCTACTTAAACGAACAAACCAATTACTTAAATTTTCACCAACATATTCCTGAATAGCACGTGCAGCTTTTGTTGGTTCATAATCTTCATAAAAACTTTCTACATTTTTTATTAACGTATTAAGTTCAGAAATAATCCAACGATCTATTTCCGGTCTATCTTTTATTGCTATTTCATCTTCAGCATATGTGAATTTATCTAAGTTCGCATATAATGTGAAGAATGAATACGTATTATATAATGTACCAAAGAACTTACGACGAACCTCATCTATACCTTCTAAGTCAAATTTAAGGTTATCCCAAGGGTTTGCATTTGAAATCATATACCAACGTGTTGCATCTGCACCATATGTATCCATTGTTTCGAATGGATCTACTGCATTTCCTAAACGCTTAGACATCTTTTTACCCTCTTTATCCAATACTAACCCGTTAGACACAACATTTTTGTATGCTACAGAATCAAACACCATCGTTCCAATAGCATGAAGCGTATAAAACCAACCACGTGTTTGATCAACTCCTTCTGCAATGAAATCAGCTGGGAAGAATTTTTTATCGTCAATTAATTCTTTATTTTCAAATGGATAATGCCATTGTGCATAAGGCATTGAGCCTGAATCGAACCACACATCAATTAAGTCTGATTCTCTTTTCATAGGTTGCCCAGATGGAGATACTAAAATAACTTTGTCAACTACATTTTTATGCAAGTCAATTTTATCATAGTTTTCTTCACTCATATTTCCAACTTCAAAATCAGCAAAAATATCAGCCTCTAACAATCCTGCATCAACCGATTTTTTCATTTCGGCTTTTAACTCAGCAACAGAACCAATTATAATTTCTTCCGTTCCATCTTCCGTTCTCCAAATTGGCAATGGAATTCCCCAATAACGAGATCGAGATAAATTCCAGTCGTTCGCATTTTTTAACCAGTTTCCAAAACGTCCTTCACCAGTAGATTTCGGTTTCCAGTTAATTGTGTTATTTAACTCAAACATTTCATCGCGCTTCTCAGTAACTTTAATAAACCAAGAATCTAATGGATAATATAAAACCGGCTTGTCTGTTCTCCAGCAATGCGGATAACTGTGACGGTATTTTTCTACGTGAAATGCTTTATTTTCTTCTTTTAATTTTATAGAAATCTCAACATCTAAAGAACGCTCTGGAGCTTCACCTTCGTTATAATATTCATTTTTAACATACTTTCCAGAATATTCACCCATGTGCTTAGTGAATCTTCCTTGTAGATCAACAAGAGGAACTGGATTTCCATTATCGTCCAATACTAACATTGGTGGAACTTCAGGATTTGCTTGTTTAGCAACCATTGCATCATCTGCACCAAAAGTTGGAGCAGTGTGCACAATTCCTGTACCATCTTCAGTTGTAACAAAATCTCCTGCAATTACTCTAAATGCATTTTCAGGATTTTTATAAGGTAAAGTGTATGGTAATAATTGCTCATATTTAGATTCTAAAATATCAACACCTTTAAATTCCTGAACAACAATAAATGGAATTTTCTTATCGTTTTCTTTGTACTCTGAAAGCAAGGCTTCATCTTCAACTGCAAAAAACTTTGCGCCAAATTGTTTTCCAACTAAATTTTTAGCTAAAATTACATTTATCGGGTCAAATGTATATTGGTTAAATGACTTTACTAAAACATAGTCAATTTTTTTCCCAACAGTTAAGGCTGTATTTGAAGGAAGTGTCCAAGGTGTAGTTGTCCATGCTAAAAAGTGAATGTCACCTTCAACAGATTTTAAAATATCAGGTAAAGTATTTTTTATTGCTTTAAACTGAGCAACAGCGGTTGTATCGGTAACATCTTGATAGGTTCCTGGCTGATTCAACTCATGAGAACTTAAACCAGTACCAGCTTTTGGAGAATATGGCTGAATTGTATATCCTTTATATATCAATCCTTTCTTATACATTTCGGCAAGTAACCACCAAACTGTTTCCATATATTTTGGCTTATATGTTACATATGGATCTTCCATATCAACCCAATAACCAATTCGTTTTGTAAGGTCATTCCAAACATCTGTATAACGCATTACAGCTATTTTACAAGCTTCATTATACTCTTCAACAGTAATTTTTTTACCAATATCTTCTTTGGTAATTCCTAATTCTTTCTCAACACCTAATTCAATTGGTAATCCATGAGTATCCCAACCAGCTTTACGCTTTACTTGGAAACCTTGTAATGTTTTATAACGACAAAAAATATCCTTAATAGCTCTTGCCATTACGTGGTGAATCCCTGGCAACCCATTTGCAGAAGGCGGTCCTTCAAAAAATACAAATGGTTTATTCTCATTTCTTGACGTTATACTTTTTTCGAAAATATTTTCTTTTTCCCAAAATTCTAAAGTTTCATTCGCTACCTTAGTGAGGTTCAATCCCTTATATTCTCTAAACTTTTTACTCATTTTTTACCTTTAATTCAATTAGTTTGCGAAATTACGTTTTTTATTGAAAATATCATTTCAATAATTGTAAAAAATTACATGTATAAAACATTGAAATTAATAGAATTATAGTAAGTTTATATTTGCAATTACTTTGAATGTAAATATGATCCAAAAAATCCTCTCAAATTCATACAAAACAGCTAAAAAAATCTCTTTGAAATCAGATTCAAAACTTATTCTTTTTAGTGATTGCCATAGAGGTGATAATAGCTATGCCGATGATTTTGCTAACAATAGCAATATTTATTATCACGCTTTAAGAAATTATTATGAAAACGATTTTACTTATATTGAATTAGGTGACGGAATAGAATTGTGGGAAAATCTTTTTTTTAATGAAATTTTTGAAGCTCATAAAAACGTTTTTTTGCAATTACGCGAATTTCATTTGAAAAATCGCCTACATATACTTTGGGGAAATCATGATATGGTTTTAAAAAACCCAAAAAAAGCTGAAACACTTTTAGCAACTTACTTTGATAAAATAAAAGGTACAAATGAAGATTTACTTCCAGGATTATCACTAGATGAAGGTATTATTTTAGAAGTTGAAGGTTTTGAAAAAGATATTCTTTTAATTCACGGACATCAGGCAGATTTTTACAATTACGTGCTTTGGAAATGGAGTCGATTTTTAGTTCGAATATTATGGAAACCTCTTCAGGTTGTTGGAATTAAAGACCCAACAAGTCCTGCAAAAAATTTTAAAGAACTTATAAAGGTTGAACGAAGGCTGAAAAAATGGATTTTAGCAAATAACAATCAAATGGTTATTGCTGGCCATACACACAGGCCGAGATTTCCTGAGCCAAATGAATTACCTTACTTTAACGATGGAAGTTGTGTTCATCCAAGATCAATTACAGGTATTGAAATAGTTGATATGAAAATATCGCTTATTAAATGGCATATTATCTCTCAAAAAAATGGAACCTTGCAAATAGTGAAAACTATTTTAGAAGGGCCAACTGATATTGGTTTGTACTTAAAATAAAAAAAGCGCCTCAAAAGAGGCACTTTAATTAATCTTGAGATCAATATTCAACGTTGGGGTTTTATATCTACTCTAAATTAATTTTTATTTACTTTTATATTGTTCCAATATCTAGATTAGTTGACAAAAATATAAAAATATTTCACTTTTTATCGAAAAAAATATTTTTTATCTTTTAATATTTGAAGTCAAATCGGATATACTTAATTCAAAATAAATCACTTACAAACTTTTGACACTGTTTTTTTAATAAAGTCACAAAAAAAATTACAATCCTCTTTCTTTTTGAATTTGCTCATATGCTTTTTGAACCTGTTTAAATTTCTCTTCGGCTCCTTTAACATGTTCCTCTCCTAGATGTTGAAGTTTATCTGGGTGATATTTTTTAACCATTTTTCTATAAGCCATTTTCAATTCCTCATTTGTAGCTGTCTTTTCTATTTCAAGAATTTTATATGCGCTCTCTGAATTTTCATAAAACATTGCTTTAATCGATTCAAAATCATTTAGACTTATATATAAATACCCCGCAATTGTTTTGATTGCAGCAATTTCAGATTCTAAAACTGATCCATCAGCTTTTGCAATTCCAAACAAAAAATGAATTAATTGCAATCGAGATGCATGTGTTAAATTTTGACGAATTTGAACACATACTTCTCTAGTAGTTATATTGTTATTTTGAATAAAACCTTTGAATAATTTAAATGCATGATTGGCTCTTTCTTCTCCATACATGCTTTTAAAATGGCTTCTAACATAACTCAGTTCACGCGCATCAACTTCACCATCTGCTTTAATTACAACTGCTGAAAGCAGCAATAAGCTAATTTCAAAATCACCAGATTGAACATTACTACTTGATGTTCTATAATTTCTTGCTTGTTCTATATCTTCCTTTGAAAACCCACCAATAAAACTTCCAGCTGCAAATCCTAAAATACTTCCTATTGGTCCGCCTAAAGCAAAACCTACACCGGCTCCTAACCATTTAATAAAATTTCCCATACTTATTTTTGATAGCTGCAAATATACATTGATTTAATTGTATACTTTATTATTACTTCCTTTGAGTTGTTAAAAAAAAAATAAATTTTAAAATTTTTGATCTAGTATATTTACCCTAAATAATGTAACCTCACTCATCTAAAGCACAACCTATCAATAACTTTTGTGTACTTCAATAATTTCAAAACAAAAAAATTATGTAGGTTTGCAATCAAATTACGTCTAACAAAAAAATAATAAATATGTATCCACCAGAATTAGTAAAACCAATGCAACAAGAATTAGAAAATGCAGGTTTTGCATCATTACACACAACTGAAGAAGTTGAAGAAGCATTAAATCGTGAAGGAACAACTTTAGTTGTCGTAAATTCTGTTTGCGGTTGTGCTGCAGGAGCTGCGCGCCCAGGAGCAGTTGCCTCATTACAATTTGATAAAATCCCTTCAAACTTAGTTACTGTATTTGCAGGAGTAGATCGTGAAGCGGTTGACAAGGCTCGTGAACATATGGTTCCTTTTCCAGCTTCATCACCAGCTATAGCCTTATTTAAAGATGGTGTTTTAGTTCACATGTTGGAACGTCATCATATTGAAGGTAGACCAGCTGAAGTTATTTCTTCAAATTTAGCTGCTGCTTACGATGAATATTGTTAAGTCATTTTTTTAATGAAAAATATACTAAAAATATTAAAAACGATTGCCCTATTGGCAATCGTTTTTAGTTGCTCAAATAATTCGGAAACCACTCAAGAAGAAGAATTAAATGAACTTAATAGGTTGCAATTAGAAATTGAACAATTGATTGAATTAAAAGATTGCTTAGAAGCCTCTAATTGTAATTATATCGCATTTGGAAGCAAGCCTTGTGGTGGACCAAAAAGCTATTTAATATACAATTCATCTGTTGATATTGAACTATTAGAACTAAAAGTAATTAGCTATAACAACCTTGATAAAGCATACAACTTAAAATGGGGAATTCTTTCTGATTGTTATTTTGTTACGCCTCCACCAAGTATTGAATGTATAAATGGAACTTGCACTGCTATTTATAATTAATTCTTTTTTTTACTGAAATAAAATCAAAATACATTTTAGAAGTTTTGACTATTTTTGCCCTATGATAATTACCGATACCCATACCCATTTATATAGCGAACAATTTGACGACGATAGAAACGAAATGATTCAGCGAGCAATTGATGCCGGTGTTTCACGCTTTTTTATTCCTGCTATTGATTCAACATACTTAACCCCTATGTTAGATTTGGAGAAAGGTTTTCCAAATAACATTTTTTTAATGATGGGGTTACATCCTACCCATGTAAAAGAAAATTTTGAAGGTGAATTAGCTTTTGTAAAACAATGGTTAGACAAACGAAATTTTTATGCGGTTGGAGAAATAGGGATTGATTTATATTGGGATAAAACCTTTTTAAAACAACAACAACAAGCTTTTAAAACTCAAATACAATGGGCTAAAGAAAAAAACTTGCCTATAATCATACATTGCCGAGATGCATTTGATGAGATTTTTGAAGTTTTAGAAGAAATGAAAGATGATAAACTATTTGGAATATTCCATTGTTTCTCAGGTGATTTAGAACAAGCAAAAAAAGCAATTTCATACAAAATGAAATTAGGAATTGGTGGTGTTGTCACTTTTAAAAATGGTAAAATTGATAAATTTCTGAATGAAATTCCTATTGAAAATATTGTGTTAGAAACAGACTCTCCTTATTTGGCCCCAACGCCATTTAGAGGGAAGAGAAATGAAAGTAGTTATATTACAAAAGTATTAGATAAATTAGTAGATATTTATCAATTAACTCCGCAAGAAATTGCAGATATAACCACACAAAACTCGAGAGATATTTTTGGAATCTAAACAAACAACATATTATAAAACCCCTATTGGAACTGCAAAAATAGTTGGTAATGAAGATGGAATAATTTCAGTTTCTGTAATTGAAGAAGATGCTGAATTCTCTGAGAAAATTCCAAAATATCTACAAAAGTGTGTTCAACAATTAGATGAATATTTTAAAGGAGAAAGAACTTTTTTTGATTTAAAACTAAATCCACAGGGTACTGAATTTCAAAAAAAAGTTTGGGCCGAATTACTTTATGTTCCCTTTGGAAAAACACGCACTTATTTAGAGCAATCTATTCAATTAGGCAATGTGAAAGCTATTAGAGCAGTTGCATCAGCTAATGGTAAAAACCCCATTTGGATTATTATTCCTTGTCATAGAATTATTGGAAGTGACGGATCACTAACTGGATATGCTGGTGGTATTTGGCGCAAAAAATGGTTGTTAGAACATGAAAATCCATCAAACCAACAATCATTATTTTAGATTAAACACCAATTTTTTAGTTATTTAAAAAATTTATGCCTTTGGTTTAATTTTTGAAGTTATATTTGAATTATAAAATTAAATTTTAGCTATGAAAAATCTTATCATTTTAGTGTTCTTAATTATCTCAAGCATATCCTTTTCACAAGAAAAAAAATCCGTGCAAAATGAGTTAAAAATAAATATGTCTAACTTAATTGGTTTTAAATGGTTAGATGTTGGGTATGAACGAATTCTTAATGAAGAGTCATCTATTGGTTTTGGAACTTTAATAAGTTTAGACCATAGTATTGATGGTATAGATGAGTTTAGAACTTTTTCTTTAACACCTTATTACAGACATTTTTTTTCTAACAAATATGCAGAAGGTTTTTTTGTAGAAGCATTTACAATGATCCATAGCGGAAAAAATCAAGAGTATTATGACTATTACGACCCAAGGACAGATATGTATATAGGAGGTAATTCTGAAAATAAATTCACTGATTTTGCAGTTGGTATTTCAGTAGGTTCAAAATGGGTTACAGCCCGTGGTTTTGTGGCTGAAATTTATGCGGGAATTGGTAGAGATATGTTTAACCAAAGTGATATAGAAGTTGTTGGTCGTGGCGGTGTTTCTATTGGTTACAGATTTCAATAAAAAATTTTACAAAAAACTAAAAAACTCCATACTTTAAAGTATGGAGTTTTTTAGTTTAAAATATTTAATGAAAATTACATTTTCATTAACCAGTTTTTCACATCAACTTCTTCTTTAATTAAGTCACGAAGGTCTTCAATTTTAACTCGTTTTTGTTCCATTGTATCTCTATGACGAATTGTAACTGTATTGTCAGAAATTGTATCGTGATCTACAGTAATACAAAATGGTGTTCCTGCAGCATCTTGCCTTCTATATCTTCTTCCAACAGCATCTTTTTCATCGTAAGCTACATTGAAATACCATTTCAATTCTTCAACAATTTTTTTAGCTATTTCAGGTAAACCATCTTTTTTAACCAATGGCAATATAGCTGCTTTTGTAGGCGCCAATACTGCTGGTAATTTTAAAACAGTTCGAGTAGTATTATTTTCTAATTCTTCTTCTTGTAAAGAATTAGAGAAAACTGCTAAAAACATTCTATCTAAACCAATTGAAGTTTCCACAACATATGGAATATAACGCTCATTTAATTCCGGATCAAAATATTGCATTTTTTTCCCAGAGAATTTCTCATGACTTGATAAATCAAAATCTGTACGTGAGTGAATACCTTCTAATTCTTTAAATCCAAATGGAAATCTAAATTCAATATCAGCAGCTGCATCAGCGTAATGTGCTAATTTTTCGTGGTCATGAAAACGGTAGTTATCTGCTCCTAAACCTAAAGAAAGGTGCCATTTTAAACGAGTTTCTTTCCACTGTTCATACCATTCTTTTTGCGTGCCAGGACGTACAAAAAATTGCATTTCCATTTGTTCAAATTCACGCATACGGAAAATAAATTGACGAGCAACAATTTCATTTCTAAAAGCTTTTCCAGTTTGTGCAATACCAAAAGGAATTTTCATTCTTCCGGTTTTTTGAACGTTTAAAAAGTTTACGAAAATACCTTGTGCTGTTTCTGGACGTAAGTATAAATCCATTGCTGTATCTGCAGAAGCTCCAAGTTTAGTTCCAAACATTAAATTAAACTGCTTTACATCTGTCCAATTTCTTGAACCAGATAATGGGCAAGCAATCTCCAACTCTTCAATTAATGCTTTTACATCGGCTAAATCTTCTTTTTCCAAAGATTGCCCCATACGCTTTAATATTGCATCGCCTTGTTCTTTATAACCTACAACTCTTGGGTTGGTTGCCAAAAATTGTTCTTTATCAAAAGAATCTCCAAAGCGTTTTGCCGCTTTTGCTACTTCTTTTTCAATTTTAGCATCTAACTTCCCAACATAATCTTCAATTAAAACATCAGCTCTATATCTTTTTTTAGAATCTTTATTGTCAATTAAAGGATCATTAAAAGCATCAACGTGGCCGGAAGCTTTCCAAGTTGTTGGATGCATAAATATTGCGGCATCTAAACCTACAATATTATCATGCATTTGAACCATGGCTTTCCACCAGTACTCTCTAATATTCTTTTTTAACTCTACACCATTTTGAGCATAGTCATACACTGCGCTCAAACCGTCGTAAATTTCACTTGACTGAAATACATATCCGTATTCCTTTGCGTGTGAAACTACTTTTTTAAATTGATCATCTTGATTTGCCATTGTGCAAAAATAGTAAAGGTTTTAGTACAAAAAAATAAAAAAAGTGGAAATAGTCTAAACTATTTCCACCCTTCAACATTAAACAATAATTATTTGGAGGTTCCTTGTTTTACTTTAGAGTAATTTGGGATGCTCCAGCAAATTTATTCTCGATAAATATATTAACCGTATAAACGCCTTCCTTAATTAAATCTCTGTTTACTTCTACTAACGAAATAACATCGACAGACTCGTTCATGTAATTAATAATAGTTTTATCGCTATAATTTATTTGTGTATTATCAAACAAGGTTAACTCACCTTTATTAGCTACAGTATTTCCTTTTAAATCAAGAATTTGAACATAAACTTGACGTTCACCTACTTCAGAGATATCATTTTTCCCTATAGTAAAGTTAATTCTAAAAGCATCTGTATTTCTTGATCGAGAAGTTTCAACTAACTTACCTCCATTTCGTTCTCTCATAGCTAAAATTTTAGCTGTATTAACTTTTAATACAGAACCAATAGCTACTTTTTCAATTAATCCTTTATTTACAACTGTTAAAGTATCATTAACCGCTAATTGATTTGAAATACGAAGATTAACACTATCTAAATTACTTGAAAGCAATCTATTTTCAGATGTTAATGTTTCATTCATTAAAAACAAACGCTTATTAGTTTCTTCTAATTTAGAAATTTCATTTCTATAACGACGAATTAAACTATAATTGGTTGCTTTTAATCCTTTTACAGAGTCTCTTAACGCTATAATTCGATCTCTTTCAATAGATAATTCACTCGACATTGAAGTATTTTGAGCTATTGCATCTTCATACTTAACAATCATACCATCTAAATTTTGCTCTATCTCAGATTTTTCACTCTCAATAGCATCGGTAAGTTTTTTGTGCTCGCCGTTATTATAAAAGGTATAGCCCAATGTACCAACCAACAATACTGCCAAAGCGATTATTAAAATTTTATTATTTGATTTTTTACTTTCTTCCATTTTTTATGTTATTTAATTATTATCCATTTAACGCGAAATATTCCTTTAAATTATAATAAAAACAAGAAATATTTTTCGAAAAAAAACTATAGTTAATAGCAACTATAAAATTACAACAATTTTAATTGATAAAACAATTAATTTAATATTGATTTAGACCTCTAAAATAAAAATTGTATTTTTAAAAAAACGCTATGATATGAGATTCATAAAAGATGTTTTCAATCTTTTTTATCCAGAAGTTTGTATGTGCTGCAAAGAACATTTAACTATAAATGAGGATGTTATATGTTTACAGTGCAGACATGATCTTCCTTTAGCTAGATTTAGCCACGAGCAAAATAATTTAGTAGAAAAAAGTTTTTATGGTAGAATTCCTCTTGAGCAAGCAACTGCATTATTCTACTTTTTAAAAAAAGGGAAAGTACAGAGCTTGATCCATGAATTAAAATACAACAATCAACAACAAGTTGGAACCTTTATTGGAAATTGGTTAAGTGATGAAATTCTTGATAGTAATCGATTTAAAATGATAGATTATATAATTCCAGTACCACTTCACCCTAAAAAATTAAAAAAAAGAGGCTTCAATCAAGTTACGACCTTTGGAAAAAGTTTATCTAAAAACCTGAAAATTCCATATCTCGAAAATTTATTGGTTAGAAAATCATCTACAAAAACTCAAACAAAAAAAGTCCGTTTCGATCGATGGAAAAATGTTCAAGAATTATTTTTTGTCGAAAATAATTTAACATTAGAAAATAAACACATTTTATTAATAGATGATGTAATTACAACAGGAGCAACACTTGAAGCTTGTTATGTAGCTTTAAACAATTCAAAAAACATTAAAATCAGTATTGCTTGTATGGCTTACACAAAATAAGGTTATAAATTTACAATACTCTATATTTTAGTTCGTTTCTTAAATAAAATAATCGTTATTTTGTAGGCAAAAAACAATTTATGAGGTTTTCTTTATCTAAGTTTTTAATTGCTTTATTACTTACAAGCATGTTTTTTAATTGTGCCAGAAGAGGAACACCTACAGGTGGTTTAAAAGACTCCTTACCTCCAATTTTAGTGAAGGCAATTCCTGCAATTGAATCTATAAATTTTAAAGAAAAGAGAATAAAAATATTTTTTGATGAATATATTAAAATTGCAGATGTTAAAAAAAATCTGGTTATTTCACCTCCTCAAAAAAACGACCCTTTAATTACTCCGGTTGGTACAGCTAGTAAATTTATTACCATCAAAATATTAGATACCTTAGATTCAAACACAACATATTCATTTAATTTTGGTAATAGTATTGTTGATAATAATGAAGGTAATAAACTAGGAAATTTTAAATATGTTTTTTCTACAGGAAGTTATATTGACTCCTTATTTGTTACAGGTGAAGTAACAAAACCAAGAATGAAAAAACCACTTGAAAATATAGATGTTATGCTATATGAATATGATAGTGTTTTTAATGATTCAATAATTTTTAAACAAAAACCACGATATTTAGCTAATACGTTAGACACTACTTTATTTGAAATCACCAATATTCGAGCAGGAAAATATTTGTTAATTGCTTTAAAGGATGCGAATCATAACAAAATTTACAACCCTGAAATTGATGAAATTGGCTTTGTAAAAGATACTATCACTATTCCAACAGACAAAAAATATAACTTTACAATTTTTAAGGAAATACCAGATTTAAAAGTTATTAAACCCCGAGAGGTAAATAAAGGGCATTTAATTTTTGGATATGAAGGCAATACAAAAGATCTAAAAATTGAACTTTTAACTAAGACCCCGAAAAATTTTGAATCAAAACTCACTTACGAAAAAGGAAAAGATACTTTAAATTATTGGTATACACCTTTCGAAAATGACTCATTAATTTTTAAAGTATCAAAAGGTGATGACTACTCTGAAAACTTTATTTTAAAAACCAGAAGCTCAAAAATTGATTCTTTAAATATCACTAAAAGTACAAATAGCACTTTGCATTTAATTGATACTTTTTCAATTAACACAACAACTCCAATAACTACTTTTAATAAATCTCAAATTAAGATTACAAATCAGGATTCAATTAATGTTGAGTTTAACGCCTATTTATCTAAAAACAGCTCTAAATTATATTTAGATTTTGAAAAGAAAATTAATTCCGAATACACTTTTGAAATATTACCAAAATCAATAACAGACATTTTTGAAGCTTCCAACGACTCATTGTCATTTAAGCTAAAAACTAAGGCCCTTGAAAATTATGGAATTTTGAATCTTGATGTTCAAAGCTCTAAAAGTTCTGCGCTAATTATTGAATTATTAGATGAAAAAGAAAATTTAATTCGAATCGTGAAAATTGAAAAACCTCAATTAGTTAAATTTGATTTATTATTACCTAAAAAATACGTTGTTCGGGTTACTTTTGATGAAAATAACAATGGAATATGGGATACTGGTAGTTTTTTAGAAAAGAGACAACCAGAAATTGTAAAATATTTTAAAACTCCTATTGAAGTTAGAGAAAATTGGGAAATAAATGATGTTTTAATACTAAATTGAGATGAATTTAGTTATTAAGTTAACATATTCTAAAGAATTTATTACTTTTGAAATTATTAAACACCTCGGCTTGAGAAAGATTACATCAATTATTATTTTAATTCTATTTTGTTTTTCTGCAGAAATTGCACAATCACAAGACCGCAGTAGTCATGAAATTGGTTTCATTTCTGGATCTGCATCTTTCACTACTGATTACGGACAAAGAGATCATTTTCAAAGTAATGTTGGTGGAAATGTTGGTGTTGGAATTGGACTAATATATTATTTGAATTTTACAGATTACAGATATCGTTGGAATAACCGTTCTAGTTATTTTGTTGAACATTTTAGAGTTAGAGCTGAATTATCATATATGTCTGCAAAACTGGATCATTTTGGAAAATATGTTGACCCTAGTCAAACTTCATATGCAGCTGATCAATTACGAGCCATGCATGGATCAACTTATTTATTAAATTTAGGAGCACAGTTAGAATTTCATATTGTAGATATTGTAGATTTCGGTTCGAGAAGAATTCCAGACCTAAAATGGTCCCCTTATTTAAGTGCTGGTTTTATGGTAGATTTTTACAATCCGAGTTTACGCTCAGACTTAGGAAACTGGGAAGAAGACATTTCAGTTATTTATGGAAAATGGGCAGTGCCTGGAGCAATAGATGTAAACTCTAGTATTACTGGTTCAGCAACCCTAGGAATTGGAACCAGACATAAACTAGGTGAATATTCCGATATTTTAATAGAATCTCGTTGGCAATACTTTTTCTCTAATTATGTTGATGGTTTAAATGCAAAAGAAGATGTTGCAAACAAATATAATGATTGGCTTTTATGGTTGCATTTCGGTTATGTTTACTATTTAAACTAAACCTTTAATTAAATTTTACTCATTATTACTTAATAATTTTCAAAAAAATAATTAATATTATTTACCATATTTCTTAATTAATTTTCCAACGGTTAACCCTTGCCCTATTATTGAAAAGACAACGACAATATAGGTTATTACTAAAAACATATCTCTATGCATTTCAGTAGTTAAACTTAATGCCAAAGCAATTGAAATTCCACCTCTAAGCCCTCCCCAAGTCATAATTAAATTAGTATTTTTTACAAAATTCAATTTTTTTGCAAATAATTTAATTGGGAACATCAGCGATAAATAACGCGCGAAAAGTAACGCTGGGATTGTTAAAATTCCTGCTAAAATAAATTGATGATCAAAAGTTAAAACCAAAATCTCCATACCAATCATCACAAATAACAGCGTGTTCAAAAGAATATCAATCAGCTCCCAAAATTTATCAACATACTGCTCAGTAACTTCACTCATAGAATTCTCTCTAATTGTATCATTTCCAACAAACAAACCTGCTGTAACCATAGCTAACGGAGCCGATACCTGTAAATATTGTGCCAAAACCGTACCACCCATAACTGCTGCAATTGTTATAATAACCTCAACATCGTAATCATCGATTGATTTCATTAATTTGTAAGCAATCCACCCTAATAATAATCCAAGAGTAATTCCACCAATAACTTCAACAAAAAACATTTCAACAACATGTCCAAATGTGATTTCAGTACCACCTTTAGCAATTTGATAAATAGTTAAAAACACAACAACTCCAACCCCATCATTAAACAATGATTCTCCTACAATTTTAGTTTCTAATTTTTTAAGAGCTCCAACTTGCTTTAATATTCCTAAAACTGCAATTGGATCGGTGGGTGAAATCAATGCTCCAAACAATAAACAATAAATAAAATCAATATCTAAATTCAGCACTTTTAATAACACATAAACAAAACCCCCAACCAAAAAAGTAGACGTTAATGTACTAAACGTTGCAAAAGCTAAAACTGGTTTTCTTTGCACCTTTAACTGTTCAAAATTGGTATGCAAAGCTCCCGCAAATAATAAAAAACTTAACATAACATCTAACAATACAGTTTCAAAATCTATTTGAGAAATTAATAACCGTTCTTGTTCCAATAAAGTATCGTTAAATAAACTTGTAATAAATACTAATAGCGTAAATAATATTGTAATAACCATCAATCCTATTGTTGTAGGTAGTTTTAAGAAACGAACATTTAGGTATCCGAAAATTGCTGAAAAAACTATTAAAATTGAAGCTATTGCAAACAAACTCATAATTATATAAATTTAAGTAATTGAAGAATGATTCCTAAATGAATACCTTCATGATAAGTATTAAAAGTAATACCATCGCTTATTGAACTCAAAGTTACATTAACACTTGTTGTGTATTCAATGTAATTTTTAAAAATCCCTTTCTCAAAATCCTTTTCTAATTGATCTGGTAATTGTAAAAATAATTTTTTTATAGTTTCAAACTCTTCCTTTGAAATTGAGTTTTGGGGCGCTGTTCCCTTTTGAAAATTTAAAATCATCTCTTCAGAAACCAAACAATTTAAACCAGATAATTTATAACATAACAACTGTTGTGTGACTGCCAAATGAGCAACATTCCAAGCAATATTATTTTTAAACCCTTCAGGAATTTTATTCAATTGTTCTATTGAAAGGTTTTCAATAAGTTTTAATATTAATTTTCTAGATTGTTTTAAAGTATCAAATTGTTTTTGCATTTCGAATTGTTTTTTTTAAAAGTATTCAAATTTAAAATAAAAACGTGTTAATTTTACTTTTCAACAGATATTAAAACTTATGAAAAAAATTTACTATTTAAAAACGTGTGATACTTGCCGAAAGATTTTAAAAGAAATGGATACCTCTGGGTATATTTTACAAGAAATAAAAACAGAGCCAATTACAGTGAAGCATTTGGATGAACTATACGAACTAACTAAAAGCTATGAAAATTTGTTCAGTAAAAGAGCTAAAAAATACAAACAAATGGATTTAAAGTCACAAAATTTAGATGAAAAAGATTATCGACAGCTTATTTTAGATGAATACACATTTTTAAAACGCCCGGTGATAGTAAATGAAAATGAAATTTTAGCAGGAAACACAAAAAAAAGGATTAATTTTTTATCTAAATGATAATTATCAACCTTTTTTTATAGATAATGTTTAATAATGATTTTAGATGAAAAATTATTATTTTTTATTTAATTTTTAAGTTTAAAAAGGTAAATTGGTCTCATTTAAACAAACTTATATTATATTATGAAAAATTATCTTTTATTATTAGTCGCATTTTGCGCTATTAACACGTCTTATGGACAATTTTATGTATCAGCTAGTGGTGGTTACAGTATGAGTGCTGCCGGAATTCTTATGGGTACAGAATTAAATGCAACACAAACAGAAGCTACAAATCACTATGGAAGTTATGGTGAAGGAATGAATGCTCAATTTAAAGGAGGGTATTTTTTTAACGACATGTTTGGGGTTGAATTAGGATTAGGTTATTTAAATGGAGCTGACCAAACTATCGATTCTTATAGAGTTAGTGATTCAGGAGCTATTGCGGAATTCACAAAAGGTACTGCACATGCAAGAGCTTATGGGTTAACTGCTTCATTAGTATACAATTTCAACGATAATTTTTATGGAAGATTTGGTATGGTAACTAAAGTTGGTGGTAAAACTGAAGCAGAATTCACCAAAAGCACTCACACTCCTTTAAGCGCTGCTGGTGTTGCACCAATTGTAGCTAAAGGAAATGCTGATTACCATGGTAGAATGCCTTTAGGGTTTACTGGAGCATTTGGTTACAAATACAAATTATCTGACAACTTAAATTTATTTGCTGAACTTGAGTATTTAGGAATTAATGTTACAAGAGACACTTCTGAATATACTGCTTTAACAGTTACAACTCCAGCAATTCCTGCTGGTGTAGTAGGTGCTTCAGCTGTACCTTCAATGGTTTGGAATTTAGGTGACGCTCCTTTGGCTCATCCTGTTTTTGGAACTATTGCTGCTCCAACAGAAATCACTTATGAAGATACGTTGGCTAACCCGAACCTAGACCCAACAAAAGCATTATCATCAGTTGCTCCATATTCATCTTTTGGAATTAACTTTGGTATCACATATTCTTTTGGAGATAACTCAGCTAAAAAATAATTAGTTCGATTACTTACTTAAAATTAAAAGTCGGATTGAGTTTAAACTCAATCCGACTTTTTTTATGTCTTCATTTATTGTATTAATTACTTGTAATATTAATATCTGAACCTTCCATAATTTTATTGAAATCACTTTCTAAAATATTTGTTTTTAATCCTAAAAAAACAAAATCATTTTCGCTTTTAATTTTTAAAACTATTTCTTTAATGACATTTTTTTGTTGTAGAAAGTACAATTGTACTTTTTCCCCTTTTTGATTTATTCTGAAAATAGATGTATATTTTTTTCGCTTAATAAATGAGTCAAACCTCTTATCCAAAACTATTGAATTTTCAGAAAACACCATTATGTTATAGTGTTTTACTTTCCTAAACAAGTCCTTATACTCTCCTAAATCTTCTTTTGGAATAAATAAATTTCCAAAAAAAGCAGATGTGCTTAAAGAAAAGTCCGATACTGTTCTATTTTCTGAATAAAAAGAATTAAACGACGTTTTTGACGCACAAGAAGTTAATACTAATGCAGTTACTAAAATTAAGAAACTATTTCTCATAAAAAAGGTGTTTAATCTATGACGATTAAACACCCTTATTGTAACCTTTATATTGAATTATTTTTTTGAGTATAACATAGGATTTGTGTCCTCATCGTTATACATTTTCATTTGTTTGTATACTTTCATGAATTTTTCACCAGTTGAAAAGTCATTTAACAAATCGTCAATTGCAGTTGATAAATCCACACGTTGCTCTAACAACACATTCAGTTTTTCCTGACACTTCGCTCTATGATCATTTGAAGCACTTTCACGAGTAGCCTCTTCATTCATATGATAAATTTTTAGTGCTAAAATTGAAAGTCTGTCAATTGCCCAAGCCGGAGTTTCAGAATTGATTTTGGCTCCTTCTTTTACAACAACATCTTTAAATTTTTTCAAAAAATAACTATCAATAAATTCTACCATATCAGTTCTATCCTGATTGGAAGCATCAATTTTTCGTTTTAAAGTAATCGCTTCAATTGGATCAATATTTGGCAATCTAATTATATCTTCATAATGCCATTGAACAGTATCTATCCAATTTTTTCGGTATAATAAATGTTCAAAAGAATTTTTGTCAAAAGGGTTTGCAAATGGTTGATCCACATTGTCAATAACGTGGTATTTTTTAATTACTTCATCAAAAAGTTTATTGTAATTTTGTGCACTCATAATTGTTTTTCTAAAATATGTAAATATTCAACTGTAGCAGTTGCTTTGTGATTTCTATTTTCGGTTTTATCGGCTTTAAATCTCTGATAGTTAGTGGTTTTCAAACTGTAATTTCCGTACCTTGACATTATTGTATTTACCTCATTTTCAGTCATTAATCCCTCGTTGTTATAACTTAAAAATATGTATCTAAAGTTAGCGTTTTTTATTAACTCTTCGAAAGAATTTTTAACTTCATTTTTTTTACAGTACGAAGAACGATAGTAACTTCTCAAGCCTGTTTTCCCTTTAGGGATAAATTCATCGTATTTCGCAATCGTGTTCAATAAATGGTAATTAGAACCATACTGACGCGCATTGTATGGAGGATCTAAATATAAAATATCACCTTTTATTGTTTTAATAAGTTGATTGCTGTCGCAATTAAAAACTTCATGAGAATTTTCAGTAAAATGAAAAACCGCGGGATTTAATTTCAATTCTTTTTGCGCCGATTTTTTAATATTTTTTAAATAAGCCCCATATACTGAAGCTGTATTCGCCACTTTATCTGCACTTTCAATTAATGAAGCCAGTAAAAAAAAGTATTCATCTTCATCTATTTCATTTCTTTTTTTCCAATCCTCAATTTGCTGTCTTATTGCGTCTATTTTTTTGCCATTTTCAGAAGAAAAATATAATCGCTGTTGCTCTCCACCTTCGCAATAATTATTAAATACAAAACCTTCAATACCTTTTAATTCATTTAAAATATCAAGACGATTTTTATAATTTATTTTGGTAGAATTCCCAATGTAGTTTCTATTTAAAACATAGCTGTAAAACTCTACATCGTTTGCTATAACTTCTTTAACTATAGGTTTAAAAGTTCTACCTACAATTCCAGTCCCAGCAAATAAATCGCAAAAAATAAGTTCTGACAAATCGGACCCAACTGTTTTGATTATTGCTTTTTTAATAAATGAAGATAATTTATGTTTTGAACCTATATAATTCACTTATGTTTTATTTTATTGCCCAAATAATATCAGCATTTATAATTTTATTTTCAAATGAAAAACTGTGAAGTTTTAAAGAATCAAAATTACGTAATTAAGTTGAAACCACTTCTCTTAACCAAAGAATTTCGGCTTTTAACTTCCAATGCTCTTGGTCATTATCTGATTGAATTAACACTATAAAAAGTCGATTTTTATGGTGCTGTCTTTTTTGTTTACTTTGATTGGCATACAACCATTCTATCAATTCTCTTTTATGCTCAATGGCATAAGGAATTGATTTTTTAAACCCTTTTGGAAACACTGTAGTTTTCAAATCAAAAGGGATATTTTCAATAAAAAAATCTATGAATTTATCTTTAGAATTTGGATGAGAATTCACTTTATTATCCTCACAAAAAATATTTTCAATAGCTTTTGAAGACCAAAAATTAAACCACCTATTTAATGTGTAATTTTTTAACTCTAAATAATTAGAATCTTCCTTAAAATTAGAATCTACTTCCTTAATGAGTTCCGCAAAATCACTTATTTCATAAATGAAATTTGATGCATTATCAAATCTGTCAAACTGCTTTCTCCCCCAAAAATAATCGAATTTTAATCTTTTTTTAAGTTCAATTTCAAGCAGCGAATAATCCATAAAAGATTAAGAAAATTTACGTTCTATTAACTGTATTAAACGCTCCTCAAATTCCTCTTTATTAGTCCAATCATAATCTGGTTTTACAAAATCGAAAATGAAGCTTTTAGCTTCTTCTAAAGATTTAAAACTATTTAATTGAGACAAAACTCTGTTAAAATCTTCTTGACTCCCATCGAATAAATACTTTACAAAAGCTATTCTATCATTTAAACCAACTTGAATGTTCTTAGAGAATAATGCATCATTTAATGAGCGCTTTGGAACTTCCTCTTTAACCACTTCAGAAGTTTGAACATCTTTAACAGCTTTTTCAAAAAGATTTGCTGCAACATCAGCAGAAATTGCGTCTTTAAACTCTTCCTCCAATGCATTTTGAAGAGAAGGTAAATCTTCCTCATCGTCTTTTATTTGGTAATTATCAATTCCAAATATTTCTTTAACTGCTTCTCCCGAAATAATTTTCTTTTCTTCTATTTCTAAGGATATTTCATTTTTCTCAACTTCATTAATGATTTCATCCTTTTTTTCTTCAACTAATTCAACTTCAGTATTTTCTGTAACATTCGAAACCTTTTGCTTGCTTTCGTCATTTTCCATCGAAGTAATTTCCAAATTTGCGTTAACAAATTTCAGTATCGATAATTTTTCATAAAGCTCTTGTGCTGTTTTATGCAAAGAAACTATATCGTTGTTATTTTTCATTTGTAAAATGCTGTGTGCCAGCCCTACTAATTCAGCTTCCAGTTTTTTGTGCATAAGTTGATTTGTTAAATGATATTTAATGTGTTTTTTTTAATAAATTTGTATGATTTCAAAATAAAAAAACACCATTTTGAAATAATTTATAGCGAATGTAAAAAATTCTAATAATTTTTTTTACATTTTTTAATACTAAAAAAATTCAATAACCTTTCAAGCGTGAATTTACAAAATGTTTCTTGAAAATACAGTAAATCATACCGAACAATTTGGCTGGATAGAAGTTATTTGCGGCTCTATGTTTTCTGGTAAAACAGAAGAATTGATTCGTAGATTAAAACGTGCCCAGTTCGCAAAACAAAAAGTAGAAATATTTAAACCTTCTATTGATATTCGATACGATGAAGAACATGTTGTTTCACACGATGCAAATCAAATAAGGTCTACTCCTGTTCCTTCTTCATCAAATATTAGACTATTAGCTAGTGATGTTGATGTGGTTGGAATTGATGAAGCCCAATTTTTTGATGATCAAATAGTTGCAGTTTGTAATGATTTAGCAAACCGAGGAGTGCGCGTAATTGTTGCTGGATTAGATATGGACTTTAAAGGAAATCCTTTTGGACCAATGCCAGCACTAATGGCGACTGCTGAATATGTTACTAAAGTTCATGCTGTTTGTACAAGAACAGGAAACTTAGCACATTACAGCCATAGAACAGCAGCAAGTGAAGAACTTGTGTTATTAGGAGAGACTCAAGAATACGAACCACTAAGCCGCGCAGCATATTATAAAGCTATTAAAGAAGGAAAAATCAAAAAAGCTGAACAAAATAACAATGGGAAATAACCACGTTACTTCGCTTGAAATAGATTTAAATTCAATAAACCACAATTTAAACTACTTTAAATCAAAACTAAAAACCGACACTAAAGTTTTAGTCGTTGTTAAAGCTTTTGGATATGGTAGTGACGCTACTCAAATAGCTAAATTTTTAGAGTCAAAAGTAGATTATTTCGCTGTTGCATATTTAGATGAAGGAATCGCATTAAGAAATGCTGGAATTAAAACTCCTATTTTAGTTTTACACCCACAAAAAAGCAATCTTCTTAAAATTTACGAATACAATTTAGAACCAAATATATATTCAATAAGTCTTTTAAAGTCATTATTAGAACTTGTTAAAATAAAAAATCTTAAAAAGATTCCGATTCATTTAAAATTTAATACTGGATTAAATAGGTTAGGTTTTTCAAAAACGAATATTTCAGAAATCGTAACTTTAATAAACTGTCAAACAGAGGTATTTATAAAATCAATATTTTCTCACATCGCCGCAAGCGAAGACCTTAATGAACGTGAATTTACTTTACAGCAAATAAACGACTTTAAATCAATTGACTTAGAGCTTACTAGTCAGTTAAATCACAAACCGTTTAGACATATGCTAAACACTTCTGGAATTATAAATTATGCTAATGAAGCTCAATTTGAAATGGTTCGTTTAGGTATTGGTTTATTTGGTTTTGGAAATGATGTGAATGAAACTAAAAAACTGAAAAATGTTCTAACATTAAAATCAGTAATCTCTCAAATTCATACAATTCATAAAGGAGAAAGTTTAGGCTATAATAGATCATTTAAAGCTACTTCAACAATTAAATCCGCAACAATACCAATTGGTCATGCAGATGGAATTTCAAGACAATTAGGAAAAGGTGTTGGTTATGTTTTTATCAACAATAAAAAAGCGCCGATTTTAGGAAATGTTTGCATGGATGTAATTATGGTTAATATAACTGATATTGATTGCAACGAAGGTGATGAGGTTATTATTTACAAAACCCAAGAGCATATAGACCATTTAGCAAAGGCTATAAATACAATCCCATACGAATTACTTACCGCTATTTCACAACGCGTAAACAGAACATTTAAACTATAGATATTTTTTATTAAATTAGCATTTACTAATTAATTAAAATTAAAAAAATGGGAATGTTAAAAGAATTTAAAGATTTTGCAATGAAGGGTAACCTTGTAGACATTGCAGTAGGTTTTGTAATGGGTGCTGCTTTTAATAAGATAGTATCTTCATTTACAGGTGGTATCGTATCTCCTCTAATAGGATTGATCTTCAAATCTGACTTTAAAGAATTAAAATATGTAATAAATGAAGGTGTTATAGATGAAGCTGGAGCAGTAACTGGTGAAGTTGCCGTATTATACGGTCAATTTTTAACAAACCTTATAGATTTTATAATTGTAGCATTTGTAATGTTTATGATGATTAAAGGAATAAATAAAACTAAAAAGAAGGAAGTGCCTGCACCTGCAGCTCCAAAAGGACCTTCTCAAGAAGATTTATTGGCTGAAATAAGAGATTTATTAGCAAAGAAATAAACCAAACTTTCTTTGATTAAAAAAGGCTCACGATAATTGTGAGCCTTTTTTTATTTTCCTTTTTTTGCTAAATAAACTTCAGCAATACTTGGTTCGTTATTACTTTTTTTAAGTAAAATAAGCTCGTCGTTTACAGATACTTTTCCGGTTTGAATTACTTTAAAATAAATACCACTTTTTGAAGAGTTCCAAAACTGCTTTAATACATTATGTGTGCCAAATCGAAGTCCCAATTTCATACAAGGTTCTCTTGGTTTTGTTACTTCTAAAATAACTTCTCCTAATTTAAATGTATCTCCAACATATATAGCTGTTTCCTCCAAATTAGAGATGGTTAAATTTTCTCCAAACATACCATATTGCCATTCTAATTTTGGATATAATTGTTTCCAATAATCATAATGATTTTCCGAGTAACCATATACAGCTTGGTCGATCCCACCATGATATTTTCGATCAATTACTGCATCATCCTCAACGTCTTCAGTCCCTAAAAAAATAGAATGGTCAACTGGATATTTAAATATGCCAGTTTCAATTAATTTCCCTTTATAATTTATAACTTTCTTTTCGCCAAGATTTACAGAAATTACTTTCATAGTTCAGCAAATTTCAAAAGTTCATCTGCAATTTTTCGATCATTTGCTAAACGAGGCACTTTGTTTTGACCTCCTAATTTCCCAACCGACTTCATATAACTATTAAAACCTCCTTTTTCAATAACCGTAATTTTTAAAGGTTGTAAAATTTTCCCAACAATTAAATCGTAATAATAACTGTTTTTCTCTTGCAATGACTCATCTACTTTTTTAGCAAATTCATTTAAATCCGCAGGCTTGTTTCCAAACTCGATAAACCATTCATGATAAGGTAAACCAACCTCAGGAGTAATCTGTGGTGCAACCGTAAATTCATTTACACTTATAGTTGTACCAATTGTTTGACTGTTTATAGCATCCTCAACTTCTTTACCTATTACATGTTCTCCAAATGCAGAGATAAAATGTTTTATTCTTCCAGTTACCACAATTCTTGGCGGATCTAAAGAAACAAATCTCACGGTATCACCAATATTATATCCCCATAAACCTGCATTTGTATTTAAAATAATCACATAGTTTACTCCCACCTTAACATCGGCCAATGATATTCTTGTTGGATTTTCATTAAAAAACTCTTCCGAAGGAATAAACTCGTAGAACATTCCATTGTTAGTAAGCAACAGCATGCCTTCTTCAACTTGTGAATCCTGGTAAGCTATAAATCCTTCAGAAGCAGGATACAATTCTATAGTATCTACTTTTCTTCCAATTAAGCTTTCAAATTTATTACGATAAGGTTCAAAGTTTACACCACCATATACTAACAAGTTAAAATTTGGAAAAACCTCTCCTACTTTTTTCCCTGTCCGTGCCACTATTCTCTCAAAATACATTTGCACCCAGGAAGGAATACCTCCAATAAGTGTCATATTTTCATTAATTGTTTCATCTATAACAGCTTCTACTTTTGTTTCCCAATCTTCAATGCAGTTCGTTTCCCAACTTGGTAATCTATTTTTCATTAAATATTGAGGAACATAGTGTGCTGAAATCCCCGAAAGCCTACCTACTTTAACACCATTTTTCTCTGTCAACTCAGGGCTGCCTTGTAAAAAAATAACTTTCCCTCCTAAAAATTCAGATTTTTTTGTTTCATCAATATACATTAAAAGTGCATTTCTCGCTGCTTCAATGTGCATTGGCATAGACTCTTTTGTAAGCGGAATATATTTTGTCCCTGAAGTTGTGCCCGAAGTTTTTGCAAAATAAAGAGGTTTTCCCTTCCATAATACATTAGGCTCCCCAGCAACAACCTTATCTATGTATGGTTTTAAATCCTCATAATCTGCAATAGGAACTTCCTTTTTAAAATCTTCATAAGATTTTATTTCTTTAAAATTATGATCTAAACCAAAATCAGTATTTTCAGCTTTTGCAATTAGCTTTTTTAAAAGTTTCTGTTGAACTTTTACTGCTGTTTTACTTTGCTTATATATACGTGATGTAACTTGCTTCGCAAATGGCTTTGCTAAAATAGATTTTATGTTCATTTTTTATTCGAAATCAATATAATAAATTGGGTTAACTGGGTATCCTCCACTCCATAATTCAAAATGTAAATGAGGTCCCGTACTTAATTCGCCAGTATCTCCGGCTGATGCAATAACCTCTCCTGATCTTACAAAATCACCTTGTTCTTTGTGTAAAAATGTATTGTGCTTATAAACCGAAATAAAACCTCCGGTGTGCTCCACAATTATAACGTGACCTGTAGTTGAAGTCCATTCAGCAAATATCACTGTGCCATCGGCAACAGTTTTAACTGGTGTGCTCATCTCAACGGCAATATCTACAGCAAAATGTTTTGTTTTTGTATTATAACCATCGGTTAAAGTTCCGCTAACAGGTGCAAAAAACACAATTTCTGTATCTTGGGTTGCTTCATCAAAAACGCTATATCTATCTGCGCTTTCAACTTCTAGTCTAAATTCTAAATCAATATCCGATGGATCTAGATTTACACTATCCTTTCCATATTGGATAGATTGAAAAACTGAATCCTTATCAAATAATACTTCAGAAACTTTACCTATTAACAATTCCTTTACATTTTTAATGTAGATATTATTTACTTCTAATACTTGCTGAAGTGAGTCAACCTTATAAACTAAATGGGTTGCTTCCTTTTTTAATTTAGTAGATGAATATCCAGGAATATATTCTTTAAGCCCCGTAAATGCAATTAAATAAGTGGTTCCAATAATTAATAAAATTGAAAACAAACCTCCAAAAATAAATACGTTTAATCGGTTTAATTTAAAGGATAGCTTTTCCTCAAAAGTATCTTCATTTAATATTACTAAACGGTATTTATTAAATAGTTTTTTTCTAAATCTTCCTTTACTTTTGGATTGTTCTCCCATAATTTTACTAAAACAAAAATACAACGAAATATCGTTAAATAAATTTCAAACCATTAAGTTGAAAATGTTAAATCTTCGCTAAAATTAAGACTTATAAAAATTCATTTCTTCTATATATTTCCAAACATTTTCAGGCAACATTGTACTAATATCTTTATTATCCTTAATTGCTTTTCTTATAAATGTTGAAGAAATTTGAACTATTGGTGCATTCACTCTATTAATTTTTGAATGATTTTCAAGTTGAAGTTCTGTAATTCCCCCTGAAACTCTAGGATACACATACAATTCATAGTTTTGAAGAATCGTTTCGAAGTTTTTCCATTTATGGAATCCCTTTAAATTATCTTCTCCCATAATCAAACAAAATTGATGCTCTGGAAATTTCTCTTCAATATACAATAAGGTATTTATTGTGTAATTTGGTTGTGGTAATTTAAACTCTATGTCTGACGTTTTTAATTTTGGATATTTTTCAACTGCAATGTTGGCTATTGCCAATCTATGATGGTCGCTAAGCATTGAGTTTTTTTGTTTAAACGGACTTTGAGGTGTTACAACGAACCAAATCTCATCCAAATCAGAAAATTCCGCCATATAATTTGCAATAATCATATGCCCAGAATGAATAGGGTTAAAAGTACCAAAAAACAGACCTACCTTCATTTATTTCAAGAAATTTTCTACCAGTTTAAAAGCTTCTTCCTTCGCTTCTTCCAATTTATCATTTACTAAAATAACGTCAAAATCTTGTGCAAATTTCAATTCTTTTTCAGCTTTTGCAACACGTTCTTTAATTTTCTCTTCACTATCGGTTTTTCTATTTCTAAGACGTCTTTCCATTTCTTCAATGGAAGGAGGCTGAACAAAAATGGCAAGTGTTTGTTGTGGGAATTTATTTTTAATATTTAAACCACCAACAACATCAATATCAAAAATTACATGCTTTCCTAAAGCCCAAATTCTTTCAACTTCTTTTTTTAAAGTACCATAAAAATTATTAGTATACACTTCTTCCCACTCAATAAAGTCATCATTCTTAATTTGGTCTTGAAATTTATCTAATGAAATAAAATAATAATCCTTTCCATCAACTTCTGCCCCTCTACTATTTCGAGAAGTAGCAGAGATAGAAAAGTCCAAATTTAAATTTGGTTGTTTTAATAAATGATGTACAATTGTAGTTTTACCAGAACCGGAAGGAGCTGAAAAAACAATAAGTTTTCCTTCTTTTTTCAATACACTAAATTTTATAAAACGTTTAAACTTTGCTCTTTTATTTTTTCTAGTTCGTCTTTCATTTGAACTACCAGTTTTTGCATATCTGCAAAATTAGATTTTGAACCAATTGTATTAATTTCTCTTCCAATTTCCTGAGTTATAAACGCTAATTTTTTCCCGTTTGAAACAACAGAATTCAGTTCTTTCTTAAAATATTCTAAATGATTTTTTAAACGAACTTTTTCTTCAGTAATATCTAACTTTTCAATGTAATAAATTAATTCCTGCTCAAACCTGTTTTCATCAATTTTCGTTTCAAGTTCAGCAATTGCTTTTTTTAATTTATCTTTTACTTGTTCTATTCTTAACGGATCAATTTCAATAACTTTCTCTAATAATTTTTCAATATTTGAAATGCGCAATATAAAATCGTTACATAATACTTTCCCCTCATCAGATCGGTATTGGTTTATTTTCACAACTGCTTCATCAATCCCAACAGCAATTTGCTTCCATTCCTCTTCATTTAACTCTTCTCTCTCAGATTTCAATGCGTCAGGTAAACGAACAGCCATTTTCAATAATTCGATCTCATCAGAATCAACTAATTGTCTTAATTGATTCATATATTCTCTAACTACACTTTCATTTACTTTCGATGAAACTTCACCTCCATTATCTTCAATGTACACCGAAAAATCTATTTTCCCCCTGTCTAAATGCGAAGCCAGTTTTTTTCTAATATCCAATTCCTTTTCTCTGTAATAAGAAGGCATTCTTACATTTAAATCTAAGTTTTTACTATTTAAAGACTTTAATTCAATAGTAATTTTTTTTGTTGGTAATTGCAAAACGGTTTTACCATACCCGGTCATTGATTGTATCATGTAGTTTGTATATTTAAGCAAATTTAAGCATTTTCTAAAAATTGACCATTTTTAATTGCAATACAAGTATTACACTTTATTATAGTACTAAAAGTATTACGTACTTTTGTTTTTAAATAACCCTATAATTTATTTTGTATTGAATAAAAACAAGCATTTATTAGTCATTAGATTATCTGCAATGGGCGATGTTGCTATGACTGTTCCCGTAGTTAGAGCTCTTATTAAACAATATCCGAACGTTAAAATTACAGTTTTATCAAAACCTTTTTTAAAACCTTTATTTAATAATATTGAAAATGTAACATTTTATGCAGCAGACGTAAATGGAAAACACAAAGGTTTTTTTGGAATTTATAAACTTTATAAAGAGTTAAAACTTTTGAATTTTGATGCTGTTGCAGACCTGCACAACGTATTAAGATCTAAAATATTAAGAACATTCTTTAAATTTTCAAATACCAACATTGCTTTTATTAATAAAGGGCGTAAAGAAAAAAAAGCTTTAACCTCGACTACAAACAAGGTTTTTAAACAATTAAAAACTACTCACCAACGGTATGTTGATGTGTTTAATAACTTAGGTTTCACTATAGATATTTCCAAACCCGAATTCCCTCAAAAACAAGAATTAAGTGAAGAGATTATTCATGTTGCTGGAGAGAAAAAAGACAAATGGATTGGAATTGCTCCTTTTGCACAGTACAACTCCAAAATGTACCCATTAGCTTTAATGGAAAATGTAATTGCAGATTTGGCTCAACAAAAAAATTTAAAAGTTTTATTATTTGGTGGCGGGCAAAAAGAGGTTGACCTTTTAGAAAAAATTGCTTCAAAATATCCTAATACCATAAATGTAGCAGGAAAAATTAAACTAAATCAAGAACTAAATTTAATTTCAAATTTAGATTGTATGCTAAGTATGGATTCTGGAAATGCGCATTTTGCTGCTATGTTAGGCATAAACGTTTATACTATTTGGGGAATTACGCATCCTTATACTGGTTTTGCGCCCTTCAACCAACCTATTGAAAATGCCATTTTACCCGATTTGGATAAATATCCTAACATACCTTGTTCAATTTATGGTAATAAAGTTTGTGAAGGGTATGAAAATGTCATGAGAAGTATTTCACCCAAAACAATTGTTCATAAAATTTTAGAAAATATTTAAATAAAAAAGGGTTTGCAATTAATTGCAAACCCTTTTTTAAGTTAATCTGTTTATTTAATCTAATGCAGGTATTCTTAAAACCTGACCAGGATAAATTTTATCAGGATCTGTAAGCATTGGTTTATTTGCCTCAAAAATAACAGGATACTTCATTGCATTTCCATAATATTTTTTTGCGATTTTACTTAAATAATCCCCTTTTACCACAGTATGAAACTGTGCTGCTGGTTCTTCAAAAACAACAGTCATTCTATCATCAACAGTAGCAATTCCTTCCGTATTACCAACTACTAAAACAACCTTTTCCCTTGTTGCTTGTGAATTTGCTTGTCCCCAAATAGTTGCAGAGTCATCATTAACTTCTATATTTAAATCTAAAACTTCAAATCCTAAAGTTTCAACCGATTTGGTTAATTTTGATGCTTTTTCTTTTGCAAAATCTGCAGATTTTGTTGCAGCTTCCGCAGCTTCTTCGGCAGTAGTTTTACCTACCCCAAAAACTTTAGCTCCTGCATCTTTAATAAATGAAAATAATCCCATAACACATTTTTTTAATTAATTAATAGTTTTTATAATAAGCAATAATATACAAAAAATTAACAATATTATCTTTCTCTTTTTAATATTTTATTGATTAATTTTGCAGAAACTCCAAAAGATGATTGTTAACATTCTAGATAGTAAAAAATCAATTTTAAATAAATTTATTTCTGAAATAAGAGATATCACAGTTCAAAAAGACTCTATGCGTTTTAGACGGAATATTGAACGTATAGGTGAAATTTTATCTTATGAAATAAGTCAATCTTTAGACTTTGAAGAAACCACAGTTACAACTCCTTTAGGAATGAAAACTATGGATACGCACAAAAACGATATTGTTCTTTGCTCAATCCTTAGAGCTGGCCTACCTTTACATAATGGATTGTTAAACTACTTTGATGATGCTGAAAACGCTTTTATCTCAGCATACAGACGTCATATTAATGAAACTGATTTCGAAATTAAAGTAGAATATTTTGCTTCTCCTAGTTTAGAAGGGAAAACTTTAATTTTAGCTGACCCAATGTTGGCAACAGGTCAATCATTAGTGAGTGTTTTTGAAGGATTGAAAAAACATGGAACTCCAAAAGAAATTCACGTTGCTTGTGTAATTGGATCAAATGAAGGTATTGAATATATTCAAAAATACTTCCCGAAAAACACTCAATTATGGATAGCTACTGTTGATGAAAAACTAAATAATAAAGGTTATATTGTTCCTGGACTTGGCGATGCAGGTGATTTAGCTTATGGTGAGAAACTATAAGAAATAAACACAAATTGAAATAATTAAAAACAAATACAAAATCAAATTTTTAAAATTTGACGATTGACTTTTTTGTAGGAAGTTTGTTATTATTATTGCCGAAGGAAACATTATAAATAAAAATTCTGATCCCTCTTTAATTGGGGCTAACAAAACAATTACTAGAGATATTAATAAATGATTTATTAATACATTCCAAGATAATTTTAAATTATTGCTTTCCATAACAATTTTTGGAATGACAACCACAATTGACCATAATACAATAGTTGACAAAAAAGTTATTGGAATTAAAAATTTTAATTGGTTGTAATTAAAATAGTTGAAGTTATGTTTAAAATTAAAAGCCTCGAAAAAAACAGATAAAGAATCAAAATAAAAATGATAGGTAAAATATAAAATTAAAGGAGTTACTAAACCTATTACAGGTATAAAAAAGTTTTTAAGCGTAGCTTTTTGATATATGATAATTGCTAAATATACTAAAACAATATAAAGTATACTTTCCGAATAAACTAAGCTAGCAACCCCAATCCAAAACCCTGCATCGAACAATTTTTTATTAGTATTTAACCCTGTTTTTAAACTATAAATTTTACGATAACTAAAAAGTAAAATAATATTTGAAATAATAATACTGTAGGCAAACATTACTTGATAAAATGTACCTATAAAAAGCGTTAATAATAATAAGGTATATAAATTATCTTCAGTTAAATTATTTTTTGAAACTATAAAATTTACCGTTAGTAAGAAAAAAACATAAGAAAAGAAGTAACCAATACTTTTTAAAATCAACAAGGTTGAAGCCTCATCATCATTGATTAAAAAGCTTGTTATTAGGTAAAAAACAAATAACAAAACAACTAGATTTAATATATTTACTGGTTTAGTTTTATTAAAAAAATTGGCTATCATTACTATATTTTATACTTTTGCCTGTAAATATAATTAAGATATGATTGCAAACAATATTTTTAAAGCAATAGGTGATTTTTTCACGAACGTTGTATTTACTCCATTCAATTTTTTAAGATCGATGGATAATTGGTGGTTACAAAGTACCATAAGCTGGATATTTATTGTAATTACCTTTATTGCTTTTTTCTATTGGCTAGGTGAAATAAGAAAATACAAAAAAGCCGGAAACGAATAATTTCCAAATTAATTTACTTTAAACTTTCTTATTACTAAAACCCAAAACTTGTGGGAAGCAAAAATAAACTTAAAAGATTTCGTGAAAACGAAACATTTTCTAATGTAATTCAACCAACAAGAAAAGAAGTTATTGACGGTTTTCCTCTTAAAGGAAATTGGCATACTCATTTTAACAACAGCAATCCAATTATTCTTGAATTAGGTTGTGGAAAAGGAGAATATACAATTGCTCTAGCACGTAAAAACCCTAACATTAACTTTATAGGTGTTGATATTAAAGGAGCTCGTTTTTGGCGAGGAGCAAAAACTGCATTAGAAGAAAACTTAACAAATGTTTCTTTTATCCGTACCCAAATCGAATTAATTGATTTGCTTTTTAGTGAAAATGAAGTTTCTGAAATTTGGATAACCTTCCCAGATCCTCAAATTAAATATACCAGAACAAAGCATAGATTAACAAATGCTGAATTTTTAAAAAAATACCACCATATTTTAAAACCTGAAGGTGTTGTTAACTTAAAAACAGATAGCGAATTTATGCACGGTTATACTTTAGGGCTGCTACATGGGGCGGGACATGAAATTTTATACGCTCATCACGATATTTATAAAAATTTCCATGCACCTGAAGAAGTTATTTCAACTCAAACATTTTACGAAAGTCAATATTTAGAAAAAGGGAAGCCTATTACCTATATTAAATTTAAACTTCGTTATTAATTCCTATTTTTAGGCAATGAAAACTTCTGATAATTTTTTTGAAAAAGTATACGAGGTTGCCAAACTCATTCCTTATGGAAGAGTAACAAGCTATGGAGCAATCGCGAAATTTTTAGGTATGGCTCGGTCGGCTCGTATGGTTGGATGGGCTATGAACGCTTCTCATAATAATGATGAAATTCCTGCGCATCGAGTTGTGAATAGAAAAGGCCTATTAACTGGAAAACACCATTTTGATGGAACCAACTTAATGCAACAATTACTAGAAAATGAAGGTATTGTCATTATTGAAAATCAAATCCAACATTTTGATAAAATTTTTTGGGATCCCTTCATTGAATTATGACCTTAAATAACCTTCTTTTTTAATTATGCTTTTATAAGCTTCTTTTTAATTCACTCCTTTTTATATTCATTAGAACTCTGTATCTTTGCTGTTTAGAATGATTTTATATAAACAATATGACATATAGCAAAAAAGATATTACAAAAGCCCTTGAAACCATTACAGCTCCAGGTGAAGGTAAAAGTTTAATTGAAAGTGGAGCAGTTAAAAACATTGTAACTTTTGATAAAGAAATAATTATTGATGTTACTATTGGAAACCCTTCTTTACAAGCAAAAAAGAAAATAGAAGTTGAGATAATGAAGGTTATCCATCAGCTAATAGACCAAAAAGTCGATGTTAAAGTTAATGTAACTGCAAATGTACCTGCAAAACCAGTAGAAAACTCAAAACCTAAAGTACCTGGTATTCAAAATATCATTGCCATAGCTTCAGGAAAAGGTGGTGTTGGAAAATCTACCATTACTGCAAATACAGCTATTTCATTACAAAAAATGGGATTTAAAGTTGGTATTTTAGATGCTGATGTATATGGGCCTTCAATTCACTTAATGTTTGATGTTGCAAATGCAAAACCTCTATCAGTAGAAATTGATGGGCGTTCTAAAATGCAACCGGTAGAGAGTTATGGGGTTAAAATATTATCATTAGGATTTTTCACTGATGCTAATCAAGCTGTTATTTGGCGTGGTGCAATGGCTTCAAAAGCTTTAAACCAAATGATTTTTGATGCTCATTGGGGAGAATTAGATTTTCTTTTAATTGATTTACCTCCAGGAACAGGTGATATCCACTTATCAATTGTACAAGCAGTGCCAGTAACTGGAGCTGTAATTGTAAGTACACCTCAAAATATTGCTTTAGCCGATGCTAAAAAAGGAGTTGCTATGTTTCAACAACAAAACATCAATGTTCCTGTTTTAGGAATTGTTGAAAACATGAGTTATTTTACTCCTGCTGAACTTCCAAACAATAAATACTATATCTTTGGTAAAGATGGGGCAAAAAATTTAGCAGAGGATATTGATGCTGCTTTTTTAGGGGAAGTTCCATTAGTACAAAGTATTAGAGAAGCTGGTGATGTTGGACACCCTGTTGCACTACAAGATAACACACCTTTAGAAGTTGCTTTCTCAGAAATTACAAAAAATATGCTTTCTCAATTAGTAAAGAGAAATAAAGATTTACCTCCAACTGAAATTGTAAGAATTACAACAATGAGTGGATGTAGCACTAAATAACAAACTATGAGTGAACAAGAATTAAAAGTTAGTGTTGAAAATGCCTTACAAGAAATAAGACCCTTTTTGCAAGCCGACGGGGGAAATATTTCTTTAGTTGAAATTACAGATGATACAGTAAGTGTTCAATTGGAAGGCGCTTGCTTGGGTTGTTCTGTAAACCAAATGACTCTTAAAAATGGAGTTGAAGCTACTATAAAAAGACATGCTCCACAAATAATACGCGTTATTGAAGTTAACGGAATTACTTTCTAGATTTCACTAAAATACCTTAAAAAAGAGCGACTTAAGTCGCTCTTTTTTATTTAATAAACTTTCAAAAAAAAGTATATATTTGTAATTACGACAGTAACATGGACAAGATTACAATTGCTTTTCTTAAATTCTTTATTAGAAGAAATCCTAAATGAATTCAGCATACGATTTATGTAATTTTGCATTTATAAATTAAGTATCTTTAATAAATACTATTTAACTAAAAATGTTTTTACTCCAAGTCAAACTGTATTTAAACTAATTTTCTTCCTATTTTAGGAAAATTAATAACTAAAAATTTCAACAAATGCCTAGATATTATTCCTTAGGTAAAATACCACCTAAACGCCATACCACATTCGAAAAACCAAACGGCGGCTTATACCAAGAAGAACTTTTTGGTACTGCTGGTTTTGTAGGTATGTCATCATTAATTTATCATCTTAACCCACCAACAGTAGTTTCTGAAATAAAACAATTAAAAAATGTTGCTCCTAAAATTGCTATTGAAAAAAACATGAAAGCTTTAAGTTTTAAAGGCTTTTCATTACAACAAGAAGATGACTATTTAGACAGTAGAAAAACAATATTTGTAAATAATGATTTGCATATAGGTTTGGCTGCTCCAAAAGAATTTTCATCGAGCTACTTTTATAAAAATGCAGATGCAGATGAAATGATATTTGTTCATATTGGTTCTGGAACATTAAAAACAATGTATGGTAGTATTGAGTTTAATTATGGTGATTATTTGATTATACCTAGAGGAACTATTTATCAAATAGACTTTAATACTAGCAACAATAGATTGCTTTATGTGGAATCATTTAGCCCTATTGTTACTCCAAAACAATACCGAAATAATTTTGGGCAATTATTAGAGCATTCTCCATTTTGCGAAAGAGATTTTAAATTACCTTCTAATTTAGAAACTCATGATGAAAAAGGTTCATTTAAAGTACTTATTAAAAAACAAGGGGTTCTTTGGGAATATATTTATGGTAACCATCCCTTTGATGTAATTGGCTGGGACGGATTTAATTATCCTTATTCCTTTTCAATTCACAATTTCGAACCTATAACAGGCCGTATACATATGCCTCCTCCAATTCATCAAACATGGGAAGCAGCTGGCTTTGTTGTTTGTTCATTTGTACCTAGAATGTACGATTATCATCCAAAATCTATTCCTTCACCTTACCACCACAGCAACATAGATTCTGAAGAAATATTATATTATGTTGATGGTGATTTTATGAGTAGAAACAATATAGAAAAAGGACAAATTACCTTACATCCAGGAGGAATCCCACACGGCCCACATCCTGGAGCAATTGAAAGAAGTATTGGGAAAAAATCAACTGAAGAATTAGCAGTTATGATTGATCCTTTTAGACCTGTAATGATTACAGAAGAAGCTATGAAATTACAAGTTGATGATTATTATAAATCTTGGTTAACCGAATAAATATTAGAAAAATGTCAGATCAAAAAAAGAAAGATAATTTTAATTATGGATTGGAAAAAATTTTCTCTGAAGCAGAGGATTTTTTACCTTTATTAGGAACTGATTATGTTGAGTTATATGTTGGAAATGCCAAACAAGCTGCTCACTATTATAAAACAGCTTTTGGATTTCAATCATTAGCTTATGCCGGATTAGAGACAGGAATGACCGACAGAACAAGTTATGTTTTAATACAAGACAAAATACGATTAGTATTAACCACACCTATGCCTAGTGCAAAAAACAAGGAGATTTTTGAACATATTGAAAAACACGGAGATGGTGTAAAAGTAGTTGCTCTTTGGGTTGAAGACGCTGCAAAATCTTGGGAAGAAACAACCAAAAGAGGAGCTAAATCATTTATGAAACCTACAAAAGAAACAGATGCTTATGGAGAAGTAGTTAGATCTGGTATTCACACTTACGGAGATACTGTACATGTTTTTGTAGAACGCAAAAACTATCAAGGGGTTTTTATGCCGAAATTTGAAAAATGGGAATCTTCTCACAATCCAAAAGATGTTGGATTAAAATATATTGATCATATGGTAGGAAATGTTGGCTGGAATGAAATGGATGTTTGGGCTAAATTTTATAACGAAACTATGGGCTTTGCAAATTTAATTACATTCGACGATAAAGATATCTCTACTCAATTTACTGCATTAATGAGTAAAGTTATGACCAATGGTAATGGAAGGGTTAAATTTCCAATTAACGAACCTGCGGAGGGAATTAAAAAATCTCAAATAGAAGAATATCTAGATTTTAATAATGGTGCCGGCATACAACATATTGCTGTTGCTACAAATAATATTTTGGAAACTGTAAAAGAAATGACTCAAAGAGGAGTTGAGTTTTTATATGTTCCAGGTACTTACTATGACACAGTTTTAGATCGAGTTGGAGAAATTGATGAAAATTTAACAGAATTAAAAAACCTTGGAATTTTAGTTGATCGAGATGAAGAAGGTTATTTATTACAAATTTTCACTAAGCCAGTAACCGATAGACCTACTTTATTTTTTGAAATAATTCAACGTAAAGGTGCTCAATCATTTGGAAAAGGAAACTTTAAAGCCCTTTTTGAATCTATCGAAGCCGAACAAGCTAGAAGAGGAACACTTTAATTTAAACTTTGAAATCAGATTATTTAATAAAAGCTTAACATCATTCGTTAAGCTTTTATTATTTTTGGAACAATAATTGTATTTTCAATAATACATAATTAATGAACTTATTTAAATGAAAAAAAATATAATTCTATTACTTATTCTTATATCCTCTATTACTTATGGGCAATCAGCTAAAAACATGAACACTCCTTTGGCTTCATTTCAAAAAGGTGAATGGCTTCGATTTAGAATGAGTTATAGTAATTTTTTCAATGCAGGTTATTCAACTATTGAAGTTAAGGAAACTAAAAACAAAGGCAAAGAAGCTTTTCATATTTTAGGGAAAGGAAAATCGACTGGATTAGTGAGTTTGTTTTTTAAAGTAAAAGATGATTACCAGTCCTTTTTATATAAAGAATCTTTAAAACCATATCGATTTATTAGAAAAATTGATGAAGGAGGCTATACAAAAGATCAGGAAATTTTATTCGACTACGACACGAACGTTGCAACTGTAAAAAATTATAAGCATAAGACTGAAGAAAAATACCCTATTAGTAGTAATATTCAAGACATGCTTTCCGCACTTTACTTTTTAAGGAATCAGGAAATTAACGATTTAAAGGCTGGAGACGAAATTGAATTAAAACTGTTTTTCGATCAAGAAATAAACACCTTTAAACTTCAATTTTTAGGTAAAGAAATAATAAAAACTAAATTTGGAAAAGTGAAAGCAATTGCCCTTCGTCCTTTAGTGCAGGCTGGTCGTGTTTTTAAAGAACAAGAAAGTGTTACTGTTTGGGTTAGTGATGATGGTAATAAAGTTCCTTTACTCATAAAAGCCTCATTAGCGGTTGGCTCACTAAGAGCAGATTTAGATGCTTTTAAAGGTTTAGTTCATCCTTTTAACATTATTTTCTAATAATTAAATTGTACTTTTGCATTTTATTTTTTATAATATATAAATCCTAATCATTTAACGCATTGAAAAAACTAATTACTCTAATTGTTCTCGTTTTAATAATTGCTTGTAAAGATGAAAAATCGCAAGCAATGTTAACACCTCCTGAACCGAAAATCATACATGAATTTGGCTTTAAACTGAACAATTATAAAGTAATTAATGATACGATTCAACCAGGTGAAAACTTTAGCGAAATATTAGATAGAAACCATATAGATTACCCTAGAGTTCTAGAAATTGCAACAAAAATAAGAGATACTTTTAATGTAAGAACTATAAAAAGTGGTATCCCTTATACCATTTTAGCTAAGAATGATTCTACAGAACAAGCTCAGGTATTTATTTATCAACATTCAAAAGTTCGCTATACAGTTATTGATTTTAGAGATTCAATTCCAACTGCATATAATGGAGCAAAACCTATAACAACTGAAATAAAAACAGGCTCAGGAATAATTACAAGTAACCTTTCGGTGGCTATGGATGAACAAGGGTTAAACAAATACCTTGCTTACGAAATGTCTGATATTTATGCTTGGACAATTGACTTCTTTCGATTACAAAAAAATGACAAGTTCAAAATTATCTATGAACAATATTATATAAATGATACTATCCCTGTAGGTATTGGGAAAATAAAGGCTGCTTATTTCGAGCACGGTGGAAAACCCTTTTATGCTTTTAAATTTTTAGCAAATTCAAAACTAAATATTCCAGATTATTTTGATGATGAATCGAACAATTTAAGAAGACAATTTTTAAAAGCGCCTTTACAGTTTAAAAGAATAACATCTCGCTATAATTTAAACAGACGAATCGCTTTTTACGGTAATAAAGTACGACCTCATAAAGGAACTGATTTCGCCGGACCGGTTGGAGCACCAATTATGTCTACGGCAAACGGAACAGTTGTAGAATCACAATATAAAGGTGGTAATGGAAATTATGTAAAAGTTCGCCATAACGGAACCTATTCAACTCAATACTTGCATATGAGTAAAAGAGCAGTTAGAGTTGGCCAGGTTGTTAAACAAGGTGATGTCATTGGTTATGTTGGTATGACAGGGAACACTTCTGGACCACATGTTTGCTATCGATTTTGGAAAAACGGAAGGCAAGTTGATCCATTAAGGGAAAAATTACCAGCTTCAGAGCCAATGAAAAAAGAAATAAAACCTGCCTATTTTGAATTTATAGCACCTATAAAAAAAGAATTAGACTCAATTAATTACACAATAATAAACAAAGAAATCTCAATTAAAGAAGAAGATTTAAACTCTTAGATTACGACCATGAAGAATGTAAACCCAACCGAAACTAAAGCTTGGCAAAAACTTACTGCTAATTATATCGAAATAAAAAATACTCATTTAAAATCATTATTTACTAATGATGTTAATAGAAAAAATAAATACACAATTAATTTTAATGAATTTGAGTTTGATTATTCTAAAAACAGAATAACTGACGAAACGTTAACTTATTTATTAGAATTAGCGAATGAAGTTGATTTAAAAGGAGCAATGAATTCTTATTTTTCAGGTGAACAAATAAATCAAACTGAGAAAAGAGCTGTTTTACATACCGCACTTAGAAGTCAATTAAATAATAAAGTTCTTGTTGAAGGTGTAAACATTATGCCTGATGTAAAAGAAGCGCTTCAAAAAATGGAATCTTTTACCAATAAAGTAGTTTCAGGAGATTGGAAAGGATACACAAATAAATCAATTACTGATGTTGTAAACATTGGTATTGGGGGATCAGATTTAGGACCTGATATGGTTGTTGAATCATTAAAATATTATAAAAATCACTTGAATGTTCATTTCGTTTCAAATATTGATGGAGACCACGTTCAAGAAGTAATCAAAAATTTAAATCCAGAAACTACACTTTTTGTAATTGTTTCAAAAACTTTTACAACACAGGAAACACTTACAAATGCAAATACTATTAAAAAATGGTTTTTAAAATCTGCATCAGAAAATGATGTTGCAAAACATTTCGTAGCGGTTTCAACAAATTTAAAAACAGTAAGCGAGTTTGGTATTGCATATGATAACATTTTCCCAATGTGGGATTGGGTTGGAGGTAGATTTTCACTTTGGAGTACAGTTGGTCTTTCAGTTAGCTTAGCGGTTGGTTTTGAAAACTTCAACAACCTTTTAATTGGAGCATTCGAAATGGATGAACACTTTAAAAACACTCCTTTTGAAAATAATGCTCCCGTAATATTAAGTTTAATAGGTGTTTGGTATACAAACTTTTTCAACAGTGAATCTGAAGTTATTTTACCTTACTCACAATACTTAAGCAAACTTGCACCTTATCTACAACAAGCTATTATGGAAAGTAATGGTAAAAGCGTTGATAGAAATGGAAATAGAGTTAATTACCAAACTGGTAATATTATTTGGGGAAGTCCAGGAACCAATTCTCAACATGCCTTTATGCAATTATTACATCAGGGAACTAAATTAATTCCAGCAGACTTTATTGGATTTAAAGAATCACTTTATGGAGATAAAGACCACCATAGTAAATTAATGGCTAACTTTTTTGCTCAAACACAGGCATTAGCTGAAGGTAAAACTAAAGAAGAAGCTCACTTAGATTTAAAAACCGCTGGTAAAATGGATGATATTGAAACCTTATTACCATACAAAGTTTTTGAAGGGAATAAGCCAAGTACAACTATTTTAATTGATGCATTAACTCCTAAAACTTTAGGTAGCTTAATTGCTTTTTATGAACATAAAATATTCGTTCAAGGTGTTATTTGGAATATTTTTAGTTTCGACCAGTTTGGTGTTGAATTAGGAAAAGAATTAGCCAACAAATTCCTAAAACAAAACGCTTAAAACCATTTTTTTAATACAATAAGCAAAGTTTTCAACAATTTTTTAATATTTCTTTAATTTTGTTAATATTTATTTGACTGATAATCAAACTGCATTTGTGATTTTTGTATATTTAAATCTTCTTAATTTTATGTTAAATTTTAACATAAAATTAAAAAGAGAATGAACAAAAATTTGCACTTTTGCAGAACATTAATTCAAATTCAAATTACACAATGAAAAATTTTAAAAATTGGCTAGTGGTAGTTATGTTGATTTCAACATCTATCATTTTTGGGCAAACCAAACTTACCGGTAAGGTAGTTGATGAAACAAATCAACCTTTACCTGGCGCATCAATAGTTTTAAAAGGAGCTGCATCAGGAGCTTCATCTGATTTTGATGGGAACTTTACATTTGAAACAGCCGTTTCTAATGGTACCGTTTTAGTTTCATTTGTTGGTTATGAGACTAAATCTTTAACATTTAATGGCAATACTAATTTTGGTGCAATTGCACTAAAACCGTCTGCTGAATCTTTAGACGAGATTGTAATTACAGCAACTTCTTTTGCTATTGAAAGAAAAACACCTGTTGCAGTTTCTACAATTAAAGCTGATGTGATTGAGAATAAATTAGGATCTCAAGAATTTCCTGAAATTTTAAAATCTACTCCTGGGGTTTATGCAACTAAATCTGGTGGTGGTTTTGGTGATGGAAAATTAACACTTAGAGGATTTAACTCTGAAAACGTTGCTGTTATGATTAATGGAGTTCCTGTTAATGATATGGAAAACGGTAGAGTTTACTGGAGTAACTGGGCTGGATTAGCAGATGTTACAAGTGCAATGCAGGTACAAAGAGGTTTAGGAGCTTCTAAAGTAGCTGTGCCTTCTATTGGTGGTACTGTAAATATTTTATCTAAAACTACTGATATTGAAAAAGGTGGAAGTATTATTACAAGTGTTGGAAATGACGGTTACCAAAAATATGGTGCTACAGTTTCAACTGGATTATTAGATAATGGATTTGCTGCAACTGTTTCTGCTTCAAAAATTAAAGGAAATGGTTACGTTGATGGAACTGAATTTGAAGGATATAACTATTTCGTTAATATCTCTAAAAAAATAAATGATAATCACAAATTATCAATTACATCTTTTGGAGCGCCACAATGGCACGGTCAAAGACAAAATCAAAGTTTAATTTCAACATACAGAAATGCAGAAAGTGGAATTAAATTTAACCCAAACTGGGGTTTAAGAGATGGTAATGTTGTAAATGTGGAAGATAACTTCTATCATAAATCACAAACTTCTTTAAACCACTACTGGACAATAAGTGATAATACTAATTTATCTACTGCATTATATGCTTCTTGGGGTTCAGGAGGTGGAGGTGGAACTGCTGGTAACTCTAGCCTTTTCCAACAACGAATTGGTGGTGCAGACCAACCAATTGATATTGATAACATTGTTGCAATAAACCGTGCAAATGGTGCGTTAGGAGCTGAAGCATATTTAAGAGCTTCAAGAAATGACCATAGTTGGTTTGGAGCTTTATCTACAATTAAAACAGAATTAACAGATAATTTATCATTTGTTGGTGGTGTTGATTTAAGAACATATGTTGGTAAACACTTTTCTGAAGTAACAGATTTATTAGGAGCTGATTATGCTTTTGACAACAATAATGTAAACAACCCTAATGCCGCACTTCAAGTTGGTGATAAACGTGATTATTGGAATGATGGTGAAGTTGGATGGCAAGGCTTATTTGCTCAATTAGAGTATGATAAAGATAATATTGCTGGTTTTGTATCAGCTGCAATCTCTAATACTTCTTATGTAAGAATTGACTACTTTAACTATTTAGATACTGATGCTTTGCAAACTACCGATAAATATAATTTTACAGGGTATAGTTTAAAAGGTGGAGCAAACTACAATATTAATGAAGAACATAATGTATTTGCAAATATTGGATATTTTGAAAAAGCACCTGAATTTGGAGCTGTTTTCTTACAATATGATAATGAACATATTAATGCAGATGCTGAAAATCAAAAAATATTTAGTACTGAATTAGGATATGGTTTCAAAGGTTCAAAATTAGGAGCTAATGTAAATATTTATAGAACTGAATGGAAAGACAGAACTTTAACAAGAAGTTTCCAAAACGCAGATGGCACATTTAATTCAGCTAACATTTTAGGGGTAAATGCAATTCACCAAGGTGTTGAGGTAGATATTACATACAGACCTTCTGATAAATTAACTTTAACAGGTATGCTTTCTTTAGGAGACTGGCAATGGGATAATAATGTTGAAAACGTTCAAATATTTGATGAAACACAAACTTTGGTTCAAACAGTAAATTTATTTATTGCGGGGTTAAAAGTATCTGAATCTGCTCAAACAACAGCTGCATTAGGTTTTGATTATGAATTAATGGACAAAACTAATTTCACTATGGATTATAACTATTTTGCTGACATCTATGCTCAGTATGATCCTAACAGTAGAGGTTCTGTTGGACCACAAGCTTGGCAATTACCTGACTACGGAACTTTTGATATGAGTTTAAGACATGGATTTAAAATTGCTGGTTTAGACACAACTTTAACAGGTAGAATGAACAATGTGTTTGATACTCAATATATTTCTGATGCTAGAGATGGTACTGGTTCTGTTAGCCAAACTGCTTTAGTATGGTATGGTTACGGAAGAACTTTCAACATTAGTGCTAAAATTAAATTTTAAAAATATATAATTATGAAAAAATTAATTTATTTAATTATGGCTACAGGCTTACTTTTTACTGCCTGTAACCCTATGGATGATATTAATGCTGAAATAGATTCACAAGAAAATATTATTTCTGGAGAAACTACTTTTGCAATGTCTGATGATGATTACGATGTTTTAGAATTATCTTATGGTAATTTTAGTAATGTAGATGACGCCAAAACTATGATTCCTAAATTACTTTCAAGTAAATTCCCAGTATGGGGAGCAGGTTCTTTGGCAACAGTTACATTTGATTTATACAGTCCTAAAAGAACAGAAAAAAGCTTAGAGGTTTACACAGTAGCTTCTAGTGATTATGCTGACTTAGGTTTTACATATGGAAATTTTTCAAGTTTCGATCAAATAGTAACATTTTTAGATTGGAAATACCCTTCTCCTGCTAACAGAGTATTAGTTTCATTAACTTATAAATACTACTCAGGAAGTGTAAATACTGTTAAAAACGGATTTATATATGTAGACGGAGAGTGGAACTTTTTACAAGGTTTTACAAGATCTGAATATAACGTAATGGGTGAAAACTATGATAACTTCACTAGTAGCACTGTTGCTGAAGCTAGAATTCCTATTTACTTAAAAGAATATTTTAAGTTCGATTCTAAAAAAGCTGGAGATATTGCAGGTATCATGTATAATATTTACAAAACAGATTCTGATGATATTGATGGAGATGGTAGAACTGATGATAAAGCAGCTTATAGCTATGTTTTCTATTGCATTTATGACGGTTCTGATTGGACTGAATATAAAAATATTATTCAAGAAACTATTAAATTCGGTCATGATGGAACAACTTGGGTGCCTGATAATACTATTAAGTATACCTTTATAAGTGATGATGTTGCATTAATATCTAATGCGCTTATGGGTGCTTACCCTGGGCCTGCAGACAATGTTGGTTACTTTGGCAGTTTTGATAGAAGAACTAGTAGTAGTAACTACTGGAGCGATGATATGTTGCTAGAAGCATTTAATATCCTTTTAGATAATAAAAATCCTTCTGCAGAAGAAGGTCAAAAGTACGTTCTTACTTTTATTATTTACAATGGTACTACAACTAACGAAACAAAAAGCGTTATTAAAACAAACGGAGTATGGGTTTATCAATAAAATGATATATTCTAAAAATAAAAAACCACCTATTAAGGTGGTTTTTTTATTTAAAACAGTTTCAATTAATATAGACCTATTACTCTTTTTAATGTTTTTACTCCTGCTAAAGGATTGTTGAAGGATATAGATTATTAGAAGCTAAAACTAGTAACGAATTTGGTTAATATAATTTACCGAATCTCAACCATTGTAACGCACAAAAAACCACCTAGATAAGGTGGTTTTTTGTGCGTTACAATTACTTTAAATTTATTCTTTTACAATTTTAAATATTAAGGGTGTGTCTAAATAAACTTTCGCTAAATATATTCCTGAAGGCTTATCCTCAATATTTATTAAAACCTTACCATTTACAATAGTATAGGTCTTTATTGAAATTAATTGAGATTGTAAAGTATACAGCCCTATCTTTATCTCATTTTTAGAAACCGGTAATGTTGTAATTTCAAATTTTCCCGTTGTTGGATTAGGATAAGCTACAACCTCATTAAATACCGCCCCTATCGTTTTAGAAAAGATTCCTTCACATGATTTAGCCGTTGTAACCTCAATTAAATCTCCTTTATTAACGTCAATAGTAAAATAAGGTGAAAGCACATTTAAAACTCTTAAACCATTTACGAATACATCAAAGGGTGCTGTTCCTTCCGTTATTTCAATTGTTGCTTTATTAGATTTAACCGTTGCAAAACCTTTCGCTGAAGTGCCTTCCCCAATAACAAACATATAACATTGCTCAAATTTTTCTCCAGGAATAGTAATACATACATCATATGTATTTGGTACCAAATCATTTATTAATGCAGGAGAAGATTTGGAAAACGAATAATTTACGCCATTGATAGTAGCAACATAATTATAGGGGCTGTTCCCATTAATTTTAAGTTGACCGTTATCTTTATCTGTACAAGTTTCACTAACAGCTTCCAATGTGAAATTATCAAATGGTAAAACTAAATTTGGCTCAACTAATGTTGTAATAGTAAGTGCAGAACTTAGATCAGAAAAATTGGAGACTGTATCTCTTGCTTTTATCGTAATCTCATAACTAGTTTCAGCATTTAAACTACTAATTGTAGTTGTAGTTGTAGTTGATGTTTGTAAATAATCACCGTTTACATAGATTAAATAATCATAAACACCAATATTATCAGTCGACGCATCCCAACTAATATCAACATCTTTATCTGTAACATTAGAAGCAACAAGATTTAAAGGTATACTTGGAGCTATTAAATCTGATGAATTATTCCACCACCATCTATCTTCTGCTTTTTCTCCACCCCAAATAACTGTTGCTAAATAAGGATTATCTATAAATGGGTTTCTATTTCCCTGAATACCAAATAACTCTTCATTTCTATTTGCCTCGAAAGCTGAAACAGGATCTTCAACATTCCAATTTAAAAACAAATCAATCATATTTGAATCTATTGATAATGTGTTTCCAAATCCAACTTCAATTGGCAAACAATTTGTTTCTGCAATTTGAGTTCCAGAGCCATGATAACGTGTGTACATATACATTACAATACGTGCAACATCTCCTTTCCATTCATCTCCAGGATACCAGCCTCCATTACTTGAAACAGTCCCAGAGTTTCCAGAACCATTCGTAAATTTTTTATTACTTCTAGCAGTATTTCTTTCCGCATCTGCAGGTCTCAAATTATGCACATCAGTACCTGGACCAGGCTCATCTGTAACCAATGAAGGGTTCGCCAATGATTTTGGAAACACATGCTCTCTATTCCATCTTCCTGCATCACCACCCCCAGTATCTTGAAGGTCTTTATTCCTTGTTCTATCCGTATCTGAAATTCCATCAGCATCATTAAAGCCGTAAATCAACAATACATTGGTGTTAATATTTGGGTCTTCATCTGCCAGTCTACAAGCATCCCAAACATCAGTAGATGAATCCGTATAAGGGATTCCAGAGTGTGTTTGCACCAATCTACCCGAAAGTTCCAAATATAAATCATTGCCAGTTTTGTTTAAATCCAAACCATTATAATAGCCTTGAATTTGCCCGTAAAAGGGAATGATAAATAGGAAAAGAAATAAGTATTTAATAGAATTTTTCACTGTTATATTTTTAGGATTCTTTTTGAATTGATTATAAAACTTAACAATATTATTTTAAAATTCAAGGTTAAAATAACACTTTTCACAAATTTATTATTTATTTGCCGTAAAAAATAATAATGTGAACATTATTCCCAAGGTATTTTAACACTACTATTTAAAAAAAGATTAATTTTAATTTCCTATTTTTGCAATCAACTAAAAAAACATATCTACTATGACTAAAATGATTCATTCCTATTGGGCTTACATTGTATTACTTATTTTAATTGTTGCGGTTATAAATGCAATAATTGGATTTAAATCTAAAAAATCTTTCAGCGCAAAGGATTTAAGAATTTCGCTTTTCGCATTAATTGCTTCTCACATTCAACTAATAATTGGTTTAATCGCTTATTACACTTCTAATTATTATGCCACAATGAAAAGTGTTGGTATGGGTGAAGCTATGAAAAATAGCGAACTTAGAAAAGTTTTAGTTGAGCATCCTCTTGTTGGGATTATAGCAATTACACTAATAACAATTGGATTTTCAAAACATAAAAAGAAAACTACAGACACTGATAAATTTAAAACAATTGCAATATTTTATGTTGTTGCACTAATTTTGATTTTAAGTAGAATTCCTTGGTCTCAATGGTGTTCAAACTAAATTATAAAGTTTTATCCTAAGCATTATGCTTAGGATTTTCTTTTTTATACAATTATGAGAAAAATTTTATCCTACATACTTTCAGTAATTTTCTACTTTTTTTATGGTAGTGGATTACTCTTTTTTCAAGCACTACAATGGCTAGGATTTAACCTTGGAAAACAACGAGGTCATAAAATAGCAGTAGACCTCATGAATTGTACGTTCACCTATTTACTTTTAATATTAGGAAATAGAGTGAAATTCATTAGTAAACATCCATTTCCCAAAAACGTACCTTTAATAATCGTTTCAAACCATCAAAGCATGCATGACGTTTCACCAATGTCTTGTTTTTTGAGAAAATACCATCCTAAATTTATTTCAAAAATTGAATTAGGGAAAGGAATTCCAAGTATCTCTTACAACTTAACACACGGCGGATCTGTTTTAATTGACAGAAAAGATCCCCGACAATCTTTAACGGCTATAAAAGAATTTGGAAAATATATAGAGCAAAATAAATATACCGCGGTTATTTACCCTGAAGGAACTCGAAGTAAGGATGGTGTTCCAAAACGTTTTTCAGAAAATGGTTTAAAAATGTTAACGAAGTTTGCTCCGTCAGCCTACGTAATTCCAGTTTCAATTAATAATTGTTGGAAAATAAATAAACATGGAATGTTTCCTTTGGAGATTGGATTAAAAGTAACTTTTGAATTTCATGAAGCTATAAAAGCAGACTCCATGGAATTTGTTAATCTTTTTGAAAAAGTTGAAAAAACGATAAAAAATGCCTTAGTTTAGCATCCTACTAAACTAAAAATTAAAAACATGTCGGCACAAAATATCAGATTGGAGGTCATGCTTACCTTAGAAAAAAGCATTGATACATTTGTAGATAAATTTCTTATAAAACCAGAGAAAATTTGGCAGCCAACCGATTTTCTTCCCAATTCCCAAAGCGATAAATTTATTGAAGAAGTAAAAGAAATTAGAGAATTATCCAAAGAATTAGATGACGATTTTTGGGTAGTTTTAGTTGGTGATACCATTACCGAAGAGGCTTTACCTACATACGAGTCTTGGCTGCTTGATATTGACGGAGTTTCTCAACATAACAATGAAGGAGGAGATAATGGCTGGGCAAAATGGCTACGTGCTTGGACTGGTGAAGAAAATAGGCATGGTGATGTGCTAAACAAATATTTATACTTATCTGGTCGAGTTAATATGAGAGAAGTTGAAATTACTACCCAACATTTAATTTGTGATGGTATGGATATAGGTACAGCTCGTGATCCGTATAAAAACTTTGTCTACACTAGTTTTCAAGAATTAGCCACTTATATTTCTCATAATAATGTTGCTAAAATTGCTCGTAAAAACGGACATAAATTACTGGCTAAAATGTCAAAAATTATTGCTGGAGATGAAATGCGTCATCATTTAGCATATACCGAATTTGTAAAACAAATTTTTACTTTTGACCCAAGTGAAATGATGCTAGCTTTTCAATATATGATGAAACATAAAATTGTTATGCCTGCTTATCATTTAAGAAATTCTGGAGCCGAAAAAGGTAGTTTATTTAATCATTTCTCTACAGTAGCGCAACGTGCGGGTGTTTATACTGGTTTCGATTATGTAGATATTATTAAAAAATTAAATACTATTTGGGAAATTGATAAAATAACTGGTTTAACAGCAGAGGCTGAAAAAGCCAGAGATTATTTAATGAAATTACCAGACCGTATGTATAGAATTACTGAACGAATTATTATTCCTAATACAAAATATGAGTTTAAATGGATGAATCCATTAATATAAATTCAAACAAAGAGTGCTGAAATTTTAAATAAAAACTCCCGATTAATTAATTTAATAGGGAGTTTTATTTTAATTAATTATAAAGGAGTCTCTATCGCTTAAAAAATTTAGTTTTTCTCTAACCTCAATGATATGGCTTTTTTCAAGTGTTACTATAACTGTATCTTCTTCCCCAATCTTTGTGGTTATAAGTTGATCTCCTAAGCAATTAAAAGCAGCAGTATGTCCGATATACTCCTGTTTATTAGCGTCCTCTCCAACTCTATTCACGCCCACTACATAACTCAAATTTTCAACTGCTCTTGCTTGTAATAAAATATCCCAAGCATTCACCCTCGGTTTCGGCCAATTTGCAACATATATTAACAAATCATATTCTTCAACATTGCGAGCCCAAACAGGAAAGCGTAAATCATAACAAATAAATGGGCATATTTTCCATCCTTTATAGTTTACCATTAGCTTTTCAGTACCCGATGTATACACCTTGTCTTCACCAGCCAAAGTAAATAAATGTCTTTTGTTGTACTGATTAATTTCTCCTGATGGAAGTACAAATAAAAACCGATTGTAAAACTTTTCTTCTTCTTGTATAATTATACTTCCAGCTATTGCACAATTATTTTCTTTAGAAATGTTTTGCATCCACTTTACAGTATCACCTTGCATCGTTTCTGCTATACCTTCAGGGTGCATGCTAAATCCAGTTGTAAACATTTCCGGTAAAACAATTAAATCAACTTGTTTAGTTATTTCATTAATTTTTTTTGAAAAATTGATTCGATTTTGGTTCGCATTTTGCCAAACTAAATTCGATTGAACTAGAGCTAATTTTAAATGTCGCATAATATTTCGGCTGCTTTTTTTAAGGTTTCATCGGTTTTTGCAAAACAAAATCTCAAAACTTTTGAATCTAAATGATTTTCATTAAAAACTGAAATAGGAATAGATGCTATTTTATTTTCTTTTGTTAGCCTAAATGCAAAATCTGTGTCTTTTTCATTTGTTATTTTTTTAAAATTCAATAATTGAAAATAAGTTCCATTAGAAGGAGAAAATTCAAAACGAGAATCCTTTATTAAATTTAAAAACAAATCTCTTTTTTGCTGGTAAAAACCATTCAATTCCAAATAATTATTTGGCGTTTTTAAATGTTCAGCCAATGCAACTTGTGTTGGATGATTTACACTAAACACATTAAACTGGTGCACTTTTCTAAATTCTTTAGTTAATTGAGTTGGCGCTATACAGTAACCCACTTTCCAACCTGTATTATGAAATGTTTTTCCAAATGACGCTGTAATAAAAGCTCGCTGAGCTAATGCAGGATATAATGCAGCCGTTTGATGAAATTCTCCATCAAAAATAATATGTTCATATACCTCATCACTTAATAATAAAATATTGGAATCTTTTAAAAGGTTTTCCAACTGCAACATATCTATTGCCGATAAAATTTTACCTGAAGGATTATGAGGAGTGTTAATGATAATCATTCTGGTTTTATCAGAAATCAAACTTTTTACAAGAACCCAATCAATTTCACAAATTTCTGGATCCAATTGAACTGGAATAACTTTACCTCCAAAAAGCTGAATAGACGGTTCATATGAGTCATATGCTGGTTTAAAAATAATGACTTCATCATCTTTTTTAATTGTGGCTGCTATTGCAGTAAAAATAGCTTGAGTTGCACCAGCAGTTATAGTAATTTCAGTTTCAGGATTATATGAAACACCATATAAATTTTCCATCTTTTCTGAAATAGCTTTTCTTAAACTGTAAATTCCTTGCATTGGTGCATATTGATTTTTTCCGTTCAACATTGCATTATTTACTAATTTAATTAGCATTTTATCACTTTCAAAATTTGGAAAACCCTGCGATAAGTTTAACGCATTTTGATCGTGCGCTAGAGCGCTCATTACCGAAAATATTGAAGTTGGAACTTCTGGTAATTTTGATTGAAATTGAAAATTATTTAATCGCATTTGTTTTAAATTTAGTTTCTAAATTTACTCAATATCATTTAATTCATCTGAACAATATTCTAAAATATCAGCTGGTTGACAATTCAATTCTTTACAAATAGCATCTAAAGTTGAAAACCGAATTGCTTTAGCTTTCCCTGATTTTAAAATTGATAAGTTTGCGGGTGTAATACCAATTTTTTCAGCCAAATCTTTACTGCTCATTTTACGAGTAGCTAACATGATATCGAGATTTACAATAATTGACATGTTTAAATAGTTAAATCGTTTTCTTCTTTAAAGTTTTTTGAAATTTTTAAAATTTCACTTAGTACAATACTAAACAAACCTAAACTTAATAGCATAAAAAATGGTGAAAAACCAACCGAGATAGTAATTTCCCCTTTATTAAAAATTCTAAATAAAAAAGAAGGAATACCGGTTAAAAAAGCTGAAACAACTAATAAATTACCCATTTTCTTAAAGCTCGATAAAACAAATTCATCAAAAATATTTAGTTGTTGAAAGTACCTCAATATTTTTCTAAACAAATAAATGCAATATATTAAAACCAAATATGAAAGAAACCCCATAATCACCATTATTTTTGAAGGAATGTCAATTGCTTTTATTGAAGTCCCTTGAATTTGAAAGGTCATAAAATCAAATTTTTCTAAAATAATAAATGGTATTAATATTATTATTGAAAATGCAGTTGGAATTGCAAAAAACCAAATAACGTCAATAATCTTTTTTAAAATATTAAGCTTTTTCATAATTGAATAATTAATTTACCCAAATATAATAAAATTATCGTTAAACAATAATTATTTATCTTTATTAAATAAAAAACCTGTTTCATTTCTGAAACAGGTTTTTACAATTGAATTTACTATTTTATAAACTAAATAATACTTGCTTTAAAATATTCTCTATTCATTCGAGCAATATTTTCTAATGAAATACCTTTAGGACATTCAACTTCACAAGCACCTGTATTTGTACAGTTACCAAATCCTTCTGCATCCATTTGAGCTACCATATTTCTAACACGATCTGCAGCTTCAATTTTACCTTGTGGTAATAATGCAAATTGCGATACTTTAGCCGATACGAATAACATAGCACTTGAGTTTTTACAACTAGCAACACAAGCTCCACAACCAATACAAGCAGCAGCATCCATAGATAAATCTGCATTGTGTTTAGAAATTGGAATTGCATTTGCATCTTGCGTATTTCCTGAAGTGTTTACAGAAATATAACCTCCAGCTTGTTGAATGCGTTCAAAAGCCATTCTATCTACAATTAAATCTTTAATTACAGGGAATGCTTTTGCTCTCCATGGTTCAATATAAATTGTATCACCATCTTTAAAAGTACGCATATGTAACTGACACGTAGTAATTCCTCTATCTGGTCCGTGAGGCTCACCATTAATATGTAATGAACACATACCGCAAATACCTTCTCTACAATCGTGATCAAATGCAATTGGCACTTCATCTTTTGCTACCAATTGTTCATTCAACACGTCCATCATTTCTAAAAATGACATATGCTCTGAAATATCGGTAACTTTATATTCGACCATTTGACCTTTATCTTGTGGTCCTTTTTGTCTCCAAATTTTTAACGTTAAATTCATAATGTCTTTTTATTTATATGAACGAGTTTTTAATTCGATATCTTTAAATTCTAATTGTTCTTTATGTAAAATTGCTTCACTAGGTTTTCCTGTATATTCCCAAGCTGCAACATACGCAAAGTTTTTATCATCACGTTTTGCTTCACCATCTTCAGTTACGTGCTCCTCACGGAAATGACCTCCACAAGATTCTTCACGCTCTAAAGCATCTTTCGCAAACAATTCACCTAATTCTAAGAAATCGGCTACTCTACCTGCTTTTTCCAACTCAGGATTTAATTCATTTAAACTTCCTGGAACTTTTACATTTTTCCAGAAATCTTCACGAATATCTTGAATTTCTTTGATCGCTTCTTTTAATCCTTTTTCATTACGAGCCATTCCAACCTTATTCCACATCACTAAACCTAGTTTTTTATGGAAATAATCTACAGAATGTGTTCCTTTATTATTAACGAAAAATTCTAATTGATCTTTAACAGATTTTTCAACTTCATCAAATTCAGGAGAATTTGTTGGGATTTTTCCAGTTCTAATATCATCAGCTAAATAATCGCCAATAGTATAAGGTAACACAAAATAACCATCGGCCAACCCTTGCATTAGTGCAGAAGCTCCCAATCTGTTTGCTCCGTGATCAGAGAAGTTTGCTTCACCAATACAGTATAAACCTGGAACGGTTGTCATTAAGTTATAATCAACCCAAACACCACCCATTGTATAGTGAGTTGCCGGGTAAATCATCATTGGAGTTTTGTATGGATTTTCATCTATAATTTTCTCATACATTTGGAATAAGTTTCCGTATTTTTCTTCAATAACAGCTTCCCCTAATTTAATAACTTCTTCCTTTGAAGGATTATGAAGTCCTTGAATTTTAGCTTTTGTACTTCCATAACGATGAATGGCAGCAGCAAAATCTAAATACACTGCTTCACCAGTTGCATTCACACCGTGACCTGCATCACAACGTTCTTTAGCTGCTCTTGAAGCAACATCTCTAGGAACTAAGTTTCCATAAGCTGGATATCTTCTTTCTAAGAAATAATCTCTATCTTCTTCAGCTATTGCTGTAGGTTTTAATTTTCCTTGTTGAATTGCTTTTGCATCTTCAATTTTTGCTGGAACCCAGATTCTACCATCATTACGTAATGATTCAGACATTAACGTTAATTTAGATTGGTAATCTCCTGAACGCGGAATACAAGTTGGGTGAATTTGTGTAAAACAAGGATTTGCGAAATACGCTCCTTTTTTATGAATTTTCCAAGCTGCAGTTGCATTAGAACCCATTGCGTTGGTAGATAAGAAATAAACATTTCCGTAACCACCAGTAGCAATAACCACTGCATGAGCAGAATGACGCTCAATTTCACCAGTTATTAAATCACGCGCAATAATTCCTCTCGCTTTTCCATCAATTTTAACAACGTCTAACATTTCGTGACGATTGAACATTTCAATCTTTCCACGAGCAATTTGACGATTCATTGCAGAATAACATCCTAATAATAATTGTTGTCCTGTTTGTCCTTTCGCATAAAAAGTTCTAGAAACTAAAACACCACCAAAAGAACGGTTATCTAACAATCCACCATAATCACGTGCAAAAGGAACCCCTTGCGCCACACATTGGTCTATAATTGCTCCAGAAACCTCAGCTAAACGATGTACGTTTGCTTCACGTGAACGGTAATCTCCACCTTTTACAGTGTCATAAAATAAACGATAGTTAGAATCTCCATCGCCCATATAATTTTTTGCTGCATTGATTCCTCCTTGAGCTGCAATTGAATGCGCTCTACGTGGAGAGTCTTGGTAAGCAAATGCTTTTACGTTATATCCTAACTCAGCTAAAGTTGCAGCGGCTGAACCACCTGCCAATCCAGTTCCAACAACAATAATATCTATATTACGCTTGTTCGCAGGATTTACTAAGTTTATTTTATCTTTATATATTGTCCATTTATCTTTTATTGGACCTTCTGGTACTCTTGAATTTAAAGTAGTCATATTCTCTAAGATTAATGGTTAAAATGGTGACACAATGCGATAATAATAAATCCTAAAGGAATAGCTATTGAATAAACAACTCCAAAAGTTTTTACACATTTAGTATACTTATTATTAAATCCTATTGATTGAAACGCCGATTGAAAACCGTGCAATAAATGTAATGCTAACAACACAAACGCTACCACATAAATACCAACTTTAACAGGGCTCATAAATTTATGTTGCAACTCTCCAAAATATCTTGTTGGGTCTTCTGGTAAGACATCAACATATTTATACTTTAATTCTGGAATCCAGAAATCTAGAAAGTGTATTACAATAAAAATTAAAATAACTCCGCCGCTTATTGCCATGTTTCTTGACATCCAAGTTGCACTTGCAGCGCCATTGTATTTAACATATTTTACATTTCTTGCTTTTTTATTCCTTATCTCAAGAACAAATCCCATTACAAAATGAAATACAACACCAAAAATAAGTACAGGTTGTAATGCAAACTGAATTAATGGGTTAGTACCCATAAAATGAGATAATTCATTAAAAACCTCTTCACTAAATAAGGAAGTAAGATTTACAGTTAAATGAATAATTAAGAAAAAAATAAGGAAGAGTGCAGACAATGCCATTGCTACTTTCCTTGCGATTGATGAAGATAAAAATCCGCCCATTTTTTATAAAATTTTTTTAAATAACAAATATACTATTTCATTTTATCTCTTAAAAGATAAATTGACTTCATCCCACTATTTAGAATGATTATAAAAAGCATTAATTTTAAATCAATAACAAAAAAAAAATTAAATTAGTCAATACATTATTTAAAAACCTAATTATGAATAAGTTTCTCTATACCCTTCTTATCTTTTCATTTAGCATAAACGCTCAACAATTTGATATTCATAAATTTAAAAATATAAAAACACGTGCTATTGGACCTGCAGGTATGAGCGGAAGAGTTACATCTATTGATGTTGTTACCAACAACCCAGAAATAATATATGTTGGAACGGCTTCTGGAGGTTTATGGAAATCTGAAAGTGGTGGAGTTGATTGGACTCCCATTTTTGATGACCAATTAGCAATGTCAATTGGTGCTGTTGCAATTCAACAAAGTAATCCAGATGTAATTTGGGCTGGAACAGGAGAAGGTAACCCTCGCAACAGTTTAACTGGAGGCTACGGCTTATATAAAAGTTTAGACGCAGGGAAAACATGGAAATTAGTTGGTTTAGAAAAAACAAGAAACATTCATAAAATTGTAATTGACAAAGACAATCCAAATGTAGTTTATGTTGGAGCAATTGGCTCTCCTTGGGGAGACCATCCTGAAAGAGGTGTTTATAAAACAATAGATGGAGGGAAAACCTGGTCAAAATCATTATTTGTAAACAATAAAACTGGCTGTGCAGATTTGGTTATCGATCCATCAAACCCTAATAAACTTATTGCTTCTATGTGGGAACATAGTCGAAAACCATGGACATTTAATTCTGGAGGAGAAGGATCTGGAATGTATATAACATACGACGGAGGAGAAAACTGGAAAAAAATAACAGAGAAAGAAGGTTTGCCTAAAGGTGATTTAGGTCGAATTGGTTTAGCAATTGCACCAAGCAATCCAAAAATTATTTATGCTTTAATTGAAGCTAAAAAAAATGGTCTGTATAAATCTGAAGACGGCGGGTTTAAATGGGAATTGGTGAATGACAAATCTAGTGGAAGAGGCCCAGAAGGCATTGGAAATCGTCCATTTTACTATTCTGATCTTTTTGTAGATTCTTCAAATGAAAATAGAATTTATTCCGTTTTCACTTATGTAAATGTAAGTGAAGATGGGGGGAAATCATTTCATCAGTTAATGCCAGCTTATGGAACTACTGTTGGCGTTCACCCCGATCATCACGCTTGGTGGATTCATCCAACCAATCCAAAATATATGATTGATGGAAATGATGGAGGGTTAAACATTACTCACGATAGAGGAAAAACCTGGCGTTTTGTTGAAAATTTACCTATTGGTCAATTTTACCACATTAACGTTGACATGGAATTTCCATATAACGTATATGGAGGCTTACAAGACAATGGTTCTTGGGTAGGTCCGGCATATGTACTAAAAGATCAGGGGATTAGAAACTCCTATTGGCAAGAACTTATGTTTGGGGATGGTTTTGATGTTGTACCAGACCCAAAAGATTCAAGATTTGGATACGCCATGTCTCAACAAGGAAATGTTGGGAGGTACGATTTAAAAACGGGAAACACCAAAATGATTCGTCCAACACATCCTAATCCAGATATTAAACTTAGATTCAATTGGAATTCTGCAATTGCAATGAACCCTACTGATAATGAAACTATTTATTTTGGAAGCCAGTTTGTACATAAATCAACGGATAAAGGGTTTACTTGGAACCTTATTTCTCCGGATTTAACATCCAATAATCCTGAAAAACAAAAACAACATGAAAGTGGTGGTATTACGATGGACGCAACTGGAGCAGAAAATCATTGCTCAATTTTAGCAATTGAACCAAGCACTCTCGATCAAAATATACTATGGGTTGGTACCGACGATGGTAATATTCAATTAACATTAGATGGAGGGACTACATGGGAAAATGTTTCAAAAAATATAAAAGGAATGCCAAAAGAAGCATGGGTTGCTCAAATAAGGTCTTCAAAATTTAAAAAAGGTGAAGCTTATGTAATAGTAAATAATTATAGACAGTTCGACTTTAATCCTTATTTATATAGAACAAAAGATTTTGGAAAAACATGGGAAAATATTCTGAATGAAAAAGATGAAACATTTGGGTATACCCTTTCAATTATTCAAGATATTGAAGAACCAAATCTACTTTTCTTAGGAACTGAATATGGCTTATATATTAGTATTGATGAAGGTGAAGAATGGACAAAATGGACAAATAATTACCCAAATGTTTCTACAATGGATTTAGCAATTCATCCTAGAGAACATGATTTAGTTATTGGAACTTTCGGAAGAGCTATTTATGTATTAGATGATATTAGACCTTTTCGAGCGCTTGCTTCAAACGGCAAACAAATTTTAGATAAAACAATTCATGTATTTACACCTCCTTCAGCCTATATATCTGAATATCAACAACCTTCAGGAACACGATTTGGTGCAAATGCTATGTTTAACGGAGAAAACAGACGAGGAGGAGCAATGATTTCTTATAGCATTAATAAACCTGAAACAAAGGAAAAGAAAGAAACTACTGCTAAAAAGAGTAAAAAAGAAGCTATTAAACAAGAAAAACCAGCTGTTAAATTCGACACTATTTTCTTTGAAGTTTATAATGATAAAAATGAACTCATTAGAAGTATTAAAAACAAAACTCCGGAAGAAAACGGGATACACCGAATGTACTGGAATTTTGACGAAAAAGGAACCAGAGGTCCTTCGAGAAGAAAACAACGAAAAAACAATTCGGAGCCTAGTGGTGTAACAGTTTTACCTGGTGAATATAACATAAAACTCCATTTAGGAAATGAAACTGTTAGTGAAACTATTAAAGTTGCATACGATCCTAGAATTGAAATGCCAACGGAAGTTTTAAAAAGTAAGTACGATTTATTAAAGCTAATTGAAAATAAAATGGGAGTTGCTGGAGAATCTACCCAACGACTATTAAAGGCAAAAGAAATTGTTAAAGACTATCAAAAAAGAATTAAAAATAATAGCAAAAAAGAAAAATATAAAGACCTTTTAGAAAATCACACTCAAATTTTAACTAAAATCGATGGTTTATTAGATGAAATGTTAGGTAAAGAGGATGATCGACAAGGAATTACTGCTACTGAATTTCCTAGTACTATTTCTTATTTATATTCGGCGAGACGCTATGTGAATTCCTTACTTCAAATACCAGGTAAAACTGAAACCACATTAGTGAACAATGCTGATGTTAAAGTAAGCTCTGTGATTTCAAAAATTAATAACTTCTTTCAAACCGATTGGGAGAATTATAAAACAAAAGTGGAAAATTTAAACCTTTCACCTTTTGAAGAATTAAAAGATTTAAAGTATAAATAAAACTTTAAGTTTCTTAATTTGACCTCTATAAAATCGGATTTGTAATTAATTTTTCAAGTCCGAATTTTTTTGAAAAAAAAGTATTTTTATAGACTGAAAAATAAACAACATATGCTTACTTACACTGTTTCAAATTTAGAATCTGATCTTTTTGAAATAACCAAACTACAAAAGATAAATTTATTTGAAAATTTATCTTTGGAAGAAAGAAAAGATCAAGGTTTTTTAACTGTTTGTCATTCTTTGAATCAATTGAAAAAGATGAGTTCATATGAGCCACATTTAATTGCAAAAGACAACCAAATACTTGCAGGTTTTTTACTAGCAATGACTAAAAACTCCAAAAATGACATCCCTATTTTAATCCCAATGTTTAACCTTTTCGAAAAAATAACATTTAAAGAAAACTTAATTTCTGAATACAATTATATTGTTGTTGGACAAGTTTGTATTGGAAAAGAATATCGCAGACAAGGAATACTTGACAATAGCTATATGGCATATAAAGATTATTTTGAAAGTAAATATGATTTTGCAATTACAGAAATTGCAACAACAAATAAGCGTTCTTTAAATGCACATAAAAGAGTTGGGTTTAAAGAGATTCATAAATACACCGACTTTCAAAATACAGAATGGAGTATTGTTATTTGGGATTGGAAAAGTTAAATTGAAATAAAAAAGGTAAAACTCAACAGCTTTACCTTTTTTTTCTTGAGTTTTATTTTACTTCAAAATTCTGCTGTTGAGAGCTTTTTCCATTCGAAATAGTAATTGTGTATTTTCCTTTCAATAAATAATACTTGTTGTTTTTAGCTTTGTTTACATTAACATCCTTATGTTTCTTAAAATACATTGATTTTCCTTTTTCAGAATATGACAAATCGAATTCAGTAAAATTATAACCCTCATCAGCTTTTGTAGAAAAACTATTTACTTCTATTTCGTCTTCTGATTTTATACTAATATTAAAACTCCCTTCATTTGAAACAAAAAATGGAATTTCAATTTGTGGTTCATTTGGCTCCGACCATTTACTCCAAGAGCCTCCCCATCGAGAAGAATAACGAACTGATGGAATTTCAAATATGGTAATTTCTTTTTCCCTAATATTATTAAATTGCTCTAATCCAGAAATATTTGCTTTATAAATAGATCTTCCATGTGTTCCAACTACTAAATCTTTTACTTCCTTTTGAACAACTAAATCATGAACCGCTACAGCTGGAATATCTTTTGTAAATTTATGCCATTTTTCTCCTTTATCAAATGATCCATAAACTCCATTATCTGTTCCCAAAAACAATAGGTTTTCATCAACAGGATCTTCTCTAATTACATTTACAGGGAAGTTTGGAAGGTTATTATTAATAGCTTTCCAAGTTTTCCCCATATTTTCACTAACATAAACATATGTTTTAAAATCATCATTTCTGTAACCATTTAAAGTAACAAACACACGCTCTTTCTCATGTTGCGAAGCAATAACTCTCGAAACCCAAAGGCCTTGTGGTAGATTATCTGAAATTCTAGTCCAGCTTCCACCACTATTTGTGGTTAAATTTACATAACCATCATCACTACCCACATAAATAAAACCAAATTGAAAAGGGCTTTCAGATATGGAAGTTAAGGTTCCAAATGGTACATTTCCTTTTTTACCTCCTGTCGTTAAATCTTCTGAAATAATTTCAAAATGCTCTCCTTTATCCATAGATCGCATTAATTTGTTTGCTCCCATATACAAAACATCTTGATTATGAGAAGATAATAAAATTGGAGTTTGCCAATTATATCTATAATGTGAATCGCCTAACTCATGAGTTGGATGAATACTAAAACGCTCTTTTGTTTTTAAATTTAATCGGTAATAATAACCAAATTGAGAACCTGCATATACAATATTGTTATCTCTACTATCAATTTGAACCTGCATTCCATCACCACCTCCAATACTTTTATATGGATAATCACCATCACTGTTCCATCTTTTAGAGGCATTATAATTGCTTGGCCCATACCAAACCCCATTATCTTGTAAACCTCCATAAACATTATACGGAACTTGGCTGTCAACATTTACAGAATAAAATTGACCAACAGCAGGCTGATTATGTTTCATCCAGTTTTCTCCATCATCATAAGTTGTGTTAATACCACCATCATTTCCATTAATAATATGACCTTCTAGCTTAGAATCTACCCAAATTGCCTGATGATCTGAATGTACATTTTCCTTTCCAATTGAAATGAATGATTTTCCTCCATCATCAGATCTTAATAAAGGAACTCCACCTATATAAATTTTATTTTGATTCGATGTATTTACTGCTATTGCCCCAAAATAATATCCATATGAACTATATACATCATCTAAATATTCTGAATGCGTTTTTACCCAAGATTTTCCACCATCAATAGATTTATAAACCTCAGCGCCAATAACTTCAGAATTTAACAGCGTAAAATTTGCATCTTCTAAATACAAGGCCAAATCACTCGGCTTAATTTTATTTTTTTGAACACTTTTCTTCACTGCTTCTGCCGTATATTTTTTACCAAAATCATTATCTTTCAAGAAAATATTCAACCTACTATTATCTAATTTTAAAAAATCAGCATTACTCATTGTTTTAAAATCGTCTTTATTCAATCCAATATCGTCTTGCTTTTTTTTCTCTTCAGGTCTTCTAAATTGATTATCTAAAAGAGCATACAAAATATCATCGTTAAACGTTGCTAAACCAATTCGTCCAATTCCGTTCCCAATAGGAAATCCACAACCTTCTTTAGTTATTTTCCCCCAAGTCTCCCCAGCATCAATACTTTTATAAATGGCAGAATTATCTCCATCTCCATCAAAATTCCAGGCTTTTCTATTTCTTTCCCAAGAGGAAGCATACATCACACTTTCATTATGTGGAGATACACTTACATCTATAATCCCTGTATTTTCATCAATAAACAATACTTGCTTCCACGTTTTACCTCCATCTAAAGTTTTATAAATTCCACGTTCAGAATTTGAAGAATATAAATTACCAATTACTCCAACAACAACTTCTTCTTTATTTTTTTTATTGATAATTATTTTACTAATGTGTTGAGAATTTTCAAGTCCAACATTTACCCAAGATTTTCCATTATCCGTACTTTTTAACAAACCAATTCCCGAATACGAGGAACGAGATGAATTACTTTCTCCTGTTCCAATCCAAATAGTTCCATTCTCCCAATCAACTGCAATAGCTCCCATATTTTGAGTTGAAGCATTTTCAGTGATTGATGTAAATGAAGTCCCATTATTATTTGTATACCACAATCCACCCGATGCATAGGCCGCATAAAATTCTGATGTTTTATTTGGATTAACGTCAATTGCTACAATTCGTCCGCTCATAATTGAGGGACCAATATTTACAAAGGGTACGTTTTTGACTAAAGAGTTTTGAGATTTTATTCCAATGGTTAAGAATAAAAAACTAAAAAAAAGTACTAGTTTTTTCATGTGAAAATTTGAATTTAGTTGAATTTACCTGCATAAATATACAACAATTTCAAAATTAACGAACAATTGAAAAGTGACTGTAATTAGAGTACCCTAATTCTAATGAAGTATTAAAAAAGGCATTTTAGAATAATATTTAATAGTATCTATTTTAGGCCTAAAAAGAATTTGCTCAAATAAATTTAGGTTTTTGGCAGCCATAATAATAAGATCTATTCCGAATTTTTCGATAACATTTTGAACAGACAACTCTAAATCTTTGTTGATTTCAAAATTAAAACTATGAGGCTTATCGCTAAAATAATCTTCTAAGGTTTCCTTATTCCAAAGTTGTCCTTTATGTAAAAACTCATTTTTTTTGGCTAAATAAACAAATCGAAGAACTGATTCATCATAATTCAATAAATCATCAATATTTTCCAATAATTTTGCTTCGTAAAAATAAGTGTAGTCTGTTGGGAATGCTATTTCTTTTACACCGCTAAAGCGAGCTTCTTTTGGAATTACTAAAGCTGAGCATTTAACTTTGGTAATTACATCTTCAGAAATTGAACCTATATTCATTTTTCCTTGTGAAGACAAACCATTAGTTCCCATCACAATTAAATTAATTTTTCTTTCTTTTATCTGATTTCTAACAGCACTTATTAAATCGCTTTCAACACTAATTGGTGTGAAATTGTGTGTTCCTTTTAGTTTTGATAATGATATTTTTTCAAATAATTTATCAAAATCCTGTTTCGAATTTTTTTTAATTTTTACAGGTAACAGTCCAACAGAACCATATTCTCCTTCCTCAAATTCATCTTCTTGAACATCAGTAGCATTTAACAAATAAAAATTGTAAGATCTATTTTGAAAAAGGGCTAATGCGTATTCAATCGAATTCCAAGAGTTCTTAGAAAAATCCGTTAAAATTAATATGTTTTTCATTGGTTTTATTATTGATACAAACTTAAATAAAGGTGTATGAATAATAAATGACATAAATCAGTGATTTAAGCGGTGCTTTTTTCACTCTTTTACGCCCCCAATTTTATATTTTAATTAATTTCTTCTAATTTATTGATATCTATAATTCTAATATTTCGGCCTTCAATTTCAAGTATTCCTTCCCTTTTTAAATCGGTTAAAGTTCTAATTAAACTTTCAGTTGCTATACCTGCAACTCCTGCAAGATCTTTTCTCGAAATATTAATGCTGTCTGTTGATTTCCTATTCATTTTACCAGCAAACTTCAAAATAGTTTTTGCAGTTTTTCTCCTCATAGAGCCATAAGCCATTTGCAATAACTGCTCTTTTACTTCTATAAGATTTTCATTAATCATTTGGAAAATATCCAATGAAAGTTTATAGTTGTTTTCCAATATTTTAAGAAGTGTATTTTTAGAAACAAGCATTAACTCAGTTGCCTCCATTGTCATCGTATTTTCAAAATAACTTGAATCCTCTATAATCGCAGAAAAACCGAAAAACTCATCTTCCTTATGAATATTAATTATCAGTTCTTTACCAAACTCATCTATTTTAAAACTTTTAATACCTCCCTTGTAAACTAAATAAACATTGTTACACAACTCATCTTCTTGATAAATAGTTTCACCTTTTTTATATTTTTTTGAAGTCCCAAAATCACAAAAATAATTTTTAAGATCATCAATGCTGTCAATTAAATTTAACTCCTCAGCAATTTCAACTTCTTCATCTTTTGCAATTTCATCTTGAAGTAAGGATGCTTTTGCCAACCTACTTTCTATTGCGCTAATTAATAATTGATCATTCACAGGTTTTGTAAGGTAATCATCAGCACCTAAATCCATCCCTTTTCTAACATCTTTCACTTCTGTTTTAGCAGACATAAAAATGAATGGAATACGTTTTGTTTTATCTTCTTCTGAAAGAATTTTTAACACATCATAACCATCTAATTCCGGCATCATAATATCGCAAACAATAATATCAGGTATAATAATTTTAGCAAGTTCAGCTCCTCTTTTCCCATTTGCAGCTGTTACAACTTTATAATTTTCAAGTTCTAATATTTCCGCAGTTGTTTCTCTTAAAACTGTATCGTCTTCAATAATTAAAATTGTCTTCATTCTTCTTTTATAAATGGTAATTTCACAATAAATGTTGTTCCTTCATCTTCCTTGCTATCAAATTCTAAAGTACCTCCTAAACTTTCTAAATGTCCTTTTATAATATTTAACCCTATTCCAGTTCCTTGGTTTGTTAAAGCATTTTCAGCTCTAAAATATCTTTCAAAAATATGTTTTTGATCATTTATTGGAATTCCAATTCCTGAATCTTTTATTTCAAAAACATAACCTCCATTATAAGGTGCAATATTAAATTCAATCTCAGTGTTTTCTGGTGAGTATTTAATGGCATTACTCAATAAATTCCCCAAAACTAGCTCCAATATTTTTTCGTCGTGATAAATATTTAGATTGTCAATATTATTGGGATAAATAATATGCTGTCCACTTTTTAACATCATATTAGCGTTGTAAACCACTTCGTTTACAACTTTACTAAGTTTAAAATGAGAAAACTTATATTTTACTTTTCCCGAGTCTAGTCTTTCAACAGACAGAAAATCGTTTAAAATCCCATCTAAATAATGAACTTTATTTTTAATTGTCAACAAGTGTTTTTCTCTTTTATCCTGCATTTCAGTCAAGGTATATCTCCCAACCAAAACCGCCGCATTTAACACCCCGCTTAAAGGGGTTTTAAACTCATGAGATACCAATGATAAAAATTTAGTTTTTAACTCGTTAAGTTCTTTTTCTTTTTTTAAGGCACTAATTAACTTCGACTCAGCTTTTACCCTTTTCTCAATTTCTTCTTTTAAATTAGCAACAGTTTTATTAAGCTCCTTTGTTCGCAAAGACACTTTCCCCTCAAGTAAGGAATTCAGCTCTAAGATTTTATCTTCTGTTTGTTTTCTAATTGTAATATCTATAACCATAGACATTACATACGTTTTATTATTTATTTTAAATGGATTTAGACCAACTTCTACAGGGAAATTTTTTCCGTTTTTAGTAACACCAAACAACTGTCTGTTCTGCCCCATTTGTCTTTTTGCAGTTTGTTTATAAAACTTATCAAAATGACCTCCATGTGCGGCGTGATGCTTCCTTGGAATTAAAATATTTAAAGGCTGATTATGTAATTCGTCTTTTGAATACTCAAACATTTGTTCAGCAGCAGAATTGGTTGCTACAATTGTTTGACTTTCATCAACAACGACAACACCTTCCGAAACTGCTTCAAATAGAACATTAAAAACGAATTCGTTTTCTTGAAACAAGCTAGGCAATTTTAATTTTTTTAGTTAATTAGTGGCCCGAAATTACTAAAAAATTATGAGTTGAATAAATTTTTGAATTGAATTTTAGCCAAATACAATTTTTGATATGGAATTTGATTATCTGCTTCAAACATTTCTGCACCTAAAATTAGAGGTCTTTGCTTATTTAAATCTGATGTTACTTCAAATTGAAGCCAATGAACAATTGGGTTATTATGGTGCTCTCCAAACAAAAGGATATCAGCTTTTTTAACCTTATGAATCATCTGTTTGTATGAAACCTTCCCTCCTTTTGCATTAAATAATTTGTATGCTGGTTTGTTTTGTGAAAAAACTACCGAAGTAATTGAAACAAAAAGCAGAGATACTATTAACTTTCGTATAAATAAAATTGAATTAATAAGGGTTGGTTTTCAACAAATTTATAACTTTGTTGTTAAATATTCGAATAAAATCTTAAGAATGAAATAAAGTAACTTTCTATAAATTCATCAAAAAAGATTTTTATAATTTAAAAAACATTTCAAAATGAAATACCTTCCAATTAACAATCAACTTTTTATTAAAAATAGAGCAAAATTTACTGCTCAAATGAAATCGAAATCAATTGCCGTATTCAACTCAAATGATATTTACTCACCAGGAGCAGATACTACAATCCCTTTTCATCAACATAGAGATTTATTTTATTTAAGTGGAGCCGACCAGGAGGAAAGTATTTTATTGCTTTTTCCTGATGCTATAGACGAAAACCACAGAGAAATTTTATTCCTTACCGAAACAAATAAACATATCGAAATTTGGTATGGCGCAAAATATTCTAAAAAAGAGGCTGCAGAAGTTTCTGGAATAAAAACCATTTATTGGCTTTCAGAATTTAAAAAAGTATTTTATGATTTAATGACAGAAGCCGAAAGCATTTATTTTAACTCAAATGAACATTATAGACAAAGTGTTGAAATGGAATCGCGAGAAGATCGATTTATTAAACAATGTAAAGCAGATTTTCCTGCTCATAAATGGGAGAAAAGCAATCAGATTTTACAACAAATTAGAGGCGTAAAAGAGCCAGAAGAAATAGATTTAATACAAAATGCCTGCGAAATTACCAATAAAGGTTTTAGAAGAATTTTACCGTTTTTAAAACCTGGAATAATGGAGTTTGAAATTGAAGCAGAGTTCATGCATGAATTCTTAAGGAATCGTTCTAAAGGATTTGCATACACACCAATAATCGCTTCAGGATATAGTGCTTGCGTTTTACATTATATTGAAAACAATAAAGAATGTAAAGATGGTGACATGTTACTGTTAGATGTTGGAGCTGAATATGCAAATTATTCAAGTGATATGACGCGTACTATTCCAGTAAATGGTCGTTTTTCCGATAGACAAAAAGCTGTTTACGATGCTGTTCTTAGAGTTAAAAATGAAGCTACAAAAATGCTAACACCTGGAACTCTTTGGGGAGAATACCATAAAGAAGTTGGAAAAATAATGACTTCCGAATTGTTAGATTTAGGGTTGCTTTCAAAAGTTGACATACAAAATGAAGATGCAAATTGGCCGGCATATAAAAAATATTTTATGCACGGAACTTCGCACCATTTAGGTTTAGACACGCACGATTACGGACCATTAAAAACACCTATGAAAGCTGGAATGGTTTTTACAGTTGAACCAGGAATTTACATTCCGGAAGAAAATATGGGAATAAGAATTGAAGATGATGTTGTAGTACAAAAAACAGGAGTTCCTTTTAATTTAATGAGAAATATACCTATTGAAACTGAAGAAATAGAAGATTTAATGAATAAATAATTATTTGACTTGGAATAATAAATAAAAAAAACTCGAAACAATGTTTCGAGTTTTTTTAGCAATTTTCCTCAATATTATTTCATATTGCAGAGTTCAAATAATTTATTATAGTCTAATAACATATATTCCAAAAGACCACAACAAAAGTATAGCTAGTTCTTCGATTATAAAAAATAAGTAAGTCTATATTGATAAATCTAGACTCGATTTTAATGAAATTGATTTTGTATTTTTGCTAAAAGAATAAAACCAATGAAAAAGCTTAAAAAGCTGAATTTTATTTTCTTTATTAAAACAACCTTAAACTCTGCAAACAAGGGATTTTTACTTTGTGCTTTATTATGTTTTTTTAATGTTTTATATTGTCAAAGTGATAAACCACTTAAAATACCCGACTCGTTACAAAATAAAACCTATAAAGAATTATATGCCAGTTATAATTTAAATTATTCCGACACAATTAAGGCTGGAATTTTGGCAAAAGCTTATTTATATAAAGCAAAAAATGAAAACGACACAATTAAAATTGCAAATGGATACTCTCAACTTGTTTCAATTTATAGAAACTCCAAATCAAATTTATCCATACTTTATTGCGATAGTATAATTAAATTAACCAAAAATCTAAATGATTTTGAATATCCTGGTTTTGGATATTTATCAAAGGGTATTTGGTATAATTATAAGGGAGAATATAAAAAAGCTTTAGATAATTTATTAATCGCAAATGAATATGCTTCAAAAAACAAAAATTACAATCAACTTTTTTACTTGAAAAATGTTATTGGCGATCTTAAATTATTTTGGGGTAATAATGACGAAGCACTAGAAATTTTCAAGTCACAATTAAATCTCATTAAACAAGGTAATTTTAATTTTGAGTATGAAAACAATCTTCATTTAAACATATATTTCAGAATTTCAAATTCTTACATTTTAAATAAAAAATTAGACTCTGCATTAATTTTTACAAAAAAAGGTATTCAATCAAGTTTAGCTATTAAAGATACTTTAACTTACTATGATTTTGTTTCACAATCTGGGATAATTGCATATTTCAAAAACGATTTAGAAATGGCCTTAGATAGTCTTGAAAAGGCGTTCCCATATGAATCTTCAGAAAATGGTTTTTTAAACAACCATTATTATAGAGCAAATATATATTTAAAGCAAAATGAAAATAAAAAAGCTTATTATCATTTTTCAAAGGCAGATTCTATTTATAATGTAACAAACGATGTTGTTCCAGAGGTTAGAGGTATTCAAGAGTATTTTGTAAATTTTTATAAAAGTAAAAACGACACTAAAAATCAATTAAAATATATCAATAGGCTTTTAAAAATAGACAGTATTATTTTATCTAATCATAGAAATTTGAATGCTACAATTGTAAAGAAATATGATACCCCATTACTTCTAGCAGAAAAACAAAACATCATTTCAAAATTAAAAAAACAAGAAAAAAATTCATCTTTAATAATTCTTGTTCTTATTGGTGTAGTAATATTTGGGATGGCACTTATTGGCCGATTTTATTACAATCAAAGGGTTTATAAAAAAAGATTCAAAAAACTCCTATCTGAACAAAATAAAGAAAATGAAATTAAAATACAAGTTGACACTAACTCCAACGAAATTATTGGAATTTCTAAGGAACGTATTGATGCTGTTATTGTAGGCTTAGAATCTTTCGAAAAAAACCATGACTTTTTAGATAATAAAATTACTTTAAATACTTTATCCCTTTCCCTAAATACAAATTCAACTTATTTATCTAAAATAATAAACTTATATAAAAAAAAGAATTTTAGCTCGTATATTACAGAGTTAAGAATAAATTATTGTATTGAGAAATTACAGAAGGATCAAATATTTAGAAAATATACAGTAAAGGCAATTGCATATGAAATAGGTTTTAATAATGTAGAATCATTTTCAAAAGCATTTTTTAAAAAAACAGGTATTCATCCTTCTTTTTATATAAAAGAAATTGAAAGTCAAAATTAACTAAAGAAAAAAAACTCAATACAAATAATGTATTGAGTTTTTTTCAACCAAATTAATCACCTTATAAATTTATATAACTACATACTCAAACACATAACGATTTAATTGTTTAAGAGCCTTAATTTTATCGTCCGTATTAACTAATAAAGAAATATTGTTATTACTACCACCGTATGAAATCATTCTAACGGAAATATCTTGTAATACTTGAAATAATCTATGAGTATCCTGATGTCTAACTACAGAATGACCTACCAAACAAATAATACTCTGTTGGTTGTCTACCTCAACTGTTGAAAACTTCTCTAATTCTTCAACAATTGAATCTAGCTTACTATCATTATCTATGGTTAATGAAACTGCAATTTCAGATGTAGTAATCATATCTATTGACGTTTCATATTTCTCAAAAATTTCAAAAACTTTTTTAAGGAACCCGTGAGCCAGCAACATTCGGGCAGATTTTATTTTAATTGCTGTAATATTATCTTTTGCTGCAATTGCTTTAATTCCTTCTCCGTCAAAATCCCTTGAAATTAAGGTTCCATAAGATTCAGGATCCATTGTGTTTTTTAGTCTTACTGGAATATTTGCTTCTCTAGCTGGCATTACGGTTTGCGGATGTAATATTTTTGCTCCAAAATAGGCCAATTCAGCGGCCTCATCAAAAGATAAATTTGAAATTGCATGAGTGTTTTCAACAAATCTAGGATCGTTATTATGCATTCCATCAATATCTGTCCAAATTTGAACCTCATCCGCTTCAACAACAGCTCCAATAATAGTTGCAGTATAATCACTTCCTCCTCTTTGTAAATTCGCTACATTCCCGTATGCGTCTAAACAAATAAAACCTTGAGTAATATAAATGTCAGCTGGTAACGCTTCGTTAATTATCCTTTGTAAATTCTGCTTAATATAAAAATCATCTGGCTCATTCGCTTTATCAATTCTCATAAAGTCTAAAGCAGGCAACAATCGTGCATTTACACCTTCTTTATTTAAATATTTTGTAAAAATAAAGGTTGATAATAATTCACCTTGAGCTACAATTTTACTGTATAATAAAATTGAATGTTTTTCGGCAGTACAAACTCTTAAAAAATCAAAGACTTTATCAATATAATTTGCAACTTCCTGCTTTATTTTTGAAGATTCTAAAAGTTCATCAATTACATCATTGTATTTAGCACATAAAACTTCAATTAATTGCAATGCTACTTCTCTCTCTCCTTTTTTAATGTTTTCTGAAATTTCAACCAATGCATTTGTAGTGCCAGACATTGCAGATAACACAACAATTTTCTTTTCGTTATCGGTTATCAATTCTTTAACTCGCAAAATATTTTTTATTGAACCTACAGAAGTTCCTCCAAATTTTAAAACTTTCATTTTACTCATAATTTTATAAAACAAATTTAAAATGTTTTTGAACTAAACGTGATTATATAGAAATTATAAACTAATTTTGCACAAACTGTTAACTATTTAACAAATGAAAACCATAGCAACCTGTGTGGAAGAGATCCTTGTTTCACAACCATTTTTAGAAGACGCACTAACACGAAATATTTTAAATTTTAGTGCTTTATCGGAAGAATTAAGAGAGCCAATATCTAAAATGTTGCGAAAACCTGTGAAATCTGGCGCTATAATGATGGCTTTAAGAAGATATAGTCCTCCTAAAGAAATGGCAAACAAAATTAAATTGAATAAGGTTTTACAAAACTTAGGAGATATAACTGTACGATCAGATATCTCCGATTATACTTTTAAAAACTCATCAAGTTTAATACATAGTCATTTAAAAATGTTTGATGTTTTAAAAGATGATCCTCAAATCTTTTACACATTCACTAGAGGTGTACATGAAAGTAACGTTTTAATAACATCTTCTTTAAAACAACATATTGAAGAAAGTTATAAAGATGAAATTTGTACAACTGTACAAGATAATTTATCTGCAATTACAATTGGCTTACCAAAAGAAAATACCAAAATTGCAGGATTGTACTATCAGTTTTTTAAACGATTGGCGTGGGAAGGAATTTCGTTATATGAAGTTGTTTCAACAACAAATGAATTTACAATTTTAGTAGAAGATGAGGTTGTTGATACTGCATTTTCTGCTATAAAAAGTTTGAAAAATTAAGTTTAGCTTTAAATCTAATATTCTTTTAGCTTGAATATTCTTCATAAAAATACTAATGTTTTCTTCACCTCAACAGGAAAAGGAAATGCAATTGTTCTTTTACATGGCTTTCTTGAAAATAGCACCATGTGGAAAAACATTATTCCATCGCTTTCGAAAAGAAATCGAGTAATTTGTATTGATTTATTAGGGCATGGTTTAACTGAAAGTCACGGTTATTTGCATATAATGAATGATCAGGCTAAAATGGTAAAAGCTGTTTTAGATTCTTTAAAATTGAGAAAATATGTTTTAATTGGACATAGTATGGGTGGCTATATTGCCTTGGCATACGCAAAATTATTTCCAAAAAACTTAAAGGGTTTGTGCTTAATGAATTCAACTGCATTACCCGACACAAAAGAAAAAAAATTAAATAGAGATAGAGGAATTAAGGCTGTAAAACAAAATCACAAAACATTTGTTAGAATTGCTATTCCAATGTTATTTTCAGGAAAAAGCAAAACCCTTTATTCAACTGAAATAAAAGAAGTTACAAATGAAGCATTAAAAATCTCACCACAAGGGATAATTGCAGCTTTAGAAGGAATGAAGATTAGAGAGGATTTAACTTCTGTTTATAAAACAGCCTCATTCCCTATTCAATTAATCATAGGGAAAGAAGATCCTGCTTTAGACTACACAACTTTAAAAGCACAAACTGAAAAAACAAATGTAACTGTTGTTGAATTTCCTGATGGACATATGAGTCACATTGAAAATAAAACAGAGCTTATTGAAGCTTTCAGTACTTTTTTAAAGCAATTATAAATTGTTTTTATTTATTCTGTAATGCATTCCACCCTTGGGCAGTTAATTTAATTTGCTGACCAGCTCTTGTAACTAAATTTGCACCTTCACTTTCATCTGTAATATGTCCAATTACCGTTAAATGTGGATTCCCTTTTATTTTTGGGAAATCTGATTGAGAAATTGTAAATAACAATTCATAATCTTCTCCACCACTTAAAACTACAGTTGTACTATTTAAATCAAACTCTTCACAGGTTGAAATTACTTGTTGATCTAATGGTAATTTATCTTCAAATAAATTACACCCTACTTTTGACTGGGAACAAATGTGTAATATTTCAGAAGAAAGTCCATCTGAAATATCAATCATAGAAGTTGGTTTTACTTCCAAATCCTTTAATATTTTTACAATATCCTTTCTTGCTTCTGGCTTTAATTGTCTCTCAACTAAATAAGAATAATTTGTTAAATCTGGTTGAGAATTTGGGTTCACCTGAAAAACCTGCTTTTCACGTTCCAAAACTTGTAATCCTAAATAAGCTGCACCTAAATCTCCAGTTACAACTAACAAATCATTTGGTTTTGCTGTATTTCTATATACAATATCTTCCTTTTTTACTTCACCAATAGCCGTAATACTAATTAATAACCCTTTGTTAGATGTTGTTGTATCTCCACCAACTAAATCAACATTATATGTTTTACAACCTAAATGTATTCCCTCATACAATTCCTCAATTGCTTCCAAAGGAAAACGATTTGAAACTGCAATTGAGACTGTTATTTGAGTTGCATCTCCATTCATTGCATATACATCCGACAAATTCACCATTACAGCTTTATACCCCAAATGCTTTAACGGCATATAACTTAAGTCAAAATGCACACCTTCAATTAACAAGTCTGTTGTAACCAAAACTTGTTTATCTTTTATTTCTAATACAGCTGCATCGTCACCAACACCTTTAATTGTAGAGTTCTGCTGAATTTTAAAGTTTTTCGTTAAATGATTAATTAATCCGAATTCTCCTAATTCAGATAAACTTGTGCGAGATTGATTTTTATCTTCTATCATTTTGCAAATGTAACCAATTCTAAAAATATTATGAAATAACTATGGAAGCATATAACATTTAAAAACAGGATAACTAACAGGTTTTGTTTTAATCCCTTGTTCATAAAAATAAGTGTCAAAAAAATTCCAAGTTAGTAATCCGTCATCCGATTGCGGTTCTAACATATAAAAAATTAGATTGGTTAATGGTTGTGCCATATCAATCCAATAATCTCCTTTGTTAAAGGTTTCAGTTTTTGAAATAAATTTTCCTTCTACAGTTGCCATAAAATGTCCTTCAAACTCTTTTTCTGCTTTATTTAATTTCTCTACAATAAAAATTTCTCCTTTAACTTTTTTGGACGAATTTAACTGAACAACTTTAACTCCGTGTTTTTTTAAAAGCGTTACAATTGACTCCATATTTTTAGGTAAAAAATAGCCTCTTGGTAATTTACTTTCAACAATAGATTCAAACTTTGAGAAATTTTCAACATTTGGGACTTCAATAATTTTCCCTGAACGTGCAAATTGCTGTTTCCCGCTCTCATCTAAAAAAGGTATATAATCATACGTTCTATAATTCTCAATTTTTTCATTTAATGGAGCCTTTTTAAACTGAACTCCTTTTGTTACTTTTCCGGCATTTCGTTTTACGTTTTCAATAGCATCAAATTCTGCTTTGGTATTTATAGTTGTAATTTCTTTTCCATTTATATTCGTAAACTCTAAAATTTCAGCAACAAAAGCATAAGTTCCATTTATTCTTTTATAAAATCGATCGTGAGCAAAAGCTTCACTTAAAATACCAATTTTATTTCTTAAACCCATTTGATTAACAAGATATCTGGGATGATGGTTATACGTGTAAATTGCGTTTGGCGGCCAACCTTGTTGCATAAAATAATAACCATAAGGTCCAATTTTTACATCGTAATTTTTATCAACTTCTTTTGTGATTTCTGGCAACATCCTATCCCAAGTAAAATTATAAGGTCCTTTTTCACCAGCATAATGATAACTTGGCGCGTATGTAATTCCATACCCATGCCATGTTCCATTAGTTGTATGAAGATCTACTAAAATTTCAGGATTCCATTTCAATAAAACATTTGTAACTAAACTCTCCGTTTCAATAGCTTCCATTTTTATACCATCTCTATTTAGGTCCAATCCCTGACTATTTTCTCTTACACCAACTTCAATTGGACTATCTTCTTGTGATGGTCTTCTACCCTTTTCCATTTTATCGTTAGAATCAGTATTATAAATTGGAGCAAATATTATAATTTGATTTGTTAGCAAATGTGATTTATCTCCAATTAGAATATCTCTCATCAATTGCTGTAGAACTTCCTTACCTTCAACCTCACCTGCGTGAATATTCCCCTGCACATACATAACTGGTTTACCGCTTTTTATAGCTTCATCTGGTGAAGAAATCTTCGGGTTAGCCAAAATTACTACAGGAATTTCGTTCCCTTCCACACTTCTTCCCATAAATTCTAGATGAACCAATTTGGACTGATTCTGAATCTCATTAATAAATAGCATAACATCAGCATAGGATGATGTTTTCTCAAAATTCGATTTTTCAGGAACGATTATTAATTGTTCATTTAGAAGGTTTTTTTGACTAAATAATTGAAAAACAATAAGTAAAAAAAAGAGGTTAACGATTTTCTTCATTTAAAAGGTTGATTAGTTTGTTCGCTTATAAAATTACTTAAAATAAATTTCGAGTTTACCACTTTTATATATTTCTTCATTTGTTTTTATCTAAAAACCTATTAAATAACTCAATAACTATTGATAAATCTAATTATCCTATCAATTTTATTCATATACAAACATTATTTTAAATCGATTTTTGTGCCTATATTTGCCCTAATTTAGAATTAATCTATTTAAGGAAAATGATAAAAGTTTCAGACATTGCAAAAAAGAAAGTAGTTGAGCTAATGAATGATGACGGTTTTAATCCTGATATTGACTTTGTTAGAGTTGGGGTGAAAAGCGGCGGTTGTTCTGGGCTTTCGTATGAATTAACTTTTGACAAAGAACAAAAAGAAGAAGACAAAGTTTTTGAAGACAATGGTGTGAAAATTATTGTAGATAAAAAAAGCTTCCTTTATTTAGTTGGTACTACTTTAGAATATTCTGGAGGATTAAATGGAACAGGTTTTGTATTTAACAACCCAAATGCTCAACGAACTTGTGGTTGTGGCGAAAGTTTTTCATTATAAAAGAATTCAAAAAATATTGAATACCGATTACAAATGAAAAAATTAAAGATTTGATATAGAAATTTAAAGATTTCTATAAACAATTATCTAATTTTATCAATTATTAAAAAACAATAATTTTGATTCAAATTTTTCAATTAACGAACGATTTAATCATTAAAAACTTATAATGAGCAAGTTTACAGAAGACGATTTAAAAAAAGAACTCGAAACTAAAGAGTACGAATACGGTTTTTATACTGATATTGAGGCTGATAAGTTTCCTGTTGGTTTAAATGAAGAAGTTGTGATTGCAATTTCTAAAAAGAAAAACGAACCCGAATGGATGACGGAATGGCGTTTAGAAGCTTTTAGAATTTGGAAAGAAATGGAAGAGCCAGAGTGGGCTAACGTAAAGTATAAAAAACCATCTTTTCAGGATATTAGTTACTATTCAGCTCCTATTCAAAAACCAAAATTGGATAGTTTAGATCAGGTTGATCCTGAGTTATTAAAAACTTTTGAAAAACTTGGAATTTCTGTTGACGAACAAAAAAGATTATCAAATGTTGCGGTAGATATTGTTATTGATTCTGTTTCAGTAGCAACAACTTTCAAAAAGACTTTAAACGAAAGAGGAATTATATTTTGTCCTATTTCAGAAGCTATAAAAGAACATCCTGAATTGGTTAAGAAATATTTAGGAAGTATTGTACCTAGAACCGATAATTTTTATGCAGCATTAAATTCAGCTGTGTTCTCTGATGGTTCATTTTGCTACATTCCAAAAGGCGTAACTTGCCCAATGGAATTATCAACTTATTTTAGAATAAATGAAGGAGGAACAGGTCAATTTGAACGCACTTTAGTAATTGCTGATAAAGGTAGTTATGTAAGTTATTTAGAAGGTTGTACAGCTCCAGCACGTGATGAAAATCAATTACACGCTGCCGTTGTTGAATTAATTGCTTTAGATGACGCAGAAATAAAATACTCTACAGTTCAAAACTGGTTTCCAGGAGATAAAGAAGGAAAAGGTGGGGTTTTCAATTTTGTTACAAAACGTGGTTTATGCGAAAAGAATGCTAAGATTTCTTGGACACAAGTTGAGACTGGTAGTGCTGTAACATGGAAATATCCAAGTTGCGTATTAAAAGGTGATAATTCTGTTGGTGAATTTTATTCAATAGCAGTTACAAACAATTATCAACAAGCCGATACCGGAACTAAAATGATTCATTTAGGAAATAATACAAAAAGTACTATTATTTCAAAAGGAATTTCAGCAGGAAAATCACAAAATTCATATAGAGGTTTAGTTCAAGTTGCTGCAAGAGCACACAATGCACGAAACTTTTCTCAATGTGACTCATTGTTAATGGGTAATTTATGTGGGGCACACACATTCCCATATATTGAGGTGAAAAATAAAACAGCTCAAATAGAGCACGAAGCAACTACAAGTAAAATTGGTGAAGACCAATTATTTTACTGCAATCAACGTGGTATAAATACTGAAAAAGCAATTGCATTAATTGTGAATGGTTTTGGTAAAGAAGTACTAAATAAATTACCAATGGAATTTGCTGTTGAAGCTCAAAAATTATTAGAAATTAGTTTAGAAGGATCCGTAGGATAAAAAAATATAAAATGTTACAAGTAAAAAATTTACACGCAAGTATCAACGATAAAGAGATTTTAAAAGGAATAAATCTTGAAATTAAAGCAGGAGAAGTTCATGCTATTATGGGACCTAACGGTTCTGGAAAAAGCACCCTTTCTGCAGTAATTGCAGGAAAGGAAGAGTATGAGGTTACTGAAGGTTCTGTTATTTTAAACGGGGAAGATTTAGAAGATTTAGCACCTGAGGAAAGAGCTCATAAAGGTGTCTTTTTATCTTTTCAATATCCAATTGAAATTCCTGGAGTAACAGTTACTAACTTCATAAAAACTGCTATAAACGAAACTCGTAAAGCAAAAGGTTTAGAAGAATTACCAGCTAAGGATATGCTGAAATTAATTCGTGAAAAAGCTGATTTACTAGAAATTGATCGTAAATTTTTATCGCGTTCTTTAAACGAAGGTTTTTCTGGAGGAGAAAAGAAACGTAATGAAATTTTTCAAATGGCAATGTTGGAACCAAAACTTGCTATTTTAGATGAAACAGATTCTGGATTGGATATTGATGCTTTAAAAGTGGTTGCCAATGGAGTTAATAAATTAAAAAACAAAGACAACGCCGTTTTAGTTATTACACATTACCAACGTTTGTTAGATTATATTATTCCTGATTTTGTACACGTTTTATATAATGGTAAAATAGTAAAATCTGGAGGTAAAGAATTAGCTTTAGAATTAGAAGAAAAAGGATACGACTGGCTGAAATAATAAAACTATGGAATTAAAAGAAAAGTTAGTCTCATCATTTTTAGCTTTTGAAAACAAAGGTAATTTAGACCTTGATTCGAAAGTACATTCGATTAGACTTCAAGCTATTCAAAATTTTGAGAAGGAAGGGTTTCCTTCAAAAATGGATGAAGAATGGAAGTATACAAGCTTAAAGCCGTTATTAAAACATGATTTTAGTTTATTCCCTTCAAAAGACAAAACTGTAGGATTTAAAAACATTAAGGATTATTTAATTAATGATATTGAATCGTATACGTTAGTTTTTATTGACGGTGTATTTGATTCTTTCCTATCATCTACAACTCATGATGATTGTGATGTTTGTGTATTATCATCTGCATTAAACAAACCAAAATATAAAATGATTGTTGATAATTATTTCAACACCATTGCTAAAAATAACAATAGTTTATCCGAATTAAATACTGCTTTCACAAAAGAAGGGGCTTTTATTAATATCCCTAAAAATACAATTGTTTCAAAACCTATTCAAATCATCAATTTTTCAACAGGAAGTGAAAAAGAAATTTTCTTGCAGCCTAGAAATTTAGTTGTTGTTGGTGAAAATTCACATGTTCAAATTATTGAACGTCATCAAAATTTATCAAAAAACACTACTTTAACAAATTCTGTTACTGAAATTTTTGTTCATAAAAGAGCTATTGTTGATTACTATAAAATTCAAAATGACACGGAAGATTCATCATTAATTGATAGTACTTTTGTATCTCAAAAACAACAAAGTGTTGCTTCGGTTAGTACTTTTTCTTTTGGTGGAAAAATTACAAGAAACAATTTAGAATTTTACCAGGAAGGAGAACATATTACCTCTAATTTAAATGGTATTTCCATTTTGAGCGACAAACAACATGTTGATAATCATACTTTAGTGAATCACAAATATCCAAATTGTGAAAGCCACGAATTATATAAAGGTATTTATGCCGATAAATCTACTGGTGTATTTAACGGAAAAGTAATTGTACAACAGGAAGCTCAAAAAACAAATGCATTTCAGCAAAATAATAATATTTTAATTGACGATGGAGCAAGTATAAATGCAAAACCTCAATTAGAAATTTTTGCAGATGATGTAAAATGTTCTCACGGTTGTACTATTGGACAATTAGATGAAAGTGCATTATTTTATATGCAATCTAGAGGAATACCCAAAAAAGAAGCTAAAGCATTGTTACTATTTGCTTTTGGAAATGATGTGGTTAATAAAATTAAAATTCCACAATTAAAAGCTATCATTACCAAGTTAATAGCAAAAAACTTAGGAGTTGACTTAGGCTTTGAGTTGTAAATCAAATAAAAAATGCCGCAAAATAGCGGCATTTTTTATTTGATTTACAGTTAAAACACTTATTTTATTACTTCTGGGTTTTTTATTACAAATTCAGTTCTTCTATTTTGTTGATGCTCTTCTTCGCTACATTCAACTTCATTTGAGCATTTATTAACTAATTGACTTTCTCCAAAACCTTTTTCAGAAATTCTAGAAGGTAAGATTCCTCTTGAAATAATCCAGCTTTTAGTAGATAAGGCTCTAAATTCTGATAACCTTAAATTATAATTATCTTCTTGTTTACTATCAGTATGAGAATCTAACGAAATTTGTAAATCAGGATATTTATTCATTATTTCTGCCACTTTTTTTAATTCTACAACTGCGTCATTTCTTATTTCTGCTTTATCCGTATCAAAATAAATAGGATTAATATTTATCAAAATTCGATTTCCTTCTTGTTTAAAATCGATTGTATTTTTTAAAACATAGTTGTTTTTAGATACCCCTATATTTTTAATTGAACGTTTTGCCTCATCAGAACATTGAACAAAAAAAGGTCTGGAAATTTGATAAGAACTATAATTTAAATCAAAATCTTTTAAATAACCATAATTAGCATAGTTATCAAACTCAATTACTGAAACTTTATCAAACTCAAATAAAACTCTACTAGTTGGACCGTCTTTTTCATCTACCGAACCAATAATATTTAAATCTGGAGGCGTGTTGTCAATTAATAAATTGGTCTCTATACCTGTAGCTATTCGTCTTAAGTTTTTATTGCATTTCACAGCCAAAGATTCATTATTTGGCCCGTCAATATCATTTATTATAACCCTAAAGTCGCTTAAAGGTATATTCGTTTTTTTGTCTTTTTCTAAAAATGTAAATCTAATTCTGCTAAGATTTCCAGGTATCCCTAACTCTTTGGATTTTGAAATATATCTTATTTTATCTCCTTTTTGAGTGAAAATTCCATCTTGAGGTCCTTCTATTCTTTGTGCTCTAATATATGCTAGTGAAGAAATTGTTGGGGAGCTTGCTTTAAACAGTGTATTATTAGTTTCATTTCCTGTAGAAATACCAATAATTTTAACTAGTTCGAAACTTTGAGCTTTTATATTAATATTCAAAACCATCATCATTACAAACACAAAGCCGAATCCACATCTGCTATTGTTTTTATAATTATGAAAAATATTCTCCCTATAAGAACCTTTAAACACCATGAAGCTAAATATCAATATATTACAAAAATAAACTTCAATACTACATAAACCGCTTTAGATAAGTAAATTATTAAAAAAATTTGCAATTGGACCAATTAAACTAACAAAAAGTAACATATTTTCTAAATTTGGAGTGAAATATTATAATAAAATTAAAAAAGGCCGTATAATACGACCTTTTTTAATTTTATTATAATTCACATTCTAGTTTATAATTTCTGGATTTTTAATTACAAATTCAGTTCTACGATTTTCTTGGTGTTCATCATCAATACACTCAACGCCATCAACACATCTATTCATAATCATTGTTTCTCCATATCCTTTTCCAGATAATCTATCTGGATTTATCACCTTAGCACTTATATAGTTTATTATCGATTTCGCTCTTGAACTTGATAGTTTTTGATTGTACTCCTCTACGCCTCGGCTATCTGTATGAGAACCACTTTCAATGATTAAATCAGGGAATTTATTCATAATTGCAATTACTTTGTCAAGTTCTTCAACAGCATCATACCTAATATTATAAGAATTTAAGTCAAAATAAATTGGATTGATTTTGATTAACACTCTATTTTCCTTCACTTCAAATTCGTCCCCATATATCTTTTCTTTGGCTTTCTCAATACTTTTGTTTCGCAACTCTATTTGTTCTTTTGTAGAGACTACATTGATAGCACAAATATTCTCATATTTATCCTTTACTTCATCATAATTAATAATAACAAATTCTGTTCTTCTATTAAATTCATGTTCTTGATCAGAACATTCAATTCCTTTCCTACATTTATTAGCCAATTGTTTTTCTCCAAAGCCTTTTGCAGAAATTCTATCTGATTCTACTCCATGATTTTTAATATATTCTACAGTAGATAAGGCTCTTTTTTGAGATAATTTTAAGTTGTAATTATAATGCCCTCTACTATCGGTATGTGAACCACCTTCAATAATTAATTCAGGGTAGTTTTTCATTACATCAACCACTTTATTCAACTCAATTTTAGCGTTATGAGTAATTACCGATTTATCAAATTCAAAATAAATTGGATTAATATTTACAACACACTTACCGCTATCAGTTTTAAATTCATCTATACTCATTGCCAATGAAACTTCTAAATCATTACCTGGTATTGAGAAAAACCCTTGTTTATCATTTACATATCCATCTTTATTCCCAATCAATGTATAATTCTCGTTACATTTAATTTTAAAATTATATTTGGCATCATTCCCAACCTGAGTTTTATATAATTCTTTATTGTTTTCATCATATACAAAAACTAAAGAATTTGGAAGCAGTGCGCCGGATTTTTTATCAGTAACAATTCCGGAAACATATTGATAACATTCAAAATCAATTGGAGTGTTTTGAACAAATGAATATATATCATCATCACCTTTACCACCTTCCCTATTTGATGAAAAATAACCTCTTTGAGTAGCATGATTTATAATAAAAGAAAAGTCATCTTTTTCACTATTTATAGGAGCTCCTAAGTTTTTAGGCTCTGAAATACCATTCTCATAAATTTTGGAAACAAATACATCTAGTCCGCCAAAACTATCTTCTTTCCCATCTGTAGAAAAATACAATTCATCATCTCCACAAATTGAAGGAAACATTTCTTTTTCAGAAGTATTAATTTTTGGCCCTAAATTTATAGGGTTTCCAATACTACCATCTTTACTGATACTTGCCTTAAAAATATCCGTTTTACCATAACTTCCTGGCATATCTGAAATAAAATACAACGTTTTTTCATCTGTACTTAAAGTTGGATGGCCTGTTTGGTAATGATCATTATTAAATGGCATTGGTTCAATATTTGCCCACTCTCCATTTTCTTTAACTTTAGCTCTATATAACTGTATTAAATTAACTCCTGTCGAGTCCTTTTTAAACTTTTTTCCCAAAAAATTATTTCTAGAAAAATAAACTGTTTTTTTATCTTTTGTAAATGCTACTATTGCTTCGTGATAACGAGAATTTATATCTCCTGAAAATAATTTCACGTTTTCTATGTGACCATCTTCAGCAATATCTCCAATATACAAGTCTAAAAATGGTTGATAATTAGGGCTCCAAATATTTCTTATTATAAAAGACTTCTTTTTCGGAGATGAAAAAACAACCTGGTCTGCGCCATAAAATGTAGTCCCAAAGTTTGAATAACTATTATTTAAAGTAAGATTTTTAATTGTATACTTCTCATCTTGCCCTTTTACAGTTGTTACACATAGAAAAATTAATAAAATTGTAATTTTTTTAATCATTTTTAATTGTTTTTTTTAAAAGAATCTTGGTGAATTTAAATCACCTCTAGATAAATCTACATTATATAACAAAAACACTTCATGAGAACCAGAATTATATACTCCAAGATTTGAAAGTGTATGATCGTAAGCATACCCTATTCTTAAGTCTGGAGAAATCATAAAATTCATCATCCCCCCAATAGAATCATCAACTCTCCAGGCTATTCCTAATTCAATAAAATTATTAACTAATGCATTAGCCGATAAATCAATTGAAAGCGGAGCTCCTTTAACCGCTTTTAACATTGTAGATGGCTTTAATTTTAAATTCTCAGAAATTTTGAAAACATAACCACTAGTTAAAAAATAATGCATTTTTTCTGAAGCCTTTGTAACAACCCCACCTCTTTTCTCAAAATGTCTTGTTTCTAACATGTTGGGCATAGACAATCCTACATAGAATTTATTATTATGATAAAAAGCCCCTGTACCAAAATTAGGGTAAGCTTTATTCAAATTTTCAGAAAATAATGGATCTCCTGATTGACTAACTGATAATCCTAAAAAGTCTATCGTTTGAAAAATCACACCTCCTTTAACACCAAATGACAATCGTCCTTTTTCTGATGTTTTTAAAGTGTATGAAAAGTCAGTAAATACATTTTGTTCTTTTACCGGTCCAATTTCATCAGAAATAGCCGAAAAACCCAAACCAACATTTTCACCAAAAGGAGCATTAATCGATAGTGTCATTGTTTTTGGAGCCCCTGTAATTCCAACCCATTGCGTTCTACCCAATAACCCAATACTCAATGTTCCTTGTGAACCAGCATACGCAGGATTCAAAATATTCATATTGTACATATACTGAGTATATTGGGGATCTTGCTGACTATACGATAAAGAAACCGCAAAAACAACAAGAATAATACATACTAATTTTATTTTCTTCATACTTTATTAATTCTTTTTTAAGAAAAAATTTATTAATTCCTTAAAAATAACTTCTTATTTATTTAAATAAATATATCCCGTAATAAGTTTTTTATTACCATTATTCAAGTTTAAAATATAAAAATATACTCCAGCCGAAAGAATTTTATTATTACTCCCTTTTAAACTTTTTTGAGATTTCCCATCCCACCATATTGGCTCTTTACTTGGGTCTCCATTATGTTTGTATTCAAAAACAACACTACCCCATCTATTAAAAATTTGAATTTGATAATTAGGATAACAATTTTGAATCAAATCAATTTTAAATTCATCATTCCAATTATCTCCATTAGGAGAAAAACCATATCCATCATATTCATTATTTCCGTTATTAGGGAAATTAATCATACATTCTGCTAGGACTCCCTCTCCTTTAATCTCAACTATAGCTTGCTTACAATTTCCTTTTGAGTCACAAATAGAATAAGAAAAAGTATCCTCTCCTACAAAGTTAGCATTTGGAATATAAATAATCACATCATCACTAAAATCATTAGGAGTTCCATTATCATTTATACTCAATTCTCCTTGTATTGGAAAAACATTTATTTCGAAAATACTATTTACAGGAATACTTCCGTCATTTTCAAAGATAGGTATTTCAATAGGTTCAATAAAACTAATTTCAAAAATATCATCAAAAATCAAAATTTTTGGATCTACAATTATGTTGACTGAAGCGGTTAAACAAGTTGATTCAGGATAATCATCATCGCAAATGGTGTATTCAAAACTATCTTCACCTGAAAACTCTATCGCGGGTGAATAACTAAAAGTTCCGTCTCCATTATCAGAAATAATCCCACCATTTACACTTTCAACATCAAAAGAGAATAAAACGGAACTATCAATTAAACTATCATTATCAATCCAATTAATTGTATTGTCTATACTATCTTCATTTACATTCTCCAAATCATCATTAACAATTGGATCGCCCTGATCTGTAATTGTTACTGTAACAGTTGCTGTTGAACAACTCGCTTCTGGTGTGTCATCATCACATAACGTATATGTAAAACTATCGTCACCTACAAAACCAATAACTGGTGCATAAGTAAAAGTACCATCTCCATTATTTGTAACAATTCCTCCCGAAACACTCACTTCATCAAAACTTGTTATGGTGGCTCCATCAATAACTGTATCATTGGTTAGTACATTTACTGTTGTAACAGGGATGTCTTCTGAGGTACTTGCTGTATCATCTACTGCTAAAGGATCGCCCTGATCTGTAATTGTTACTGTAACAGTTGCTGTTGAACAACTCGCTTCTGGTGTGTCATCATCACATAACGTATATGTAAAACTATCGTCCC